>FWPU01000187.1_pt1 | contig 192948 bp, 130 predicted proteins | sample 2228361 | NCBI WGS metagenome assembly FWPU01 (sample SAMEA103939777, study PRJEB20133) | metagenome | reverse complement strand
CTTGGCCCGCTTGAGGTGTCGTCACGCAGGTCGAACAGTTTGCGGATGGCCGCGGCGGTGGGTGGCTTGGCCCGCTTTAGGTGTCGTCACGCAGGCCGAACAGTTTGCGGATGGCCTCGCGTAGCGTGTGCCCCTGCCCCTGCCGGCTCGCCTCCTGCAACGCGGCGATCGGCCCGTGCAGCAGGCGGTTTTGGAACAGGCGGAAGGCTCCCTCGATATACGCCTTGTCCGCCTCGGACAGCTTGCCGTTGAACCGGCTCAGCAGCGGGGCCAGGATCGATTCCCGCAGCCGGTCCACCTCGGCGGTCAGGCGACCGATGATCGGCCCGTCCTTGCGGCGGTTCCAGTCCTGGACGAACTTGTCCACCTCCTGGGTCACGATCGCCTCGGCGGCGGGTACGTGGCGGCGGCGTTCAGCCATGGCCTGGTCGGCGGCCCGCGTCAGGTCGTCCACGTTGAAGATACTCACGCAATCGCCGTCGTGGATGGCCGGGTCGAAGTCACGCGGCACGGCCAGGTCGAACACGGCCAGCGGCCGCCCGCCGCGACGGTAGCGGACCTTTTCGTCGAAGCGGCGTCGCGGCACGATCGGCTCGGGCGCTCCGGTGGTGCTCAGGACGATGTCCGCCTGCACCAGCGCCTCGTCCAGTTGCTCCCAGGGGACCGCCTGCCCTTGGCAGAGGGTGGCCAGCCGCTCGGCCCGCGCGGAGTTGCGATTGGTCACCAGGATGCGGGCCGGTTGCAGCTCGCGGATGTGGTTGAGGGCCAACCGCCCGACCTTGCCCGCACCGATGACCAGCACGGTTTTGTCGTGGAACGTCTCAAAAATAGTCAGGAGGAACTCGACGGCGGCGCTGGGGACCGAGGCCCGCCCCTGGCCAATGCCGGTTGCGGTGCGGACGCGTTTGGAGACACGCAGGGCCGTCGGGAAGAGTGTGTTCAGCAGCGGCCCGGTGGTCCCGAGCTGGCGGGCCGTTTCGTAAGCCTCCTTGACCTGTCCGGCGATCTGGGCTTCGCCGAGCACGACGCTGTCCAGGCCGCAGACGACGCGGAACAGGTGCCGCACCGCCGCGGCGTCCGCGTGCTCGTAAAGGTGCGGCAGCACGGCTTGCGGATCCAGGCCGCGGATCTCCCCGAGGAATTCGGCGATCAAGGGGGCATGCAGGGGAGCTTCCACTTCCGGTTTGGCGACGTAAATTTCGACGCGGTTGCAGGTATTGAGGACGACGGCCTCGGCGCCGTAGCGGGCGGCCAGCTCGGTCACGGCCCGGCGGAGCGTGGCCGCATCCAGTGCCAGCCGCTCCCGCACCTCCAGCGGTGCTGTGGACACGTTGCACCCGATCGCCCGCAGGTTCATACCCCACCCCCTAGCGCGAACGGATGCGACGCCATCAACGCCAGCAGCAGCAGGACAAACGCCGCCACCGACAGCCAAGCCAGCCGTCGCGGCGGTAGATGCGCCCCATAACGCAGATACACCAGCACCCCAAACACCACCCACAGCCCGACGGTGGACAGGACCTTGAGTGACCACCAGTTGTCATGCCACGCATGATCGTGCCGCAGCAGCACCAGACCCAGCAACAGCCCGGCGGTCAGCGCGGGAAACGCCCAGGCGATCGCCCGGCGGTTGACCGTCTCCAGCCGCTCCAGGCTCAGCAGGAGCATCCCCCGCCCAGGGAGCAGCTTGCGGCGTACCCGTCGCGTCTGCACCAAATACATCACGCTGGCCAAAAAACTGACACTGATCCCCACCGCGGCGGCGAGGATCAGCACCCCGTGCAGCACGCCCAAAAACCGCTCGCCGCGGATCCACTCCGGCACGGCATGTTCCATGCTGCTTGGTTCATACAGACTCAATAGCAGGGACAGACCGACCAGGCCGAGCACCACCGGCAGCACGAACAGCCCCCAGGCCCGCCCGCTGCGGTGCAGGGCCTCGTACACATAAAAGATGGCCAGTACCCACGCCAACAGCAGCAGGGAGCCATAAGGAGCCGCCGGTGTCGGATGGTGCACCATCAGATAGATGGTGTGGGCGGCCAAGCCGGCCAGGCCCCAGCCCGTCGCCGCCCAGTGACACCGCCGTGCCTGCGACGGCCACACCTGCGCGGCCAGCTCCAGCAGCAGAGCTAGCAGGTAACTCAACCCGAAGCAGGCATGGGTGACGCCTTGCAGTGCCGACACGGTCATGCCGCGGTGGTGCCTCAGGGGGGATCGTAAATATTGTATTGACGGGTTACGGCGGGTGGGAACGGTCAGTGGGGGCGGCCGTTTCAGCGGCGGACGGCTCGCCCGTGCGGTACTGCTCCCATTTTTTGTGCAACGTGTTGCGGTTGATGCCTAAACGTTCAGCAGCGCGCACCTGGGTACCACATTCCCGCATCACCTCCTCGATCAGGACCCGCTCGACCCCGCCGACCAGGAACTCGTGGAGCCGGACGCCCGCGGGCCGCACCGCCCGCATCCCGACTCGCACCAGGGTACGGATCAAACTAGGCACATCCATGGCGGGGGCCGCCGGTCCGCCGCTGCGGGGCCAGGCCGTCGCCCGGGCCGTCCGTTGCCGGGTCAACTCCTCCAGCAACGGCCGCTCCACGGTTTCGCCATCGGACAGCACGATCAGCCGCTCCAGCGTGTTTTCCAGCTCCCGCACGTTCCCCGGCCAGTCGTAGTCCTGCAGCCAGGCGGTCAGCTCCGGCGTCAGCGGCGGCACGGCACATTTGTGCTGTTCCCCGTAACGCCGCAGAAAATGCCGGGCCAACAGCGGGATGTCCTCCCGCCGCTCCCGCAGGGGGGGCAGGACAATCGGCACTACGTTCAACCGGTAATAGAGATCCTCGCGGAACTGGCCTGCGGCGACCAGCTCCTCCAGCGGCACGTTCGTCGCCGCCACCACCCGCACGTCCACCCGGATCGGGCGGCTCTCCCCCACCCGCTCGAATTCCCGCTCCTGCAGCACCCGCAGCAGCTTGACCTGCAGTTTCGGCGAGGTACTGTTGATTTCGTCCAGGAAAATCGTGCCGCCGTGGGCCGCCTCGAACCGGCCGGTCTTGTTCTCGATGGCCCCGGTGAAGGCCCCCTTGACGTGCCCGAACAGCTCGCTTTCCAGCAGATTTTCGTGCAACGCCCCGCAGTTGACCCGCACAAACGGCCCGTCGGACCGCCGGCTCAGCTTGTGGATGGCCCGGGCGATCAGCTCCTTGCCGGTGCCGGTCTCGCCGACCAGCAACACGTTGGCGGGCCGGGGCGCCACCAGCCGCACCAGCCGGTACACCCCCTGCATCGCCGCCGACTCCCCAACGATCTCCGGCAGCGGCGGCTGGACCTGCTCAAGTTTCGACATCCCCTGCTACAACTCCGGGCATCCCGTTGTCCAATCGGTCGCCGAGCGTTCAGTATATGTATGGGTATTTGTAGCCGCCGCAGGGCTTTGAGTCACCGTGATTTCGCCATGCATGCCCAAAAAATAGACAATCAACCCGTCATGCTGCAATATGATAAATTGTACACAATTTTGAGTCTATTGTTTAGGCATATAGCTAGACAAATTGACTATTAAATAGGCAAAACATTACATCGGCGAGCAAACGCCAATCGCCCCAGCGAAAAATTCCATCGGTGAGCAGACAGAATTGCCGCGGCGGAGGCTGCCAGGAAGATGGCTGTCGGGAGGGGAGGGATTTATGCTGCCACAAAAATTGACTACCTTCCCAACCGGCCTACCCGCCAGATCATCATCCGGCCGTCAGCGGTTCCTATAGCCAGCAGCTCGCCGTAGGGGTGCTAGGTCATTGCGGTGATGGGTAATTGCCTGTCAATCGACCTGAGGTCACGCAGTAAATCGTAACACGTGAGGGCAATGAGCGACGACCCGGACTGCTGCAACTACAGGCCAAAAAGCTCGGCGTGTAACAATCGTAACACGTGAGGGCAATGAGCGACGACGGCGAGAATGCTCCCCGAACGCCGAAGTTCCCGCAGGACGCATCAATAAACTGCATGCGACCCCACGATCGGGTCCGCCGGGACGGCGAGCCGCTGGCCTGTTACGTCTGGGCGTGTCACTTTTCGAGTAGCAGGATGTCCGCCGCCACACGGATAGTTGTGGGCGTGTCACTTTTCGAGTAGCAGGATGTCCGCCGCCGCCAGCGGGATCGACAGGGAAATGCCGTCGGCTTCGCGGCGGAAATCGATGCGGCCGTGCCGGACCGAACGCACGACGCGGGGAACAAACCCCAGTCGGACTTGCATGCCCAGCTCGGCAACGGGGCTGCCCGACCAGTTGAGGAGCGTGATAGCGGCCCCCTGCTCGTGGATCAGAACCGGCGTTTCCACCATTGCGACGGACACCTGGACGGGGGGCACATAGCCGCTTTGCCGCACCGGCTCGGCGATCAGTTGCCGCAGCGGTGCCGCAAAATCGACCGGCAGGCCGTCGTTGGTTCCTTTTCGCGAACGCCAGTAGCTGATGCCGGGTAAAAAAGCGTAATGGACATGGCGGCCTTGACCATAGGTCTTGGACACCGCCGCGGTCGAGCCGTCAGCGAACCGGGCCAGAACCTCGTAGTCGCCGGCGGACAGTTTGCCCCGTACGCCGTAGACGGACGGACGATCGGGCAAATCCAAAGCGGCGACGGCTTCCAGCTTGTTGGCGTGGCCGACCAGCAGCCGCGGCCGCGGTTCTTCGTGGATGCCAGTGGCACGCCCTAGCTCATCAAGAGGCTCATCGTAGCGGTCGGCCGTGACGGCGTTGGAGATGGTCGCCAAAACGCCGCCGCGCCGCACCCAGGTGAGCAGTTGGGGGATGCCCTCGCGAGGAAGATTGGGGGCTGTGACGTAGAGGACCTTGATCCCTTCCAGCTCGCCGCGGACAAGCGCGTCTTCATCGACAAAATCGACGGGAATATTGGCGTGTTGCAAGGCCAGGTAGATGTCGAAGACTTCGGCCAGATAGTCGACCGTGGCCCGATTGAGGTCGCTGTTGGTGGCGTCGCTGATCATGCGGGGAATGGGTATATCCTTGGCGTCCCAGATGAAGCTGGAGCGAGGCATGAAGATGGCGACGGGGGAGCGGAGCGGCTGGCCCGGCCACAGATGGGCTTCAGCTTGGGCGATCATCCGGTGGGCTTCGGCCATTTTGGCCAGAAGCGTAGCTTTTTCGGAGTAGCAGTTCCCCGGGAAGTTGTATTCTGGACCGAAGACGAAGTATTTGACGGCTTTGCCGCCGTGACCGACCAGGCAGAGGATTTTCTGGAGGATGCCATCAGGTCGGTCGCCGGCGGTGCGGGGAATGACATAGCCGCCGAAGCGGACGTTGCCCAATCGCGCCGCCGAGCGCAACTTGGCGGCATAAAAGGACCATTGGTAGGCCTGGCGGTCGCTGAACCAGTCTTCCGTCCACAGCATGGTGCCGCCGCGCAGGCGGGCAAACTCGAACCAGTCGTGCCCGCCCATGGCCGCATCGGGGCTATCTTTGTCCGCATTGTTGGCCACCGGCCCCGGCACGTAAAACCGGCCGCTAAAAAAGTTCCAGTTGGTCACCACGGGCAAATCCGGGTAAAACGCCCGTTCCAGCGCTCGCGTGCACTCGGCAAAATGCCGCGCCGACTCCCAGGAATAAAACCGCATCGTCCAGTAAAACAGCCGCTTTTTGGGAAGATCCTTGGCTTGGGAGCGGCCCACCGGCAGTACCTCCTCCCAGGATTGCGCCCCTAGCATCTCCGGCGTCAGTCCTTGGTCTTTCAAATACTGGTGAAACCGTTTTCGATTCTCAGGATGCTCCCGGACGATGCGGAACATGGCTGGGTAGTACCATCCCGGCTCATCGGACATGACAAACAGGGCCATGTCCTCTTTGCGGAAACCGGCCTTGGTGTAGGCTTCCGCCTGTTGACCAGCCCACCGGTCGATCGCTTCGGGGGTGACCTTGGGATCGAAGGCAAACGCATAACCCGGCGGATTGTACACGGCCCACGAGGTCCGCCGCATGCCGAGATCGTTTAACATTTCGCGGATCGTGGGATGCGGCGGCACCATCAGCACGCTGAATCCGGCCCGTGACAGATACCGCAGGCCGTCTTGCCATGTCCGCCGGTCCTGATCGCCGCCGATGAACCGGTCGATGATCGGAAACTGTTTGGGGACAATCGGTTGCGCATCAAGTTCCTTCAAAACCTGCCAGTAGCGGCGGTTATAGTCGGCATGCAGTTGAAGTTGGAATTGATTTTGATTGTCTGGCGCCAGATTGATTCCCACAGTGGGGCCGAACAATTCCGCCCGGCCCTGCAACGCCGGGCGGCCGTCTTGCCAGACCGCTTCGATTTCGACAACCATAGGTTGGCGGACAGGGCTGACCTGGAACTTGATCACCACTGGGAACCGCCGCAAATAGTTGTTGGGATAATCGCCAAGGAGGGTGCGGTACTCAGCAGCCCCGACAGTGAGCCACTCCGACCATTCCTGGCCGGCTGCGGTGGCCACGGCTTTGACTCCGGCCAGGCGGAATTGGAATTTCTGCTTGTCCGGGGCATTCTCCCCCCATTTCACGATGCGGGCCCGTAGCCGAAACGGCGGAAGATCGTCCGCTGCCGGACGCGAGGACTGCACTGCCGCCAAGCCGACCAGTGGCAACAATAAGAGGGGCACACCCCCCGCCAGGAGCCGTCGCCGCATGACTCGATCCCTCGCTAGCTCAGATACGCATCCCCCCGTTTCGACTGCATCACGAACCTTTGGCGCGATGACACTATCGGTTTGATGGCGATAATGGTTTGTGATGCCTGCAACGCTTTTTCACCTACCAGAATGCATGACGATTGTCAGGATGTCAACTCATCACAAGCGGCGGCGACGTGGCGGAACAAACCGAGCGATTACAGGGTGCTACGCGACCATTGGCCCTGTTGCAAACGGCACTGTTGCGATCGGTCCAGTATCCAGGTCAATTATCCAGCTCCAGTATCCAGCTCCAGTATCCAGCTCCAGTATCCAGCTCAAATATCCGGCTCTAGTATCCAGATCCAGTATTCAGATCCAGTATCCAGGGGTATTCGCCGGAGTATGAGAGGGGCTAACACCGAAGGGATACGCCTAACGGAAGTGCTTGTCCCGTAGGCACATACTTTCCGGTTGGCCCCGTAGTGGGACCGGGGGGATCAGCTGATTCAATCGGGCCGGCGGGATTTGAACCCGCGACCTCTTGCACCCCAAGCAAGCGCGCTAGCCAAGCTGCGCTACGGCCCGTTGCGGCCATCCGACGGTTCAGGACGCGCCCGACCCAGCTTGCCGCAATATATGCGTTGTAAGCATCCGCCGCCGCCGCGGCAATAGCCCTGACGGTTCGGCCACCTGGCTGTTCGCCAGTCCGCCGGACTGCCGCCACTCCCCTGTGGCCTCCCGCCGCTCCCTCGCGGCAGCTTACCACAAGCATTATATCTGCTTGTCAGCTTCTGGTACGAGATCGATTGCGTCGGGGGAAGCGGCATCCACCCGGCGAATGATGCGGCCGCGGTGAGGCGGTCGGCGGAAGCGGTGAGCAGATGGTCTCGGCGTCCGCCAGGCAGATGATAGCAGCCTGCCGAGGGGTTGCTGGCCGTTTGGTGGTTACGGGAGCCTAGCGGCGGCTGCCGGAGGTTCCAAGGCCCCCTCGGCTGCCATGGCTCGCCCATCTGGTGGGACAGATAGACCCTGTACAATAGGAACAGGTAGCGGGTGGCCGACCGCCGCGATGCCCGGGACACCCCTTGAGGATCGCGCTTCCGGCTGCTAGCCTGCACCGCGTACCCATCGTTGGTAAAAAAAGTGAAAAGAATCGCCCGCGCGGCCATTTATGGTGTATAATTGTACATAATAGCGGTTGTACGGGAGAGCGGAACCCGCGGGAGAGCGGTCATGCGTATACTCGGCGTGTTTGGGGCGGCCATCGGAGCGGCGTTGGCGGGGCTGCCGGCGGCCCATGCCCAGGTGCCGCAAGTCGATCCCAACCGTCTGCCGGAGTTTCGGGGAATCCCCGTCATCTTGGGCTGGCGGGACGCCCGTGGCATCCCCGAGGCCGAACTGCCCAAGGTGCGCGAGCTGTTCCAGCAGTTTGCGGCCTATCAGGCCCAGTTGGTGTCTCATCCGCTGGTGTACCGACGGATGCGGGACCCGCTGCTACGCAGCGACGCGGTCGGGCGGACCATCCCTACCCTCGACGACATTTTCCGCGACCTGGAACGGGTGCTGATCCATCCGACGCCCATTTCGAAGTGGAGCCGCGACCAGGCGGACTACATCCGCGAGATGGGCACGGCGTTGGACGCCGCGTTGCTGCCGCTGATTACCAGCCACCCCGAGCGGATCGTGCGGATCAACGCCACACGCATGCTGGCGTTGGTCTGCAAGATGGGGGCGACGGTGCATTACGCGAGCGTGACGGGTCTGATCGCCGGGCCGAACGTGCCGCCGGAGATCCGGCACTACGCCCTGCAGGCGGCGGCCAACCTCCTGTCGGCCTACGACGTACTCGACTACAAAAGCCGCCGGCACAGCAACGGCTGGCGCAACGACGTCAAGCCCGGCGACGCCGACCGCGAGCTGGGCGCACTGGTCGCGGCGATCGAAAAATGTATCTCCGACCCGAATGCCCTGATCCCCGGCGTGCTGCCGGCCAACGGCACCCTGCCGACCGACCAGGTGGACGTCATCCGGCTGATGCGGCGACAGGCCATCCGTGCCCTAGCTCAGGTCCGCTTCGTCACCGTCCCGGGGCCGGACGGCAAATCCCGCCTCTACCCGGCCTTCACGCTGGCACGGGTGTGCGTGTCCGACCCCGCCCTGCGCGTCCCACCCGCACCGGTCGATTGTGCCGAAGCGGTTATCGGCATCTGCAACATGTCGCCGGTAATCGACGGCAAACCGGTCAAGGATTACAACGTGGATGCGGCGGTCGAAGCCATTCTTGCCGGCCTGACCACCTTCGCCGAGCCGCGCGGCGACCTCAACGACCGCTCCGTCCACTGGCGGGCCTACGGCCTGCGCATCGGCCAGGCCCTGTACAACTGGCGGCCGCTGTTCGACTACCTCTACGACCCCACCCAGCCCCGACAGTTCCGCACCGAGGCGGTCCCCAAAATCGTCAACGACCTCATCCAACGGGTCGAAATCGCCCTGCTCAAGCCGTTGGACAGCGTCCGCCCGGACGGCACCCCCGATCCCCTGACCGGACAGATCCAGCTCAACAATCTGCGGCAGTTTCTGCAGCAGCTTCAGAGCAATCCGAAACGTAACCCGCGGCTATTCCTGAACGATCCGACCACCACCCTGCCCTCCCCCAAAGCCGGCTAGGTGTTGCTGCACGCCGGATGTCAAATCGCCGGTGGAGCTGGACCTCCAGGCAGCGGCGGCGGACCACATACGCTCTCGACAGGGCCGGAACAGTCGCGGCGGTGACGGAACACGCACCCATCCCCTGCGATAGCCAGGGTCACCGGACGGGGGACGGCTACGCCGGGACCATAGAGGCGGAACGTCGTTTTCCCCGTTGCGGATTAGGCGGCAGGGCGTCACAATAGACTTTGCGGAGAGACTTCGGTGCGATTCCGGCAAGCGAGCGGGACAGGAGATAACCGTCACCAGGCTCCCGCGGGTGTGGTTGCGGGAGGCCAAGGAGCAACGATCATGCGGCGACTCATCGCGGCCGTGCTGCTGGCCGCCGCCATGGGCTGGTTGACTACCCAGGCCCAGGCCGGCTACCTCATCATCCGGGTGATCCTGGAGGGGAACATGGGGACCGCCCCGGCGGCTCCAGGGGGCGAGTTCCCCGCACCAGGCGGCACCCCTCCGCCGGTCATCGGCAAAGGACCCAAATACGGCTCCGGCTTCGGACCGCCCCCCGGCCTGATCGGCGGCAGCGGTCCCGGCGTCCCCGGTCTGCCCGGCTATCCCGGCATGCCCGGCGCCGCCAAAGGCTCCCTCCAGCACGATCCGGCCCGCGCCCTGGTCGTCTGGGTCCCCATTACTTCCAATCTCCGCATCTCCCAACCCTTTTACAAAGGGCCGGACCACCCGGTGACCAATCCCCGCTGGCAGCCCAAGATCACCTTTGAACACTACGGCCAGCGGCTGGTCACCAACCTGTTCGCCGACGGCACCACCGTCCAATGGTACGAGGAGCTGCTGACGACGCCGCAGCCGCTGTGGACGCGGGCCACGCAGTTGGAAGCCGAGTACGCGGACTGGAAGAAACGCGCGGCCAACGACCTGTTGCCGCTATTGGGACTGGTCCGCAAGACGCTGGCGGCCGGGCTGGTGGACCGCTCGCTGGAGCACGCCGAAGAGCTGGCCAAACTGGCAGCCCAGCGGCCGGACGTGCCGCCGGAAGTGGGGGATTTCGTGCGGATGTATAGCAGGTACCGGCCGATGCTGACCGGCACGCTGCTGAAGGCCAACGCCGCGGAGACCTGGCAAGTCCAGCTCAACGCCAAGGAGGTGCACCGCCTGCCGCACTACACCGTGCTGACCTGGGACGCGACCCCCTCGGAAGTGCAACGTTGGGGCCGGTTTCTGGAGGAGAACTTCAAGGCCTTTTTCCTGCTGCATGCCCTGCGGAACGTGGAGCTGCCGTTGCCGGAAGCGCCGCTGCTGGTGGTTATCCCGCCGCGTGCCGCCGAGGTCGTCCGCCTGGCCAAGGCGTTTGAAGTCCCGCTGCGGTTCCTCCAGACCGACGGGTTCTACGTTCCGGACTACGACCTGCTGGTGCTGTCGCCGGAGCGGCTCGATGAAGTCGGCCAGACCTTCCACCGCCAGATGCAGTCTCTCTATCAGACTGGCGTGTCGCGGGAGCAGCTCGTGACCGGCGGTGGGCCGCCGCTCGACCGGGACGGCAAGAAAGGGAAGAAACCTGAGGAAGTCGCCCGCCTGCAGACCTTGGCGTTGGTGGAACAGCTCATCGAGGACCGCGCCCTGCAGGCGGCGATGAGCCGTGAGGGGAGTCGACAGTTGCTCTACGCCACGGGCCAGCTTCCCCGCCACGTGGAACTGCCCGAATGGCTTGAGCACGGCCTGGCCAACGTCTATGCCCGGCCCAAGGACCCGCCGCTGTTCCAGGGCAAGGTCGGCAAGGACGACAAAGCGATGATCGCCGTGTCGGTCGAGACCGGTTACGGCGGGCCCAACTACGCCCTGCACCGTCACTGGCGGGACATGGTGGAAAAGAAGACCCTCCATCCCGACGCCGGACAATTGCTGCGGAATGTCCTGTCCGACGCCTACTTCCGCGGCCTGCGGGATCCGAGCCAAGTCCAGGACCCCGACCCAGCCCAGAAGGAAGAGGGGATCGCCCTGCGTAGCGGTAGCGGCGGCCCGCCGCAACCCGGCCTGGGCGGCGGTGCAGGCGGTTTTGGCTTGCCCGGCGTTCCCGGCTTGCCCCCGGGCGGCGCGGGCCTCCCCCCCGGCACCGGTTTCCCACCCGGTTTCGGCGGCGGCAGCTCCGTGGGACCCCCTTCTCTGCCTCCGGGCGGTCCCGGCGTACCCCCCGGCGGTCCCGGCGTACCCCCCGGCGGGGCCGCACCCGGCGATCCGTACTCCCCTTATCCCGGCGTCGGCGGACCCGCCCGACCCGCCGCCGAAGACCCGCAGGTGATCCTGCGGCGACAACGCGAACGTCTCAACATCAAGGCCCAAGCCACTGCCTGGGCCTTGTGCTACTACCTCCACACTGCCCGCCCGCAAGAGTTCCGTGCCTTCCTCGCCGAATTGTCCGCTTTCCCCCGCGACCTCCCCTTGCAGGGCGAAACGGTCCTCGCCGCCTTCCGACGGGCCTTCCGCCTCGACGGCTCTGCCGCCGCCGATGACAAATTCGCCCACCAATGGCTCAACTTCATGCGGACCGTACCCATTACCTCCATCGATGTCCCGCTGACCGAACCCAAACCGCCCGAAACCGGCAGCAGCACCCCCGGCCTCCCCCCCGGCTACCCGGGCCTGCCGCCGGGATACCCGGGTGCCCCCGGCTCGCCTGGCGGACCGGACCAGTGATCGCCGCGACCATCGCGCCTTGGCGATCGCTGCCATTTCGACGGATAACCGGACGGACGATTCCGCCGGAAATCATGCAGGCGAGCCATCGCGCCTTGGCGATCGCTGCCATTTTGACGGATAACCGGACGGACGACGGGACAGCGGCCGCAACGCTGCGGAAGTCCAAAGCCGACCACCAGCTAGGGCGTAGTAGAAGTCCGAACCCGACCGGCGGCGGGACGGAAGCCCGAACCGGCGGTCGCATCCATTCCGTCGCTGTCTGACGGGTTAGCCGACGTAGATGCCCAACAGGGCGTTGACCGCCGATGGTGGAAACAGTGGCGGCAGCGGGTCGACCGTTCCCGGGCTAAGCCGCAGCACGCGCAACCATTGCAGGCTACCCCCCGCGGCGGTGGTGACCAGAGCGGCCCGGCCGCTGCCGTCGATGTCGCGGGCCAGCACCCGGATGCCGCTGCGGTCGCTCCAACCGTTGGCATAGAATTCGAAGGTCGGTCTGGCAGCGGCGGACAGCGTCGTGCCGCTGAAGACGCGGACCAGGGAGGTGCCCCCCGCGTCCTGGCTGACGATCAGGTCGCCGATCCGGTCGCCGTCGACGTCACCGACGCTCAGGTTGACGCCGCTGCGGACGCTGCGGTCAAAGACAAAAAACGCTGGACGTAGCAGTTGTATCCGGTTCTGGGCCAAAGCGACGCCGTCGTAGATGCGGACCACCGGCGTCCACCCCGTCCCCGCCGCGGCGATCAGCTCGGCCCGGCCGTCACCGTTGACGTCCCCCATCGCCACCCGCACGCCGCAGCGGGCCTTTGGGCTGAGGGCGTAACTTCCCGTGCGGGCCAGCAACTGCCCGTCGCGGACCTGATACAGCATGACGGTGGGCAAGCCGCCCACGTCCGCACTGATGGCCAGTTCGTCCTGGCCGTCGCCGTCCACGTCCCCTGCGGCGAGGAACAGCCCGCCGCCGAAGCCGCCCCAGATCGTCGTCACCGGCAGCAGGTTCTGGCCGGTGGCGCCGTCGATAACTCGTACCCGCGCGGCCACACCCGGGCCGGTGGCAAACGCGTAATCCGCTATCCCGTCGCCATTGAAATCCCCCACGGCACTCCGGATGACGCCGCGATAGCCCGCTCCGAACGGCGTGAAACTGAGACCCACAGCGCCGAGGTTGCCGTCGCTGGCCGCCGCATACACCTGCACCGTTCCTGTACCGGGCACGGCGACCAGTACCGGCGGCCGGCTCATCGGGAAGACAGGCCGGCTCTGCGGCGCGGCCCAGCCCAGGTCATACAACGCCGCCTGGTCCAGCGCCGACCAGCCGACCCGGGTACCGTAGTAGAGATACGGACTCATCGCCGCCCGCTGGCCGTTGACGCGGACGCCGTCGGACCAATGGGCCTGGTCGGCATGCAGCGGCACCGGCCCGCCGTAGACGGCCTGGGCCGCCGCACCGGTGAACGTTCCGTTCTGCACCAGCCGCGACCACTGCGGCGCCGTACCAATCCCCAGGACATGCCCCAGCTCGTGCACCGCCGCCGAGTAGAAATCGAGCTGATCGGAACCGATGCCGTGGCTGCTTGCCCCAAAATACCAGTTGCGGGTGGTATCGAAGGCGATGCTGCCGCCCCAGAGGGAAAAGCCGCTCCAGCCGCGGCGGGCCAGGGTCTGCCCCCACGTCGCCGAGCCGGACCAGCTATAGCCGCCATAGCCGCCAAAACCGGCCTCCGCCCCCGTGCTGGTGCGGCCCCCCACATAGACGATGATCGTGTCGGCGGGCACCCGCAAATTCGGAATCGAATACAACGTTCCGGTGACCGGATGGTAGATCGTCGCCGACCAGGTGTTGCTGCTGGAGGGGTTAATCGCGGCCAGGCGGGCGTCGATCCGCTGCCCCATCTCGGCGGCGACCTGGTCCATGATCTGCCGCGCCGCCGGGTGGCTCTCGAAAAAGCCACTGCCGCCATTGGCCCGCAGGTCCAGCGAATAGTCGATCAGGATGGTGATCGCCGGAACCTCGCGTTCTTCCAGGACTTCCAGGGGTCCGAGCCGTGCGGCGGCGGCGTTGCTCCCCCGCCGGCCGCCGCCACCCCTGTCCAGACGGCCGGGACAACTCCCTACGCTGCTACTGCGGCCGGACATGGCCCCATCCCCCCGATCGGGAAACGATCGAGTGCCTGGGCATCCATGCCGTGCACGCCGATAGGTAGTGTCAGTCCAATTGTTCCTGATTCGCCGGATGCATCGGCTATCGGAAGTGTATCTAGAATACAAATCCCTCCGTGGCGACAGTGGGGCGGGCTGCAACGGCCGTAGCGGCCGCAGCGGAATATCATACAATCGCTACAACTTATTTGGCTGTCGCATCCAGAATAGATGAATGGACCATTGCGGCAGCATTAGTGGAGGGGGTGCCAACCGTGGAAGAGCGTCACACGCCACGGACGCCGCGGGAAGTGCTGGCCTTCATGCGCGAACACGAGGTCAAGGCGGTCGATTTGCGGTTCATGGACTTCCCCGGTCAGTGGAAGCACTTCACCATTCCGGCCGAGGCCCTGACCGAGGAGATTTTCGAGGAGGGGATCGGCTTCGACGGCTCCAGCCTGCGGGGCTGGCAGGCGATCAACGAGTCCGACATGCTGCTGGTGCCGCAGCCGGAGACGCTCTTTCTCGATCCGTTCTGCCAGGAACGGACCCTGGCGATGATCTGCAACATCCAAGACCCGCTGACGCGGGAGGACTACAGCCGCGATCCTCGCAACGTCGCCCGCAAGGCGGTCAACTACATGAAATACCAGGGGATCGCCGACACGGCCTGCTTCGGCCCCTCTCTGGAGTTTTTCATCTTCGACGACGTCAAGTACGACCAGACGGCCCATTCGGCGTTCTACTATATCGACAGCATCGAGGGGCAATGGAACAGCGGTCGCGAGGAACGCCCCAACCTTGGCAGCAAAATCCCGCACAAGCAGGGCTATTTCCCCTGCCCGCCAGCCGACGCCCTGCACGATCTCCGCAGCGAAATGATGCTAGTGATGAACCAGTGCGGCCTGCGGGTCGAAAGCCACCACCACGAAAAGGCCAGCGGCGGCCAGTGCGCCATCAACATCCACTACGACGCCCTGCTCCCCATGGCCGACAACGTCCTCAAGTACAAATACATCGTCAAAAACGTCGCCCGCCGCCACGGCAAGACCGCCACCTTTATGCCCAAACCCATCTTTGAAGACTACGGCAGCGGCATGCACGTCCATGTCTCGCTGTGGAAAAACGGCGTCAACCTCTTTTACGGCAGCTCCTACTCCAACCTCTCCGAATTGGCGATGTACGCTCTGGGCGGCCTGCTCCGCCACGCCCCCGCCCTGTGCGCCATCACCAACCCGACCACCAACAGCTACAAACGGCTCGTCCCCGGCTATGAGGCCCCTGTCCACCTTGCCTATAGCCAGCGCAACCGCTCGGCGGCCGTCCGTATTCCCGTCTATTCCGCCCGCCCGCAGAGCAAACGCCTTGAATATCGCGTCCCGGACGGTGCGGCCAACCCCTATTTGGCCTTCGCCGCCATGCTCATGGCCATGATCGACGGCATCCGCCACAAGCTCCACCCTGGTCCCCCCATGGACAAGGACATCTACGACCTGCCCCCGGAGGAGCTACGCGACCTGCCCCGCACGCCGCAGACCCTCGACGAGGCCCTCAACGCCCTCGAGGCCGACCACGAGTTCCTCCTCCAAGGGGACGTGTTTACCGAGGACGTCATCGAGACTTGGATCGACTACAAGCGCCGCTACGAGGTCGCCGCCGTGCGGGAGCGGCCGCATCCTTACGAATTCGCCCTCTATTTTGACATGTAGGGCCGCATGTCGGCTCGACCGCCGGGGTTTGCCCCCGATTCCGGCATGTTCCGACTATTAATCCCCGATTCCGGGATGGGAGGATTGTTTGCCCTCCATTTTCGGTCGGTATGTGACGGCAAGTCGGCCGCCGGCTGGTGGTGAAATCGCTCTAAGTTGTTGCGGTTATTGATGTTAGATGCACAAAAGGAGCGGCGATGGGATTGCGGCCACCTCCGCCGTCACGGCGACGGCCTCTCCTCGTCACGGCGACGGCCTCTCCTCGTCACGGCGACGGCCTCTCCTCGTCACGGCGACGGCGCCGCGGGCGGTTCCGGCGGATAGACGTCCGGGAGGGGATTGGGCACGCCCCCGGCGATCGTTTTGTCCTCTTCGCTGACCGTGCGGTCGGAAGGCGGAGGGGCCGGGGGTGCGGCTGCCGCTTGCGGGCCATAGAGCACCCGAAATTTGACGTTGGCCAGAGCGAGGATGTCGTTGGGTAAAATCGCCGCCCGCCGTACCCGCTGGCCGTTGATCCGCGTCCCGTTGGTGCTCCCCAGGTCCCGCAGCAGCAGCACCCCGTCCATCTTGACGATCACGCAGTGTAGCTTGGAGATGCTCTTCTGCTCGAAACGGATGTCGCAGTCCTCGTTTCGGCCTAAAAGCGTCAGCTCCTTGTCCAGTTCGATAGGCTCGCCGCCATCGAGCGGGATCAATACGGCACGCATAAGTACCGGCCTCGTCGCGTTTACTGCCGACCGCCCTTGTGACGAAACGCCCTGTGACGCAATTCAACAAAATTGTATCCGGCGAACCTGCCCATGGTGAGAGCGGCTTGGAGGCACAAGGGGAGTCCCCGCGTATCCCGACCGCACATCGGCCGAAGATGCTTCGACCAGGATGAAAGAGTCAGTATTAGGAGAAGCATTTGGCGCGAGAGTGTGTCTGAACCGCACACCTGCGGGGGGACAACTTTTTCCCCTTTTCCGCCATCGGCGAGGACGCTATAGCGCGGTTCGGGAGCGTGCGTCCAATCCCGAGCCGTTGCCGGGTGGGTTGCCGCGTTGGGACGGTGTGCCGCGTTGGATGCGGGCGGGGTGTCTGTCGGAGTGGCGGCCGCCGGGGGAACGGTTCGCGTGGCCAGCGGGATGGAGCGAGGCACTATGCGCAGGATGCGCAAGATAGGGGTGATCACGGTCGTGGCGGCTGCGGCCGGCGTGGTTGCCACCATCCGGCCGATTCTGGCCGAGCAGATCCACCGTCAGCAGTTCAGTAGCCGGCAGACCGCCTTGATCCGCGGCGAAGCGAACGTCCGGGCGGACGTTCTGGCCCACGAGGTATCCCCGTTGGCCTTCCGCAGCCAGCCTTCCAGCGAGCACATCCGTCTGCACGCCGAGGTCGCCGCGGGCGAGAACGCCTTTATCCATTTTTACTATCCCACGCCGCCGGCACCGGTCAACGAGCTGCTGTCGGCCAGCGTCTGGGTCAAGGCGACCCGCGGCGGCATCCAGTTGCGGGCCCGCGTCGTTTTTCCCAAGGAGCCGGACCCGGCCAACCCGCAAGCCCCCCTGACCATGCTGCTGCTGGGAGAGACCTACCCGGCGGAAAAGGCCCGCCGCTGGTGGCCCCTCAAGCTCCAGGACGTGCCGCGGCTGCTGAGCCGGCAACTGCCCATGCTCCAGGCCCGCGTCGGACGGCAGGTCAACACCAGCGGGGCCTACATCGACCGGCTGGTGCTGAACGTGTACGCCGGGCCGGGGACGGTCGAAATCTGGATCGACGATCTGGACATTGGACCGGTGCAGGCGGACCGTCCGGCGGGGGGCGGGATCGCGACGGCCCACGGCCGCAACGCTCCGGCCCTGCGGCGAGTCGAACAGAGCGGCGGCCAGTTGCGGGTGGACGGCCAGCCGCTGTTTTTCCGGGCCATCCGCCATAGCGGCACGCCGCTGCATGTGCTGCGACAGGCGGGGTTTGACACGCTGTGGCTGCCGCCGGACGCCTCCGAGGAGCTTCTGGAGGAAGCGGGCCGCGACGGCTGGCTGGTGATCGCCACGTTGCCCCTGACGCCCGAACGGGCCGCCGGCGACGCCTGGCATGTCGACCGGCTGGCCGCTGAGCTGGCGCCGGTTTTGCGGCGGTACGGCCAAGCGGACGTCCTGTTCTACGACCTGGGGGGCGGCCGCACCCGCGCGGATTACGAACGGGTCGAGCGTACCTGCCAGGCGGTGCGGGTGGCCGATCCCCGCCGGCCGCAAGGGGTCAACGTCTGGGACGGCCTGCCGGCGTATTCGGCGTTTCTGGACGTGGTCGGCGTCCATCGCTGGCCGCTGTACACCAACCTGGAGCTGAGCGGCTACCGCGACTGGCTGGCACAACGGCGGGAGCTGGCCGCACCGCGGGCGATCTTCTGGACGTGGGTCCAAAACCACCTGCCGGACTGGTTCATCGAGACGGTCCTGGAGCAGCCGTCCGGCGGCGGGTTCGTCGAGCCGGTCGGGCCGCAGCCGGAACAGGTGCGGCTCCTGGCCTACCTGGCCGTGGCCAGCGGCTGCCAGGGTCTGGGGTTCTGGTCCGACCGCTTTTTGGCCGATTCCCACCAGGGCCGCGACCGCCTGCAGGCTCTGGCCCTGCTGAACTGCGAGCTGGAAATGCTCAGCCCGCTACTGTTGGCCCCTCGCGACACCTACCGTACCCAGTGGCTGCGGACCAGCCACCCACAGGTGCAGGCGGCGTTGATCCGCACGGAGCGGGGCGTGGTGGTCGTGCCGATCTGGCTTGGGCCGGGGAGCCAGTTCGTGCCGGCCCAGGGGGCCGTGGCCAACCTCAAGATTGTCGTGCCGCTGGTGCCGGACGGGGCCGACCCCTGGCGGATCACCCCCGCCGGGGTCGAGTGCCTGGCCCACCACACGCACAAGGTGGTCGGCGGCACGGAGCTGACTCTACCCGAGTTCGACCTGGCCGTGCCGATTGTCTTTACCAGCGACCGGCTCGGCCTGGTGGCCTGGTGGCAGGACTACGCCCGCAAATACGGGCGGCTGGCGGCCCGCTGGGCGATGGACCAGGCGGCGGTCAGCTATGACAAGGTGCAGACGGTCTACCGGGCCTTGCAAGCGCAGGGGGCGGCGGTCCGCGATGCCGAGGAGCTGTTCGAGCAGGCAGCCCGCTTCCATGCCCAGGCCCGCCGCTACTTCTCCGCCGAGGTGTACGACAAGGCGTACCTGGACGCCCAGCGGTCGTTGCGGCCACTACGGGTGCTGATGCACGCCTGCTGGCGGCAGGCCACCGCCACCCTGGATACCCCCACGGCCAGCCCGTATGCCGTCAGTTTCTTTACTTTGCCGCGGCACTGGGAGCTGGCCCGGCGGCTCCACGAGGGTCGCTTTGGACCCAACCGCTTGCCACACGGGGATTTCGAGTGGGCCGAGACGATCCCGCCGGGCGGACTGAGCATCGCTACGCAGGCGGGGTGGACCGCCCGGTTTGGCACCGCCGACGCGGTGGAGGCCGCCGCCGGCGTCGTTCCGGCCGAACAGGTCAGCGCCCGGCCGGAAACGACCGTGCCGCTGACGCCGCTCAAGGGACTGTTCCGCTCGAGCCGGCCGCTGGTGGCCCGCGGCGAGCCGGCCACCCCGACGCCGCCGTTGGGCCGCGGCATGCTGCGGCTGGAGGTCCGCCGCCGCGTCAGTCCCGAAGAGGCGAAAAAAACCTTGCCGCCGCTGGAGCGGACCTTCCTGGCGGTGGACAGCCCCACCGTGACCCTGCCGCCGGGAAGCTGGGTCCGGATCAGCGCCTGGTTCCGCATCCCGCAGCCATTGCACGGCTCCCCGGACGGACTGCTCTTTTTCGACGACGCCGCCGGCGAAGCCCTCGGACTCCGCCTGACCCATCTGCCCAACTGGCAGCAGTTCCACCTTTACCGCAAGGTGCCCGCCGACGGTCGGATCAGCGTGACAGTGGCCCTGACCGCCGCGGGGGTTGCCTACTGCGACGATCTGCGGATCGAGCCGCTGCTGTCTGCCGCCGACGCTCCTGCCGGCGGGGTCGTCACGGCCGTCACGGCCCGCACCCCGACCGCCGCGGCCGGCCCCGCCCTCACTCCAGGGCAAAATCCTGCACCGCCGCTGCGGCGGACACCGTGACCCGCTGGCCGGAACTGGTCGTTAACTGGTACTTCTCGGGCACCCCCGGTCCCTGGACGATAACCGCGTACCGCCCTGCCGGCAGCGGCCCGGCGATGCGGTACTGCCCCGCCTCAACCGTCGCGGCAAAGACCCGCGGCGCGGACAGGTCCAGGCTGACCCACAGGATGGTGCCGCTGGCCAGCGGCTGGCCGCGCAGGCTCACGCGGCCGCTTACGGCGGGGCGGTCCGACGATACGGGCGGGGGCGGCTGCGGCGGCTCGAGCGGCACGTCGGGCCGGATCGGGACAGGCCGGATCGGGACGGACCGGGGCGGCGGGGCCTCCGCCGGCGTCGCCTCTTTTGCAGGCCCCTTTGCCTCTTTATTAGGCACGGTTGCCTCTTTTTTGGGCAAACCTGCCTCTTTGTTATGTGTTTTATCGGGCGATTCTGCCTCTTTTTTGGGCACCCCTTTCTCTCCCTTAGGCGTTTCGGGATTGCCCGCTTTCGGGGCCGGCGTCTTGGCCGCGTCCGCCGATTTGCGGAGCTGCGACCGCACCTCCTCAATGACCACATGCAGCCGGTACGCCTTGTGAGCGACCGTCGGCTCCTGGTCGACCTCGGCCAGGGATTGCTCAATGAACTTTTGCACCTGCGGGCGGTGCCCCAGCAGCGGCCGGATGGTCATCAGCGCCCCCTGATAGATGCGGAAGGTGGCGGCGGGGTCGCCGGCACGGTTGTAGAACTCGGCCCCGAAGTTGTGCACGTCCCGCAGGGTGTCGATGACCAGTTTGTCGAACGCGGCGTCGGGCCGGCGTGGCTCCTCCGCGGCCGCAACCCCCACGGCTACGACCAGGGCCGCCGCCTGCAGTAGCCAGCGGATCCGCCGGGCCAGTGATGGATCGGACACGGCAAACGGGGACATGGCTAGGCTCCTGGAGGTCGGATGTCGGAACCTCAAAGCTCGTCTGGCAGGTCGGTTATGGTTTATGATGCCGCGTGGCAATCGGCCTTGCAACGCCGAGTCGGCCCGGGGTAGCATCAAGGGTGTCGGTCGAGCGTGGACGAGCCTTGAGGCGTCGATCGGCGTCGACCCGGGGTAGCATCAGGGGCGTCGGCCGAGCGTGGATGGGCCTTGACGCGTGGATCGGCGTTGGAGCGTGGATCGGCCTTCGTGCGTGGATGGGCCTGCGAGCGCAAGCGGCCCCTCGCGGCCCGACGGGCCATGAGGGGTCAGGCGGCAGGCAGACGGAGTTGAGGGCGGACAGGCGGTGGCGGAAGCGTGGACGCATCTGGTGATCAGCGCCCTGAGCCGTGCGGCGGCCCATCCGCAAGGGCTGCCGCTGTTCAGTAGCCGCGGGGTGGTGGGGCTATTCCCCGGCGGGAACGCCGCGCGGGCGGCGGCCCAGAAATGTCTGCGGGAGGGGTTATTGCAGCCATATCTCGCCGCTAGCCCTGGTTCTGCTGGTCCTAGTTTTGCTGGTTCTGGTTCTGCTGGTTCTGGTTCTGCTGATCCTGGTTCTGCTGATCCTGGTTCTGCTGGTTCTGGTTCCGTCAGTCCTGGTTCTGCTGCCCCTGGCTCCGCTGGCCCCGACCTGTCGCGACCGCCAGACCGTTACGTCTTGGGACCCGCCGGGTGGGCATTCCTGCAGGCTCATGCCTTTCCCCGCCAGGTCCTCGAAGATTTCGTGCGGGTCCTGGAAAACCGTCTGGAACAGACCGCCTCGCTGTTGCGGCAGGTGCATCAGATGGCCGACGAGCTGCGTGGCCTGCATGAAGCGGTAGTCCGCTTGTGGCCGCAGGGGCTGGCTGCGACGGGTGCGGCGGCCACGCGTGTTCCGGTTCAATCAAACGGCGCTTGCCGGTCACTGTCAGAAAAAGATTCGGAAACACTATCCGATCCGGTGGCATCGGAACGATTGGCATCGCTCAAACAGCCGTCTGACAAAGCATGGGGTCGGCCGTCCCCGGCGGCGTTGGCGGCGACGATTCTGGCCGTGCTCCAGGAGTGGTCGGAGCAGTCCAGGCACGACTGTCCGTTGCCGGAGCTGTACCGGGGGGTGTGTCGCCGCGGGGAGCCGCCGAGCCTGGGTCAGTTCCACGACGTGCTTCGGGAGCTGCACCAGCAGGGGGCCATCCACCTGCACCCGTGGACGGGGCCGCTGTATAGCCTGCCGGAGCCGGCTTATGCCCTGCTGGTCGGGCATGGCGTTGCCTATTACGCCAGCAGCCGCCGGCCGGCCGCCGCGCCTGCTTCTTTGGCGGCGGGAGCGGCGAAGGACGCCTAAGGAGCTTTACTTTCCAAGGAGGGAACGACCATGACCGCCGTGGCCGAATCCGTTGAGCTGAGCGAGACGTACCGCCGCATCCTCCAGCAGTTGGGCAACCCGTTCCGCAACTATTTTGCCCGCCACCCGGACGACGAGGTCTGCGCCCGCTATCACGTGCCGGAGCTGTTCGCCGCCGAGCGGGAGCTGCTGCACGCGATCATCGACATGTACCGCTGTCAGCCGCAGACGCATTCGGAGGTGGTGCCGATTCTGGGGAGCAAAGGGGCGGGCAAGACGCACCTGCTGCACTCGATCAAGCACGGCGGCGGACCGTGGCAACTGTTGGTCACTCCTGGCGTATACCAGCGGGACAGCGAGTTTCTGGAGTATCTGCTGTTTCAGATCATCGACACGCTGCTGGGGGGTGGGCAGCAGAAGGGGATCCGGCCGCTGCACTATGTCGGCGAACAGTTGGTGCGGCGGGAGCTGGCGGCGGCCCTGCGGGAGCCGAGCGACGCGGAGCTGGGGAGCCTGTTCCCGGCCGGCGGCCTGGGGCGGTGGGGGCGGCGGTTCGGCTGGGGGCTGAACGCCCTGCGGCAGCGGGCCGCCCACCTGGCCGACGCCCTGGCGGGGACCGCCGGCTGGCAGGCCATCCCCCTGGCTAGCCTCCTGCACGAGGCCGGCGTCGCCCCGGAGGGGGCCTTCGCCCTGCTGGCCGCCCGCCTGGAACACGGCGAGCAACGCAACGCCGCCGGCCTGATGCGGCGACACATCGCCGCCGGCCTGGCCAAGGCGGTCCTACTGCGCGACGAAACCGAGCTGGCCAACTTCCTCACCTATGGCTTCGCCGAGCTGGAATTCCACGTCCGCCCGACGCGACAGGACCTCGTCCTGGCCCTGTTCAAGGTCCTGATGGACCTGCTCCGCTCCCTGCACGTGCCGGTGGTCGTCGCCTTCGACCAGCTCGAAGACCTGCTACTGGTCCGTCGCGGCGACGACGCCTACCGCACCGCCGAAACCTTCTTCGCCGGTATCGTCCAGGTACTGCACCAGATCGACGGACTGTGCTTTTTGGTCTTCGCCGAACGCGGCCTGTGGAACCGCTTTGTCCCCTCGCTGGACGGCTACATCCAGGACCGGCTGAACAACCCGGTGCACGTGTCCGGCTACGGCACGGTCCAGGCGGTCCGGCTGGAAGCGCCGCCGCCGGAGCTATTCCGCAAGGTGGTCGAGGCGCGGCTGCGACCCTGCCTGGCGGAGCTGCCTGCGGCACCATCGCCGATCTTCCCCTTTACCGCGGAGCAGCTCCTGCGGATCGCCCGCACCGAGCCGACCCTCCGCGACATGCTCCAGCAGTGCCGCTACCTGTACGACCATCTCATCTACGGCGACGAGGCGGACCTGCCGCTTCCCCTGCCGGATCAGTGTGGTGCGGCGACGTTGCCCGCTCCCGGAGAACCGGACGCTGCCGCCGCGACAACCGACCCGGTCCCCTGTGCCGCCCAAGGGGAACCCGACCCTGCCGCTCACCCCCTCCACGCCGTCGCAACATCGCAAGACGGCGTTGTGACACCGCAAGACCCCGTCGCAACATCGCAAGACGGCGTCGTGACGCCCCAAGACCCGGTTGCGGCGTCGGAGGAGCTGCCCCCCTCCCGTCTGCCAGCCGACGTGATGGCGGAACCTTCGTCCCGGTTGCCGCGGCTGTCGCCGTCGGTTCCGCCGGACCCGGAATCGGTCACCTTCCGGCATGTGTCGGTCATCGAGGTCCCGGAAAACGGCCCCGCGGGTGTGCCTCCCGCTCCCGCAGCAGCGGATGCGGCCGAAGCGGCGACCCCGGCGAGCCGGCCCGCTCTATTCGCTCCGCCCGCTCCGATCGCTCCGCTCGCCGGACCGGACGGTTTCCCCCCACCGGGATCCGGCGCGGCCTGGCCCTCGCCGCGGTCGTCGGAGCGGTGTTCCCGCCTGACGCTGGAGCAGCTCGGCGAGCTGTGGGACCAGGAGCAGCGGTCGGCCCGCCGCAAACTGGAGCCGGAGGGGGCACTGACCGGTGCTAGCCGCGAGCTGCAGGCCGGCCTGGGGGCGTTTTTGCAGGTCTGCCACGAGCACGGCGTCAAGGTCGGGCCGTGGCGGCTGCTGCACGTCGTCCCCGAGTGGACCTTCGGCGATCACCCCACCTATGGCGTGGTCACCCTGGCCCACTGGGCGTGCAAGGACGGGCCGCCGTGGCGGGTTGGCATCGGCCTGTTCCTGGCCCGCGGTGCCGGCAAGCCCCGCGAGTTGGAAATCAAGCTCGCCGCGATGGACATCGAGCCGGTCATGGTGGACCACCTCATCCTGCTCCGTCCGGAGGACGATCTGAGCCTGACCGGCAAGAGCAAGCAGTTGTGGGCGGAATCGGAGCGTCGCGGCAAGCATGCCCGGCTGGAGGCGGTCAGCCTGGACGGGTTTGCCCAGCTTTATGCCTTCCCGCGGTGGCTGGCGGCGGTCCGCGAGGCGTTGCCGCAGGGGGCGCCGCTGCCCAATCTGGCGGACCTCATCCAGGACCGCTGCGAACGGCTGCTGCGGCAAGTGTGCATGCCCGTACACGGCTAGGCGGCTAGACTGTCTTGGATCCAGCGGTCCCGAGCGGCTCGACGCCCCAAGGGCATGCCGGTGCACGGTTAGGCGGCCGGCTCGTCCGCCCTGAGTCGGAGACGCCGTGACGCTGTAACGGTACCCCGGCAGCGTCCATCATCACTTTTCCCATAATAATAGTGATAATTCCGGTGGCCCTGCGTGTGCCGTTGGGGGTGACCCCGCCCGTGCCCCTCGCGGCGGCCCAGCCCGGCGTGACGGGTCCGTCGCCGGCCCGGTCTGTGTAGGAGGCGGATGAGTCCGTCACCGTCCGCTTAGGTCCGGCGAATAGATTAATTAGGTGGATTGAGCCATGACGACGCGGCTATTCGTTTACGGCACGCTCCGCACCGGTCAGGCCGCCCATCACCTGCTTGCCGGGCAACGGTTCCTCGGCCTGGCCCGGACGCGGCCGCTGTACCGCCTGCTGCCGGAGACGCCCTATCCGGCCCTGGTCCCTGTCCCGCCCGACGCGGCCGCGGCCGGCGAGGCCGTCCCCGGCGAAGTCTGGGAAGTCGACCCGCAACGCTTGACGCAACTCGATGCCTGGGAAGAAGTTCCACATCTCTACCAGCGGCGGCCGATCGACTTAGAGGGGGACTGGACGGATGTCCAAGCCTATTTCTGGGTCCTTTCTGACGACTAGACGGCCGTGGCGAAAAAAATGCCAGCCCGCCAAAATAAATGATGGCCGCCAGCGAATCACCTAATAGGGGGTTATCAACCCCGACAACTGGAATCCCCGGGCGGGAGCATTGCTCCGGGCCGCATGCCCACGGTCCGGCGGGCGGGTAGTCCGTCCCGGCAGGTTCCAGGTTTTCCGGAGGAGCGTGCACCGAACTGTCGTTGCTGCCAACTGTAGGAGGAACCGAGTATGCTACGCAATCTGATCATCGTCGCCATTGTTGCGGTGGTGACGGTCACGGCGTTTCAAGGAACCCGTTTGGGCTGGTATGTGACATCGGAGCTGCGTTCGCTGCGGGAGCGGGCCGAGGCGAACATTCCGCCGGAGAAGGAAGTCGTCCGGCTGCGGGAAGAGGTTCGCCGGCTGGACAAGGACATCGTCGAGGTCATCAACCAACTGGCCAAGGAGAACGTGCAGACGGCGCAGTTGGAGGAGCGGGTCCAGGAGATGCGCAAGACCCAGGGTCGGGCCCGCGAGCTGCTCGAGGCCCGGGCCGCGGCGATCAAGAATGCGACTGACTTTGTCGTCTTCGACAGCCGCAAGCTGACGCTCCGCGAGGCCAAGGCCGTGCTGGAAGACGGCGTCCGACGGTATCAACTCAACCAGAAGACGCTAGAATCGATGGAGCAGGCGTTGCAGCACCGGCTGCGCATCCGCGACACGTTGCAGCAGCAGCTCGAGGCGCTCCGCAACCAGAAGGCCGAGCTGAGCGCGGCCATCGATGCCCTGGAAGCGGACCTGACCGTGCTGAAGCTGCAGCAGATGGAAAGCCGTTACCAGACGGACGACAGCCGCCTGGCCCGCATCAAGGAGAGCATCCGCAACCTGCAGACGCAGATCCAGGTGGAGCGGGAAAAACTGCGGCTGCTGCCCGTCGGCCTGGAGGAGTCGCCGCAAAGCCGCGACTCCGGCGACAAGTCGGTCGATGAAATCATGGCGGCCCTCAAGGAGACGACCAGCAAACAGGACTGAACCTGCGCACGGGCCGTCCGGCGACGAGCCGCCGCGGCGGCCATGATGACTGGCAGCAGCGACGCCGTCAGCATCGCCGTCAGCGACGCCGCAGGGACAGGCCGCCACCGGAGCAGCATTTTCCCGCTAGCGGCCACGCGACGGCCGCCGTTTTGTCATTTCGTGCCCCATTGACCCGATCAGTTTTGCCGTTTCGTAGCCGATTCACCTGATCACTTTTGCTGTTTTGTGCCCCATTGAGCAGATCGCTGTGTGCCGGCGGCGGCGCCGGTGCTCCCTTTTCGCCTACCTCGATTCCTTCTCGACAGATGGACTGAAGCGGCGTTGTCGCGGGGGTCGATACCGACAGAAGGGGACGAGTATCGACCGCCAGTCAGCGGGCAGGACCAATTGGTTGGACAGGGTAACGGCCGCAATGAGCGAGATGCGTGCACTTTTGGGGCGGATCGGGGAGTTCCGGCAACGGTTGGAGACGTTACAGCCGGCGTTGTCCCTCCCCCGGTCGTCGCTGGCAATTGATCCGGCCGGGGACGTGTCTGCGGTCGTCAGCCCGCCGCGGTCGTTGGGACAACTCCCCCCGCCGTGGCGGCAGCTCCGTGAACGACTCCTCCCCTTGCGGCAGCAGTGGCAGCGGCACGATAACGAGCCGGTCGTGGCGGCGTGGCGTAACCAGCAGGCCGAGCCGCGGCTGGCTTTCCATCACGTTACGGGGCAGATGCTGGCCGTGCTGGAGCAGGCGGTCGAGCTGGCTGCGGGTACGACCGCTGCAGCCGCCGCAGCCGCCGCGACCGCACCGGCGGAGGATGCCGGCGTCAGGCCACTGCTGGAAACGGTGCGGCACCGCTTGCAGGTGCTGGAACAGGTGATCGAGCATCAGAAGGTGACGGCTGGGCGGATCGACCGTCTAGCGGAGCTATACGCGGCAATGGCGGCGGGCACGGCGTTGCGTCTGACCGATGTTGCCGCATTGGCCGAGGAAATCTGGGCCGAGGCTCAAAGCCAGGAGGCGATCCGCTGGCAGCCGCTGCCGCCGGAGGCGACGGCCTGTCCGGGGAGCACGCGGAGCTGGCCGGTGCCGTATGTGCATGTAGCGGCGCATGCCCTGCACGTGGCACAAGTGCTGGCCCGGATGCTCGGGCACGACGCGGAGCTGCGGCGGCATCCGCTGTCGCTGATCGCTGCGGCGTTGCTGATGGATGTCGGCTTGCTGGCGTTGCCTCCGGACGTGGCCGGGGCTGGTGCCGCGGCGGATGCCGATGCCGGGTCCGGTGGCGGGTCTGATGCCGGATCGGTTGCCGAGTCGTATTGGCAGCATGCGTTGTTGAGTGCGGAGTGGATCGGGCGGTGTCTGGCCGAGTTGGCGCCATTGGCAGTAGCGGTGGCGGCCCACCACGAGCGGAACGACGGGAGCGGCTGGCCGCAGCGGCGGCGGGGGGAAGAGATCCCGTGGCCGGCCCGTCTGTTGGCGGTGGCCGATATGTACGCCCGCCTGCGGGAGCCGCGGGGCGACCGACCCGCCGCCGACGGCCGCGCCGCCCTGCTGCAAGTCCTGTTGGCCGCCGAGCGGGGACAGCTGGACCGCGCCGCTGTCGGCCTGCTCACGTACCTGTCCTTTTTTCCAGTCGGCTCACTGGTCGAGCTGAATGACGGGAGCCGGGCCGTGGTCGTGGCGGTGGCGCCAGCGGACGACCCCATTCTGGCGGTGCGGCCGACCGTTGCCGTCCTGGCCGATGCGACCGGCCGTCCCGTGTCGCAACCGCATGTCCGTTCCCTGACCGCGGGGAATGGCGGTTTTGTCGTTCGCCCCCTGTCCGCCGAGGCGGTACAATGTCTGTTGAGAATCTATCCGCAACTGACCGGCGGATAGCGGCGGCGGTGGAGCGGCGGGCAGAGGCTGCGACCGCGTCGGCGAGCGGTACGATTGCCGAAGCAGTACAACCGCAGCGACACTGGCGTGGCGGCACAAGCGGGGTGGGCCATGTCCGTATGGGGTGCGGCCCGCCACCCGTTATGCAGTTGCGGGGTGGTGGTGCCGTTACTGATCATTTACGAGGCCGGGCAGTACTGGCGGTCGCAGCATGGCGGTTCGCCAGTGCGGTGCGGGGCGGAGGCGGCGTTACGGGAGGCCGTGCAGGCCACCGGCTGGCCCTGGCCGGAGTTGCTGCCACTGCTGGTTGTGCTCGGGCTAGTGGGGGCGGCGGCGTGGCGCTGGGGGGACCGGCCGTCGCGGCCGCTGGCCGTGATTGCATTGGTCCTGGCCGAGTCGGCGGTCTGGGCGTCGGCGTTGTGGCTGGTGGGCCGCAACTTCCCCCTGCTTTTGGAGCGATGGGGCGTGCCGTTATCTATCCCGACGCCGGACGCCGGCCAGCTCCTCGGCTGGCTGGGGGCGGGCATCTACGAGGAGGTATTGTTCCGCTGGGGGCTGTTTTCGCTGTTGGCCGGGATGTTGCGGCTGTTGCTGCTGCCGCGGCTGCTGGCGGTGCCCATGGCCGCTGTGGCGGCCGCCGTGCTGTTCGCCGCCGCCCACCATTGGGGACCGTGGGGTGAACCCTGGCGGATCGACCACTTCCTATTCCGGCTGTTTGCCGGCGTGTATTTTACGGTGGTGTATCTGGCTCGCGGCCTAGGGGCCAGCGTGGGGGCGCATGTCGGCTACAACCTGCTGGCCGGGCTGAGCCTCCCCGCCGCCGCTTGAGGGGGCCGTCTTTGCCTGACTTCTTGTTACGGTGACGGATTACTTCTTACGGTGACGGATTTTGGAACGCATCCGGCGTTTTTTGCGTCCCACTTTCCGTCGGCCGTTGCCACGTCGTCGTGCACCCATTGGCTGAATCTCCCTTACGAACGTCTTGGCATAATGGTTAGGTCCATCGGTCGCGGTCCCCGGTGCGTGGGGCGGTTAACGGCCGGTCGGTGGCCCGCGGCGGTCGGTTTCCACAGGCCGCCGTATCCCGGTGATGGTCTTTCCGGCCCTTTGGGGGGTCGCCGCGCCGTGATGGTGGTTTATGGTAGCAGTCAGACTGATAAGACTAGGAGGTGCAGCGGTTCCGGCAAGGGGATGTCGCCGGGCCGATGCGAGGCCGGAAGGTGGATGGCTCGTCCGCGGGGGGATGGTGTATGCGGTCGTCAGGGTCGCGACGAGGCGTCAACCAGTTCGATGGAGAACGAGAACAGGTTGGTGTGGTGCGGGCGGACCTCCCGGTAGAGGCCGGAGGTGTCCGGTCGGGTGAGGTGCCAGGGGAAGGGGAGGACCTGACCATGTGGGTCGCATCGCCACTGCGGCGGCGGGGCGATGGCCACGCGATACCACCCCGCTGGGAGATCTGCCGCCGGGTCGGGCCGGATGCAGTACGAGCCATCCGCAGCGACGGTCGCCCGCAGCGACGGGCCGCGGCCGCCCCGTTCCGGGTCCGGACTGAACACGATCAGGCCGCCGGCTAGCGGTTGGCCGTTAAACACGACCACGCCGCGGATCGTGCCGGCGTCCTCGGTCGCGGGTCCCGACGCGGCCCCGCATCCGGCAAACGCCCCGCAACCAGCCGCCATCACCCACATCCAACGCCGCACCACACTGCTGCCTCCGCCGCTTCTACTTCTTGTCCCTGTCATCGACGCTGCATCCGCGGCAACTTGATCCGGGGCCGCTAATTCCCCCGCTAGTGAATCTGCCCGCTGATGATGCGGCACGTCGCTGATGGAGGTTGCCGCTGATGCCACAAGCCGGCGGACAGGCGAGCATCGGTCAATTGTGAAGAAAATTTGTAACATGTGTGAATTATCAGCATCTTGTATTTGTGCCGGCACCGCGGCGTCATAACATCGCATTGACATCGATTAAATGATCGCCCCTGCGGACACATTTTGGGTTGCGGATCCCGGCTAACTAATCGATCGGGGTGGCCACCACGTCCTTTGGGGCATCCTGAGTTCATTGCTCATCAGGCGTAGTAAGAAAGGAGGTTCGTACGATGGGGTACCGACGTTCAGATGGTTTTACATTGATTGAACTGCTTGTAGTCATCGCGATCATTGCGATTCTGATCGGCCTACTGTTGCCAGCCGTCCAGAAGGTGCGAGAAGCGGCGGCCCGCATGAGCTGTCAGAACAACCTCAAGCAGATTGGCCTGGCCCTGCACAACTATGCCTCCGCCAATGACAGCCGGTTTCCACCGACACGGGTCAATGTTCCCACCAACAAATTCCGGGCCTGGACGCCGATCGTGATCTCGTATGTCGAGCAGGACAACGTGGCCCGACAGTGGGATTTCAACACGCGATGGGATCAGGGGACCAACCTGGTTCTGGCTCAAGTGAAAATGAAGGTGTTCATGTGTCCGTCCGCACCGGATGATCGGCCGGCCCCTGTGCAGCCACCGCTGGGACCGTGCGATTACCTGGTCTTCCACCGTATCCGGCCGCGGTTCTATCAGGCCAATGGGCTGCCGGTTCCCCCTTCAAATCTGGACGGTGCCATGCACCTGGTGAATCACACCCGCATTGTGGAAATTGCCGATGGCACCTCGAACACCATCCTGGTAACTGAAGACGCCGGCCAGCCGGCCAGTTACATTCTGGGCCGGGCCACCGGCAACGTGCTCCCCGAAGGTCGCGGCTGGGCCGACCCGGACGGCGTCTCCGGCAGCGTTGATGGCTCCCGGCAGGACACCGGCGCCATCAACGGCAGTAGCAACCCCGTTGGCCGCTGCATCATGAATTGTAACAACTTTAGCGAGCCGTATAGCTTCCATCCCGGCGGCATCAACGTGTGCATGGCCGACGGCTCGGTACGGTTCATCTCGCAAAACGTCTCTGCCGCCACCTATGCGGCGTTGGTCACGCGTGCCTATGGCGACATTCCCGGTAACGACTGGTAATCGGTCGCCCGCGGTTTATTACAAAATCGTGCCGCTGCCGATTTGCATTTTGCCAGTTTGTGGTGCATAATTGTAACGACGCTCCCCAGGACGTATTCTCGATACGGCATGGGGAGCGTTGCTGCTTTCCCGCGTCCCATACCCTTTCCCTACGGGATGGCCGGCTCTAGCCCCGCCCGAAGGATTGCGGCGACCGGTCGCGACCTGGCCCGCCGTTACGGCCCTGCTGCTGTCCGCTGCTAAGGCACTTCCCGATTATGGACGGTAGCCGGCCGGTTCGATCGAGCGGTAGCCGGCCGGTTCGATCGAGCGGTGCGACCGGCCGCGTGTGCCGGCGATCGACGGCCGGTACCGACAGGGGGGACAACCATGAGCGGGAAATGGGATCGGCGGGAATGGTTGACGGTGGTAGTAGCGGCGGGGGTGGCCACGCCGGAGCTGCAGCGGGCGTTAGCGACGACGTTGGCCGGGGAACAGTCGCGGCAGCCGTCGGAGAGGCCGCTGACGGTCACGCCGGAGATGGTGCAGCAGGCGGAGTGGGTGGCAGGGATCACGCTGAGCGAGGAGCAGCGGAAGGCGTTGGCGACGCGGCTGACGGCGTTGCAACGTCCGGTGGCAGCGGTGCGTCAGGCGGCGGTGGGCTATGAGGTACCGCCGGCGGTGCATTTTGCCGCCGCGCCGGGGGAGGCGTTCGCCGCCGGGCGAGGTCAGGCCGGGCCGACGCCGCTGGCCCAGCCGCCGCGCAAGCCGGATAACGCCCGCGATCTCGCCTTCCTACCCGCTTACGAGTTGGCGGAGCTGCTCCGTCGCCGGGACATTTCGTCCGTCGAGCTGACCAAGCTGTATCTGGAGCGGATCAAGAAGTACGACCCGGCGTTGCTGTGTGTGGTGACCCTGACCGAGGAGCTGGCCTTGAAGCAGGCGGCCCAGGCGGACCGCGAGCGGGCCCAGGGACGCGTTCGCAGTCCGCTGCACGGCATCCCGTGGGTGGCCAAGGACCTGATCGCCTATCCGGGCTACCGGACGACCTGGGGCGCGTCGCCGTTCAAGGACCAGGTGCTCGACGTCCAGGCGACCGTGGCGGCCCGCCTGGACGAGGCCGGGGCCGTACTGCTGGCCAAGACGACCTTGGGGGCGCTGGCCCAGGGGGACCGCTGGTTCGGAGGGATGACTCGCAACCCGTGGAACATCCGGCAGGGGAGCAGCGGTTCGTCGGCGGGCACGGCGGCGGCAGTGGCCGCCGGACTGGCCCCCTTCGGACTGGGGAGCGAGACGCTCGGGAGCATCGTCTCGCCGAGCAGCCGCTGCGGCGTGACCGGCCTGCGTCCGACGTTTGGCCGGGTGAGCCGTTACGGCTGTATGCCGTTGTCCTGGTCGCTGGACAAGATCGGCCCGATGGCCCGCTGCGTGGAGGACTGCGCGCTGGCGTTCAGCGTCATCCACGGTGCGGACGGCAAGGACCCGACCGCGGTGGACCGCCCGTTCGACTGGCCGGGCCGCAAGCCGCTGCGGGAATTCCGCGTCGGGTATTTCGAGGAGAAGGAAGCGGCAACACCGCCGGAGGATCTGCGGGTGCTGCGCGAGCTGGGAGTGCAGTTGGTGCCGATCCGCCTGCCGTGGACGTTGGCGGCGAGCATCGTGTCGCTGATCCTGGAGGCGGAGGCCGCGACGGTCTTCGACGACCTGACGCGGGCCGGCGTCACCGAAGGGCTGAACGCCTGGGCATTGACCTTCCGCCGCGCCCGGTACATCACCGCTGTCGATTACCTCCGTGCGCAGCGACTCCGCACGCGGCTGATGCAGCAGATGGCCGAGCTGTTCCGCGACATCGACGCCTATGTCGGCGGCAACGACCTGGCCGTGAGCAACCTGACCGGCCACCCCACGGTCTGCCTCCCCAACGGCTGGACCCGCAACGGTCTGCCCACGGCGATCACTTTCACCGGCCGGCTGTTTGGCGAAACCGACCTGCTGACGTTGGCCAAGGCCTATCAGGAGGCCACGGGGCACCATCGCAAGCGGCCGCCGGAGGAAAGCTGGGTTGCCCCGCCGCCGCAGGTGCAGGAGTAAGGCACCGACGCTTACCCAGACACTGACCCTGACGCTGATGCGGAAGCGGACACGCATGCAACATCAACGATGCGGTCTGACGCAGCCCCGGCGAGCGGCGGCAGCGGCCGTTGCGGCGCGACAATCAGGGTTTGAGCCGCAAACGGTTTGGTTCACGCAGTCCGACGCGTTCCAGGGTTCTGCGGGCGGCCGGGCCGGCGACAGGGTCATCCTGAATCTGGCGGAGCTTGGGGATCGCCGGGGGCGGTACGGTACCGATGCGTCCGAGGGCGTCGGCGGCGGCAGCCCGCACATCCGGCTGGCCGTCTTCGAGCAACGGGACGAGCAGGCCGACGGCTTCTTTGGCGGCCGGACCGATGCGTCCGAGGGCGTCGGCGGCGGCGCGACGCGTCTCCGGATGGGCATCGCGGCAGAGCTTTTTCAGTGCGGGCAGATCCGCCGAGTTGACGGGGAATAGCTCCAAAGCCATTGCGGCCGCGGCCCGCACGTCTGCCTGGGGAGCCTCCAGAGCGGCGCGCAGGATGTTCCGGGCTGTGGCCACCCGCCCTTGCACCGCGGCGCTGGCCAATTGGGCCAGCAGCACCTGACCGTCCAGCGGCGTCCGTTCCGCGAGGGGTTGCAGGTCTTTCTGGGCAGCCGCGGCCCGAGGCCCCGCGGCGATCAGCCCCAGTAACGCTCCCAGTCGCGGCGTGGTCCGCCGGTCGCTCGTGGCCAGGATCAACAGCTCGCGGACCGCCTCGGCGGGCAACGGGTCGCAACGTCCCAACGCTCGCGCGGCCGCGGCCCGCACGTCGGCGTCGCCGTCTTTCAGAAGCTGCCGCAGGGTCTGCACGGTGGGCGTCGCCGCCGGGTCGATCGTAGGCAGGGCCTGGATGATGCGGAGGCGACGGACGGGCGGCAGATGGACGTCGGCGGCCGCTTGGGTCAGAGCCGTCAGGGCCGGCTTGGCTTCGGTACCCAGGGCGATGATCGCGTCGATCCAGGCGTCGCGTAACGCCTCGTCGTCCGTGCTCTGCCAGGCCTTGGCCAGGTCGGCGGCCAGCGACGCGGCGACCGGTCCCAGCTCCTGGATGGTGTGGGCTGCCTGCTGCCGGATGACGGGGAAGGGGTCTTGCAGCAGGGGGCGGAGCTGGGGGACGTATTTGGCCGCCTGTTCGGGCGGGAGCTGGCCGAGCAGGCGGGCAGCGCCGTAACGGGCGTATGGATTGTCGCTACCCAACTTGGCCATTGCCGTTGGCAGCAAGGGGAGGGCGGCTTGGTCGAGCCGGGCAATGGCTCCTAGGGCCAGCAGGGGTGACTGTTCGGGGCCGTCCAGGGCTTGCTGGAGCAGTTCGAGCGGCTCTTTGGCCTGCTTGTCGAGACGAAGCCAGGCGGTTGCGGCCTCGATGGCCACATCCGCGATCGGGTCACGCAGCAGTGGCCGCAGCTTGTCCACGGCGGCCGCATCGCCTAGCTCGCCGAGCGTGTACGCCGCCAATAGCTGCACCAGCGGATGCGGATGGGCCAGCAGCTCGGCGGTCGGCCCGGCCGCCCCCTTACCGATCTGCAGCAACGCCTGCCAGTAGGCCCAGTCGTTGCCAATGGTCAGCGGCTGCATCGGGTCGAACATTTCCGGGTACGAGGCCCGGATGGCGGCGACTAGCTCCGGTGCGGCGGAGGACGCCGCCGGTCCGGCCAACGCCAGCAACGTGGCGGCAGCGACCCGCACGGACGGATCGGTCGACCGCAGGGCGGCGGCCACTTGCGGCACGGCTGCAGCGGGTACCTCCACGACCAGAGATGCCAGTTCGGCCGCCAGGCGGGAGACATGCGGGTCATCGTGCACCAGCAACGCGGCTAGCGGGGCCGCTTCGACCCTGCCGATTCGCCACAGGGCGTCGAACGCGGCGTTGTGCACGGCCTGTTCGGGATCGCGGCAGAGGTCGTACAGCTCCGCTGCCAGCGGCTGGGCTAGGGGGCCGAGCAGTCCGACGGCGTAGGCGGTATGCTCGCGCACCGCCGGTTGCGGGTCCTTCAGGCCGGCCCGCAGCAGCCCCAGGACCTTTTGCTGGATGGCCTGTTCCCTCGGCGGGCCGAGGGCCAGCAGGGCACGCACCGCCGCTTCCCGTGTGCTGGTGATCCGTTGCGGGTGTGTCCGGCCCAGTCCGGCGTTGGCGGAATCGCCGAGCAGCTCGACGATCGCCGCGAGGGTCTCAGCGTCCGCTCCGTGCCGGGCGAAGTAGTCGATGGCCTCCCGCCGCTGCTGGTTGCTGGTCGACTGGAGGGCCTTGAGGTAGCGGCGGGACGGTGGCTCCTTCGCCGCAGTCGTATCGGATGCGGAGCTGTTTGAGGCGTCGGCCGGCTCAGGCGGCGGAGTCTTGCTGCAGCCGGATACGACCCATAACAGGCCCAGGATGCCGGCCAGGCGGGCCAAGTGTGCGACCATCCACGCTCCTCCTGCTCTCGGGGCGACGGCCGGCGTGGCCGCTCGGGCGGACCGCCGCGGCGTGCCTCCCCCTATCCGTTACGGACGTTCCACGTGGAACGTTTGCGCATTTTAACACTGGCTAGGTGTTCCACGTGGAACATTTGCGTCGGTTGAGATTATTCGGAGTGTTCCACGTGGAACGTTTGCGCATTTTAAAATACTTTAACACACTGCCAGGGGGGGAACTGCGGGTGGCAGACAGCGTCAGCGGCGTCGGCGGCCCTTGCCGTTGGACGGATGCGACGCCCGCTGCAGTCGCTGCAGCAGTTCCGGCAGCGGCCGGGTGTTGAGGACGTCGGTGGCGGCCAGCCAGCCGCGACGGGCGACCATCACGCCGAAACGGTAATATTCCAGCTCGTGGACCGCGTGGGCATCCGGGTTGATCACCAGCGGCACGCCCAGTTGCTTGGCCTGCTTGACGTGGACCCAGTCGAGGTCAAGACGTTGCGGCTGGGCGTTGATCTCGATCATTTTGCCATAGCGGGCGGCCGTTTGGAGCACGGCGTCCAGGCGGATCTTGTAGGCGTCGCGACGCAGCAGCAGCCGTCCGGTGGGGTGGCCGAGCATGGTCACCGCCGGGTGCTGTAGGGCCTTGCAGACCCGGGCGGTCATCTGTTCCTCGCTCATGTGGAAGTGGGTGTGGACGCTGGCGACCACGTAATCGAACTGGGCCAGCAGCTCGTCCGGGTAATCGAGCGAGCCGTCCTCGAGAATGTCCACTTCCGTCCCCTTGAGGAGGGTCAGGCCGTCGAGCTGGCGGTTGAGGCGGTCGATCTGCTCCCACTGGCGGCGGACGGCCTCGACGGACAGCCCGCGGGCGACGGTCAGCGACTGGGAGTGGTCGGCGATGCCGAGGTACTGGAAGCCGAGGCGGGCGGCGGCGCGGGCCATCTCTTCGAGGGAGTGCTGGCCGTCGCTGAAATCGGTGTGGACGTGGAGCACGCCGCGGATGTCGTCCGCCTCGATCAGGCGGGGCAGCTCCCCTTGCTCGGCGGCCTCGATCTCGCCGGTGTCCTCCCGCAGCTCCGGCGGAATGTAGGCCAGGCCCAGAGCGTGGTAAATGTCCTCCTCGTTGCGGGCGGCGATCGACTGCTGCTCGTTGCCGAGCATGTATTCGTTGAGGGTCCAGCCGCGGTCGATGGCCCGCTGCCGCAGGCGGATGTTGTGCGCCTTGCTGCCAGTGAAATAGAGCAGGGCGAAGGGGAATTGAGCGGCATTGACCACCCGCAGGTCGGCCTGCAGGGTGATCTTTTCGCCGGCCACGAAGTCGCTGACGACGACGCTGGCCTTGGTCGAGCCTTGGGCGAGCACCTGCGTGACGCCGGGGAAGCGGACAAACGCGGCAATGACTGCCTCCGGCTGCGTGCTGGCGGCCAGCAGGTCAATGTCCTGGATGGTTTCGCGACAGCGGCGCAGGCTGCCGCAGACCGCTGCCTGGGCAACCGCGGGCAGACGCCGGAGCTGCTCGTAGAGCCGCTCGGCCAGCGGCAGGGCTTGGTCCAGGCGGACCCGCTGGCCCTGCTCGTGCAGGAAGCGGATCCCTTCCAGGATGTTCTGCTGGATTTTCGGCCCGAAGCCCTTGAGGCGGGCGACCTCGCCGCGCTGGCAGGCCGCTTGCAGCTCCTCGAGCGTGTTGATGTGCAACTCGTCGTGGAGCGTCTTGATCCGCTTGGGGCCCAGCCCGGGGATGCGGAGCATCTGCATCAATCCGGGGGGCACCGCCGCCCGCAGCTCCTCCAGATACGGCAGGTGGCCGGTGGTCACCAGGGTGGTGATCTTTTCCTTGAGGGTGTCGCCGATACCGCGTAGCTCGTCGAGCTTGCCGGCGGCCACCAGGTCGCGGATGTCCCCTTGCAGTTGCTGGACGATCCGCGCGGCGTTGTGGTAGGCGTTGCAGCGGAAGGGGTTTTCCCCCTGCAGCTCCAGCAGGGTGCCGATTTCGTCGAGTGCGGCGGCAACTTCGTCGTTGGTCATAGGCGGCGTTCCGTCGGTTGACTGCGGTCGGGCGGCTAGCCCACGACTGCACTACTCCGATATTACACCTTATGCGGTCTGGCCGCTACGGACGCCGCTTGCTGGTGCCGCTGAGCCATACCCCTTGCCAGCGATGGTTACGCCGCTGCGGGCAGGCCTGCATAGGGGGGCAAAGCGAGAGCGGCCCGCTTGTGCAGCGGGGCATGCAGCAGGATTTCCATGCCGTTGACGATCCGGTCCGGGCCGCGGCCGTCGAACAGGTTGCGGGCGCAGCGGCTCATCCCCTTGCGTTCCATCGGGTCGTCCAGCAGCAGGTCGATGGCCGAGCGGAGCTGCTCGGGGCCGACCTCCGCCGCGGGTCCCAGGTAAGTGGCCACGCCCTCTTCGTCCATCTTTTGGGCGTTGCGGGCATGATGCGGCGTGGCGCTGATGATCAGTTGCGGGATGCCGACCACGCACAGCTCCGGGGACCAGGCGTCGCCGCCGCTGAGGGCGAAATGGGCCCGCAGCAGGCGGGTCATCAGCTCCTTGGTCTCGGTGAGGACTTCCAGCCGCCCGCGCGAGGACTCGGCCAGCTCCTGGAGCGGCTCGTAACAGGGATGATGGGTGCGTGTGGCCACGGAGACCTTGGCGATGCGGTCGTTTGCGAGCAATTGGCGGGCGCGGACTAGGAGCTGGTCGGAGGTGTCGGCGTCGCCAAGGGCCAGCAGGGCGCGGAACGGCTCCGGCGGATCGCCGGCGCGGATGGCCCGTTGCCGGCGGAACACGCCGCGACACAACGCGAAGCGCGCTCCCAGCAGCCGCTGGCAGCCCGGCCCGAGGCGGTAGGCCTTCTTGCCAGGGGCCAGAAGCGGATTGACCAGGATGTCCACAGGGAATTCGATCGCCGCGGTCGAGTCGAAGACCACGATCAGCGCCCCGGTTTCACGGCGGAGCGTGGCCAGGTAGTCGGCGGTCATGCCAGGGCCGGCCACGACGATCGCCGCGGCGTGGAGCATGCGGGCTTTGGCAATCGTCGCCGCGAGGTCCTGCGGCGTGCCCAGGCGGTGCTCGGCGGCATGCCACTCGTTATTGCCGCGATGGATCACCGTCGCCAGGGAGAGTGGCTCGAGGTAGCTGAAAAAGTGGGTGCCACGCCGCCGACGCTGCAGGGCTGCCGCCAGCGACAGGCATTGGTAGAAGGCTTCCCAGCCCTCGCTTGCTGTGCCATCGCAACGCAACAGGATCGGACCGCGAATCGCCTCCATGCGTGACGCTCCTTGCGGGTAAGGTCGGTAATAGTGACATTACATTGTCACCGCGGCGGGAAGCCGTTGCCGGCAGCGGCCCGAGGACTGTTCCGGCGGCACGACCGCCGCTGCTTGCCGTGCACGATCACGGACGGCACGCTACCTCAGGCCGCCTGGCGGACAGTTGCCGCCGCGGTCCCACGACATTCCGATCGACCGGGGCGGTGCGAAGGACAGGCCGACGGGGATCGACCCAAGCTGTGCGATGCCCGCGTGGGAGGCTGCTTCGACACCTCTTCTCCGGCGGGGTCCGCCCGATGGACCCCGACTGAGCGGCCGCGGGTTCCGGGCCGCAGCCGGCTCAGGCACGCCAGCGGGTTCCGGTCCGCCTGACGTGCGGCGGCATCCTAATCCGATCGCCGCCATGCGCTCAAGAGCAGTTTGTGCGGGACGCAGTGAAAGCCGCACCGGGAGTCCAAACAGGCTCTCCGCCAGTCGGGTGCGTCCGACGTTCCACGTGGAACGTTTGCCCATCTTGACACAGGATGTGTGTCGGCGACTCTCCCGGCCACCATCCGGCCAGTCGCCACCGCTGGCGGTCGAGCGGTAGCCGGCTCGCAGGAAAGTCGCCTTTTCACCATGGCGGCGGTCGCTATGGTGCCCGGGCCGTGGCCCGGAACGGTGCCAACTCCCACCAGGGAGGAATGTCTCAGTTGCAGAAAGGGGGATGAGAAATGGAGACGTTGGTCAAGCCCCGTCTGGGGCGGGGACTGGAAGCGTTGCTGGGGGAAGGGGCGGCCGCACCGGCCAGCAGCCAGCAGGTGCCGATCGCGGCGATCCAGCCGAATCCCTATCAGCCGCGCAAGCACATCGACGAGGACGAGCTGGCCAAGCTGGCCGAGAGCATCCGCACGCACGGCGTGCTGCAACCGCTGGTGGTGCGGGCGGTTGGCGACGGCTACCAACTGGTCGCCGGCGAACGCCGATTGCGTGCGGCCCAACAGGCCGGCCTGCACGAGGTGCCCGTGCACGTCGTCGACCTAGACGACCGGCAACTGTTCGAGGCCGCCTTGGTCGAGAACATCCACCGCAGCGACCTCAACCCGATCGAAAAGGCCCTCAGCTTCAAGGACTACATGGAGCGGTTCGGCATCACCCAAGACGAGCTGGCCCGGCGGCTATCGCTGGATCGCTCCACCATCAGCAACCTGCTGGGACTGCTCCACCTGCCCGCCGAGGTGCAGGACGCCGTGCGCCTGGGGCAGATCACCCTGGGGCATGCCAAGGTGCTCAAAGGGGTGCTCGACCCGCAGCGGCAGGTGGCCCTGTGCAAGGAAACGATCATGCGGAACTACTCGGTGCACGCCCTGGAGCTGATCGTGCGGCAGCAGCAGTACGAGATGATCGAGCAGGCGGACGGTCAGGCCGCCGTTCGCGCCCGCTCCAGCCGGCCCGAAAAGACGCCGCACGTGCAGGCCATCGAGGACGAGCTACGGCAACGCCTGGCCGTCAAGGTGGATATCCGCGTCCGCGGCAAGGAACGCGGCGAGATCGTCCTGAGCTTCCAGTCCAACGACGATTTCGAGCGGCTGGTGGACGTGCTCCGCCGCTAGTTGGGACGCCGCGAGCCTGTCCGCTAGTCCGTCGTCCGTCGGTTCCGTCGTCCGTCGGTTCCGTCGTCCGTCGGTTCCATCGCCCGCAGCTACCTGGCCGCTGCACCTGTCCGCTACCCCCGGCGTTGCTGCCGCTGCTGCTCCCTTGCGTGTCCCTTGCGTTTCCGGGTCGCCGCCGGTAGGGTAATAGTAAGGGTAATAGTAACTGCTTGCGCGGAAGACACACCGACCGACCCCGCCTGTGGAGCAGCGGCCATGTCTCACTTTCCCGTAGCCATGACCCGTCGCCAGTGGCTATTCGAAGCCGGCGGCGGCCTGGGCGGAATCGCCCTCAACTGGCTCATCGCCCGGGACGCAGCCCGGGCCGGCTCCCCCCCAGCCGGACCGAAAAACCCGCTGGCCGCCAAACCTCCCCACTTTCCAGCCAAGGCCAAGCGGGTCATCTTCATGTTCATGGTCGGCGGGCCGAGCCAGATGGACCTGTTCGACCCCAAGCCAGCCCTGCAGAAGTGGGCGGGCAAGCCCCTGCCGGAATCGACCGGGCGACCCAAAAGCCAGTTCACCACGGGCCAGGAAGTGATCCTGCCCAGCACCCGCAAATGGCGCAAGCACGGCCAGAGCGGCATCGAAATCTCCGACCTCTTGCCGCACCTGGCCACCTGCGTGGACGACATCTGCTTTTTGCGCTCCTGTTGGTGCCACTCGACGGTGCACGCCCCGGCGATGTACGAGCTGCACAGCGGGCGCACCCTCATGGGGCACCCCTCCCTGGGCAGTTGGGTCGTCTACGGCCTGGGCAGCGAAAGCGACAATCTCCCCGCCTATTGCGTGATGACGCAGCCGGAAGGGGTGCCTGAAGGGGGCGCGCCCTGCTGGTCGGCGGGATACCTGCCGGCGGTCTATCAGGGGACGCTGCTGCGCCGCGGCCCCAATCCGATCCAGAACCTGCGACCGCCGCGCGAGGTCGGCGGGATCGAAAACCAGCGCTCCTTCGAGCTGGTCCGCCGCCTCAACCAGCTACGGGCCGATCCGCAAGACGAGGAGCTGAACGCCCGCGCCGCCAGCTATGAGCTGGCCTTCCGCATGCAGTCGTATGCCCCTGAGGCGGTCGACCTCAGCCGCGAGACCGTCGCCACCCACCGCCTCTACGGCACCGACCAGAAGCACACCGCCGATTTTGGTACCCGCCTGCTATTGGCCCGACGCCTCATCGAGCGCGGCGTCCGCTTCGTCACCGTTTACTCCGGCGGCGGCCCCCTGGTCACCCAGTGGGACGCCCACGACGACGTCAACGCCAACCACGAAAAGATGTGCGGCCACGTCGACCAGCCGATTGCCGCTCTGCTCAAGGATCTCAAGCACCGCGGCTTGCTCCAGGAAACCCTGGTCGTCTGGTGCAGCGAGTTCGGGCGGACCCCCAACAGCCAGGGGAGCCGCGGCCGCGACCACAATCCCAACGGCTACACCATGTGGCTCGCCGGCGGTGGGGTCAAAGGCGGCACCGTCGTCGGTGCCACCGACGAATTCGGACTGCACGCCGTCGAACGACCCATCTCCGTCAACGACTTCCACGCCACCATCCTCCACCTGCTCGGCCTGGATCACGAAAAGCTCACCTTCCGCCACAACGGCCGCGACGAGCGGCTCACCGACGTCGGCGGCGAAGTCATCGAGGAAGCCCTGGCATGATCGCCGGTCTGTGCGGGACCGCAGCCGCCGGCTCGTGGCGACGCCGGATACGCTTCCCAGGCCGCAGGCGGATCCGCCGGTGGGCCAGGTGGCGTATGCTTGTCGCCGGGTTACTGGCCGTCGCCTGCCTGTGGGCACACGGCTGCCACCTCGGGGACCACGACGACGAGCCAGCAGCGACGCCACGAATGGAAGCGGAACGCTCAGAGCGGACGGGGAATTGTCCGTTGCACCGCTAGCGACCGGGAAAAAAGCGGAGTGCTCAGGACTGACGGGGAATTGTCCGCAACGTTACGGACAGGGAAAAAGGGCACCTCACCCCCCGCGTCACTGCGGCCGCTGCGGCGTCGGTCGCGGCACGGGCATCGGGATGATCGCATCCAGCAGCTGCGGGGCACCGGCGACCGGTTGCACGCCGCCACGGTCGTGGGTCACTTTCAGTGTCAGCTTCTGGAGTAACTCCCGCACGCGGTGCAGCTCCGGGTCATAGGGGCTGTCGAACTGGCCGACAGTGACCACGCTGCCGTAGCGGGTATGCAAGACGAAGGTTTCCAGCCCGAGGGGCCGGCCCTGGGCGTCGGTGAGCCGCCGCAGCGATTCGGCCAGGGCTTCGGCCTGTCCGGCCGCCGCCTGCAGCACGTCCGCCCCGGAAGCCGAGGAAGACGGCTTGCGGACAAGACCCGCGTTGCCCGGCAGGATCAGTTGCACGGGGGCATGGAACGACTTGACCGCCAGCGTCCACGGCTTGGTCGCCCGCAGGAGGTTGTACGGCCGCCCCTCATTGAGCTGGACGATCAACGGGTCGATCCCCTGCTGCGGCTGGGCCGGCGTGCGGCGGACCGTCGGGTTGGGCACCACGATCGCCGTGACATACGGGTTGAGGAAGCCGTTTTCCATGACCGGCTTGCCGTCCGGCCCAGGCCGCATGACCACCCCCCAGTCCATCAGGGACGCCCCGCGGACCTGCCCCTTGGGTGCCGGCCACTTCTTGACGATCGCCAACGCCTTGCTGGCATCCTCTTCGTTCTGGAACGGCCCGACCAGCACGGCGATCTGGTCGTTGTAGTTGACGGTCATGACGCGGATTTTGCGGTCCGGCTCGAGGAACTCCATCCCCTGCAGTTGGGCTTCACGGCGGAGCTTGTCAAGCTGCTCGGCAAACAGGCGGGCCCGCTCGCGGGCTTGGGCGATCGCCTCCATCTGCTGCTTCCGTTCCTCGGAGATGTACTCGAACAGGAAGGCCTGCACGCGGTGCGTTTCCCGGATCTCGCGGGCCAACGTTTCGGCCAGCTCCAGGGCCGTGGGGGAGGGGTCCTGCGGGTCGCGTCGCGGCGGCCGCGAATAACTCTTGACCAGGATGAACCACGGCCCGGTCTGCGGCGTGATCCGCCAGGGGTGGTCTTCCGGCAGGGCCGGTCGCAGATGCGTCTCCCGCGGCAACGTCGGTCGCGGCGACAGCGGCTCTTCGGCGGCGGGTCCTTGCCCGGTCGGTCCGCCGGGCACCACCGGCGGCAGGTTCAGTCCCCGCAACGGGTCTGTCCCTGGTGTCTGGCCCCACACCGCCGCCCCCAGCGATCCCCACAGGCCTAACCCCCATAGCCAGCGTCGTCGCATTGCCACTTCCTCCTTGTCCGATTGTGCAGTATCCGGCCTTGCAGTATCCGGCTTTGCAGCATCTAGCTTTGCGGTATCCAGCTGGCGTACATACCCGCACCATCGCCGCAAGGCCAGACGAATCGCCGCGGCAGTAGCCCGCCTTTTCGACGCTGGGAATAGGATGGATGCTGCAGCTTCCAGCGGAACGGAGTCGCCGGGATGCCGGGCAGCATCCAACGGAATAGACCCGTTTTGGCGAGAAGGTGTTTGAGGTCAACGTGGTCGGACGCGGGGCTGCATCAAAGGGAATAGACCGTGCTGTCCACTCCCACCGACTCAAACGGGGAGAAGGGATTTTCGGATGGGCGGTCCAGCTTGTCCCACACCGCGGCCACCACCTCCAGCAGCTCCGACGGCCGGTACGGCTTGCGGATGAACCCGGCCATCTTTTCCCGTTCCGAATCATCCAACTGTTCGACGGCATAGCCGCTGGCAAAGATGACCGGTACCGCCGGGTCGATTGCCAGGAGCCGCTGGAAGACTTCCTGGCCGGACAGTTGCGGCATGGTCAGGTCGAGGATGACCAGGTCGATCTGCTGGCGGTGTTGCCGGAACAGGTCCAGGGCCTGCTGGCCATCTTCGGCCTCGATGACCTGGTAGCCGTGGCTCTGGAGGGTCAGGCGGGCGAGCTGGCGGATCAGCTCTTCATCGTCGACCAGCAGGATGGTGCGGCGGCGGGCGGGCGTCGCGGGTGCGTCCGACGTTGCGGCCGTTTCCGGCGTTGCGGCGACGGCGGGCATGGCAGATGCGGCCGGGGTCGGCTGTTGCGTCGCCGGACGGGCCAGGACCTGCGAATTCGTCGGCTGATAACGTGGCAGATAGATGTCAAAACGTGTCCCCTTGCCCACTTCGGAGTGGCACTCGATCCACCCTTTATGCTGCTCGACGATGGCGAAGACCATGGACAGGCCCAGGCCCGTCCCCTTGCCGGGTTCCTTGGTGGTGAAAAACGGCTCGAACATGCGGGCCTGGACTTCAGGGCTCATGCCGCAGCCGGTGTCGATAACCGACAGGCGAACATAGTCGCCAGCGGCGGGTTTGCCGTTGGCGGTGGGCGGAGGTGTAATAGCGGCAATACAGCTCGTCTCGATCGTGATGGTCCCTGGGGGAGTGATTGCGTCCCGGGCGTTCAGGCACAGGTTCATCAGCACCTGGTGGAGCTGGGTGGCGTCGGCCCGCACCGACCAGAGCGGTTCGGCCCGCTGGAGGCGTAGCTCGATCCGCGGGTCGATCGTTCGCCGCAACAGGGTGATGACGTCTGCGGCGACCGCATTGATGTCCACCGGTTGCCAGTCGAGCTGGTGGTTGCGGGCGAAGGCCAGCAGGCGGCGGGTCAGGTCGGCGGCCCGCTGGGCGGCGTTCTGGGCGGCTTGCCGCGCCGGATAGTGCGGACTGTCCGGCGGCACGATGTTGCCCAGCAGGTCGAGGTTACCCAGGATCACGGTCAGCAGGTTGTTGAAGTCGTGGGCGATGCCGCCGGCCAGTTGGCCGATCGCGTCCATCTTGCTGGCCTGCAACACCTGGTTTTCCAGTTGCCGCAACTGGGTGACGTCCCAGCAGATGCCTAAAACGCCGCGCAGCTCGCCATCGACGCCGCGCACGGGCATCAGCGTACGGCGGATCTGCAGCCGCCCGAGCGGCGTGTCCCACGTCTCCTCGTCCTCGACCACCTCGCCACGCTCCACCACCGCCTGGTGGATTGCGGGATACCGCCGGGCCCATTGCGGCGGGACAAATTCGATCTTTTTCCGTCCGACCAGTTGCTCCAGCGGGCGGCCGACCAACTGGCAGTAGCGGGAGTTGGCCGTGATGTACCGTCCGTCCTGGTCGAGCAGGAACACGCCCTGGCCGAGGTGTTCGACGAGGGTACGGTACTGCTCCTCGCTTTGTCGCAAGGCCGTCTCGGCGGCCCGCCGCTCGCAGTTTTCCCGCTCCAGTTGCCGGGCGCGGCGGGCGTTGGTCAGGGCCAGTTGCACGGTCAGGGAGGTCAGCAGTGTCCCCAGCAGGCCCACAAGGACCGTCAGCCGCGGCAGGATCAGACTTTGCCGGTCCAGCACTTCCGGTCCGGGCCAGACGGTCAACTGCCAACGCTGGCCGAATAGGTGGATCGGCAACGTCTGCTGCCATTGCGGCCGGGGAGGCGCCGAACGGCTCAGCCGCGGCACAATCTCCTCGACCCCGTCGTGGAGCTTCACGGCAAAACCCAGGGTCAGATGCCGGCTCAGCATCTGGTCGATCCACAGGTCGAGGTCATAGATGGCCAGCAGGCCCCCACGGAAACTTTGGCCGCTGGCGGGGGGAAACGGGAAGACGACGGCGATGACGCGGCTCCCTTGCCAGTCGGAGCGGGGTAGGCGCACCATCCGCGGATTCCCCTCCCGCAACGCCGCTACCAGCTCATCATGTTGCTGCAGCCAGGCGTTGGGGGGCGGTAGACCGCTGCGGGACCACTCGATCCATTCCAGGGAAGGTCCCGCCGTCACGACCGCGACCCCCAGGCACATCGGTGTGAGACCCACGTAGCGGCTGACGGTGTTGCGCCGCTCTCTGTCCGCTCGTGTGGGCCACTGCTGCGCCCACTGACGGATTTCCGCGAATTGGGCGTCTAAATCTTGTTGCACTGAGCGCTGCAACTGGGCGGCCTCTGCCTGGGTTTCTAGCCGGATCCGCTGCGTCTGGTCGTGATCGAGTGCGGCCCACAGGGCAATGGTGGTCGTGATGCCAAGTGCGGCGGTCGCGGTGGGCAGAACGAAGCGAGGCACGCCGGCTTCCAGACTGTGGCGGACGGCGGCAAGGGTCGTTGCCAAGCCGCCGATCACACAGCCGATGAGGCACGCCACCGATGCGGCCAGCGGCGGCGTGCCGGACATGTACTGCACCGCCAGGATAATGCCCGTCCCCAGCAAGAAAAACAGACCCACAATCATCGCCATCAGCAGGCGTCGCTCCCCAGGTTGTGGGCGGGCATTGAGGTAGAGGCTCCATGCGATCATCACGCTGAACAGCACCAGAGGGAGTAGCTGAAGGCTAAAACACCCCACTTCGCAGCAGCGCATCGCTAGCCACGGGTTGCATCCTGTCGCCGCACCGGCCAGCAGTACGCCGCCATGCGCCAGCAGCAGGGCGATCGCCGCGCGGCTCAGACTCCACCGGCCCGTGCCCAAGCCGAGCAGACCGATTCCCCATAGCGTCAAGATCACGGCGGATTCAAAGGCGGGCGGCGGGAGCCGGTCCCACAGACGGAGCAGCTCGGCGTTGCCCAGCGTCAGGTGCAAAGCCGCCGTGCTAGCACCTATCCCAAGCAGCAGCAGGCCGCCTAGCAGTTGCCCCGCCCGCCACAGGAGAGTATCGCGGGCGGGGGAAGTTGACACGCCGCCGGTCGGGTTAGGTGGCTGCTCGGGCCGTTGCGAACAGGCCGCCATACCATCCGTGAGAGTCATGGTTTCAGCTCGATATCGTAAATCACCTGCGGGCGGTCCACCGTCACGGTCAGACCGGATTCCTGGGGAATGCTGTAGCGATGCCACTGGCGGGCCACGGGATCGGTGGAGGTCTTCATGGCGGGCACGCGTGGTCCGTTGATGACAGGGGGCAGTTTTTGGGAAATGCGGATACCTTCGGGTAGGGCCTGATAGGGCTGCACGGTGACTTGGGCCGTGCCGTAAGGGACGTTGGGGATGGTATAGGATCCGTCCGTGGCGATGATGCCATAGAGGATGTGGCCGTCGCTACAGAAAAAGCAGACGCGGCCATCGGAGATGGGCTGGCCGGCAACGGTGACGCGTCCGCAGACGGTGGCGTGCGGGTCGCCGCAGCCGGTTGTGGCCAACAGGAGCAGGCCGCATAGGCTATAGCAGAGGCAGCGTGTCCAATGATCAGGCATGACGGCACGCATGGCTAAACCCTCATCTGTTCAGTAAGCGTCGTCCGGCAGCACTTCGCCGCCATTGGGGGTGCACAGATACCACCAGGTGAACCCGGAGATACTGTTGGCCAGGAAGCGGACGCTGCCGTCGGCCATGGCTGCCTGGATGCCGCCGGTATGCGGCGAGGACGCCAGAGTCGGGTCGCAGTTGCCGTTATACGGCCGCGGCTGGCTCAGGAACTTGGACGCCGGACCAATGCTCCAGGTATGCCAGGAGACGGCAAAGCCCGGATGGTAAGGCTGCAGATTGACATTACCGGTGAAATAATAGGCCCAGTAGTTGCCGCCGTAGGGATAGGCGGTGTTAAAACACTGGGCGTATTTTTCGGTGAAGAGGATGGTCTGGGAGGTGCCATCGTCGAAATCGGCGGGCATGCGGGCGTACCGCTGCGTGTTGAGCAGGCGGCCTTGGGCGTTTACTCGGCAGACGACCTGGACATTGGCGGCATAGCTGGCCACCCCCCACAGGTTGCCTACGGAGCACAACGCTTGCATCGTCCCGGGGACGCTCGGATCGGCCGGGCAGACATACAGCCGCACCGGCTGCGAGTAGACCCCGTTGTTTCCCACGAAGTAATAGCCGGAATAGTAGGACTGCTGGTAAAGGTTTTGCTGCTCGATGTAGGGGAGCAGGTGAAAGTGAATGGTGCCATAGGCGTTGCCGAGGTAGCCCAGCCCCGGCGGAAAGGAGCCGGTAGCGTCGTGGACGTGGTGGGCGGCCAGGACGATCTGGCGCAGGTGGTTGCCGCACTGGATGCGGGCGGCGGCCTCGCGGACCTTCTGCACTGCCGGTAGCAACAGCCCGATTAGGATCGCAATGATCGCGATGACCACCAGCAGCTCGATCAGGGTGAACGCGGCCTGTCGCCACGGGGTGAAACGGCGTGTCGCCGCCGCCGGGCGATGATCGCTGTCCATTCCGCTTTTGCCTCCCAAGGAATCAAGGCATTTTTCTGGATTATCGACGCCGCATGGATCCCGTTCGCCCAGGACACCTCTGCCTCCCGTCTGGCCATGTGAGACTACGGCGATAAACTCACTTCATTTTAGAACGTGTTCAGATCAGATGGGTGCAATGCCGGCACGATCAAGTCAGATTTTTATCATTTTTCGGCAAAAGATTGCGGCGGACGACTAAAAAGGATCGTGCCGAGCTGAGAATCGAGGTGCGACCTGAATCGGCGGCGGGAACCGGCGTCGAAGCGGGAGGCCATGGCGGTGCGGCGATCAGGCCGGATGGGGCGGGGCCGGGTGGTCGTTGGTGGGGCAGGGGCGGTCTGTCGCCGGATGGGGGGGTGTCAGGTCGTCCGGGTGCGGCTCGTGGCCGCCGGGGCGGTGGTGTTCGGCAAGGATCCAGCGGCAGGCATGGGCCAGCAGGTGGAGGATTTCATGCAGGGCTTCGGCTCCCCGGGCGGCCCATTTCCCCTGTTCGATGTCGTGGAGGATCTGATGGGGATGCATCTGCTGAGGCGGCTCGCCCGGTGCGGCCGGTGGCAGGGTGAACAGGGGGAGGGGCGGCCGGTGATGACGCTGCCGCCGGGCGCGGAGCTCTTCGAGGAACGCTCCGCCGATCAGGCTGACGAACGTGCCGTAAAGTCCCAGGCCGCCGATCATCACCGCCGCGGCAACAATCTTGCCGCCCGCCGTGACGGGTACCTTGTCGCCGTAGCCGACGGTGGTGATCGTCGCGATGACGCACCAGGCCGCGTCGCTCAGATGGGCGATCGTTTCCGGCTGGGCCTCGTGCTCGCATTCGTACATCAGGACGGTTGCGGCAATCGTCAGGGTGGCGATGGCAAATCCGATCACGCCGAACTCGTAGCGGACCCGCTGGAACGCGTGCACGATGCTTTCCAGCGCCGTGGTGTAGCGATATAGCTTGAATAGCCAGGCCAGGCGGAACAGCCGCAATAGCCGCAAGCTGCGGAAGTCCACCAGCAGGGTCAGGTAAAACGGCAGAATGGCGAGCAGGTCGATGATGGCCAGCGGCCGCAACGGATAGCGCCAACTGCGGCTCGTTACCCAGCGTACGATGTATTCTGCCGTGAACCATACGGCCACAAACCGCTCCGACCACAGGAACGCCGGATGGGAATGGGCGTCCCCCTCGGCCACTTCCAGTTCGACCATCAACAGGATGACGCTGTAAATGATGATGGCCAGGGTCAGCCCTTCCAGTCGCCGTCCCCACGTTGCCATGGCGTATCCCCCTCCGCTGGTCACTACCACGGATCCGGCCGCGGTATCGATAACTACCCCGGTTCTGCCGCCATTATCACCGCCGCGGCGAAGCGGGGGCAACAGGGATGGGGGATCGCCTCGGCCAGCGGGGTAGTTGGGGGGAGTTCGCCAGGACGCTTAGGGGCAAACAGGGGCAAAGGCCCTGGGAGGCAGGGAACCCCAAGGCCACTCGGGCAGGAACTGTATGGGGAGCGGTGCCCGACGCGGAGGCCTTATTCGCTTTTGAGCGCCAGGACGACGTCGTTGGCCCCGGGGACGACCTTGACCCGTAGCGGCGAGCGGGCCGCGGAAGAGTATTGGGCGGGTAGCGTCGGTTTCTCCGCTTCGGCCGCCGCGTCCACCAGCAGTTTCGGCGTCGGCCGCACCGTGACGATGTATTCCCCTTCTGGCACGCCGTCAAAACGTGTGTAGGTCGACATCTGGAAGCGGCCGTTGGCGTCAGTCCAACCGTCGGCCACTTCCCGCGGCAGCTTCTTGTCCTTGGGGAGGCTATAGAAGGTGACGACCATGTTGGGCAGGGGCTTGCCATCCAGGGTCAGCACGCCCTGCACCGGGTGGGTCGGCTGCCGCTTGTACCAGGAGGGGACCCCTTTCTCGTCGCTGTCGGGGACCTTGAGGTCCGGCGGCAGGATGCCTTCCAGGAGCACCTGGGCAATGACCGGGCGGTCCTTTTTCATGGTCACCCAGGCGATGTGGTCGAACTCGCCGTGCTCCAGGCCGCGCATGCGGCTGCCGCCGCCGGTGGTGGCGAGCTGGTAGTAGTCCATGCCGTTGCGGCGAAACAACTGATAACGGTGAATGTGGCCGCAAAAGACCGTGTATTTCCGGCCGGCCAAAGCCTGTTCCACCGCCAGCCAGCCGTTTTTCTCCAAGTCACGGTCGGTCCACAGCGGCTTGTGCAAAAACACAAACGTCCAACGGACGTTCGGATGGGCAGCACACACCTCGGCGACCCACTTCTGCTGCTGCGGGTCAATCGTCCCCATCCCGTCCGGCGGTGCATCCGAGCACAGGCACAAAAACAGAACATTTTTGTATATAAAATGGTAGTAGCGCCGGCCGTAGCGTTCCTGCCAGATCCGCTCCTGCGTCTTGTTGGTCACATCGTGGTTGCCCGGCACATAGAAGAATGGCATGGTAAATTTCTGGACGTAGCCGTCGAATTCCTTCCATTCATCGAGGACGACGTCTTCCTTGAGGGTATATCCCTCGATGAGGTCGCCGACGGACATGACAAATTCCGGCTGCAGGAAGTTGATGCGATAGACGGCCTGGGAGAAGACCTTGGGGCGGTGGCCGCCGGTGCGGTCGGAGACCACGGCGAACTGGAACTGGTCGGGGTCGTTGTTCAGTTGCAGGTTGGTCCAGGGGTTTTTCTCGCCGACGGTGATCTGGAGGTTGCGGCCGTCGGCCGGGGCATCGCGGCGCAGCAGGGATTCGTCCCGGGAGACGGCTAGCACGGCGGTGAGCAAGCCCGCCGTCAGTCCTGCGGCCAAAAGGGATCGTTTCATGGCAGCGTCCTCTGTTGTTCCAGAAGTTTCAATCCGGCCACGGTGGTGAGCCGTGAAGTCACGTTACGTCGCCGGTCGGGTCCGGCGGCCCGCCGGGGGGGTTTTGGCCGCCGTCGCCACCATACCGCCCATTTAATCGGCCGTACCGGCGGTGCTCAAGAGTCTGCTGGCAATTTTACCCAATTTTCACGCAGTGATCCGCAATAATATGAAAGGTTGGATGCATCACACGGCGGCCCGCGACGGCCCGCTGGCAACGACGGTGCGGCGGGGACAGCCGTATCCTGTGCCGCTTCCGGTGGGGGCTGCGGTCGCGTCGGGCGGGGCATCCGCCGTTACCTTGAGCCAAGCATCCGCCGTCCCGTCGGGCTAGGCATGTGCTGTTACGGCCGGTTCGGGGTGCAGGGGGCCGTGCGGGTCGTCGCCGCCGGCCGGCGGAGGCATCAGGGGGGCGTAGGTGGCGATGATGGCGCAGGCGGTGCGTAAGCCGTCGACTGCGGCGGAGACGATCCCGCCGGCATAGCCGGCCCCTTCGCCGACCGGGTAGAGGCCGGGGATGCCGGGGACGTGACGGGAATGCGGCTCGCGGGCGATCCGCACCGGCGAGCTGCCGCGGGCTTCCGGCCCGACCAGCACCGCCTCGCGGAGGAACCGCCCCTGCCAGCGGCGATCCATCAGCGGCAGACCCTCCCGCACGGCCTGATAGACGACCGGTGGCAGGACCTCCGCCAGCTCGGCTGCGACCACGCCACGGGGATAGCTCGTCGCCAGCAGCCCGTGCGACTGCCTTCCGGCCAGAAAGTCTTTGGCCCGCTGGGCGGGGCAGCGGTAGGCGTCCCCGCCGCCCAGGCGGCAGGCGATCGCCTCATAGTGCTCCTGCAGTCGGACGCCGGCCAGCGGGTCGTCGCCGCCAAAAGCTGCCACCGGCACCGTAGTCACCAGGCCGCTATTGGCAAACGGGGAATCGCGGCGGCTCAGGCTCATGCCGTTGGTGCAGAAATAACCGGGGGCAGAGACGCTGGGGATGATGTGACCGCCAGCACACATGCAGAAGGTAAATAGCTCGTGGCGGCCGCGGACGACCAGGGCGTAATCGGCGTTGCCCAGGCAAGCCTGGTAGTAGGCGTGTCGCGGTCCGTACTGCACGGCGTTGACCAGCTCCTGGGGGTGCTCGATCCGCACGCCGAACTGGAACGGCTTGGGGAACAGGGGCACGCCCCGCGCGGCCAGCATGCGGAACGTGTCGCGGGCGCTGTGTCCGATCGCCAGGACGACGACCTCGGCAGGGATAAACCCGCCGGATGTGGCCACGCCGCGCACGCCAGCCTGGTCCCATACCAGGTCCTCGACGCGGGTGTAGAAGCGGACCGCTCCGCCAAGCCGTTCGATCCGCTGCCGCAACGCCTTGACTACCGCCGGCAGACGGTTGCTCCCCAAATGCGGCCGGTGATAGTAGAGGATGTTCGGCTTGCCGGGCTGCTGCCCCTTGCAGGCGGCGAACAGCTCCAGGACGCGGTGGACCTCCGGCCCACTGTTGCGGCAGGTGAGCTTGCCGTCGGAGAAGGTGCCGGCCCCACCTTCGCCGAACAGGTAGTTGCTCTCCGGATGGAACGGGCCGCCGGCGTCGAAGGAGCGGACATGCCGGATCCGCTCGTGCACCGGACTGCCCCGTTCCAGCACCAGTGGGGCGTAGCCATACAGGGCCAAAAAGTAGGCGCAAACCAGCCCGCCCGGGCCAGAGCCGACCACCAGCGGGCGGTGCCGTAGGGGCCGCGTTCCCGGCTCCGGGACGCGGAATGGCTCCTCGGCGAACGCCTCGACCCGCACCGGCCCCCGCGGCCCGTGGGCCAGCACCGCCGCGACCGCCTCTGGCGGAGCCTCCGCCACGCAACTGTACACAAACTGCAACTGCCGCTTGTCCCGCACGTCCAATGCCTTGCGCAATACCCGCCAGCCGAGCAGCTCGTCGCGGCCGATCCCCAGCACCGCCGCCAGATGCTCCGGCAGCTGCTCCTCCGGCTCCTCGATGGGCACACGCAAATGGGTCACACGTACGGGCATATCGCATTATTGTACGCCCGTCGGCGAACCTTGGGGGGACGGGGATAAACGTAGGGGGACGTGGATCGTAGAAGGCTTAGACGGTAACCGCCTGGGAATGCCCGCAATACAGTAAGCGCTTGGGAATGCCCGCAATCCGGCCGCGGCGGACCGACACAGACCGAATCCTGAAGGTCAAGTTCCGCCGCCGCCGGTGCCGATGATACCGTCGTGCCGGTGATACCATCCGGATGCCGACAAGGCGACTCCACCCGGCGTAGGGACTCGGAGCGTTTCCTCAGGCCGCGACCCGCACCTTGGCCTTGGACGGCGTCGGGATCCGCAGGGTGTTTTTCTTGGTCCAGTAGCCGGCGTCCGGGGCGCCGCACCACTGTTGCAACTCGATGCTGGTGACGTGGGCGCGGTCGTCCTCGTCGTACAGTTCCAGGAACGCCGCGGCGTACTCCTGCCGCACGTGGGTCGAGGAGCGGCCTACGAAAATCAACGCTTCCGGCCGGCCATCATCAAAAATGGCCACTGCCCGCCAACCCTGTGCTTTCGACTCTGCTGTGTACAACATGGCTTTGACCCTCCGTGGTCCTCGTGATCGGCTCGATCCGCACGACCGATCCGCGCGATAGAATGGAACGGGCGGATCCATCCTTCAGTGACGAACGACAAATGATATCTTGTCAAAACGTCGGGCCGGCGTCAAGTAAAAAACTTGGGCGGGCAGCGTTTTTTCGCGATTTTTTCACAAGCCGTGCCGCGTCGCCGGAAGTGGACGCCACCTGCAGAAAAAACTTGCAACCCCCTTGCACCCGGCGGATAATACCGTCATGCTAGATATGGAGGGGGGACGTGTTCCGGTAACTTGCGGGGGACGTTACCGGGCGGCCGCACCGGCTGACGCCGACGAATCCTAGCCCATGTCATGACCTTCGGTGATACGGATTCGGTGATGCGGATGGTGTGCCGCTGCGGGTGGCCCGATCCCACGACGCCGACCGAGTCGGAGCACGGATGGGGCCGCGGCATCCGTCCCCGCCAGCGACGGTCCCCATGCCGCTATGGTTCCGTAACTATTTGCCCTGCAACCAGTTAAGTGCTTTCACCCCGCTTGGATGGGAGGAGTGACACCGATCATGGCCAAAACCCGCGGTGATTTCGCTGATATCCTGCTCCGCAAAAAGATTGTCAGTCCGGAGCAACTGGCCGAGGCCGAATCCACGGCGACGGCCCAGGGCCTCAAGCTCCAGGACGCCCTGATCAAGCTCGGCTACGCCTCGGCGGCGGACGTCATGAGTGCCGTCGCCGAACATCACGGCCTGCAATACGTGGACCTCTCCCAGATCGAAATCCCCAAGCCGATCATCGAGCTGGTGCCCGAGTCGGTAGCCCGCGAAAACGTGGTCATTCCCCTGGAACTGGAGGGGAACACCCTCAAGATCGTCACTGCCGACCCGACCAACTACGACACGATCCAAAAACTGCAGTTCATCCTCAACAAGGACATCCTGCCGGTGCTGGCCACCGCCGAGCAGATCACCGAGGCGATCAACCGCCACTACGGCCAGACCGAAACCGAATCGGTCGACTCGATGCTGGTGGAGTTCACCGACACGGCCATCGAGTTCACGCAGACCGAATCGATGAGCTCGATCATCGCCGCGGAGGATTCGGACGCCCCGGTGGTGAAATTGTGTAACCTGATCATTCAGGAAGCGATCAACCTGCGGGCCTCGGACATCCACATCGAGCCGTTTGCCGACCGTGTCCGCATCCGTTACCGCATCGACGGCGTACTGGTGGAGCGGGACTCGGCCCCCCGGCGGCTGCTAGCCCCGTTGCTGTCCCGCTTTAAAATTATGGCCAATATTGACATCGCCGAAAAACGCCGCCCGCAGGACGGTCGGATCAAAATGACCGTCAACGGCCGACATTTTGACCTGCGCGTAAGCATCCTCCCCTCGGTTCACGGGCAGTCCGCCGTCATGCGCATCCTCGACCGCGGCAATATCCAAATTAACATTCGTGAACTGGGATTCAGTGAGGACGACTATATCAAATTCCAGCAGATCATCAAACGGCCCAACGGCATCTTCCTAGTGACTGGCCCCACCGGCTCGGGCAAGACCACCACCCTCTATGCCGCCCTCAACGAGCTGAACCGCCCGGACCGGAAGATCATCACCGCCGAAGACCCGGTCGAGTACTACCTGCCCGGCGTCAACCAGGTCGAGGTCAAGCACAGCATCGGCCTGGATTTTGCCCGCATCATCCGGGCGATGTTGCGGCAAGCTCCCAACATTATCCTGGTCGGTGAAATCCGCGACAAGGAAACGGCAGAAATCGCCGTGCAGGCCTCGTTGACTGGACACTTGGTTTTTTCAACACTCCATACGAACGATGCGCCCTCGGCGATCACCCGCCTGATCGACATCGGCATCCCGGCGTTCCTGATCGCCAGCTCCCTGATCGCCGTGATGGCCCAGCGGCTGGTCCGGGTCAACTGCCTCAAGTGCCGCGAGCCGTACATGCCCTCCAACGTCGAAATGCGAGCCGCCGCCCTCACCCAGGAGATGATCCAGAAGGCTTCATTTATGAAAGGTAGGGGCTGCAACCACTGCCGACAGACCGGCTACCGTGGCCGCACCGGCATATTTGAATTGATGAAAATGACCTCCCTGCTGCGGGAGCTGACCTTCGCCCAGGCCCCAACCCAGGAGATCCGCCGCAAAGCCCGGGCCGGTGGCATGAAAACCCTCCTCGACGACGGCGTGCAAAAGGTCCTCAAGGGGATTACCACCCTCGAAGAGGTCCTGAGCATCTGCCACGCCGAGGTCCTGCAACTGGCCGAGCTGTACGCCTGAACCGTGCGGCGAACAGGGAAAATTTGCCGGAAGTGTTTATATGACAAGTGATTAGGAAAAACTGGGCCAATGGCAGCGCGGGCAGATGCCACGCATGCGGCCCCGACCGCTGTCACCAATGCGCATGGCAGTTGGCGCTGGCGGCGACCGGCCGCGCCGCCGCCGGGGGCTCCATCGCCTAAACCCGTGCATGTATACGAAATAGAGGGAAGCAGAGGTAAAAAGAGTAGGGAGCGGTTTGAATCGGCTACGGTGAAATTGGGAACGGTTAAACGGGGGACAGTTAAACCGGGAGCAGTTTTTTGACAGACGGCCTGGAACCGGCGATAATGGTGGTGCAGGCGAAGGACACGCCGGCATATCTCCCAGGCCGTCACAACAGGGTGAGGTACGGCCGTGGTCAAAGTATCGATGGAAAAATTGCTGGCCACCGTGATCCAGCTCAAGGCCAGCGACCTGCACATCAGCGTCGGACAGCCGCCGGTGGTGCGGCTCCACGGACGCATGCGCAAGCTCGACATCGGCGGCGGCATCCTCGACCCGGAAGACACCACCGCCCTGATGAAGTCGATCACGCCGGACCGCTGCCAGCAGGAACTGCAGCAGCGCGGCGGCTCCGACTTCGCCATCGAATACATGGACGGTGTCCGCTTCCGCGTCGCCGTCTTCAAGCAAAAGGGGACGGTCGGCATGGTCCTCCGCCGCATCCCCAACCAGTTCCTCACCTTCGAACAGCTCCGCACCCCCGATGCCATCCGCTCCTTGATCGTCCGGCCCCGCGGCCTGCTGCTGGTCACCGGCCCGACCGGCTCCGGCAAAACCACCAGCCTGGCCGCCATGATCAACTTCATCAACGAAAACTACGACCGCCACATCATCACCCTCGAAGACCCCATCGAATACTACCACAAGCACAAACGCAGCACGGTCAACCAGCGGGAAATCGGCATCGACGTCCCTGATTTCAAAGAAGGCCTCCGCCGCGCCCTGCGAATGGACCCTGACGTCATCCTGGTCGGCGAAATGCGCGACCTGGAAACCATCCGCGCTGCACTGGAAGCTGCCGAAACCGGCCACCTCGTCTTCGGCACCCTCCACACCTCCGGCGCCGCCTCGACCATCGACCGCATCATCACCGTCTTCCCCGAAAACGAACAGGACCAGATCCGCACCCAACTGGCCGGCTCCCTCATCGGCGTGCTCTCCCAGGCCCTGTTGCCCCGCAAGCCGGAAGGACTGGTGGCCGCCTACGAAATGATGGTCGTCACCCCCGCCATCCGCAACCTCATCCGCGAAAACAAGACCTACCGCATCGACTCCGCCATCCAGACCGGCCGCAAACACGGCATGTTCCTGCTGGACGAGTCCCTCTTCCGCCTCTGGAAAGAAGGCCTGTGCGACAAGGAAGAGGTACTGCTCAAATCCAGCCGCCCCAACGAGTTGGCCGCCAAAATCGAGGCCGCCGAACGCGGCATGGAGGAAGAAGAAGACGAAGAGTACGACGAGGATGAAGAGGAAGAGTATGATGAGGACGAGGACGAAGACGAGGACGAGCCCCGTTACCGGCGGCGGCGATGAACCGGGGCGCCCCCGCGGCGGCCTTCCCGTTGCCGGACGGACCGGCCTGCCCGGAGATATTTATCGTAAACCGTTGATATGAAAAAACTTGCGGAGAGCGACACCCCGCCAACCCCTCACCCTAGGAACTGGAGCGATGGCCAATCCACCTGCCAACGACCCGAACGTCCCGAAAAAACCGGCCGCTCCGGCCGCCGCCTCCCGTCCGGCCAACGGCCCGTCGCGTCCGGCGGGGACCGCCCCGCCCCGACCCGCTGCTGCGGCCGCCGCCCGACCCGCGGCGACCACCCGGCCCGCTGCGGCCCCTGCCCGGCCCGCTGCCCGACCCCGCTTCAGCCACATCGACGGCCCCACCCGTCAGCTCGGCCAAAAACTCGTCGACCTCGGCTTCCTCGACGACGCCCAGCTCGAATCCCTCTACGAGGAAATGCGGACCACCGATCGCCGCCTCGGCGAGCTGGCCATCGAACGCGGCCTGATCAACGAAGAACAGCTCCTCCAGGCCACCGCCGAAGTCCACGGCATTAAGCTCCTCACCTCCTTCGAAGAGGTCAAACCCCAGCCGGAAGCCCTCAAAATCGTCCAGAAAAACATGGCCGAGCTGTACAAGCTCGTCCCCCTTACCTACGAAAATGACACCCTCACCGTCGCCATGGCCGACCCGAACAACCTCCAGGCCATCGACGACCTGAAAAACCTGCTCGGCATCCGCAACGTGCAGCCCGTCCTGGCCCCGCCGCAACAGATCGAAGTTGCCATCAAAAAATTCTACTCCGACGAAAAAGAGGAATCGATCACCGGCCTGATCCAGCAACTGGAAGCCAGCAATTTCGGCGTCGAATTCAGCGGCCGCGAAAACTCCATCGACCTGGACGACGCCCTGGAGCTGGCCAACTCGCAGCCGGTCCGCAAGCTGATCAACATGGTCCTGCTGATGGCCATCCGCGACCACGCCTCGGACATCCACTTCGAGCCGTTCGAAGACGAATACAAGATGCGTTACCGCTGCGACGGCGTGCTCTACGAGATGGTCCCGCCCCCCCGGCACCTGGCCAGCGCCATCGCCAGCCGCATCAAAGTCATGGCCAACCTCGATATCGCCGAACGCCGCCTGCCTCAGGACGGCCGCATCGAGCTGAACGTCGGCGGTAACCCCGTCGACATGCGGGTCAGCGTCCTGCCGACCATGTTCGGCGAAAGCGTCGTCATCCGCGTGCTGGACCGTACCAACGTCGGCCTGCGGCTGGACAACCTCGGCATGCCCCCGGACCTGCTCGCCCAGTTCCGCGCCGTCATCCGCAAACCCAACGGCATCGTCCTGGTCACCGGACCCACCGGCGCGGGCAAAACCACCACCCTCTACTCCGCACTCGCCGAGCTGAACACCATCGACGTCAAGATCATCACCACCGAAGACCCCGTCGAATACGAAATCGACGGCATCGTCCAGTGCCCGATCAACCCGGACATCGACCTGACTTTTGCCAACGCCCTGCGGGCCATCCTCCGACAGGACCCGGACATCATCCTGGTCGGCGAGATCCGTGACCTGGAAACGGCCCAGATCGCCATCCAGGCCTCGCTCACCGGCCACCTGGTCTTCAGCACCCTGCACACTAACGACGCCCCCAGCTCCGTGACCCGCCTGCGCGATATGGGGATCGAACCGTACTTGATCACCGCCACCGTCGAGGCCATCCAGGCCCAGCGGCTAGTCCGCAAGATCTGCACCCACTGCCGCACCCCCTACCACCCCACCCGCGAACAGCTCATGGAATTGAACCTGCGGCCCGAAGACCTCCGCGGCCGCCCCTTCTACTACGGCGAAGGCTGCGACCGCTGCAACAACCTCGGCTTCAAAGGCCGCACTGGCCTGTTCGAGCTGATGATCATGAACGACGACCTGCGCGACATGGTCAGCCGCGGCGCCAGCACCGACGCCCTGCGGCAATATACCCGCAAAATGGGGACCCTCAGCCTGCGCGACGCCGGCCTGCGCGCCCTGTTCGCCGGGATTACCACCATCGACGAGGTCGTCCGCGAAACGGTCCTGGAGGACGAAGGTTGACGCCTGCCGGCAGCCGCGACGGCGACGGCCTACCCGTCGCCGGACCCGAGCTAGGCTGTAGCTAAGTCGTAGCCCAACCGTAGCCAAGCCGTGACATGTTACCGCAAAAACATCAGTTGATCATAGACCAGTGAGGTTTCCTGCGATGCCGACCTACAAGTTCGAAGCCCTGGACGCTTCCGGCAACGAGGTCAAAGACTCCATCGAAGCGGCCAACGAGGAAGAGGCGCAAGCCAAGGTCAAAAGCCGCGGCTACTTCGTCACCAAACTGGCGGTGGTCAGTACCGGCGGCAAGGCGGCCAAAGGCAAAAAGAAGAAAACGGGCAAAAGCCGCAAAACCTTCGCCATCGGCCGCGTCAAACAGAAAATGCTGGTCACCTTCACCCGCCAGTTCTCCACCCTCATCGACGCCGGCCTGCCCGTGCTCCGCTCCCTGCGCATCCTCGAACGGCAAATGAAGCCCAGCGTCCTCAAAAACGCCCTCATCGACATCACCGACGACGTCGAGTCCGGCTCCTCCCTGTCGGACGCCATGGCCAAACAGCCCAAATGCTTCAACAAGCTCTACGTCAACATGGTCAAAGCCGGCGAGGCCGGCGGCGCCCTGGAAGTCATCCTCCAACGCCTCGCCGAATTCCTCGAAAAAGCCCAAAGCCTCAAAGGCAAAATCATCGGCGCCATGGTTTACCCGGCGGTGGTCATCGCCGTGGCCATCGGCATCCTCACCTTCATCATGGTGGCCATCATCCCGAAATTCAAAAAGATCTTCGACGAATTCGGCATGACCCTCCCCTGGGCCACCCAAAAACTCATCGCCACCTCCAACTGGATGTCCGAATACTGGTGGACCATCCCTCTTTTCCCGATGGGCCTGTATCTGCTGGCCAAGATCATCCGCCTGACCCGCTGGGGGAACTACGCCCTCGACCGCGCCTTGCTGTGGATACCCATTATCGGTGAGCTGGTCGAAAAAACCATTGTCGCCAGAACCATGCGTACCTTGGGCACGCTGGTCAGTTCCGGCGTGCCCATATTGGAAGCTCTCACTATTGTCAAAGAAACATCCAACAACGCCGTATTCGAACGGATGTTCCAACGGGTATTCGAATCCGTCCGTGAAGGCGACACGATCGCCGACCCGATGCGCGAATCCAAACTGGTCGACGACATGGTCGTCAACATGATCGAAGTCGGCGAAGAGACCGGCGACCTCGACACCATGCTCTACAAGATCGCCGACTTCTACGACGAATGGGTGGACAACCTGGTCAAGTCCCTGCTGTCGTTGCTCGAGCCGATCATGATCGTCTTTCTGGGCTTCACCATCGGGGCGATCGTCATCTCGCTGTTCTTGCCGATGATCAAGCTGCTGGAGGGCTTGTCCAAGGCCTAAGACGCGGGACGCTGCCGCCGGATGGGAAACGGGTACGAAAAAATCGGGCCAAAATTTGGAAAAATGCGGACCGTCCCAGACAATGGATACGGATGCCCGTCACCGGCACTGCCCGCGGCGGGCCACCAAGCCAAGGAGAACGCCATGTTCCGACGCCACAATCCCCGCGGCGGTCTCAGCCAGGTCCGCGGCGGGTTTAGCCTGGTGGAGCTGCTGGTGGTCATCGCCATCATCGCCATCCTGATGGGCTTGCTGCTGGCGGCGGTGCAGTCCGTCCGCAACTCTGCGGTCCGGGCGGAAAATTTCGACCGGATCAATCAGATCGCCGCCGCCGTCGCCCTGGCCAAATCCAAAGGCGGCCTCGACTACCTCTGGAACGCCTACGACGACCCCTTCCGCCTGCGAACCACTTACAACGGCAACGAGCCGGAAGTGGACCTGCTCAAGCGCATGTTCCCCCAGATGGACCTGAGCAATAACGGCCTGCCCACCAATTTCCAGGCCGACCTGAACCCCAACCAAGTGTTACTCTTTTTACTCACCGGCGGCGCACCGATGAACTTTTCCGGTTTTTCCAACAATCCGAAGCGGCCCTTCACGCCCCCTTCCACCCCCGGGGAAACCCGCAAAGGGCCGTGGCTGCAGGTCAACCCGAAGATGATCGCCGATGGCCCGAACGGCCATCCCTGGCTGGTCGATGCCTACGGCACGCCGTTCATCATCTTCGCCCCGACGCGTGGCAGACCAGGCAACTACGCTGTCGAACTCGGCGGCCACCCGCAGCATGTGGAAGCTGGCACCTGGCCCGGCGCCGTGACCGATGTCTACCCGTACCAAGTGAGTCCTAACAAATACGCGAATGAGAACGGATTTCAGCTTATTTCCGCTGGCAGGGACGGGAAGTTCGGTCCGGGCGGGTTACTGGACCTCAATTTACTCCCTTATGAAGCACGGGATGATCAGACTAACTTTAGCCGCACTCTCTTGGGTGCGGGTCTCAACTGAGGAGCCATACCACGATGATCCGGCGACGCCTGTCCGGGCCGCATCTGATTGGATCCCATCTGATTGGGCCACGCCTGAGCCAGCTCCACCTGGTCCGGGCCTACCCAGTCTGGCCCCACCCAGTCTGGTCCCACCCGCTCCGGCGGCGGGCCTTCAGCCTGGTGGAGCTGCTGGTCGTCCTGGCCATCCTGGCCATTCTGGCCGGCCTGACGATGTCCGGCGTCAACTATGTCCGCTACCGTCAGCAGTACCGGGCCACAGAACAGGCGTTGTTCAAGCTGCAGACCGCCCTCGACCAGCAGGTCAAGGCGATCACCGAGCAGGTCCGCAAGGAGCGGCTCAGCCGCAGCAGCCAGTTTACGGCCCTGGTGCCGTGGTGCGACAACGACGAGGACCGGGCCGAGGCCCTGCTGCTGTATGGCCGCCTGCGGCAGACCTTCCCACAGAGCTACGCCGAAGCCCGCAACAGTTTCTCGGTTGGGCCGGTCAGTTTCCCGCCGCACGCGGCCTATGCGGACCTGCCCCCCACGGCAGCGGGCACGGCCGAGGAACAAGCCGCCGTGCTGCTGAACCTGGCTATCAGCCGCTTAGGGGGCGGCGGCACCACCTTCGCCGCGGACGACGCCGGCATCACCCAGCAGCCCGTCGCCGGCGGCACCGCCTTCGTCGATAACTGGGGAACACCTATTGTCCTGCGGCGATTCTTCACCTCAGCGGAACTCAACGCCGCACCGTACATCAACCCCAAGACCCTCTTCCACGACCCGTTTGACCCTTTGGGAAAACTGGCGGCCAACTGGACAAACAAACATATCGCTCAAACGCAACTGGGCGTCCTCTTTGACAATTCCAATCGCGTCCTGACCGTGCAGGCCGCCGGCAAGGACCAAGTGTTCGGTACGGCCGACGACCTGTGGGGATACCCGCTTCGACAACTCGGCGCACGAGGCAAACCATGAGCAGCATCGGTGGCATCCGCCGCGGTGGCTTTACCCTGATCGAACTGTTGGTGGTCATGGCGTTGATCGTCGCCTTGGCGGGGATGGCCCTGCTGGTCGTCCCGGCGGCGCTGGAGCGCGACCGCACCGTCGATGCCGTCGGTCAAGTGCAAAACTGGCTGCAGATCGCCCGTGCCCGTGCCCTACGCGACGGTCACCCGCACGGCGTCCGCTTCATTCTCGAACAATACCCCGTGCCGCAACCGCCCCCCAACGACCTTATCCTCATCTCCCGCTCCGCCCAATACATCGAAATGCCCCCCGTCCTCCTGCCCAACCCGAACCCGACGTTCGACCCGAACAGTTCGCCGTATGTCCAGTTTCTGTACACCTACGATGCCCAGGGACAGATCACCTACCGGCGATGCCGGATCCTAAACGTCCCCTCTAACCTGATCACGGTCACGCCGGGCCAGCCCTACCTCCTGATGCTGCCGCCTTTGTGTAGCTGGCACTACATCATGGCGGCGGCCCCGCTCCCCAACGGCATCGAAGCGACACTGGACCGCTATCCGGATGAGCAACTCGGCGCGGCCGGCCCGCCGCCCGGCACGGCGGTGAACGACCAGCCCGTGTTCCGGACGTTCCACTTCGGCATCTACCGCCCGCCGCAGGCGTTGCTGGGCGAAGGGGTCATGCTGCTACCGGACCGCACCTGCATCGATTTCACCCCCGGGGTGTCGGATCCGGACGGGGCGACAGCGTTTGCCGGCGGCCGGGATTACGATTTGCTGTTCCTCCCCAGCGGCCAATTGTCCGCCTTCAGCACCTCCGGCGGTGCCGGCCACGTGTTTTTGTGGATCCGCGATCCGGACAAACCCGAAAACGCTGGCCGGATGGACCCCGGCTTTTATGGCGGCGTGCTGTCGCCCGGCTACCAGGACGCCCTCCGCCGCGGCGGCGAACAGATGATCGTCGTTGTCAAAAGTAGCAGTGGTGCCGTCGGGGCCGCCCCCGTCAACTGGCCCGACAACACCAATAGCGATCCTTATTTCTTCGCCCGCCAGGCGGTGGGCAACCAGTGAAGCCATGGCGGCCCATGCGGGCCTGTCCGCACCCCCGCACGGGCCGCTTAATTCCTTCGCTTGCAAAATGCCCCGGATTTTTGGCAATGACGCCGCTCCGGGGAATAATACATCGACGGCACCCGCCTGATCGTCCCGTCCCGCGGGTGCCGGTAACTCCGAAACGAAAGGGCATGGCCATGCGGCGATATGCCTTGCGGCCCGGTTTGTCACTGATCGAAGTGCTCGCAGCTATCTTCATCATGGGCGTGGGGGTCATCGCCATTTTGACCCTCTTCCCGCTCGGGGCGATGTACATGGCCCAAGCCTTCCGCGACGACCGCACGGCCTTGGCCGCGCACAACGCCGACCAGTTCCTCCGCAGCTACTGGAAAAAAATGGTCGAAAGTAAAGGCGGCAGCGAAGCCTTTTTCCATGCGATGGGTGACCCTGATGGACCCACCGGTCCGCTGCCGCCGGCCCAGCCCGGCGAACCGAGCTATCCGATGATGGTCGATCCGATGGGGTATGTGGCCCGGTTGGGCCGGCCGGATCAGACCTGGCTCGGCGACGTCGGGCTAGGTGGCTCGCCGCCGTTGCCGGCGGGACGCTGGACCCACGTCCCACGGCATACCCTGAGCGTGGTCGGCACCAACCCTTTGGCTGCCCTGTCGTTATGCAGTCTTCTGGACGGCGTGCTGGCCGATGACGACGGCAACGTGCACGGACGCGAGTTGCGGTACAACTACCTTTGGATCCTGCAGCGTCCCAACAATGCCAACCTCTATCATGCTTCGATGACCGTGGTCGTGTTTGACCGCCGGGCGCACTTGTATGTGCCTCCGGACGGCAGCGAACCGATCGTCCACGGCGTCGTGTTCAACCCCGGCCAGACGCAACTGTTGCTGCCCAATGTTTCGCCGCGCGACCTGGATTTGCGCAGCGGCGGCTGGATCATGGACGCCACCATCCACGACGGCAGCTCCGGGCTGGGCCGGCCGGGGATGCGCCATGCCCATTTCTACCGCATCAGCGCCGTGAGCGAAGCAGCCGGAGGTACCTTGCTGCAGTTGCAGTCGCCCATCCGCACGCCGGAAGATGGCGGCGGCCCTTATACCGGAACCGTCGTTATCCCCCGCGGCGTGTGCGGCGTGTCCGTCCGCCCACCGCTGAACCGGGAATGAATACTGCCCACAATGGAACAGACAGTTGGATGGATGACCCATGCTGGCAACGCTATCCCGACCCGCTCCCTGGCGTCACTTCCGACAGGAGGAAGCCATGCTCCGCACTCCGGCACCGCGTCGCCGCCGCGGCTACACCCTGGTTGAGGCCATGGTCGCCATGGGCCTGGCCGTGCTGACGATGTGGATCCTGGCTGAATCGTTCCGCGTCGGCATGGACATGATCGGCCAGTCCCGTGCCGCCGGCACCATGATGACGCAGTTGAGCAGCTTGGGCGCCTTGTTCCATCGGGACTTGGTGCACGCCCATCCCTTTCTGCCGGACGACAACCGCCCCAACCGCGGCCTGCGGCTCAGCGATCAACGGCTCGACCTGCTCAACCAGCAGGGGATGGGCTGGACGCCGCCGCCCGGGGGATTTTTCCGGATCATTAGCAACCAAAATGGCTTCAGTCCCATTGCGGACGATGAAGGCCTGCAGTTGCCCCCCAGCTATGCCAACCACGCCCTGCACTTTACGGCCATCCTTCCCGAAAATGACACCAACTTGTTCCGCGTCAACCTTAATGGACAGGTTTTTGAAAGCCGCGCCGCCGAAGTGGCCTATTTCCTAGTCGATACGGGGACGACCACCTCCCCCGGCGGCCCGCGGCTCTATCACCTCGTTCGCCGGCAGCGGCTGGTAGCCGTCGACCCCCTGCAGCGGCAGCGGCTCGACACTCTCGTCGCACCGGCCTCGTATAACGATTTCATCGCCAGCAAACCCGCTCTCACCGGCCAACCAGGCTCGGCCTACACCCTCCGTGAAATCCAGACCCCGTCCAACCGCCTGCAGGTAGAACCGCCCAACCTCCCCTACAACCCCGGCATGACCTCGCCCCCGTCACCCCGCCTCAGCTTCCCGTTGGGCGATCCCCGCTACGGCGAAGATATTGTCCTGTCCAACGTCCTTTCCTTCGAGATCCGCGTGGAGTGGACACGCAACACCACCCCCCCCACCGGCTTGCTGGGCAGCATTAACGGCGTGCGGACCATTGCCGCAACTCCGCCGAATACGGATCATCCGTTTGATTATCTTTCGCTCAACTCCGGCTGGAACTCGAATTACCAAAACGCAGGTGTGTTCGATACCTGGCACCTGGCGGCGGCGGCGACCACCCCTGGCGGCCTCCGGGCCTGGAACGACTTCAACAACCCGCCGCATCCCGACGCCTTGCCCTTGGCAGTACGGGTGCACGGTATTCAAATAACCGTGCGAATGTTTGACCCGAAAACGCGGATGGTCCGGCAAAATACCTGGCGGTTCGCCTTGTGATCCGGGGTAGGCGATCACCGGGCGATGGACCCGATGGATCGTACGACGGGCAACCGCCCCGAAACCCGCGGCGGCCCCGATTAAGCAGGAGATCAACCCATGTTATTGCACCACAACCACTTGCGGCACAACCGGCAGCGGCGCGGCGTGCTCCTCATCGTCGTCCTCGCCATGCTGACCCTCTTTGCGATTGTTGGCATCACCTTCGTGTTTTTTGCCGGCAGCCAGGCGGAATATGCCCGCATCGTCGCCGATACCAATGTTGCCCAGCAACAGTTGACCGACGATGGCCTTGACGCATTCAACGCCTTCCTGGCCAGCCTGATCTACCCGACGCCGCCGCCGCAGGCCGGTGCCCCCAACCTCGAACGCAGCCTCTACAACCCCCTGCGCGGCCACGACCTGACCACTACCATGTACAGCGGCCGCACCGGCAGTACCACCGCCTGGTCCGGCGTCGGAACCTTCAGTGAGACCATCGCCGCACCCGATTATGCCGGCCTCGACCGACGCCAACTGGTCAACTACTCCCTCATGCCCGGCATGATCGGCCTGCTACTCCTCGATCCCGAATTCTCCAACCCCGCCGGCCGGCCGCTCAACTCCCCCCCGACCGGCGCCTTCATCCCGAAAAACCCCCCCTACACCTATCCCGACGTCAAGGATTTCTACCTGGCCTCGATCTGTCCGGCGACCGGCGAAGTCCTGCTACCGTCGTTCTACCGGCCGCACCTGTTCGGCCCGCTCGATCCCAGCAATCCGAACTGGAACAACCCGCAAGGCAAGTTTCTGATCCTGCGGCCGCGGCCCGCCGAGCACCCGAACTTCCCGCCGGTCCCGCCGAACGCCGACGGCACCTACACCGGCGACGTCCAAAACCTCCCCGGCGGCGTCGGCGTCGCCAAAAACGACAGCCTGTGGATGGATATCGGCCTCCCCCCCATCCCGGGTCCCAACGGCAAACGCTATAAGCCGCTCGTCGCCCCGTTGATCATCGACCTGGACGGCCTGCTCAACCTCAGCGTCCACGGTAACATCCCCAACAACGACCCGACGCAGCCGCACCGTTCCGGCAACGGCCTGGGACCGTGGGAGGTCAGCCTGGAGCGGACCTTCGCCGCGTTCGGCGGCAATCCCGCCGAAGCCCGCAACCTCATCCGCCAACGCAACGGCGGCGCCCTCCTGATGAACCGCTCCGGCCAGACGGCCCGCCCCTTCGCCCCCCGCCGGGCCCCCGACAGCCCCTTCCCCACCTACGCCCAGGTCCCCTGGAACGGCTTTGCCAGTTCCTCTCAGGCCCTACTCGTCCCCGGCCAAGGGGGTACCAGCATGTACCTGGACGCCCCGGGCTACAACGGCGATTTCCTGAGTGCCAACAACTCGGTCATCAACCATCCCTCGCTCTACAATCCCGCCCACTGGCCCAAATCGCCCAATGCCAACCGGCCTCGCACTTTCAGTCTCGGCGACCTAAAACTGCTGCATTTTGCCTACGCCGCCTACCCGCCGGTCTATGACCCGACCCTGGAAGTCGGCATCACTGCCCCCACCATTCTCCGCGGCAACAGCGGCCCGTTCCCGCCGCCGCTGGCCGGACAGAACACTCCCAACCCCCACCGCCGCAACCCTGCCCACCGCAACCGCATGCTCTTCACTACCTACAGCTACTCCCTCGACCGCCCGGGCATCCTGGTTACGCCCAACCATCCGCCGTTCGCGCTCAGCCCGATCAACCTCAACCGCCCGCTGGCTGACTACCGCAATGACCCAAGCCAGCCCCTCGGCCCCAACAACATCGGCAATGTCGCCCAGGCCCACGCCGACCGGCAACAGCTCGCCAAGGAAATATTCCTCCGATTCCTGATTTGCGACCGGAGTAACCTCCCGCCAACGGCCTTCACCATCACGGATCCGCTCACCGAAACCTACACCATTAATGCTCCCCCGAATTCGCAAGAATACATGACAATCCAGGCATGGGCCCAGTTGGCCGTTAACATCGTCGATTACATCGACGACGACGACATCATGACCGATTTCCACTGGAACCCGGCTAATCCTAACGAAGTGGTTTATGGCATCGAGAAGCCGCGGCTGGTGATCAACGAGGTTTACGCCGAGGTGACCAACGATCCGGCGGACCCGACCTTCAACGGCGGGGCGATGCCGCAGCCGGCGGCCAGCCCGGCCCACGTCCGCTTCTGGGTGGAGCTGCAAAACCCCGGCCGCACCCCCTATGCGGCGGGCCAGGTCGGCCCCCTCGGCGATGGCTCCGCCGTGCTGCGGGCGGCCGGCCCCGGCGGTACCTACAGTGTGTACATCCTGCAGGTCACGCAGAATGCCGGCAATGCAGTCAGCGATAATCTGCGCACGTTTAGCTTGGTAGGAGGCAATCCGACCGGCGATCCCGGCGTGCCGCCCCAATTGACCTTCGACTTCAGCCCCGCAGACGGCACCGGTCTGGAACGGATCCTCCCCGCCAACGGCAATCCGGCGGGTGGTATTGTCGTCTGTGCGGCCAACGTGCCGATGGTCCGCGGGCCGGAGTTCAACCCGGTCTGGCCGATGGCGGCGCCCGTGATCGCCGCCACCCCTCCCGGCGGGGCCGCTCCCCTGACCTACACCACCCCCCTGCCGCTGGCCATCCTGGCCGGCAAGCTCAACCCCATACTCAAGGACCACGTCGTCCTCCTGCGCCGCCTGGCCAACCCCTACAACCCGCCGGGACCCAACAATCCCTACATCACCGTCGATTTCAGCGACCACGTCCCGACCTTTGATGCCATCTTGCGCGAGGCTGGCTCCATCAAAGATCGCGATCCCAAACAGTGGAACGGCATGGCGGTGCAACCCGGCTACGACCCGACCGACCTGCCCGCTCCGGGCGACCCGATCGTGCGGCGGCATGCGATCGGCAAGGTGCAGCCCTTCGCCGGACGGTGCGAGCCGCAACCGCCGGTCCAGAATACGGAGTATCCGATCTATGCCTTTCCCCCATCGATGGTCGTCCGGCAGGATCCGGTGGACAATACCGGCAATCCCGTTCCCGGGGTGCGGCATACCTTCTTGCGGCAGAACAGTCGCGGCCCCAATCCGCCGGCCGGCCCAACCTATGTCGATGGCTCGCAGTTCACACCGCCGCAAGCGGACAGTCTTACCGATACCCTCATGACGCCGTTCGAGTGGATCGTGCACCTCGACCGGCCGCTGATCAACCAGTCGGAGCTTTTCCAGGTTGCCGCCGTCAAACCCCATGGCCTGTTGATGTCCTGGCTCAACCTCGATCCAACTACGAACCGCCTGCAACGCAAAGGTACGCTCCAGGAGTTGCTACCGGCGTATTACCGTGTGTTCGACCTACTGCGTGTGGAGCCGCATATTTCGGGGGTGCCGATGGGGGGCCGCCTCCCCGGCCGGATCAACATCAACACCATCCAGGACAAGCGGGTGTGGGACGCCCTGTTCGACGCCAACGGCGGCAATAGCTTCCATCCAGCGTTTGTCGATCAGGCGTGGAATGCCCTGATCGGTACCCGGACCCGCAACGTCCCGACCCGTACGGCCGCCGATGGGACGGTGCATTTTTGCCCAGTGCCGGGCCCGACGGTCTATGACATGAACGCCGCCGACAACGGCGGTATGCCGCCGATTCCTCACGACCGGCCCTTCCTCATGTTCGGCGTCCCACAGATTGGGACGGCGCCCAATACCCCCACGCTTGTAGGCGGCAGTGCCACTGCCTTCGGCGGGACAGTGACTGCCAACGACACCCTGCTGAGGTACAATCCGAACACGGGGACGCCGGCCTTGTTCAATACTTCCAGTACGAATGCGATCCATTCTTATCAGCAGGTTGAGCCGTTCCGCAAGATCTTCAACAACGTGACCACGGTCAGCCACACGTTCGCCGTGTGGGTGACGGTGGGGTATTTCGAGGTGGAGGCGGAGATACCGCTGGGGCCGGGGCTGCCGCCGTTCCGGCGGTTGGGGCGGGAGTACTACCGCGAGGTCCCCGGCGATAGCCGCCACCAGTTCTTCGCCGTTGTCGATCGCAGCCACATCGCCATCGATATCAACAGCTACGTGGCGGCGATCACTGGCAACAACATGGGTCTTTGCCAACACGCTACGACCACGCCGTTTTTCACCACCCTGGAAGCCAATGCCCCGGCGGGGACCAACACCATCACTGTCTATCTGCCCCTGGGGATGGGGTGGGGCGAAGGGGGCCAGGCCGTGCCCATCAGTACTGGCCAGCAGCTAGCGATCGGTTTTGGCAATTCCATGGAAATCGTGCAGGTGCAGGCCGTCAGTGCGCCCGATCCGCAAGGCCGCGTGACACTTACGGTGATCCCGGTGCTTAATCCCAATCCGGGCCAACCTCTGAGACACAACCACTATGCCGGGGACTGTGTCTCCAACGTTATCCCGGGCAATCCGGGGCCGCAGCCGAATTTCCAGGTGCAGCTCCCGCAGTACCAGCCGGTGGTGCCGTACTGGGTCCGCCTGCGGTAAGTCTCATATCCACAAACGTTTCGGTGACCGGACCTCTCCCGCGGGGTGCCGCGCCCGCCGCGGCAGCATTGCCGCTCGCCGGGTGCGGTCCTATTAATGGCATTGCCTCAACGGGTTTGCCGGTCCGCAGGATCGGCAACGCAAGAGGGAAGACCGGTGCGAATCCGGCGCAGGGCCGCTGCTGTGTTCGGCCAGAGGTCCGGGTAGTAATGCCACTGTGACCGCCGCAGGTCATGGGAAGGTGCCCGGGACTCGCTACGAGCCGTCAGCCAGAAGACCTGCCCGTTGAGTTCAGGAACGTTCGGGCCTCGGATCCAGGCTGCCGGACGGGTCGGTGTGTGCTGGTCTGGCCGCGCGTGGGGCGTGGCCCCGCCCGTCGTCTGCTTGCAGTACCTGTTGATCGGCCCGACACAACCCCCCGCCCGGAACCGGCGGGAAGGAGGATCGCATGCTGTGGCACAACGGGTACGGCAAAGGGTATGGGAGCGGGGCGGCGGCTGTCCGTGCGCCGCGCGGGGCATCGCCGCCGCAGGCGTTCACCCTCATCGAGCTATTGGTGGTGATCGCCATCATCGCCGTGCTGATCGGCCTGCTGTTGCCGGCAGTGCAGAAGGTCCGCACGGCGGCCGCCCGCATCAAGGGGGCCAACAACATCCGCCAACTGGCCCTGGCCTGTCACAACTACCACGACACCCACGGCTCCCTCCCCCCGACTTCCATCTTCAACTGGTCCACGCCGACCTACACTATCCAGTACTGGTATGGGTTGGTCACCTACGACAGCAGCACCTACCAGGTGGTCAGCGTCGATCCGACCCGCGGCATCCTGACCAACTACTACGAGAACAATACCGAGGTGGCCAAATGCCCTGGCGTGGACGGCTACCCCGTGCGGGCCACCGTCGGCATGCTCTCGCGCGGCTACGCCTACAACCGCCACGTGCAACGCAAACGCCTACACCATTTGCCGACCAGCCAGACATTCCTGTTCGCCGAGCAGGTGCAGTTGAACCCGGACGGGACGTTGCAGGAAGTGTTTGACAGTTTCGGCTCCCCGTATGAGCCGAACCCTTACGGCGGCACGCAGGCGTTCACCCGCTGGGGCGTCAACTGCGCCCATTTCCGCTTTGCCGGCGTGGGGAACGTGGCCTTTGCCGACGGGCACGTCGAGACCCGCCGGCCGGTGGACGTTCCGTCGGTGGACCCGTTCCCGCAGGCAGTCTGGGACCAGTACAAGGGGCGGTATTCGCTGGGCTTTTTGTCCAACAATCCCGCCGAATACACGGGGCAGCAATAGCCGGTATGCGATAGCCGGCATGCAGCGTTCTAGTCAGCCTGTCACTAGCGGCCGAGCACTCAGGGGCCGCCGATGACCTCAAAGTGCACGGCGGCACCGACCGGCTTGGCCACCTCGACGCGGACGCGGCCGGACGGGTCGCTGACGTCCAGCCGCAGGGTCAGGCGGTGTCGCCCAGCGCTGAGACGGATCTGCCCGTTCCAGTTGGCCGGCATCGCCTGATCGTCGACCCACGCCCGTTGCACCGGCCCCTCGATCTTGAAGATGACCGGGCCGTCGTTGGCCAGTTCCAGCTCCCCTTGGGCATAGAGGACGGCGGGGCTGCCAGGCCGCCGCAGCTCGTCGAAGGGGAGGTGGCCGGAGAGCAGGGCGTAGGCGGTCTCCCAGTGGGCTGGGTCGGCCTGGAGGATCTGTTGCCGGAACGGTTGGTCGGGGAGGTCGCGGAACAGGGTCTGGTCCCGCGGCCGGAGGATCCGCCAGCGCTGGATGGTCGCCGCGGCGGGCACGGCGTAGGGGCCCGGTCGGCCCAGCTCCGCTAGGAACCGGCACAAATCGAGCAATTCCTGGTGGGTCAGGAAGCGGGTCAGCCCCTCCGGCATGAGCGATTTGCCTTCCCGTTCGCTTTCGATGTCGCGGGTCGGAATGGTGATGAGTTTGCCGGTAGCGTCCCGCAGGACGACCCGCTGGTCGTCACGGCTGACGACGATGCCGGTGACGACGGTTTCCTCGACGGTGGTGATGATGCGGGTGACGTATTGCTCCTTGATGGCGGCGTTGGGGTCAAGGACGGAGGCAACCACGTAATCGACCGGCGAGGAGCCGCCGAGGGCGGTCAGCTCTGGCCCGATGTTGCCGCCGGCGCGGTGGAGGGCGTGGCATTTGAAGCAGCCCAGATCGGCCCGGCGGAAGATGCGTTCGCCGCGGGCGGGGTCCCCCTTGCTCATCACTTCGGCGACGATCTGTTTGAGCTGTTCGGGGGTGGGGGGCTTGACGGCGGCATCTAGTCCAGCAGCGCGGGTCAGGGCGTCGGTCAGGGCGGCGTCGGAGCGGCCGGCCGCGTACAGGTAACGCAGCAGGCGGCGGGCGGCGTCCGGCTCCATTTTCGTCTGGCCGATCGCCCGGGCGAGCTGGTCGCTTCCCCCTTTGCGGGTGAGGAAGGCGTCGACCAGCGGGGCGAAATCGTCCTGTTCGCCGATGCGGGCGAGTGCGGCGGCGGCCAGCGTGGCGGCGCCGTCCAGGTCGTGCCGGACCAGGGCGGCGATCGCCGCGAGCCGTAGCGGTAGCGGAACGTCGGCCTGCCGGGCCAGTTGCCGGAGGGTCTGCACGGCGGAGGGGTCGCCGTAGCGGCCCAACGCGTCGACGGCTGCTCGCCGCAGCGGCACGGGGGCGTCCGCCTGCTGGGCCAGCTTGCTGACGGCCGGGGCGACGCCGGCCTCTTTCCAGGCTCCGGCGAGGCGGACGGCCGCCGCCCGCGTGGCTTCATCCCCCGTGGCAATGAGACGTTCCAATTGCGATTTGTTTTTGGGCTGCACGCCGCGGGTCAGTGCGGCGTCGGCCAGGGCGTCGAGGGCCTGTCGTCGCAGGGTCGCCGGGACGTGCTCGGCCAGCACTACGGCGTCCCAGACGGTCTGCAGCTCGTTACCGGTTCCCTGACGGCAGATGGTTTCGACATAGGCAGCCTGGCGGTCCGGGGGCACGCTGCCGGCGGCGAGCATTTTGGCCAGGGTAGCGGCGATGCCCCCGCCGGAACCGCTGACCCCCAGATCCAGCTCAAGCGCCCGCAGGGTCGCGCGGAAGACGTGGCGGATGTAGGGGTCGTCCGGGTGGGCGAGGGCTTCGGCTAGGATGGGGAGGGCGTCGCCGCCGGGGAAGAAGCTGAGGCCGCGGATGGCTTCGAGGCGAACGCGGGGATGCGGGTCATTGACGGCGGCGCGGAGCAGGGCCAGGGCGTTGGGGAGGCGGTCCCGCCAGGCGACCAACACACGGACCGCCGCCGCCCGGGCCCGCGGTTCCGGCGAAGCCAGCACCGCCTGCAACAGCGTCGGCTGCACCACGTTATGCCGCTGGTATAGCCACAGCCCCTCCAGCCGGGCGTGCTCGTAGTCGTAGGTCTTGGCTGACGGATCGAGCTTGGCCAGCCACTGCTCCAGGGCCGCCAGCACCGCCGGGGTCGGCCGGTCCCCCAGCTCCAGGCGGGCCCGGTACCGGACCCGGTCCTCGGGGTGTTTGAGGACCTCCAGCAGGTCGGGAATCGGCGCTCCCGCAATCGGCGGCGATTGCGACAGCGGCCGGCCGACGTAGGTCACACGGTAGATCCGCCCGTGCTCGCGATCGCGGTTCGGGTCGCGCAGGTTGTGTTGCATGTGACCGATGATCGGGTTGTGCCAGTCGATGAAATAGAGGGCACCGTCCGGACCGACCTTGGCGTCGACCGGGCGGAAGTTCGGGTCGCTGCTGTAGAGGATCGGCTCCAGCTCCTGTCCGGCGAAGCTGGCCCCTTGGTCGGTGATCTTGTAGCGGAGTAGTCCCTGGAAGCCGATGCAGTTGGTGACGATGAGGTTCCCCTCGAATTCCGGGGGGAAGTGGCGGCTGGAGAGGAGTTCCATGCCGCCGGAGGGGCGGGTGCGCTGCTGGTAGACCTGCGGCGGGCGGGCGTGCTTGTGCGGAAAGGGGAGATAGCCGTTGAACAAGGTGGCATGGTAGGGCTGGGCGCCGGTGCCGTCGATGACGATATCCTGTCCCCAGCGGTCGAAGACGTGGCCGTGCGGGTTGGCGAAGGGGAAGGTGACGTAGATTTCAAAGCGGTAGGTGCGCGGCTCATAGCGAAAGACGGCGGCGTTGGCCACGCGTTTGGGGGGGCCGTAAGGGTCCTCGACCTGGGTGTGGTGGAAGGTCCCTTCCTGGAAGTAGAGGGCGCCGCCCGGGTCGTAAACGAAGCTGTTGGCGGTGTGGTGGGTGTCGGCGGTGTCCAGGCCGTGGAGGACGCGTTCGGCCCGATCGGCCTGGCCGTCGCCGTCGGTGTCTTTGAGGAACCACAGGTCCGGTCCTTGGGCGACCAAGACGCCGCCGTTGTAGAATTCGAAGCCGGTGGGGTTTTGCAGGCGGTCGGCAAAGACGGTCATGGAATCGGCCTGGCCGTCGCCGTTGCGATCTTCGAAGACCAGGAGCTTGTCGTTGTAGGGGTCGCCGGGCCGCCAGTGGGGGTAGTTGGGCCAGACGGCGACCCAGAGGCGGCCGCGGGCGTCCCAGGCCATCTGCACGGGGTTGACCAGTTCGGGGAAACGGGCCTCGTCGGCGAAGAGGTTGACGGCCAGCCCCTTGCCGAGGGTCATTTTGGCGATGGCCTGTTCGCCGCTGAGGAAGACGTGCTTGCCGCCGGGCAGGGGGCCGGGCTTGTTGGTGACCACGGGGATGAACGGCGGCAGGTTGCGGTCGTCCGGCTTAGCGTCCTGGCCGCGGGCGATGGCCCAGATGACCCGGTCGCGGTTGTGGGTCATGACGTCGAGGACTTCCAGCTCCCGCTGCATGACCTCGTAGTTGGTCTGGCCGTTGGTGAACTTGAGCCAGGCGCGGCCGCCGAAGACGGAGTAGCCGTCCGTGACGCGGTAACGCTGGAACCAGTGGAAGGCCTTGTCCTGCACGGCGGGGCGCAGGCGGCGGAGCAGGGACTCGTCCGGCGGCGTATACGGCTGGCCGCGCGGGGCGAACAGGGCCTGGTCGATGATCTCGGCCAGCAGGCGGTTGCCCGCTTCAGTGAGGTGGACGCCGTTGATCGTCAGTCTCTGCGGCGAGCGGGCGAAACGCTGCAGGGTCGGCGTGAACAGATCCACGAAGGGGACCCTTTCTGCCGCTGCGACTTCGGCCATCGCCTGCGTGTAGAGCTGCAGGTTGCGGTTGCGGGCCTCCACCGCCGGGCCGGTCGGCAGGTCCGGCGAATGGTGGTCCTCAAAGGCGATCGGCGAAAACAGCACGACCCGCGGCGGCGTCCGCCCGTTGTACTTCTGCGACAGCGTGTGCCGCAGCCAGTTATGCAGGTCGCTGCGGAATTTCGGCAGGCCCCGCTCGCCGGCCCAGGACTCGTTGTAACCGAAAAAGGCGAAGATCACGTCCGCCTGGGTGCGGGTCGTCTCGAAACGGTTGGTCCGGACGATGCTCTTGTCGGCGATCGCCTTGGGGTTGGGGATGGGAGCGTTGCCGGAAAGCCACTGGTCCGGCGTGCCAAAGTCCTGTGATCGCAGGCGAATGGTGATCTCGTCGCCGGAGTAGCCCAGGTTGCGGATGATCAGGTCGTGCTCGGGGTGGCGGGCGTAGATGAAGGTTTCCAGCCAGCCGTCGTGCTGCAGGCGTTCGGCCAGGGTGTTGCCGATGATGCAAATGTGGTCCCCCTTCTGGAGGGTGAAGGGGGCCGGTGCGGCGGGGCGGGCCGGCGACTCCTGCGGCGTCGACCCGCCGGAAACGGGCGACAACATCAGGGGAGGTGGTACAGCCAGTACAGCTAGCATGACTGGTGCGGCTAGTACGACCGGCCCCAGGCCCAACGGGAGACGTCCGGTGCCGCGTCGCCACAAGCGAGGGGGCCGATCGTGGGACAGCAAACTCTGTCCCAGCAGCGATCCGAGCAGCGATCTGAGAGACATGTTCCGCAGTCTCCGGAAGTTGCAGGCAGGTTCCAGGCAGGCTTGCGGTCGTGCCCGCAGGCGTGGTCGGGGCATGTCCGCTATCGATGTTGTAGCTAGTGGCGGCGGCGGCGGTCAGCGGCGGTCAGGTGCCGCTCCGGCAGCGACGACTCGTCAGAGACGGCCATTCGCCGTGTCGACGGCCGTTATCCGTTTACAAATTGTATAATCGATGTATACGGTTAGCGAGTCAGCTCAAAGCTGTGTTGGTGCGGAAATCAGGAGGCCGACGGATGCCGCCGATGACGATGACCGAAAAGATCCTGGCCCGTGCGGCGGGGCGGGAGGCGGTCGCGCCGGGGGACAATGTCTGGGTCAACGTGGACGTATTGATGACCCACGACGTGTGCGGCCCCGGCACGATTGGCGTGTTCAAGAAGCATTTTGGCACGCAGGCGAAGGTCTGGGACCGCCACAAGGTAGTCATCATCCCGGACCATTACATATTTACGCAGGACGCGATGGCCCGCCGCAACGTGGACATTTTGCGGGAGTTCGCCCGCGAACAGGGGCTGCCGTACTTTTACGACGTCGGCACGCCGCGCTACAAGGGGGTCTGCCACATCGCCTTGCCGGAGGAGGGGCATACCCGTCCCGGCGAAGTCCTACTAGGGACCGATAGCCACACCTGTACGGCGGGGGCCTTCGGCGAGTTCGCCACTGGGATTGGCAACACCGAGGCCGGGTTCGTCATGGGTACGGGCAAGCTGTGGCTGAAGGTGCCGCCGACGCTGCGCTTCGTCTTCCACGGGCAGTTGCCGCCGTACCTGATGGCCAAGGACCTGATCCTGGCGGTGATCGGCGACATCGGCTGCGACGGGGCCACCTACCAGGCGATGGAGTTCGACGGCGAAGCCGTCTATGCCCTCAACATCGAGGAACGGATGACCCTGTGCAACATGGTGATCGAGGCGGGGGGCAAAAACGGCGTGATCGCCCCGGATGCGGTGACGCTGGAGTACGTCAACGCCCGCAACCGTTCGGGCCAGGCCTACACGCCGGTGTACACCGACGCCGGCGCCCGCTTCGCCGCGGAGTATGTGTACGACGTCCGCAAGTTGGAGCCGATGGTGGCCCAGCCGCACTCGCCGGACAACAAGGCCGCCGTCTCGCAGGTCAAGGGGGAGCGGCTGGACCGGGCCTACATCGGCAGTTGCACCGGCGGCAAGCTGAGCGATTTCCGGGCCGCAGCGATGATCCTCAAAGGGCGCAGCGTCAAGATCGACACCTTCGTGGTGCCGGCGACGACCGAGATTGCCCGCAGCCTGGAAACTGAGCGGATCGGCACGCAATCGCTCAAGGACATTTTCCTCAACGCCGGGGCCAAGATCGGCGAGCCGAGCTGCGCGGCCTGTCTGGGCGGACCAGCCGACACCTTTGGCCGCCTCAACGCCCCGCTGAGTTGCATCAGCACGACCAACCGCAACTTCCCCGGCCGCATGGGGCACAAGGAAGCGCGGGTGTATCTGGCCTCGCCGCTGACGGTCGCGGCCAGCGCCGTGGCCGGGGCGATTGCCGATCCGCGGGACTGGCTAAACTGACCGCCGCAACGACTGCGGCCGGCCACGGCTGGCCCGCGGCGACACCGGGAGTTCGCCAATGGACTGCGATTGTCTGGGGAGTGTCAGCAGGCGGCCAGCCGTGCGGCGGAGCGGCCCTGGACGCCGTCGCCGCACCGCTGGCTGGCCGCTGCTGGTCGCGGCGATGTTTTTGCCCTGGGGCCGCGGCGCGGTCGGAGAGACGCCGGCCGCATCATCTCCATCGTCCGCTCTGTCATCCGAAGGGGTCGAGGCCGACCTGTTCGTGCTGTTCGAGCGGGGCACGCTGCCGATCATTCTGTCGGCGCCGCACGATGGCACGCTGCCGCTGCCGGACACGCCGCCACGGCGGGGCCAGGGCGTGGCCCAGTTCCAGACCGTGCGGGATACGGACACTGCGGCGATCGCCCGGCGGACAGCCCAGCGGCTCCAGGAGCATCTCCGCGGCCGGGTCTGGCTGGTCGTGGCCCGTTGCGAGCGGCGGTACGTCGACGTCAACCGTCCGGCGGAGCTAGCTTACGAGTCTCCGGCGGGCCGACAGGTGTATGAGCGGTACCACGCCGCCTTGCGGGAGGCGTGCCGCGAGGTCCGTCGCCGCTACGCCGCCGGCCTGCTGCTGGACATCCACGGCCAGGGACAGTACCCGCAGGCCATCTGCCGCGGCACCAACGACGGGCGGACCGTGGAGCGGCTAATTGAGCGGTACGGCTGGGGGGCGATCACCGGCCGCGACGGACTGCTCGGCGGCCTGCAGCGTCGCGGCTACACCATCTTGCCCGATTGTCAGGACCGACCCAATAGTCCCAACAACCGCGAAGTGCCGCAGTTCCGGGGCGGCTACATCGTTCGCACCTACAGTGGCGAATGGGGGATCGACGCCGTGCAGTTGGAAGTGGGCGTGCAGTACCGTCAGGACGGCCGGTGGCGGAGGCTGGCGGACGATTTGGCCGACGCCGTGGCGGTGTTCGCCGAGAGCTACCTGCCGTTGCGGCCGCGGCCGTGAACGGGACAGGGAACCGTCCGGATGGGGAACCGTTCGGCGGGCGCGGCTTGCAAGCTCAGGGCTGCGGCTTGGGCAGAAGCGGCGGGTTTGGCGGTTGCAGGCGGTTTTCCAGCTCGGCGAGACGGCGGAGGATTTCGGGGAGCGCGTCCCCCGCGTCGTGCGGCTCGACCGCTTCGTGGAGGCTACGCCGCAGGCTCTCCAGGTCCGCGCTTGTCTGCTCGCGGATGTGCCGCAGTCGCTGGGCATCGGGGGAGGCCTCCGGGATGGTGCGGCCGGCTTCCTGGAGGTTGGGGAGCAGGCCATCGGTGACGACGGCGACGAGCAGCTCGGCCAGTTGCCGCAGGCGGGCCGGGTCGCGGTCGGCCAGGGCATAGGTGAGGGAGCGGCCCAGGGTGCGGGCGGTCTTGCGGCACTCGTCGGCCCGGTCCAGGGGATGGCGGGCGGCCGCCAGGTCGAGGCTATGGTCCACGAGGCTATCGACCAGCAGGCGGTGCGTGCGGAACAGGCGGACCTGCTCGGCCGGCGGCAGCGGTCGCGGCCCTTGCGCTCCCACCCACGCCGACAGAGCGGCCAGAACAGCTACCGTCATCACCCACCGTCGCATCGCCATTACACTCCCCAGGACGGACGCATCACTGTCACACTCCGCTGGACTAGCATATCGCCGTCACGTTGCCCCTCAACCGTCGCATCGCCGTCACGCTCCGCTGAGCCGCTGCAGGGTCTCTGCGGCGTCGCGGGCCGACGCGGCCATCTGCTGCAGTGCCGGCTGGGCATGCGGCGGCACCTGCGGGACCATCTGTTCGGCCCGTTCGGCAGCGGCCTGCAACCGCTCGGTCCACTGCCGCAGGCGCTGCTGTCGATCCGGCGGGGGGCGGCTGCTGACCCATTCTTCGGTGTGGCGGACGATACCCTGCTTGACCAGCTTGTCGTACCAGCGGGCCAGGTCACGCAGCTCGTTGGCCCCGGCCAGGCGGGCCAGGACGCGGGCCTCCGCCTCCACCTCCTCGGCCAGGTCGCTGAGCACTGCCACCCGTTCCTCCGGCTTCCGCACGCGGGCAAGCCGCACCTGGTGCTGCACCACCCGCTCCAGGAACGGGTAACTCGGCGTAGCGGCCAGCGGCGGCTCCGGCCGCTCGGACCATTGCTCCACCAGGAGCCATCCCCCGGCTAGCAGTAGCACGCTCGCGGCCAGGCCGAGGGGAACCGCCCAGCGTCTGGAGGGCCATCCCGCCGGGCGAGTCGCCCTCCGCGGCGATGCCACGGCCCGCGGCACGCTACGCGATGCTATATCCGCCTGCCGCTGCGCCCGCTGCTGCCCGTCCGGCAACAGCACCGGCAGACGGGCCAACGCCCCTTCCAGTCGGGCCGCCTGTTCCGCCCACTTCTGGCAGGCCGGACAGGCGGCGGCGTGCCGCTGCAACACCTCCGGCAGTCGCCGCGGATCGGTTTGGGCCAGCACCGCCCGGCGGAACGACGCACAGCGACGCTTCCCCTCCGAACGCTCCGGGCCGGGACACTCCCGTTGCTGGCGTTGCGGTTCCTGGCGTCCCAGTTCGTGACGTGGCGGTTGCTGGTGTTGCGGATCCGGAGGTTCCGCATCGGATGGTCGCGGCGTGTTCATCGTTTTGACTCCTCGGCAGGCGGCTGTCCCGTCGTCGGTGGTTCTGGCCGGAGACGCCGCACCAGCATCTGCCGGGCCTTGAAGACCCGCCAGCGGGCCGTGTCTTCGGTGGTGCCGATGATCTTGGCCAGCTCGCGGAAGGAGAGGCCTTCGTAGGCCCGCAGCAGCAGCGGCAGGCGGAAGTCCAGCGGCAATTGGGCCACGGCGCGGGCGACCGCTTCCAGCCATTCGCGGTCTTCGACGGTCTGTTCGCTCGCGGGGCCACAGCCGGCCAGTCCATCCTCGCTGAGGGGGGCGGCGGCGTGGCGGCTGGCCCGCTTCCAGTTGATGAAGTTGTTGTAACCGATGCGAAACAGCCACGCCCGGAAGTTGCTGCCGGCCCGGAAAGTGTGCAGGGCGGCCATGGCCCGGCAGAAGGTCTCCTGGACCAGGTCTTCGGTCATGTGCACGTCGTGGGTCATGTGGTAGAGCCAGCGATATAGCCGGTCCCAATAGCGGTCGATCAACCAGGCCATGGCCTGGCGGTCGCCGCGTTGGGCCGCGCGGACCTTGTCCGCATCATTATTGTCGGCCGCAGGGCGGTGCTTGCTCACGGGGGCTGGCATGGAACCGGGTGGCCGCTCCATCGGTGCGGGTCGGCATTATGGTCCGGCGACGGCGTCCCGCGATGGTCTGTGCCGTCCTGCCGGCTCAGGCCCTGCCGCACCGACGCCGAGCCAGGGTCTCCCTCCGTCCGCCGGCATCCAGGCGAGGCGTGATCCTGCTGCCGATCCGGGCCGGCTGCCGCAGCACCTCCACCCATATTAACGGGACAGGCCAGCGGACGTTGGCGCTCTGTTTCCATCTTATCCTGTCCGGCGGAGCCAGGGGGGAGCCAAGTGGTTGGGAGCCGGGGCTGTCGGCCGGCTGGTCGCTCCGGGGACTGGATAATCGGGGCAGTTGGGAGGGACTGTGCCGAGAATAACGGTCATGTCGTATCTTTCAAATCACGGGCAGACGGTACGGGTGGAGCAGTTGGCGGATGCCGTGCGGCACCGGGGGGAAGCCGGCGGCGCTCTCGGGCCAGGTCTTGAGCTGGACCTGTTCGCCTTGGGTGGTCTGTTGGCTCAGCAGCAGTTCGCGGTTTTGGGCAGCGGCCGTTTTGGCCAGGCGGTGCCAGAAGCCGACGAGCTGGACGAAGGCTTCGCGCACGGCCATGGGGACGGCACCGGCCGGGGTGGTGTAGTGCACCTGCAGGGCGCCGGGCCAGTCCCCGCCGGGGCCGTCGCGGGGTTCGAGGAACGGCCCGTCGACCGCTTCGATCACGCCACGCTCGCCGTGAAGGACGAAGCTGTCGGCCGGACGCATGGTGTAGGGGCCGAATTGTCGCTGCGGGTCGACTTTGAGGCTGACGAGGGTCTCAACCGGGAAGTTGTGCAGGAATACCAGGGTGTAGCCAGCGGGGTGGACTTCGACGAAGGTGCCGCCGCCGAAGACCCGCCCGGTGTAGTCGTGGATGAAGGCTTCCGCCGCTTGCATCAGACGCTCGAGCAGCGGGTCGTCCTGCTCGCCGCTGATCTGCAGAAACGTCTTGACGTTGGCCAGAGTTTCCAGCATGGCGCAGTCTCCTGTTGAAGACAATTTGTTGTTTGCATGACAATATTCAGGTTAAACTCGCAATTTGTATTCCTAGCATTAACGGAATGAAAAAGGCGGTGCGGGTCGAAGGTCTCGTCCCCACCGGCGACGGACCGTCCGTCTCCCCCCAGCCAGTGGTGTCCCTTCTTCCCGCACCGTGTCCGGCATGGTGCCTGGGTGTGGTCATCGTCGTGAGGGTGCGTGTGGCGGCGTGGGTCCGTTTCGCTGTTGTGCCGGCCTCAGCCGACGACCAGTTGGTCGCACAGGACGAAGCTGGCGGCGTGGCGTGGTCCGGCGTCGAGGTGCTGGATGCCGCGCAGCAGCGTCTGGTCGTTTTGCAGGGCGGTGTCCCCTAGGCCGCTAGCCAAGAATTCCATTACCCCCAGGCGGGCGATGATCCAGTCGGGGAAATACCCGAGCAAGATGTAGGTAAGGTTGGAGCTGCTCCCCTTGGTACGACTATTGGAAACCTGGGCAGAGCGGACGACGCGGGTGCCGAACAGCTCCGGGGGGTTGGGTGTGGCGGCCCGCGGCTCGCGGAAGAGGAACGGGCCGCGGCTGTCGTTGGAGTTGACGGCATCGGCGCGTCGGTTCATCAGGGCGGCGAACATGCTTTTCCGCATGACCCAAGCGGTGGGGGCCTCGACGGCATCGGGGAGCTTGCTCTCCATCAGGGCGACGTCCTGCGGCATGAAGGTGTCGCCGTTGCTGCCGGGGACGGAGGCCGTGTGCGTGACGATGTCCGGGTAGGTGAGCAGTCCCTGGATCTGGTTGGGTCCGCTCCCTTCGAGCATGGCCAGGTCGGCCTTGAGGGCAGCGGCGCGGGCCATGTCGTGCCGCACCAGTCCTTCGGCGGAGGGACTGCTGAAGCGGAGCAGCTCGTTGTTGAGTCGCACGAGCACGCCGAGCTTTTTGGCCTGTAGTTGCAGCAGTCCGGTGCTCGGTTGGCTTTCGGGGATGGCGGACCCTTCGCCGACCCAGTAGGCGGTGCTGGCGGCGGTCAGCTTGGGGAACTGCAGCCGTCCGTTGGGGGGCAGGGCGATTTCGCGGGCCCCGGCTACGGAAAATACCTCCATGCTCCGCTGCAGATCAATCAGCTCGCCCAGGTAGGGCGGCGCGACCAGCGTGCCGCCGGCACTGTCTGTGAGCGTGCCGAGGGCCTTTTCCTGCCAGCCGAGCCGTCGCCGCAGCCACGCCGCTTCGTCCGGGTCGAACTGCCCGCTGTGGGCCGTCAGCTTTTCGTGCACCTCCTGCTGCAGGCGTTGGCCGTGCGGCTCCCAGGCCGGCAGGTGGCGACTGGCCAGCGGCACCAGGAACGACTGCCCGTGATGCGGCATAAACCCGTAGCCAGCATAGAGGCTCCGCAACTGCTCGTGGATGTGGATTTCCTCCTTGGCCTGCTCCGGGCCGATGTAACCCAAGGCGTAAGCGGCGGCCTTGAGCACCGAGTAGCCGGCCGAGTCCCGCAGCACCGGCCCGCGGGTCACCCACGGCAAGCGCCGCTCCGGCGGGGCGGCATGTTTGCTGGCCGCTTTACTGACCGCCGCTTCGGCCTGCTCTTCGATGAACTCCACCAGCTCGGCACGACTGTGAAACTTGTCCGCTGCAGACGTTTCGTGAGTCATGGAACACCTCCTCCACAGTTCACAAAAACCAGCAAACCCAACACCAGCAAACCCAACATCCATCGACCGGCCATCGGTCAATCGAAAATCGGTAAACCGGCCATCGGCAGACCGGCCATCCGCCAACCCGGCACAACATTGCGTCGCTGCCGGTGGGTCACAATCATCCGTGACGGGGACGGCGGGGGGAAAAGATCAGCTCGGGCGTGACGACGCCGTCAGATATGACAATACACTGTCATAAATGACAAGGCACTGTCACGATGCAACGCGGGGCACGTACAGCTCGCTCAACACGTCGTCGGCGTAGCGTTCCAGCCACTGTCGCAAGCGGCGGTCGCGGACCCATCCCTTCTCGACGGCCAGGGTCAGGGCTGCCGGGTTGTCGGGAATGGGCACCGCCGAGTATTCCAGCAGATCCCAGCGGAGGATGCGTAGACCGCTGCGGCCGTCCGGGCGGACCTCGCGTTGCACCTGTCGCGGCACAAAGCCGATCGACCAGCCGCGCAGGACCCCTTGCTCATAGAGACGGAAGATGTCCTCGGCCAGGGGGACGCCGCGGGCAAAGCGGGTCTCGGCGACGATCCGCCGCGGCTGGATGTCCAGCCAGTTGCATACCCCGATCGGCGGGAACTGCGTGCGGTTGTGGGCCCACAGCACCACCGGGTTGAGCAGGAACTCTTCGAGGTTGTCCAGCCCTTCCGGCACAACGATGTCGCCGCTGCGGTCCGGGTCGATGGTGCTGATCACTGCCCGCACCGTGAACCGGCTGGCATCGACCGCCAGGGTCCGCGATGCCGGGTCGGTCCGTGTCATTGCCATGTCAGTATCCTCGAGTGGATCAACAGATGGACAGTTCGCTTGCGTATCGGGCGGTGGCGCGATCCTTCGCACTGGGTCTGGTGTGCGGCTATGCCCTGCGCCGGCCGCTTACGCGATCGAGCCGTTGGCCGATGGTTCAGCATTGGCGGCGGCGGCGAGGCCGGTCGCCGGTTCGGCCCGGAGCTCCGATGCCGGAGTCGCACTTCGGTGGCGTCGCCACGCGCGCCGCTGTGGCTCACGCCGCAACAGCTGCGGCTGACGCGGCAACGGCTGTAGCTCGCGCGGCACCAGTGGCATGTCGAAGCGGCGGTCCGCTAGCGGCTGCAGGCCACGGCTGCGGCGGATCTCGTTGTAGGTTCGCAGGCCGAGCCGGGCGTCCCGCTCGTCGTCGCTGCGCTGCTGCTCCCGTTGCCGCGGCGAACAGTCTGGAAACTCGATGACAATGTCCGGACCGTAGCGGCGGCCCAGCTCCCGGGTCAGCACCTGCCCGAGCAGCTCCAGCTTCGGCTGGATTGTCCCCTCGCAAAACATCACCCGCGCCCCCAGCCAAATGTCCGCCCCCAGACCCATGTTCTCGACCAGTCCGGCGATCGGCGGCGGCACCCGGTAGATCGCCAAAATCTCGTCCCGCGTCAGGCGGGCCGAGTTGACAAAGTCCATCTCCGCGGGCGTCAGCGTCCACGGGCTGGCCTTGAGTCCCTGTTCCAGCACCAGCGGCCGGTGCCAGCTTTCCCGCCCCTGAAACTTCGCCTGCAGCTTCTCCTCCAAACGCAGCACCGTCTGCTCGGTCAGCATCTGCTCGGTGTGCAGGATGATCCCCGGCCGCGGGCCAGCCAGGAACGTCTGGTAACGCGACTTCAGCAGCTCGGTCTGGGCGTCGATCGTCAGGGCGTTGGCCTGCAGTGGCGACAGCCCGTAGTGCGGATCCAGCGGGTGCGGATACTTCAGGTGGATGATTTCCGTAGCGGCGAACCGTTCCGGCGAGCCGCCTGGCGCGGCCACCTCGTAGCCCCGCACATACTCGCGACGATCCGGCAGAATACGGACCCACGGCGTCGGCACCACCCACAGCTCCGCCGGCAGCCCGTCCGCGCCCGCGGCCACGTACCAGAACGCGTTGCCCGTCAGCTCCAAATACACCGTCGTCAGATACCACAGCTCCCACGGCGTCAGCCACGGGTTGGGCCGCTCCAGCAGGCGGCACAGCGGGTGGTGATGGGCCAGCGGCTGCTGCTCGTGTTCCGCCTGGCCGGTGCTGCGGTACAGATACGGCCGCTGCCGGGCCACTTCCTGGGCGATCGCGTGCACCGCCACATACACCCACGAGCGGAAATTGTGGACCTGCTCGACCGGGTCGTCCCGCCACCAGCCCGCCGCGGGATACGGCGGCGTCAACGCCGCACCCAGCCGTGCCGGCGGCGCCGACGGCCCCCCTTCCCCCTGCCGCCCCTTCCACCACGCCTTCAGTCGTCCCCACATCGCTTGTCCCCCGCTCTGCCCCCGTTTCCCGCTCGGCCCCACTCCTGCGGCATTTCACGCGCTGGCCCGTTGCTGCGACCGCGACCCTTCCGACACCTGCCCTAGCAACACCGCCGGCGACACCCGCGGACCGCCCACCACCGCCTCCTCCGGCAAACCCTGGTCAAACGGCACCGCCGCCGCCACCTTGCGATAACCCAGACACAGCAGCACGTACAACGCCTCGCACCACGTCGGATACCGCCGGCGGTACCGCTGCCGGTACGCCGTGATCGCCTCGAGGAATTCCTCTTCGTCCGGACGGAAGCGGGTTCCGTCGAACAGCACGCAATACGAGTTGGACGGGCGGATCGGCATCGGTCGCGGCTCACACAGGTGTTTGCGGCGGGAGGGGGAGGACCGCCGTTTGGTGATATTATGTACCATAAGTGTAGTTTTGTCAACTAGAATTCCGGAAAAATGGAAAAAATCTTGCTGCCGGGCCGGATGGCCACGCGGCAACGGGCCGGACCAGCTATCATGAACGATGCGGCATATAAACGATGCGGCATATATATGTGAGGCAGCACGTATTGAGATTGAGAAGAACGCGGCACGTATTGACAGGCAGCGGTCAGCGGGCGGACGCCGCGTGCTGCGACAGGGGCATGTCAGCAATGCTACGACACAACTGGTCCGGGCGGTGCAGAGGCCGACAACGGCGAGGCGGGCGATGGTGGTGGGGCCTTTTAGCCGCGTGGTTGGCGTGGGGGGCCGGGTGGGTCGTCAGCGGTGGCCGTCTGAGCGGTCAGGAGCCGCTGCCGGAGGCGCCGCCGCCGCGACCGCTCTACGAGTTCCGCCAGCCGCACGACCCTTACGGCATCGGCAAGTTTTACCTGGGGCGGGAGATCGCCCGGGTGATGAGCTACCGCGGGGCCGGCTGGCTGGAGCGGCCGGAGCGGATCCGCGAGGAGGAGCCGGACAAGCTGCTAGCGGCCTTGGAGCTGCAGGAAGGAATGGTCGTGGCGGACGTGGGGGCTGGGAGCGGCTACCACACGGTGCGGATCGCCCCGCGGGTCGGGCCGCGCGGCAAGGTCCTGGCCTGCGACATCCAGCCGGAGATGCTACGGATGATCGCCGAAAAGGCCCGACGGCTCAAACTGTCCAACATTGAGACTATCCGCGGCACCCCCAGCGATCCGAAGTTGCCGCCGGAGTCGGTGGACCTGATATTGATGGTTGATGTCTATCACGAGTTTGAATATCCTTATGAGATGATGCATAAACTGCTGGCAGCGCTCAAGCCGGGGGGCCGCATCATCTTTGTCGAATTCCGCCTGGAAGACGACAGCGTACCCATCCTGCGGGTGCACAAAATGAGCGAGCGACAGGTGCTATTGGAAATGAGCTTGTTTGCCGAGCTGGAGCACCTCCGCACGGTCGGCGCCCTCCCCTGGCAGCACATCATCGTCTTCCGCAAGCGCCCGCACTAACAGTGATTGACAACAAGAGTTATGAAGATTTGGCTAATTTTTGCAGATTCTTGGATCGGTTCTGACTGGAGGGAGTTATAATGTGTAGCGGTTAGTGATTACATCCGCCTGGAGGGGTATTTATGAAACGGCGTCACGGATTTACGCTAATCGAACTGCTTGTGGTGATTGCCATCATTGCTATTTTGATCGGGTTGTTGCTCCCGGCGGTCCAAAAGGTCCGGGAAGCCGCCGCACGGATGAGCTGCGCCAACAACTTGAAACAGTTGGGGCTGGCGTGCATGAACTTCGAATCTGCTAACGACCGCTTGCCCCCCAGCACTTTTGTGAATTTGGGCAATCCACCAGGCATGCCGGGTCAACCAGGGGCACCCTTCCCCGGAGTCGTCCATAGTTGGTCGGTTTATTTACTGCCCTACATCGAACAGGAAAATGTGTATCGGCAATACAATTTGAATTTTCCATGGTTTGCGGTCATACCCGGCACTGTCAACAACTTGGTCCCCCTTCAGACGCCGATCAAGACCTTTATCTGTCCCTCCGCACCCGGCGGGATGGACCGACGCGCTAGTGGCACATTCAACTTTGGTGCCCCCTTTCCTTTCCAAAACCTTGCAGTAACCGATTATGCACCTTGCAGCACCATCAATCAAGACTCAATCACATTCTTCGGTTATCCCGCAGGAACGACCATATTTCAGTTAACAGGCGCCATGCGATTTGAACTGCGGGGCAACGTGGCTTTACTAGGGACACCGCCGGTTGGCCCATTGCGAATAACGCAAATTACAGACGGGACATCGAACACTCTCCTTTTGTGTGAAGACGCCGGCCGTCCAGAGCGCTATGTCGGAGGACGGGCGGTCGGCACCGGGTTGAATGATGGGGCGTGGGGCAACCATGAAAACGAGTACGGTTTGGACGGCGCTGTCTCCAAGGACAATACCACCAGCCCGGGCAACTGCGTCATTAACTGCCATAATAATAACGAAACATATGCCTTTCACACCGGTGGGGCCAACCACGTCTTCGCCGACGGCTCAGTCCGGTTCATCCGCGACACCATCAACCCGCAAACTTACGCCGCACTGATCACCGCACAAGGGGGCGGACTCACCGCGGCGGAAACCAGCCCCACGACCGACTGACCGACCCCTCGGAATGTGAATATTGCGCTCGTTACAAAACATTACGCTCTTTGTAAAGCCTCGCAGATGTAAAGCCATGCATGAATAGATATTGATGATAAATGCAAGTCATGCATGGCTAGATATTGATGACAAATAGTCTCCGGTTTTTTTTCAGTCACACTGTCGATTGCAAAGAGTTCGATGACAGTGAAAACTATATTCATAACAGCAGTCTGGCCGATATTTAGAGATAGCAAAAAATGATGTGGCGCATCAACAGATTGGCTAGTGTCGGTATCCTGGCAATAGTGGCATGTGGTTGCGCGGGCAATGCGCGTCCGGCGCCGGTTGCGGCGGGTGGCAAAGTTTTTTACAAGGACGTGCCCGCGGCGGGAGCCTTGGTGGTGTTTCATCCCGTCGATTTTGAACAGGAGAAACGGATCGGCGGCAAACCGTTTGCCATAGTCCGCGAGGATGGCAGTTTCGTCTTGACGACTTATCAGCAAGACGACGGCGCCCCGCCCGGCGAATACGGCGTGACCGTGGAATGGCAGGGACCCAAGGATAAGAACCAGAAATCCGGCAAGCTGGTCTTGTCCGGCGAAGGGGGGCCAGGGGCTTCCTCCCGCTCGATCATCAATCCCAAATATGGCAATCCGCAACAACCGGCCATCAAAGTGACCGTCCGTGAGGGCCAAGCTAACCAGTTCGAGATCCGTGTCGATTAAAAGTTGAAGGTGGGGATCCTCCACTCCGACGGTTCGGGCCGTGGCAAGGGCAGCCGACACGGCCGCACCGTTCGTTTTCGGCCGGCCCCGCCGGGACCATCCCGGCCGCCGGGGTGGCAAGGGCAGCCGACACGGCCGCACCGTTTATTTGGTGCCAGTCATTTTGGTACTAGTCATTTGGTCAGGCGGACTTGTTTAGGCTGGTCGAAAAATCGCGAACCGATGCCGAACAGGTGCCGGCATCGGGCAGGAGTGCCGTGGCGGGGGTGGAGGGTTAGCGGTCGAAGATGTCGTGGACGACGCGGCCGTGGACGTCGGTGAGGCGGAAGTCGCGTCCGGCGTGGCGGTAGGTCAGCTTTTCGTGGTCCAGTCCGAGCAGCCACAGGATGGTGGCGTGCAGGTCGTGCATGTGGACTTTGTTGTGGACGGCGTAGTAGCCGAACTCGTCGGTGGCGCCATAGGTCATGCCGCCGCGGACGCCGCCGCCGGCTAGCCACATGGTGAAGCCCTGCGGATTGTGGTCGCGGCCGTCGCGGCCCTGGGCCACCGGCGTGCGGCCGAACTCTCCGCCCCACAGCACCAATGTGTCGTCCAGCAGGCCGCGGGCCTTCAGATCGGTCAGCAGGGCGGCGATCGGTTTATCCACTTCGCGGGCATTCTTTTCGTGCTGCGGCATGTTGCCGTGCTGGTCCCATTTGAACGAATGGGACACCTGGATGTAGCGGACGCCGGCCTCGGCGAAGCGGCGGGCCATCAGGCACTGGCGGCCGAAGTCATCAGTGGGCTGCTCGCCGATGCCATAGAGGGCCAGGGTCGCCCGCGATTCGCCGCGGATATCGGCGATCCGCGGCACCGCCGTCTGCATGCGGAAGGCCAGCTCGTAGCTGGCGGCGGCCGCTTCCAGCCGGTCGTCGGCCCCGGCCCGCTCGGCGTAGTCGCGGTTGAGGGTCTGGAGGTAATCGAGCTGCCGGCGTTGCATTTCCGCTGGCCAGTGCGGGTGGTGCAGGTGTTTGATCTGGGCCTGGGCCGCCGGCACGCCGGCATAGCCGATCGGCGTGCCCTGGTAGACGGCAGGCAGGAAGGCGTTGCCGTAAAGCTGGGCGCCGCCGTGGCCGCGGGTCGGGCAGATGGTCACGAAGCCGGGGAGGTCCTGGTTTTCGGTCCCCAGCCCGTAGGTGATCCAGGCGCCGACGCTGGGGCGGGTGAGGGCGATCTCGCCGGTGTGGAGCATGAGCACGGCCTGCCCGTGGCTTTGACCTTGCGTATGCATGCCGTTGATCACACAGAGTTCATCGGCGTGTTTAGCCACCTCCGGGAACAGCTCGGAGATGTACAGGCCGCTTTCGCCGTGCTGGCGGAATTTCCACAGCGGCTTGAGCAGTTTGCGGGAGACGGTGGTCCCCTTGGCCGGCTCGAAGGGGAGCTCCTGGCCGTCGCGGCGGATCAGCTCCGGCTTGTAATCGAAGGTATCGACATGGGACGGTCCGCCGTGCATGAACAGGAAGATGACCCGCTTGGCCCGGGGGGGGTGGTGGCCGGATTTGGGGGCCAGGGGGTTGAGGCCGCTAGTCCCCGCACGGGCCAGCAGGTCCACAAAGGCCAGGTAACCGAACCCGGCGGAGGCCGCCTGCAGCATCTGCCGTCGCGTCCAGAACATGGGGCACTCCTCGTCACGTGGGGCGTCGGATGATGGCCGCAACCGTGGCGGGTGCGGCGGTAGCGTTCCCGTGGGATTAGCAATCGCTCTCCGTCTATCGTTTATTCGATGAACCGGAACTCATGGCTGCCAAAGATGGACAGGCAAATGGCCGTCCAGCTTTCCAGCAGGGGGTCTTTGGGTCGGGCTTCCGGCGGCTGGCGTTGGAGCAGTTGGGTGAATTCCCGCAGGAAGGCTTGGGCGGCGGCGGTTTCTCGCGGGGTGGGGCGTCGGGCATAGGCCCGTAAAAACAGTAGCTCTAGGCGACGGGCGTCGTCCGTGGCTTCGCCGAGGAGCCGCTGGGCCGCCGCACGGGCCTGGGCATTGGTGAAGCCGCTGTTCATCAAAAATAGGGCTTGAGTACTGACAGTGGTGGTATCCCGCCGGCCGGTGGCCACGTCCGGGTCCGCAAAGTCAAACACCTCCAGAATCGGGGGCAGCTCGTTGCGGATGATCGGCAGGTAGACGGCGCGGGTGAGGATGGCATCCGTGTCCAGGATGGCACTGCGGGAGTTATTTTCGACGGCGACTTCCGGCAGGTGGGCGACGACCGGTCCGCCGCCGGAGAGGCTGAGTTTGCCGGCCACCAGCAGCATGGTGTCCCGGATGACTTCGGCTTCGACCCGCCGGCGGTTGGCTCGGCCGAAGAGGCGGTTGTCGGGGTCGGCCTGCTGCAAGGCGGGGGAAGCGTGGACGCTGCGGCGATAGCTCTGGGTTAGCACAATGCGGCGGATCATTTGCTTGTGGCTGCCGTTGTCGCGGACAAACTGGGCGGCCAGGGCGTCGAGCAGCTCCGGGTGGCTGGGGCGTTCTCCTTGGACGCCGAAGTCGTCGACGGTGCGGACGATCCCCTGGCCGAACAGGTGGACCCAGATACGGTTAACGGCGACGCGGGCGGTCAGGGGCTGGGCGGCGATCCACTCGGCGAGCTGGCGGCGGCCGCTCTGGTCGCGGGGCATGGCCGGCGGGGTAGCCAGGGGTAACACCCGCAGCACGCCGCGCGGTACCACTTCCCCGGGCTGGTGGGGGTTGCCGCGGATGTGGATCGGGGCGTCGGCGATGGTATCCTCATCGCGTACGGCCATGGCCATGCGAGGGGGCGGCGGGGCGGCCTTTTTGAGTGCCGCTTCTTCCGCCTCCAGCCGCTTGACTTTCGCCGCCGCTTGGTCCCGTGCGGCCTGCACCTCCGGCGGCACCCCCATCTCCTGCGGCGGCAGCTTGGCCAACTCCCCGGCCGGCACAAACCGCACCGCATCGACGATTACGTACCCGTCCGTTCCGGCGTTGCTGATGGTTACCACCCCCTCCTTCCCCTTGCGGAACTCGAACACGCCCAGCGAATGGAACAGGCCGTCGATTTTAGGCGGCTGCGTCTGGTTGACCCGCACAGTGGTGCGGCCGCGGGCGTGTTGGACAGTCACCGGCGTATTGGTGGCCCGGTTGCTGCCGGCGGTGTAGGCCAGGAGCACTTCGTAGCTGCCGTCGCGGGGCAGATCGGGCACGAAGGTGGCCGATTTTTCCCCTTTGCCGCTGCGGTCGTCGTGGATGTACCCTTGGCCGACATAGGGTTTGGTGAAGGTGGACGGTTTCCAGGCGCCGACCAGACGGGCGGCGGTGTCATCGACGGTGATGCCGGCCAGGTTGGCCGCCGAGCGCATCGCCGCCTTGTCGTTGAGGGCCTGCAGCTCGGCCCGGGCCTTTTTCAGCTCGTCTTGCAAGTTCTTGAGCTTGGCGGCATGCTCCCGATACGCTTGGAGCTGCTTTTCCCCCTGTTCGCCCCCCAACGGTCGCACAATCCAACCCGATACCGCCGCGTTGTTCCGCTTGATCCCCTCGATCGTCCGGGTGCTGTGGAGGATGCCCGCTAGGGCGTAGTAGTCCGCCATCGGGATCGGGTCGAACTTGTGGTCGTGGCAGCGGGCGCAGCCCAAGGCTAGGCCGAAAAACACCTTGCCGATCGTGTCTAGCTGTTCGTCCACCACGTCCCAGCGCAGCTTGACCTTGTCCCGCTCGGCGAGCACTTTTGGCCCGATGACCAGGAATCCGGTGGCGACGAGCAGCTCGTCTCGCTCGGCGGGGTCGGACGCCGGCAGCAGGTCGCCGGCCAGTTGCTCGACGATGAAGCGGCCGTACGGCTTGTCGGTGTTGAACGACCGGATGACGTAGTCGCGGTAAAGGTAGGCTTCGTGGTAGGTGAGGTTTTCGTCCTTGCCGTTGGAGTCGGCGTAGCGGGCCAGGTCGAGCCAGTGGCGGCCCCAGCGTTCGCCGAACTGGGGGGAGGCCAGCAGGCGGTCGACCACCTTTTCGTAGGCGTCCGGCGACGGGTCGTTGAGGAAGGCGTCGACCTCTTCTGGCGACGGGGGCAGGCCGATCAGGTCGATGTAAAGCCGCCGCAGGAGGGTGCGACGGTCGGCGGGCGGGGCCGGCTCGACTCCCCGCTCGCGCAGCTTGTCGAGGATATACGCGTCGATCGCTTCCGGCGTAAGGGGTTGGGCAAGGGGGGGCAGCGGGCGGAAGCTCCAGAACTGCCGGGCCTGCTCCCAGTCGATCGCGGCGGGCCGGGTCGGCGTGGGGCGGCCGTCCCGCGGATCGGGCGCCCCCATAGCGATCCATTTTTCAAAATCGGCGATGACCCCGTCCGGCAGCTTCCCCTTGGGAGGCATGACGGCAAAGTCGTCATCGCCGCGCAGGGCCTTCAGCAGCAGGCTTTCGGTCGGCTTGCCGGGGACGACCGCCGGCCCGGAGTCCCCGCCGCGCAGCAGACCGGTCCGGCTGTCCACCAACAGCCCCGCTTTCGGGCCGTTTTTCGTCTCGGACGAATGGCAACTGTAGCAATGCTCGACCAAAACCGGCCGGATCTTGCTTTCAAACCAGGCGATGCCGCTTGTCCCGCCCCCTCCGTCCTGAGGCGATTTGGCCGGCGACGCCGCTGGCCCCGCCGCTTGCCCCGCCGCCCATGACGGCCACATCACCAACCCTGTGACTATCCATCCGCACCACACCACTCCACGCATCGGGGCAGCTCCGATGGATCCGGGGGAATTCCTTGTTATTTCATCAATCGTTTATATTTAACCACACGCCCAATAGAAAGGCAATCGTTAAACAACACAAGCGTCGTTAGCAAACTGTCGGCAAAATGTGGACAACGTAGGTGGTGTGGCAGATGGGGAGCGTGGGGGAATTTGAAAGGGTGGAAAGTACAAGAAGCGTTAAGGCGGACGGCAGCGGCGATTAGGGGCTGTTGCCCCGTCGCCCGGCACGGCAGCGATGCGGCCGCCGCTTGGGTCCGTTCCCGCTCAAGCGGCCAGGCGGCGGGCGGCCTGCCGCACGTAGGCCGCGCACGCTTCGATTACCCGAAGTTGTTGTGCCGCAGTGATTTCCGGAAACATCGGCAGGGCCAGCACACTCGCGGCGGCCGCCTCCGCCTGTGGAAACGCCCCGCGACGGTACCCCAGGTGCCGGAAACACTCCTGCTCGTGCAGACACAGCGGATAATACACCTCCACGCCGATCTGCTGCTGCCGCAGATGCTGCACCAGCCGGTCGCGATGCTCCGGCGGCACGCGGACGACGTACTGGTTGAAGGTGTGGTAGCGGCCTGGCAACTCTTGCGGCCGCTTGAGGAACTCCGCTAGCCCCGCCTCGGCGATCAGGGCGTCGTAACGCTGGGCGGCGGCCCGCCGCTGCTGGAGCCACTGCGGCACATGCCCCAGCTTGACTCGCAAAATTGCCGCCTGGATCGCGTCCAGACGCATGTTGTAGCCGATTTCGCGATGGTAATAGCGGACCTCGCAGCCGTGCACCCGCAACGCCCGCATCCGGCGGGCCAGGCCGTCCTGGTCGGTCAGGACCATACCGGCGTCGCCGCAGGCCCCCAAGTTTTTGGTCGGATAGAAACTGAGTGCGGCGACGTGACCCAGGCTGCCGCAGGCCAGACCGTCGTAGGTGCTGCCGAAGGCCTGGGCGGCGTCCTCCACTATATACAGCGTGTGCTCTTCGGCGATCGCCCGCAGGGCGTCCATGTCCGCGGCCTGCCCGAACAGGTGCACCGGGATGACCGCCCGGCTCCGCGGCGAGAGCCGCCGCACCACCGCCGCCGGATCGATCGCGTAACTGACCGGATCGATGTCCGCGAACACCGGCGTCGCCCCGACGCGGCAGACGGCACTGGCCGTGGCAAAAAAGGTGAACGTCGGGACGATGACCTCATCCCCCGGCCCAATTCCCAAAGCGTGCAGAGCCAGGACCAATGCGTCGCTGCCGGAGCTGCAGCCGACGGCGTGGCGGACGCCGCAAAACGCCGCCACTGCTGCCTCCAATGCCGTAACTTCTTGGCCCAGAATGACTTGCCCCGAGGCAAGCACCCGCCGCACCGCCGCGTCGATCTCCGCCTGTAATGCCGCATACTGCGCGGCAATGTCGCACAACGGAACTGCCGGCCCCACGCCCGTCGTACCGCTTGCCGTACCGCTTGCTGTACTGCCCGCCGTACCCATCGCCGCCCCCTTGGTGTCGCTGAAACCGCCTATGGGAACCCCAGCCATCGGACTACCGATCGCTCCGGCGATCGCAAGTTGGCTCCTTTTATCCGTTCGCCGTCGCGGCGGTCAAGGGGAACTCCCGCCGGATTTGGCCTGCCAACTGATCTTTTCCAGGTTGTCCGGCTTTGCTATGCCGCCGTTGGTATCCGGGCAGCGGCGCACATACCACGTCCCGGCGGGCGGTGGCCCGTCCGGCGGATGCGCCCCCGGTGGTGGCTGCGGCGGGAGGTGCGGCGGTGAACCCCAACACGACCTTGCGACCACGGCATAGCTGGCTGCTGGCAGTGCTGGCCGTAGCCAATGTGGGAGCGGCTCTGCCATTTGGTTGGAGCCAGGAGCCTTTCCCGCCGGGCGTCGCTTCCGGCGAACCCGCCCCGCTGCCGCCATTACAGGCTACGCCGGTTCCTCCAACGGCTGTTAGTCCAACGGCCGTTAGTCCAACGGCCGCTACTCCGGCGACGATCCCTCCGGTACCGGAAGCCGGCGTGTTGGAGGCGGGCGAGGGGATCATCCCGGCCGCGGCGGCGGTCCCGACGCTTACGCCCGCGATCGGCCATGCGGCCGCCGCGGTGAGCGATCCGCCGGCCCCGCAGGTGCGTCTGCAGGTGCGGGTCCCGGCCGCCGCCGCACCGGGCAAAGAGCTGGTTTACCTGATCGTCGTGCAGAACGTCTCGGCGGCACCGGCCCACAGCGTGACAGTGCGTGATCCGTTGCCCCCGCGGGCGGAATTCGTCGCTGCCGACCCGCCGCCGGACAAAACCGCCGCCACCGGCACGCTAATCTGGAAGTTCGGCACCCTCGCCCCCGGCGAACGCCGCACCATCCGCCTGACCCTCCGGCCCCAGGCCGAGGCCACGGAGATCCGCAACCTGGCCTACGTCAGCTACGAGTACGGCCAGGCGGTCACCACCCGCATCCGCCCGCCGCGGCTGCAGGTCAGCAAGACGATGCCGCCGCAAGTCGTTCGCGACGAACCGTTTACGGTGCGGCTAGTGATCGCCAACACCAGCCCGGTGGTAGTGGAAAACGTGCGGGTCGTCGAGAACCTGCCCGCCTCGGCGGAAGTAGAACCGACCACGCCCGGCGGCCAGCGGACCGCCGCCGCCGCACCAACCAGCCAGCAGTGGAGCTGGGACATCCCGCGGCTGCTGCCGGGCCAGCGGCACCTCATCGAGTACCGGGTCGTCCCCCGCGAGGCCAAGGACGTGCTGGCCCTGACGCACGTCTCCGCCGCCGGCGGCATCCACGACAAGGCCGAAGGCAAAAGCGTGGTGCTTGTCCCCGGCCTGGCGGTGCGGCTCAGTGGCCCGCCCGGCAACGCCCCGGTCCCCCCCGGCGAAGCTGCTCGCCTCGAAATCCTCGTCCGCAACACCGGCACCCTTCCCGCCACGCAGGTCCGCGTCAGCGGCACCATTCCCCCCGGCTGCAAGCCGGTCCGCAAGACCGAAGGGGGCCAGCTCAGCCGCGACGCCATCGAATGGCTCATCCCCTACCTGCCCCCCGGCGAGGCCCGTACCTTCCGCTACGAGCTGAAAGCGGCCCAGACCGCCCGCCATACCATCGCCGCCACGGCGACCGACCGCCGCGGCACCCGCGCCGCCGACCGGCTCGCCGTCCTCTTCCAGACCCCTTCGGCCCTGAGCTGGGAAACCATTCTTGAGCCCCCCACCCTCCCCGTCGGTCGCCAGGGCACCTTCCGCATCTGCGTTCGCAACAGCGGCGGCGACGCCGCCCGCAACGTCCGCCTCACCGTTACCCTCCCCCCCGCCGTCCGCTTCCTGAACGCCTCCCCCAACGTCGCCCCCAACGGCCAGACGCTGACCTTCGGACCCGATACCATCACCCCCCGCAGCGAAATCAACTACCTGATCACCTTTGAAGCCCAGCAGGCCGCCCAGGCCTGGTTCCGGGCCGTCCTGACCGCCGACGGCGTCGCCGACCCACCGATGCAAACCGACAAGGCGATCGAAATCATCGGTGCCCCGACCGGCAGACCAACCGGCGGACCGATTGGCCAACCAACTGGCGGACCGACTGGCGGACTAGCCGAGCAGCCAACCGGGCAGTCGACCGGGCAGTCGACCGGGCAGTCACCCGGCGGGCTACCCCGCTGATTCATGCCGCAACGGAATTTTCCGCCGCGGCGGATCCCCATTCCGTTCCTGTGCCCGCACCGATTCCTGTCGGTACCAATTCTTGCCGCAATCCTCGAAAACTTGTTCTAGATTTGACCGATAAGGCATCCGGCGACAGACTGTGACGGCCGTCCCACGCATTATCGCCGCCTGTCCCGCCGCAAGCCAGCCGCCGCGAGGGAACGCCTCATGGATCAAGCCGTACAATCGGCTCAAGCGATAGTGCTACAACCTTATGAATGAATAATTCCTGTACTTTCAGCCCGCGTGCGACTATGAACGCCCAGGATGCCCACAGCCCGACACCGATTTCTGCCGCAGCCCTAGCCCACGCTCTGTTCGACGAATGCGGCGACGCCCTGTTCCTCGTCGAACCGGAAACCGACCGCATCCTAGATGTCAACCCGGCGGTTTTGCGGTTGACCGGCTTTAGCCGGCAGGAGCTGCTGCAATCGACGGCCTCGATGCTGTTCCGTTTCGAGACCCGCTCGCACAGCCACTGCCAGCGGCTACGGGGAGCGTTCGCCAAGACGGTGGTCTTTCACGGCCAGGACGGTTACCTGTTGCGCACGGCCCACAGCGGCGGCTGGATCCCGGTCAGCCTGACGGTGTCGCGGCTGCACCTGCGGGAGCGGACGGTGGCATTGATCACCGCCCGGGACGAGCGGGAGCGGCGGCAGACGCTGGAACAATTGCGGGTCGCCGAGGCGGAGCTGCGGTCGGTGCTGGCCCACGCCCCGGCGGCATTGTGGAGCGCCGAACGCGTCTTTGACGCCACTGGCAACCGCTGGCGGTTCCGCTACGTCGCCCCGGCGTTGAGCCGCCTGCTGGGCAAACCCCCTTCCGCCATAGACCAGCTCTTCCAGTGGTTCGCAATCGTCCATCCGGAAGACCGCCCGCAGTGCGAACGCTGGCTCAAGCAGTTGCTGGCCAGCGAGGCGACGGCCGGCGAAACTACCTACCGGGTCGTCACCCCCGAGCACGGCACCCGCTGGATCCGCGACCGGTTGCACATTGTCCGCGACCCCGCCGGCAAGGCCGTCCGCCTCGACGGCTGCCTGTTGGATTTCACCGAACAGCAGCAGGCCGCCATCGCCCTCCGCCAGCAGCATAACCTGCTGGCCAGCCTCTTCGACGCCACGCCCGACCTGATCTGCTACAAGGACCGTCAGCACCGGATCGTGCTCGCCAATGCGGCGGTGGCCCGCTTTGTCGGCCAGCCCCTGGATGCCCTCCTCGGCAGGACCTGCGCGGAAATCGGTTACATGCCGGACGACTACGTCGCCCACCGTCACGCGATCGAAGAAGAGGTGTTGGCCAGCGGTCGTCCCCACCAGAGCCGCGAACGGCTGGTGCGGGCTGACCAGACGGAAGTCATCCTGGACCTGCTAGTGTCCCCGGTCGGCATGGCGGCGGACGGCCGGCCTGAAGGCCTCCTGATTGTCGGCCGTGATGTCACGGAAGAGGTCCGCCTGGCCGAAGGGCTGCGGCAGTCCCAGAAGCTCGAAGCCCTAGGGCAACTGGCCGGCGGCATCGCCCACGACTTCAACAACTTGCTGACCGTCATCTTGGGGAACCTGGAGCTGGCGGGGCAACAGCCGCAACTGCCCGAGGCCGTCCGCTACTCCCTGGCCGCGGCGAAGCAGGCCGCCCGCCAGGCCGCTCACCTCAGCCGCCAGATGCTCGGTTTTGCCCGCCGCCAGCCGTTGCAGTTGGTCGCTATCGACCTCAACGCCCTCGTCCGCGAAGAAATCGAGCTGCTGCGGCACAGCTTCGACCCGCGGATTACCATCCGCTGCGAGCTGGATCCGGCCCTGCCGCCGCTCCAGGGGGACCCCGTGCAGATCCAGCAGGTGCTGATGAACCTCTGCCTGAACGCCCGCGATGCCATGCCGGAGGGGGGCACCCTGACCGTCGCCACCGCCCGCCTGCCCGCGTCGATAGCGGCGACCGCTTGGCCCGGCGGCGATGCCGCAATCCCCCCGGAAGCCCGCACCGCCCCCGCCATCATCCGCCTGACCGTCGCCGATACCGGCGTCGGCATGACCCCCGAAGTCCGCGCCCGCATCTTCGACCCCTTTTTCACCACTAAAGGGATCGGCAAAGGGACCGGGCTGGGGCTAGCAGTAGTCTACGGCATCGTCCGCTCTCACGGCGGCGGCATCGACTGCCAAAGCGCCCCCGGCCGCGGCACCCGCTTCGACATCTACCTGCCCGTGCGGCAAGCGACGGCCCACCAGCCCGCCGCTCCGGCCTCGACCCCACCCGCTCCATCCGTACCTGCTTCATCCGCTGCGGCGTCATCCGCTGCGGCCTCCAATGTCCCGACCCCTGCGGCCCCGACCCCTGCGGCCCCGGCCCCCCCAGGCGACGCAACCATCCTCGTCGTCGATGACGAACCGAGTGTGCGCGAAGTGGCCCGTCTGGCCTTGCAGCAGGCCGGCTACCGCGTCGTTGTCGCTACCGACGGTCTCGAGACCCTCGAACGCTTCCAGCAGATGTGTTCTCAAATCCGTTTGATCGTCCTGGACGCCTCCATGCCGCGCCTGTCCGGGCGGGAAACCTATCAGCGGATCCGGCAGATCGACCGCTCCGTGCCCATCCTGTTCGCCAGCGGGCATTCCGGCGAGGAGCTGCCGACGCAGCAGCCGCACACGGCCTTTTTGCATAAACCATTTACTCCCAGCAGTTTAGTGGCAGCTGTGCAGCAACTGTCCGCCGGGCGGCCGTCGGAGGGACAGCTCCCGTACCCGCTGCATGGGGCGTTAGCGGGGTCGCCCCCGGCCACGTCTTCGGGGCCGCCAAGTCAGGCGGAAGAAACAGCAATGATGCTCGCCGCCGAGGCGACGGTGGTGGATGGCCCCTGTCTGAACGCCGTTGCCGGCACTCAGCGCAGCGGTGAGTCATAACTTGTTGTCAGTTCAAAATTTACGGTCGATTTAGGTCGGCGGCGGCAGAAGAGGGTGGTGAGTCCGCCGTGGCGGATGGTGTGGCCGCAGACGCCGCGGCCGCCGTCTTTGTCACGCCGGAAGACTTGCGGACCTCCAGGTCCTCTTTCGACAGCAGCACCAGGAACGTCCCGATCGCGACCAGCACGATCCCCGCCGGCAGCTTCCAGCCCGGCACCTCGACGGCAAAATGCCACGGCTGGCCCGGCTGCGGGTGCCACACCAGGCTCAACAGGGTGTTGATCAGCGGCGCCAGGGCAAAGATCAGCGGGGCGATGTAGATGCGGTAGGTCGCCGGGTTGACGCCATCGAGCTTGGCCTGGTCGACCGCCGCCTTGCTGGCGAAGATGACGCAAATGGCGCCGACGGCCCCCATCGCCCCGGCCAGGCCGCTGAACACTAGGCCGGTGAGCCGCCACTCCGGCTTGGCATCCTCCCGCGTGGCCATCAGCAGCACGGGAATGACTACCGCCAGCACAAAATACGCGATCCCGACGCACAGGATCGAGGCCAGGCGGCCGCCGATCGTCCCCGGCCGGGTGGTCAGCTCCTGTCCGCCGTAGAAGATCAGCGGCACGTAGGTGCCCCAGGCCAGACCGGCCAGGATCACGTATCCCCACCAGGGTACCTGCATGGTCGCTCCTTTTAGCCAGACCGCCATTTCCCCTTCGGCCACCGGTTCCGGCATGCCCACGGCAGACCGAGCGATCCCGCAGCATGGGTCTGGGGCAGACCGGGCGATCCCGCCGCGTATGTGCCGGCGTCAAAAGGGGTTGCAAAAGCTTATCCCAGCGATTGTTTTATTGTTTTTGGTCCAACACGTCCCGCACCTTGCGGGCCAGAGTCGTCGGCGTGAAGGGTTTCTGTAGGAAGGTCACCTCCGCTTGGGCCAAGCCGAGCCGGAGTATGACGTCGTCGGTGTAGCCGCTCACGTAGAGGACTTTGAGGGTGGGGAAGCGTTGCCGGAGCTGTTCGACCAGCTCGCGGCCGCTCATCTGCGGCATGACCACGTCGGTGACCAGCAGGTCGATCTGCCCTTGGCGTTCCTCGACTAGCCGCAGGGCCTGTGCGGCGTCAGCGGCGGCCAGCATCGTGTAACCGTACATCTCCAGCGACGCCCGGGCCAGTTGCCGCACCGCCTCGTCGTCCTCGACCAGCAGGATGGTCTCGTTGCCGCCGGGCGGATCCTCGACCACCGGCAGGGCCACAACCCGCTCGTCCTTCGCCACGGGCAGGTAGACCTTAAACGTCGAACCCTGGCCCGGTTCGCTATACACCTGGATGTGGCCGCCGGCCTGGTGGACGATGCCGTAGACCACCGACAGCCCCAGGCCGGTCCCTTTGCCCACCTCCTTGGTGGTGAAAAACGGTTCGAAAATGCGGGCCATCACCTCGGGGGTCATCCCTGCGCCGGTGTCGCTGACCGCCAGTAGCACATAGCGGCCGGGCCGGGCCGGCGGATGCAGCCGGCAGTACTCGGCGTCCAGCTCGACCGGCCGGCATTCGATGGTCAGGCGGCCGCCGTGCGGCATGGCGTCGCGGGCGTTGACCGCCAGGTTCAAGATGACCTGGTTGAGCTGGCCGGGGTCGATCCGCACCGGTGGCAAATGGCCGCTGACCACCGTGGCCAGGACGATGTCCTCGCCGATGATCCGCCGCAACATCTTTTCCGTGTTACGGATAAACTCGTCCAGGTGAATCAGTTTGGGTTCGACGATCGTTTGCCGGCTGAAGGCGAGCAACTGCTGGGTGAGTGCGGCGGCCCGTTCGGCGGCGTCGTGGATACTCCGGAGCAGGTCGTGCTCGGGGCGGCCCTGAGGCGTCCGCTCGAGCAGCATCTGGCCGTAGCCCAGGATGACCGTCAAAAGGTTGTTGAAGTCGTGGGCGATGCCGCCGGCTAAGCGGCCCACCGCCTCCATTTTCTGGAGCTGCGACAGTTGGGCCTGCAACTGTTTCTGCTCGGTGATGTCCATGATGATGCCGCGCAGGCGGATTGGCTGACCCGCCGCGTCCGTTTCCACCGTCACGACGTCGTGGACCCAAACGACCCGCCCGTCGGCGGCAATCATCCGGTATTCGAACTCATGGTCGCGGCCGTCGCGGGTCGCCGCTTGGCAGAAGCTCACTGCCGACTCGCGGTCGTCCGGATGGAGGTGCGACGCCCAGAAGTCCGGCTGGTCGTACCACTGCTGCAAGGGGTAGCCGAGGATCGACTCGGCCCGCGGGCTGACGTAGGTGAAGCGGAAGGTGGTCGAGTCGGCTTCCCAGACGATGCCGTCGATCGAGCGGATGAGGGATTGCAGGAACTCTTCGCGTTGCTTGAGGGCCTGTTCGGCCTGGCGTTGTTCGGTGATATCCAAGGCGGTGCCCAATACGGCAGGCTGGCCGCGGAAGATCAGCCGCCGCCCGAGCACCTGGACGATGCCGCGGCTGCCGTCCTTGCGGAGGTAGTGGAAGTCGTAGCTCATCTTGACCGTCTCGCCGCTGAGGCGGCGGCGCAGGTTCTCCGCCACCATCGCGCGATCTTCCGGAGCCACCACTTCCAGGGTCGATGGCAGGGCCAGCATTTCCTCCCGTGTCATTCGGGCGATCTGGGCCAAGGCGTCGTTGACGTACAGGAAGCGGCCGTCGGCACCGATCAGGTAGACGCCGGCCAGGTTTTCTTCGGCCAGGAGGCGGAATTTTTCTTCGCTTTCGGCCAGTTGTTGCAGGTCGCGGTGCCGCTCGATGGCCAGGCTGGTCAGCTCGGCCCAGCGTTGCAGGCGTTCGATTTCCTCCGGCTGCGGCGTGCGCACGGTGCGGTAGTAGATGGCGAAGGTGCCGAGGACGTCGCCGCGGCGGCCGCGGATGGGGACCGACCAGCAGGCCCGCAACTGGTACTGCCGGGCCAGGTCGCGGCCGATTTCCCACAGCGGGTCGGTGAAGGTATCGCTGACGATGACGATGTCGTTGCGGTACGCGGCGGTGCCGCAGGAGCCGACCGCCGGGCCGATGCGCAGGCCGTCGACGGCCTGGTTGTATTCCGGCGGCAGGTGGGGGGCGGCGCCGTGCCGCAGGCGGCCGTTTTCCATCAGCAGGATCGAGCAGATCGCCTCCGGGTGCAGCTTTTCGTATTCGACGCAGACCAGGGGCATCCATTCGTACAGCGGCATTCCCCGGGCGAGCCTTTCGAGGACGAAGCGTTCTGCTTCCTGCAGTCGTTCGGCATAGCGTTCGCGGGTCTGGTCGCGGAAGACCAGGACCACGCCGGTGATGCGACCGCGGTCGTCGCGGATCGGCGCTCCCGAGTCGGCGATGGGGATTTCCCGCCCGTCGCGGCGGACCAGCAGGGTGTGGTTGGCCAGGCCGACCACGATCCCCTCCCGCAGCACGCGGCTGACCGGCGATTCCACCGGCTGCCGCGTCTGCTCGTTGCGGATGACGAAGACCTCCTCCAGCGGCCGGCCGCGGGCGTCCGCCGTCGTCCAGCCGGTCAGGGCTTCAGCCACCGGATTGAGCAGCTCGACGCATCCGGCGGCATCGGTGACGATCACGGCGTCCCCGATGCCCTGCAGGGTCGTCCGGTAACGGGCTTCCCGCTGTTGCAGGGCCGCTTCGGCCTGCTTCCGCTCGGTCAGGTCGCGGATGGCCACGCCGAAGCGGCGTTCCACCCCCAGCTCCAGACAGGTGACGTTGACCCAACCCCAGAAGGGGCGGCCGTCGCGGCGGACCAGCTCCACCTCCGCCTCCGCTCCCATGCCCTCCACATCCCCGGCCTGCTGGAGTAGCTCGGCAAGGGCCGGGCCGGTGGGGGCGATCCCTGCCCAGAGCTGCTCCAGCGGCTGGCCGATCACCGCTTCCGGCGGATAGCCGAGCAGGCGGGTCGCGCCACGGTTCCACCACAGTACCCGGCCAGACGCGTCCAGCAGCATCAATGCCCGGTCGGTCACGGACTGGATCCAGTGCCAGGCCCACCGGGCCTCATCGGGACTCGGGCCGCCGCTTGCAGAAGGAGCCGAAGGGTTCATAGATCGCCGCAGGCTTGGGTGTTCGGCAGGAGCAAAATCGCACTGAATCGCTTGCTGCACCAGCAGTTGCGGCTGCTGTTCCTTGCCGAGACCGATCGCCGCCGTCAAGGCATTTCTACTAATTTAAAGCCTGACAGTAAGTTATGCAAATTTTAAAGTTATGCGAATCACATTGCGGCGGGCTTGACCGGCGCGGACCCTTCCGGTTCCGGCGGGTGAGCAGGCCAGCTCGGCGATAGGAATTTGTCGTTGGATCATCGGAATTATAGTGATCGGATCAGAATTCATTATATGATCATCGGAATTGTAGTGATTGGGCGGTATTCCACCCGCGGCGGATAGCCTCTCCGCGTGCCGGCAGGGAGGGGGTATCGGTGGCCGGGCGGGGGAAGGTTGCCGCACGATCGCCGGACCGTTGGCGGCAGTCTGCGGAGGGTCGCCAGAAAGGGGCAAAAAGGTTGGCGGAGGGTGGCCGCCAGAAGGGGGCGAAAAGATCGCCAGCCGGTCGGCGGAGGGTCGCCGCAGGTTAGAGGATTTGCCGGATCGGCTTGCCGGTGGGGCACAGCTCGATGGGGCGGCCGTCCGGGGACTGGTACCAGGTGTGGAGGTTAATGCCCAGGACGGTGTAGATGGTGGCGGCGAGGTCTTGGGGGGTGACGGGGTTATCGATGACGTATTCGGCTAGGGGATTGGTGGCGCCGACGAGCTGTCCGACCTTGAGGCCGCCGCCGGCCATGAGGGCGACGCCAGCCGTGCTCCAGTGGTCGCGTCCGGCGGTGGGGTTGACCTTGGGGGTGCGGCCAAAGTCGCCGAACCAGACGATGAGGGTTTCGTCGAGCAGGCCGCGGGCGTCGAGGTCGTCGAGGAGGGCACTCAGGCCCTGGTCGACGCGGGGCAGCAGACGGTTACGGAGGCTAGTAAAGTTGTTTTGGTGGGTGTCCCAGCCGCCGTCGGTGACGGTGACGAACTGGACGCCGGCCTCGATGAGCCGCCGGGCGAGCAGGCAGGCCTGGCCGAGGTAGTTGCGGCCGTAGCGGTCGCGGACTTTGGCCGGCTCCTGGTTCAGGTCAAAGGCCTTTTTGGCCAGGGGGCTAGTGATGATGCTGTGGGCTTTGGCGTAGAAATCGTCGCGGGCCCGCACGGCCTCGGCCTGCCGCTCCACCCGCCGCTGATAGTTCTCCAGATCGGCCAGCATGGCGTAGCGTCGGTCAAGCCGTTGCCGCTCGGCCTCGCTAGCCAGACCCAGGTCGCGGACGCGGAAATTCGGGGAGTTGGGATCGTCCGGGACTTCAAAGGGGTTGTACTGGTCGCCGAGGAAGCCGGCGATGCCGCCGTTGAAGCGGCGATCGATGAACCGGCCGATCTGCACGAACGGTAGCATGCCGTTGACGTAACCGCGTTCCTTGGCCACGACCGAGCCGTAGCAGGGGAACGGCAAGGAGGGGTTGAAGGGGTGGCCGCTCATCATCAGGTGGTCGGCCACGCCGTGCGAGCCGTTTTTGGGGTCGTGGCCGCGGATGGTGACCAGTTTGTGAGCCCGTTGGGCCAGCAGGGGGAGCGGCTCGGCGTAGTAGACGCCCGGCAGGGTGGTGCGGACGACGCCGAATTCGCCGCGGATTTCCACCGGGGCATCCGGTTTGGGATCGAATGTGTCGATGTGGCTGGGGCCACCTTGCATCCACAGCAAGATGCAGCGTTTGGCCGGTTGCGGTGTCTGCGGGGAGGCCGCCCGCAGGCGGAGATACTCCGGCAGACCCAGGCCGAAGACCGACAGGCCGCCGATCTGCAGAAACCGTCGCCGCGACAGGCCGGTGCAGTCCGTCGTCCGTCCGGTGAAGAGCGTCAACATGGCGGGCACCCTCGAGAATCCAAAGGGGGTGGGAAGGTCAGGTGGGAATATCCACTCAGGCGGGAAAAATTATCTTCATAATTAAACATGTACATTTTTCGGCCCGTTGTCAACCGAAAAAGTGAAAAAATCCTACGATGACCGCATGTGTCCGGCGGCGGGGAATGGGGAGTAGGGAATGGGGAATGGGGAGTGGGGAGTGGGGAGTGGAGAGCAGGGAGGGGGGACAGGAGGGGGTCGAACCGTTACGGGGACAGGCTATTCAGGAGCGGAACCGTTAAGGAGACAGGGGATGGAATGGGGGGAGATGACCTGGCCGGCGATCGCGGAGCTGTCGAAGAAGACGCCGCTGGTCTTTCCGATCGCCGCCTTGGAGCAGCACGGGCGGCACCTGCCGGTGCTGACCGACGCGATGCTGTTAGGGGAAGTGGTGCGGCGGGTGCGGCAGATGCCGGTCGCCCAGCGGTGCCTGTTCGCCCCGGTGCAGTGGCTAGGCCACTCGCACCACCATTTGGACTTCGCCGGGACACTCTCGGCGGCGCCGTCCACGTATCTGCGCCTGCTGCAGGATCTGGCCCGTTGCGGCATCGAGCACGGATTTAGCCGGATCGTGTTCCTCAACGGTCACGGCGGGAACATTGTGCCGAGCCAGCAGGCCTTATTTGAGCTGAAGCAGGAGTTTCGGGACTATCGGGAGCTGGTGCTGCTGTCGCTGACGTATTGGGAAGCGGCGGGGGACCCGTCGGTGGCCATCCCCGGGCTGGTGCAGCGGCAGATGGGGCACGCCTGCGAGTGGGAGACGTCGATGATGCTGCGTCTGGCCCCGGAGTTGGTGCGGGGGGACATCCGGGAGTTGCCGGAAGTGCCGTTTGGGCAAGGATTTGCGCCGGCATATCGGGCGTGGGTCACGCAGGAGCGGAGCGAGCCGGGGCATATCGGCGTGCCCGCGGCGGCCACGCCGGAGAAGGGGGAAGCCCTCTTTGAGCACTTCGCCGCGGGGGTGGCCCGACTGCTGGAACAAGTGGTGCAGTGTTCCGGGGCGTGGGAGTAGCCGGGATGCGGCGGGGGCCATTGCCGGGAGGGACGCGTCCGTCTTTTACCGTAACTTGTTGTCGCAAAAGAGGTTGGGTGAGAGTTTGTGGCTGACAGTTGGCGGCCGGGCGGAGGGGGTCGACGGTGACGGGTGCAGGCGGTGGCGGCGGACTTACGGCGACGGCCGCGGCGATCCAGCAGTCGGCGTGGCGGTGGTGGGTCTGCGGGGCGTTGCTGCTGGCCACCCTGCTCAACTACATGGACCGGCAGGCGTTGCCGCAGACGGCCACCGAGCTGAAGCAGCGGTACGGCCTGAGCGACGAGCGGTACGGGCGGGTGGAGCGGAATTTCAGTTGGGCGTTTGCGGTCGGGTCGGTGCTGTTCGGGCTGCTGGCGGACCGTTGGGGGCCGCGGGTGCTGTATCCAGTGCTGCTGCTGGGCTGGTCGGCGGCGGGTTTGGCGACGCCGCTGCTGGCCGAGCCGCGACTGACGCAGTGGCTGGCCGAGCCGTCCGATCCGAGCAGCGGGCCGTACCGGTGGCTGCTGCTGTGCCGGACGCTATTGGGGCTGTTCGAGGCGGGGCACTGGCCGTGCGCGTTGATCACGGCCCGGCAGGTGCTGGCCGCACGGGACCGGCCGCTGGGCAACGGGATATTGCAGTCGGGGGCCTCGTTAGGGGCGGTGCTGGTGCCGCTGTATGTGATGCTAGTGCGGAATTTGGGGGGCGACTGGCCGGTGGTGTTTTACTCGATCGGTGCGGCGGGACTGCTGTGGGTGCCGCTGTGGGTAGTGCTGGTACGCGGCGTCGACTGGCGGCCGGAGGCGTCGTCTTCTGGGCAGGAAGCGGCGGCGTCCCCGCCGGGCAGGGGTCGCGACCGCTTTGTGGAAGTAAGCCGGATGCTGGCGACGCTGCTGATCGTGGTCAGTTGCCTGAATGTGAGCTGGCAGTTCCTGCGGGCGTGGCTGCCGAAGTATCTCAAGGAGTCGCAAGGGTTTACGCCCAATGCCACTGACGGGATCGTCGCGGCGTACTACATCAGTGCGGACCTGGGCTGTCTGCTGTCCGGAGCGGTGGTCCGCTGGCTGACGGGGCGGGGCTGGTCGGTGGGGTCGGCCCGGCGGTGCGGCTTTGCCCTGTTTGTCGGGCTGACCGCGGCGGCGGCCGTCAACCCGCTGGTCGGAGGCGGCTGGCCGGGGGTGGTGCTGCTGCTGGTCGCCGGGGCGGGCATCCTCGGCCTGCACCCGTTTTACTACGCCCTGGTGCAGGAGCTGCCGTCGCGGAACATGGGGCTGCTGTCCGGCCTGCTGGCGGCGGTGGCCTGGTTCATCGCCGGGGGGGTGCAGCAGGGGTTAGGGAGCCACATCGAGGCCACCGGCAGCTACGATTCGGGACTGTACCTGGCCGGCGGTGTGCCTGCGGCGGCCCTGTTGGCCCTGCTGCTGCTCTGGCCGACCCGAGGCAGACGCCGATCACTTAGGCCTCGTTGAGCCGCGTACAGTTGGCCCTGCTGCTGCTCTGCTCTGGCCGGCCGAGGTGGGGCAAGCTCCCCCTGATCGTCGCTCCGGATGGGGGGCGAATTTGCTGGACGGTGCCGGTCCTAAGAGCGTGTCCGATGCCGATTCGCGGTCGAGGACGTGGTTAAACTCGCCAGACGGTGCCGGTCCAAGAGCGTGTCCATGTCCCATAATCCTCTCAATGGCTGTCCAATTTTTGGACAGTTGACGGGAGGATGCGGTGCCCGGACCGCTGGGAGATGTCGCTGCAAGGTGTACCCGTGCCTATTGACATGTTAAATTATACATAAGTATACTATATGTGTGACGGATCCCCCCTTGAACTTCCCGCCGGGCCGGTGGCGTACAAAATAGTGTGCAGAAGCCTTTTGGAGGGAGGCAGAGGTGATGGGAGGGGAGAGTCGGACGCCGAATCCTTCCAATCCACCGGCTCATGCGGCGGCCCATCCGCCGGCCGCGGCGACGGACGAGCGGCGGCAGATGCTGCGGGTGCTGGTGCCGGCCGGGATCGTCGCCGGGCTGATTCTGGTCAGCGGCGTGCTGCTGGGGCTGTACGGCAGCAGCGGCCCGAAAATGTCCGACGGCTCGGACGGGACGCTGGCCGATCCGGGGCTGAGGGAAGTGGTGGCCGGGGTCAAGGTCCGTGACCTGGTCGTTGGCGAAGGGCGGCCGGCGGAAATGAATTCCCGCATCCGCGTGCACTACAAAGGTTGGCTGGCCGACGGAACCGTCTTCGATAGCACCGAACACCGCGGCCCGTTCGAGTGTAGCCTCAAGCCTGGCCTGGACGGGGTCATCCTTGGCTGGGTCTATGGCATCCAGGGGATGCGGGTTGGCGGCAAACGCAAGCTGGTTATCGCCCCGGACAAGGCCTACGGCAACCAGCCGCGAGACAAGATTCCCCCCAACAGCTTTTTGATCTTTGAGGTCGAGCTGCTGGAGGTGCTGCCGCCGCCGGGGATGCGGGAAGGACCCGGCCGGCCCATGTCGGACGGCTCCGACGGCGGTACGTCCGATCCCCAGCTTAAAGACATCGGCGACGGCATCCGCATCCGCGACCTCAAAGAGGGGAGCGGCGATCCCGTCCCGCCCGGGGCCACCGTCGTCGTCCACTACACCGGCTGGCTGACCAACGGCACTATCTTCGATACCACCCGCAAGGGGAGCTTCCAGCCGGCCACCCTGGATCTGAACGACATGATCCCTGGCTGGCGGCGCGGCATACCCGGCATGAAGCCAGGAGGCATCCGCAAATTGGTCATCCCGCCGGAATTCGCCTACGGCGAGCGCGGCGCCGGCGAAGTCCCCCCGAACGCCACCCTCATTTTCGAAGTCGAGCTGGTCGGCGTCCGTCAATGATCCAAACCATTCCCAGCACGGCCGCGTCCACGACCGCAGCTTCCGCTGGTCGGCGTCCGTCAATGATCCAAACCATCCCCAACTGACCTAAGCCCTCCACAACTCCGGCCCGTTCTCCTAACACAAACACCGCCGCCGTGATTGCGGCAGCACGGCCCAGCTCATGCCCGTCCCGGCGCGTCCCACCGGCGGCAACGAGACGGACTGGGCCGGATCCGGCGACAGACCCAAACCGGGCCGGTGCGGCTGCCCGGGCCGGCGGCGGAATAGAGCGATTATGCGAGGGGAATTCGTGAAGCTGATCGTCCAGAAATTCGGTGGCTCGAGCCTGCGGGATGCGGAATCGGTTTTTGCGGCGGCCCGCAAGGCGATCCGGGCCAAGCATGCCGGCTATCACGTGATCGTGGTCGTTTCGGCGCAGGGGACGACCACCGATGACCTGATCGCCAAGGCGGCGGAGATCACCGCCGCGCCGTCGCCGCGGGAGATGGACGTGCTGCTGGCCACTGGCGAGCAGGTGTCGATCGCCCTGACGGCGATGGCCATCCAGGAGCTGGGGGAGCGGGCGATCAGTTTTACCGGCCCGCAGGTGCGGATCATCACCGACCGGACGCACCGCAAGGCCCGGATCCGCTCGATCGACACGCAGCGGCTGTGGGCGGCGTTGGAGAGCGGGCACATTGTCGTGCTGGCCGGTTTTCAGGGGATGACCGAGGAGGGGGACATCACGACGCTGGGTCGCGGCGGCAGCGACACCACGGCGGTGGCGGTGGCCGCGGCCATGAAGCTGGCCGGGGCGGAGGTCAGTTGTGAAATCTACACCGACGTGGACGGGGTCTACACCAGCGACCCCCGCCTGGTGCCGGACGCCCGCAAGATGGACGCCCTCAGCTACGACGAGATGCTGGAGATGGCCAGTATGGGGGCGGGGGTCATGCATTCCCGCTCGATCGAGTTTGCCAAAAAGTACGACGTGCCGCTGATGGTCCGCAACGCCCGCTCGGACGCGGTGGGGACCTGGATTGTGCCGGAAGCGGAATGGATGAGCGAGTTTCCGGTCTGCGGGGCGGCGTTGGCGGCGGACGAGTCGCGGGTGGTGCTGGAGGGGGTGCCGGACCGTCCTGGTGTCAGCCACCGGATCTTCGCCGCGTTGGCGGACGCCCACATCACCGTGGACATGATCGCCCAGAGCGTCGGCAGCGGCGGGCGGGCCAGCATCGGCTTCACCGTCCCCGCCAGCGAGCTGGAGCGGACCAAGCGGACGCTGGCCCCGCTGGTGGCGGAATGGCAGGCGGCGTTGATCGACGGCGGGCGGGTCAGCAAGGTGTCGGTGGTCGGTGCGGGGATGCGGGCGGTGGCCGGGGTCGCCGAGCGGATGTTTGCCGCCCTGGCCGAGGCGGGGGTTAACATCCAGATGATCACCACCGGCGACATCAAGATCAGCGTCCTGGTGGAGGAGACACCCGCGGAAGAGGGGAGCCTGGAGCCGTCCGCCGAGCCGGTGAAAAAGGCCCACCTGGAGGCGCGGCGGGCGGTGGTCGGGCGGCGGGCGTTGCGGGCCGTACACGACGCCTTCGGGCTGGCTCAGCCGCGCAAGGGGGCCGGCGTTCCGGCCGATCGCGGCGACAACGGCTACCGCCCCCGCCCCCACCCCGCCCGGGCCAGCCGTGACTCCGACCACGAGGCCGCCGTCGCCCGCCTGGCCGGCATGGAAGACGTGCTGGTCAGCGGCGTTTACCTCAACACCGACCAGTGCCGCCTGACCGTCCACGACCTGCCTGACCGTCCCGGCAACTGTTCCCGCATTTTCAACGCCATCGCCCGGGCGGGGATCATTGTGGACATGATCGTCCAGAACCTGACCGCCCCGGGCCGGGCTGAGCTGTCGTTCACCGTGCCGCGGGCCGATTTCGACAAGGCCCTGGCCTGCACGCAGGCCGAAGCGGCCCAGATCGACCCTCGTTGCCGGGTGGTCGGGGATGCGGCGATCGCCGTGCTCTATGTCACCGGCATCGGCATGCGGACACACACCGGCGTGGCCCGGACCATGTTCGGGGCCTTGGCCGCCGCCGGCATCAACATCCACATGATCAACACCAGCGAGGTGTGCGTCGCCGTGGTCGTCGAGCAGGAGCGTGGTCAGGAAGCGTGGGAGTGTCTGCGGGAAGCCTTCCGGCTGGACGGCCGATGAGAGGTGCAACGCAAGTCGTTCCTGCACAACCAGTTACGATCTTCGCAGCCGCAAATTGTTGATAGGTAACAGGTTGCGATCGCCACGGACGTAAGCTGTCGATGCGCGCAAGCACGTTGCGATCGTCACGGGCGTAAGCTGTTGCTGTACAACAGGTTGCGTTCATCGCGGATGACGCAGCCGCGGCTTATGCCGCACGCCGACCGGCGGTGCGTGGCTGGTGCTTCCAGCGGCGGTGGACCCAGAAATATTGCTCCGGCCAGCGGCGGATCAGCTTCTCCAGCGCCGCCGTGTAACGCTGCGTGATCTGGAAGACGGCGTCCGGCGTGTTCCGGTAGTCCCGCGGGTCGATGAGGTCGGCGACGATCACGGCGTAGGTCACCTCTTCCATCCCGGGCAGCGGCGGGGCCAGCAGGTGCTCTGACCGCCGCACTCGCGGCATGCCCGTCACCACGATTCGGGCGTCGAATTCCATCGCCATCAGGGCCACCGCCTTGTGCGTGCTGGCCGGACGTCCGAGGAACTCGACGAACACGCCACGCGGTCCGGCGTCCTGGTCGGCCAGTGTGGCCACCTTGCCCCCCTGCTGCAACACCGCGGTGAGCCGGTCGAAATCGTCCTTTTTGGCGATCAGTGTCTGCCCGGCGGATTGCCGCAACCGCCGCACGTACCGCTCCAGATACGCGTTGTCCAATACCCGGGCCACCGCGTAGGTGCGGAACCCCAAAAGGCCCAGGACGTGCCCGGCCGCTTCCCAGTTGCCGAAATGGCCGGTAACGATCAGCACCGGCCGCTCGTCCAGCAGCACTTCCGGCAACAGTTGCGCCTGCGCGATGTCCAGATAGCGCCGCCAGTTGTGCACGTGCATGCGGCGGTACAGCAGCAGCCCCTCGACGATGCCGCGGACAAAATGACGGTACATCCCCCACACGATCGCCTGCACCTGTCGCGGCGAGTGGAGCTGCGGGAAGGCCGCCCGCACGTTCTCCAGGGCGATCCGCCGCCGCGACGGCACCAGCTTATACAGGGCCATGGCGATGCAATCGGCCAAAGCCAGCGCCCACCGCGGCGGCAACGCCTGCACGATGCAGACGATCAGCCGCACCAAGGCATACACGGCCGCATCGACGCTCCATCGCCGCTGCCGGGTCATGGCCGCCTCCGTCTATCCGCGTGGGGATTGTCGCCGGGCCGGTTCTTTAGCCAGTTCTCCAGTTCTGTTCGACCGTCCGGCAAGGCGATTGACCGATTACCTATCCCATCCGCCGGGCCGCCGCAAGCCGAGGTGCCGGCGACAGTAACGCCGCGGCCGCCCGACCGACCAAGACTGCATTTTCGACAAAGACACAAAATTTCGCTTCAAACATAAGCAGCCGCCCCATTGGCTGTGCTGTTTTCGATGTTATGAATGAAAATTCGACTTAAACGATACTCATAAGGCATAAAAATTTAACCAATTTAACAGTTTTGTCGACAATTCCGACAGGATGTGTCACATATTTTGGAAAGAAAGCGAAAAATTTTCTGGACAACTGAACGCCGGATGTGCATGATTGTGGGTGAACTGAAAAAATCAGTTCTGACCGATGTCCCGTCCACCCCAAGTGTAAGGAGGTCACCATGAACCTGTACTTCCGCCCCGAACTGCACGTGCTGGAATCGCGGGAAACCCCCAGCGACGGCGTGGATCCGGTGCCGTGGGACCCCAGCATTCCCAGCCCCCTCCTGCCGGACGGATCGAGCCCCCCAGGTTTTCCGGGTAGTGACCATCCTGAAGAGAGCGAAGAAGATCCCGTTGAACCCTTCAGCCCCATCCTGCCGTAATCTTTTGGTCATATCCGGCTGAATGGACCGCCGGCGGGCGGCAGGGGTGTCGGTAACGACGTCTGCCGCAACCTTCCGATCAAATCCGGCTGAATGGATCTCTCGAATTCTGTAGGTAAAAGTAGAGTCAGCCTGGCTCATTACCCCCTAGCGTTTCACTTGCGGGGTCGGCCTAGGCTTGGAGTTGTCGAACAACATGCGAGCCGATTGCATGATCTGTCGATAACGCGGGTGGTCGCGGAGAGCGGCATAAACAGGGCTTTCCAGCATGTGCGGGAGGCGGAAACCGTTCTGAAACGCTTTTTCAAGAGTTTGAATGGCGATTTCGGCGTCCCGTGGCTCGGTGCGGGCAGTAATGGCAAAAACTCCGGCCGCCCAAACAAGGATATTGTAGTTGTAGTTAGTTGAAGCTAGTTGCATGCTTTTACGGGCCGCCTCGTGGGCCTGCGTGCGATGCCCCATCTCGGCCAGAAAACGGGCCTGAAGTACCCAACCCAGAGCATAATCCGGCGCCTGTTGCAGCACGCGTTGGCAGGCGGCCAGACCCTGTTCGTGATGCCTCAGTTGAAGGTGTACCAAAGCGAGATTGTATAGGGCGATAGTATTGCGCGGATTAAGTCGGACGGCCAATTCGAAGTCGGCGAGGGCGGCAGCCGGATCGCTCTTCATCCGTTCCACACCCCGGGCCACGCACTCGGCGCTGCGGCGTGGCGTCAGGGTCATGGCGGTGTGCAGGTCCTCCGCCGCCTGCTGGCTCTGCCCCAATGCCCGCCGCACCCAGGAGCGGTACAGGTACGTCCGCACGTCCGGCCCGCCCAACTGTAGGGCTTGGTCCAGGTCGGCCAGGGCTTCGTCGTGTTTACGCAATTGGTAGAGCGTTAGTCCGCGGGCACGGTAGTACGCCGGCTCGGCGAGATTCATGGCGATGGCCTGCGTGTAGTCCCGCTCGGCGGCAGCACGCCTAAACGTTAGCCGCAGGACCTGCCCGCGGTGGAACAGGGGCCGCTCATCGTGCGGCAGCAACGCCGCAGCGGTGCTGAACCGGTCGAGCGCCCCTTCGTTCTGCCCCAACTGCTGCCGGCAGCAGCCGATGCCAAAGTGGGTCACGCCGTCGGTGGGCTGTTCGGCGGAGAGCTGTTCCCAGGCTGCGGCGGCCGCTTCGTATTTGCCCTCCAGAAACAGGGCGGCGGCCTCCAGGAAGCGTTCCCGATACGCCGTCGCCGGCCGCAGGGGCGTCGCCAGCGGCTCAGCGCGGCCCAGCGTCCGCACCAGGTCGTTCCACAGGCGGTGGAACAGCGGCGGCGTCGCGTCCGCGGCGTACAACTGCCGGGCCAGTTGCAAATGTCCCAGCAGCTCCGCGGCGGCCGCCTCCTGTTCCGGCTCGGGACGCCAGCGGTCCACGCTCCAGCGGCACTGGACCAATAGCACCAGCAGGTCGCCGAAGGTGTCGGCCAGGTGCCGCTGGTGTTCGGTCGGCAGCCGCTGCACGTCCGGGCGCTGCAGCCATTCCGGCTCATGCGGGATGCCGTAGCGGGCCAGCAACTCGTAAACCCGGTCGCCGGCCCGGTCCTGCCAGTTGTCGTCGTCGTGGATGAGGATGTCCAACTGCACCGACTGGGCGTCCAGCAACAGTTGCTGGTATTTGTTCCAGGCGGCGGCCCGGGCCTGGCGTTCGAGGTAGTAAGCAGTGCCGGCCGCGGCCAGCAGCACCAATGCGGCCGCCGCGCCGATCGCTGCCCGCCGCAACAGCCGCGGGTTGCGTCGTCGCCACTTCTGGAACCGCTCCCGCAGCGACGGTTCCGGCACGTGCCGCAACGGCAGGTCGGCCAGGTGGCGGTCGATGTCCTCGAGCAGCTCCGCGGCCGACTGGTAGCGGTCCTGCGGCTCAGGGGCCAAAAGCTTGCGGACGATGGCCTCGACGGCGGGGGTGACCGCCGGATTCCGCTGCTGCAACGACGGCAGAGGGGAGCGCCGGACAGCGATCTGCTCGTCGATGTCGGTCAGCCCCGGCGGTGCGGCGGGGAACGGCACCTCGCCGGTCAACAGCTCCCAGGCGATTACCCCCAGGGCGTACAGGTCCGTCCGCTGGTCGATCGGGGCCGCGCCCCGCCGCCGCAGGTCCTCCAGTTGCTCAATCGCCATGTACGGCACGGTGCCGCCGACCAGCTCGCGCTCCTGTTCCCGGGCGTCCCAGGCGAGGTTGAAGTCGAACAGCATCAGCTCGCCGCTGTCGGCCAGCAGGACGTTCCCCGGCTTGAGGTCGAGGTGGAGGATGCCGCGGCCGTGGGCATGCCGCAGGCCGTCGGCCAGTTGGCGGATCAGCCGGAGTACCGCTAAGGGCTGTCGGATGTACTGGGCAGCGACGGCGGCTGCGTCCGGCGGTGGGGAAGGTGCGGCCTCCGATGCGGCGGGGACCGTGGCTGGGACTGCAGGCGGGGCGGTCGCCGGATCAGACCGGTCCACTTGCCGAGTCGTCCCCGTCGGGGAACGGAAAGTGGACGGCCGCGCCCCCCGCTGCTGCCGGTAGACCCGCAACACATCCGCCAGCGTGCAGCGACCCAAATATGGCATGCAGATCAACTGCACCGGCGGGGCGTGGTGCACCGAATAGACCGGCACGATGTGCGTGTGCTGCAGCCGCGCCAGCCGCTCCGGCTCCCGCGTCCATCGTCGCGTGACCTTGACCACCACCAACCGGCCCGCCAAGGCCTGCTGCCGGCCCAGAAAGACCCGGGCCAACGCCCCTTGCCCCAGCTCCTCGACCAGCTCAAAGCCCAGAAACGTCTGCCCCGGCTGTAGCTCGGACAGTTCGACGGCACCGTCGTCCTCGCCGGACGTAGCGGGATCGCTGCCAGGGGCTGTCGCGGAGCTGGAAGAAGATGGATCGGATGCGACCGCGAACGGAACAGCCGAGGAAAACGCCTCATGCCACACGTCCTGCGGGTGCAGGGGGATCAGGTTCGGAATCACCGCCGTACGCGGCGGCTCGGCCGGCTCCCGACCCTCCATCCACTGCGATGTCGCGACTGGTGATATGACTCTGCTTGCCACGCCATCCGCACCGTTGGGAATGCGGCGGTCCTTGCGGCCATCCGTGACATCGCCTCATTCGCGCCTCCGTGTCAGCCGTTCCGTCATGGATCCGGCGGGGCAATCCCGGCAATCACTTTTCCCGGCCGCTTTCCTCATCGGCAGTTACTGGCGGACTCCGGTTTGTCGTCCGGGCGACCGTATGGGCGATCCATCGCAACTGGGATAACAGCGGGGATACTCGGAGGTGGGCAGCGCCAAGTATCCTATCCGCTGGGATTGCGGCGGCAGAAAAAACTGCCCCTATGCTCTCTAGCACATGGTAATCAACCATGTCACAGGGCGAACGGAAAACCGCCGCAAATTTCATAAATTCCGCACCGGCGGCGTGAAAATTTTTGCGGCAGGCAAATTCTTCCGCTTGCAACTGAACGAGGGATAGAGTGCGCCGACGACGCCCACACGATGGGAACCACTGTTATTTGATGCCGCACATGAATTTTTCTCGCCGGTTTAGCAGGGTGAAATGGCGGCCATGGCAGACAGCAGCCTTGGCAGGCGAGGGCCACATCGGGGGGCCGCTGGATCGTCAGGGGGGATCCAGCAAGTCATCGGAACCCGGCCAGATCGAGTGCATCTTCCGATTCCGACTGAACGGTAAGGGGAGGCGGCGGTAAGGGGGTCAGCGTTGCGCGGCGGCCAGCCCGTCTTGTAGGAACGCGGCGAACCGTTCCGGCTCGTTGATCTTCCCTTCGTCGTAGGTGCCCCAGATGCGGATGCGGCCGTCCGGCAGCACGTGTAGCACGGCGTAGAGGGGCAACTGGTCGTTGCCGAACAGGTCGATTTTGAGTTGGCGGTGGAGGCGGGCCTCGCGGACGCGGTGGAGCGGGCCGGGGTCGGCGTCGTAGAGTGCGGCGGGGACTTCGTCGGTGTAAAGCTGCACCCGCTCGTAGCGGCCCAACAGCTCCCGCAGGCGGGGTTGCGGGAAGACCTGGAACTCGTTGTATTTGCAGTTGGTGCAGGTGACGCCGGTAAAGTCCAGGAACAGGGGCTGCGGCCGTCCGCTCTGGCGGGCGGCGGTGGCCAGGCGTTGCACCGCATCCGGCAGGTCGTAGTGCCACTGCAGGTCCCCCTCGCGGCCCGGCTCGGGGAGCAAGAAGGCGTCGATCCAGGCGAAGACCGCGCCGCCGGGCCGGTGCGGACGGCCCTCGGCGTCGCGGAACAGGGCCGGCACCAGATAGACCGCCAGCGACAGAAACGCCACGCCGAACAGCATGCGGACTACCCCGACCCCGCCTGGCTCCTCCTCCTGCTGCAGCCGCCACAAGCCGAGCAGGTACAGGCCGCAGGCCACGCTGATGGCCACCCATGCCCCCAGCACCAGGTCATACGTGCAGTAGGCCGGCTCCGGCAGCCAGCGCAGCTCCGCTGTCCGCAAAAACTTCAGCGCCGCGGCCAGCTCCAGAAAGCCCATGACCACCTTGATGGTGTCCATCCAGCCGCCGGAGCGGGGGAGTTGCCGCAGCAGGCTCGGGAACAGGGCCAGCAGGAAAAAGGGTGCGGCAAAGGCCCCGGCAAACGCCAACGCCCCGGCCAGCAGCTCGCCGCGGCTAAACGCTCCCGCGGCGGTCATCCCCGCAAATCCCCCCAGAAACGGCGCCACGCAGGTGAAACCGACCAGGGTGAAGGCGATCGCCCCGAAGACCGTGCCGATGATCCCGCCGCCGCTCTGCTTCTGTTGCAGGTAGCGTAACACCGCACTCTGGCCGATGTGCCGCCGGGCCAACCCATACAGAACAGCCAGCCCCCCCAATGCGGCGACGACCGTCAAATTCCCGTGCAACGACCCGTAGCTCTCCACCAGTCGCGGCCGCACCACCAGCGCCGCCATCGCCACCCCCAACACCAGCACCGTCGAAAGGGTAACCTCGTACATCCCAAACAGGCTCAGGGCAAAGACGATGAACAGCAGGCACAGCCCCAGGTTCATCCACGGGTCGGTGCTCAGCTCGACAAACGTGGATAGCAGGAAAAACGCCGCCGTACTGAGCACGACGATGATCGTCAGGCAATAGACGCCGGCCAATAGCAGTGTGCGGCCCGGCGCATGGTCCGCCTGCTTGAGGAATATGCTGACGGTGATGGGGATCATTGGGAACACGCACGGCGTCAGCAGGGTGAGGAATCCCCACATTGCGGCGGTCAGGAGGAAGGCGCCGATCCCGGCGGCGCGGGCAGCGGCGGCGGTGGCCGCACCGTCCGTTTCCAGCCGGCCGCGGAGGGTCTGCAGCTCGGCCTCGTACTGTTCGACGCTCTTGTAGGGACGCCGGCCCTGGTTCGCCGCCGGTTTGGGGCCGCTACCGTAGTCCGACGTGCCGCGCGGCCCCGACGGTGTCGGCGATACCGGCGTCGCGGGACCCGCCACCCCGTCCGGCTTCCCGAGGGCCTTGTCCACCGCCGCCCGGTATGCTTCCTCCACCGCAACTGCTGGTCCGGCAAGGACTTCCAGCTCCGCCGCCGGAAGGTCGCTCCCGTCGGGGCTACTGTTGACGCAGCCGAAATCGTTGCACCCCGTCAGGGTGGTCAGCTTGTCCAGAACGATCCGCTTCCGTCCCGGTGCGGCCCGCGGCGAGACCACCGCCGGCAGCTCCCAGGTGATCGGCTCCGGCGTGTAGACGATCTCCTTGAGCAGATCGTTCGGGTCGGGCTTGCGTTTCCACTTATAGCCGGGGGGATCGGCGGGTTCGCGGACGAAGATCAGCTCCCCCGGCGGCGGAAGCACCAGGGTGGTCTTCTCCGATTGCCCCTCCGGCGGCTGGACCGGGTAGGTCCACGCGCCCGCTTTGGGGATGACGGTGAGCCGGTAAGTGACGGTCTGGCCCGGCCGAGCCTGGGGAGGGACGATCTCCACCTTAACCTCCGCCACGTCGCTGAAGCGGGTCGGCACCTGGGCGGCAGCCCCGGCGGGGGAGACGACCAGGCCGCCCAAGACAAGCCACACCCTGCCGGCAGTTGAGACACTCCGCCACATCTCCACGCGTCCTCCGCGGATCAGCCGTCAACTCTCGCCGCACGCTGCCAGAGCGTATCTATCTTCTTGATCGATAACAAATTACATCTATCTTGGTTGCCAGTTGTATCTGTTGGACCGGCAACAAAAAGCACCACACAGCGGCCGCAGCGGCGTGGCTCCGGTCATTGGCATCGTGAGCGTATCATCAGGCGACCCGCATTGTTTTACGCCACGTATCATCTTGCGGCACAAGCAGTTACGCTATTTTTTCTCGAGGACCTTGCGGACGTCCTCTACGTACTTCGGCTCGACCGGCACGGCCGGACCGTCCAGGACCTTGAGGGTAGCTTGGACTGGCACGGTGCGGGGCGGGAAGCAGTTGTTCTTGTCGCAGACGCTGATCCGCACCAGCGGCAGGGTCACCGTCACGGTGCCCGGTTTGGCCTGGGGCGAGACCACCGCCGGCCGCGAGTAGGTCACCACCCCCGTGCAGTAGCGCAGCTCGAGGATCCCCAGTTCCGGCTCGGCTTTGGTTTGCGTGTTTTTGGGGTCGGCGGTTTGGCCGACGAAGATGACCTCGCTCGGCGGCGGGAAGCGGATCTCGTTGACCATGCCGGCAGCCGGGGGATCGGTCTGCCGGGTGGGGTAGGTGTAGTAGCCGTCGTGGAGCTCCAGGGTGAGGGTAAAGGTAACGGTCTGGCCGGGCCGGGCTTCGGCAGGGGTGAAGCGGGCGTCGATCTTTTTGACGGCCTTATCGAACGCTTTTTGGAGCATGGTGGTCCGTGCGGCGGCGGCAGGGGCGGAGAATGAGGGGAGGGTCGCCAGGGTGCTGAGGGCGGCCAGGGTGAGGGCGGTGGCGGCGATGGTCGTGGTCCGGATGACGGTTCGCATGGCAGTCCTCTCCGTAAGGGTTTTTCTCTCAGAGGTTTAGAGTGATTCAGGCTTCGTCGGTCGCTGCGGGGTCCGAGCGGGGGAGCGCTGGGCCGGCATCATTGCGGACGTCGGACTCGATCCGCCCGTCCCGGAGGCGGACGACCCGCCGGGCCCAGGCGGCGATATCATTTTCGTGCGTCACCATAATGATGGTCTTGCCCAGGCGGTTGAGCTCCTGGAGCATCTGCATGATTTCGACGCTGGTTTTGGAGTCGAGGTTGCCGGTCGGCTCGTCGGCAAGGATCAGGTGGGGGTCATTGACCAGGCTGCGGGCGATGGCCACGCGTTGCTGCTGTCCGCCGGACAGTTGCAGGGGGCGGTGGTCGAGGCGTTGCCCCAGGCCGACCATCTCGGCTAGGGCGATGCATCGTCGCCGCGTCCGTTCGTCGAGCCGGGCCCCCTGGTAAAGCAGCGGCAGCTCGATGTTTTCCACCACCGTGTATTGCGGCAGCAGGTTGTACGACTGGAAGATGAAGCCCAGGTAGGTGCTGCGGATTTCCGACAGCTCGTCGTCGGTCATTTGCGATACATCGACGCCGGCTAGGTAGTAGCGGCCGGCGGTCGGGCGGTCGAGGCAGCCGAGGATGTTGAGCAAGGTCGATTTGCCGGAGCCGGACGGTCCCATCAGGGCGACAAAATCCCCCTCTTCGACCGCCAGGTTCAGTCCCTTGAGGACGTGGACGGTCTGGGTGCCCATGTAGTAATTTTTGACCAGGTCGACGATCTGCACGATGGGGGGCATGGGGGGAGGAGGGGTTAGGTGGGTTGCAGAACGTAAGGTGTTGTGGAGCATAGATTTAGGCAAATAGGGGTGGTGAAGGGGAGTCAGATCGGCGGGCGGCCGGTTTTGGCTCCTTTGGTTCGGGGCGGCGGCGAAGGGGCCGCAGGAACGTCCGGGGGGCCGTTGGGGGCAGCGGGGGGCCGATCGTCGCTGGCGGCGGGAAAGGCTTTGGCGGGTCGTTCGCCGCCGCCGGGGCCGGCTTTGCCGGTGGGGGGCATGCGGCCGTTGGCCTTGTCGGCTGCGCCTTTGGCGTCGCGGGCTTCACGGGTTCGGGTGGGGGCGTCGCCGAGCAGGACCCGCGGGTTGACCACCACTTGCTCTCCTTCTTGCAGGCCGGAGCGGATTTCGGCCATTTTTTCGTTGTACAGGCCGATCGTTACCGGTCGCCGCTCGTAGCCGTTGGCGGTCTTGACGAAGACTTCGCGGTGGGCGCCCATCTCGGCGCCGCCGATGATCGCCTGTAGGGGCACGACCAGGACCGGTTCCGGCGAGGAGTCCACATGGATGGTCACCTCCGCCGTCATGTCCGGCTTGAGGATTTCCCCCTCGATCGGGACGACGCGGCCATCCGGCAACAACTCCCCCTCGATGCGGACGTTGGTCTGGTAGACCTTGACGTCGGAGAACCAGGAATCGGCCTGGCTGGCGACGGTGGAGACGGAGCGGACATATCCGACGAATTGTTTGTCGGGCATGGCGTCAATGCGGATGAAGGCCCGCTGGCCGTCGGCGATTTTGCGGTATTCGTAGGCCCGGTAGCGGTGCCGCAGGTCCTCGGCGATTTCCGGGCGCAGGGCCAGGGCTCGGCCGAGCGGGTCGAGGTTGGTCATTAGGCCGATTTGGATCTGTTCGACGATGTGGGTAGGGACGCGGACTTCGCCGCGGATGCGGGAGACCATCGCCTCATGGACTTTGGTGTTCACCTGCATGACGCTCAGGTTGGGGATCCGCAGCAGTTTCTGTCCCTCCTTGACCTGGGCGCCCTGTTCGATGAGGCCGTCGGTGCTGCTGCCGAAGCGGCGGGTTTCGTTTTTGAAGTAGACGACCAGCGAGCCGTCCTGGATGTCATCGGGGGCGTGGATGCGGCATTCGCGCCGTTGGCGGCGGATGTCCTCGAGCTTTTCCAGCTCCTGCTCGTAGATGGAGGCGGCGGTTTCCATCTCCGTGCGGTACTGGATTTCCAGGGCTTCGGCCTCGAGCCGGGCCTGTTCCAGAGCCCGCAAGGCGTTGTCCCGCTCGCTGGTCAGTTGGGTGATTTTCTGGCGGCGGTCGTGGGACAGCAGCAGGCGGCGCTGCGCCTCGAGGCTACGGAGTTTTTCCATGGCGCTGTCCAGTTTCGAGCGTTCGGCCTGGGCTTGGGCGGGACTCATGTAGGCCATCTTGACCATCCGTTCGGCCCAGTGGACGCGTTCGCGGTACTGTTCGACTTCCGAGCGGACCAGGGAGATCTGTCCGGTCAGGTCGTCGAGCTGTTGTTGGAAGGCGCCCCCTTCGGCCAGGGCGGCGGGCAGGGCGCTGACCGCGGCCAGGGGGAGCCGCCGCGGATCGATGTGCAAGCCGGTGAGCTTGTCCAGCTCGATTTGGGCGAGGATGTAGGCCGCCTGCTTCTCGGCGATGAGGCTTTCGTTTTTCTTGCGTTGGATCTCGTAGTCCTTCTCGGCCTTGACTTTGGCCGCCAGGGCCCGTTTGACGACCACGGTCTGGTTGTCTTCCTGTTCCTTGAGGGCCGAGTCGTCCAGGATCATCAGCAACTGGCCGGGTCGAACACGGGTTCCATCGTCGATGACCCAGTTGATGCTGGTGGCGTAGCCGCGGCTGCCAGCGCGGACACGGCAGACGAGGTCCCGGTTGTCGGCGGACTCGACCGTCCCTTTTTCGACGACGGTGACCAGCAGCGGTTCACGTTTGACGGTGTAGAGGATCACTCCCTCGTGGCTGACGGTGGGGCGGGTGTAGTAGTAGGTGAGGGAGGCCACGCCGAGCAGGAGGGCGCCGCCGGCTACGGCCCAGAAGGTAGTGCGTCGTGACGCGGGGCCGTTACGGGTGGGGAGGGAGCGGGGGGCCAGGCTTGAGGTATCCGCGGCGGCCAGGTCAAGGATCGCGGCGGCGCTCCGCGGCGGGGAGGGGGAGCCGCTCTGCGGGCCAGTGGCGGAGAAGGGGTCGCTGCGGCGGGTCGGTTCCGTCGTCTGACTCATCGTTCCATACTCCGCGGTCATCCAGTTGCATCAGCTCAAGGTCGAGGAACAGTTGCAGCCGCACCGTCAGGTAACTGACCCACAGGGCGTACAACTGATTTTGGGCGGCCAGCAGCGAGCTTTGGGTCTGCAGCACCTGTTGGGTGAGGGCGGCAGCGCTACCGGCGTCCGTGCGGCCTTGCGGGTCCGGAGGCTGCAGTAACACCGCCTGGGCGTTGTCCACCTGCGAATAACCCAGCTCCACCACCCGCTGCTGGATCCTGTACAACTCGGCGAGGGTTCGCAGTTGCCGGATTTCCGCCCGGATGTCGTTGGCAATGTTGTCCTCGAAGGCCATCAGGTTGCGCCGCTGCCGCTGGTAGCTGATCAGGGCGGCGCGGTAGTTGTTCCGTTCGGCCCGTCGCACCAGGGGCAGCTCGGCCCGCAGCGTCAACTGGTGGCGGGTCCGGTCGGCCGCAAAGGCAAACGGGGCGCTGCGGCCGGCGGGGGTCTGGGCAACCATATCATACCGCACATCGAACACCCCTTGCAAGGAATTGGCCTGCACGGCGATCCGTCGCCAGGCATCGACCACCAGGGCCCGGGCGTTCATCAAGTCCAGCCGGCGGCTCAGGGCGGTTTGCATCCCCACCGCGTAGGCCTCGTCCAGCGGTGCGGCCAGCAGGTCCACCCCGTCGATGACCACCGGCGGCAGCTCCGGCCACTGTTGCCTCAATAGCTGTTGCCGCTCCTGTCGGGCCTCCAGTATTACCTGGTAAAACACATTGAGCGCCTCGCGGAACGCGTTGGCTTGCACGCTGTCCCGCAGCGGCCCTTTTTCCTTCAGCCACGGCTGGGACTCGTAGAGCCGCACGGCGACCTCGAACAGCCCCAACTCGATCTCGGCTTCGAGCTGTTGGAGGCGTTCGGTCTCCTCCGGCGGCTCGGGCAGCCCCTGCTGCTGGCGTTCGGCCCGGCGGTTGAGCAGTTGCTGCCGCTGTTGCCGCAGTTGCCCCAGCCGCTCCTGCAACTGTTCCGGGTTGAGGCGACGCCATTGGTCCCATCGTTGTTCTATAGTAGCGGCGAAGCGGGTTCCTTTCACCAGGGCCGATTGGGTGAACAGTTGCCGGAAGCGGTCGCGCAAGGCGGCGGGGGGTGCGGCCGGGTCGTACTGGCGGGCCTGCTCCTCGACCTGCCGCAGGTCGGCGTAGATGGCCTCAAAGCGTTGCAACTGCAGGCGGATGGGCCGCAGCGGGGCATCGTCTAGCTCCAGGGGGACGGTCATGGGCAAGCCGAGCTGCAGTTTGAAATTGTCGAGCTGATCGAGGTATTGCCGCAGTCCCGGGGCGCCGCCCCCGCCGTTGAGGAGATTGGCCCGGCTGGAGAGCATCGATACCTCGACCTGACCGACCTGGAGATCGGACTGTTGGCCCCCTTCGCGGAAGGCGCGGTAGAGGCGGAGGAGGCGTTCCAGCTCGGCGACGTTTTTCCGCTGATTGGCAATTTGGGCCTGTTGCTGGAGCAGTTGGAAATAGCCGACGCTGGGGGAGGTCAGGTTGCCGCCGATGCCGCGGCCGAGGTTGGGGGACAGCCCCTGCAGACCGTAGGGGTTGTTGGTCAGGCCGCCGCCTGCAGCGACGGACACGTAGTAAATCTTGCGGAAGCGGGCATAGGAACGCATCGCATAGAGCAAATTCCGTTCCGCGGATGTCAGGTCTTCCAGGTTGACCGCCAGGCCGCCACCCCGCAGGAAGGGCTGAATGATACTGAGACTCACATTCGATACGGCAATGTCCGGCCGGTTGGATCCCAAATCGATGACCACCTGGTTGGCGAGTTCCAATAGTAGGGCGGCGCCGGTGGGGAGGCGGCGGGTGATGCCAGCGGAGGTGTTGATGTCCCACAGTTCGCCGCCGCCCAGCTCCCGGCCGATCGAGCGGCGAAAGACCTGCTCGGTGAAAAACGCCTGGGCGGCAAAGTTGAACCGCTCCAGGCTCACCGCCAAGGCTGCCAGGTAGAGGTCCTCCCGCCGGTCCTGGAATTCCCGGCTGTTGAGTAGGCCCAGCTCCACCGCCTGATGCAAGCGGATGCGGTAGCCCCGCTGCTGGCTGGTCAGGGCGAGCAGGTAGCGGTCCGATTCCAGCTCCTCGGCGTCCAGCCGTCGGGGCGGCGGCAGTTCCGGCGGCCCGGCGGGCTGCTCTGCGGATTGGGCGAGGGGTTGTCCCGCCGGTTGTTCGCCACCTGGCCCGTCGGGTTGGCCGGTCAGTTGTTCCGTCGGCGGGTTGACCGGCTGTGGCGGCGTCCGTCCGGCGTCGGGCGTCGGCTCGACCATCTGCCCGGCGGCCAGCCGGATCGGCGGCGGCGCCTGCTCCGCTGGACCGTCCTGTTTGGCCTCCGCCTGCTCCGCCGCGCGGTTCTCCGCATCCCAACGGGCTAGTAGCTCGAGGTATCCGGTCCCCTCGTAGCGGCCCACCCCGCTCCGCCGGGTCGGCCGTTGCGGATTGGGCGAGAGCAGCCGGGCGGCGTAGTCATCCGGCGGGTAAGGCGGATGGTCCGGATCGTGCGGGTCGGCAAAGCGTGCCCGCGGATCCGGGTAAACGTACCAGTTTTTGACCGCCCATTCCGGGAAGACGTTTTTCTGGGAGATGATCCCCGCCACGTCGGCATCCGCCCGCTCGCGGAAGAACTTCCTGGTGCAACCACTGACCAGCAAAGTAGTTACGATCACAATAGCGATGCAGCGTCGGCTGGGGCAGCGCATAGGGCCTCCCGGAAGCGGCCCGCCCGGGCATTCAGGCGGCACTTCCGGTATCGACGGCAGAATTTGTCCGAATTGAAGATTTTACCCGATTATACCGTTAAATTCAGTTATATCGTTAAACGATATTATACCGGAATATGATGTTATGGTATACCGGATCGGCTGGCGGTGACCCCGCCGGCCACAACGGCAACTGCATGTCCGCGGCGACCGGCAACCGCATAGCTACGGCGGGCCGAATCATCGAGATTTTGATCGATATTTTAATAGTCGAGCTTGGAGAATTCCCAGGCGGCCAGGGCGACGGCGCCAGCGGCAAACAGTAGCGCCGTAGCCACCGACAGCTCCGGATAGACCAGCCCCGCCGTCCAGGCGGCTTCCCACTCGGGGATGGGCATGACCAGCTCGCCGGCCCGCAGGGTTTCAAACAGCAAACCGCTCAAATCGAGCGGTTTAGGGAGGAACCAGTATCCGGCGGCGACCAGCAGGCCGGCGGCGGGCGTTGCCGCGCCGCTTTCCGCCGTCAGCAGGTGCCAGTGGGTGACGTTCATCGCCCAGCAGAGGATCCAAAAGGCCAACGTGCCGAACAGCGGCACCATCACGCCGCGGCTACACACCGCCAGGAACACGCTGGCCGCGTAAAAGACGGCAAAGTGCAGCGTCAGCAGGGGTACGGCCAGCCAGTAGGCTCCTTCCCACACCCCCGTGCTCAGCCCTAGCCCCAGCCAGGTACCGCCGACGAACAGTATGGCGTGCCCCGCCAGGAACGCCACCACCCCCAGATACTTCCCGACCAGCAACGCCCCGCGGGAGACCGGCTTGGCCAGCAGTACGCTGACCGAGCGGGGCTCCAGAAACGCCGGCACGAACCCGGCGGTCCACAGCAAGGCCAGCAACACCCCCGCCGTATCGGCGAGCAGTCCGGCCAGCCACACCATCAGCCACCGCACGCTGTCGGTGCGACTTTTGCCGATCGGAAAGACCGCCAGGCCAAAGCCGAGGGATACCTCCCCCTGGACGACGCGGATCCCTTCGGCGGCCTCTTCGGGGCCGTACGCGGCGGCCGGCACGTACAACGGCAGGGCATGCGGGTGCCGCGGCCCGTCCTCCGTTCCACGGACCCGCACGCTCAGGCACAGCAGGGTAGACAATGCCGTCAGACCCAATAACACCCACAGCAGGCGGGAGGCCAAGGCCTGGCGGAACGTGTCCCAGGCCATCCACTGTATAGTCCGGATGATCGCTGCCGTACCGGTCATGCCGCCCTCGCCCGGCTATAGAGTTGGTCCAGGACAGTCTCTAGCGTCCCGTGCGGCGTGCCGGCAGATTGCCGTAACTTTTCCAGTGGGCCGCAGGTCAACAGCCGGCCCTCGTAGAGGACCGCCGCCTGGTCGCACCACTGCTCCACCTCGGCCAGGTCGTGGGAGGCCACCAGCACCGTTCGGCCGCGCCGCCGCCACTGCTCAATGATTGACCGCAGCAACTGCCGGCCGTACAGGTCCAGCCCCTCCCCCGGCTCGTCCAGGACCAGCAGCTCCGGATCGTTGACCAGGGCTTGGGCCAGCCCCAGCCGCTGCACCATCCCCTTGCTATAGTGCTGGACGGCGTCGTGCGGGCGGTCGGCCAAGCCGACCTGTTCAAGCAGTTGCGGCACCCGTTGTCGCAGTTGCTCGTGCGGCACGCCGGACAAGCCGCCGTAAAGCTGCAGGATCTCCGCGGCGGTCAGATAGGGCGGGAAGGCGTGGTTTTCGTGCATGTAACCGATGCGGGCCAGGCTGGAGCGGTCCGCGCCGGGCCGGCCGAAGCGGTGGACCGTCCCGGCGGTCGGTCGTGTCAGACCAAGTATGATCTTGATCAACGTCGTTTTACCGGCCCGGTTGGGGCCGAGCAGACCGAACACGCTCCCCGCCGGAACCTCCAGTGTCACCTCTCGCAAGGCGGTCACCGCCCGGCGGAATATCCCCACCCGGTAGGTCTTGCAGAGGCAATCGAGCTGCACGACGGCGGACACTATTGCCCCCTCACTCGACCAGGGTAACCGACACGCCGGATTTGAAGATCCGCTGCAGGCAGTCACGCAGGCGGTCGATCCGCTGCTGGTAGGTACCGGTGATGATCTGGTCGTCCGGGATGGTGGTGGCGCCCGCCGGGCCGGTACCGCCGTGATAGGCGACGTTGGCCAGGAATTCCAGAGCGGTGCTCCGGAAGCTGGAGCCGTTGACCGGATCGAACAGGTCGCCGAACGCGATGGCAAAGACACGGGCGGGGGCATTGGGCAGGCTCAGGCCGCTGTCCTGGCCAGTCGCGTTGGTCGTCGCCATCGGTTTGCGGATCTGCTGGATGACGGCGTAGGCTTGGTTCATCGATTCGGCCCCGCCGTCGCCGACGCCATGTGTCGAACCTAAATCGGCGTAATAGCTGTCGTAGCCCGCCGCGACGAAATTGAATCTCCGATAGGTGTTGGGCACGCCGTCAGTTTCAAAGATGATGACCTTGGCGGCGCCGCGGCGGCCCCGGATCGTCCCGTAGGTGCTCGACGGCAGGTACGCCGACGGCGACAGCAAGTTGAACGCATAGGCAAAGCCCGTGTTGGGATCAGTGGAGCCACCGGCGTTGGGGATCTCGGCCCGGGAAATGGTGGAGTTGAAGTTGAGATTGTATGGCCGCAGCTCGGTAGTGGTGTCGCCGTTATTGATCAGGTTGAGCAGCGATCGTGGGTAGAACAGGGCATTTCTCAGTGCTGTGTAATCCTGCCCCATCGGAACGCGGATGCTTCTGTGGTGCGAAGCGGCAAAATAGACCAACCCAAAATTGTCGTTGGGGCGGTTGTTCCGCATATCATCGACGACGGAATTCATCCCGGCCTTGAGCTGCCAGCACTGGGCTTCGTAACAGGTCCCTGGCAGCCAGTTGACATTTCCGGTCACCTGGTACCGCTGGGCGATAAAAGCCACCATCGTTAGCGGGCCGAACCAGAAGTGCAGCCGCGGTCGGTTGGGCGAGTCGGTGTAGCACATATACGGCCGTAGGGCCGGCCAGGTGCCGTTGGGGCCCATCCAGGTGTTGAGATTGTTCTGGTAAATGGTGCGGCTGGCCGCGCTCCAACTGTCACCACTACCGTAGAGATATTGGCTACTATTGTAGTTCCAGCCGATGACGAAATCGATGTAGTTTTTCCAAAATACCTTGTCGAGCCGCTGCTGTGTCGTCCCGACGCTGCTGTTGACGTCGTCCGGAATAGAGGTGTAGTAGACGATCCGCCCGGCCCGCAGATTCGGCGGCAGGACCTGCGGACCGCTTTTGATCCATCGCAGCACTGCCGTGTAGTTGATCCGCCAATTCGGATCGCTGGTACTGCCGAAATTGGCGACCGTCAGGCCGCTGTCCTTGTTGAGCAGGACCTGGTTGATCCCTTCGTAACCAGTTGTGGTGGAGGGGGTTGAGTTCGGATCGTTGTCAAGCTGTGGGTCAAAGGGGAGGCCGTTGCGATTGAGGAAGTAGCGGCGGCGCCAGTCGCCGGGCACATAAACGGCATCGCCGGGGTTGCCGACCGGGGCACGCGGATCCGGCGGCCAGACGTAGAAGGTCTTGCCCCAATACCCCGGCCCCATGGAAAAACCTTGGTAGCGATCCTGGACAGGGACGAGGGTGGAAAACTGCCCGGGGTTGAGGGGGGGGCCGTTCCCCTTCGCCGCCCGGTAGGCGACGATGTCCAGGTCGTAACCGTATTGCTCCCAGACCGGGTCACGGAAGCGGTCGACGGTGGTGATGATCGTGCTGCCGCTGGTGCCGCCGCGGACGTTGCCGTTACTGACGTTGTAGCCGAGCAGTTCGATGAGGGTGCCGGCGGCCTTGGTCGCCGAGCTTGAGGTGGACCATGTGGTATCGGTCTTGTTGATCGAGCCGTTGGCCCGCCGCCAGCGATCGCCGACGTAGGGGATGCCGGGGGCGTCGGTCATCGTCTGGAAGTTGTAGGGAGCGGGCGTCGGGCCGGAGGTGTTGGTGGTATCGTAGGCGTTATACCCGGTAAAATTGTAAGTGGGCGGGATGTAGTTATCGGGATCGCCGCCGCTTTCGGGCGGGTTCCAGCGGTGGAAGGCGTTACGCAAATTGTTGGGGTTGACAGTGACCACCGGCGTGGCCGGATTGGCGAGGTTGGCCGGGTCGAAGTAGAAGTTGCGGATGATGGGCGGCCCCGCTGGCGTGGCGATCGTCAGGTTGCAGCGGGCGTAAGTGTACGCCCCGGAGGAGACGTTGCTGCTGGCAATCAGATTGCTTTGCACGCTCACGTAATGTCCGAATCGCGGCACTAGCGTGTCCGGATTGTGCGACTTGTTACCCAAGTTGATCATGCTGCTAAACTGCATTGAGCCAGTCATGTCCAGGACGAAGGCGACGTCGCGGGGCCGGTAAACGGCCGTGGCCACGGCGAAGGTGGCCATGTTGTTGATCCCCAACACGCGCATGAAGTAGGTCGGCTGGTTCGAGACCATCCGTACCCGCATGGCCGTCCACGCCCCGCTCGGCGGCGAGGGATTGGTGGTGGCGTCGTGCCAGGCGCTGACCCGGAACTGCTGGGTGTACGGATCATAGAGATACTGCCCGACTTCGATACGGTCGATCTGCTCGTTGGTAAAGGGCGTGTGGAGGTGGAGGTTGTTGGTGGCGGTGGTTCGGGCCACCTGGACCGCTTCGGTCAGGTTGCTGTTGACCGCACCGGGTCGGTTGGTCAGGGTGCGGCAGCCGGCCATGGCGGCGATATCGGCGGCATTTTGGGCATGTGTGCGGGCCACCGCCAACATCCCCAAATCCACGGCCAACGCGACAAAGGCAAATAGCCCCACTACACTGATGGCAATCAGCGGCACGATCGCGCCGCGACGTTGCCGACGATGCATCGACCGCCGCATGGTTGTTCCCTCCCCGCTAGTCGTGGCCATGCCCGTTTAGCCCTCCGGCGTCGATATGGCGGTGATCCGAATCGGGATACTGGCCGGCATCAGCAGCAGGGTCGGCACCAGGCTGCGGAATTCCCCGGTGATCCGTACAGCGATCTTTTCGGTGTAGTCCGCCTGGTTCCACGCCGCGCCCGGTTTCGGATTGAAAACTGGCGGGTTGCTGTGCAAGCCCGCGCTGTCGACCGGAAATATCTCGATTTGCATGTTGACAATCTGGCGATCGACACCCCCCATCCGTTCGCGGGTATAGCGGGTGATCGACGGAAAGACCGTCCCTTGGGCGTTGACGAAATCGACAATGTGGAAGTTGGCCGGTTTATCGAGATTGACCGAGGCATAGCGGGCCGCATCGCGGGCGGCGTTGTGGGCGATGTGCATGACTAGCAGAAATCGGGCATACTCGAAGATTCCAAACAGGAGCATGAGCAATATGGACAGAACCAGGGTCGTTTCGACCAGCGTGGCGGCCCGCCGCCGGCTGCCGGCCTCCCCCCGCTGGCTGGACGGGGCCGGAGCCCCGATGGGCCGGCAGGAGCGGCTCCCCAGCGGTGTGTGTGCCAACGATGACCCGATTTTTTGCGGTCGCCGCAACATGGTGTCTCACCGTAAAGCCTTACCATTGCGGTAGTTGCGTATTGATGGAAAACCGCTCGTCGATGAGCATCCGCCAGCGGACGGTGAACTCTACGTTCGCCGGCTGGATCAGTCCCAGGTTGACCCAGCGCACCCGTTCCCACGGCACGCTCACCCGCACCGCGAACGGCTGGTTGCGTTCCCCCTGAAACGGCTCGTCGGGCGTGACCCCGTCGCTGCGGGGGGCGAGGAACTCGAACTGGACCTGGACGTCGTTGGGCTGCAGATTGGTCAGACCGCTGCCGAGCAATGACTGATAGACCGTAGTGGTAACATTCGGCGTGCCGCTGGCGCGGCGGATTTCAATCTGGGTGCCGTCGGGATTGATCGTGTAAGCCTGGGCGGCGAGTCGGGCCCCCTCGCGGGCCGCGTGGCTGACCACCTGCATGACGTACACCAGACGCCCGACTTCCCACAGGCCAATGATCGTCGGGACCAGCAGGGCGGCCGTGACGACGGCCATTTCCACGGCTGCCGCGCCCCGGCGGCGGTCCACGGCGGGCCACCTCGCTGCTGCTGTACGCCGCATGGGTGTGTCCGTCCCCTCTTCCGATAGCTAGGCGTTCCGATGCTGGACCTACCGGGCGAGCTGTTCTGAGCATTGCAATCGTAGATGATCCCCCGCGGCTTGTCAAAGCCCCGCTCGCCACGATTCCCCCTTGCATGCGGCAACGCTGTTGGAATTGCTGACACCGCCACGGACCGTTACGGCGGGAGATGGAATTTTTGCCGGGAGCGGAGCGCTCCGGAAGCTCCGGCCAACTCCAACGACGCCCCCAATCCTCCGGACAGGGTCGACCGCCCGGCCGGTTCGGTGACACCGGTCGCCGTGGCGGGTGGGACCTGATACCGCGGTACCACCACCGCCAGATCGCACAAGCCCCACGGCGTATCCCCCAGCAGGGCGTCCAGCCAGCGGTACCCGTAGGTTCGCCGCAGGGAAACCGTCTCCACAATCTCCAGGCTCGGCGGCAACTGGCTGCGGAACCCGGCCAGCGACTGCCGGTGGGTGAACAGGATCACCGTTCGCGGGGCGTGGTGGCAGGCCACGTAGAGCTGGTTGACCTCGCGGGTATGGTAGCTCCTCCAGTCGGCCCGCCGGACGTAAAACGACAGGGAATTGCAATACCGCGGAAAGGTGATCACCGGCACCTCCCGCGCGGCTACCCAGTGTTCGACCCGCTCGGGCCGCCCGTACGGCGACCGCTCCCGGGCATAGTACGGCAACGCCCCGTGGTGCAGCAGCAGCAGGCCGCCGCCGGCCAAGCATAGCCCCAGCCACCATCCCCAGCGGCGGTCCCAGCCGCTCCGGACGATCCCCTGGCCGATCCCTAGACCCAGCGCCGGATAGGCCGGCAGGATGTAGGTCGGGAGTTTGCTGCCAGAACAACTGAAAAACACCAGGCACCAGACCCCGGCCAGCAGCCAAAACCCCGCCGCGGCGGAAGGTCGGGCGGCGTCCGCCGTCGCCGGTAGCCGGCACCACCGCCCCAGGCAGCAAAGCAGCGGCACCGTCCCCGGCAGCAGCCCCGCCGCCACAATCGGCACGTAGTACCATACCGGCTCCAGATGGTCAAACGGTTGCAAAAACCGCTGGACATTGTGCTTCCAGAAAAAATGCGTCAAAAACTGCGGCTCCTGCAGGTAAATGGCCACATACCACGGCAGGTTGACCGCCGCGACCACCGCCCCAAACGCCGCATACCACCGCAGCCCCACCCGCGCCGGCTGCTCGGCGTGACCCCGCATCAGCCAGCCGTAAATCCACAGCGGCACAAACAGCAACACCTCGGCGATCGGCCCTTTGGTCAGGAACCCGAGGCCGGAAGCGACCGCCGCCGCCAGCCACCAGCCCGCCCGGAACCGTCCCGTCCGCACGGCCTCAAACCCGCACAACAGCGACAAAGTCACGCACAGGGTCAGCAGGCCGTCCAGCAGCAGCAGGCGGGCGACGCTGACAAATCCGGGGGCCAGGCTGAGCAGTCCGGCGGCCCACAACGCCGACCGCTCCCCGACGCTCCGCCGCCCCAGCACATACACGCTCATGATCGTCAGATGGACGCATACCGCCGGAACCAGCCGGGCCGCGGCGGCACTGACCCCGAACACCGCATACGACGCCGCCGTCAGCCAGTACATCAGCGGCGGCTTGTCCAAATACGCCTCCCCGTGCAGCCGCGGCACCACCCACTCGCCACGACTCAGCATCTCCCAGGGGATCTGGGCGTACCGCCCTTCGTCCGGCTCCAGAAGGTGAAAGTCCAACGTTGGATAGAGCAACACTGCCGGCCACACCAGCACTACCAGCAGTCCCGGCCACGTCCGCACCCACGCCGCCGCCGGCGGACCACTCGCTGGCGGGCCGCTGAACACCACCTGGCCAAACAGCTGCCGCACCACGCCGCTGACGCTGTGCGACTCCATCGCTCCTGCTCCTGGAGGCCACACCCCTACGATGCCGAGCCCGTTATGACACCCCGCCGCGACGGCGTCAATCCCGCTTGCTGTGTCAGTTCTGACACACTGCCGGATGTGCAGTTCGGACACATCTGCCGCCGCACATTCCCGTTAGAACCAGCCGCCGCCGCTCGTCTTATCCCGTGTAGGCATATAATTCTGCCAGGGATGCTGCGGAAGCTGACCAAGCCGCTCCGTCCCCGGGCCACACGGGCCATGCGGCGGACGTATCGGCCCTGCGATGGCGGCGGTCCGTCGTGGGCCATGCGTGTGCCATGTCCGGGGAGTGTGCCATGTCTGGGGAGTATGTCTTGCCCGGAGAGTGTGTCTTGTCCGCGGAGTGTCCTGGGAGAGTATCCATGACGAGGACTGCAGGGACTAAGAAGGTGGGGAGCCGAGTCGGGGCTGGCCGAGCCAGGCTGTCCGCCGCGGCGATAGGCCTGCTCGGTGCGGCGATGGGCCTGTTGGGTGCGGCGGCCTGGCCGGCGGCGGCCCAGGGGAATGCGCCGCCGGACGGCGTCGATGCCAAACAGTGGCAGGCGGCGGTGGACAAGGCCATCGCCTACCTCCGCAAGACCCAAAACGAGGACGGCAGTTGGGGCCGCGAGCCGATGAACCGCGGCATCACCGGCATTGTGGTTACCGGCCTGATCCGTTGCGGACTGACCCCCGACGACCCCACCGTCGCCAAGGGTCTGAAATACATCGAGTCGCTGGTGAATGTCAAATCCGGGCACATCGCCGGCGACGATGCCCGCGCCACCCTGATCAACTATGTCACCAGCGTCAACGTCATGGCGTTGGCTGCGGCCAAGCGGGAGGACAAATACCGCGCGGTCATCGGCAACGCCGTGAAGTACCTCAAATCGTATCAGTGGGACGAAGCCCGCGGCGTCAATCCCGCCGACGACCGTTACGGCGGCGCCGGATACGCCGGAGACAAGTCCCGCCCCGACCTGTCCAACACCTCCTTTTTCCTCGAAGCCCTCAAGGAAGCGGGCGTGGACAAGAACGATCCGGCCTTCCGCAAGGCCTTGGTCTTTGTCAGCCGCTGCCAGAACTTCAAAAGCGAGTACAACACGGCGGAGTGGGCCGGCAAGTACAACGACGGCAGCTTTATCTACACCGGTGCCCTGGGCGGCGAAAACCGCCGCAGCGACGACACCAAAAGGGACCTCGCCGGTTACGGCAGCATGACCTACGCCGGCATCAAAAGCATGATCTACTGCGGCGTCGGCAAGGACGATCCCCGCATGAAAAAGGCCCTCGAGTGGATCGCCAAAAACTACACCCTCGACGCCAACCCGGGCATGCCCGCCGCCAACAGCCAGCGCGGCCTCTACTACTACTACCACACCTTCGCCAAAGCCATGCACGCCCTCGGCGAGGACACCTTCACCGATGCCCAGGGCGTCCCGCACAACTGGCGGGCCGATCTCGTTGCCGCACTGGTCAAACGCCAGCGGCCCGACGGCAGTTGGGTCAACGACAACGACCGCTGGATGGAAGGGGACCCCAACCTGGTCACCGGCTACGCCCTGATGGCCCTCTCCTACTGCCGCAAGCCGTAGTCCGTCCGACCGCCGACTGCCGGAAGTGACGCCCGCCGCCGCTGACGGCCCACCTGCCGCACCCGCAGGCGGCTTGATCCGTTAGGGGACAGCTTCCCCTGCAGCGGCCGGCTTTATGCGTTGGCGGACAACTCCCGCCGCGGCGGCCGGCTTTATCCGCTCAGTGGACAGCTCTTCCGGCGGCGGCCGGCTCCATCCGCTGGCTCCAGTCGGTTCCCGTCCGGCTGCGACGAGTAAGCCCTTCCCGTCCGGCGGACGGTTGCATCTGCCGCTCCTTTTCTATTGGATAACGGTATGCGTCTATTGAGTAACCCTATCCGCGCCGGACGGTCCTTCCTCTGTCGGCTAGTCGGGTCGATTGCCGCACTGGTCGGGTCGATCGCCGCACTGGTCGGGTCGATCGCCGGGCTGGTCGTGGCGGCGGGCATCGCTCAGGCCCATCCCCTGGCCGACATCCGTTATGACCGGACGATCGCTGTGCGGCTCGGCGTCGATGGGGTGGAAGTGACTTACACCCTGGACGTCAGCCCGTTGGGGATGCACATCGACGCAGCCCAGCGGCTGACGCCAGCGGAGGTGGCGGCGTTGGACCGGACGCTGCGGGGCTATGCGGCGGCCTATGCCCGCAAGGTCGCCGTGGAGCTCCAGGAGCAATTGCGGCTGCACCTGGACGGGCAGCGGCTGCCGCTGCGCCTGGTATCGACCGAGGTCGTCCTGACCGACCATCCGACCTGCCGCTACGTGTTGCGGGCGGCCTGGCCGGACTCGCCGCACGAAACGCTGGGCCGGGGTCAGGAGCAGGGGCCAGAGCAGGGGCAGGGGCACCAGCACGGCCAGGGGCAAAGTCCGGGAGCGATGCACCCCGCCGCGCGGCAGTCCCGGCTGTTGCAGGTCGAGGACCGCACGTTTGTGAACTATCCGGGGGTACTGAACCTGACGGTGGACGTGCGGGGGGCGGTGGAGGTCGTGGACCTGGAGGAGCCGCCACTGCGGGTGCGGTCGCGGCCGCTGGAGCAGTTGGAGGCGGCGGAGGCGGCGATGGCCCGCCAGGCCCGCATCGAGTTCCTCTGGCCGCGGCCGGCGACGCCCCCCCGGCCCGAGCCTGCCGCGCCAGAATCGCCGCAAGTGCAACTGCCACAACCGGTTGTGTCAACAGAGGCGGCGGAAGTCCAAATCGAGGAGCCGTCCCGCGGCCTGCTGGCTGACCTGGCCGAACGCGGACTGGCCGCCTTGTTCGACTCGTCCGCCGGAACGGGTCTGGCGCTGCTGCTGGCCTTTGGCTTCGGGGCGGCGCACGCCTTTACCCCCGGCCACGGCAAGACGCTGGCCGCGGCGTACCTGATCGGCGAACGGGGTACCGTCCGACATGCCGTCCTGCTGGCCCTGACGACGACGGCGGCCCACACCGGCTCGGTGATGGTCGTGGCTTTGGTGCTGTGGTGGGTGTACGGCACGCGGGTGCCCGTAGCCGCACACGGCGTGCTGCAACTGGTCGCCGGACTGCTGGTGACCGGCGTCGGCGTCTGGCTGCTGTCCCGTCGCCTGACCGGCCGGGCCGACCACTTCCACCTCTTCGGCGGCCACCATCACCACCATCACCACGGCCACGCTCACCACCACGGCCACTCTCATAGTCATAGTCACCATCGCCATCACCATCACCCTCACCGCCACAACCACGCCCACACTCATAGTCGCCCTCACCACGACCATGACCACGCCCATCCCGATCACCACCATCATCATGGTGACCACAATCATCACCATCATGATCAACATGGTAATGATTGTGCCTCGCCCGATGCCTCGGCGGCGGGGACCTTCGGCTGGCTGCGGCTGGTGCTGATGGGCTTGGGCGGGGGGCTGGTGCCGTGCTGGGACGCGGTACTGCTGCTGGTGGCCGCGGCGGCGATCGGTCGGCTGGACTGGGCGTTGCCGCTGTTGGTGGCGTTCAGTCTGGGGCTGGCGACGGTGCTGGTGTTGGTGGGGGTCAGCGTGGTGTACGCGATGCGGCTGGGGCAACGCCGCTTTCGCGAGAGCCGCTCCTTCCACCTGCTGCCGACGCTTAGCGCCCTGCTGCTGGTCGGGCTGGGGCTGTGGTTATGCCAGGGGGGGCTGGCCCTGCTCGGCGGCAAGCTCGGCTAGGACCCGTTGCAGAAACGGAGGATGACTAGGTCCACGGCAAGCGTGTGCTGCCCGGCGGCAAGCCCGGCTAGGACCCGTTGCAGGAATGGGCATGCGAGCTTTATCCTAAATCCCTAATTCGCAATATCTTCCGAAAAGGTAACTATGCGGGTCGTGGAGTTGGAGGCTTACCAGGTGCGTCTGCCGCTGCGGCGACCGATCACCCACGCCAGCCATCGCCGCACGGTGACCGACAACCTCATCGTCCGCTGCCAGTTATCTGATGGGAGCACCGGTTACGGCGAGGGCGTGCCGCGGGAGTACGTGACCGGCGAGACGATCGACACGTGTTGGGAGCTGCTCGGCCGGGTGGATTGGGCCAAGCAGTGGGACGGGGAGTGGCCGGATTTTGCCGCGGCGGTGCAGATGGCCGAGCGGCTGCATCTGCCGCCGGTACCGGGGGACGAACGGGGGATACAGGGGAACGCCGCCCGCTGCGCGGTGGAGTTGGCGGTGCTGGACGCGGCGGGCCGGGCCTTCGGCGAGCCGCTCTCCAAGGTCACGGAGCTGGTCACGCCGGAGCTGTATCGCTTCCGGCCCGAGGTGCGCTACAGCGGCATTCTCAGCGAGCCGCGGGGCTGGAAACGCCGCTTCTATCCACTGGTCTATCGCTGCACTGGTTTCCGGCACGTCAAGGTGAAAGTTGGCATCGCCGGCACGGACGATGTGGCCCGTCTGCGGCTGTTCCGCCGCTGGCTGGGTGCCCGGATCGACCTGCGGGTCGATGCCAACGAGGCGTGGACGGCCGCCGAGGTGGTTGAGCGGATCCGCGCATTGGAGCCGTTTGGCATCTCCTGCGTGGAGCAACCGGTGCGGCACGAAGAGGTGGGCTGCCTGGCGGCGGTGCGGCAACAGGTGGGCACGCCGATCATGCTCGACGAGTCGCTGTGCAGTTGGCAGGACGCCGAGCAGGCCATCCGCCACGGCTGGTGCGACCTGTTCAACCTCCGGCTGTCCAAGTGCGGCGGGTTAATTCCGTCGCTGCGTCTGGCGGAGCTGGCCCGGCGGCACGGCCTGGGCTACCAGTTGGGTTGCCAGGTAGGGGAAACGGCGATCCTGTCCGCCGCCGGACGGCACTTCGCCACCAGCGTGGACGGCTTGCGCTACATCGAGGGGAGCTACGACCGGCATCTAATGGTCGAGTGGCTGTCGCGGGAAGATATTACCATCGGCTGGGGCGGGCGGGCGCCGGCCCTGAGCGGTTGCGGCCTGGGGATTACGGTCGATCCGGCTCGCCTGGCCGCCGTGACGGTGCGTCGGGAGAAGTTGCTTGGCTGAGAGCGGACGTTGCGAGATTGAGAGTAACCGTCGCGAAGCGGCGAGCGACCATTGCGCGGCGGAGAGTAACCGTCGCGAAGCGGCGAGCGGTCTCTCCGAAGCGGGGAGCAACTGCTGCGTGTCGGCGAGTGACCGTCGCGAGGTTGAAAGTGACCGCTCCGCGTCGGATGGTGGTGCCCGTATCGGCACGTTCCGGGCCTCGGACGGTTATACTTTTTATTACCGCTACTATGCCGCGGTGGGCCGGCCGCAGGCCCGACTGGTGTGGCTGCACGGCATCCGCAGCCACGGCGGCTGGTACGTCCGCTCCTGTCGCCGCTGGGCCGCGTGCGGCTACGACACCTATTTCCTCGACCGTCGCGGCGCCGGCTGGAACACCGCCCATCGCGGCGACGCTCCCGGCTTCCGCCGCCTGCTCGACGACGTCGCCGAGTTCGTCCGGACGCTGCGACTCCACCGGCCGTGGCTGCCGCTATGGGTCGGGGGCATCTCCTGGGGGGGCAAGCTGGCCCTGGGGCTGCCCTACCGCCGACCCGGCCTGGTTGACGGGCTGATCCTGCTATGCCCGGGGCTGGCGCCGCGGATCCGCCCGCCGCTGGGGCAACGCCTGCGGATCGCCCTGGCCGCCCGCCTCCGCCCTACCCGCCTGTTCCCCATCCCGCTCAACGAGCCCGAGCTATTTACCGCCGATCCGCAATGGCAACAGTTCATCGCCGCCGACCCGCACGGCCTGCGGCAGGCCACCGCCCGCTTCCTGTTCCAGAGCTTCGCGTTGGACATTTACCTGCGGCGGGCGTGTCGCCACGTCCGCTGTCCGGTCTACCTAGCCCTGGCCGGCGACGACCGGATCATCGACAACGCGGCGACCCGGCGGTTGCTGGCCGCCGCCCCCGCCCCCCTGACAGTGCGGGAATACCCCCAGGCCGGCCACACCCTGGAGTTCGAACCGCCGGACCACCCCTGGTTCGACGACCTCCACGCCTGGCTGATCCAGCAGACCGGATAGTAGCGGGCGGCCGGCCAACAGTTCGCCTTCGTCTAACAGCCGGCCAACGGTTCGCGTCCGTTGGACGGCCCGCAAGCGGTTCGTGTCCGTCGGACGGCCCGCAAACCCGGCAAACGGCTGGCCAGACTTACCGCCACACCAGCACCAGGACCACAAACCCCAAAAACAGCACCAGCAGCACGCTGAATACCCACGCGGCGGTGCGGGATGGTCCCCGCCGCTGCTGCTCCCGGATCAGCTCCTGCAACTGCTGCCGGTGCCGCTTGCGGGCCAGCTCATGCCGCTGCTTGCGGGCGCTGCGATCCATGAATACGCCTCCGGCATCCCGACGCCAGGGTCTGTTATTCGTTCCCTCTGGGCCAATGCCTGGAACTGACCGCCACGGGCCAGCGCGTGGCGGGCCGACTGTTGGCCGCTACCGGCCCGCCCGCCCAGGTGGGCCACCGGTCTGCCATACATTTGCCATACAATATACCTCGTCGTCACCGGTTACGGAAGAGACCGCCGCATACGCGAGGAGCTAGCCATGAATCCGTTCACCTCTGCCGCCGCATTGCTGGGAAGGATCGGCCTGTCGGCCATCTTTCTGCTGAGCGGCGTCAACAAGATCACCAACTGGGAAGGGACAGTCCAGTACATGCAGTCGAAGGACCTGCCGATGGTGCCGCTGTTGCTGGCCGGGGCGATCGTTTTTGAGCTGGTCGGCGGCCTGTCGGTGCTGGTGGGCTACAAAGGCCGGCTCGGCGCGGTGCTGTTGATCCTGTTTCTGATCCCCGCGACGGTGCTGTTCCACAACTTCTGGGCACTGGAAGGGGAACAACAGCAGCTCCAGATGATCATGTTCCTGAAGAACCTGGCGATTTTGGGCGGGCTGTTGCTGGTGGTGGCGCACGGCAGCGGCCCGTGGAGCGTGGACCAGTGCTGCTGCCGCAGCGGTGGCCCGGCCGCACCGCCGGGGAGTGCCGGCTAAATCGCGTTCATCGGCATTTGAGGTTGTGTCACAAAACGGCAGCAAACAACTCGCCCTGCTGCGGCGCAAACAGCCTGTAGGGCATTTGGGGTTGTGCCACAAATAGCTGCAGGCAAATATGCAATATTGATCAAATGTGCAATATTGATGATGATACAAATATGCAATGTTGATGATAATTGCATCAATCGCTTCAGCGGATGCGGGCCTTGAAGCGGACGGTGCCGCCGCGACCGGGGAGCAGCTCGCCGGTGAACTCCCAACGCAGGATCTGGCCGCCGGATTCGCTTTCGGTGATGGTGAAGTGGGCCGCCCGGTCCGTCTCGGCGGACGCGGGGACGTATTCCAGCCGCGGCAGGAGATGGTCGCTGACCACCACGTCGCGGATCACTTGCGTGCCGCTGTTGAAGTAGCGGATGGTGATGGTGACGATGTCGCCGACCTGTTTGGGTCCGGGCGGGTCGATCTGTTTGCTGACCGTCAGGGGGGCCAGGCCGGGGTAGGCGGTGAGCTGTTCCGGTTCGACGACGACGGCGGCGACCTGCAGTCCGGCGACCTGTCCGGCTGCGGCGGGCCGGGAGGAGCCGCTCAGCAGCGACCAGCCGAGCTGGCCGAGGTAGGCGGCGGGCCGCAGGCGGGAAGCAAACTCCCGTAGTCCTTCAGGTCGGTCGTACGCCGCGGCCCGCTCCCGTTGGGCCAGGGCCATCGGGCCGACGGGAGCATGCCGCGCGACCAGTTGCCAGCGGGCATCCACTCCGGCGGGGAGTACTTCCGCTTTGCGGACCACAAACCGCGGGGCGCACAGTGGCACTGGGTTGGCCGCCGCCACCCGCCGCTGCCGCTGCAGGGTGTACTCCACGGCCACGTCGCCGGCGTCCAGACCGGTCAGGCGCTGGTCCGGACTGATGCCCAGGTCGGCCCCGCGGTCCCCGCCGTTGACGAAGCATTCCTCCGTCGCCGGACGCGGTCCCACCAACGGATCGAACAGCGGGATGGCCGCGACCGGTCCCTGCGGCGGCCGCGGCGGCGCCGCCAAACGCTTCTGTCCCGGCAACAGGACCGTGTTCGGGACGTGCAACGCCTGCAGCTCCTGGGCCGTTGGCCGCCGGTCCCCCAGGCGGAGTACCAGGAGCAACCGTCCGCCGGACAGGGCCGCCTGTCGGGCCGCCAGCTCGTTGGCATCCACGATCTCGATGGGCCGGTCCGGGCGGGACGCCCCGGGCACCGCCTGCTGCGGGTCTTCCAGATAGACGTATTTGACGATCATTGCCCCCGCCATGGCCCGCTGCAGCTCCTCCTTGCTCAGTGGTAGCGTCGCCGGATAGTCGAACGCCTGCATCCCCGGGCGCAGGAGCAGGCTACCGTGCACCTCCAGCGTCGGGTAGAGGGCCGCGCCAGGTTGCTCCGGCAAGTTGGAGAACTCGAAGCAATAGCGGTAGCCGGGCCGCAAGCCGAACAGGGCGTCGCCGGGGAAGATTTGGGCCTGTTCCGTCGCCGGATAAACCGTAATCCGCACCCCCGGCGGCAGGAGGAAGCGGACGGGCATCAGCGGCGACAGGACTGGCCCGCCCGACAGCGGCGCGTGCGGCGGCAGCGGCGGGGCGGCCGTTACCGGCGACCGTGTCGGCATCGCCGCGGCCAACAGGGGAAGGATCGCGGCGAGCAGGACTGCCCGCCGCCAGCCTAATGAAGGGTGGAATGTTGCTAGGAGCATCGTTCCGCCTCAGAATGGTTCAACGCTTGGCCAGACAGTGCGAGTTGCGGTGTGGGGGCGATTATTTGCAAGTCGTAGTATCGCAAGGAGTTACGGATTCGGTGGTGGCACGGCGGGCAGGGGCGCGGCCGGTGCGGCGATCGGCGGCAGCGCCGCGGGCGGACGGGCAGCCGGGGCGGTCGGCCGCGGGTCTTGCGGGGCCGTGGCCGCGGGGGCCGCAGGCGGGGCCGGCAGCGGGACGGCCGGCTTGGGCGGCGGGACGTTGGCCGGAGGCTTGGGCGGCGTCGCTGCCGGGGCCACAGGCGGGGCCGGCGGCGCGTTCATCGCCGGCGACACCCGGTTTTCCAGATCGATGTTCCCCAGCCGGATGATGCACAGGATCGAACCGCGGCTCTGGGCCTCGACGATCGGGTCGGCCCCCGGATCGAGGCGGGTCGAGACCAGCTCCTCGGCGCCGGCAATGGCGAAGTCCTGGTTCTCCGGGTTGGGCAGGTAGATCACCTTGACGACCAGGTTGCCCGCCGCGGCCTGGGCAAAGTCTTCGTTGGTGAAGGTGACCGGCACGCTGGAGTGGGCCAGGTAGGTGAGGGTATGCGGGTTGGCCGGGGCGACTTCGAGGGTCGGGTAGAAGACGCGGCCGGGGAAGTTCGGCCCGACCTGCGTCAGCCGCAGGCGGTAGATTTGCCCCTGCAGGAAGTTGTACGCCGCCGGTGCGGTCAGGCCTTCCGCTTCGCTAGTGAACTGTCCGTTGGCCAGTTGCCAGGTGATTTTCATGCCGGCCGGTCCGGTGAATTTAATACTGGTACGGGCCTGGGCCGCTGGGGCCACCATTCCGGGTCCGGGCATGCCGGGGCCGATAGCTCCCACCGCGGCGACGACGCCGGGCGGACCCATCCCCGGTGCGGGCAAGATGCCGGGGCCGGTGTACGGCGGCGGCATGGCCGGTCCGCCGTGCGACACTTTCGCAAACTTGTCGAAATGCGGCCCGAACAGGGGAGCATGGGCTCCAGGGACATGGGCACAGCTCGTGCACCCATCGATGCTGCGGAACAGGCCCGCCGGCCGGACCTCTCCGCCAGTCGTGGCGGCCATCTGGCCCGGCATCGTCGCCCGGGCTGCGATCACCGGTTCGCCCCCGGGGCCGACAACCCCCGGCACGACCTGCCCGCGGCTAACCGTGCCGTATCCCCCTATTTGCGGCGTGCGGGATGCTTCCGTGCTCACGCACCCGCCCCCCAATCCGGCCAACAATGCTAATGTGGTCGCCGTCCGCTTCATGGTTTCCCCCGCGGTCCACCCCCCAGACAACTGCCAGAATCCTCACAATCGTTGCTCTCAGAATGCATTTCGGCTCCGTCCGCATCGGAACTTTGCTCAAAATCGCTGCCGTTCCGCCAGTAGCCACCCTCTTCATCGCTTCTTCTCCCGCAGAAGCGTCCCCGCTTCACGGCTGCACATCCTGCCACCAAACTCCGACACCGGTTATAACGTCTTATCTATGTCGTCTGTGTTATGAGGGGGCATCGGCGGGGTGAGGGGGGCGTCGGTTCTCGTGGCGACGCTTCCCGGGGATCCGCCAGAGCCAGCGTTAGTCCCGCCACAAGCGCAAAATGTTGTATATAAAGGAGTTACGATCAATCATGCCGCTCGAGCCGGGCAGATGGCCGGTACGGGGGCGGATCGGGATAGGGCCATGCGTCGAAACGTGTGGGATCGGGGGCGTCGCCGGATCGTGTGGTCGGACGGCCAGGTGTGCCGCTTGTCGGCGACGGAAGCGGCGATCCTGCAATATCTTTTGGACCATGCCGGACAGGTGGTCAGCCGGCAGGAGCTGCTCCAACATATTTGGGGAATAGCGGAACTGCCTGCCCGGAGCCGGCTGAAGACCCGCACGGTGGACATGCACATCTCGCGGCTACGGGCCAAACTCCGCCGCGGCACCGACTCCGGCGTGACCATCCAGACCGTCCGCGGCAGCGGCTACCGGTTGACCCTCAGCCACCCCCCGTTGGCCGTACGGGCCGACGCCTCCGCCCTCTCGCCGGCTTGAAACGCGGTCTCAGCTTGCCCCTGCCGACATCTCACAAGTCGTCCAGCCGGTTTGCTGAGATTCTGTCTCCGTTTTGTGTTGGCGCGTCGTCTCGGAAACGGGCCAGATTACCCTGAGAAATCGGCAAAATTCGTGCTAAGCAGCGTTTCAGCTCTTGACGGTAGTCAATACCGCGAATAGCTCTATATCAATCGCGAATGAGATTCAGTCTCATTAGCGATTGCCGAACCTGCCCATGGCCCTTTTCCGGAAGGATCGACCGCATGAGGAATTTCTGGTGGATCAACCACATGGGGAACAGCGCCGGAATCTGCAGCCGTCGCCGCATCGGGCGATGGGAGGGTATGCCCGATGGGGACACGCCCAAAAGGGGTATGGCCGAAGGGGGTATGCCCGAAGGAGTCACGTCCATGGGGTTTACGCCCGAAGGTGTTACGCTCCAAGGAGTTATGGCTAAAGGGGTTGTGCCTGAGGGGGTTCGCCCGGCGGGACGCCGCGGCTTTACCCTGATCGAGCTGCTGGTGGTGATCGCGATCATCGCCATTTTGATTGGGCTGCTGTTGCCGGCGGTGCAGAAGGTGCGGGAGGCCGCCGCCCGCCTGAAATGCCAAAACAACCTCAAGCAGCTCGGCCTGGCCTGCCACAATTACGAAGGGGCCCAAGGCCATTTTCCGCCGTCCACGGTGTCGACGGGCACGGCGGCGGCCCAGCCGTGGTCGCTGCAAGCGTTCATTCTCCCCTATTTGGAAGGGGACAACATCTTCCGGCTAATTGACTTCACCGCCGGGTATCACTCCGGCCCGAATCTGACCAACTATCCGCCCTATGGGGTGGCGGCGATGCGGGTGCCGGTGCTGATCTGCCCGAGCGATCCGAACGACCGTCCCCGCTACAACGCCGCCGGCCAAGTCGTACATTATCCGCTGTCGTATCTGTCGAATGTGGGCCGCTACCTGGTGTGGAACCCTCAAACGCGGCAGGACGGCGGCGGGGCGTTCGGTCCCAACCAACGGCTAACACACGGTGCATACACCGACGGGCTATCCAATACAATAGCCATGTCGGAAGGAAAGATGTTTACGCCGCGGGTGCACGATGCACTCCTGCCGCCGACGCCGCCGCCTAGCCCCACCGATGTGTCCGCCGCAACCGTGGGCGGGGACTGGTCCCCGACCAGCGGTCACACCGAGTGGGTATGCGGACGGGCCATCCATACCGGCTTTACTACCCTCTTTCCCCCGAATACCCGAGTGCCCCACACCGTCAGTGGCGTGGTCTACGACTTCGACGTCACCAGCAGTCGGGAAGGACGCAATCAGACAGACCCCACTTACGCCGTAATCACTGCCCGCAGCTACCATCCCGGCGGCGTGAACGTCCTGATGATGGACGGCAGCGTCCGCTTTGTGAGCAACACCGTGTCGGTTGCGGCGTGGCAGGCCGCCGGCACCCGCGCCGGCGGCGAAGTCCCCCTCCCCCTGGAGTGAACCCGATAGGGCCGGTCACATCGTCGCCCCGCCGTCGATGTCCATGACCACGGCAACGACGAAGTTCCCTTGCTCCTGAAGTAAACGGACAACCCGCCCGCATTCCCCCTGCCGTCGATGTCCATGACCACGGCCGGGCGGCCAGACAAGCGCAAACGCAAGCACAAGCTAATAGCACGAACAAAAGCACAAGTAATCGGTCTCGCCAGGTTTGGTTCGGCCCGGAGTGACGACGAGCTGGCCAGGATGTGCGATGAGCAGAAGTCCGCGTCTACCTGCCCGGTGATGAGCGCCAGGTGACGACGAGCTGGCCAGGATGTGCGATGAGCAGGGCGTCGGCGAGGGGATCAGTCCCGTTCGATGGCGTGGAATAGCTCGCTCAGGCGCATGCCCAGCGCCAGGCAGATGCGGTAAAGGGTTTCGATGGACGCCGAGTTTTTGCCCAATTCGATCTGGCTGAGGTAGCCCAACGAAATATTGGTCCGGTCGCTGACGTTGGCCAGGGTCATGCCCAGGCGTTTGCGGCGTTCGCGGATGGCGTTGCCGAGCGATTCCCGCAACGCCTCTTCGGTCATCCGTAGCAGTCCCTTGCTTTCCAGGCAGCGGTAGACGGTATCGCGGAGCTGGTCGACCTGGAAGGGCTTGGTGATATAGTCATAAGTCCTTGCCCGCAAGCAGCTTAGGGCGCTGTCCACCGACGGATAGCCGGTGACGACGATGATATTGGCGTCCGGTTGGTGGTCGCGGATCCAGGCGAAGACCTGTTCGGCCTCCAGTCCCGGCAGGACATAATCGAGGATGATCAGGTGGTATTGCTGGGGCTGGGCGAGGGTGGACTCGACCAGGGCCGGGTCGGAGACGGTGTCGATGAGGAAGTTGCGGCTGGAGAGGGCCGCCTGGATGACCGAGCAGGTGCCCGGGTCGTCATCAATGATGAGGATGCGGATATCGCCCGCAGACTGAAGCTCGCGCATGGCAGGTTGGGACCGAGTGACAGCAGCGGTCTTGTACGGCGGTCGGGGGGTTTGGGTCAACCGTTCATCGATGTCAAAGGGCATGGATGGACAACCTCCTTAGGGCTTATGGGTAGTCAGTGGTGCGGCGACCGGCCGCGTGGCAGTGGGGCTAGGCTCGGCGGTCTGGGGGGTGGGGGCCAGGGGCAGGGCGACTACGACGTGGGTACCGCCGTGCGGGCCGGGGCCGATGCGGATGCCGCCGTGGTGGACCCACAGGATGCGGTAGGCGATGGCTAGTCCTAGGCCGCGGTGGCGGACTTTGGTGGTGAAAAACGGTTCGACGAACAGGCGGCGACGGACCTCCGGTTTCAGTCCTTCGCCGCTGTCGCTGATGGTGACCACGACGTGGTCGCCGGGGGCGAGGCGTCCCAGGTAGCTGCGGGCTTCGGTGGCACTGATGGTCTGGAGGCGGGCCTGGCAGAGGATGCGGCCGCCGCCCGGGCAGGCCTCGACCGCGTTTTCCAGAATGTGCCCGAGCACGATCTGCAGCAACGCCGTATCCATCGCTGGCATCGGCAGTTGCGGCGGAATGTCCTTCTCGATCGTCAATCCGGCCGGCATCTGCGGTCGCAGCCGGTTTTCCTCGCGGCTTATAGCCAGGGCCACCGATCCCGGCGTCCCCTTGACCTGGCCGCTGCGGCTCAACTGGTGCAACTGCTGGGTAAACTGGATGCCACGCTGGCCGACCTTGGCGATTTCCGTCACGTAGTTGACGGCGGGGGAACCGCCGGGCAGCAGCGGCAGGGTCAGGTCGGAAAAGCCGATGATGCCGGTCAGAATGTTGTCGAAGTCGTGGGCCATGCGTCCGGCGATGACCGCCGCGTCGCTTAAGCGTTGCTGGAGGCGGTGCGGGTCCGGCACGGCCCCCAGCCACGGCGTCAGGGCCGCCGCCCGCTCCAGCACCTGCCCCGTCAGTATCAAATACGCTCGTTGGAACTCGTCCCACGCGGCGTCCGGCCGTTCCGCCCAGACGGTGCCCAGGCCGCGTCCGGCGACGGCGACCGGGGCAAAGCAACGGCTCGATCCGCCGGCGACGGGATACACCACGCAGCTTTCGCCGGCTTGCAGGCGGACCAGCGCGTCCGGCGTTTCCGGCGGTGACTCGGACCGCGTGGCCGATTCGGTGACCCAAAGCTGCACAGGCCCGTCGCTGCCGGGCAGGGACACGCCGCAGCCGCTATAGCCGCAGGCGGCCCGCCAGCGGGCAAACAACTCTACGACCGCCGCGGCGTCGGTGGTTTCCCGCCACCACTCCGGGATGAACGCTAGGGCTGCCGCGATTGTTCCCGCTGGTGCCATCCGTCGGTCTCCGTCGATTCGTGCTTGCGAACCTGTGGAGCTCCCGCTCATGCTCCTACGGCTTCCGTCTCCGTTCCGTTCCGGCAGCGAAAGTTTCATACTGTATCTAGAACGGCTTTGGGCGGTGTCAAATGATTTTGCTTCACTTTGGTGAGCGGCCGGAAATGTCGCGGCGGAATTCATTTAGCAGCAAAAAAGTGTCATAATCGCACACCTGGGCGAGACGGCACATCTGGCGTGGCGACTCGCCGGCAAAGGGGCCGCGTGCGGCAGCTTGTACCACAAGGATGTTTCCAAACCCTTTGTCGCTCAAGCAGTTAGGAACGGATCGGGTCGGTCGGAGAATGGCCCGGGAGGAAAGCGGGCCGCCGGTGCCGCTCACCGTGGCTCTTTTTTGGGCTCCGGCTTCTGCTCGATGCGTTTGATGACGGCGGCGACGGCTTCCCGCACCTTGACGTGCGGGTCGCTCAGCCGCTGCCGCAACAGCCGGAGGACCTCCCCATCCCCCTGCAAGGCAGGTCCCAACGCACCGATCTCCTCGACGACGGCCAGGCGGACCAGGTGTTCCGCATCCTGCAGCAGCGGCAGCAGCTCCCGCCAGCGGGCCTTGAAGGTGTCGCCAAGCACGGCGGCAAAGCCATGCACCGCGTCCACGCGGATGGCCCTCTGCGGGTCTTTGGTGGCGGCCCGCAGCAGGGGATCAGCCGCGGCGGCGGCGTCCGGCCCGAAGCTGCCCAGGATCCGCACGGCCCGCTGCCGCAGCTCGTCGTCCTTGTCGTCCAACATGCGGACCAGGGCGGCGACCACGGCGGAGCTTTTCTCCTGCAGCAAGCCCAGAGCGACCAGCAGCTCGCGGCGTAGCTCGACATCGTCCGTTTGGTGGAGCATCGCGGCCAACTGTTCGGCGATCGCCGGCGCTCCTTCCGGGCGGATGCGTCCCAGGGCGATGACGGCGGCCCGCCGCACGCCCGCATCGGCGTTCTGGAGCATGGCGACCAGTTGCGGCGCCGCCGATTTGGCTTCCTCGCCGGCAGCGGCCAGGGCTTCGGCGGCCGCGATTCGGGTTGCCGCTTCGGTATCTTCCAAAGCCCGGATCAGGCCGGTCACCCCGAGCCGGGCCACGGCCGGGTAGCGGCCGATCAGCACGGCCAGCTCCCGCCGGACCCGCGCGTCCTTTTCCGCCGCCAATGCCTCCGCCAGCTCCCGGGCCAGACCCTTGATGTCCCGCTCGGGCAGTCCCTGGAGCAGGCGGGCGCACTGCAGGCGGACTGCCGGCGAAGCGTCCACCCGCAGCGTCCGCACCAGGCCGTTGAGCGAGGGGAGATGCTGCTGTTCCCGCCACAGGCGGGCCAACGCCTCCGCCGCCAGCGCCCGCTTGCGGGCCGAGGCGTCGTTGGCCGCAATGTCCAGCCACTCCGACGCCTTCTTCCCCTGGTACTGCGGCTCCTGGGCCGACCCGGGCGGGGGGAACGCCGCGGCCAGGGTCAACGCCAGGATGGTCGCTATGGTTGCGCCAGGTCGCCGCATGATTCCGCCCCCTGATGCCTCTCCATCAATTATGACGGTTCAGCCGCTTGCGGCCAACGGGGGAAAGATACGGCACGGGCATCCGGCTGTGACGGCACGTTACTTGCAGTGGGCCGGGATACTACGCGACATGGATTCCTGGCAATGGGGTTGGATTAACTACCGGGGCGGCGAGTTGGCCGGGGTACTACGCAACATGGGTAGATGGCCAAGCGGCTGCGGGGAGGGCAGCGGGGGGCGCGGCGGCTCAGCTACAGCCGGTGGTTTCGCCGCAGGTGTCGCAGCGGAGGCAGGCGCCGCTGCGGACGAGGGTAAGCTGGCCGCATTTGGGGCAGGGGTCCCCTTCGTAGCCGCGCTGGCGGGCCAGGCGGATGCGTTCGGCCAGGGCGTGGGCGGCGACGCGGGGTTGGGAGGCATAATCGCTGCTGCTACTGCCGGTGCTGCCGGTGCCGCCGCTGCGTTGCGGCGTGGGGTGGAGGTGGCTGGAACGGGGATGCGACAGGGGACGGCTGAGCGGCGTTTCAACGAGCCGTTCGGCCACGACTTCTTCGGCCTCGAAGTCGGGGTCGTCGTGCGGGTCGTGCTGGGCGTCGCCGCGGAGGTCTTCGGGCATGACGTGGGCCAGGTCGTAGCGTCCCAGGTAGGTGATGGCCAGCTCGCGGAAGATGTAGTCAATGATCGAGGTCGTCATTTTGATGTGGGGGTTGCCCTGGACGACGCCGTTGGGTTCAAAGCGGGTAAACAGGAAGGCATCGACGAACTCTTCGAGGGGCACGCCGTGCTGCAGTCCGAGGGAGACGGCGATGGCGAAGCAGTTGGTCATGCTGCGGAAGGCGGCGCCTTCCTTGTGCATGTCGATGAAGATTTCGCCGAGGGTGCCGTCCTCGTATTCGCCGGTGCGGAGGTAGATTTTGTGGTTGCCGATGCGGGCCTTTTGGGTGTAGCCGGCGCGGCGGTCGGGGAGGCGACGGCGGCGGGCGATGTAGCGGTGGACGATCCGCTCGGTGATCCGTTCGGCGGCCTGGGTAGGGGTGCGGGGCGGTTCGGCGGGGCGTGGGGCTAGCTCCGAGCCGTTGCCGGTCTCCGCCGCGGCGGTTAGGCCGGCCAGGAGTCGCCCTTCCGGCGAATCGGTGGTGGAGAGGGGCTGGCTCAGCTTGGAGCCGTCCCGGTACAGGGCGATCGCCTTGTTCATCAACTGCCAGGAGAGCCAGTAGGCCTTTTTGACGTCTTCGATGGTCGCCTCGTGGGGCATGTTGATGGTTTTGCTGATGCCGCCGCTGATGAACGGCTGGGCGGCGGCCATCATGCGGATGTGGGCTTCCCAGGAGAGGTAGCGTTGCCCTTTTTCGCCGCATTTGTTGGCGCAGTCGAAGACCGGGTAATGTTCGGGCTTCAGATGCGGCGCGCCCTCGATGGTCATGGTGCCGCAGACGTACTCGTTGGCCGCGGCGATCTGTTCCGGCGTGAAGCCCAGATAGGCCAGGACGTCGAAGTTGGGCTGCTGCAACGGTTCCTCAGGTACTCGCAGGACGTTGCGGAGGAAATCGTCGCCGAGCGTCCAGCGGTTGAAGACGTACTGCAGCTTGAAGGCGGTGGGGAGCTGTTCCTCGATGCGGCGGAGGACCTCGTCGGTGAAACCTTTGGCCCGCAGGGTGCCGGGGTTGATGTGGGGGCAGTCTTCGAGGGTGCCTGTGCCGCGGACGTACTGGATGATGTCCTCGATCTGCCAGGGGGCATATCCGAGGCGGGCCAGGGCGGGGGGGACCGACTGGTTGATGATCTTGAAGTAGCCGCCGCCGGCCAGTTTCTTGAACTTGACCAGGGCGAAGTCCGGCTCAATGCCGGTGGTATCGCAGTCCATCAGCAGGCCGATGGTGCCGGTGGGGGCCAGGACGGTGACCTGGGCGTTGCGGTAGCCGTAGCGTTCGCCGAGCTCCAGCATGCGGTCGGCCTCGGCGCGGGCGGCGGCGAGCAGATCCGGCGGGCAGACCTGCGGATCAATCCCTACTGGTGGAATGCTCAGGCCTTCGTACTCCGCCGCGGGGGCGTTGTAGGCGGCGCGGCGGTGGTTGCGGATGACCCGCAGCATGTGCTCGCGGTTGGCGGCAAAGCGGGGGAACGGCCCCAGCTCGGCCGCCATCTCGGCGCTGGTGGCGTAGGCGTTGGCGTGCATGATGGCCGTGATCGCCCCGCAGATCGCCCGCCCCGGCGGCGAGTCGTACGGGATCCCCTGCACCATCAGCAACGCCCCCAGGTTGGCATAACCTAGCCCCAGCGTGCGGAAATCGTACGACTTGCGGGCGATCGCCGCACTGGGGAATTGGGCCATGTACACGCTGATTTCCAGCACCACCGTCCACAGCCGCACGGCGTGGCGGAACTGCTCGATGTGGAACTGCCCGCTATTCAGGTCATAGAAGCGGAGGAGGTTGAGGGAGGCCAGGTTGCAGGCGGTGTCGTCCAGAAAGAGGTATTCGCTGCAGGGGTTGGAGGCGCGGATGCGGCCGTCCTCCGGGCAGGTGTGCCATTCGTTGATGGTGGTGTCGAACTGCACGCCGGGATCGGCGCAGTTCCAGGCGGCGTAGGCGATCTGGTCCCACAGGTCGCGGGCCCGCACCGTCCGGCACGGCCGCGGCGGGCGGTTCTCCCGCCGGGCTTTTTCCAGCTCCGTCCGCCAGTAGAGCGCCCACGGCCCGTCCTCCTCGACCGCCCGCATGAAGGAATTGGGGATCCGCACTGAGTTGTTGCTGTTCTGGCCGCTGACGGTGGAGTAGGCCTTGGAGTTCCAGTCGGTGTCGTATTCTTCGATGTCGATGTGGGTAAAGCCCTGGCGGGCCAACTGCAGGGCGCGGGCGATGCAGTTGTCGGGGATCATCGCGGCGCGAGCCTCCAGGATGCTCCGCCGCAGGGCCGTGTTCCGCTGCGGGTCGAACCGCTCCTCCGGATTCGGATGGTTGTGGATCGCCTGCACGATCGCGTTGAGGTGCTTGCCCAGCAGGCGGGAGCCGGCGACCAGCTCGGCAACCTTGTACTCCTCGATCACCTTCCAGTTGATGAACTCTTCGATGTCGGGGTGGTCCATGTCCAGGACGACCATCTTGGCGGCCCGGCGGGTGGTGCCGCCGCTTTTGATCGCTCCGGCGGCGCGGTCGCCGATCTTCAGGAAGCTCATCAGGCCGGAGGACTTGCCGCCGCCGGAAAGAGGTTCCCCCTCGGCCCGCAGGGTAGAGAAGTTGGTGCCGGTGCCGGAGCCGTATTTGAAGATGCGGGCCTCGCGGACCCACAGGTCCATGATGCCCCCTTCGTTGACCAAATCGTCGGCGATCGACTGGATGAAGCAGGCGTGCGGGGCCGGCCGCTCGTAAGCCGAGGTGGAATCCTGGAGGGTATTGGTCGCCGGATCGACGTATTTGTGCCCCTGCGGCGGCCCGGCGATGCCATAGGCCCAGTGTAGCCCGGTGTTGAACCACTGCGGGCTATTGGGCGCGGCCATCTGCATGGCCAGCATGTAGACCAGCTCGTCGTAAAAGACGCGGGCATCCGCCTCGCTGGAAAAATAGCCCCCCTTCCAGCCCCAGTAGGTCCAGCAGCCGGCTAGGCGGTGGAAGACCTGCCGGGCATCGTGCTCGCCCCCCAGGGGGGTGTCCGGATGGGCCGGCTCGCTCCGCCACAGCCACTCCGGCACCCCCGGTTCCGGCACCCGCCGCAGCTCCCGCGGCACGCCGGCCCGCCGGAAATACTTCTGGGCCAGAATATCCGTCGCCACCTGCGACCAGTGCGCCGGCACCATCACGTTGTGCATCTCGAAGACGACCGAGCCGTCCGGATTGCGGATAACCGAACTGCGCGGCTCAAAGGTGATCCCGTCGTACGGATCCTGTCCGTCCCGGGTGAACAGGCGGTGGAATCGCATCGGTGTGGCTCCTCACGATCTATTCGGCAAAGGCCATCATCTCCCCCGTCATCAGGCGTGGCCGTCGGACCCGTATCCGTGGGGAGGACGGCGTCCTGCCGCCGGCCCGCACCGTCGCGGCCAGACAGGTGGCCAGGTGGCCTGCGATCTGGCTGGCATCATGCCGGCCGCGGTCGCGGCGTCCATCTCAGTTGCCGGGCCGTTTCCCGCGGTCCGCCGCCGCGGCCACAGACGGGCAAATTCTCTAACTCCTTGTCACACTGTATCTTAGCAGCAATATAATTATCTGTCCACTATCAAAAATTTTGTTCACTATCTCAAAGGTGGCCTCAGCGGCCTGTGGCCGAACCGCCGGGCCGCTCCCCTGTCCGTTCGCCGGGCCGCTCTCCCGTCCGCTCCCCCAGTATCAGCGGCAGGGTCAGACCCGCCTGGTCCTGGTATTTGCCTTTTTTGTCGGCGTAGCTGGTGCGGCAGACCGCCTCGGCCCGCAGGAAGATGATCTGGGCGATCCCTTCCCCGGCGTAAATCTTTGCAGGCAAAGGAGTTGTGTTGCTGATCTCCACGGTGACGCGGCCACGCCACTCCGGCTCCAGCGGCGTCACGTTCACGATGATGCCGCAACGGGCATAGGTCGATTTCCCCACGCAGATGCACAAGATGTCCCGTGGCACCTCGATGTATTCCACCGTTTCGCCCAGGGCAAAACTGTTCGGCGGGATGAGGATGGCGTCCGCCTCGACGTCCACAAACGATTTCGGGTCAAAGTTTTTGGGATCAACGACGCTGCACCAGGCGTTGGTGAAGACTTTGAAGCGGCGGCCGATGCGGACGTCGTAGCCGTAGCTGGTCACGCCGTAGGAGATGATCCCCGGGCGGGACTGGGCCTCGGCGAACGGTTCAATGCGGATATCCCGCTCGATCATCCAGTCGGGTAGAATGCCCATCGCCGGCCCTCCCATGCGTCTACCCGGTCGGCGTCGCGACGTCGCAGGTGTGCGGCAGTGTCGCGACCTATTGGATCCGTACCGTAGGTATGTCGTGTCGGTACTTGTACCGCAGTGTATGTTGTGTCGGGACAGCAACTCCAGTGTAGCCGAAACCGCCGGGGCGGCGACAGGGCGCGGCCCGGCAGCGGCCGTTTACTGCGTTACTGATGATCCCCCGTCCGGCAGTCCGCTCATGCGCGCAAAAACCCGCAAATCCCTACCATCGCTGGCGACGGTATAACCGTTATCAGGGTGACATCCTTCCGCCGCGGCCGCAATCCAAGTTGCACAATCGTTGCGTCTGGAATATGCTGGGCGCAGACGGCTGCGCGGGTCCGACCCTTCCCCGCCGCGGCACGCGGAGGATCCCTGCGGATGAACCTGTTGATCGCACTGACCGGCCTGCTGCTGAGCTGGGGGGCGGACGTGCGGGTGGAGATGTGGCAGGTGGCCCCCAACCGCAGCCACCGTTCGGCCCGCGTCGAGCTGCTCAAGACCAAGGACAAGGCGGTGCTGCTGATTCCGGGGCTGAAGATCCACCCGGTGCGTCCGGCCCTGGCGACCCAGCCGGAGCTGCACAAATGGCAGTTACCCAACAGCGAGCTGGTGCGGGCGTTGGCGTCCGACTTTGACGTGTTCGCATTGGGATATGCCCAGACGGCGCCGGTGGACGTGGTGGCCCGCTCGCCGGCCCTGCACGCCCAGGTGCAACTGCTCAAGGATGCTGGTTACCGCGAGATCGTCCTGATCGGTCACTCGGCCGGCGGGGTGGTCGCCCGGCTTTACGCGGCCACTTACCCCAAAAGCGGCGTGACCAAGGTGATCACCACCGCTGCCCCGCATGCGGGAGCCTTGATCGCCCGGATACCGGTCGGCTATCCGAAGATCCAGGCACCGTTTGTGCAGTCGCTGACGCCGGAAGCCCGCCGCCGCTGCGCCCAACCGGTGGACAGCGACCCGCAGCAGCCGCTGGAGATGGTCTGCGTGGTGGCCCGGCTGCCCCGGCTGTTCAGCGACGGCCTGGTGGAGCTGGAGAGCCAGTGGCCGGAGGAATGCCGGGCCGCGGGCGTGCCGGTGGTGGTCGTCGAGGTCAGCCACTTTGAAGTGCTCCTCCACCCGGCGAGCGTCCGCAAGGTGGCCCAACTGACCCGCGAAAAGCTCCGCCGTTGGACGCCGGAGGAGGTCGAGCAGGCGTTGCAGGTCCTGCTGCCGCCCGGCAAGCGCAAAAGCCCCTGAGGGCAGCCCGTTGCCGCCCGCCACGATCGCCACACGGCGGTTACGCCGCTGGCCGCTACTGGTTGCCGCGCGGACGACGGCAACTCCTCGTCGTCGTCAGGTAGGCGGTTACCCGTTGGCCGCTACTGGTTGCCGCGCGGACGACGGCAACTCCTCGTCGTCGTCAGGTAGGCGGTTACCCGTTGGCCGCTACTGGTTGCCCGCCGGTGGCCTGTTGGTTGTCCGCCACGATCCTTGCTTTCGCCCGTAGAGAAATAAGAAAGGAGGGCACCATCCGCCGTGAACCGCTGGCTGTTCAAGGAAGAACCGTCGCACTACAGTTACGCCGATCTGGAACGGGACGGCGAGACCGTCTGGGAAGGTGTCGCTAACCCATTAGCACAGAAGCATTTACGTAGCGTGCGGCGCGGCGACCTCATCCTCTATTACCACACCGGCGCCGAAAAAGCTGTCGTCGGGATCATGGAGGCGGCGGCCAACCCGCAGCCCGACCCGGCCGATCCGTCCGGTCAACGGGTGGTGTTGCGGGTTCGGCCCCGTCGCCGCCTACCGCTCGCGGTGCCACTGACGCTCATCAAGGCCGAGCCGCTGTTTGCCGGATGGGAGCTGGTTCGCATGCCGCGGCTATCGGTGATGCCCGTGCCGGAGCCGCTGTGGCGGCGGATCGAGGAGCTGGCCGGCCTGTCGCCAGATGCCTCTGACGCTCGTCGCGGCGGGTCGGTACAATAAAAGCCGTTCCCATGGCCGCTGACCGTACCGGCGACCAGACCGATGGCTGATTCGGGTCATTCTTAACTATAGTCATGGGAATAGTGAACATTCCGCCGACACGACCCAGCGGTGGACCATGGGGCGGCTATCCGGTGGCTGTCTGTCCCGGTGGGCTATTTGGCGGCTATTTGGCGGCTGTCGGATGACCAGGAGCTTATGTCCAATCAACGGTTTGTAACGTCGGTTCCGCACTGTGGCAGTGACTATCTGATGGAGGTGTGAATGATGGCGATTCGGCCCTGTCCGGCCCGCGTTCTGATAGCGGTAATAATGATAGTTGCGGCGGGTTGGCTCGTGGCTGGCCCCCCCGCTGTCGGACAGGGGCAAGCCCCCGGCGGCGGGCCGCTGAAGCTCGCCAACGTCCGTCTGAGCATCGGCGAGCTGGGGCCGCCACGCCCGGACCACCGTTTCCTCCCCGGCGACATCGTCTTTGTCAGCTACGACATCGTCGGCCTGAGCATCGCTTCCGACGGCACGGCCAAATACCGCATGGCCATGGAGGTCAGCGACACCGCCGGCAAGGTCTATTTCAAGGAAAATCCCCGCGACCTGACCGATTTTGTCCCCCTGCGCGGCAACAGCCTGCCCGCCCGGGCCTTCGTTACCATCGGCCTGGACCAGCCGCCTGGCCGTTACGTCTGCAAGGTCACCGTCATCGACCCCGCTACCCAGGCGACCGCCAGCTTCAACGCCCCGTTTGAAGTCCTCAAACCCGATTTCGGCATCGTCGCCCTCTACCCGACCCTCGATCCGCAGCGCCAGATCGCCGCACCGGCGACCCTGATCGTCGGTCAGACCCTCTTTGTCAACTTCAGCATCGTCGGCTTCCAGCGCGACCCGAAGACCCGCCAGCCTCACGTGCAGACGGAATACCAACTGCTCGACGAGTCCGGCCGGCCGCTCCTCGACAAGCCGATCACCCAGGTTCAAAACCAGGGGGTCGACGAGGCGGTGCCCCTCTACACTCTGCAGTTCCCGCTGTTTGTCAACCGCCCGGGCAAGTTCCGCTTGCGGATCACGGCTACCGACAAAGTGGCTGGCTCCAAAACGTCGCAGGTCGAATTGCCTATCATAGTAATAGCGGCCCAGTGAGGGCCGGCCGCACAAGCAGGAGCGGCCCACGCCGGCCGGCTGCGGCCGCCCGCGATTGACCGACGGGCCGGAATCATTTGCGATCGCCGCACGGGGACAGCACGATGACGCCATCCGAACGTGCCGAACAGATCGCCCGCTTTCGGGCCATGGCCGAAGGGGACCCGGACGACGACCTGGCCCATTTCCGGCTGGGGCAGGTGTTGATGGAGGACGGGCAGTACGCCGCCGCGGCGGAAGCGTTCGAGCGGGTCTTGCAGATCAACCCGGTTTTCTCCCGCGTTTACCAGCATCTAGGGGAATGCTACGACCGGCTGCAGCAGACCGATCGGGCGGTGGAGGTGTGGAAGCGGGGCTATCAGGTGGCTGAGGAGCGTGGCGACCGCGTTCCCAAGGAGGCGATCGCCCGGCTGCTGACCGCTCGCGGCGTGGAGCTGCCGCAAACAGTGACGGCGTCGGAGGATACCGGCAGCCCCGGCGGGTTCCGCTGCCAGCGGCCCGGATGCCTGGAGGGTCGCCGCGCCCGCCAACTGGCCGCCCCGCCGTTCCCGGACGAGCTGGGCCAACGCATCTACGAACAGATCTGCGCCGCCTGCTGGAACCTCTGGCACCGCGACCTGAGCATCAAGGTCATCAACGAGCTGCGGCTCGACCTGTCCTCCGAGTTCGGGCAGGCGGAATACGACAAGTACATGCGGGACTTTTTCGGATTTGAGCAGGAACCGGCATCGTGAGTGCGGCGGGGGAACTGCTGGTCCGCTACGGCAAGCTTGGCATTCTGGGCCGCTGCGAGGCCCCGGTGCCCGTGCCGCGCGGCGGCGTGGCCATCGTCCGGACTCCCCGCGGCGTGGAAGCAGCCGAGGTCTTGGTCGCCGGCCATGCCGGGACCCTTCCGGGGCCGGACTGTGCCTTCCTCCGGCTGGCCGATGCTGCCGATCACGCCGCCATCGCCGCGGCGGAGGAGCGGGCCGCCGACCTGCTGCACGAGCTGGCCGCCGCACCCGCCCCGTGGTGGGTCGTGGACGTCGAATGCACCCTGGACGGCGGGGTCATCGTCCACGTGCTGCCGTACGGACAGCCCCCGCCGGCTGAGCAGACCGAGTCCTGGCTGGCCGACTGGGAACGCCGCACCGCCTCGCCGTGGCGACTGCTCCCGCTGGCGACTCTCCCGCCGGTCCCCGCGGCGCCCCCCGGTGGTCATCCGGATGCTGTTTCAGACGTAACTTGTTGCACCATAAATGCTTGCGGCAACTGTCGCAGCGACAATGCCCCCGGCGGACCCCCCGGTCGTTCCGGCTGCTCCTCCTGCAACAACGGCTGCGGCCACCAGAATGCCGGCCATTCGGATTGCGGCTCCAACGGCTGCGGCACCTCCTCCTGTGCCCGCCGTCACTTCCGCCGCCCCGACGATCTGACCGCCTACTTCGCCCAGCTCCGCCAGCAGATGGAACGCCGCCACTCGTTGATCTGAGAGTGCTTTGAAGGTCAGATCTTCGGGCGAGGCGGCGGCGATCCGGACGTTCCCCGGAGCGGACCTTGCCGCCGGCCCCCCTGCCGCGGTGGCGACCCCTCCCGTTTGCACATCCCGCACCCTTTCCGTACAATGCCCCCGGCTGGACGCACAACGCCCGATACCGCCAACGGAGGACGGACCATGACTCGCATGTTCATCGTCACCCTGGGAGCCGCACTGATGACTAGTTCGCAGGCCGCTTGGGCCGCCAATCCGATTGTGATCATGGAAACCAACATGGGCACCATTAAGATCGAGTTGTTTGCGGACAAGGCGCCCATCACCGTCAAAAATTTCCTCCAATATGTCGATGACAAGCACTACGACGGGACGATCTTCCACCGCGTCATCGATGGCTTCATGATCCAGGGGGGCGGCTACGAGCCGGGCCTGAAAGAGCGTAAGACCCGTCCGCCGATCAAAAACGAGTCGGCCAACGGCCTGTCCAACCTCCGCGGCACCATCGCCATGGCCCGTACCCCGGACCCCGACAGCGCCACCGCCCAGTTTTTCATCAACGTCAAGGACAACACCTTCCTCGACCGGGCCAACGCCAAAGACGGCGTCGGCTATTGCGTGTTCGGCCGCGTCATCGAGGGGATGGACGTGCTCGACAAGATCAAAAGCGTCAAGACGACCCGCCGCGGCGTCCATTCCGACGTGCCGGAAAAGGACGTGGTCATCCTCTCCGTGCGGCGGGCCCAGTGAGCCTGTTGCGGCCAGGTATTGCGTAAGTGGTTATCAGGTAATGGATTACGGATCCGAGCCCATCTCCGTGCGGCGGGCCTGTTCGGCCACCTCCTGGGCCAGGCGGGCCAGAGCGGGGCTGAGCCGTACCTCATAGCGGGGCGGTTGACACAGCGACTTGTATGGGTCGGGCAAGGCGGCGAACTGTCGCCGGAAGTAGGCCCGCCGGGCCTCCACGGACGGGGCCGGCGTCGTGCGGCGGCCCTGCTCCATCCGCACCTCCAGTAGCGGCTGCATCTCCGGCGGGGCCGGTTCGTCCCAGCCGCTAATCAGGTCGTAAGCGAGTTGCCCCGCCGCGTCGTAACCGCGGTACACCTGCTTGGCCCCGGGCAGGCTCTGCTTGTGTTCGCTGAGCTTGAGGACTGGCCGGCCCGCATAAGCCGTCAGCTTATAGGCACAGTCGCCGTAGGGGGCGTCGGCGGACACGCCGACTTTGGTGCCGACGCCGAAGGCGTCGATCGGGGCTCCGGCCCGCACCAGTTCGTCCACCACGTACTCGTCCAGGCTGCCGCTGGCGAAGATCCGCAGGCCGGGGAAGCCGGCGGCGTCGGCCAAGGCCCGGGCTGAGCGGGACAGCTCCAGCAGGTCGCCGCTGTCCAGGCGGATCCCTTGCAGCTCGTGCCCCTGCTGCCGCAGCTCGCGGGCCACGACCAGGGCATGCCGCACGCCGGCCAGGGTGTCGTAAGTGTCGACCAGCAAAGTGGTTTTGTCGGGAAAGCTGCGGGCGTACGTGCGGAAGGCATCGATTTCCCGCGGGAAAGCGCTGATGAACGCGTGGGCCATCGTGCCGTAGACGGGGATGTTGTACTGCAGGCCGGCCAGGACGTTGCTGGTGCCGTCAAAGCCGACCAGCCAGCCGCAGTAGGCGGCGGCGGTGGCGGCTTCGACGCCGTGACAGCGGCGGGCCCCGAAGTCGATCACCTGCCGCGACCCCGCCGCCCAGCGGACCCGCGCCGCTTTGGTCGCCAACAGCGTGTGCAGATGCAACTGGTTGACAATGTACGTCTCGACCAACTGCCCCTCGAGAATTGGTGCGACCACTTCCAATAGCGGCTCGTCCGCAAAGACCAGCGTCCCTTCCGGCACGGCCCGCACCTGGCCGGTGAACCGCACCTGCTCCAGAAACCGCAGGAACGCCGGGTCGAACCGCCCCAACCGCTCCAGGGCGGCGAGTGCGGCCGCGTCGAAACGGAACTGCTCCAGGTAATCGAGCACCTGTTCGATCCCGGCGGCGACCAGATAGCCGCGGTCGGCCGGCAATTTGCGGAAAAAGAAGCTGAACGTGGCCAGCTCGTGCATCCCGGCCTGCCAGTAGGTCTGGGCCATCGTCAGCTCGTAGAGGTCGGTGAACAGGGTCAACGCCGCCTCGGGCATGGCATGTGTGGTTCTCGGACCGCCGTTTACGGTGGTCAGCAGCCCGTCTGCCCACTTGGTCGGCCAGGGTCCTCTGTCTGGCCGTGCCGCGTAAAGCAGACCGGGGTATTGGGAGCGGCACTGCCGCCGGGCCGCATTTGCTATGCTAACGTTATAGCCCTTGGAGCGGGGGGCCAGCAGCGCCGCCGCTTGCGGCAGCACCTTGCCGGGGCGGCTGGCCCGGCCGCTCGCCAGGCGGCGTCCCCGTCGCTGGGTGGGGTCTGATCGTTGTGCGGCGAACCGGATCGCCGGGGGCGGTCGCGATCTATCGACTGCTGCCCATTGCTTGCCGCCGGGTGCTGCCGGCGGCCTGTTCCCAGGGAGGTTTCCCATGAACGCGGTCGAACTCCGGCTGTTACGGCTCACGGCCGGCGATTTGATGAATCGCGAGGTCAAGACGTTAACCGCAGATCTGCCGCTGCGGGAAGCAGCGGAGCAGCTCCGTCAGCACGGGGTGCGGGGCATGCCGGTGGTCGATGCGGCCGGGCGGGTCGTGGGGATGTTGTCGATGGCCGATCTGGCCCGCTGGGCGGCGGATCGGCACCGCAACGGTCCCGGCGGCCGGGCCTGCGCGTTCCAACGGGTGGAACGGCTGCCGGGGGGACGGGAAGAGGTCCTGTGTGTGTTGCCCATCGGCTCCTGTCCGTTCCAGCGGGAATATGTGACGGCAGAGGGGCAGCGGGTCCTGGTCTGCGGCGAGCCGCAGGGGATCCCGACCGACTGGCAGGTGGTCGCCCCGGAGCCGCCCGCGGCGGTGGTGCGGGAGGTGATGACCACCACAGTGCGGAGCGTGCCGCCGCACACCCCGGTGCCCGAGCTGGCCCGCCGCATGCTCGCCGAGGGGATCCACCGCCTCCTGGTCACCGATCCGGCCGGCCAGCTCCTCGGCATCGTCAGTGCCGACGACCTGCTCCAGGTTCTGGCCCATCTCGACGACGAACGGTTCGCCGCCGCAGGGGAAACCGAATAGCTGTATGACTAGATAAAATAAGGTTAATTAAAGTATAATCTAGCATCGGTCAAACTATTTCGTCAACAAACAGGACCTAGGACAGGCCGCACATGAGTTATCCGGCGACCATTGCCTATTTTTCGATGGAGATCGGCCTGGAATCGGCGATCCCGACCTACAGCGGCGGCCTGGGTGTTCTGGCCGGCGACACGCTGCGGGCCGCCGCGGACCTGGGCATCCCGATGGTCGGAGTCAGCCTGGTGCACCGCAAGGGGTATTTTCGCCAGAAGCTGAACGCGGCGGGGGAGCAGACGGAGCTTGCGGCGGAGTGGCAACCGGAGGTAGTGCTGGAGCCGCTGACGCCGCGGGTGCAGGTTGCCATCGAAGGGCGGGCCGTCGCCGTGCGGGCGTGGCGCTATTGGGTCCACGGCATTACCGGCTGGAGCGTGCCGGTCTACCTGCTCGACACCGACCTGGAAGAGAACAGCTCCTGGGACCGCCGCCTGACCGACCATCTCTACGGCGGCGACAGCTACTACCGGTTGTGTCAGGAGGTCGTGCTCGGGCTGGGGGGTGCGGCGATGCTGCAGGCCCTGGGGCATGAAGGGATCATGACCTACCACATGAACGAGGGGCACTCCGCCCTGCTGGTGCTGGGGCTGTTGCGGCAGCTTCATGGCGGGGAGCTGCCGGAGCGGCTGACGCCGGAGCTGCACGAGCAGGTGCGGCAACGGTGCGTGTTCACGACGCACACCCCCGTGCCCGCCGGGCACGACCAGTTCGACGCCGAGCTGGTCCGCCGCGTGCTCGGCGAACCGGCGGCCTCTCTCGCCCTGCAGTCCGACACCCAGCCGGACAACATCCTCAACATGACCGGCCTGGCCCTGAGCTTTTCCCGCTATGTCAACGGCGTGGCCCTCCGTCACGGCGAAGTCTCCCGCGACATGTTCCCCGGCTACCCCATCGACTCGATCACCAACGGCGTCCACGCCCTGACCTGGACGGCCGATCCGTTCCGCGAGCTTTACGACCGGCACATCCCCGAGTGGCGGCGGGACAATCTGTACCTGCGTTACGCGATCAACCTGCCGCTCGCCGAGATCCTGGCCGCGCATGCGGCGTGCAAGCAGCAACTGCTGGCCGAGGTGGAGCGTCGGGGGCACCGGCTCGACCCGCATCATCTGATACTAGGGTTTGCCCGCCGAGCCACCGCCTACAAGCGGGCTGACCTGCTGTTTACCGACCTCGACCGTCTGCGGCGGATCAGCCGCCAGGCTGGGCCGCTGCAGGTCATCTACGCCGGCAAGGCCCACCCGCGGGACGAAGGGGGCAAGGCGTTGATCCGCCGGGTCTTCGCCGCCGCGGCCGCCCTCCGCCCGGATGTAACCGTCGTCTATTTGGAAGATTACGACATGAACCTGGCCCGCCAGATCTGTGCCGGCAGCGACGTCTGGCTCAATACGCCGCTCAAGCCGCAGGAAGCCTCCGGCACCAGCGGCATGAAGGCCGCCCTCAACGGCGTGCCCAGCCTGAGCGTCCTCGACGGTTGGTGGGTCGAGGGGTGCATCGAAGGGGTCACCGGCTGGGCCATCGGCGAGGACGGGCAACGCCCCAGCGACCCCGCCCGCGAGGCCGCTTCCCTCTACGACAAACTGGAATATGTCATTGTGCCAATGTTCTACAAACGCCCGTTGGCCTTTGCCGAAATCCAGCGGGCAGCCATTGCCCTCAACGGCTCCTACTACAACGCCCAGCGGATGATGATGCAGTACCTGTCCAACGCCTACGCCGCCTGCGGGGCGATCGGCAACGTCATCTGCCCAGCGGTTTCCGTGCGGCCGCGTCCCGCCCCTTGCTGAGTTCTCAACCCTATCTCTTGCAACCCTGCAACCGCAATCATCACACCCGCCATCCTGGCACTCCGGGCAATCCTGCAATCATCACTCGTCCGGTAATGATCTGGAATCTCGCTCACCGTCGTCGTCGCCGCCACCAACTCCGGATAATCCTGCAATCATCACTCGTCCGGTAATGATCTGGAATCTCGCTCACCGTCGTCGTCGCCGCCACCAACTCCGGGCAATCCTGCAATCATCACTCGTCCGGTAATAATTGTTGCGGGCCCGGCGATTCCGGTTCTCCGCCGCGTCTCCGCCACGCCCGCTCGAAGCCCTCACCGTCGGCGGGCCAGCTCCTGCAACGCGGCGATGCCCCGCTCCAGCGTCGCGTCCGGCACCGCATAGGAGATGCGGAAATGCGTATCCCGCTGGCTAAAGACCTTGCCGGGGATGATCAACAGCTTGTGCCGGAGAGCTTCTTTAGCAAATTCCGTGGCGGTGCCCCAGGGAACCTTGGGGAAGGCGTAAAACGCCCCCTGCGGCACGACCAGCTCGTAGTGTTCCTGCAGTCCGGCGACGATCCGGTCGCGTTTGCGGCGGTAGGCCGCCTGCGTGGCGGTCATGTCGGTGGTCCAGGCGGTCAGGGCCGCCCGCTGCGCGATGCTGGGGGCGCACACGTACGTAAATTGTTGCAGCTTCGCCATTTCCTGCACCAGCCGCGACGGGCCGTGCACCCACCCCAGCCGCCAGCCGGTCATCCCGTAGGTCTTGCCGAACCCTTCGACGACCAGGACGTGCTCGCCGAACGCCGCCGGGCTGACCGCCGGGCCGTCGTAATGGAAGCCGCGGTAGATCTCGTCGCTGATGACCACCAGGCCGTGGCGGCGGGCCAGCTCGACGATGCCTTGGGCGGTCGCGGCGTCCAGGGCCACGCCGGTCGGGTTGGCCGGTGTACTGAAGACGATCGCCTTGGTCCGCGGTACGATCGCCGCCGCCAGACGGTCCGGATCGGGGCGGAAATCCGGGTAGGTATCGACGGCAACCATGCGGCCGCCGGCCAAGGCGATGTGGTTGGGGTAAGCGACGAAGTAGGGATCGGGGACCAACACCGCGTCGCCGGGATCGAGCAGGGCCAGAAAGGCCAGGAACAGGCCGCCGCTGGTGCCGCTGGTGACCAGCACGTCGCGGTCCTGGCCGGGGAAGCGTCGCCGCACGTCCGCCAGCAGCAGCTCCCGCAGCTCGGGGATGCCCTGGGTGAGGGTGTAGCCGTTGAATCCGGCGTCGATGGCCGCCTTGGCCGCCGTTTTGATCGGTTCCGGCACGTCGAAATCGGGCTGGCCGATGCTCAGGTCGATCGGGTCGTGCAGGGACTGGGCCATTTCGAAGACGCGGCGGATGCCGGAAGCCTCCACCTGCCAGGCCCGTTGCGCGAGCAAGCGTTCGTAGTCCACGGTCAGGTCCTCGCCGCTAGGGGGCGTTGCTGTCGGGGGCGGGATCCAGTGGGATACAGAGCAGGGTATGATCCGCCGCCGTGGCCGCCAACGATGCCGCCGCGACAGTGCAGCGGTAGGAGCGCCATTTTCCTGTCGGGCAGGGATGCGGGGTCATTCCTCCAGCTCGGCGGGGTCGACCTGGGTCGCCGCCTCGTCGGCCAGGCGGTCGAGGATCCCCTGGACGACGCTCATCCGTTCCGGCCGCTTGTGGGCGTTGGGCTGGAGGCAGGCGTGGATCAGCTCGGCCAGCTCCTCGGGTACGGCGGGGTTGAGCGCCCGCACCGGCTTGAGCTGCTCGCGGAACAGGGCCGCCGACAGAGGCAGCCCGCCCGGCGGCGGCACCCAGCCCGGCGGCAACTGCAACGTCGTCAGCCGGTACATCGTCGCCCCGAAATTGTAAATGTCCGTCCGCTCGTTGATGATCTTGTGCTCGACTGTCTCCGGGGCCATGTACTCCGGTGTGCCCTGGACGCGGTTTTTCCCCTCGCCGCGGATCCAGGCCAGGCCGTAATCGATGATCTTGACCCGGCAGCCGCGGTCGTAGATCAGGTTGCCGGGCTTGATGTCGCCGTGATAGACCCCTTGGTGGTGCATGTGCGTCAGGGCATCGGCGATCCGCTCCAGCACCCGCAGCAGCTTGGGCAGCCGCAATAGCGGCAGCTTGTCCATCGGCGTGCCGGGGGCGTACTCGATCAGAAGCCGTGCCCGTTTCGGGCCGCTGAACCACCCCTTGTCGATCTCCAGGGTGTGTACCTGCACCAGGTTTGGGTGCCGCAGCATCTGGGCGACGCGGTACTCGTGCCGGGCCTGCTCCAGATACTTGCGGTCCTCCGGCGTCTCGATCGTGATGAGCTTCAGGACGTAGTCCTTGCCGTCCTCCTCGCGGCGGATCCGCAGCACCCGGCTGTGGGCCCCTTGCCCCAGCGTCTCCAGGATCGTGAACTTGCCGATGCGGTCGATGGCCATGGTCGGTTCCGCTCGTAGTGGCGCCGTCGGGTCAGTCGGCCGCGGATTGCGGCGGTCTGTGCCGTCAACGGCCTGCTTACACCCTAGCATATCAGTAGAGGGGACCGTTTGCGGGCAAAAAGTCGCCGTCCCGGTCGCAGCGGGGAGGGGACGATGGGGCGCGAAGCCAACAGCACGGCGGCCCTGGAAAGCCGCACCCAAGCCTACGGGCGGGAAATCTTCGCCCGGGCCGCCGACTACCTGCCGCCGGTCGGCTCGCCGCAGTGGCTGGACGACCGCCTGCTGCAGTTGGGGATGTACCACCCGGCCCTGAAGGTGCAACTGTTCCGCTTTATCGACACCCTGCCGGCGTTGCGCAAGCCCCAGGAGGTGGTGCGGCACCTGCGGGAGTACCTGGAGGAGGCCCGGCAGGAGCTGCCCGGCTGGGCCCGGCTGCTGCTGCCGCTAATCCTGGGCGGGGGGCCGCTGGGGCGGCTGGTGGCCCGCCTGGCGGAGCGGGGAGCGGCCCGCATGGCCCGCCGCTTCATCGCCGGCAGCACCCTCGAGCAGGCCCTGACAGCCATCCGCCGCCTGCGAGACGACGGCCTGGCCTTCACCCTTGACCTACTCGGCGAAGCCACCCTCACTGAATCCGAAGCCGACGCCGTCCAGCAGCAATACCTCCGCCTCCTCGACGGCCTGACCGCCGAAGTCCACCGCTGGCCGGAACAGCCCCTCATCGACCGCGACGACCGCGGACCCCTGCCACGGGTCAACCTCTCCGTCAAACTCTCCGCCCTCTATAGCCAGTTCGACCCGATCGACCCAGAGGGAGTCTGCGCGGCGGTGCGGCGACGCCTGGAGCCGATCCTCCACCTGGCCCGCCAGCGTGGCGCGTTCATCAATTTCGACATGGAACACTACGCGGTCAAGGACCTGACCCTGTTCATCGTCCGCCGCCTGCTGGCCGAGCCGCCGCTACAGGACTGGCCGGACGTCGGCGTGGCCATCCAGGCCTACCTGCATGATACGCCGCACGACCTGGAGGAACTGCTCCGCTGGGTCCGCGATGTCCGGCAATGCCCCATCTGGGTCCGCCTGGTCAAGGGGGCCTACTGGGACTACGAAACGGTGGTCGCCGCCCAGAACGGCTGGCCCATTCCCGTCTTCCAGCACAAGGCCCAGTCCGATTACCAGTTCGAGCAGCTCAGCGGCTTTTTGCTGCGACACCACGAGTGGCTCCGGCCGGCGTTCGGCTCGCACAACATCCGCAGCATGGCCCACGCCATGGCCCTGGCCGAGGCTTACGGCGTGCCGCCCGGCCGCTTCGAGTTCCAAATGCTCTACGGCATGGGCGGCCCAATCCAGCAAGCTGTCCGCTCCCTGGGCTACCGCGTGCGGATCTACACCCCCTTTGGCCAGCTTCTGCCCGGCATGGCCTATCTGGTCCGCCGCTTGCTGGAGAACAGCTCGAACGATTCATTTTTGCGGCAAGGGTTTGCGGAAGGGGTCGCCGAGGAGGTGCTGCTGATGAATCCGGCGTCGCATATTCCGGTTCAGACGGGGACCGGTCCGCAGACGGGAACTGGCCCGCAGACGGGAACTGGCCCGCTGATGGGGACCGGCCCGCTAGCGGCGACGAGCCACGGCACGACGCGATCCGTGGTCGAGTCGCCGCCGGGGACGGACTGGCCGCCGTTTGCCAACGAGCCGCATACCGATTTTAGCCGGTCGGAAGCCCGCGACCGCCTGCGGCGGGCCTTGGAACAGGTGCGGACCCAGTTCGGCCGGACCTATCCGGTCGTAGTCGACGGCCAGGCGTTGCCGATCCATCGGACGCTGGCCAGCGTGAATCCGTCGCGGATTGATGAGATTGTGGGTCAGGTGGCCCTGGCGACGCCGGAACAGGCGGAGCAGGCGGTGGCGGCGAGCCTGCGGGCGTTTCCGGCCTGGCGGGACACGCCGCCGCGACAGCGGGCCGAGCTGTTGCGTCGCCTGGCGGCCGAGCTACGCCGCCGCCGCGACGAGCTGACCGCCTGGATCATCTACGAGACCGCCAAGCCGTGGCGGGAGGCGGACGCCGACGTCGCCGAAGCCATCGACTTTTGCGAGTATTATGCCCGCGAGATGGTCCGCCTGGGCGTGCCCCGCTCCCGGCACGTCCCCGGCGAGGACAACTGGTATTTCTACGAGCCGCGTGGCGTGGCTGTGGTCATCGCCCCGTGGAATTTTCCCCTGGCCATCCTCACGGGCATGGCCACCGCTGCCCTGGTCGCCGGCAACCCAGTCATCCTCAAGCCGGCGGAGCAGGCGTCGGTGGTCGCCGCCCAGCTTCTGGACTGCCTGCAGCGGGCCGGGCTCCCGCCCGGCGTCGTCCAGTTCCTTCCTGGCATCGGCGAGGAGGTCGGGCCGGTCCTGGTGTCCCACTCGGACGTAGCGGTCATCGCCTTCACCGGCTCGCTCCGGGTGGGACTGGCGATCCACGAGGCGGCAGCTAGGACTCCGCCAAGCCAGCGGCACATCAAAAAGGTCATCGCCGAAATGGGGGGCAAAAACGCCATCATCATCGACAGCGACGCCGACCTGGACGAAGCGGTCAAAGGAGTGGTCGAGTCGGCTTTTGGCTACAGCGGCCAGAAGTGTTCGGCTTGCTCGCGGGCGATCGTGCTGGAGGGGATCTACGAGGCGTTCGTGCAGCGGCTGGTCGAGGCGGTCCGTAGTATCCGCATCGCCGCGGCGGACGATCCGGCCTGTTTTGTCGGGCCGGTGATCGACGCTGAGGCCCGTGACCGGATCGAGCAGACCATCGCCGCCGCACAGGGGTATGCCCGCCTGGTCTATCGGGCAGAGGTCGGCCCCCTCGCCCAGCAGGGGTATTTCGTCGGCCCGGCGATCTTCACCGACGTGCCGGAGGACTCGCCGCTGGCCCAGGAGGAAATCTTCGGACCGGTACTGGCCGTCCTGCGGGCCCGCGACATCGACGACGCCCTGCGGATCGCCAACGGCACCCGCTATGCCCTCACCGGTGGCTGCTATAGCCGTAGCCCGGAACACCTGGAGCGGGTCAAACGGGAATTCCGCGTCGGCAATCTCTATCTCAACCGCAAGATCACCGGGGCGTTGGTGGATCGGCAGCCGTTCGGCGGCCTGCGACTGAGCGGCATTGGCTCCAAAGCCGGCGGCCCGGACTACCTATTGCAATTTTTGCAGCCGCGGACGGTCACCGAAAACCAGCTCCGCCGCGGCTTCGCCCCCGACACCGTGACGGCGTGAATCGGGAATGGCGAATAGCGAATGGCGAATAGCGAATGGCGAATGGGGAGTAGGGGAATTGGCGCAGGAAGGGTGCGTCCCAGAATGTATCCCCGGCGGTTCGGACCGGCCTAGAGAAGGTTGCGGCGTGGGGATTGGGACCCACGGTGTAATGCGACCAACGCCGGCCCAGATGTGGCCGTGGTGGCCGACTACCCGCACCTACCCCCAGGATTGGTTGGTGTTATGTTCCGCTCCGGCCTAGATGTGCCCGTGGCGGCCGACCACCCGCACCGTACTCGCTTGCGGCCCCTTGTCCCCCATCTGCTCGACGAACGCCACCTCCGTACCCGGCTTCAACTCGTCGATCGAAGCATTGATTACGGCGTTTTTGTGGAAGTAGATCTCCCGGCCGTCGAGGGTCCGCAGAAAGCCGTAGCCTTCATCGGGGAAGAGGCGTTCCACCTTGGCATGCGGCTGCTCCTCAAGGTGCTTGACCTCCTGGCGACGCTTGCGGGCATAGTCTTCCAACTGCCGGATGGCCGCCTCGAAAGCCTCCTTGATGGCGATCGGCAGGGCTTTGGCTGCCGTCTGGCCCGGGGCCTCCCGCGACACGGCGATCTCCCCGCCGGGAACCGTGATGTCCAGACGGATCTGGTAGACGTTGCCGTTTTTGTGGTGGCGGTGCGGGATGTCGATCACCACCCGACACGACATGATCCGATCGTAAAAACGCTCGAGCTTGGCGGCCCGCTCGCGAACCATCTGTTCGACTTCCGCATCCGGTTCCATGTTGTGGAACGAGATTTGCATAGGCAGTTGCATGCCACTCACTCCTTCGCCGGTGGCCGGGATTGCCCGGCGGCACCATGTCCACCAGGTACCGAGACGTTCCGTCACGTTTGCGGCAACGGGGATCTGCCCCGCCTGCCGCTATAACAGCATACGTTACCCAAAAGGGATATGGAAGCAGCTTTTGGACGTCCGCGGCGACATTTCCCGCGGGCGGCTGGTCAGGCCGACAGCCAGCAGGGGTGTTCCGGCGGCCAGCAGGGGTGCCCCGGCAGCCGCTTACGGCCACAGCTCGCGGATTTCGTGCGGCAAGGTCTTTTTGACGCTTTCGACCTCGCCGGCAGTGATGTGACGGTTGATCTCCTGACAAACGGCTCGGACCACTGCTTCCAGGTCGCTCTCGGGATATCCCCGCATCTGCTGACGGACCGCCTCCAGAAACGCTTCGCGGTGTCGCTCCTTGAGCGGCTTGCCGGCCGGGTGCCATCCCTCAAAAAACACCCCCCGCAATATCAACGGTAACTGCGCAGCAAACGACGCCGCCACGTCCACCGTCATATGGTCCCGCAGGGCGTGCAGCACTGCCCGCAACGCCCCATACGCCCGGTGCCGGTCGTCCCAGTTCATCCGCTCCATGATCCCGTTGAGCCAGATGTTGGCGGTTTGGATCGTGCTGTCGAAGGCTTCCAGTCCGGTTTGGCTCATCGCTGGTTCCTCCATTCGGATGGAAATTATGGTGCTGCTCCCATGGGCTGGGTAGTTAGCTCTATCTGCAGGGATGAGTGATGCAAACCGGATGCCAATCGGCATTTGGGACGCCGGGGAGGAACCGCACGGATCCGGCGGCCAGACATTATCAATCGTATTTCTAATTTCCGCAATGACTTACGAACCGAACGGGCTGAGAGGGGGCTAAAGGGGGAGGAACAGAGCGGTCGGCGGCGGCCGTCGCCGGGCTGGGCCAAGCTGTCCGCCGACCATGGACTGTGCCATTTTGGCACACCTGATGGCCGCTCCCAAGGGAAGAAGGAAAGCGAGGGACGAAGGAAAAGCAGGGACGAAGGCAAGCTCAGGTCGCCGCGGCGGGGGCGGGCGGCAGTCTTGAGGCCGGCGCCGTTAACGGTGGCCCGGGAAGGAGGGGGACGCTTCCGGGGCGTAGGTGTTGCTGCCGGGGATGGGCCAGACGCTGACCGACGGCCGCCGCGGGCGTGGCGAAGCGGCGAAGATCCCGACCCAGCCGAACGGCACGCCGGGACTGGGCACCTGCCGCCACTGCCGTACCAGGTCGTCGTTGCCGAATACGCCGGGGATGGGGCCGTAGACCGGCACCGGCGGGCCGTAGAGACTCAGGCCGTTCGACCAGAAGCTGCCGGCCCGGCCAGAATAACCCGGGAAGCCCCAGGGATAGCCGACATACGGGCCGCCGGTCAGACCGGGATAGGTCCACGCAGGGGCGACCCGCGGCCCGTGCGGCCAGCCGCTCGGGTAGAAGCCCGGCCCGAAGGCTGGCCCGACTGCCACCGCGATGTCCCAGCGTGGCGGGGGCGACGGGGGAGTCGGGGCGTGCAGCGGTCGTTCCCAGTCGGGTCGCCGGACCAGGCCGGGGTCGTCCGCCGGCTGCGGTGATGCCGGTTGCGGCGTGGTTGGCGGCGGGGTGGCCGGAACGGGCTGTGCTAGGCCGCTGGCCGGGAGGAACAGGCAGAGGAGCAAGGGGGAGGCGAAGCGTCGCCGCAGAGGTCGCCGCGTGGGTGGGGTCATGGCCGCTCTTCCGAAGGGGAACGATGCCGTGTGGATCGCTAGGCGTATCGGTCCGCCAGTGGCAGCGACTGCATCACAGTTCGTGGCGGGGGGCCAGGCGGTCACCGCCGCGGCGGCAATTCCGATGGAGGCGGTGCTTCTGCTGGGATTGGTTTGTTGGGAGCATTCGATTCATTCGGCGGGACCACTGCTCCCGGTGCAGCAGGCGCCGGGCGAAGGTCGGATGCGGGCGGCGCCTGCGGCCCCGCAGACATCGCCGGAGCGGCGGGAGTCAGCTGGGGCGTCGCCACAACGATGCGTTGCCGGATCGCTCCCAAGCGACCCTCCGGGGTGTGGCCGGCCAGGACCAGCTCGTACTCGGGGGCGGAACCCACGGTGAAGCTCAGCCGGCAACGGCCCCGCTGGTCCCCTTCGCCCGGCAGCACGATCACCGGCTGCCAGAGGATGGTATCCGTTTCCGTTGCGGCCCCGGAGCTCCCCGGCCGCGGCGGCGCATACTCCCGCACGATCAGCGGCGGTAGGGAGATCGCGACGATCCCCGCAAGTTGCCGGTAGATCGCGTCAAGCTCGTCTGGTCCCTGCCGATCGGATGGCCCGGGATCGTTCGAGGAATGCCGCACGGCCAGCAGTTGGCGGCCGCGTTCCAACTCCTCGCTGCGTCGCGAGGATTCTTGTTGGGCGAATTTCTCCGCCTGCTCACGGAGTTGTTGCTGCAGCTCCTGCATTTTTTGGGTAAGCTCGCGCGACTGAGCGGATTCCATCGCAGCGGTTTTGAAAGAGCCGGACCGTCCCTGCATCGAGGTACCGGACAGTCCTTCCCTCCCTTTCATCGGCTCAGTGCCGGCATCGGCATGACCGGTCACCGGAGCCGTCGTCAGGCCGCGGCTGTCCAAAACGGCGAGCTGGCGGGGGTTGTTGAGTGGCTCCTGAAGCCGCTCCACAGGGATCTCCTTCCACCCTGAAGGTCGTCCATCATTGCGCAGGAGGGGCGGGAGGAGTGATCCAAGGGGGGATTTGGGCAGCACCGTCGGGGGCGGCAGCTTGTACTGATTGTACTGAACTTTGGGCATCGCGGGAGCAGGAGTAGCCTTATCGGCAACCCGGTCGCCGGTCGCCGTGATGGGTGACGTTTCCCGAAACTGCGTACCGTGTTTTTTCGCATCACCCGACAGGGATTGACCGGGGTTTTTCCAGCGTCTGTTCCCAGAGGCGGAAGGGTCGGCGGGCGAAGCAGTAGCGGGTGGTCCATTTGCCGACGGCGCACCTGTCGCCGCTGTTGTGGAGGTCGCGTCCTGTTTCGGGGACGCCGTCGGCTGAGCGGTCGCTGGCGACAGATCCGGCGTTGGGTCCAGCATGGGGATGGCGCCGCCGGCCACGCCGGGATCGATCACCACGGCCAGCAGGAGCAGCAGTGCGACTGCGCCGGCGCTGCTCAGTCCCCAGCTGAGGCGGGCGGAGCGGCGGCGGACGGCGGCCAGCAGACAGCCCACGGCGGCCACGCCGGACAGGATAAGCCCCGTCGGACGCCAGCGGACCCACAGGTCATAGTGGCGGGCCGCTTGCTGCAGGTGCTGGCGGCGTTCGGCCAGGGCGGCGGATTGTTCGTCGGCCTGTCGCCGGAGGGATTCGAAGGCGGTTTGCCGGGCTTCATATTGGGTTTTGGCCGCTTCCAGGGCCGCGCGGGCGGTTTGCAGGTCGCGGGCCGCGTGTTCGTAGCGGGGCCAGAATTGCTCGTAGAGCCGGAGTCGCTGCTGGTCAGAGGCGGGGAGCAGGGGCAGGGGGAATTGTCCCGAGACAGCCCGTAGCAGGAGGCGGTCGATGGCCGTGGGGGTCTGTGGCGGCAATCCGCCCTTGGCCGGCAGCGTCGGGTTCTGCTCGATGAACCGCCGCCAGCCTTGCGTAGCCAGGGTCAGGTCGAGCAGGGTAGGGGCCAGGGGGTGGTCGGAGAGGAGGAAGTCGGCGTATTCGAGGCTATCGGCGGTGCTGACCTCGCCGCCGAGGAGGAAGTGGGTGGTCAGGAAGCGGTCGCGTGGTCCGGGGGTGACGGCACTGTTGACGACGGCGGCGTAGAGGACGGCCGGTGTGGGCTGTTGTTGTTCGTCGCGGGCGAGGATGTCGAGCTGGAGGATTTGGCCGGGCGTTCCGGCGGGTGGTGCGGGGTGGTCCGGGGCCGGAGAGGGCGGAGTGTCGGCGGGTGCGGCGTTCCGCCAGCGGGTCTCGAAGCTCAGGTGTTCGCCGGGATGGCGGAAAGCGAGGCGTTCGGCACAGGGGCGGAGGTCGGCTGTGGGGTCGTTCGGCTCTTCGAAGACGGTGATGCGGGTGACGCCGCCGCGGGAGCGTTCCTGGGTCAGGAGCCGGAGCGTGAGGGGTTGTCCGGGGGGTGCGGCGACGCGTTGCATGTCGGCCAGGCGGCCGCGGATGTAGGCGCCGACGACCAGGTTGCGGGGCCGGGCGGCCGAGCAGACCTTGACCGTCAGGGGCTGGCCGGCGGCGACCACCGGCTGCGGCACGCTCAGCAGCACGCCGTCGGCCTGCGGCTCGGGCAAGGGGTAGCCGCGGCAGCGGTCGAGTGCGGCGGCGGCCCCGGTCAGGCTGGCCAGGGCGGTGGTGGCGGGTTTCCAGGCCGCTGGCAGCAACGGGGCGTTGACCTGCTGCGGCTCAGTCAGTTGCAACCACAGGGGCCGACCCAGCTCCGGCGTGACCGTGAACACGCCCAAGCCGCGGTTGGCCGCCGCCAGGCGCGGGTCGGTTAGAGTCTGAACCGTAGCGACGATCTGCCGGCCGTCGGTGATATGGCCGCGGACGTCCACCGGCACGCCTGCGGGAGTGGTCGCCCGGACGTACACCTGGCAGGGCATCCCGGCAACGAAAGTACCTCCTTCCGGGAAGAACTCGACGATGACCTGGCGGCCGACGACCGGCACGGCGCGGCTGATCCGTTCGGTGCCGGTGGGGGTATGGAAGAGGACCTGCAGGCGGACATCGCCGCGCGGCAGCACGGGGGGTAGACGGAAGCGGATGTGCACGGTACCTTGGGAGTCGGTCCGGCGGTGCGGCGTGGTGTGGAATGCCTGGATCGGTTGGTCGTCGGCCACGGCGTGGATGTCGACTCCGATGTCCTGGGCGGGCTGGTTCTGGTGGCGGAGCGTGGCCACGGCGACGACTTCCTGGCCAGGGGCAAACGCGGCCGCTTCCAGGAAATCCAACCGTTTGGCGTAGCGGTCGGCCGGCCCGTGGCGGACCTGGAACATGCGGCGGACGGGGAACAACTGGTAGGGGGGCCGCCCGCTGGGGTGCGGCGACTCGTACATTTCGAGGAAGTAGTCCCCTTCGGGCAGGTCGGGGGGCAGGAGGATTTCGCCGCAGCCGACGCCGCGCAGGGGTTGGCCGTCCGGTCCCAGCAGGGGGCTGAGCCCCTGTTCTCCTGCACGAACCAGCGCGGTAGTGCCGCGGACGTACAGGCCCGGGAGGGGTTGACCGCGGACGTTCTTGACCGTGTAGGTGAGGATCTGCTCCTGCGGCGGCGGCTGGAAGCTGACCCGGTCTAGCGTCAGGGAGCGGAAGCGGAGGACCTCGCCGGGCCGGTAGGTGCTTTTGTCGGTGGTCAGGTGGGTTACATAGACCGGTCCCATCAGGCGGATTTTGTCCTGCAGGGGCTGGCGGTGGCCGGTCCGTTCGTCGACGGCGACCACGGCGAGGTAGAGCTGGCTGTCGGGGCGAACCTGTGTCCAGAGGCGGGCCGGCAGGTGCAGGCGGTGGGGCCGCCCCTGTTCCGTCTCGCCCGGCAAGGGATGGCTGAAGAGCACGGCGTCGGTGTCGTCGCGGATTTCGGCCAGCAGGCGGCGGTCGGTCCGCGGTTGGCGGTCGTGGACGACCACTAGCAGCTCGTTAGCCGCACCGGGCTGCAGGGTGGCCGGGGCAATGACGGCGACGCCGCCGGATTCTTGCCGTTCGGCGGCCTGCAATTGTTCGATCCATTTGCGCAGTAGCCCGGCGGTCAGTTGTTCCGCTTCGGCTAGGCGGCGGCGGGCCTGAACCAGGGGCTGTTCCGCTTCTTGCCGGCCGCGGGCGTAGCGGTTTTTCAGTTCCTCCCATTGGCGGTGGGTTTCGGTCAGTTGGTGGTAAGCGTCCGCAAGCTGGCGGCGGTGCTGGTGATGGCTGAAGGCCACGACGGGCAGGGCCAGCCAGATGACCGCGGCGGCCAGCCAGGCGAGGCGGTCGGCCCAGCGGGCAGCCGCGGAGGCAGGGAGGGTCGGCGGCAAGGGTTGGGCCGGCTCCGCCAGGCGTGGCGGCTCAAACCGCACGTGCGGAAACCGTCCGCGGGCGGCCTGCCGCAGCAACTGCTGCCACTGTTCGGCTTGCCGCCGCACCGCCCGGCACCCCGCACACTGTTGCAGATGGGCGACCAGGGCCTGGTCCTGCGGCTCGTCCAGCAGGCCGTAGAGATGGTCGAGGATCCGTTCGCGGCATTCGCGGCAGTCCATCATCGGAGTACACTCCGGCCGCCGGCCGTCCGCGCGTGGGGACGAGCCGGGGCATGGGCCAGTCCCGGACGACCCCGTCCCGGGCGACCGGCTGGCAGTCCATCAGGGGCGATCCGCCGGTTCCGACGGCGGTTCCGGCGGGTAGAGCAGTTGCCGCAGCTTGATCAGGGCCGCCCGCATCTGCGTTTTCACCGTGCCGACGGGGACCTGACGGATCTCGGCAATCTGCTCATAGGTCAGCTCGCCGTTCTGGCGGAGCAGGAACACTTCCTTTTCCTCGGGGCGCAGCCCGGCGATGGCCCGGCGGAGGCGTTCGAGGGTTTCCTGCTGCTCCAGTTGCTGGCCATGCCATTCGTCGCAACGGGGGAGCATGCCTTCGTCCTCCGGCAGTGGTCGGACCTTGCGGTGCCAGGCGCTGCGTTGGTAGTCCCGCGCCGTGTTCAGGGCCACGCGGAAGATCCACGCTTTCAGGTCGCGGACCTCTTCCAGGCGGTGCCGCGCCCGCCAGCATTTCAGGAACGCCTCCTGGGCGGCGTCCTGGGCATCTTCGGGATTGCCCAGCAGGTATGCCAGGGTGCTGAGCAGCTCGTCCCGGATACGGTGGAACATAGCCACCAGCGCATCTTCCGCGGCCGGCGGGTCCGGAACCGGGGCGTTTCCGGCGTCCTCCGGGTTGCCGCCCGGCCGTACCTTCGGAATCACGCCGGTATTGGCCATGATTCTCCTACCCTTACAGACGAGGCACCCATCGGACGGGATTGGCCCATTCGGCCCCGCGGGACAAGAAAATCTCAGAGAGGGTCCTCCTGAGCGCATGCTATCGCCCAGGCGGCGGTTGCGGCAAGGAAAATTTGGGTGGTGCGGCCGGCCCGCTGCTCACGCGGGGGCGGCCAGCGGAGCTGGCGTGGCGGGGGCGGTCTTGAACGTAAGTTATTTCAGGAAAAGCATTTCGCGATAGGTGGGCAACGGCCACAGCTCGTCGGCGACCAGGGTTTCGAGCTTGTCCCCCCACTGGCGGAGCTGCTGCATTTTGGGCAGGACGGCGTCGCGCATGTATTTGGCGTGCTCGTAGGGGTCGCCGCCGGCGTGGTGGGTGACGGCCTCATCCAGCTCGGCGATGCTGGCCTGGAAGCGGCTGATGGCCTCGGTCAGCTCCCGCAAGTGTTCGGCCTGGGCGCCGGGGTCGATCCCGGCGGATTTGACCGCCGCGACGGTGCTGGCCACCCGCCCCTGGTACTGCAGCGCCGCCGGCAGGATCATCGTCCGGGCCATGGTCAGCATCATGTTGGCCTCGATGGTGATCTCCTTGGCATAGCGTTCGCTGAAGATCACATAGCGGCTCTGCAGCTCCCGCTCGCTGAGCACCTTGTATTTGCTGAACAGCTCGATGGTGTCGCGGCGGATCAGCACCGGGATGGCATCGACGGTGTTGCGCAGGTTGGGCAGGCCGCGGCGTTCGGCTTCGCGGTGCCACTCCTCGGAGTAGTTGTCGCCGTTGAAGAGGACTTTTTTGGACTCCTTGATGATGCCGGGGAGCAGCTCTTGGATGGCCTTGTTAAGGGGTTTGCCGTCGCGGACGGCATGTTCCAAGTGGGTGGCGATGTAATCGAGGGATTCGGCGACGATGGTATTGAGCACGGTGTTGGGTCCGGCGATCGAGAAGCTGGAGCCGACGGCACGGAATTCGAACTTGTTGCCAGTGAAGGCAAAGGGAGAGGTGCGGTTGCGATCCCCGGTGTCGCGGGGGAGCTTGGGGAGGACGCTGACGCCGATTTCCATGTAGCCGCCGCTGCGGCTCCCCTTGAGGTCGGCGCGTTCGAGCTGTTCCATGACTTCCTGGAGCTGGTCGCCCAGAAAGACGGAGATGATCGCCGGCGGGGCTTCGTTGGCTCCCAGGCGGTGATCGTTGCCGGCACTGGCCACCGAAACGCGTAGCAGCTCCGGATAGCGAGCGACGGCGCGGATGACGGCCACGCAGAAGACGAGGAACTGGGCGTTTTCGTGGGGGCTGTCGCCGGGATTGAGCAGGTTTTCGCCGGTGTCGGTGGCCATCGACCAGTTGTTGTGCTTGCCGGAGCCGTTGATGCCGCTGAAGGGTTTCTCATGGAGCAAGCAGACCAGGCCGTAGCGATCGGCGGTCTGGCGGAGGATGTCCATGACCAGTTGGTTGTGGTCGCAGGCCAGGTTGGCGTCCTCGTAGGTGACGGCGATCTCATACTGGCTAGGGGCGACTTCGTTGTGGCGGGTTTTGACCGGCACCCCCAGGCGGAACAGTTGGGCCTCGCAGTCGGCCATGCAGGCCAGGACCCGCTCCGGGATGGCGCCGAAGTACTGGTCTTCCAGCTCCTGGCCTTTGGGGGGTTTGGCGCCGAAGAGGGTGCGGCCGCAGTTGACCAGGTCGGGGCGGGCATAGAAGAAGTGCTTGTCGATCAGGAAGTATTCCTGTTCGGGCCCGACGGTGCTGAAGACTTTCTGGGCTTCGGTATTGCCGAACAGGCGCAAGATGCGCAGAGCGTGGGTGGAGAGGGCTTCCATCGAGCGGAGCAGGGGGGTCTTTTTGTCGAGGGCTTCGCCGGTGAAGGAGACGAAGACGGTGGGGATGACCAGGGTGGCGCCGTTGGGGGCTTCACGGATGTAAGCGGGGGAGGTGGGGTCCCAGGCGGTGTAGCCGCGGGCCTCGAAGGTAGCCCGTAGACCGCCGCTGGGGAAGCTGGAGGCGTCCGGCTCCCCTTTGACCAGCTCCTTGCCGCTGAATTCGGCGATGGCCCGGCCTGTGCCGGTGGGGACCAGGAAACTGTCGTGTTTTTCGGCGGTCAGGCCGGTCATCGGCTGGAACAGGTGGGTGAAGTGGGTGGCCCCGTGCTCGATGGCCCAGTCCTTCATCGCCGCGGCGACGGCGTCGGCCACCGACGGATCGAGCGGTGCGCCCTGCTTGATCGTCCGCTGCAGGGCTTTGAACACCGGCTTGGGCAAGCGGGCCCGCTGCTCTTCCTCGTTGAAGACCAGCTCGCCGAAGAGGTCTTTCAGGTGCGTGGTCCGGAAGTCGATCCGGTTCAAGTGGTAACGGCTGGTGGCAATTGCCTGGATTGCCTGCTGGCGGAGGTAGGACATATGCGTGGAACTCCCTGGCTCGCGGCGAGAGCGGGCAACGACGGTAACCAGTGACAAACACCCCTTTATGCCCCGCCGGTGAACCGCTGCATGGCCCGCCGCCGGGGTTGGGGTGGTGATGGAGAGGTCATTTTGGTTATAAGGATAGCCGCCCCGATGACAAGGTCAGGAATGACTGGTTGGGAAAATTATGCCTAAATGCTGAATTCATAAGCAGTTACGAGCCTAAAGTCGTGACAATCGGACTTGCAGCCACGGAGCCTGCCATGCGACGGATCGCAATCCTCAACCAAAAAGGCGGAGTTGGCAAAACGACCACCACCGTCAACCTGGCGGCGGCACTGGCCCTGGCCGGACAGCGGGTGTGCGTGTTGGACCTGGACCCGCAGGCCCACGCCAGCACCCATCTGGGGGTCGAGCCGGACGGCCGCCATCCGACGATCTACGACGTGCTGAGCGGTCAGCGGCCGCTGGCGGCGGTGCGGCGGAGCATCGATGTGCGCCTGGAGCTGGTCCCCGCCGACATCCACCTGGCCGCCGCCGAAGTCGAGCTGGCCGGGGTGGTCGGACGCGAAGTTATCCTCAAAGAGGCCCTGCTGGGCGATGCCGCCCTGTTCGACTACCTCCTGATGGACTGCGGCCCGTCGCTGGGCATCCTGACCCTCAACGCCCTGGCGGCGGCGGACGAAGTCTTCATCCCCCTGCAGCCGCACTACTTTGCCCTGCACGGCTTCTCCAAGCTCCTGGAGACGACCGCCCTAGTCGCCCGGCGGATCAATCCTGCCTTGCGGGTCAGCGGCATCGTCATCTGCCTCTACGACGGCACCCGCCTGGCTCAAGAAGTGGTGCAGGACGTGGCGGCGTTCCTGGAGCGGGCCCGCCACCAGAGCGTGCCGTGGGCCAACGCCCGCATCTTCCAGACCAAAATCCGCCGCAACGTCCGTCTGGCCGAGTGCCCCAGCTTCGGCCGCCCGATCTTTGCCTACGCCCCGCGCAGCCCTGGCGCCCAGGACTACGCCGCTTTGGCGGCGGAGGTCCACGCCATGGGCGGCGATGCCTCTGTTGTCCGCAGCGGCGATCCCTCTGCGCGGCGCGGCGCGGTTCCCGCCCTCGTGGATGGCCCCTGCCGCGTGCCGGTCGTGCACGAGGGAGAACCGGCAGCGACGACCGAACTGGCCGCATCCCCTCCGGCCATGCCCCCCGTCCCGGTCACGACCCCAGTCCCGGCGGCCACGCCTCCCGCCACCGAACGCCTCCTGCCCGCCGGTTCCGTATAACAATCCGCATGATCCGCGTCCGCGTGGCCAATCCATACGAGTTCCCAGCCGATTATGCTCGGATCAAAGAGGCGGTGCGGGCCGTGTTGCACGGCGAAGGGTACGCCGACGCCGCCGTGACCGTCGCCTTGGTCAACGACCCGCACATCCACCGGCTGAACCGGCAGTTCCTGCAGCACGACGAGCCGACGGACGTACTGACCTTCCCCTACTCTGAGCCGGTGGCGGCCCGGCTCGAGGGGGAGATCGTCGTTAGCGTGGACACGGCCCAACGGGAAGCGGCGGCCCGCGGCCACGACCCGGCCGCCGAGCTGCTGCTGTACGTCATCCACGGCTGCCTGCACCTCTGCGGCGAAGACGACACGACCCCCGCCGCCGCCCGCCAGATGCGGCACAAGGAACGCCACTATCTGCTCCAGCTGGGACTACCCGACATAACTGCTTCCGATGAAGCAGGTTGCACCACTGAGTGACAGTCGGGGAGTAAACAAAGATCACCGATCCGATAATAAATCGCCCCCGAAATTGATCACTTGATAAGTCATAATATTGGTCACTTGACAAGTCGTGATGAGGCAACAAAATCATCGCTTTTCTGGTAATGATTTCCCCGGGGTCAGCTCGGGCGTGGTCCAAGGGGCTGCAATTTCCCCGGCGTTCAGGGTAGGAGTTGGCACAGGGGCTGCGATTTGGCTGGTGTCAGGTCGCCCGCCGCTCGATCGATTCCCTGCGGCAGAAGCTGGCCGATCCGGCAGATGCGATTTTGCCGGCGTCCGGTGGGCCGCCGCTCGGGATGACTACAATTCCTTTGGTGTTACCGAACTACTTGCTGACAATGCCGATGGTTGCCCAAATCCAGCCTGCGGAATTGAAACGGATGCTCGATCACGGCGTGCCGGTGCTGCTATTGGATGTGCGGCAGCCGGAGGAGCACGCCTACTGCCACCTGCCAGGGAGCGTGCTGATTCCGTTGGCGGAGCTGCCGGCCCGGCTCGGCGAGCTGGAGGTGGGCGAGGAGCTGATCGTGGTCTACTGCCACCACGGCATCCGCAGCCTCAGCGGCGCGGCGATCCTGCAACAGGCCGGCTTTACTAACGTCGCCTCGCTGGCCGGCGGCATCGACCGCTGGGCACAGACCGTCGATCCGGCCATGCCCCGTTATTGAAGTCCGCCGGCATCGACCGCTGGGCACAGACCGTCGATCCGGCCATGCCCCGTTATTGAAGTCCGCCGGCATATTTTGCTGCAAACTGAAAATTCATCTGCGGACAAATTGTCTGTGTCGCCTAGCGGCTAGCGGACGCCGTGCATCCACCGCTTGATGGTCGGCGCAAGCACCAGCAGCACCCCCGCGGCGACCAGGGCGAACACCCCCACGCTGGTAAATACGTTGAGCGACTGCGTCAGGCTGGCTTCCCGCCCGGCCCCCTCCTCGACCTCCGTCCAGCGGGCGATCCACTTGCCCGCCTGGTGGGCGATCGCCGACGAGAGGAACCAAAAGCCCATGACGAACCCGGCGACCCGCTCCGGGGCCAGCTTGGTCACCAGCGACAGCCCCACCGGCGACAACGCCAGCTCCCCTAAAGTGTGCAGCAGGTACATGATCACCAGAAAATACGCCGGAACCAGAGCGTCTACGGCCGCCGCCCGCCCCAGGTTCAAAAACACAAAGCCCCCGCCGAGCAACGCCAGGCCGATGGCGAACTTCAGCGGTGCGGCCGGCTCCCAGCCCCGCCGCGCCAGCCACACCCACATCACCGAAAACAGCGGGGCGAACAGCATGATAAACAGTGGATTGACCGCCTGGAAGTTACTCGTCGTCAACTGCAGCCCGAAGAGGTTTTTGTCCACGTTGTCCCGCGTGAAGATGTTGACGGCGCTGCCGGCCAGCTCGAAAAAAGTCCAGAACACGGCGGTGAACACCAGCAGCACGATGATCGCCCACAGCCGCTCCCGTTCCACCTGGCCGTATTGCAGCGACAGATAGATCATGTAGGCGATCGCCGCCGTACCGGCACTGAGCAGTAAAAAGTCCATCAAATCATTGAAGCGGATCAGTAGCATGCCGACCGGCAAAAACGCCAGCGTCGCCAGGTATACAAACGTGGGCGACAGGTACGGCGGCCGCTGCGGGCCATTGGCCGGCGGCTCGGCAACCGTCGCCGCTTCCGCAGACGGCGACGCCGCAGGATCCGCACCCTGCTCCCTTCCGTCCGGGTTCGATTGCTGCTGTTCCGCCATCTGCCGGGCGGGGCTATCCGGCGGTTCGGCGTAGGGGCCGAGGTAGCCCTTGGCCGCCGTGTAGAGGAAAATCCCTAGTCCCAGGCACATCCCCAACCCGGCGCAGAGGAACCCGTAGCTCCATCCTTCCAGCTCGCCGATGGTGCCGCAGGTCAGCGGCGTCAGGAACGCCCCGATGTTGATGCCCATGTAAAAGATGGTGAAGGCTCCGTCCCGTCGCGGGTCGCCCGGGGCGTAAAACCGCCCGATCAGGCTGGAAATGTTCGGCTTGAAAAAGCCGTTGCCGATGACCAGCAGGGCCAGACCCAGGTACATCAGGTACATATTGGCGTGGCCGTCGGCGGTGCCCGCCAGGATGGCCGTCCCGGTCACCGCCGCCACGGCCATGCTCCCTTCGGGCGTGACCCGCTGCTCCCCTGCGCTTGTGGCGAGGGTAAACTGCCCGGCGGCCATCAGGATCGCCCCCCACAGGATCGACTTGCGGAAACCGAGGATGCGGTCCGCCGCCCAGCCGCCGGCCAGCGGCGTCAGATACACCAACGCCCCATAGGCCGCATAGATCCCGTAGGCTTCCCCCTTGCTGATGTTGCAACCGCCGGTCAGGGTCAGGCCGGTCAGGTATAACACCAGCAACGCCCGCATCCCGTAGTAGCTGAACCGCTCCCACAGCTCCACCATGAACAGGAAAAACAGGACCTTGGGATGCTGTTTGCGGTTGGCCAGGATGACCAGGGCTACCCAGGTGCCCACCGCCAGCCAGGCGATGAGCATGATCAGGTATTCATTGCGCATAGGTCCTCCCTGCTGTCAGTGGCAGTATCCCCTCACTTTGGCGGCGGCCGGGGCCGCACCGGCAATCCCGCCGCACGGGGCCGCACCGGCAATCCCGCCGCAGTCGCCGGTCTGGCCGCACGTCATTGCAACGATATTGCCAAAATCCTAATGAATCCATCCCCCGGCGCACAGGGAGGTTTTCCGACCGCTGGTGGGACTGCTCCGCCGCGGGCGGCCCCCTCCACCCCTCCTTGGGATGTGCTCCGACCACTGCTCAGGCTCCCTGCATCATCCTCAACAGTTGTGTGTCTCGGTTGACAAGATGTGTTCCGACCGCTGCTCGGGCTCCCTGTCGCGTGCTGCTGCTCCGCCGCCTTGGGATCCGCCGGTCCGGCGACGTCCGCCGTTTTTCCCGCCGGTGCATAGACCGTAGCCAGCGAAAATGGTAAAGTATAGGGCAGTTTGGGGCACGCTCGCGGTGCGGCCGGGCATACGTACCGCCAGGGCGACGCCCCAACGGTCCCCGAATCCCCGCATGGACCGCCGCGGCCCAGGAGGACAAGCCGATGCTGAATCGTCGCCAATGGCTCGCCGGAGCGGGACGGGAAGGGGCAGCAATGCTGGACCGTCGCCAATGGCTTGCCGCCGCTGCGGGTGGCATCGTCGCTGGATCGGTCGCCGCCGCCGGACGCGACCCGACGCCGCTGACCCGCCGCGACCCGGACGCCGTCCGCCATCAGGAGAAACCCATGATCCCGATCGTCGATACCCACCAGCACCTCTGGGACCTCAGCAAGTTCCGCCTGGCCTGGCTGGAACCGGACACCCCCGCCGGCAAAATCCTGGGGCACAACTTCACCCCCAAGGAATACGCCGAGGCCACCCGCGGCCTCAACGTCGTCAAGGCGGTGTATATGGAAGTGGACGTCGTCCCCGAACAGCAGCAGGCCGAGGCGGACTACATCGTCGATCTATGCCGCCGCGGCGACACCCCCACCTGTGCGGCGGTGGTCTCCGGCCGTCCCGCCGCCGACAACTTCGCCGATTATGCCCGACAGTTCAAAGACCACAAATACGTCAAGGGCATCCGCCAGGTCCTCCACGTCAAAAGCACTCCCCCCGGCTACTGCCTCGACCCCAAATTCATCCGCGGCATCCGCCTGTTGGGCGAGCTGAACCTGAGCTTCGACCTGTGCATCCGCCCCGCCGAGCTGCCCGATTTCATCAAACTGGTCGACGAATGCCCCGGTACCCGCTTCATCCTCGATCACTGCGGCAACGCCGACCTCAAGCACACCCCCCAGCAGCGGGAACAGTGGAAAAAGCACATGGCCGAAATCGCTAAACGCAAAAACATCGTCTGCAAAGTCAGCGGCTTCATCGCCTCAGCCCCCCAACGTGGCCAGTGGAAACTGGAGGACGTCGCCGCCATCGTCCACCACACCCTCGACGTCTTCGGGCCGGACCGCGTCATGTTCGGTGGCGACTGGCCCGTCTGCCTGCTAGGCGTGGAAAAATACGCCGACTGGCTCCGCGCCCTGCAGACCGTTGTCCGCGACCGGCCGGACGCCGAACAACGCAAACTCTTCTATGACAACGCCGTAAAATTCTACGGTCTGCCGAACTCCTGACGCAGATGGAGCCTATGAATCAACACCGCGGCGGCCGATCCGCACCGCCCACCCGGCGATAGCTCCCCAGGCGGCCGGAAAATTCTGCCGGTTCCCCTTGCACAGCCGGGCTCCATCCGTCATGAGTGAATAATGATGGGGGAGTGAATGCTGGGGGCCGCCGGGAGGGAACCAAGGGAGCCAGACCGGCAAGACCCTGACGAAGGCGTAGCCGAACGGAAAACCTGACGAGGTGAGCCGGCCAATGATAGCGCTGACGGTACTGTTGGGCGGTGCGCTGTGCGGTGTGGCGGGGGGATGGCCGGCGCTGACGCCGCTTCCCCCGACACCCCCGCCGGATCCTACTGCCCGCGGCTACATGGGCGTTGTCATCAACCAGGAAACCATGGCGGTCGAAGCGGTCGAACCTGGCCGTCCGGCGGCCCTGGCCGGCCTGCAGCCCCAGGACATCATCGTCCGCGTCAACCAGTTCTACCCGCAGACTACCCAGCAAGTCATCGACCACGTCTGCTCCTTCCGGCCGGGGGCAGTCATCGAAGTGGAAGTCCGCCGCAATGGCGAAAGCCGCATCTTCTCCGTCAAGCTCGCCGCCCGGCCGCCAGAAGCTGACCGCGGCCGCTACCCCCCGCCCCTGCCCGATGACCACGACCGCTAGCGGCGAACGAACGAGTGGCGAATAGCGAATGGCGAATGGCGAAAGGTGACATGGGGAGTCGGGAATGGAGAGTGGGGAATAGCGAATGGCGAATAGGATTGGAGAATGGGGAATGACGGTCAGTAGTGGGGGCGCGGGGGGCAGGAGGGGTTAGTCGGAACAACTGTCTGAGGAATTGGCGGCGGTCGTATTTGCCGATAACTCGCCAAAGTCCTTGTCGGATAAGGAGATACGTACTTCTAGCTCCTCACCGGCGGTCAGGCGCACCCGTTGCCGCTGCCGCAGCGGCGGGGCAAACCGGTAGCGGATCCGTCCCATGTTCTCCGGGTCGCGTTCCTGCCCGGCGACCTTCCAGTGCGGGTGCCACGCCACCAGGTCGTATTCCCCCGGCGGGACGGCGTCGATGGCGAACGAGCCGTCCGCTGCTGTCACCGCCGCGTATGGGTCGTCCCGCACCAGCAGGTAGGCCCGTCCCATGTCGGCGGCGAGGTCGTTGGCCAGTTCGACCAGCCCGGTTCGGTCGATGCGGCGTCGCACCGGTCCACATCCCGGCGGCACCACCCACCGGAAAAAGGCGTCGCCGCGGCCCCGTAGCGCCAGCCAATTCCCCTCCGCCGCCTCGATCGATAGGGCCTCGCCGCGGCGGATAATCCCCATCCGGCCCTGCCGCTCCCCCTGATGTACCGCCAGGCCTTCCGGCGTCCCCACCACCCGCACCGGCGGATGCGGCCACGCTGGCCCCCTACCCCCCCGCGGCACCTCCTGCGGCACCTCCCCGGTTCCTTCCGCCGGCACTTTCTCCAGCCACACCAGTACTTCCCCTATACCCCGTCGCGGCCGCCGCAGCCGCGGCGCGTTCCCGTTGACCACCTTCCGGATGCCGATTCCCCCTTCCGGCAGCGGTACGGCGGCGGTAAAATGTTCCACATGGGGCCAAGGTCCCTCCCAGATCACTTGGCCCCGGAGCCGCGCGGTTGCAATCCCCGTCGCGGTGGAGGGGAGTATTGTCCCGATCGCCGACGTCTCCGGCGACGGGACCGCCGCACCGCTGGCCATCTCCGGCGGCCCGGCCGGCGTGCAACTGGTCAACGCGGCCACGCACACTATTCCTATCCCTAATGGTCGCCCGGACCCGAGCCTCGTAACCCGGAACCGCCCATGACTTCCTCTGGCACCGTCGCCACCGGTTACCTGATCCGTCGCCTGCAGGACGTCTCTGGCGTGCCTTGCCCATGCGGCACCAGCCGGCGTATCCTCACCGCCGCCGACGGTGCCCCCTGCTCCCTCCACGTTACCACCATCCACGAAGCCGTCCTCCATTACCATGCCCGGACCACCGAGGTGTATTACATCCTGGACGGCACCGGCAAGATCGAATTGAACGGCACCTGGCACGATGTCGAGCCGGGCACGGTCATCTGGATTCCTCCCGGCGTGCGGCACCGTGTCGTCAGCCCGGACGGTCTGCGGACCATTGTCTTCGCCCTCCCCGCATTTGATCCCCATGACGAGTGGCTCGAAGACGGTCCCGCCGCTGCCCACCGCTGAGGCCTCTGATCACCGATGAGAAATTCAAAAAAACGTCTGTATTACTCTTGACAGCGGCGAAAAATTCTTTTAATATTCACATCCAAATCGCACAGACTGGGGATGACGCCCGTTCCCGCTGGGATCCAAAGGCACGGCTTGCTTATGGACTGACCCAAGGAAGGGCACCAGTGGCTGCACGTGGCGGATCGCCGAGACTCGCACCAATGCCGACGCCCGCGCCGAGACTACGGGTGCCAGCGCCCCCGTATTTGCTGCACGTTTACCCCGCGGCGGTCCTCGTCGCCACCCCGGCCAAGTTGAACCTGTATTTGGAAGTCCTCGGCAAACGTCCGGACGGCTACCACCAACTCGAAACGTTGATGGTGGCGATCGACCTGTATGACACCCTGGAGTGCACGCTACGCCTGGACGGTCAGATCGTGCTGGAGTGCGACCACCCGGCGGTCCCCCGCGACGCGGCGAACCTGGCGGTGCAGGCTGCCCTCCGCCTGCGGGAGTGGGCCGGACGGCCCGAGCTGGGGGCCAATCTCCGTCTGCACAAGCGGATCCCGCTGCAGGCCGGGCTAGGGGGCGGATCGTCGGACGCCGCCGCCGCCCTGGCCGCCCTGCAGCCGCTTTGGAAACTGGCGCTGACACGCCACGAATTGCTTGCTATGGCGGCGTCCGTTGGCTCGGACGTACCGTTTTTCCTCTCGGCCGCCGCCGCGTGGTGTACCGGCCGGGGGGAAGTGGTGGAGGCGGAGCTGATGGGGGGCGTGCTGCATGCCGTGGTGGTCTGCCCGCCGCGGGGACTGTCCACCGCCGCGGTGTACCGGCAGGTGCGCGTCCCGGCGACGCCGCGGGACGGTACGGCGGCACGTGCGGCCCTGCGGGCGGGGGATGCGGCCGCTCTTGCCGCATCCGCCTTCAACCGCCTGCAGGAGACCGCCCTCCTGTTGGACCCCCAACTGGAAACCCTCTGCCGCCGGCTGGCCGCCCTCGCCCCCGGGGGAGCGATCCTCTCGGGCAGCGGCTCGGCCCTGTTCGCCCTGTGCCCCTCCCGCGACCACGCCCGCACCCTCGCCGCGGCGATCCGCACCCCTACGGACGAGCCGGCCCCACGTGTCTTCGTCGTTCGCTCGGTCCCATCGGACGGACTGGTGCTACCCTAAGGAGGTCTGGCGGTGGTCATTACCGAAGTCCGCATCAAGCTCTGCGAGGAAAACAGCGAACGCCTCCTCGCCTTCTGCTCCATCACCTTCGACAACGCCTTCGTGGTCCGCGACCTCAAAATCATCGAGGGACCCAAAGGCCTGTTCGTCGCCATGCCCAGCCGCAAACTCGCCGACCGCTGCCCCCGCTGCGGCGGCAAAAACCATCTGCGCGCCCGCTACTGTAATAGCTGCGGCCAACGCCTCGACGAAAACCGCGCCCTGCGGGCCGCCGACGGACGGGCCAAACTCCACGCCGACATCGCCCACCCCATCCACGCCGCCGCACGCGAACAAATCCACAACGCCGTCATCCAGGCCTACTACGAAGAAAAGGAAAAGGCCAAGCAGCCGGGTTATGTCTGCACCTATGACGAGCTGGACTACGACGACGACGTGCCGCTCAGCTACGGCTCGATGGTCGCCGAGCTGGGCAAGACGGTCCAGCCGCACCCGCCGCACCCCCCCGCCCGCGGCACGCACTTCCCGTCGGCCCCCGCCGCGGCCAAAACCCCCGGCCGCACCGACGACCCCACCCCCCGACGCTAAAACCGAACCCGCACCCTAAACCCTTGCCTACCAACAACTTACCGTTGATCCGCTCCGCCGCCCGCCGCGTCTCCGAGGAAAGCTGGCAAAAGGACGACCC
>FWPU01000186.1_pt1 | contig 193199 bp, 173 predicted proteins | sample 2228361 | NCBI WGS metagenome assembly FWPU01 (sample SAMEA103939777, study PRJEB20133) | metagenome | reverse complement strand
TCAAGAGCACATAGCTACTGGCCTATTCAGCCTCCATACGAAGCCGCCGAAGCCCTGATGGCGCACTTTCGCACCTGTGTAAGCCTCTATAGCTATTTATTCTTCCGCACATCTATAGGCAACTGCGACAGACATTCCACGAACCCTAGAGGCACTTTCTCCGCTGTGGATGAACTGGCCGGGTGTTGTCTTGGGCCTGAGGTCTCTACCGCCAATGCTTCCCTCATTGTGTGAAGATACAGCCAGGCGTATCTATGCTTATGCCCTGATAGGAATATTGATTGTATCTCAGACTCAACCGAATGTCAAATTGCAATCGCAGAATGCTGACTCACCTCACAATCACCACTGCCTTTGCCGTAGCCTGGATTGGATAGAATTTTATCATCGGCCGGGTGAATTGTGGCTGAGCCTACTGGCCAACTTATGGCACTTCAGATATCGTTGGGCAGTGCTCATAGCGCCATGACCAACCCTGGCAAACGGCGATAGCCGCTTGCCCTCGGCCTCCCTGCGCCGGTATAATGGCGGCGTGTCCGCAGTCAGCGTGCCCGTCCTGGCGATCAGCTACTGGCTCCATCTTATCGCCACCATCGTATGGGTGGGCGGCCTGGCGCTTTTGGGGCTGGTGGTGTGGCCGGTGGCCCAGCGGACACTGGCTGCGCCCCAACTCGCGGCGTTGATGGATGCGCTCCACAGGCGATTCACGCCCCTGGCCTACCTCAGCCTGGGTGTGTTGATCGTCACCGGCATGATCCAGCTCGTCGGCGACAAGAACTATATGGGCGCACTCCAGTTCACCAACACGTGGTCACGGGTCATTCTGGTCAAACACCTGCTCGTCGGCGCCATGATCGCCGTCTCTGTGTATATGAATATGTCTCTAGAGCCTGCGCTGCGACGGCTGGCGCTGCTTGAAACCCGCCCATCCCAGACGGTCACCGGCAGTATCGCGGCGCTGCGCCGGCGTCGTGCGCGCTTAACGCAGATCAACTTCATCTGTGGCATTCTCGTGCTCCTGTTGACCGCCGTCGCGACCGCGTTATAATGGCATCGCGCCAATAACATCCAGATATCTGCGGTGTATGAGTCTTCCGATGGTCACGATTGATGGTTCCTATGGCGAAGGCGGTGGGCAAATCCTGCGCACCAGCCTGGCGCTGGCCGCGCTGACCGGCCAGCCGCTGCGCGTGGAGAATATCCGTGCCGGGCGTAAGACCCCCGGCCTGGCGGCCCAACACCTCACCGCTGTCCGCGCCGCCGCCCAGGTGTGCCGGGCCGAGGTGGAGGGCGACGCGCTGGGTTCGCGCACGCTCGTCTTCCGCCCCGCCGCGCCCCCCCAGCCCGGTGAATACGCCTTTGATGTGCGCGAGGCCCGCCAGGGCGGCAGCGCTGGCGCGGTGAGCCTGGTCTTCCAGACGATCCATCTGCCCCTGTCCCATGCCGCTGGTGCGAGCCATGTGACCTTGCGCGGCGGCACCCATGTCCCCTGGAGCCCGCCGGTCCATTATCTCATCCATGTCTACCTGCCGACCCTGGCCCAGCTCGGCTATCAGGCCAGGCTGGACCTGCGCCAATGGGGCTGGTACCCTGTCGGCGGGGGCGAGGTGCACGCTCACATCCAGGGACGCGGGCGTCCCCCTGCCCCCCAGTCCTCAACCCTGGATTGGACGCGGCGCGGCGAACTTCGGCGCGTCTGGGGCATCGCGGCGGTGTCCAACCTGCCCGCCCACATCCCGCAGCGGATGGCGGACCGGGCGCGCAAACTGCTGGAACGCGAGGGCCTCCGCGCCTCCATTGAACCGATATGCCAGGGCGGGCCAGGGATTGGCGCGGGCCTCTTTCTCTTTGCCGAGTATGAGCATGTGCGCGCGGGCTTCTCCGCGCTCGGCGAGAAGGGCAAGCCCTCAGAGCAGGTCGCAGAGGAAGCCTGCCGTGACCTGCTGGCCTATCATGCCAGCGGTCAGGCGTTGGAGATGCACCTGGCCGATCAGGTCGTCCTGCCTCTGGCTCTGTCGGGCCGGCCAGCGACCTTCACCACCTGCCGTATCACACTGCATCTGCTCACCGTCCTCCACGTCGTTCAACATTTCCTGGACGTGCGTTGCCGGGTTGAAGGCCGGGAAGGTGAACCGGGGCAGGTGTGGATAGAGTAATGATAGGGGTATAGCCTGTTGTCTTTCATTCCCATCACATGAATGGAATGCGTAACCGGTGTTTGAAATCGTCTTTCTAGGGACCTCAGCCTCAGCTCCTTCCGTCCATCGTGGCCTGTCGGCTCAGATGGTGCTCTACAATGAATACCGCTTCCTGATTGATTGCGGTGAGGGCACGCAACGCCAGATCCTCAAATCGGGGTTAGGCTTCAAACGCCTGGACCGCATCTTGCTGACGCACGGCCACCTTGACCACATCCTGGGGCTGGGTGGGCTGTTGTCCACCTTCAGCCGCTGGGAGACGATTGACCGGCTGGAGATTTGGGGCGGGCGTTGGACATTGGAGCGGGTGCATGACCTGATCTACCGGGTGGTGTTGCGCGGGGCGCGCCCGCCGTTTGAACTTTCCTTCCACGAAATCCAGCCCGGCGTGATCCTTGAGAACGAGACCTTCCAGTTGATCGCCTTCCCGGTGACGCATCGCGGTGCGGATTGTTTTGGCTTCTGCTTCGCAGAGAGGCCCCGCCGGCCCTTCCTGGCGGATGTGGCCGAGGCCCTGGGCGTCCCGCGCGGGCCGGAGCGACGCCTGCTGGTCGCCGGTCAGCCCATCACCCTGGCGGATGGCCGTGTCATCCACCCGGACCAGGTGCTTGGCCCGGCTATCCCCGGCGTCAGGCTGGTTCACGTGGGCGACGCGGGTCAGACGGATGACCTGGTGGATGTGGTGCGCGAAGCCGACGCGCTGGTGATTGAGGCCACCTACCTGGAGGTGGAAGCGGACATGGCCCGCGAGTTCGGCCACCTGACGGCGGCGCAAGCCGCGCGCCTGGCGCGGGACGCTGACGTGCGGCAGCTCATCCTGACCCACATCTCGCGCCGCTACCGCGAGGCCGAGGTGCAGGCCGAAGCCGAGGCCATCTTCCCCCATGTTATCGTCGCCCGCGACTTTGACCATTTTCGGGTCACCCGCGCAGGGACGCAGCGTATAACGGAGAATTGAGCGCGCAGGAACTCGCAGGGCCCCTGAGCCCGGCGAAGCACCTCGGCTTAGAGGCCCTTCGCTGCGCTCAGGGTGACGTTTCCAGTTGTGACCACTGCTTCTGTCGCCTGTTGTCCATCATCCGCCGTCTGCCCGACCTTCTCGTTATCCTCAGCGGCCCGTGCCTCTGTTTCCGCGGCCCATATCCCTTCGGGAGACGCCACCATGTGGGGGATGGCGACATAAAAAGTGCTGCCCTGGCCCGGTTCGCTTTCCACCCACACCTGCCCACCGTGCGCTTCCACGATCTCGCGCACAATCGCCAGGCCCAGCCCTGTGCCGCCATATTTGCGCGTCGTGGTCCCGTCCACCTGATAGAAGCGCTCAAAGATGCGGGCGTGCTGGTCACGCGGGATGCCAATGCCCTTATCCTGGATCTCAGCGATGATCATGCCTGTGGTGGGGTCATGGTGCAGGCGCACCCACACATTGCCCCCATTGGGGCTGAACTTGATGGCATTGGAGAGCAGGTTGTCAAACACCTGGCTCAACTGTGCGGCGTCGCCCCAGACCGGCGGCAGGCCGGGCGCGAACTCGCTGTGGAGCACGATGCCCGCTTTGCGGGCCGCCTCCCGCGCCCCATCCAGCGAAGCCTGGGCGATCTCCTCCAGATGCACCTCACCGAGATCGGCCAGGCCCGACTTGAGGCGGTGGAAGGTGGTGATTTGGTTCACCAGGCTGGTGAGCGCCTCCGCTTTAGCGGTCACGATGCTCAGGGCCTTCTGCTGCTCCTCCGATAGGGGCCCCAGTTCGCCATGCAGCAGCAGGTCAAGATAGGCGCGGATGAAGACGAGCGGCGTACGCAACTCATGCGAGACATTCTGCATGAACTGCGATTTGAGCCGGTCCATCTCCTTCAATTCCATGTTGGCCCGTTCCAGCTCCATAGCATGGAGCTGGATCGCCTGATACAGACGGGCGTTTTCAATGGCGATGGCGGCGTAGTCGGCCAGGGCCATCAGCAAAGACTCATCGTCCTGGGTAAAGCCGTGCCGCGTCTTCTGCTGGTCCACCGACAGCACGCCGATCACCCGCCCTTTTAGCTTGATGGGCACATGCAGCAGGGCGCGGACGAAATAGCCCGTCTTGAGCTTGAAATCGCGCTGCGTGCCGTGACCGGCCAGGCGCTGAGGCTGGCCCGTGCGCACCACTGTGCCCACCAGTGTGTCTTGCACGGGCACGCGCATCAGGACGGCGCTCTTATCGCCCAGGTTCTTCCCGGCCCGCAGGATAAGCTCATTCGTGCGCTCGTCCAGGAGCATGATGAAGCCCTCTTCGGCGTGTGTCAGATAGACGGCGGCCTCCACGATGCGCGTGAGCAGGGTGTCCAGGTCCAGCAGCGAGGTGACCTCCTGGCCGATGCGCGCCAGGACGGAGAGCCGTTGCACCTGGCGTTCCAGGTGCTGCGTCAGGCGTTGCTTCTCGCGGCGCAGGCGGGTCTCGGTGAGCGCCCGTTCCACGGCGTGGAGCACATCGGCGGCCTCGGTGGGCTTGATCAGGTAGTCACGCGCCCCTAGGCGGAAGGCCTCCACCGCCAGTGACTCCGAGCCGAAGGCGGTCATTAGAATCACAGGCGTATGGGGCGATTCGGCAGCGATGGTGCGCAGGACTTCCAGGCCATTCTGGTCGGGCAACTGAGCATCCAGCAAGACCAGGTCGGGAGAGGACTGGCGAAAGGCCTTCAGCCCATCCTGCGCCCGATAGGCCACCAGGGGTTGGTAGCCGCTCTCTTTGAGGACAACACCGCTGAGGTAATCGGCGATAGGGTGGCTATCGTCAATCACCAGGATTTTCTCACCTGCCATATAGCGTCCCTAATGCAGCAGTTCTCGCCTTGGCGGGCTCAAGCCTGCGGGCTTGCCTTGCCTGGCGCTCAGGGTGGCCTGGATGCGCCTGGCGAGCACATCGCCCCGCAAGAAGAGCTTGCCAAGGAATCCATCTGCGCCGATTTCACGGGCCCTCTCTTTGTTCTCCGGGCTGTCATAGGCCGTGAGAAAGATCACCGGAATATCGGCGATTTCCCGAATGCGCTGGTAGACGGCAAAACCATCCAGATCGCGCATCATAATATCCAGGAGGATGATGTCAGGCCGTTCGTTCTGCACTGCCTGGACCGCATCCTGACCGGCAAACACCACGCGGGTGTCATAGCCATATCTGCGGAGGATCAATCGCAATAATTCCGCCATCTCGTGATCATCATCAACCACCAGCACAATCGCCATGCACACCCCCTCACCTCAGGCATAGGGTCTATAACATCATGATGCAATCACTGTGCCTGAGGCCTGTTGCCAGACGTCCCCTTCTGGCCCCACAAATCAGGTGAACCAGTTCTTTTTTAACACCTTGACAATTGTCCAACAATAACGCGCTTGTACTATTGCGCCTGTAGGGGCGACACACGTGTCACCCTGCTCCCCTCCCCCGCAAGGGGGGAGTCCGCCGGGGGATGGAATCCCTCCGGCTACTTGTATCAAACCCGCTACGCGGGTTTTCCTCCCCCTGGATGGGGGAGGGACAGGGAGGGGATGACCTTTCCCCTGGCCCCTTCCCTAAGAGGGGAAGGGAGTGCGGCCAGGTGCTGCGCTTTTCGGGCCCCTGACAGTATAATTGGAGATAACACCTGTTAACGGAGGGAATGAAGACGGCGATGCAGACCCGCAAATTGGGCTACACGGACCTCTACCTGACCACGATCGGATTCGGCGCCTGGGCCATCGGCGGCGGCGATTGGGAATGGGGTTGGGGCCCCCAGGATGACCGCGACTCCATTGCCGCAATCCATAAGGCGCTTGACCTGGGCATCAACTGGATTGACACCGCCGCCGTCTATGGGCTGGGGCACTCCGAGGAGATTGTGGGACGCGCTATCCGGGGCCGCCGCGACCAAGTGATCATCGCTACCAAGTGCGGCCTGGTGTGGGAGCCCGGCGCCCGCCGGGCCACCAACCGGCTCAAGGCCTGGAGCGTGCGCCAGGAGGCGGAAAACAGCCTGCGCCGGCTGGGGGTGGATGTGATTGACCTGTACCAGATTCACTGGCCCGTCCCCGACGCCGACATTGAGGAAGCCTGGGGGGAGATCGCCCGCCTGATTGAGGAAGGCAAGGTCCGCTACGGCGGCGTCTCCAATTTCAGCGTGAGCCAGCTCAAGCGCGTCCAGGCGATCCATCCCGTCGCCTCGCTCCAGCCCCCCTATCACCTGCTGAATCGGGAGGTGGAGAAGGAGTTGCTGGCTTACTGCGCAGCCAACCACATCGGCGTCGTGGCCTATAGCCCGATGGCCTCCGGCCTGCTCACGGGCAAGTACACCCGCGAGCGCATCGCGGCCATGCCCCCCGAAGACTGGCGCCACCGTAGTCAGCATTTTCGCGAGCCGGAGTTGAGCGCGAACCTGCACCTCATTGAGAAGTTGAAGGTCATCGCGGAGCGTCATGGCCGCCCCTTGGGCCAGCTTGCTGTGGCCTGGGTGTTGCGCCGCCCGGAGGTGACCTCGGCCATCGTGGGCGCCCGCAATCCACAGCAGATCGCCGAGATCGCCCCGGCGAGCGACTGGCAGCTTCCAGAGGAGGACATCCGCGAGATTGAGGCGCTGCTGGCGGAGCGTGACGCCATGCTGGCCGGGCAGGTGGCCTAGCTGACACCGACCAGCCCGTGCACTAGCGTCAGCGGTGATAAATTGCACAACCCTTCCATCCCTCCTTCATAAGTTCTTCACACTCTTGCGCTAGGATAAGAATGGAACGTGAAAATGAGTGAAGGAGGGATACATACAATGAACAGGTTCTTGAAGGTATTGGGAATCACCGCTATCGCTGGCGCACTGGTGCTCGCGGGCACCGGGTTCGTGGCAGCGCAGACAGCCACCCCGCCAGCCCCGCAGGCGCCCTGGGGGCCGGGGTGGATGATGGGCGGCATGATGGGCTGGGGCGGCTTCCACTGGGCTGGCCCCCAGAACTCCCTGATCGCCATTGCTGCCGAGACCCTGGGCCTGACGCCCCAGGCGCTGATCGCCGAGTTGCAGGCGGGCAAGACCATCGCCGATGTGGCCGAAGAGCACGGCGTCGCCCTGGAGAGCCTCGTGGAGGCCTTCCTGGCGCCGCGCGCAGAGGCCCTGCAGGCGGCGGTGGAGGCCGGCCGCCTGACGCAAGAGCAGGCCGACGCGCTCCTGGCGCAGATGCGCGAGCAGGTCCGCACCCGCCTGACGGCGACCTGGACGTTCGGGCAGGCCTACGGGCCGGGCTTCATGGACGCGGATGGCGATGGCCTCTGTGACCATATGGGGTACGGCATAGGGGGCGCCGGCCTGGGCGGGGGCCGCTTCGGGCCGACCGGCCGCAGCATGATGGGGCGCGGTTGGAGCTGGTAAGTTGAGCGGCTGGCAGTCAGCAGGGGCAATTGTAGAAGTTGCCCCTGCTGCGCTTTGCTTCTAGACGGAGGAGAGAATCAGCGCTATCCCCCGACCCTCCCCAGGGGGGGCAGGGGCAGACCGATCCTCCTATCTGGGCTATAATAGAAGGCCATGAGCAAGACGATCCTGGTTGTGGATGACGAGCCGCGCCTGGTGGCGACGGTCAAGGCCTATCTGGAGAATGCGGGGTACCGGGTGGTGACCGCACCGAATGGCCGCCAGGCGTTGTTTGTCGCCCGCCATGAAAAGCCCGACCTGATTGTGCTGGACCTGATGATGCCGGAGATGGACGGCTGGGAGTTCACGCGGCTGTTCCGCAAGGAGAGCGACGCCCCCATCATCATGCTCACCGCCCGCGTGGAGGACACCGACAAGGTGCTGGGGCTGGAATTGGGCGCCGACGACTACGTGACCAAGCCCTTCAGCCCACGCGAACTCGTCGCCCGCATCCGCGCCGTGCTGCGCCGGACCTCGGTTGAGCCTGCGCCTCCTGAAATCCTGCGGGCGGGCGGCATCGTTCTGAACCGCTCCGCGCACACAGTGACGCTGGAGGGGCGGCCTGTGGACCTGACGCCGACGGAGTTTGACCTGCTGGCCACGTTCATGTCCGAGCCGGGGCGGGCCTTCACCCGCCTGGAGTTGCTAGAACGCGTGCAGGGGGTGAGCTATGAGGGCTACGAGCGCACCATTGACGCGCACATCAAGAACCTGCGCGCCAAGATTGAGCCGGATCCCAGGTCCCCCCGCTATATCACCACCGTCTACGGTGTGGGCTATCGCTTTGAGGGAGACCATGAGCCATAGCCGTTTCCCTATCAGTGGCCTGGGGCTTAAGCTGATCGGGGCCTTTCTCCTGGTGATCATCGTTGGTGTGGCCGTCACCGCCGTTCTCGCCAACCAGGCGACCACGAGTGAGTTCCGCCTGTATATGTTTCGCGGCGGGATGGGCAGCGTGGGCCAGATTCGCGCGGCCCTGGCCGAGTATTACGCCCAGCGGGGGAGCTGGGCCGGCGTGGAGACGGTGTTTGAGACGGGCATGGAGCAGATGGGCATGATGGGCCGGTATGGCCGCGGCCCAATGGGCCCCATGATGGGCGCAACGGCCATGAGCAGTGACCTGACCCTGGCCGATGCTTCCGGTCGGATCATCTATTCGCCCCAGGGGCGCACAGGGCAGCGGGCTTCCCCCGCTGAACTCAATGATGGCCTGCCCATCCTGGTGAACGGTCAGCGAGTAGGCACCCTCCTGGGCAGCACGGTGCCCCTGACCACGCAGGACCAGGCCTTCCTGGACCAGGTGAACCGCGCCATTCTGGTCTCCGGGCTGATTGCAGGCGGGCTGGCTCTCATCCTGGGGGCGATCCTGGCTGCCAGCATCACCGCGCCGTTGCGCCGCCTGAGGGCGGCGGCTGAGGCCATCGCCCAGGGCAGGCTGGATCAGCGCGTGCCCCCCGGCCCGCCCGACGAGATCGGCGCGCTCAGCGCGGCCTTCAACCGCATGGCCGAGGGCCTGGCTCAGGCAGAGGAGGTGCGCCGTCGCATGGTCGCGGACATTGCCCACGAACTGCGCACGCCGCTCAGCGTCATCCAGGCGCAGGTGGAGGCCTTGCTGGACGGCGTGTTCCCCGCCGACGCCGGGCATATCCGCCCCATTCATGAGGAGACGTTGCTTTTGCGGCGGCTGGTGGACGATCTGCGCACGCTGGCCCTGGCCGACGCCGGGCAACTCCAGTTGGAACTGGCGACAGTGGATGTGGCCGGGCTGGTGCAGCGCGCTGTGGCCCGCTTCCAGCCGCAGGCGCTGGAGAAGGGGGTGACGCTCACCACTGAAGCCGCCCCCGACCTGCCCGCCCTCAGGCTGGACGCGCAACGCATGGATCAGGTCCTGGGCATCTTGCTGGACAATGCGCTGCGCTACACCCCGGCGAGCGGACGCATCTGTGTGCGCCTGGAAAACCTCTCCCCCTCCCCTATCAAAGGAAGGGAGTCAGGGGAGAGGCGGGGGCAGGATGGGCGGCTGCGGTTGAGCGTGAGCGACACCGGTCCCGGCATCTCCGCTGAGGATTTGCCCCACGTATTTGACCGCTTCTGGCGCGGCGAGAAATCGCGCTCGCGTGCGGAGGGCGGCTCCGGCCTGGGGCTGGCCATCGCCAAACAACTCGTGGAGGCGCACGGCGGGCGCATCTGGGCCGAGAGCGTGCCGGGGCAGGGGGCCACGTTTTTCATTGAGCTCTCGTAGAAGCGCCAGAACGACATCTATCAGAGCGTTTCAGGGCGGTCTCTCAAAGCCTCCATGAGTTGCTATGCGTCTAGGTTGTGTAACTTTGAACAGACTGGGGCATCTAAGTGAGTGATTGTGAAAAACCTTGATAGAGGAGGGTGAGAATGGCTTTACTCGCGGACAATATCCGTCGCTCCGTGCGGGAGATGTTCGCCGACCTGCCCCGGCCAGTGCGGCTGGTCATGTTTACGCAGGAGGTGGAGTGCGAGTTTTGCGCCGAGACGCGCCAGCTCGTGGAGGAACTGGCCGCGCTCTCAGACAAGATCAGCGCTGAAGTGCACGATTTTGTCCAGGAGGCCGAATTGGCCCGCTCTTATGGCGTGGATAAAATCCCGGCGATTATCCTTCTTGGCGCCGGCCAGGACTACGGCGTGCGCTTCTACGGCATTCCCGCTGGCTACGAGTTCACCTCGCTGGTGGAGGCGATTCGCCTGGTGTCCAGCGGTGATCCCAATTTGAAGGCGAGCACGATGGACACGCTCAAGCACCTGGACCGGGACGTGCACATCCAGGTCTTCGTCACGCCCACCTGCCCTTACTGCCCGCAGGCGGTGTATCTGGCCCATCGTATGGCAGTGGCCAGCCCGCGCGTCCGCGCGGACATGGTGGAGGTGACCGAGTTCCCGCACCTGGCGGTGCGTTATCAGGTCATGGGCGTGCCGCGCACGGTCATCAATGAGACCGTGCACATTGAAGGCGCGGCACCGGAGCCTATCGTGTTGAATAAACTGCTTCAGGCGGTGAGTGGAAATGGTCATGGAAACACCAGTGCAAGATAAGCCCAAAGTTGAAGGCGAACTCCCCTCCCCTCATAAGGGAGGGGCCGGGGAAGAGGTCACCCCTGGCAAAGGGGAAGGCGCGGTGGTCTGGCGCGGTGGGCTGCAATTTGAGGGCATAGCGCCGAGCGGCCAGCGCCTGATCCTGGATTCCGCTCCAGAGGCGGGCGGGACAGGCGCGGGCCTGCGGCCGGTGGAACTGGTGTTGCTGGCGCTGGCCGGCTGCACAGCTATGGACGTGATTTCCATCCTGCGCAAGAAGCGCCAGGAGGTGACCGGCTTTGAGGTGCGCGTGCGCGGTGAACGCGCTCAGGAGCACCCCAGGGTCTATACCCATATCACCCTGGAATACATCGTGCGCGGTCGGAATATCTCACCGGAGGCGGTGGCGCGCGCCATCACGCTTTCCGAGGAGAAGTACTGCTCTGTCCACGCCATGCTGCGCCCCAGCGTGCCGATTGAGTGCGGCTTCCGCATTGAAGAGGACGGGGGCTGACCCAACCCACCCCCCGTCCTCTTGGCATCTCCCCCGGTTGTGATTACAATGCTGGGAAGGCATGGACCTTCCTGGCATCACCACCCTGGCCCTGCTGGGCGTTGCCATCGCGCTGTTCATCAGCGGGCGACTGCGCGCTGATCTGGTGGCGCTGCTTGTGCTGGTGACCCTGGCGGTCACCGGCATCATCACGCCACAAGAGGCGTTTTCGGGGTTCAGCCGCTCCGCCGTCATCACCATCCTGGCGGTCTTCATCCTCACCGGTGGGCTATTCCGAACCGGGGCCACGCGCACGCTGGCCCGAAGCCTGTTGCGCCTGGCGGGTGGACGCACGGGCCGCCGCCTGGTGGTCATCATCATGCTGGCAGGCGCGACCCTGTCCTTATTCATGAACAATATCGCTGTGGCTTCAGTGCTCCTTCCCGCCGTCATGGGCATCTCGCGGCAGACGCGCACCGCGCCCTCCAAATTGCTCATCCCCCTGGCCTACGCCACGCTACTGGGCGGCATGGCTACGCTGCTGACCACAGTGAACATCCTGGTGAGCACGGGCCTGCGCGACCAGGGCCTGGCGCCTTTCGGCCTGTTTGATTTCGCCCCGGTGGGCCTGCCCATCGTGTTGGCGGGCATCCTCTACATGGCGACGGTGGGCCTGAACCTGCTGCCGGAGCGCAGCACAACGGAGCACCTGGCCCGGCTGCGCCGCTTGCGCACCGACCTGGCCGATCTGTACGGCCTGCGCGAGAACCTGTTTGAGGTGCGCCTCCGCTCCGACTCGCCCCTGGGCGGGCGCCGCCTGGCCGAGAGTGGGCTGAGCCAGACCTTGAAGCTGAACGTCGTGGCTGTGATCCGCGACGGCACCCGCCAGCTTGCCCCTTCGCCCAACATGGTCCTGCAACCCGACGATACCCTGCTGGTGGAAGGGCCTTCGGGCGTGGTCGGTGAGCTGACCCGACACGGCCTGATCCTGGCGAAGGAGCCGGGGAGCGAGGAGGAATTGACCTCCGACGAAATCGTGCTGACCGAGGTGGCGCTTAGCCCTCATGCCGACGTGATCGGCAAGACGTTGAAGGAGATTCGCTTCCGCGAAAAGTTCGGCCTGAGCGTCCTGGCCATCTGGCGCGAGGGCCAGCCGTTGCGCGTGGGCCTGAGCGACATCCCCCTGCACTTCGGCGATGCCCTGCTCGTGCAGGGACGGCGCGAGCGCCTGGAGGTGTTGCGCACCGACCCGGACTTCCTGGTGCTGGAGGAAGGCGACGTGGAAGGGATCAGGCCGGGCAAAGCCGTGCGTTCTATGGTTATCATGGGCGTGGCCCTGGCACTGGCAGCGCTGAATGTCCTGCCGGTGGCCGAGGCCACGCTGGCCGGTGCGGTGCTCATGGTGCTGACCGGCTGCCTGACGATGGATGAGGTTTATCAGTCCATTGAGTGGTCGGCGTTCTTCCTCATTGCCGGGATGCTGCCCCTGGGCATCGCTATGACCAAGACCGGGGCCGCCGCGCAGCTCGGCGAATGGCTGCTCGCTCCGCTGGCAACGCTGGGGCCTCTGGCGATGGTCGCTGGCCTGTTTGTGCTGACTGCGGGGCTGACCCAGGTGATGTCGGGGACGGCGACGGTGGTGGTGATGACGCCCATCGCCTTAAGCGCCGCCGCGAGCCTGCACGCCAACCCACACGCCTTCGCTATGGCGGTGGCGTTGGCCGCCTCAACTGCTTTCCTCACGCCTATGGGCCATCCGGTCAACGTGCTGGTGATGGGGCCAGGCGGTTACAGCCTCCATGACTATATTAAGGTCGGTTTGCCGCTTACTGTGCTGACCTTTATCGTCATGCTGATTGCCCTGCCGATCTTCTGGCCCCTGGGCGGTTAGTTCACCCCTCACCCCTGCCCCTCTCCAGAGCTCCGGGAGAGGACGCCCCACCGTAAACGGTGGGTATTTCCCCCCCATCCCTGCCCTCCCCCACCCAGTACCAGGCTTCAGCCTGGTTTGGGGGGAGGGGGTGAAATTCCCCCACCTATCGCATGACCTGGATAGCTTTGCCCTCCAGATCGGTGATCATCGCCTCGCCGGTTGTGACGTCGTAGAGGGCATAGGTGGCTGGGACGTTCCCCTTTCTCGGATGCCAGCCCATGATCGTCCCAGGGTTGATCCGCAGCGCCGTGCCCTCACGCTCCCGCTTCAGCTCATACTCATGGTTGTGGCCATAGCAGACGACATCGTGCTCTCCGGCAGCAGCCACGAGCCGCCCCACATCGTCAAAATGATGGACGAAGACGCGCCTGCCGCCCAGCAGCAGGCTGGCGGATTCCCCATGCACCTGGATGTTATCTCGCTTTGCTCGCGCGTTCAGGGTAATGCGGTAGCGGTCGCCGTCGTTATTGCCGAACACGATGTGAATCTCGCCCTGGAAGCCTGCGGCCAACTCGTTGACGATGAAGGGGGAACACAGGTCGCCACAGCAGATCAGGGCCTCCACGCCCTCCAACCGGCTCAGGGCAGCGCGCAGGTTGGGGATATGGTCATGAATGTCTGATAGAATAGCGATTCGCATCAGATCAGCTCCTTTCCAGTTGATTCTCCCCCCGGAGGCCCCACCGTAAACGGTGGGGTATTCCCCCCACCCCCAGCCCTCCCCCACCCAGTACCGGGCTTCAGCCCGGTTGGGAGGGGGAGTTCCTTCCCTCATATAGGGGTCAGGTCTCTCCTATCCTGGGAACATGACCTCTTTGATCTCTGGCGCGTAGCGTGCGGCCATGTCGCTGGTGAGGGTGTTCGTGCGGCAGATCTCGGCGTAGAGCTGGCCGCTGCGCCGCAGGATGCGCACCTGCGTTTGTGGGTCCAGCGCGAACAGGCCAAAGCGCAATGACCAGCCATCGGCCCACTCAAAGTTGTCCACTAGCGTCCAATAGTAATAGCCCATAATGGGCCAGTTCAGGTTGAGGGCGTGCCACACCTGATGGAGGTGGGTGAGGAGGAAGCGCGGGCGGCGGCTATCGTCCGCGTCGGGCACGCCGTTCTCGGTGATGTAAATGGGCAGGCGCGTGGGGACCAGCCGCTGGAGGCAGCGGAACAGCCCCTCCGGGTAGATTTCGCCGTAATCGCCGTCGCCCACCTCAGCCCCTGGCGTGGGGAAGTTGCGCCCGAAGGCGTGGCGGGCCTGGCGCGGATCAAAGGCCACACGGTCGCGCACGTAATAGTTCAGGCCGATGAAGTCCAGGGTACCGGCGGCTTTGGGGATAGAGCGGCTGCGCCTGAAGGGGAACGCGAGCCGCCCGTTTAACAGCGCCTCAAGGAAGGCGAGATTGAAGAAACGGTCCTGGAAACGGGCTGCGGCACGGTCTAAAGGAGAGCGGGGACGGGCCGGGTCAAACACGCGCATGTTGTGGGCGAAGCCCACGCGCGCGCCCGGTTGCAACTCATGGATTGTCTCATAGGCCAGGGCATGAGCACGCACCATATTGGTCAACACCTCAAAGGCCAGCCCCATACTGTGCTTGCCCGGTGGCCAACGGCCCTCCATATACCCCAGGAGAGCGTAAATCGTGGGTTCGTTGATGGTGCACCAGTGGTCCGTGTAGTCGCCCAGCGCCTGGACCACTTTGCGCACATAGCGTTCAAAGCGCCTGACAGTTTCCGGCGCGGTCCAGCCGCCTTCCATGAGCAGCCAGATGGGGTTGGTGAAATGATGCAGCGTCACCATAGGTTCAATGTTGCGCCGTCTCAGCTCGCGCAGCATCTGACGGTAACGGTCCAGGGCGGCCTCGTTCCACTGGCCGGGTTCCGGCTCAACGCGGCTCCACTCAATGGATAGGCGCAGCGCGTTCTGGCCCATCGCCGCCGCACGGTCAAAATCGGCCTCGGCCTGCGCCCACCAGTTACAGGCCAGGCCCGCGGTACTGCCGTCACGGATGCGGCCAGGGGTTTGCTCCCAGGCCCACCAGTCGTTATTGGTGTTGTGGCCTTCCACCTGGTAGGAAGATACGGCTGTGCCCCAACGGAAATCGCGCGGAAAGTGCAGCGTCGCCTCAGCCACGCCTGCATTGTACAGGGGAATAGGGCTTTTGTCTATCTGGCACGCTCTACGGGGTAAAAGGCTCAACGGACACCCTGGTCATTGGTCAGGAATTTTGCGCACACAGGTGGGTTGAAGTATAATGGCCGAAAATTCTGTGCGCCGGTTCCGATGGTTTGGCTTCGCGGTAGAGATGCCCTCAGAGAACATCCTGCCAGGAGATTACCGCGTCCGTATTCGGGTGCTTGAACCCAGCACCCCTGAACGCTTTCTGTTCCATACGCCAGCCGGGCTGGCGGATCGGCTACTTATACCGATCACAGTGCGTAGATAAATCTATGTGGCTCCGCTTCGTCCTCTACGGTCTGCTGGGCTGGTGCGGCGAGATCGTCTTCACGGCGCTGCCCAGGCGCTGGCCCATAGACTGGCAATTGAAGGGACAGACCTCCCTGTGGATGTTCCCCCTCTATGGGCTGATCGCGCCGCTGTACGAACCCGTCCATGACGCACTGCGGGCCTGGCCCTGGCCGGCGCGGGGGCTGGTCTATATGGCAGGCTTCATCGCCGTTGAGTTTGTCGCGGGCTGGTTGCTGGCGCGGCTCCTCGGTCGCTGTCCCTGGGATTACAGCGGCAAAACGCGCTGGCACCTTCGCGGTTTGACCCGCCTGGACTATGCACCCATCTGGTTTACGGTCGGGCTGGCGCTTGAGCCGGTCCACGACGTCCTGTTGGCGCTCACACCGCTGCTCCAGGCCACCCTCTCCCCTTGAAGCCGGGATGCTGACCGCCTGTGACTGGGGTTTGCAGCAGTTCATGTGGTATAATTGCCCTCAACCCTGAGAAGAAGATGAGGAACGACCATGCGTGAGGCTGTCATTGTGGACGCGGTGCGCACCCCCTTTGGCAAGCGCGGCAAGGGGCTGAGCGGTGTGCACCCTGTGGACTTGCTTGCCGACTTGTTAGCCGCCCTGATCCAGCGCAATCACCTCAATCCGGCGCAGGTGGATGACGTGATCATCGGCTGTGTCGCCCAGATCGGGGAGCAGGCGCTCAACATCGCGCGCAACGCCTGGCTCACCGCCGGCCTGCCGGAGTCGGTGCCCGGCGTGACGCTGGACCGCCAGTGCGGGTCCAGCCTGCAGGCCGCGCAATTCGCCGCTCAGGGCGTGATGGCGGGCGCCTATGATCTGGTGATCGCCGGGGGTGTGGAAAATATGTCGCGTTTGCCGCTGGGGAGCAACTTCCGCAACGGGCCAGGTACGCCGTTAACCGAACGCCTGGCGCAGCGGTACCGCCTGGATCGGCCCTGGTTTGACCAGGCACTTAGCGCTGAACTGATCGCCCGCCGTTGGGGGTTCACCCGCGAGGCCCTGGACCGCTTCAGCTATGAGAGCCACCGTCGTGCGGCGGCGGCCCAGGCTGCAGGCTATTTCAGCGCAGAGATTATCCCCGTTGGCGGCCTGGCCGCTGACGAGGGCATCCGCCCGGATACCTCTTTGGAGAAGATGGCCGCGCTGGAACCGGCCTTCCCTGGCCTGGAACTCATCACCGCCGGTAATGCCAGCCAAATCTCCGACGGTGCCAGCGCGGTGTTGATTGCCTCGGTTGAGACGGCCAAAGCCCTTGGCCTGCGCCCCCGCGCCCGCTTCGTGTCCTTCGCCGTTGTTGGCTCCGATCCGGTGATGATGCTCACCGGGCCCATCCCGGCCACCCAGAAGGTCCTCCAGCGCGCCGGGCTGGGCGTGGACGATATAGACCTGTTTGAAGTCAACGAGGCGTTTGCCTCTGTGGTCCTGGCCTGGCAGCGCGAGAGCGGAGCGCCTTTGGAGCGGGTCAATGTCAACGGCGGCGCCATTGCGCTGGGCCACCCGGTGGGGGCCAGCGGGACGCGGCTGCTGGGGACGGCGGTGTATGAATTGGAACGGCGGCAAGGGCGCTATGCGTTGATCACTATCTGTGAGGGCGGCGGCATGGCCAACGCGACCATCATTGAGCGGATATAGGGCCTTTCTGCGAAGGCATGGGGCTTCGGCGCGCTAGTCACGAGCGAAGCCCGCAGGTTCAGGCTGTTACCGTTTCAAATGCAACTTGCAAACGCGCAGGCGGCGGAATGATGAAGTTCAATCTCTCAAATCCTATCACTCGCCCGGTTTTGTCTTTCATCAAGATAACCTCATCACCCGTTTCTTCACAGACGTATTCGTCTTGTGGGTCCCCAAACCAAACCGTGAGTGTATTCCCCACCTGATCATAGTATACCTTTACCTGGGCCATATATGTACTCCTTCCTTTACCGCGTTAGCTGGATAAGCTGTAATCAGATAGCCATCATCATCAAGTCGTCTGATTACTGCACGGATCCATCGCCTGACCCGTTCAGGTCTGTAGAATAAATACACGTTGGGGTCACTCTTGCTCAACCGAATCTCACTTGGGCTTTGTAGCGTTTCTTGTACATCAGCTTCACGCCCCGTCATCACCGGGTGTTTTACCCGGATAATCAACTCCCAATAGGCGCGGGTCACGCGCACACGAAAGTTAAGAGGCGTTGGAACCTCAAAGAGCAAGTCGCTTGCAGGTAGGCCTTCAGCCATCTGTGGGCTTAACTGACCTGCGGGCTTCCCCCTGCGAGGGGCTGGCCTCTACCCACCGTTCAAGTGCGGCAGGATGTAGCTCAGGATACGTTGCTTGGGCATTGCTCCCGTCACGCGTTCAACCGGCTGCCCATGCTTGAACAGGATCAGTGTGGGGATGCTCCACACCTGGTATTGGGTCGCTGTGGCCATATTGGTATCAATGTCCAGCTTAACGACCTTCAGCTTCCCTTCGTACTCATTGGCGATAGCCTCTACATAGGGGGCAATCGCGTGGCAGGGCATACACCACTCCGCCCAAAAGTCCACCAGGACAGGCTTGTCTGCGTTTAACACCTCCTGCTTGAACGTCGCGTCTGTGACCTCCACTGGCTTTGCCATCTGTTCACTCCTTTAAGCAGAGCGGAATTTTGACTATCCCTATGCTACAATCTCTCAGAACGCCTGTCAAGGATGCCCGCTTACACAAGACTTTAAAAGCGCGAGATTTTTAAGAATTGGGGCAGGGGAAGCCATTGCCAGGCAGGGGCGGCTTTGCTAGAATGCCCCTGGAGGCCGGATGTAACTGGTGGAAAGGGTTCGCGCATGAAACCCGAGCAGGTCTGGCAGGCTGCGCTGGGCGAACTGCAATTGCAGATGACCAAGGCCACCTTTGATACCTGGTTCAAGACCAGCCGTGTGGTGGCCTACGAGGATGGCACCTTTGTCATCGGCGTCAGTTCCGCCTACGCCAAGGACTGGCTGGAGAACCGGCTGAGCGGCACGATCAAGCGCACGCTGAACGGCATTGTCGGGCGCAGCGTGGAGGTCAAATATGTCGTCTGGGCGCAAGAGGAAGCTCCGCCTCAGGCCGATCTGGGCCCCTTGTTAAGCGGTGCCGAGGCCGCGCCCCCATCTCACGCGGCGCCGGTCACCGCTGATGGCCTCAGCCCCAAATACACCTTTGATACCTTTGTCGTTGGTCCGAACAACCGGCTGGCGCACGCGGCCTCACTCGCCGCTGCCGAGAACCCGGCCCAGGCGTACAACCCGCTGTTCATCTACGGCGGTGTCGGCCTGGGCAAGACGCACCTTTTGCACGCCATCGGCCACGCCTGCCGTACGCGCGGCCTGCACGTCCTCTACGTCTCCTCCGAGGAGTTCACGAACGACCTGATCAACGCCATTCGCTCCCGGACAACTGAGGCCTTCCGCGACAAATACCGCACGATTGACGTGCTTTTGATTGACGACATCCAATTCATCGCGGGCAAGGAGAGCACCCAGGAGGAGTTCTTCCACACCTTTAACACCCTGCACGGCCAGGACAAACAGCTCGTCATCTCCAGCGACCGGCCGCCCAAGGCGCTCTCTACACTGGAAGAGCGATTGCGCTCGCGCTTTGAATGGGGGTTGATCGCCGACATCCAGCCGCCCGACCTGGAGACGCGCATCGCTATTCTGCGCTTTAAGGCCGAGTCACTGCACGCCCAGGTCCCCGACCCCGTGCTCCAGTACATTGCCCGCGAAATCCACAGCAACATCCGCGAGTTGGAGGGTGCGCTGAACCGCGTGCTGGCGACCGCCCGGCTGACGAACCAGCCGCTCACGGTTGAGCTGGCGACGAGCGCGCTCGCCGACCTGGTGCCTCAGCGCAGCGCCCGCACGCCGGAGGAGATCATTGCGGCGGTGGCGAACCACTATGGCCTGGATGTTGCGGTGCTGAAGGGGCGCAGTCGCAATGCCGAGATCGCCCTGCCCCGCCAGATCGCCATGTTCCTCCTGCGCGAGGAGATCGGCATTTCCCTGCCCCAAATCGGCGAGGTCCTGGGGGGGCGCGATCACACCACTGTGTTACACGGTTGCGAGAAGATCAGCGACTTGATTGAGCGCGACAATAACGTGCGCCGGGATGTTATGGCGATTCGGACGCGGTTGTATCAGAAGGAGGGTTTGAGATAAGTTTTCAGCCCCCAACCTGGGCCGGGGGCTGAAAGCTTATGCAGCCAGTTGGACTTCGCTGGCCAGGAAGGCCACGACATCGCGCCGGGCCTCCTCATACGCCTGGAGTAACTCCTGATCGGTACCCTTATAGCGTCGGATGGTTTGCTGCGCACACAGGATGCAGCCGCGCATGGCGCGGTAGCTGTCCGTCTCGCACGACATGCACCCGTCCAGGCGGATCATCATCAGGGAAAAGGCCAGGCTATCCGGGTGTGTCGGCGGCAGCGCCGCGACGCGCTCAACCAGTTGACGCCACTCCTCACCTCGCAGATCACGCAGGGCGGGGATCGCATACGGGGGGAACATTAACTCATTACGCGTGTACATACACCGCTCACTCCCAACCAGCACCGGGGCGATGCAGCCCCCAATTCACCATCCATCCTCCTGGAACTTGACGCTATTATAGCCTCTCTGAGGGGGCTTTGTCAAGACATTTTTGTTGTGCTGGACATTAAATGATCATATTTTTTAACAGAGCATAAGTGGTTCATTCATCCAGGAAAGCCGACTCTCCGTATGAGGGCCTTCCACTGTGCTCAGGAGCGATCACCAGAAGCGCTGTTCCTTCCAGGGGTCGGCCTCGTTGTGGTAGCCGGCCTGCTCCCAGAAGCCGGGGCTGTCGTATTGCAGGAACTCCAGGGCACGCAGCCACTTGCCGCCTTTCCAGAAGTAGGCCGCCTTCAGGTCATCCCGGCCCGGGATCGTGCCGATGACGACCCGCAGGGGAAAGCCGTGCTCCGGTTCAAGCGGCTGGCCGTTGTAGTGCGTCGCCAGGAGCACGTTGTCCTGGAGCATGACGGATAGGGGCAGGTTGGTGGTAAAGCCATATTCACAATGCTGGACGACAAAGCGCGCCTCCGGCTTGGGGCGCACAATGCCCTCGTCAATCAACCGCTTGAGCGATACCCCTTCCCATTCAGTATCAAACTTGCTCCAGCGTGTCACACAATGGATGTCCATCTTGACTTTGGTGCGCGGCAGCTTGTTGAACTCCTCCCAGGTCCAGCGCTTCTCCTCCTCCACCAGGCCAAAGATGCGAAAGTCCCAGGTCTCCGGATTAAACCTGGGGACCGGGCCATAGTGCAGCACAGGGAACTTCTGCGTCAGCGATTGGCCCGGCGGCAAGCGCCCTTCACGCTTCACCCGTTCTTCTTCTTCCCGCCGCGCCAGAAAGTCCTTTAACATGGTGATGTTTCCTCCTTCGGCATCTAGATAGAGACGAACGACGCATATGGATTATTCCAACATCCACTGTAATTATAGCATGGACAGCTTACAGAAAGCCACACCCCTGTCCCTGGCCTTTTGTGCTATAATGCACATAAATTCAGCGTGCGACCAGGAGGCTTTGTGCGAACCTGCGCTGTCTGTCACCTGACTTCCCATGATGAGGTGCTTCTCTGTCCGCGCTGTGGCGCCGACCTGCGCGTGCATTCGGAGACCGCACGGGCGCTGCAACGCCTGCGCGTGGATGGACGCTTCCACCAGGTGCGTATCATTGTAGATCGGGAGAGCTGTCCGGTTTGCCAGGCGGCCTATGGCACCTATCCTATTGACCAGGTGCCGGAGTTGCCGGTAGCGGGCTGCTCCAGCCCCAGCGGTTGCCGCTGCCGCTATGAACCTGTCCTTGACCTGGTTGGGCCGTAGGGCAAGCGCACGGACTGCCCCTACAGCGTATGTTGCCGGATATTCACTTGGATGATGTGGTGCGGCTGCGCAAGCCGCACCCCTGCGGGGGCTACGAGTGGGTCGTGGTGCGGTTGGGGGCCGACATTGGCCTGCGCTGCACCACCTGTGGCCGCCGCGTTCTCCTTCCCCGCCGCGAACTGGCGAAACGGCTGAAGGTCATCGTCTCGCGTTCAGCCGATCGTCAGGGAGGCTAAGCTGCAAACGGTGGGGCGTGCTCAAGCCGCAGCGTTTGGGCTGCGGCGGGTTGGTTCTCCGGGGAGAGTAAAGCGGAAGGTGGCCCCGCGCCCCGGCGCGCTCTCGGCCCAGATGCGGCCACCATGCGCTTCTACGATGTGCTTGGCGATGGCCAGGCCCAGGCCGGTGCCGCTCCCGCCCCGCGCCCGGTCAGCCCGGTAGAAGCGCTCAAAGATGCGCGGCAGGTCCTCTGGAGCGATCCCGACCCCCGTATCCCATACCTCAATCACGACCTCATCCCCCTCTCCCTGGAAGGCCCGCACGCCGATGCGCCCGCCCTCCGGCGTGAACTTGATGGCATTGTGCAGCAGGTTGACAATGACGCGGCTGATCTGGTGGGGGTCGGCGAGCGCGGTGAGATCGGGCGGCACGTCCACAGCGATCGCCTGACGCTTGTGGCTGGCCTGCGTCGCCAGGCGAGCCACCGGCTCACTGACTAGGTCAGTGACGGGGGTGGGGACCAGCTTGAGGAGGACCTGGCCGGATTCAATCTGGCTGAGGTCAAGCAGTTCCTGGGCGAGCTGGCTGAGCGCCTCGGTTTCCACCGCGATCTGCTCCAGGAGTTGCCGCTGAAGCCCGGTTTCGGGCAGGGAGTTATGCAGCAGCGTGTCCAGGAGCAGGCGAATAGAAGCCAGAGGGGTGCGCAATTCGTGGGAGATATTGGCGACGAAATCGCGCCGCGCCCGGCCCAGGCGTTGCAGTTCGCTCACGTCCTGGAGGGCCAGGACCGCGCCGTAGCACGCCTCCGCGCCCAGGGGCAGGGCGCGGGCGCGGAAGGGCCGGTCGCCGATAAATACCTGGCGGTCCAGGTCTTCGCCACCGCTCAGCGCAGCGGCCAGCAGATCGTCCAGGTCGTGGTGGCGGGCGACTTCTATAAAGCTCCGCCCGATGGCCTCCTGGATTTGAAACAGCGAGCGCGCCGCCGAGTTGATGGCCTGCACGCGCCGCTCACGGTCCACGACGATGAGGGCGTCAAAGGCCGCCTCGGCCAGCCCCTTCAACTCCTCGCTTACCTCGGCCAGCCGGGCCTGAGCGCTCAGCGTCTCGCGGCGCAGGCGGGTGTTCTCGGCCAGGAAGGCCTGGCACTCGGCGGCTGTCCGCCGCCAGGCCAGGCCAATCACCACCAGCGCAACGGCCAGGATCGCGATAAGCCACCCGCCGTCCACAGTTCAACCCTCAAAGCGATAGCCCACGCCGCGCACCGTGACAATGCGCTGCGGGTTGGAGGGGTCGTCCTCAATCTTCTCGCGCAGCCAGCGGATGTGGACATCTACGGTGCGGCTATCCCCAAAATAGTCGTAGCCCCAGACCTGGGTCAGGAGCAGGTCGCGGGAGAGGACCGCGCCGCGGTTGCGCATGAGTTCGGCCAGCAGGTCAAATTCCCTGTGGCTGAGCTTGAGTTCCACACCGCCTTTCGTCACCCGCCGGGCGGCCAGGTCAAGCACCAGGTCGCCGGACACCAGTTCATCGCGGCGGGGGGCCGGGGCGCGGCGTAGCACAGCGCGCACCCGCGCCAGGAACTCGCCCAGGGCGAACGGCTTGACCACGTAATCGTCGGCGCCGGTCTCCAGCCCGATGATCTTGTCCACCTCGGTGCCGCGCGCGGTGAGGATGATAATGGGCGTGTCCATCTCGCGCCGCAGGATGCGGCACACCGACAGGCCGTCCAGCACCGGCAGCATAATGTCCAGGATGATCAGGTCGGGCGACTCGGTGCGGGCGCGTTCCAGCCCGGTCTCGCCGTCCGCAGCCAGGATCACCTCATAGCCCTCGCGCCGCAGGTTGTACGCCAGCGTCTCGGCCAGGGTGGTCTCGTCCTCAACCAGGAGTATCTTGGTCATACATCAGCACCCGCATGGAATTATCCGGCAGTCGCGGGGAATTGGCAAGGAGAGCAGAGATTCACGTCACAATGAGGATCGCGCCGAGGGCCATGATCAGCGCACTGGGCAGGCGCTGCCACAGCCCAGGCTTTTTGAGGATCAGCGCCCCCCAGAGAACGGTCATGGCGGCGCTGAGCCTGAACAGCGTCGTCACGTAGCCGACCAGGCCCTGGCTGAAGGCCATGTAGCCCAGGATGGGCGCTGTCCCCGCGATCAGCCCGGCGAGAAGCCATTCGCGGCGGTGGGGGCCGAACTGGCTCAGGCCCAATCCGTTGCGCGCCGCCACAATGGGGGTGAGCAGGAGGACGAGGAGCGCCGTGGCAACGAAGGCGGCGAACTGCGGGCTTTGCGGGTGGGTATGTTGGATGGCCGTTTTCTCAAACAGCGGCGTAATCGCCCACAGCAGCCCGGCCAGCAGGACAAGCACCACGCCTGGCCTGAGCGCAAGCGCTTGCAATGGCGCCAGCCAGTGCCGCCCCGGCTCGTGGTTGAGCCAGTAGGTGCCGGCGAGCACCAGCCCGACGCCGAGCAGGCCGCGTGCCGAGGGCATCTCGCCCAGGAAGAGCGCTGAGATGAGCAGGGTAAACACCGGGCTGAAGACCAGCAGGGGGGTGACGAGCGAGGCGTCGGCTAGCTTCAGCGCCTGGGTGTAGGCCAGGTGTGCAGCGACATTAAGCACCGCCGAGCCCAGGACGCCAAGGGCGAACAGCGCATCCAGGCCCGGCAGGGCCCGCGTCAGCGCCAGGGTGAACAGGCCGAGCAGCGGCAGCGAAAGCAGCGTCACGCTCCACACCACGACCGTCGCGTTGGCGCGCCTCAACATGCGCTTGTACAGAATCGGGTTGAAGGATGTTAACAGGGCTGCGCCCAGCGCGAACAGCGCCCACATCTAGTCTCAGTAGATCACAAAAATGTCACCCCTTCGCCAGGCTCAGGGCAGGCTCTAAGCCGAAGCCCTGAGCCGAAGCCCTGACCCTGAGCGAAGCGAAGGGGAAGGGGCGGCGAAGGGGAAGCGAAGGGTCTCCTGAACATACATTGGAGATGCTTCGCTGCGCTCAGCATGACAAACCTGTGATGTACTGGGGCTATGCTGTACCGAACTGCCGGTCACCGGCGTCGCCCAGCCCCGGCACAATGTAGCCGATCTCGTTCAGATGGTCGTCAATCGCCGCGATGTGGATAGGCACGTCGGGATGGGCCTCGGTCAGCCGCTTGATGCCCTCAGGCGCGGCGATCAGGCCCACGAACTTGATGCGCTGGGCGCCCCAGCGCTTGAGGATGTCCACCGTGGCAACCGCCGATCCGCCTGTCGCCAGCATGGGATCCAGGATCAGGCACACCTGCACAGTGGGCGCCACAGGCAGCTTGTTATAATACTCCACCGGGCGAAGCGTGGCCTCATCGCGATAGATGCCGATATGCCAGACCTCCGCCGTGGGCATCATCTCCCATACCCCTTCCACCATGCCCAGCCCGGCCCGCAAGATCGGCACCAGGCCGATCTTCTCCTTCAAGACGTGCCCGTGTGCCTGGCCCATCGGCGTCGTCACCGTCACCGGCTCCAGGGCCAGGTCGGTGGTGGCCTCATACACCATGAGGATGGCCAGCTCGCGGATCAACTCACGGAACTTCTTCGGTTCCGTCTTCATGTCCCGCAGCTTGGCGAGTTTATGTTGCACCAGTGGATGTCGGGAGACGTAAACACCGTTCATGGCAACTGGGATTATAGGCCACAGGCGCCAGGATGTCAACATTGGGCTCAGGAGCATCGGTTTGAGCCTGTGTGTCACCCCCTCCCTGGCCCTCCCCCGTCAAGGGGGAGGCTTGGGGTGGGGGAAGGCATCTGAAGCTAAAATCGCTGCTCCCGACATTGGGCTTCTTCGTTAGCAGCAAGGCAGCTACTCAAAAACCAGGGCCTGGATTATAATTGGGGTCAGTACCCACCGAGTGCCTGGTTCGCCTGAAGGGTTTGGCGCCGCCGGTGTATGCCCTCGTGTGGGCCGCCAAAGGAGGGGTCTGAACACATGGCCAACCCGGCGATCCTGGCAGTGGACGATGATGACATCGTGCTGCGCGCCGTTGAGCGCGACCTGCGCCGCCAATATGGCAGCCAATACCGCATCCTGGGGGCGCGCTCCGGCGCCGAGGCGCTGCAAACGCTCCAGGCGCTGAAACTGCGCAATGACCCGGTGGCGCTGTTCCTGGTGGACCAGCGCATGCCCCAGATGACCGGCGTGGAGTTCCTGGAGCAGGCCATCCAGCTCTTCCCTGAAGCCAAGCGCGTCCTGCTGACCGCCTACGCCGACACGGATGCGGCTATCCGCGCGATCAACATCGTCAAGCTGGACCATTACCTGCTCAAGCCCTGGGACCCTCCCGAAGTTAATCTTTACCCGGTGCTGAATGACCTGCTAGATGACTGGCTGGAATCCTATCGCCCACCGTTTGAGGGGATCCGCGTCATTGGCCTGCGCTATTCGGCGCAAACCCATGAGGTCCGAGACTTCCTGGCGCGCAATCTCGTCCCCTTCCAATGGATGGACATTGAAACTGACCCGGAAGCGCGCCGCCTGGCCGAGGTCGCCGGCGGCGACCGCCCCCAATTGCCGCTGGTGCTCTTCCCGGATGGTTCGTCTCTGGCGCAGCCCGGCAGGGCTCAGCTTGCTGAGAAGATCGGCCTGAGGATCCGTGCCGGGCAGCCCTTTTACGACCTGATCATTGTGGGTGGGGGGCCGGCGGGGCTGGCGGCGGCGGTGTATAGCGCCTCCGAGGGCTTGCGCACGTTGATGATTGAGCGGGCGGCCCCCGGCGGGCAGGCCGGGGGCAGTTCGCGCATTGAGAACTACCTGGGCTTCCCGGTCGGGCTGAGCGGCGCCGACCTGACCCGGCGCGCGGTCGCCCAGGCGCGACGCTTCGGGGCGGAGATCCTCACGCCCCAGGAGGCCACCGCGCTGCGCGCCGCCGACCCCTACCGTTTCGTCATGCTGGCGGACGGGAACGAACTCAGTTGCCACGCGCTGATCATCGCCACCGGCGTGCACTATCGCCGGCTGGAGGTTCCCGACATTGACCGGTTGACCGGGGCAGGGGTGTACTATGGCGCCTCGGCGGTGGAGGCGCTCTCCTACCGGGGGCAGGATGTGTTTCTGGTCGGCGGGGCGAACTCGGCGGGCCAGGCCGCCATTCACTTCGCCCAGTATTGCACCAGTGTGACCATGCTGGTGCGCGGTGACTCGCTGGAAAAGAGCATGTCACAATATCTGATCGATCAGATCCGCGCCACTGACAACATCCATGTGCACCTGGATACGTCCGTGATCGCTGTGCACGGTCAGCAGCGATTGGAGGGCATCACCATCCGCAACAGCCGCAACGGAAAAGAGGAGACCCTGCCGGCGATGGCGCTATTCCTGTTTATCGGTGCCGTGCCGCAAACAGAGTGGGTGGTGGGCGTCCTGGAGCGCGATGAGCACGGCTTCCTTCTCACCGGCCCGGACCTGCCTGGCGAAGGGGGGCGGCCACGCGGATGGGCGCTTGACCGCGACCCGTATCTGTTGGAGACGAACATACCTGGTGTGTTTGTAGCGGGGGATGTCCGCCACGGCTCCACCAAGCGCATCGCCACGGCGGTCGGCGAGGGCGCCATCGCGGTGCGCTTCGTTCACGAGTACCTGAGCAGCATCCCCATCCGGGCGGGGGCTGCCAGCGTGTGACTGAGCGTAGCGAAATATCTCCCCTCCCCCACAAGGGAGGAGGGGGATAACCTCTCCCTCTGCTCCTCCCCTCATAAGGGAGGGGCAGGGAGGGGGTGACATTTGTATGATTTAACAGGGAGAGCGCATGGGCAGACCATCAGAACGGCGGCGGCGCCAGCCGCCCTGCACACACCTGGATCAGATCCGCGACGTGACGCCCAGAACGCAGGGCTGCGAGGAATGCTTGCAAAGCGGGGATAGCTGGGTTCACCTCCGGCTGTGCCTGACCTGTGGGCATGTGGGGTGCTGCGATGAGTCCAGGAACCGGCACGCCACAAAGCACTTCCATGCCACCCAACACCCGATCATCCAATCCTTTGAGCCGGGCGAGAGCTGGAAGTGGTGCTACGTGGATCAGGTGGGGTGGTGGTAGGTTGGGGCAAGGCGCCGCCCTGCCCCGACCTCTACGCCCGCACGAAGGGATCAAACAGCTTCTGCCACTCTTCCAGAGCGAAACGGTCGGTCATCCCGGCGATGTAGTCGCACACCACGCGATAGAGGGTTTCATCGTCAGTGATGCGGGCCTGGACGTTGCTGGGCAGTTGGGCGGGCTGGCTGATATAGGCGTGAAACAGATCGGAGATAAAGCGCTCGGCTTTGGTCTGCATACGGATCAGGCGGTAGTGGCGGTACATATAACGCTGGAGGAAGTCTGTGAGTTGGGCATTTCTGGCCGCCAGCTCAGGTGAGAAGCCGACCAGGTTGTACCCCAGGGCCTGCACCTCGTCCGGGCTGCCCACGCCGCTCTCGCGGATGCGCCGCTCGGTCTCGTAGATCAGGTCGGTGACCTCCAGGCCAATCAGACGGCGGATGAGGCGGTGGCGCACCAGGTCATCAAAGTGGCGGCCATCCCAGCCGATGCTGCGCTTGAGGTCGCCCCACAGGGCCAGCTCCTCCAGCATCTCCGGCGTCAGGATGCCGGCGCGCAGGCCGTCGTCCAGGTCGTGGGCGTTGTAGGCGATCTCATCGGCGACATCGGGGATCTGGGCTTCAAGCAGGCCGCGCCGGTGGGGGTCAAAGCCGGCCTCTGAGCTGATGTCGGCGCGGGCCTCGTGCTTGGCGATGCCCTCGCGTACCTCCCAGGTCAGGTTCAGGCCGGGGAAATCGGGGTAGCGCTGTTCAAGCAGGTCCACGATGCGCAACGCCTGGCGGTTGTGGTCAAAGCCGCCGTGTCCAGCCATCAGCGTGTGCAGGGTACGCTCACCCGCATGGCCGAAGGGGGGATGGCCCAGGTCATGGGCCAGGCAGATGGCTTCGGTCAGGTCTTCGTTGACTGCCAGGGCGCGGGCGATGGTGCGGCCAATTTGCGCGACCTCCAGCGTATGCGTCAGGCGGGTGCGGTAATAGTCGCCTTCATAGTTGACGAAGACCTGGGTCTTGTACTCCAGGCGGCGGAAGGCAGTGGTGTGCAGGATGCGGTCGCGGTCGCGCTGGAAGGCGGTGCGGTAGTCTGGTTCGTCCTCAGGGTAGGCGCGCCCCCGCGAGTCGTGGCTCTTCTTGGCGTAGGGCGCCAGCGTCCGTGCTTCAAGCTCCTCAAGCTGCCTGCGGTCGCGGATCATCGCGCTCTCCTCGCGGTCCAATGTAACACAGCGTCACCGGCCTGTCAACCCATTCAGCTTTATAGCCCGCCGGCGGATGGAATCCCCCGGCGACTTGTATCAAACCCGCCACGCGGGTTTCCCAAAAGAAGTCGCCCCGACTATGGAATACGCCCCCGCCAGGCCAGCGATTTGGCCCTCTGAGCGGGTGGGGATAGAATAAGCGCGAGAGGAACATCACCCCGAACACAGCGAAAGCGAGGTCTCAAGCATGGAGAAGCTGAAGGAGCGTATTCTGCGGGAAGGCCGTAATCTCGGCCATGGGATTCTGAAGGTGGATGGCTTTATCAACCACCAGGTGGACCCGCAGCTTATGCTGGAGGCCGGGCAGCGCCTGGCCGAGCGCTTCCGCCCGACCAGGCCCACAAAGGTGCTCACCGCCGAGATCTCCGGGATCGCCCCGGCGCTGACAACGGCGCTGGCGCTGGGCATCCCTGTTGTCTATGCCCGCAAGACCAAGCCCATTACCATGCCCGATGCCGTCTTCTTGACAACTGCGCCCTCGCACACCAAGGGCCGCGAAGTGGAACTGATCGTCTCCCCAGAATACCTGGGGCCGGGCGAGCGCGTCCTGATCGTTGACGACTTCCTGGCCACCGGCCAGACGATTGCCGCGCTGGTGCGCCTGGCCGTCGCCGCAGGCGCCACTGTCGTGGGTATTGGCGCGGTCATTGAGAAGACCTTTGAGGGGGGCCGCGAACTGCTTTCCGGGCTGGGCGTGCCTATTGAGTCGCTGGCGATGATCAGCGATATGAGCGGCGGGCGCATCGTGTTTGCAGACGAGGGGGACACAACAGAACAGCGGGCCGCTGTGAGGGGAAGTCATGACGGCCAGCCTGCGTAAGGCCGTGATCCTGGCCGCAGGCGAAGGCACACGGCTGCGCCCCCTCACGCTGGACCGGCCCAAGCCGATGCTGCCCATCGCCGGTCGTCCCCTCCTGGAACACACCCTGAACTGGCTGCGTCGCTACGGCATCACCGAGGTCGCCATAAATTTGCATTATCGCCCGCAGGCCATCCGCGACTACTTCGGCGACGGCCAGCGCTTTGGCCTCACTATCACCTACTCCTATGAGCCCGTCATTCGCGGCACAGCCGGGGCGCTCCATCCGCTGCGGCCCTTCCTTGATGAGACCTTCGTGATCGTCTATGGCGATGTGCTCACAGACCTGGATTTGGGGGCGCTGATCGCCTTTCACCGGGCGCGGCCTGGGGCCTGGATGACGCTCAGCCTGTACCGTGTGCCCAATCCGACGGAGAAGGGGATTGTGGCGCTGGATGAGACCGGGCGCATCGTGCGCTTCGTGGAGAAGCCGGCACCCGATCGGGTCTTCAGCGACCTGGCCAGCGCGGGCGTGATCATCACGGAAGCGGCCATCCTGGACTTCATCCCCGCTGAGGGCTTTGATGACATCGGCTATCATTTGCTGCCGCGCCTGTTAGCCGCAGGTGTGCCTGTATACGGCTGGCCGCTGCCGCAGGGGACTTATTTGATTGACATCGGTTCGCCAGAGCAGTATGCCCAGGCGCAGGCGTGGATAAAGCAAGTGAAGGAGCACCGCACCGTGAACGGTGCGGCGTAGGGGCGAAAATGCCCCAGTGTGAACGCTGGGGCACCCCGAATGTGCTGGAGAAGGTATACGACCTGATGAGGTTTATCGCCCTCTCCCCCCTTGTGGGGGAGGGCTGGGGAGGGGGGTGAGGAGGTTTATGCCCCTCAGCCGCAGGCTGTTGCTCACCACCGATACCGAGCTGAAGGCCATGGCCGCGGCGGCGAAGATGGGTGAAAGCAGCCCCGCCATGGCCACCGGGATCAGGATGATGTTGTAGATAAACGCCCAGCCCAGGTTCTGCCTGATGGTGCGCATGGTCTGGCGCGACAGGCGGATGGCGCGGGGCACGCCGCGCAGGTCGCCGCTCATTAAGGTCACGTCCGCCGTCTCCATGGCCACGTCCGTGCCTGTGCCGATGGCGATGCCGATATCGGCCTGAGCCAGCGCGGGCGCGTCGTTAATGCCATCGCCCACCATGGCGACGACCCGGCCTTCGCTCTGCAGCTTCCTGATCTCGGCGGCCTTCTCGCCGGGCAGCACCTCGGCCAGCACGCGGTCAACACCCACCTGGCGGGCAATCGCCTCTGCCGTGCGCCGGTTGTCGCCGGTGATCATCACCACCTCCAGCCCCAGTTGGTGCAATTCGGCTACGGCCTCAACGGAGCCGGGCTTGATCGTATCCGCCACACCGATCACGCCGATGGCTTCACCCTCTACAGCAGCCAGGATCGCCGTCTTGCCCTCTGCCTGGAGGCGGTCAGCCTGAGGTGCCAGCCCATTCAGATGGATGCCCTGCTCATGCATGAGCTTCAGGTTACCCACCAGGACACGTTGTCCCTCAATCCGGGCAACGATGCCCTGCCCGGCGAGGGCTTCAAACTCGGTCGGCTCGGCGAGATCAAGCTGCCGTGCGCGGGCTGCCTGCACAATGGCTTCGCCCAGTGGGTGCTCACTCCCTCGCTCGGCGCTAGCGACCAGCCGAAGCAGTTCGTCCGGCGTCCGCCCCCTGTCGTCCGCCGTCACGACATCCGTCACCGCTGGCTCGCCCCGCGTGATCGTCCCGGTCTTATCCAGGACGACGGTGTCCACTTGCCCGGCGCGCTCTAATGCCTCGCTGTTTTTGAATAGAATGCCGTTTTCCGCGCCCTTGCCTGTGCCCACCATGATGGCCGTCGGCGTCGCCAGCCCCAGCGCACAGGGGCAGGCGATGACCAGCACCGCGACCATGTTGATCATGGCGCGGGTGAAGCCGACGCCGCCGAAGGCCAGCCAGCCGATAAATGTCAAGATGGCCAGTACGATCACTGCAGGCACGAAATAGGCCGAGACCTGGTCGGCCAGCCGCTGGATCGGCGCCTTAGAGCCCTGGGCCTCCTCCACCAGCCGGATGATCTGCGCCAGGACGGTGTTCTTGCCCACCTGGGTCGCTTCCACCTTGAGCAGGCCCTGCTTGTTGAGCGTCGCGCCGATGACTGTATCACCCGGCCCTTTGCTCACAGGCAGGCTCTCGCCGGTGATCATGGACTCGTCCACTGCGGAGCGCCCTTCCAACACGCGCCCATCCACCGGGATTTTCTCCCCTGGCCGGACGAGGACGATGTCACCTACGCGCACCTCATCCACAGGGATGTCCTGCTCCTGGCCGTTGCGCACGACGCGGGCGGTCTTGGGGCGCAGGCCCATCAGCCGCCTGATCGCCTCGCTGGTGCGGCCCTTGGCTCGGGCCTCCAGGAATTTGCCCAGGGTGATCAGCGTGACGATCACGGCGGCGGTCTCGTAGTAAACGTGGCCGCTGATCAGCCCCAGTGTGACCGGCAGGCTGTAGAAGTATGCCGCCGACGAGCCCATCGCAATGAGCACGTCCATGTTGGCCGAGCGGTTGCGCAGCGCCTTGATCGCGCCCCGGTAGAACTGCCAGCCCACGCCAAACTGGACCGGTGTTGCCAGCGCGAAGAGCAGTCCGTTGAGCCAGGGGGCGTGCCCGGCCATGCCCAATAGCCCGAAGTCGCGGGCCATGCTCAGGAGAAAGGCGGGCAAGGTGAAGGCGATCCCGACGAGCAGCCGCAGGCGCTGCTGGGCGATCTCGGCTTGGCGGGCGGCGCGTTCCGCGTCCTCCGGCTCCTCTGCCCCGGCGGCCGGCTCCACCACGTCGTAGCCGACCTTGCGGATGGCGGCGATGAGATCGCCTATCTCCACCGCCCCAGGCAGATATTCTATAGTCGCTCGCTCGCTCGCCAGGTTAACGTTCGCTGCCGTGACGCCCGGCACTTTCTTGAGCGCCCGTTCAATGGTGTTGGCGCAGTTAGCGCAGGTCATGCCGGTGATCGGCAGGGTGATCTGCTTTTCAGTCATTGGAGTGAATCCTTCAAAAGGCGAAACGTCGCACGTCAGGCGCAAAGCGCGGTTTATGTTTGACGTTTGGCGTTTTACGCTGGCGGGTAGCCGATCTCCTCCAGCAGCGCCACGATCTGCTCCCACGTGGCTGGTGGCTCCCAGGTGACCGTCACGTTGCGGGTGTTCAGATCGGCTTTGACGTCGCGCACGCCAGCGATGTCCTTCAGTTCACGCTCAATAGTCATAACGCAATGGCCGCAATGGATTGCGGGAGCGGTGAATGTCTTGGTGATCATAGCGGTGCTTTGCCTCTAAACCTTTCTGGTCATATGGAATACATCGGTGATCTCATCCAGGACGCGCTCGCGCGCCTGGGGGTCGCCGCTTTTGATGGCGTCAATCACACAGGTGTTCAGATGGTTCTCCAGGATGAATTCGTTCAACCTGCCCAGCGCGGCCTGGACGGCGAGGACCTGCTTCATCACGTCAATGCAATAGGTGTCCTCTTCCAGCATACGTTCAATGCCGTGCACATGGCCTGCGATGCTGCGCAGGCGATTAATGGCTTCGGTCTTGGCACGTGGTTCCATGGTCTGCTCCTGACCCCTCCCCCCAGGGGGAGGGGTCAATCCCCATTATACAACATTGTGAATTCTGTGTCAAGGCCATTTTCCGTCTGGCTGAAGTCGTGCTACAATATCAAGTGGAATCGCCTGGGGCAATCTGCCATAGCGCCCCCATTGCGCTCAGGATCACGGTATAATTAACATGAGATCAGAGGTTATGGAAGCACAAAATCTCCGTCTGGCCGAGCTCCTTGACTTTCGCCCCCAGGAAGGGCGCATCCTGTTTAAAGGCAGCCGCAAGCTGCTGGTGGATGCGACCGCCATGGGCCTGCTGCGCAAGGAATTGATCACCACGCTAGGCCGCGAGCTGGCGCGCGGCCTGCTCGTCCGCTACGGCTTTGAGGAGGGCTACGAGGACGCTTCCCACCTGGCCTCGGAATATACCTGGGACTCGGAAGACGAGTGGCTGCGGGCCGGGCCGATGATGCACATCCTGCAAGGCATCGTGAACGTGGAGGTCCTGGAGTTGCGCTTTGACCGCGCCAGCGGCAGCCTGGCCATGCGCGGGATATGGCGCAATTCGTATGAGGCAGAGGAGCACCTGCGCCACTTTGGCCCCAGCCCCGATCCGGTGTGCTGGACCCTGGCCGGGTATGCTTCTGGCTACGCCAGCGCTTTCCTGGGCAGCCGCGCCATCTGCCTGGAGACGAGTTGTGTGGGCCGGGGCGACCCCGTATGCCTGTGGGAGGTCCGCGATGAGGCTGCCTGGCAGGGGCAGGCCGAATCTATGGTGCGCGACCTGGACGCGCCTCCACTGGCCCGTTCACTGGTTGAAGCCTATACCCAACAACTGAACTCTATCCGCCAACTCGCGGCGCTGCGCGAAGCCATACTGGCCATCTCCGCCGATCTCACCCTCTCTGAGGTCTTGCAGCGCATCGTGGATGTCGCCCGCGATCTAGTGAGCGCCGAGTATGCTGCGCTGGGCGTGCCCGATCCCAACGGCGAACGCCTGGCAGAGTTTGTCACCTCCGGCCTCTCCCCGAAGGAGGTGGCCCGCATCGGTAGCCCGCCACGCGGGCGGGGGATTCTGGGGGTGATCATCCGCGAAGGGCAGTCGCTGCGGTTGCGCGATGTGCGCCAGGACCCCCGCTTCTCCGGTTTCCCGCCCCATCACCCCATCATGACCAGTTTCCTGGGGGTGCCGATCCTTTACCGGGGCAAGCGCTTAGGCAATCTCTACCTGTGCAACAAGATCGGCGCAGAGGAGTTCAGCGCGGATGATCAGCGCATTATTGAGATGCTGGCCGCTCATGCCGCAGTCGCCATTGAAAACGCCCGGCTGTATGAATCCATGATTGAGCGGGGGCGGCGTCTGGAGGAGCGCAACGCTGAACTGGCTGCGCTTAACGCTGTGGCCTACGCCACCAGCCAGTACCATGATCTGGACCAGGTGTTGCGCGAGGCGCTGGAGGCGGTGCTGGCGGCGACCGAGGTGGCTGCGGGGGAGATTCATCTGTGGAACGAAGCCACTCAGGAGATGGTGCTGGCGCTGCACGCGGGCCAGTTCGCCGAGGGCTTCCACGAAATCACCCGCTTCCGGCGCGGCCAGGGCCTGCCTGGCCTGGTGGCTCAAACCGGCCAGCCGGTGGTGGTCACCGATCTGAAGCGTGACCCGCGCTACCTGCGCCGGAAAGTGGTGGAGGCCGGCTTCGGCTCTTATGCCTGCATCCCCATCGCGGTTAAGGGCAAGGTGATTGGCACACTCGGCCTGGCGGCATTGGGCAGCCGTAACTTTACTCAGCGCGACCTGGAACTGTTGCAGGCGATCGGCAGCCAGATCGGGATCGCCATTGAGAACGCCCAACTCTACCGCCAGGTGCAACGCCTGGCCGTGCTGGAAGAGCGCGAACGCATCGGCATGGACCTGCACGACGGCGTGATCCAGTCCATCTACGCGGTGGGCCTGACGCTGGACTACGCCCGGCTGCTGCTGCGTGAGGGGAACCAGGCAGAGGCCAGCAGACGGCTGGAGCAGGCCATTGAGGACCTGAACGCCACCATCCGGGACATCCGCAGCTATATTATGGACCTGCGCCCGCGCCGCTTCCAGGCCGAGAGCCTGGCCGAGGGTCTGCACCAGTTGGCTCGTGAATTTAAGGCCAACACGCTGGTGGACGTGGAGCTGAACATCACCCCCGGCGCCGATGCCACGCTGGGGCGCGAGGCACGCCTGGGGCTGTTCCATATCGCTCAGGAGGCCCTGGCGAACGTGGCCAAACACGCCCGCGCTACGGCGGTCAAGGTGAATCTCCTCTCTATGGATGGTCAGCTCATCCTGAAGGTTCAAGACAATGGGATCGGGATCAAGCCGGAGGCGCGGCAGGCGCGGCTGGGACATGGCCTGGCGAACATGGCCGAACGGGCCAGGGCGCTGGGCGGCCAGTTTGAGCTGGAGAGCGAGCCTGGAAAAGGCACACGAATCACCGTGCGCATCCCCATCCCGTCAGCGGCCTGACGGGGCAGGCCGATGAGACGGAGGACGGGGGGCAACCGGGCTGGAGGGGGTACCCGGCTAAAGCCAGGTACTGGGTGGCTAAAGCCGGGTACCGGGTAGCCAGGTGCAGGGTCATGCCAGGTGCTGAGCACCCGGTTGGATCTGGGTTTAGGCGTTTCTCCTCCCTGCTTCTCGTTGTACTTCTGGTGGCCTGTGCCTCTGCGCCAGCGCCAACCCGCTTTCCCACCCCTTCGGCGACACCGGCGCGGGCCCCAATAGATACGCCTGCCTGGCTGCGCGATGCCGTGCTTTATGAGATCTTCGTACGCAGCTTCTACGACAGCGACGGGGATGGCATCGGCGACCTGCGCGGTGTCATCCAGCAACTGGATTACCTGCATGATCTGGGGGTGACCGCGATCTGGCTCATGCCTATCCAGCCCTCACCCAGCTACCACGGGTACGACATCACCGATTATAAGGCGGTCAACCCCGACTATGGCACTGAGGCCGACCTGAAGGCGCTCATCCAGGCGGTGCATGAGCGCGGCATGCGCATCATTCTGGACTATGTCGCCGGGCACACCTCAGACCAGCACCCGTTCTTTCAGGACGCGCTGGGCAACCCCGCCTCGCGCTCCAGCGACTGGTATCTGTGGCTCAACGCGGAGCACACCCAATATCTCTCCTTCGCCGGGGTCAAATCCATGCCCTCGCTCAACCAGGCCAATCCGGCGACGCGGGACTATCTGATTGAGGTGGCCCGCTATTACCAATCGCTGGGCGTGGATGGGCTGCGCTGCGACTACGCCCTCGGCCCGCCACATGAGTTCTGGAAGGCGCTACGCCAGGCGACCAAAGCGCGCGACCCGGATTTCCTGCTCTTAGGCGAAGTCTGGGAACGCACTGCGGTGGCGCTGGCGCCCTATTTTGAGGGCGAATTTGACGCGCTGTTTGATTTCCCGCTCTACCATGCCCTCGCTGGCGATCACAATCAGAATGGCGATGGGGTGATCAACGGCGCGGACCGGGCCCGCTTTCTTGACGCCGTGATCCTGGCCGGGGAACGGCGCTATCCGCCCGGCGCGCAGCTCGTGCACTTTGTCAACAATCACGATACCAACCGTATAGCCAGCGAGGTCGGCGGCGATGTGGCCCGCCAACGTCTGGCGGCGATGTACAACCTGACCGCGCCGGGGACGCCGATGCTGTATTACGGCGAGGAGATCGGGATGCGGGGCGCGAAGGGCAACGGCCAGCCCTACGGCGATGAGTACCGGCGTGAGCCGATGGACTGGTATCGCGGGGGCAATGGGCCGGGGCAGACCACCTGGTTCATGCCACCTGACCGCCACAATCGCCCGCATGACGGCATCTCGGTTGAGGAGCAGCGCACTGTGCCGGGGTCGTTGTGGACGACTTATCAGCGCCTGATCGCGTTGCGACGCAGCCAGACCGCGCTCCGCAGCGGCGATTGGGAGGCGATCACGGTCAGCGGTTGCGACGCCTGCGATGCCTATTGGCGCAGTGACGCCAGCACCGCTTACCTGATTGTCCTCAACTTCTCCGGTCAGGCGCAGACGGCCACGCTGGATGTGAGCGCTGCCCCTGGCCCGGCTGCGGCGTTACGCGACGCCTTGAGCGGCGCGGTCCTGCCGCCGCCCACGGGGACAGGCTATCCGCTTGAACTGGGGGCGTGGGAGGGGCGCGTGATAGTGTGGGAAGGCAGGAGGTAGGCCTGGGCTACACGCGGGTCAAATACTCGCCTGTGCGCGTATCAATGCGAATGACATCGCCCGCGTTGACGAAGAGAGGCACCTGCACTTTATAGCCGGTCTCGGTCGTGGCCCCCTTGGTTGGGCCGGTGGCCCGGTCGCCCTTGATCCCCGGTTCGGTCTCAATCACCTTCAAATCCACCGTCACCGGCAACTCCACGTCAATTGGCTCGCCGTTGTAGAGGGCCAGGGTTAACTCCATCCCGTCTTTGAGGAACTGCACGGCCTCTCCCAGGACATCGGCGGTGAGGATAAACTGGTCATAGGTCTCGGTGTCCATGAAGTGGTAGAGGTCGCCGTCATGGTACAGGTACTGGACGGGCCGGTTGTCAATGCGGATGTCCTGGACCCGGTCGCCTGACTGGAAGGTGCGTTCAATTGTCGCACCGCTGCGCAGATTGCGTAGCTTGGTGCGGATGACGGCATTGCCTCGCCCCGGCTTGTGATGGTGGTATTCCAGCACCTTGTAGATCTCGCCGTCTAGTTCAAAGGTCACACCCTTCCGCAGGTCATTGACGTCAATCATACAGTCCCTTGTGATTACCTCCCGCAGCGTATTATACGCAGGATAGGCGGTAGCGTCAATGCAGAGGACTTCAAATGCCCTCCCCCCTTCCTTACGAGGGAAGAGGACGTGAGGGCAGGTCCCCCCTTCCCATCTATTTTGCGTATCGCATCTACGTTAAACATCGTATTGCTCTTGCACAATGGCCTCTTTAGAATGAGGCGCGAGAGTGCTCCCCTCCCCGTTGGCCCGGTAGAGGATGATGAGAACTCATACGCGCTGGTTATACACAATTTATTTCGCCCTTTTATCGGCTATATTTATTTTTCCTTTCTTCAGTCGGGCGCAGGCTGGTGCGCCAGACAGCGCTCTACCTGTCCCCCCTATGAACGGGAGGATAGGAGAGTCGGTGCCGCGCCTGTACCTCCCCATTATTCAGGGCAGGCCGGTTCAGGCAGATGGGGTGGGCCTGGGCGGTCCGCACAAAATGGCCATCAATCCCCAATTGTGGGAGCGGTTTAGCTGGATTTACAACTGGATCACAGTGGGGCAGGGGTTCGGTGACTGGCCCGGCTATCGCCCCATGATCTGGGATGACCGGCTGGAGTGGTATGGCGGCGCGGCAGGGATCCGCTGGTTCGCCACCCGCTGGCCGGGCCGCCAGTGGCTCTTCCTCAATGAGCCGGAACGGGCCTCACAAGCCAACCTGGCCCCGGAGTATGCGGCTCAGGTGGTGGCCTCGCACCGCGACCTGGTGACCGGCGCTGATCCCACCGCGACCTGGGGCTGCTGCGGCGTCCAGGTGGATGCCACCGGCATGGCCTGGTTGAACCGCTATAGGGATGCCGGGGGGCCGGTGGGTGATTTCTGGCATATCCACATTTACGGGGTAGAGGATTGCAATCCGGCGAGCAGCCTGGAGCTGTTACACAACTTTGAGGCCTGGGCGGCGGCCCGTGGCATCACCCGCCCCATCCTGATCACCGAGTTCGGCTGTCTCTTCAGTGGCCCGCCCCAGCGCGCCTGTGATTACATCGCTGGCATTGTGCCGGCGCTGCGCTCAGACCCGCTTGTGACCGGCTGGGCCTGGTGGTCCAGCGGCGATGGCACGTACCCGCTGTTTGATGACCAGGGCAATCCGACCGAGGTCGGGCAGTGTTACCTGAGTACCGGGCGACGATGAGTATGAAGCGCCGTTAGCGTCGGCCAGGGTTTCCTGTGCCGTCTCGGCGGCATCGCCCATCTGGGGGTGTGGACGCCTGTGCAGCCGCCAGATCTGCCACCACCGGGGCCGGCGCCTGCGACGCTTGCTCCGCTCATTGCTTTGATCGTAATAGTAATAGTAATAGTAGCCAGAGGTCTGCCTGGTCATGCGGTTGAGCACCATGCCGAGCAGGTTGGCCCCGGCCCGCTCCAGGCTCTCCTTCGCCCGCCGCGCCATCTCCCGCCGCGTCCGGCCAGCGTCGGCGACCAGCACCACGCCATCGGCGGCGTTTGCCAGGATGGTGGCATCGGCCACACTTAACACGGGCGGGCTATCCATGATAACCATATCGGCTTCCTGGGTGAGCGTCTGCATCAATTGGGCCATGCGTTGTGAGCCGAGCAACTCAGCGGGATTAGGAGGGATGGGGCCGCTGGTGAGCAGGCGCAACCCCGGCACATCGGTGGGCTGGAGGAAGCTGGTCACTGGCGTGGCCGCGTCCACCAGCGCTGTGCTCAGCCCGTAGCTTGCTGTGCGCTGGAAAATGCGGTGCTGCTGTGGCCGTCGCAAGTCGGCATCCACCAGGATCACGCTCTTGCCCCCCTGGGCGAAGACCACCGCCAAATTGGCTGCCGTGGTGGACTTGCCGTCGCCTGGGCCGGGGCTGGTGATAACGATGCGGCGCAGTGGCCGGTCCACTGCCGCAAACTGGAAGTTCGTCCGCAGCAGGCGGTAGGCTTCGGCGATGGGGGAGCGCGGTGCGCTCAGGGTGACCAGCCGGTCCTGAGCTGTCTTGCCCTCAATACGGCCAACCGCGGCCAACGTCCACAGCCCCAGGCGCTGGCTGATGTCCTCAGGCGATTTGAGCGTGTCGTCCAGGTACTCAAACACATAGGCGACCGCGCCCGCCAGAACCATCCCGACCAGTCCGGCCAGAAGGGTGTTCAGCTCCACGCGCGGACGGATGGGAGCACGCGGGGGCACCGCCGGCTCCACCACGCTGACGTTGTTAAGCTCCTGGGCTTCGGCGGCGCGAATATTCTCATAGCTTTGCAGCAGGTTGGCGTAGCTGGTGCGGTACTGCGCCAGGCTGGTTTCAAGCTGCGCCTTCTGGGCCTGTTCCTCCGGTGTGTGGGGGTCGCTGAGCGCGTCCAAGGCTGCCTGGGTTTGAGCCAGGCTGGCTTGCACCGCCGCGATCTCTTTTGACAGGCTCTCCTTAGAGCTGGCGAAGCGGCTGGTCTGCTGGGCGGCGTTTTGGGCGATGAACACCCCGGCGATGGTATTGGCCAGTGTGGCGGCCTGCTCCGGGTCGGTATCCTCCACGTTCAGCACGATCAGTTGGGTGTCGCGGATCAGGTCCACACTGACCGCACGCGCCAGTTCTGCCGGATCAAGCGGCAGGTTGAGCTTCGCGATCGCGGCCTCCAGCACAGGCCGTTTGTGCAGGAGTTCACTATACGTCTTGGCGAGTTGCTGGCTGGTCAGGATGGAGGTGTAGTCCGTCAGGCCGCTGCGCGGTGCCTGGTTTACCAGCAGCGTCACTGAGGCGCTGTACACCGGCGTCATATTGCGGCTGACGATGAAGGCTGCCCCCGCCGCCAACAGCGTGCCCAGGGCGATCAGCCACGACCAGCGCCAGAGTACTGTCCAATATTTACGTAGGTCCATGAAGTCCTCCATGTAAAAGCGATGCGTGATGAGCTCTCATTCCCTTACCCCCTCTCCCCCAGCCCCCGTCAATGGGGGAGTGAGGGCAGGAGAGGGGATACGGCGTTGCTGGCTGACGGCTTGATGGGCCATGATCAGGCCCATGAGCGCCCAGATGAACACGGCAGGTTTGGACCCCCAGCTTGCGGCATCCAGCAGGCCGTGGACGAGCACGGCCACCAGGCCGGCGGCCAGGCCGACGACCTGAATGGCCAGCTCCCGTTCCCCCGCCCAGGCCCGGGCTGACTGGACCGCCGCGGCCAGGACGATGCCCAACAAGGCGACAAAGGCGATCAGGCCGGGCAGCCCCAGGTCCACCGCGACCTGGAGGAACAGGTTATGCGCGTGCGGGATGGCCAGCTCGGCCCCCGCCAGCAGAACATAGGGGTAGCGCAAGGGGACCACATGATCAAATGTCCCCATACCGATGCCGGTGAAGGGATAATCGGCGATGGCTTCCAGCGCCCGCGACCACAGCTCCAGCCGACCCTCCCAGCCGCCCACGACCGGCGCCGCCGCCAGGGCCTGGGCCACGCGCGCCGGGCCGATGATGAGGCCGGTGATGAGCAGCAACGCCAGTAGCGCCAGTATGGGCCAGCGCAGGCGCGGCCAACGAGAGGTCAGTACCACCGCAAACCCCACCGCGGCCCCCAGCCAGGCGCCGCGCGATTTGGTCAGGATGAGCACGGCGAGCATGAGAACGAACGAGGCGAGGCCGAGAGCAAACGAGAGGGAGCGGCTGCCTGCTACCCATCCCCAAGCGACGCCACCTGTCGTGCAGAACGCCAGAGCCAGCGGAGACACCGCCGCCAGCGCACCTGCCAGGATGTTGGGGTGGATACGTTCGTCAAGCAGGCGCGGGATGGCCGCATAGATCGGGCCAAAGTTCAGGAAGCCCTTGGCATCCTCAATCCAGTCCACGCCGAACGGGGCGACAAGCGCCAGTGCGCCGCCGGCCATGATGAGCAGGAACGCGCCCAGCCGCAGCCGCCGTTCCGTCCGCGCCCATAGAAACACCGCGTAGAAGACCGCGATGTCCAGCAGGAGCCACGCCACTGCGCCGCGCGTGATCTCCGGCCAGATGGTGGCGTACAGCGTCAGCGGGAGGGTGAGCAGGAGCACAGCGATGGGCCAGTTGGCCGGTGTGCGCAGGCGCTTCATCCTCTCTCTCCTCAACCAGGTATTCCCCCAGGGGCAACCCTTGTGGTTGCCCGTCACGCTGCGGTAGCCCAGGCGGCTTCACCTGTGATGATGGCGCGCTGGCTATAAAAGTCGCGCACCGCATCCGCAATGGCTGCGATGTCTTCGTCGCTAAGCTCGGCGTACATGGGCAGTGACAGGATTTCGCCCGCGACCCGTTCGGTGACCGGCAACTCCCCCTGGCGATAGCCGAAGTCGTGGCAGGCGCGTTGCAGATGGCAGGGCACAGGGTAGTGAATGCCTGTGGCGATGTCGTGCTGGCGCAGGTGGGCCTGGAGTTCATCGCGCCAGGGGGCGCGCACCACGTAGAGGTGATAGACGTGGTGGCTATAGGGCGCTTCTACCGGCGTGACCAGAGGGGTGTCGGCCAGGAGCCTGGTGTAGTGGGCCGCATGGCGCCGTCGCGCCTCGTTCCAGTCGCGCAGGTGGGGCAGCTTAACGCGCAGGATCGCGGCCTGAATCTCATCCAGCCGCCCGTTCACGCCGATGTATTCGTGGGCATAGCGCCGATACGAGCCGTGGTCGCGCAACATGCGCACCCGTCGGGCAATATCCTCGTCATTTGTCGTCACCATACCGCCCTCGCCGTAAGCGCCCAGGTTCTTGGAGACATAGAAGCTGAAGGCGGCGGCATCGCCCAGCGAGCCGGTGGGGCGGCCTTTGTAGCGGGCGCCGTGGGCCTGGCAGGCGTCTTCAATCACTTTGAGGCCATACGTGCGCGCGATGTCCAGGATGGGGTCCATGTCCGCTGGCTGGCCGTACAGGTGCACCGGTATGATCGCCCGCGTCCGCCGGGTGATGTTGGCCTCAATCTGATCCACATCCATCGTGTAGGTCACCGGGTCAATGTCCACAAACAGCGGGCGCGCCCCAGTTAGGGCGATAGCCTCGGCGGTGGCGATGAACGTGTGCGATACGGTGATGACCTCATCGCCCGGCCCGATGCCGCAGGCGCGTAAGATCAGGTGCAGCGCTGTGGTCCCATCACTGACGCCGATAGCGTACTGGGTCCCGCACAAATCGGCAAATTCGCGCTCCAATGCCTGGACGTTCTCGCCCAGGAATAACTGCATCCCCTCCAGCACCTCTGCGATCCGCTCCAGAATCTCTTCCTTGAGCGGCTGGTACTGCTTTTTCAAGTCCACTAAAGGTATCATGGTTGCCTCCATTTGGCCACTACACCGTAAACGGTGTAGCCTCCATTTGACTACACCGTTTACGGTGTAGCTTGATCCTCACTGCTCTCCCCTATCAGGGGAGGGGTGGGGTGCAACTCTGTGATCTGCGGGGTCTATCCGCCTCAGCACCCGGGCTGGGACGCCCGCGACAATCGTATCCGGCGGCACATCGCGGGTGACGACGGCGCCGGCGCCGACGATGGCGCGCTCCCCGATGGTGACGCCGCACAGGATGGTGGCGCCACTCCCAATGGAGGCGCCACGCTTGACCCGTGTGGGGATCACCTCCCAGTCGGCGGCGGTTTGCAGCCTCCCCTCGGGGGTCGTCGCGCGCGGGTAGCGGTCGTTGATGAAGCACACACCATGACCGATGAAGACCTCGTCCTCAATCGTCACGCCCTCGCAGATAAACGTGTGGCTGGAGACCTTAACGCGCTTGCCGATGCGGGCACCCCGCTGGATCTCCACAAACGCGCCGATCTTGCTCTCATCGCCGATCTCGCAGCCATACAGGTTAACGAAATCGTAGATCTTGACGCCCTGTCCGATGCGCACATCGGGGGCGATATTTTGATGGGGAGATGGGGTGAAAGCAGGGGCGGATTCGCTCATGGGCCCTCCTGATCGCTACGCTACACTGTGAGCAGCATGGTTTGCTTCCATTGGCCGGCGGAAGAGCGTGTGGGTGTTGGGGTGTGTGAGTGTGGCCAGGTTCACGGGGAGCCCACTATCCAGGAGCGAGACCTGGGCCGCCTCCAGGATGCGGACGACCTTTAGCCCCACGCTGCCATCGCTGCGCGGTCGTTCGCCCGTATGAATGCAGTGGATAAAATCCTCGCATTCCTGCCGCAACGGCTCAACCCATTGGATGGGGACGACGGTGACGTCACCGTTGCGGTAAGTCAACCGGACCTGATCCATCGCGTCGGGGTAGGACGGGATATCCACGCCTTTGTCAAAGATGCACACCTTGTCCTGGGCCAGGTCGTCGTAGACGAGCATCTTCTTGCTGCCGATGATGGTCATGCGCCGAATTTTAAAGGGGTCCAGCCAGCTCACCCGCAGCTCGGCCATGATGCCTTGGGGAAATTCCAGCGCCATGTGGGCGATCTCGTGAATACCCTTATCTTTTTGCACGAAGACGCCGCCCCGGGCGCTGACGGCGATCGGGTCCATACCCAGGACATCGTACAGGATTGAAAGATCGTGCGGCGCCAGGTCCCAAAGGACATTGACATCGCTCTGGAACAGGCCCAGGTTAACGCGAACGCTGTGAATGTAGTAAATCTCGCCGAGTTCGCCGCTGGCGACGACACGGCGCACAGCCTCAACCGCCGGGTTATATTGGAAAGTGTGCCCGACCATGACGACGCGCCGCATGTGCTCACCCAGCCGGACGATCTCCTCCGCTTCTTTGGCGTTGGCCGCCAGGGGCTTCTCCACCAGGACATGCTTGCCTGCCTCCAGGCAATCCATGGCCAGCCGGTAATGCGTGGAAACCGGCGTGGCGATGGCGATCGCTTCCACATCGGAGGCGAGCATCTCCTGATAATCGCGGGTGGTGCGCACATAGGGATACAGCGCTTTGATATGGTCCAGCTTCTCCTGCTCGTAATCGCAGGCCCAGACCAGTTGCGCCCCGCTGATCTCGTGAAAATTGCGCACGAGCTTCGGCCCCCAATAGCCACAACCGAGTACGCCTACGGTGATCATCCACTCTCCTTATAGTTTAGTGCTCGGCGGACGAAGGGCGGTGGGCAGCAGGCGACGGAAGCCGTTCGCCCTCCGCCTGTTGTGCCCCCTGCGCCTTCATCCGTGAGAAGGCTGTAACCAGGACCTGGACGAGCGTGCCCAGGATAATGTGGACATCCAGCCAGAACGACCAGTTGGCGATATAGGCCAGGTCCTGCTCAATCATCTCGTCAAATGTGGCGCTGTGTTTGCCCTCCAGTTGCCACAAGCCGGTCATGCCGGGGCGCACTGCCAGGCGACCGCGCTGGCGCGGGGTATAGGCCTCCACCTCCAGGCGGATGTGGGGGCGCGGCCCTACCAGGCTCATCTCGCCACGCAGGACGTTCCACAGTTGGGGCAGTTCGTCCAGGTAGGTCAGCCGCAGCCAGCGGCCCACCCGCGTGATACGCGGGTCGTAGCCGATCTTGCGGTAGGGCCGCTTGCGACCGCCCGCTGCCGGGTCGCCGTGAATCAACAGCGCTAACTGGCGCAGGTAATCGCTCTCGCTGTTGTTGGCGAGCATGGTGCGGAACTTGTAGATCATGAAGGGCTGACCATCGCGACCGATACGCTCTTGTTTGAAAATCACCGGCCCCGGAGAATCAAGCCGGATCAGGACAGCGATGAGTGCAAACAACGGCGCGAGAACGATCAGCCCGATGAGGGCCGCGAAAAAGTCAAAGGCGCGCTTGAGGCCAACCGGGCTGAAGCCCGGTACTGGGTGGCGGCTGCGATGCTTCACTTGATGGCTCCTTTGACGACCTCCTGTTGAGCAGGGTGCAGGAGAGGCGCTGCCGCTGCGATGGGTTCGGCTGCCTTGTGCCCAAGGCATTCGCGGTAAAGCTGGTCAAGCTGTGCGGCGATGACCGGCCAGCGGTGATGGGTTTCAACATAGGCGCGTGCCTGCCTGCCCAGGCGCGCCCGCAGCCGGGGGCTGGACAGAAGCGCGATAACCATATCGGCGAAGTCCGCCGGATCATCGGCGATAAGCAGTTCGCGGTCGTGCTCAACGGCCAGCGCCCCGGCGGCCAGTGAGGTCGCCACCACCGGCAGGCCCATGGCCATAGACTCCAGCACCTTGTTGGAGATGCCGGCGCCGATGCGCATCGGGCTGATGGAGACGGTGGCACGGGCCAGGTAAGGGCGCACGTCGGGGACGTAGCCGGTAATCTTGACATAAGGATCAGCGGCCAGCGCCTGGATCGCAGGCGCGGGGTCGCGCCCGATGAGCAGCAGGCGAACGTGCGGATACTTTGCCCGAATGAGTGGGAGGATATGGCGGTAGAAGTGCAGGATGCTGCTGACATTGGCGTGGTAGCTGAGCCGGGCCAGGAAAGCGATCGTCAGCGGTTCGGCGCTCCCTCCGATCTGGCGGGGGGCAAAATAGGCCGTGTCTACGCCATTGGGCAGGACGGAGATAGGCACTTCCGGCGCCAGGTCGGTCAGCGCCTGGCGGTCGGCGGGGGAGCTGACCAGGACGTGATCAAACTGGCGGACGGCCCAGGCTTCAAAGCGGCGGAACTTGAACCACTCCAACGCGGCCAGCGCCTTGCGCAGTGGGCTGTGGCTGGCGCGGAAGGTGCGCGCCGAGGCCAGCGTCATGCTGTCCACAGCGTCGTAGATCCGGGGTAGCCCTGTTCCCTCCAGCTCGGTGATCAGCGGCGCGGCGCGGGCGAACTCTATATGTACCAGGTCATATCCGCCTCGCCGGCCCAGCTCGCGCACGGTGCGGCGCATCTGGGCCGAGTGCGTGTAGGCGACGGACAGTGGCGTCATTGTGGGCAGGGAGAGCAGGCAGCGTGTGAGTGCCGCGCTGCGCTCCAGCGTCAGCGGATAGACGGCCTGGCAGTAGGGCCGGACCTCATCCAGGAAGCGCCGCTCAGCCTGGGGGTGGACAAGCGCCACCAGCGTGATGGCGTGGCGCTGCCACAGTTCACGGATGAACCCCAGCGGGCGGATGCGCACGCTGGAGGGCAGATAGGGCGTGATATACAGAATCCTCATCTCTCTGGCCACCGGCCTGAAGCCCGGTGCCGGGCAAGCTTACAATCGGTCATGACCCCTTGAAGCACGATCGGCTTTGTCCCGATCCCATCAGATTATACGGGCTGCGTGGGACTAAATGAATAGACCGATCAGGCTATATGGCACTTTGGTCCCATCAGGCAGCCCTGTCACCCCTCCCCCACAGAGGGGGAGGGCATCATGGCATGGCTGCTGCCCAGGCGCCGATCCGGGACTGGCGCACTACCTGGGTTCGCTTCATCAGCGCTTCCGCTTCGCTGAAGTACTCGCGGATGTCCTTCTGGCGGGTGATCCAGGCGGCATAACGGCGCAGGCCCTCTTCCAGTGGCACGCTCGGCGCCCAGCCGAGCGCACGGATACGGCTGGTGTCGGCGAAGAGGTGGCGCACCTCGCCGGGGCGGAACTCGCCGCGCTGGATCGTTGTCGCCGGTTTGCCGTAGAGGTCGGCTAGAAGCTGGATAAAGCGCAACACACTCGTCGGGCGACCCGTGCCCACGTTGTACACCTGGTAGTTGGCCTCGTCCCTGTCCGCGACCAATAGATTCGCCCGTGCCACGTCCTCCACGTAGACGAAATCGCGCGTCTGCTGCCCGTCCTCGTACACCACCGGCGCCAGGTCGTTGAGCAGCCGCGTGGAGAAGATGGAGCACACCCCTGTGTAGGGGTTGAAGATGGACTGGCGCGGCCCATACGTCACCGAATAGCGCAGTGCGACGGTGGGGATGCCGAAGGCCCGCCCCACGTGAAGCGCGATCATCTCCTGAGCGTACTTGGACATGGCATAGGGTGTGCGCGGGTCCACGCGGGCCTCATCGGTGGGGATGGGGCGCATGTTGTGTCCGCACAGTGGGCAGGCCATCTCCCAACGCCCCTCAATGAGCTGATCATCCAGGCGTGGGGCGGGGTAGCGCGCTGCCTGGCAGGTATCGCAGAAGTATTTCCCCTCGCCATACACGGCCTGCGACGAGGCGACGATGACCTTGCGCGGAGGGCGAGGCCTATCCCGAATGACCTCAAACAGGAGGGCGGTGCCTACGGCGTTCGTGTGGAAATAGGTGGCCACTTCGGGCATGAAGCCCCCGGCAGCGGCCTGATGGAAGACCAGGTCCACGCCATCCAGCGCCCGTTCCCAATCGTGGCGGTTGCGCACGTCCCCCAGGATGAACTCCGCCTGAGCAGGGACCCAGTCCGGCATGCCCAGCAGGTGCGTCGGTTTGGACAGGTTATCCAGGATGCGCACCTCGTCGCCCCTGGCGATCAACTGGTCTACAATGTGGGAGCCGATCAGGCCGGCCCCGCCTGTGACGAGTGCTTTAGCCATGCTCTCCTCCACTCACTGAAGTTCTCCTGCAATTAGCCTGTCTCCCTTTGTCTCTCCCTTGCCCTCTCCCTGTGAGAGAGGGGCGCATTCCCTCCCCCTGGATGGGGGAGGGGAGTTTATCCCCCATGCAGTCCCTCCCCCACAAGAGGGGAGGGGGTGAGACCCTTTGCTATCCTCTTCCCCTTCGGCTCAGAGCCTGCCCTGACCCTGAGCGCAGCGAAGGGGAAGGGGTGGCAGGGGTGGGATGGCCTGTATAGCCCTGGGAGGATGGGTGATTGTAAACATCGTCCAGCTTGCGGCAGACCACACGGTAATCGTAATGCTGCTCAATCAGTCTGCGGCCGTTCGTGGCCAGTGAACGCGCCAGGGTCTCGTCGGTCAGGACGCGCACCACCGCTTCGGCGAACGCCTCCGGCGTATCCGCCACGAGTAGATCGCGCCCAGGGACGGCGGCAATGCCTTCGTAGCCCAGGGTGGTGGTCACCACCGGCAGGCCCTGGGCCAGCGCATTCAGGATTTTGACGCGCATACCGCTGCCCGCTCGCAGGGGCACGACCAGCACGCTGCTGCGCCGGATGATAGGCTCCACATCCGGCACGTAACCGGTCACGTTGATCCCTGTGTCCGTGTTCGCCAGGGCGCGCACCTCAGGCGGCGGGTGCGTGCCGACGATGCTAAAGCGCACCTGCGGCAGTCGGGCGCGGATGCGCGGATAAACCTGGCTGGCGAACCAGAGCACGGCGTCAGTGTTGGGCAGATAGAACATCGTGCCCAGGTGCAAGATGTGTGGCCCGTCGGGCTCGCGGGGTATGGGGCCAGGGCCGGGGTCAATGGCAATAGGCAGGACCTCAATACGGCTGGGATCGGCCACCACCTCAGCCATAGCTGCCCGGTCCACCTCGCTCACGGTCAGGATGGCGTCAAAGTGGCGGCTGATGTCGCGCTGATAACGGCGCAGCAGGCGCCACTCGCGCTCCAACAGCCAGCGCTTCGGTCCCGGGGGCAGCGTGGCGCAGATGCGCCGCCACAGGGCCCAGGCGACATCGTGTTCGCCCAGCACCCGCCGCGTTGCGGGCACGTCCAGCGCGTAGGTCGCCATATTCAATTGGTCGGCGTGGACCACATCAAAGTAAGGGCGACCATGCCCCTGTGCGCCCAGCCGGCGCACCAGGGCGTGCATGGCCCGCCGTTCGTCGCGCAGCATGACAAACGGGCGATGGGTCAGCAGGCTGGCCAGCAGATAGCCCGCGTCCTGCACGGCTGAGCGGGTCATGGGCACGGTGTACACCGCCCGGCATAAGCCCTTCAAGTGATCGATGGCGCGCTGATCATCCTCAGCGCGAGTGAACGAGGCCAGCGTGACCTCGTGGCGCTCAGCCAGATATTTGAGGATGTGATAGGTCTTGAATCTCGGTCCGCTATCCAGCGGATACGGCAGGACCTGGGTGAGCAGCAGCACGCGCATCTTAGCGCCTCCATCCTGGGCTACTGAAGCCAGGCTTCAGCAGCCCATACCGGTGTGCAGTCGCCACACGCTGATACACCGCGCGCGTCTCCTCTGCGCAGCGCCTCCAGGAGAACTGAGCCGCGTGCGCCAGCCCGGCCAGACGCAGGCGCTGGCGCAGGGCGGCATCGGTGCAAACCCGCGCCAGTGCCTGGGCCAGCGCCTCCGTGTCCATCGGGTCCACCAGGAGGGCCGCATCCCCGGCGACCTCCGGCAGCGAGGTCACCGTTGACGTGATCACGGGGGTACCACAGGCCATCGCTTCCAGCACGGGCAAACCGAAGCCCTCATATAACGAAGGCAACACGAAGGCCTCTGCACCACTATACAGGGCAGGCAGGTCAGCATCGGGCACGTAGCCCGTGAAGATGACCCGACCATCCAGCCCCAGCCCGCTCACGCGGGCGAAGAGGTCGGCGAAATCCCAGCCTTTCTGGCCGACGATAACCAGCGAGGGCGCGAGCCCGGCACGCTGGCAGGCCAGGGCATAGGCTTCAATCAGCCGCGCCAGATTCTTGGTCGGCTGCAGTGTGCCTACGAACAGGAGATAGCGACCAGGGATGCCATATTTGTCGTGGGCGATGGCGCGGGCGCTCTCCGGCGCTACCGGGCGGAAGATGGGGGCCGGCGCTTCGTAGATCACGCTGATGCGCTCAGCGGGGATGCCTAAAAACCGCTGGATGTCGCGCCGGCTGTGCTCTGAGATGGTGATGACATGGTCGGCCCGGCGCGCCCCCAGGTCGCCGAAGAAGCGCCAGTGGAAGCGCGAGAGCCAGTCTCCGCGCAGATGCGGCAGCGTCTTGTAGCTCAAGTCGTGGAGTGTGATCACGGTGGGTTTCCACTGGGCCAGCACCGCCGGAAAGCCCACAAAGTGCACCAGGTCAAGCGGCAGCGCCGCCAGGACCAGGGGGAGGATGAGTTGCTCCCAATAGTGGGCCTGGCGCCCCGGTATGGGGACGACGCGGGTGTGAATGTTGGGTGTATCTACGCGGAACAGGGCCGCGCTGTGCGGGTGCAGGAGCAGGGTATAGTAGTTCTCGGCGTCAATCTCGGCCAGGTGTCGGACAAGCTGGCGGAAGTAATTGGCCAGTCCGCCGCGCTGCGCCTGGCTGGCGAAGGCTGTCCCCACCAGACCGATGCGGAAAGCGTTGTCCGTATGCTTCATGCCAGGTATCCCAGGTCGCGCAGGCGCTCTTCCACAGCAACTGTTTCTTCTTCCGAATATACATCCTCACTTTCGTGAGCTGCCGTAAGGGCTTCGCGCTGATCTGGCTTCGCCCCGTTCCCATCATGACCATAGGCCAACTCAATTTGATCCGTATATATCAGGGGGTGCTCAACGAGATAGTCTGACCGGACTGCCTGCACCAGCACCTTGCCATCCATGATCGTCGGTACCGGCTCACCCAACAGATATAGGATCGTGGGGGCCATATCTACCAGCTCTGCGCCCTCAATCGTGCTGCCGGGGGCGATGCCTGGCCCGCGCATGATCAGAATGCCGTTGGGCTTGTGCCCGCCGCTGATCTGGTCAAAGAACTGGCGAGGGCGGCTTCCATTTTCTGGCCTGCGTGGCACAACATCGGTCCAGCGGATCTCCAGATCGGCAGCGCGATTCACATATGGACCGTGGTAGATCTCTTCGCGTTTCCAGACTTTAGCAACAAGCGGTTTGCCCGTAGTGGGATCACGCCACTCATATAGCCGGGCGATGATCTGGTCGCGCACAGCCTCGTAGTCTTCTGGCGAGACGCTCCCTTCTGGCTCTCGTCCTTTCAGGTTAATACGGATAAAGTCACTGGCATTATTGCCATAGGCGACGGTGCGGCTCCAGTCAATCTGCGAAGTATAAGCCTGCATTTCGGCTTTCATGCGGATCGTTCGCAGCCAGGGCATCCAGGCCTTAATACGCTGTTTATGCGAGTTGCTCAGAAGGCGCCATGAGCGTACTTTCCAGATCGTTGTGGCGATCAATCTCATCGCATTCCTGCGCATCTCACGCCAGACGTGCCTGCCGACATCTTGCTTCCCGTTCTGTGAAGTGCCTGTGTGGTAAACGAGAAAGCCTTCACGGCTAAGCCACTGGTTAATTGAATGCACATCGCCGCCGCAGATCCCTGCACCATGGTCGGACATGACGATCACCGTCGTGTCATCGCCCACATATGCAAGTAGCTCGGCAATAGCATCGTCAAGCTGTTTGTAGACGTTATAGATGCCCTCGCCATGGCGAGCCGCTTCTCTCGGATCGTAATCTGGATGCCGGGGATCAATTGTTTTCCACAGCAGGTGATGCACCATGTCGGTCGCTGTAAAGACGACGACAAAAAGATCCCAGGGGCCTTTGGACAGGACATGGCGCGCGGCTTTCAGGTGGCTGGCGGTCTGGGCGTGGATCTCGCCCAGGATTTCATCTATGGTGGCATTGGGTGATTCTCGTGCAGCCTTAATAATGAACTCACCATCACAGGCGCGGAGCAATTCTTGAGCGAACTCAGGCGGATGGGTGAAGCCGCGACTATACACACTGGGGCAGTCCCAGCCGGCAACAAGGATCCCGTTGACCGGCTCTGCGGGCCAGGTAATGGGCACATTAAGCACGGCAACACGTCGCCCCTGGCGACTTAACCGCGCCCAAATCGTTTCCCCATGCCGCAGGCGTGCACTCGTGGGGCGCAGTTCGTATGAGTTGGGCATATATTCCACCAGCCAGTACACGCCATGCTTGCCCGGATTCAGGCCCGTGGCGAAGGAGCACCATGCGGCGGCGCTGTTCATATTTGGCACTGAATTCATTTCCCCAGCCGCACCCTCGGCGATCAATTGCGCCATCGTAGGTAGCTTGCCTTGTGCTAACCAGGGTCGCATCAGATCAAAGGTCGCTCCATCTAATCCGATCACCATGACGCCTTGCTTTGACATTGCTTCTAAACCTCCTCACTTGATTGTGCTCATGCCAGGTATCCCAGCCCGCGCAGGCGCTCTTCCACCAGGTGGGCCTCCTCCTCGGAATAGCCCCCCTCCATTTCGGCTGAGTCGGAGATGCTCTGTTCTGGCGTGAAGGAAGTGCCATCAGAATGGCCACGGGCTCCGTTCGTGCCGTGCACGCCTGTGCTCTCGCCCTGCCAGGCCTCATAGACAGGCGGGTGTGCTGCCAGAGCGTCTGGGGAGAACACCTGCGTCAGCACCTTGCCGTCCATCACCGCTGGCACCGGCTCGCCCAACAGGTGCAGGATCGTGGGGGGCATATCTATCAACTCTGCGCCCTCAATCACGCTGCCGGGGGCGATGCCTGGCCCGCGCATGATCAGAATGCCGTTGGGCTTGTGCCCACCGCTGATCTGGTCAAAGAACTGGCGGGGACGTTCCAGCCCGCCGTCGTCCAGCCCCTGAGGGACGAAGTCCGCCCAGCGGATGAGGATGTCATCCGCTTTGTCTACATAGGGGCCAAAGTAGATCTCCTCGCGTTTCCACACCTTCTCCACCACGGACCGTCCGCTCTTGGGGTCGCGCCAGGTATACAACCGCTCAATAATGTGGTCACGCAGCGTCTCATAGTCCTCTGGCGCGACAATACCTTGGGGTTCGCGGCCTTTCAGGTTGATGCGAATGAAGTCGTCGGCGTCATTGCCATAGGCCAGGGTGCGGCTCCAGTCAATCTGTGCGCTGTACAGGTGCATCTCGGCTTTGCTGCGCAGGCCGCGCAGTATGGGCAACCAGCCCTTGATACGTTCTCGCTGTGCTTCGTTCAGCACCCGGCGCGAAGCCCAGATGGCGTCGGCAAGCAGGCGCCACAGAGGACGGACGCTGTTCGTCCCGCGTCCGCTGTCCGCCGTCCGTCTGAGCAGGCCCTGGCTTTCCAGCCAGCGGTTGATGTGGTGCACCGCGCCGGCCTTGAGGCCCGCGCCGTGGTCGGACATGACGATCACCGTCGTGTTCTCGTCGGCATACTGGAGGAGTTCGGCGATGGCGTCATCCAGTTGCCTGTAGATGTCGTAGATCGCCCCGCCGTAGCGCGCCGCCTCCTGCGGGTTGTAGCCCGGATGATTTGGGTCAAATGTCTTCCAGAGCAGATGATGGGCGATGTCTGTGGCGGTGAAGATGACGATGAACAGGTCCCAGGGCCCCTGGCCGAGTACATAGCGGGCCGCCTTGAGGTGGCTCTCGGTCTGCTTGTGGATGGTGCGGATGCCCAGGGCCATGTCGCCATTGAGCGTGGCCTCCGGGGCCTCGTAGGCTGCCGTGATGATGAACTCGCCATCGCAGGCCCGCAGCAGGTCCTGGACAAATTCAGGCGGGTAGGTGAAGCCCCGGCTGCGCACACCGGGACAATCCCAGCCGGCCACAAGGATGCCATTCACCGGCTCTGCGGGCCAGGTGATAGGCACGTTGAGCACGGCGACGCGGCGGCCACGGCGGCTTAACCGCGCCCAAATTGTCTCGCCGTGACGCGACAGGGCATTCGTGGGCTGAAGCTCATAGGAGTTCGGCCTGTACTCCACCAGCCAGTACACGCCGTGCTTGCCTGGATTCAGGCCCGTGGCAAACGTGGCCCAGGCCGCGCCACTGTTCATATTAGGGACCGAGATCATCTCGCCCGCTGCGCCCTCGTGCATCAGGCGGGCAATCGTGGGCAACTTCCCCTGGGCCAGCCAGGGGCGCATCAGGTCAAATGTGGCCCCATCCAGGCCGATCACCATGACACGTTGTGTTGACACCGTTCCTTCCTCCCCCTATTGGACAGATGGGGATGGCGCGCCCAGCCGCTGCCTCAGGCGCAGGGCGCTGGCCGAGCCCCAGCGCCGCGCCATCCCCAGCAGCGATCTAAGTTCCTCAATGCGTAAAGCAGCAGCGGCCAGCACATACACGCCCAGGCCGATCCCGGCCATTCCAGCGAGATAAGCCATCCGCGCCGGGGGTGCGCCTGCTGGTGCTGCCGGGAGGCCAAGCAGGCCACCTAAAATCGGCGCAGCTCCCATCAGGGCCACGACCATCGCCGCCGAGGCCAGCCCGGTGCGCAGGCCAGCATCCAGCAGGTCGCGGAAAGGCAGCCTATGGGACTGCCCTTTCTCTATGGCCAGCTTTCGGGCCAGGAGCATCAGTGAGATGATAAACTGTAGCGTGCGTAGCACGGTGTTGCCCAGGGCCAATCCGTTCACCCCCATCTGGCCTGCCAGGAGCCTATCCAGCCCGATCATCGGCATGGTCAGCCCCAGCGTGATCCACAGTGGCGTCGTCGTGTCGTGCAAGGCGAAGAAGCCCAGGTTGACCAGCCGCATCGCCGACAGCGAGAACAGCCCCAGCGCCAGGAAGCTGAGGACTTCTGCTGTCGTCTGGCGTGCCTGGCTGTCAAACGCGCCGCGCTCAAATACCAGGCTCACCACCGGCTGGCTCAGCATGATCAGCAGGACCGCCAGCGGCGCCATGACCAGGAGCAAGACGCGCAGCCCGCGCACCATCGTCTTCCCCAGCAGGGCGGCCTGTCCGGAGGCGGCCTGCCGCGAGAGCGTGGGGAACAGGACCAGGTTGAGCGCCACAGCGAATGTGGTGGGGGGAAGCTGGAACAGCTTGCGTGCGTAGTTCAGCGCTGCGATGCTCCCTTCAGCCAGGCCAGAGGCGATCATACGCTCAGCGACTGAAAATGACTGCATCATAGCCAGTTGGATCAACAAAGGTAAGGTCAGCTTGCCCATCTGTCGTACTGCTGGATGATGGAGATCAAGGATGACACGATAGCGGAAACCGGTCTGGCGTACCTGGGGCAGCAGGAACAGGACCTGCCCCGCGCCGGTGAGGACCAGGCCAGCGGCCAGCCCAATCACGCCATACCACTTCCCCAGGGTCACAATAGCCAGGATGAGCAGGACCTGATAGACGATCTGGGTTAACGCAGGCAGAATAAAGCGCTGATAGGCGTTGAGCAGGCTGGTCAGCAGGCTAACCAGTACGTTGAATATGGCTACTGGTATGATGATGCGCGTCAGTGTCGCCGTCAGTGCCCGATCCGCCAAGTCAAAGCCCGGTACGAGGACCGTCACCAACAAGGGGGCTGCCAGGATAGCCATGAGCACAAAGCTGCCAAAAATCAACAGGAGCAGGTTGATGATTGAGCTGGCGACGCGCGCGCCTTCCTCGTGCTCGCCGCGCACCAGAAAGCCGGTGAAGATCGGAATGAAAACGCGGGTGAAGGCGTTGCCCAAGAGGAACTCTTGGAGCAAGAGCGGGATGAATAGCGCGGTGAGCAGCGCATCCATGATGCGGCCTGCGCCATACGTGGCCGCCAGGAGGATGTCGCTCAACGCGCCCAGGGCAGCGGCGCCAATAAGGATCAACGTGACCACCAGCGTGGGCCTCACCAGCTTCATCGGCTGGCCACCTCCCCTGTCCTGGCCTCTTCCTGGCGGGCTGGCCGCTGCGCGGTGACGGCATACAGGCTGTTGAGCAGGCCGAGGGCCGCGAAGATATTCAGGTTGGCCGTGAGCAGTTTGTGCAATGGGCTGTTGGTGAGGCCCCAGATCAGAAAGCTGAGCAGCATGAAACTCAGCCCGACCACGAGGCGATAGAGATGGCGGTCTGCGGCGGTTAAGCGCAGCAATTCACGCTGGCGGCGGAAGGCAGCTATAAACAGCCAGACAAACGCCGCCAGCCCCAGCAGGCCAACCTCCACCAGCATGTCCAGGTACATATTATGCGCCGCGGTCCCGCGCTCTCCCATCGTCAGAGCAGCGGGTAGGGACAGGCGCATGTAGCGTTCACGGAAGGCGTTCAACCCCAGGCCGAGAATGGGCGCTTCACCCACAAGCTCCAGGGCGAAGCGCCACGCCAGCATGCGTGCGCCAGCAGCCAGGTCGTCGGCACTGAAGGAGTTGAGCGCGCGCTCCAGCACGGAGGGCACCTCCAGGCCGGTGGGCAGGCTGGCGTTCAACACAACCCAGCCGATCACCGCCAGCATGAGGATAAGCGCCAACGCGATCTGCCAGCGCCGCTTGAAGTTCCAGGCCAGGTAGCCCAGGAAGATCACCGCCATGGTGGCCCAGACGCCCCGATAACCGTTGAGGAACATTTGCACCCCAAACAGGCCCAGCAGCAGCCAGAGGCCGCCACGACGTGCGGTAGTTCGTTGTCTGTCCCCTGCCGCCTGTCCCCCCTCATTCCCTACGGCCAGAATGCCGAGCAGCAGCGCGCTGATGTAGAGCAGATAGGGGCCGTGCTCCTGCTCCAACGTTGAGATCAACCGGTCATGCAGCCGCTGGCCGCTGAGGTAATATTGAAAGCCGATGACCGAGGCCAGCAGGCCCGCCACAGGCCACGCTGAGATGAGGATCAGGATGTCGCGCCGGCTGTCCAGGGCGTCCGATGTCATCACATACATCAGCAGGCCGACCAGGATAGCATAGAGCAGCTTGTCGCCGCCGATGTCGTTGGCCTGGAACGTCAACGCTGGTGAGCGCAGGAATGAGATGATATACAGGGCGCCGAAGAGCGCGGCTGGCAGGTTCATCGGGCTGCGCCGCAGCGCCAGGCGCCTGCGCAGCAACTGGCGCAACACCCATACGCCGAATGCGCCGTAGAACAGCGCCTCGGGCAACGTCAACACCTGGAACCCCAGGTTGACCTGGATCGTCAGAAGCGGGACGCTGACAAGGGTCAGCCAGAGCAGCCATACCGGGCGGGGCAACGTGACCAGCAGCACGGCGATTGCCCCCACAAGACCGGCCCGCATGAGGAAGGCTCCTGGTCCGACGAGGGCCAGGTAGAGGCCGCTCAGAATGGTCAGCAGGGTCACGAGCATCAGCGGCCACAGGGTTTTATTACGGAGGCTGAAAGGCATAGGGGACAATAGCATCGCCTCTCTATCTGGCTCCCTCTGTGGGCACACCGTTGGGCTGGCAGGGCATCGCCTGGTGCGCGGCGACCTGCGTGTTGGCCGGGTCAAGCTGAGCGGCGTGGGCATAGGCCGCTTGCGACTCGGTACAACGTCCGGCGTCACGGTAACTATCGCCCAGCCACACCCAGGCCCACAGGTTGTTCGGCGCCAGCGCTGTGGCCTGCTCCAACGTAGCAATAGCCAGGGTCAGCGCCTGCGGCCCGCCTGCCAGACGATACGCCTGCGCCAGGGCGATCTGCCGCTGGGCGTTCTGAGGGTCTTTGCGTCCGGCGGCCTCCAGCGCGGCGAAGGCCGCCTGGGGTTGCCCTTGCGCGATGGCGGCCAGCGCCAGTCGGATATCCGGCTCGGCGCTGGCGGGGAAGAGCGCGGCGGCGCGGGTATACCAGGTCTGCGCCAGCATATAGCTGCCTTCACGCGCGAACGTATCGCCCAGGAGCAGGTAAGCCTGCAGGCCTTCCGGCTTCAGCGCGATGGCCCGTTCCAGATGGCTGCGAGCGTCCTGGTAGCGGCCTTGTTGTATGAGTGCCATCGCCAGGCCGGTATGCGCCTGGGCCAGGCCGGGGTCAAGCGCCAGCGCCCGCGTGAACCGGGTCTCCGCGGTCGGCCAGTCATGTCTATCCACGGCGACCTGCCCCAGGCCGGCGTAACCGGCGGCGGCGTCAGGATATAACCGGATCATGGCCTCAAAGACGGCGGTTGCGGCGGCCAGTTGGCCTGCCTGGCGCAGTTCCTCCCCCTTGTGGCCTAAGAGACGGGCGCCGCCTGCCCGATCCCAGGCCCGGATCGCGCTCTGGGGCTGGTTCATGGCCTGGTAGGCGTCGCCGAGCCATATTTGTGTGACCGGGCTGGCCTGTGGGCCTTCCAGCGCGGCTGCACGTTCCAGCGCGGCCACCGCCTGGCTGGGTTGGCCCGCCCACAGATGGGTTATCCCCTCCAGGCGGGCCCAGCGGGAGGCCAGCGGCCCGTGGGTATCCGCCGAAGGGAAGGCTGTGGCGGTCCCGGTGTGCTGCTCGCCCGATGCAGAGAACGCCCTCATGAAGGCGATGTTCGCTTGATTGAGGTGGGCGGCCTCCAGCCAGAGATGATGTCCTGCCAATGTGACCATAATGGGTAGGATCAGGAGTTCCCTGAAGCGCATCGCATCTGTCCAGGCCCTGCGCGCATTGGTACTGTCGTTAGCGCACGGTTGAATCATGTTATGATTCGGTTAGAGTATAAAGCCTCACAAACGCTGTGTATATGGGCCATTTCGGCTATTCAGGCGTAGCGGGGGATAAAGAAGATCAGCGTTTGACAAACACCCATCGCGGTGCTAGAATCTCTTTGGGGATCGGGTGGATCGCAGGCGAGGGCAGGATGCAGGCGACACGTCAGCGGATTCTGGAGATTATGCGAGAGAAGGGAGCGGCGACGGTGGACGATCTCAGCCGCCAGCTTGGGCTGACCCCGGTCACTGTGCGCCACCACCTGGATATTCTGCGCCGCGATGGCCTGGTGGCGATCTGTGAGGTGCGCCACCGCCACGCACCGGGGCGTCCCCAATACGTCTATGCGCTGACCGAAGCCGCAGCCGCCTACTTCCCCGACAACTATTCCAACCTGGTCAGCGCTGTCCTCAACCGCATTCGTGACGGCCTGCCCCCGACGGCGATCAACGCCTTCTTCGCGGAGGTCGGCCACGAGCTGGCTCAAACCGCGCCGCCCCTTATCCCCGGCGAGACCGTAGAGGAACGGTTGGATCGTATCACAGCCTTCCTCTCCAGCCAGGGCTACGTGGCCCGTTGGGAACGCAACCAGGGCGGCTATGTGCTGCATACGTATAATTGTCCCTATCGCCACGTCGCGGAGGCGCACCAGGGGCTTTGTGTCATGGACATGCGCCTGGTGACAGAGTTGCTGGGCGACCTGCCAGTTGAGCGCCTCAGCCGCGTGGTGGAAGGCGCCCCCAGTTGCTCGTACCTGATCCCGGAGCCACTTTCTGCGCCAGCTTACGAGACTCAGTAGATCGCAGAAGTGTCACCCCTTCGCCAGGCTCAGGGCAGGCTCTGAGCCGAAGCCCTGAGCCTGAGCGTAGCGAAGGGGAAGGGGAAGCGAAAGGTCTCCTGAACATACATTGGAGATGCTTCGCTACGCTGATGCTTCGCTACGCTCAGCATGACAAACCTGTGATCTGCTGAGACTATTCCAGTCGCAGAGGGGGAATAACCCTATGGCGAGAGCGGGCATCCGTCCTCATGCCCTGGTCGTGGGCGGGACCGGCATGTTGTGGGGGGCTTCGCTGGCGTTGGCCCAGCGGGGCTACACGGTTTCCGTCGTGGCGCGGCGGCAGCGTCGGTTGGAGGCGCTGGTACAGGCTGCCGTTGGCCTGCCCGGTTCTATCCACCCGATTCCTGTGGACTATCAAGACACCGAGGCTCTGATCGCGGCGCTGGCGGCGGCCCAGGAGCGCTTCGGCCCTGTTGAACTGGCGTTGATCTGGATCCATAGCACCGCACCGGCGGCGCCCCTGGCGGTGGCTCGCCTGGTGGGCAGCCCGCAACGTCCGTGCCGCTACTTCCATATCCTGGGTAGCGCCTGGGCGGATCCCTCACGGCCTGACCCGGATCGGTGGGCGGCTTTCACGGCGTTAGATAACATCCGCTACCGCGAGGTTATCCTGGGGTTTGTGCATGAAGGTGGAGGCTCGCGCTGGCTGACGGACGCTGAGATCTCTGCCGGGGTGCTGGCTGCTGTGGACACGGACCAGCCGCGCACCATCGTGGGCGTTGTGGAGCCCTGGCACCTGCGGCCTTGATGGACTCAGCACATCGCAGGTCTGTCATGCTGAGCGCAGCGAAGCATCTCCACTGTATGTTCAGGAGACCCTTCGCTTCCCCTTCCCCTTCGCTACGCTCAGGGTCAGGGCTTCGGCTCAGAGCCTGCCCTGAGCCTGGCGAAGGGGTGACACTTTTGTGATCTACTGAGACTGAATCTTCTTTAAAAATCTGCGTGAGAATAACGCTGATCTACATCTGCTTTATTGACATGGGCCTATATTCGTGCTAGAATAGGCATAATCCGATCCCGACCAAGAAAGGACGTCACATGGCAGAGCTGAACACGGTGGAACTGGAGCAAACGGAAGCTGTCACGCTGACCCCCGCAGCGGCAGAGAGGCTACAGGCCCTCTTGCGCGAGAAGAATCTGAGCGCCTATGGGCTGCGTGTGTTCGTCGCCGGTGGCGGCTGCTCCGGCATGCAGTATGGCATGGCCTTTGATGCCCAGCCGCGTGAGACCGACTATGTTTTTGAAACCGAGGGCATCCGCCTGTTTGTGGACCCGGTCAGCATGATGTACATTGCGGGGTCGCAGATTGACTATGTGGACAGCCTGATGGGCGGCGGTTTCCGGATTGAGAACCCCAATGCGGTGGCCACATGCGGTTGCGGCCATTCCTTCCGCACCAGTGGCGGCTCTGCGGCCAGCAGTGCCGGGGATTGCGGGCATTAGTGGCCTCTCCGCGCTTCTGAAATTTCAGTGAAGCGGACAACCCAGCGGGGCAGCCGGCCGCCTCCCGCGGTCGCTGCTCCGGCTGATCTGCCCTCTGCCATGGGCCGGCCCTGGGCCGGAGGGCCATCGGCCCTGTTCCTTAACCGAAGTGCTACAGACCCCAGTATCCCCCTGGTGGTTTTGCGATCAAAGACAACAACGTAAAACGTAAAAGATAGTGTTCATGCTCTCGCGCCGGCATGTTCACGCAGGTTAGCCGGTGATCTCGGCTGGGGCAGGCCTGGCAGCATAATGGTCACTGGTGACCATAGGCCATTCCCGCTGTCTATGTGTCGCTTCATGTCACAGGCGAGTGGTATGATGCGTAAGCAATAGCTTAATGGAGGAGACCCAATGTGCGGACGATACAGCTTTGTTCTGCCCACCGATCTGAGAGAACGCTTTGCTCTCATAGATGTGGGCGTTGAACTTGAGCCGCGCTACAACGTTGCGCCTGGCCAGGTCATGCCGGTCATCATCCGGGATGGCGACGTGAATCGCGTTGCACTGATGCGCTGGGGGCTTGTGCCGTCTTGGGCCAAAGACCCCAGGATTGGCTATCGCATGATCAACGCTCGCGCCGAAACCGTCGCTGCCAAACCTGCTTTTCGTCGGTCCTTTCTCACCCGGCGCTGTCTGGTGCCTGCGACGGGATTTTATGAGTGGCAGAGGACGGAACGGGGGAGGCAGCCGTATCACATCGGGCTGAAAGGCGGGCAGGTATTTGCCTTTGCGGGCTTGTATGATGTGTGGCCCGACCCTGAGGGGCAGGCGCTCTTGACCTACACGATCATCACCACAGCGCCCAATGCTCTGGTGGCCCCCATCCACGACAGGATGCCGGTGATCCTGCGGCGGGAGGACGAGGATACGTGGCTTAACCCCGCCGTGCGCGATCAGGAGGTCCTGATGCCTCTGCTGCTGCCCTATGACGCGGCGAGCATGGAGGCCACCCCTGTATCCACGCGCGTCAATGACCCGCGCAACGACTCGGTAGATGTCATCCGACCCATGACATAATAGCGGCGCCGGGGTGTGGGTTGCCAACATTTGGGAATGAAGTAAAATGGCCATGAAGTAGCACGCTGATGTTCTCTCTTGGTATGCCGGCGTCTTCTAACCCGACTCTCATCCGCTGGGGCGTGCTCGGTGCCGCTCGCATTGCCATCAACCAGCTCATCCCGGCGATCCAACAGGCGGCTGCTGCCGAACTGATCGCCATCGCCAGCCGCGATGTGGACAAGGCCAGGGAGGTCGCCGCCCGCTTCGGCATCCCCAAGGCCTTCGGCAGCTATGAGGCCCTGCTGGATGACCCCGACATAGACGCGGTCTATATCCCCTTACCAAACGCACTCCACGCGCCCTGGACGGTCCGCGCTGCCCAGGCGGGCGTGCACGTCCTGTGCGAGAAGCCCCTGGCGCTCAATGCCAGCCAGGCCGATGAAATGATCGCCGCCTGCCGCCAGCACGGGGTCCTGTTGGCCGAGGCCTTCATGTACCGCCACCACCCTCAGATCGCCCAGGCCCTGGAGCTGGTGCGCGCTGGCGAGATCGGCACGCCGCGCCTGATCCGGGGCAGCTTCAGCTTTGAGCTGAACCGGCCCGACGACGTGCGCTGGGACCCGGCGCTGGGGGGCGGCGCGCTCCTGGATGTGGGCTGCTATCCGGTCAGTGCCGCCCGCCTGGTGTTCGGCGCAGAGCCGCTGAAAGCGCTGGCAGCGGCCACCTTCACCCCGCGCGGGGTGGATGAGACCCTGGCTGGCGTTTTGGTGTTCCCTTCGCTTCGCTCAGGGCATGGCTCAGAGCAGGCTCCTGAGGAGAGATATGCGCTGGTGGATTGTAGCTTCCGCCTGCCCTTGCGCCAGGCGCTGGAGATCATAGGCACAGCCGGGCGCATAACCCTCCCCTGGCCATATAACCCCGGCTCCAGGCCCACCACCATCACCCTGGTGCGCGGCGATGAGGAGAGGACGATCACCATCCCCCCGGCGAACAGCTATGTCCTCATGGTGGAGGCGTTCAATGAGGCCCTGCTCTCGCGCTGCCCGCTCCCCTACCCGCCGGAAGACGCCCAGGCCAATATGCGGGCACTGGATATGCTGGCCGCCTCGGCACGAGGGTAACACAGAGGACGGGGGTAGCGACGTAGGGACAGGGCATGCCCTGCCCCTACGGAGTCCCCTCTACCTGAATGTCCACGAAGGCTGTCATGCCCCAGCGCAGGGGAACGCCGGGATCGTCCAGGTCAATGGTGATGCGATAGACGATGTCCCCCCGGCTCTCTGAGGAGACCAGGGCCATACGGGAGACGCGCCCGCTGAAGGTGCGGCCAGGGAACGCATCCAGGGTCACAGTGGCTGGCTGGCCCACCTGAACCTGGACCACGTCCACCTCGCTCAGGTCTTTCGTCTCCACCTGCCAGTGATCCAGGTCGGCCAGGATGACCACCGGCGCGCCCGGCGCGACCACCTCGCCGACCTCCGGCATGACCTCGGCCACCGTCCCGGCGAAAGGCGCCACGAGTTCGGTCTGCGCCAGGGCTGCCCGCGCCTGGGCGAGGGCGGCCTCGGCCTGCTTCACGCCTGCCTCCAGCACGGCCAGGTCCTCCTGGCGCGGCCCGGCCTGAACCAGGCCGACCTGTGCACGGGCCGCCTCCACCTGCGCGGCAGCCACGTCCACGCCCGCCTGGGCCAGGCGCAATTGCGTGGCTGTCGGCCCGGCTTTGAGCATATCCAGGTGCGCCTGCGCCGCGGCGACATTGGCGCGGGCCACCTCGCGCTGCTGGCGGGCCTCCCACTCCTTTGGGCCGAAGCCGCTCATGGCGGCGTTGTGCACACTCTCGGCATAATAAAGCTGGGCCTGGGCCGCTTCAAGTTGCGCCTGCGCCGCGGCGACCTCCTCAGGTCGGGCGCCGGCGCGGAGGTTGTCGCGCTCAGCCTGGGCCTGCGCCAGGGCCGCCTGCGCCGTCGCCAGGTTGGCCCGTGCTACTGCAACCTCCTCGGCGCGCGCCCCGGCCTGGGCCTGCGCCAGCTTCGCCCGCGCCATCTCCAGCCCGGCCTGGGCCTGCGCCAGCGCCGCCCGCAGCTCATCGGCCTCTAGCCGGATAAGCGGCTGGCCAGCCTCCACCCGATCACCGACCTGCACCAGCACCTCGGCCACTTTGCCGCCGCCCTTGAAAGCCAGGGTCGCGTGCCGCCGTGGCACAACCGAGGCTTCCGCCGAGACGCTCCCCCTGCGCGGCGTGGCCACAGGGGGCGGCGTCGGCGTCACCGGCACGGGCGCGATATAGCGCTGATAGCCCGCATACCCGATCACCACCAACACCAGGACAATGAACGCGCTGATGACCCAACGCCGGATGTTACTCATGCTTGATCGCCTCAATGATGTTGACCTGCGACGCCTTAAGCGCCGGGTAAAGCGCTGCGCCTTGAGAGACCAGGATGGCGATCAGCGCGCCCACGCCCAGCGCCGCCAGGGGTGGGACGTATTGGAGCACATACCCATTGATCGCGCGTATGGCCATCACGAAGGTTTGTGCCAGGACCAGGCCGAAGCTCAGGCCGAACACTCCGCCGATCAACCCCATTGTCCCCGCTTCGGCCAGGATCATGCCCCTCACCTGCGCCCGTGTCATGCCCAGGCTGCGCAGCGCGCCCAGCTCCCGCTGGCGTTCCAGCACGTTCATCAGCATGGTGTTGATCACCCCCAAGGCGGCGATGATTATGCCGATCAGCGCCAGGACATCAAACAGCGAGAATGCCTGGGCGGTCAAGTCCAGCAGGCGGGCGCGAAAGGTGGCGCTCGTCTCCACCTGGAGGTGGCGACTTTTGCCCACCTCATCGGTGATACGCTTCTTCACCTCGTCAAGCGAGGCGCCGGGTTTGAGCTTGACGATCAGCCGGTCGGCATCGTTCAGACCGAAGTAGCGGCGCAGGTCGTCGTAACTCCCATAGACGACCAACCCCTGGCCGGTGAAGTCCACCACGATACCCGCCACCTCAAAGTCATGCTGTCCCCGGCCTGTGTCCAGGCGGATGCGGTCGCCCTGCTTCAGATGGTAGCGGTCGGCCACGGTTGTGCCGATCAACACGGCGTCGCCCTGGGCCAGCCGCGCCATGCGCGAGGCCATATCGCCGACAGTGTTCTCAAACTGGAAGGTAGCCACCTGGGGATAGGTGAGCGGGTCAATGGAGATGAACACCAGCGTGTCCTCCGAGACGTTCCCTGTCGGGGAGACGGTGCGCGTGCCGGTGAAGCGTGAGGGGCTGACGGCGGCCACGCCCTCAATGGAGGCGATCCGCCCCACCAGGTCCAGCCGCATTCGCAGCGGCGAGCGCACGTACAGGTCCCCGCCCAGCGCGGTATCCACCCAGGTCTGAATCTCGCGGCGAAAGCTACCCGTCATGCCGGCGATGCCGATGATCATAGCGATGCCCACCATGAGCGCGGCCACAGTCAGGGTGGTGCGCCCTTTGGCCCGCTCCACATTGGCGCTACCCAGGCGGCCTGGCTGGCCATAGGCCAGCAGGAACAGGGGGCGGAAGAGGCGTTCCAGAGCGCCGGCCACCAGCGGCACGCACAGGGTGGCGCCGAGCATGAGCGCAAACACGCTGGCCGCTCCCAGCGGATAGGCCATCTCGCGGCGCACCGGCACCCAGTTGAGGATGGCGTAGGAGACGCCCACTACCGCCGGGCCATAGGTCCACCCCCGGCGCACCCAGCGGCTTTCATCCACCTGGCCCGCCACCTGCAGCGCCTGGAGCGGCGAGATGCGGCTGGCGCTGTGGGCCGGAAGCCAGGCCGCCACCAGGGTCACACCGATGCCCACCAGCACGCTGCGTTCCAGGTCGGCGGGAGGTACGCTCAAAATGGTGATGTGCACGCCGGTGATCAGGCCCATGACAGTGGTCAGCCCCCGTGCCAGGAACAGGCCGAAGCCCACGCCCAGCACCGACCCGACCAGGCCCAGGAGGACGGCCTCCGTCAGCACCAGCCCCAGCGTTTGCAGCCGGGTCATGCCCAGCGCCCGCAACATGCCGATCTCGCGGGTGCGTTCCACCACGGTCATGGCGAAGGCGTTGTAGATGAGGAAGGCGCCCACGAACAGGGCCACGATGCTGAAGAAGTTCAGGCCAAGCTGGTAGCTCGCCAGGCGCCTGGCGGCGATCTCGCCGCGCGTCGCCGGATAGGTCACGCTGAACCGCTCCCCCAGCCGCGCGGCGACCTGGGCTTTCAGCGCCTCCAGCCGGGCAGGGGAATTGGCCACCTCCGCTGTGGCCAGGATGTCCAGGGCATCAAGGTGCCCTCCCCGCCCGAACAGGTCCTGCACCACCCTGAGGGGCACAAAGCCCACGGCGCCATTGTTCACCAGCCCCGGCCCCTCTTTGCTGATCAGGCCGACGATGCGCAGTTCGGCCTGGCCCGAGGGCACCAGGATGGTCAGATCGCGCCCGATCTGGAGCTTCTCCTCCTCAGCCCAGTCCTTCACCAGGACGACGTTGTAGTCCGTTTCACCGGGTTCCAGCAGCCGCCCGGCCACAAGTTTGTACTGGCGCACCTGGGGGTCGGCGGCAGGATCAATGCCGATGAGTTGGAGTTCGGCGCGGTTGGCCATGCCGCTGATGCTGTAGTTCAGCGTCCAGTTCCTGGCCTGGCTGGCGGGAACTGTGAAGGCGCTCACGGTCGGCGCCACCAGGGCGACGCCCTCCATGCGGGCCACTCGCCCGGCCACGCTCTCATCAAAGCCCTCCCCGGCCATGGCTTTGCTCTCCACCGTCAGATGCGCCTTGCCCGAGGCCTCGTCAAAGACGGTATGGATGGCGGCCAGCGTGCTGGCGTTGGCTACGTTGACCGCCAGGATGACCGCCACACCCAGGACGATGCCCATCGTGGTGAGGGTCGTGCGCACCCAGCGCACGCGCATGTTGCGCAAGGCCAGGATGACGGGGGTGAGTTGTGCCACGTAACCCCAGATGAACATTCCCTCTTATTCCCACCCTAGAGCTCCAGCTCCGCCATCACAGCCACAATCCGGTTCACATCCTGCCCGCGACCATCCTTGCCGTTCCTGAGTTCATAGACGATACGGCCATCTTTCAGGAACACGATCCGGTCGGCGTAGCTGGCAGCGCGGGGGTCATGCGTGACCATGACGATAGTGGCGCCAAGTTCATCACACGAACGGCGCAATAGCTCCAGGATGGCTGTGCCGGCGTTGGAGTCCAGGTTACCGGTGGGTTCGTCGGCCAGGACGATCTCCGGGTCGTTGACGAAGGCGCGGGCGATGGCCACGCGTTGTTGCTGGCCGCCGGAGAGCTGGTCGGGCTTGTGGTGGCGCCGCTCCGTCAGGCCAACCAGGTCAAGTAGCCGGTTGATCTTGTGGCGGTGTTTCGCTATGGGCTGGCCGTCAATCAGAAGGGGCAGGGCGATGTTCTCCTCAGCCGTCAGCGTGGGCAGCAGGTTGTAGAACTGGAAGATGAAGCCGACCTTGCGTCGGCGCACCAGCGTGATCTGGTTATCGGAGAGACGGGCCAAGGGCTGGCCTGCCAGGGTCACTTCGCCATCCGAGGGCGCATCCAGCCCGCCCAGGATGTGCAGCAGGGTGCTTTTGCCAGAGCCGGACGGCCCCATCACGGCCACAAATTCGCCCCGCTCCACCACGAAATTCACGCCGTCCAGCGCCCGCACATTGACCTCACCCATGCGATACTCTTTCACCACGCCCGCTGTTTCCAAAACGGCCATAGCCATAACACTCCTTCCCTGCCACACGCTTATTCTACGTCAATCCAGTACCGGGTTGAAACCCGGTTGACTTCTTTATTTTACCCGATCCTGATCCAACCCAGTACCGGGTTTTAACCCGGTTAGTGCAGCCACCACGCGAGGCAGGCCGTCGCGCAGCCGGATCTGAGGCCGGTAGCCCAGGACCTCCCTGGCCTTGCGCACGTCGTAGTACAGGCCGGCGCGCACCCTCTGGCCCAAGGCTCCCGGCGGGACAGGGATGGGCAGAATGCGCACGGGGCGACCGGCGGCGCTGCGCACCAGCGCCAGGGCCTCGGCCAGTGTGGTCGCCTCGTCCGCAGTCACGTTGAAGGTCTCTCCCGCCGCCTGCGGGCGCACGCCGGCCAGGAAAATCGCCTCGGCCACATCCTGGCCGTGCACGAAGTCCACCCGCATTCGCCCCCCCAGCGGCAGGGGCACCAGCGGCAGCCGCAGTGCCAGCCGGATGGCCTGGTGCGTCACCACATCGCGCTCACCGTACACAAATGCGGGCCGCAGGATGACAAACTCAAAGCCATGGCGGGCCGCTGCCTGGCGCACACGTGCCTCGGCCAGGACCTTGGAGCGGTAATAGCCGCCTCGGTCGTACCAGGCATCCCCGCCCTCCAGCGGCGCATCTTCCGTGATAGGGCGCGGGGCGCTACTCAACCCATACACGCCTACCGTGCTCACAAACACGAAGCGACGCACACCGGCGGCGGCACTGGCCTCTAGCAGGTTTTCCGTCCCACCGACGTTGATGCGCATGATCTGCTCGCGCTGACCCTTCAGCCCGATCAGTCCGGCCACGTGATAGACCACATCGGCTCCGACCACGCCGCATCTCAACGCTTCGTCGTCGTCCAGGTCACCCTGGACGATCGCCACGCCGCGCTCACGCAGGCCCATACCCTTATGGGGTGAGCGTACCAGCGCCCGCACCGTGTGACCGTGCTCCAGCAGCCGGTCAATGAGGTGCGACCCGATGAACCCGGTGCCACCTGTTACGAAGACCCGCACACTCGTCCCTCTCTCACTGGTTTATCTGGCTTATCCCCCACCCCAGCCCTCCCCCACCCAGTACCGGGCTTCAGCCCGGTTGGGTTGGGAGGGGGCGAGTTCCCTCCCCCTGGATGGGGAAGGGTCGGGGAGGGGGTGACATGCCCCCCACCCCAGCCCGCCGGGGGATAGAATCCCCCGGCTATGCGTATCAAACCCGCTACGCGGGTTTCTCAGGAGCCGCCGATTAGAAATCGGCGGCTCAGCTATACGCCCCCGACATTATATGCTATAATTGTGCCAACGGTCACTATGCAGTAGCCCTGTGCTGAGACGCCCTGATTTTCGCCCCCCTCCCCCCTTGTGGGGGAGGGCTGGGGTGGGGGGCACGAAGTCCTATGCTGAAACGCCCTGATGATTCCGTCCTCCGTCTTCCGTCCTCCGTCCTTCACTGTATCCAGGACAGGCTGTCTGTCGTCATTCTACTGATTGCTCTGGCGACCGGGTGCAGCAGCGTGCCCACACCCGTGGGGTCAACGGCAGTGCCGCCCCCTCCGCCAACCTCAACTCCCGTTCCGGTGCTTCCCACCCCTGGGCCAGAGACGCCCGGCATTGAGCCCGGCCAGCCGATTACGCTCACCCTGTGGACGATTGAGGGTGTGGCGCCCTACGGCGAAGCCTGCCCTGAGCCCTGCGAGGTGGCACCCGCCGGACAGGTGCTCAGCCAGCAACTCGCCGCTTTTCTCGCCAGCCACCCTGGCGTCCATATCCAGACGCTGCTCAAGAAGCCCGGCGGCCCCGGCGGGCTGTTTGATTTCCTCCAGACCGCCAGCGCCGTAGCCCCGGCGACCCTGCCTGACCTGATGATCCTGAACGCCACCGACCTGCCTGAGGCAGCCCAGGCGGGCCTGATCCAGCCGCTGGACGATGCCCTCGGCGCCGCTGCCGATGATCTCTTCCCCTTCGCCCGCACCCTGGCGACGGTGAACGAGCGATTGATGGGCATGCCATATATTGTCTATGTGGAGCATGTGGCCTACAACCCCACGCGCCTTGAAGCGCCGCCGCTGACCTGGACCGGGGTGATCAGCGCCGGTGTGCGCTTTGCCTTTCCTGCGGGCGATAGTAACCATGCCGATACGCTCATCAGCCTGTACCTGAGCGCAGGCGGGACATTGACCGATGCGTCAGGCGCCCCCCGCCTGGAGGTCGCTCCTCTGATTGAGATGCTGCGTATCCTTGAGGCCGGGCGCCAGGCCGGCGTGACCGCACATGCGACGCAGGCAAAGAGCGCCGAAGACACCTGGGCGGCTTATCGCAGCGGTACGCCCCTGGCCGTGGTCAGCGCCGAACGCTACCTGGCCGACCGGGCGGCGGTCGCTGCGGTCGCTGCCGGTCCCCTGCCAGGCCGGGATGGCCCGGCCCCCTCTCTGGGCAGCGCCTGGGTATGGGTGCTGGTGACGCGCGATCCGGTGCGAGCGCCACTGGCGCAGAAACTGCTGGCCCATCTGACCGATCCACAGAATGTTGGCGGTTGGAGCCACGCCGCCGGTCTCATCCCCGCCCGGCGCAGTGCCCTGGCCACCTGGGAGACGCTCAGTGAAGCGCCTGATCCTTATCTCGCCTTCCTCCAGGACCTCCTGACAGAGGCCGTCGCCCGCCCACCCGTAGAGGTCTATACCGCCATCGCCCCGGCGCTGCGCCAGGCTGCCGAGGATGTGCTCCTGGGCCGCGCCACGCCGGAGACCGCCGCCGCCACAGCGGTCAAAAACGTGCGACCCTAGCCGATTCCCCAATGTCCTTTTCCCCCTCATCCGTATCGTGCTCTGACGACCTCAAACAGCAATATGCCGGTGGCCACGGCGGCGTTAAGTGACTCCACGCCGCCGGGCATGGGGATGGTCACACGCCCGGTGGCCAGCGCCGCCGCTTCCGGGCTGGTCCCCTCGGCCTCGCCACCGACGACTAGCGCGACCGGCCTGCGCCAGTCCACCTGCCAGTAGGGCTGGCCCTCCCCGGCCTCGGCCAGCCAGATGTCCAGCCCGCTCAGTGTCGCTGCGATTTCGGCCCAGCCTGGCTGGCGCAGCGGCAGGCGAAAATGGGCGCCCATGCCGCTGCGCACCACTTTGGGGTTGGTGGCATCCACTGTGCCGGGGGCCAGAAGCGCCAGCTCCACCCCGGCGGCTGCTGCCGTGCGCAGGATGGTCCCCAGATTGCCGGGGTCGCGTAACCGATCCACAACCAGGACAAACGTCAGCGAGGTAGGAGGCGACAGGCGCGGTATCTCGGCCACAGCCAGGATGCCCTGAGGGGTCTCTGTGTCGCTGCAAGCCCGCATCACGGCGTCGCTGACCTCCAGGAGGGGCACGCCCCGTTCATGCAGTGCGGCAAACAAGGCCCGCGCCCGGGCCTCCTTCTCAACCTCCTGGACATAGAACACGAACTCCAGGGGAGTAGCGGCCAAAACAGCCTCCTCAATCAGGCGTGTGCCTTCAATAACGAAGCGCCCCTGGCGCAGCCGGGCGCGCCGTTGTGCCTGAAGCAAACGCACGCGCTTAACGCGCTCGTTGGAGAGGCTGGTGATCATGTTGAGGGGGAAAGTCGTTAGCGTTCCTTGCCTGATCTACGCAGCAGGCGCTTCAGTTCGTCCTCAAAGACCCAGCCAGCGAAGGCGATCAGGAAGATGAGCAGGCCCAGGATCAGCACCGGCCCGCGAAATAACAGGCCCAGCGCCAGGAGTGCGGCGCCCGCCGCCAGGAGCGCTGGCCAGAGGCTGGGGGCCGGCATATGGATGTCACTGTGGCCCGCTTCATGCGGTGTCTCTGCGTGCATTGGGGTGTTCTCCTCAGAGGACATGGGTTCCATTAACTGAGCAACAGGGCCAGGACAAAGCCAATAAAGAACACCACCGGGATGATAAAGATCACGGCGAACATGCGGCTATCATAGCGCAAATGCATGTAGTACAGCACCACCAGCGTGGCTTTGCTCACCGCCAGTGCCAGGAGCAGCGCCACCCGCAGGGGCGAGGCCACCAGCACGGTGCCGACAGCGATCTCAATCCCTGTGAGAACGGCCAGGGCGACAAATATGCCGACGTATTGCAGGTATTTGGGGCGCGCGTGCGGTGTTTCCATGGTGATCCCTCAAAGCAGATAGATGATGGTGAACAGCATAATCCAGACGACATCCACGAAGTGCCAGTACAGACCGACGACCTCAATCGGGATGGGGTTGGCCGGTGAGTACCTGCCGCTCAAGGACTTGATCAAGACCACCAAGATCCAGAGCACGCCGACAGCCACGTGTGCCCCGTGGAAGCCCGTCAGCGTGAAGAAAACCGTGCCGAAGAGCGTGGTGGTCGGCGTGATGCCTTCGTGGAACAGGGTGGCGAACTCATAGGCCTGGCCGCCCAGGAAGAGCAGGCCGAAGACCATGGTCAGGAACAGAAACAGGCGCAGCCCGCGCTGGCTGCCGCGCTGGACCGAGGCGAAGGCCAGCACCATCATCAGGCTGCTGATGATCAGGATGAAGGTGTTGAGGCCCACCAGCGGCACGCTCATGGCGTGCACCGGCTTCTCCGCATGCCCACCCTGCACGTAAAGGAGATAGGCGCTGATCAGCCCGGCGAAGAAGATGACCTCCGAGGCGATGAACAACCAGACGCCGATTTTGCGGTTGTCCATCCCCACCTCATGGCTTTCACCCCGCTGGGGGTGCGGCATAGCGTGCGCTGAGGACGCTGTGAGGGTTACCTGGCTCAATCGGGTGCTCCTGCTTGTGAAATAGTCTACTTTTCTCCCCAATATAGCCGATAATTCGCGCCACGTCAAGCTTGAAGTGTTGGCCTGGTGATCCTATAATCAAGCCCGCTGGGGAATTTCGGTAGCTACGAGGAGGGCAACCATGGCCGCCAAGCCTGATTGGGAGCGCCGGATGGAGCATGTCACCGCCCTATGCCAGGCGGCATTGGCAGCGGTTGATCCTGCTGCCGCAGTGCGCCGCGCCCTGCGGCGCGACGGCGATGCGCTGTTCGTCTCTGGCCGCCAGTATGACCTGAATGCCTACCGCCGCGTGTTTATTGTGGGCGGCGGCAAGGCGGCTGCGCCCATGGCCGCGGCTGCCGCCGACATCCTGGGCGAGCGGTTGACCGGCGGCCTTGTCATCACCAAATACGGCCATACGTTGAAAGACGCCTCTGCTCTGGCGGGCGGCGCGCTCCAGCTTCTTGAGGCCGGGCATCCGGTGCCGGATGCGGCGGGGGTGCAGGGCGCCGGGCGCATGGCGGCCCTGCTACGGGAAGCGGGCGCAGAGGACCTGATCATCTGCCTGATCTCCGGCGGCGGCTCCGCTCTCCTGACCCTGCCGCAGCCGGGCATCACCCTGGAGGACCTGCGCGCGCTGACGGACGCGCTCCTGCGCTGCGGCGCGACGATCAACGAGATCAATGCCCTGCGCAAGCACCTCCAACAGCTTCAGGGGGGCGGGATCGCCCAGCTGGCCGCACCCGCCACTGTGATCTCCCTGATCCTTTCTGATGTCGTCGGTGACCCGCTTGATGTGATCGCCTCTGGCCCGACCAGCCCGGATACCACTACCTTCGCCGATGCCTGGGCCGTGCTGGAGACCTATGGCCTGGTTGATACCATCCCCCGTTCCATTGTGGAGCGCCTGCGGGCCGGGCTGGCCGGGCAGGTGCCGGAGACGCCCAAGCCGGGGGAGGCGCTGTTTGAGCGCGTGCAGAACGTCATTATCGGCTCCAACGCCCTGGCCGCGCAGGCCGCCGTGGGGCGGGCGCGGGAGTTGGGCTTCGCCGCGCTGGTCCTCTCAACATATGTGGAAGGCGAGGCCCGTGAAGTGGCCCGCGTGGCGGCGGCACTGGCGAAAGACCTGGCGCGCAATGGCCGCCCGTTACGCCCCCCGGCCTGCCTGGTTCTGGGTGGCGAGACAACGGTCACGCTGCGCGGCTCAGGTCGCGGGGGGCGTAACCAGGAACTGGCGCTGGCGGCGGCCATCGCGCTGGACGGCTGGCCCCATGTCCTCATCGCCACGCTGGCGACCGACGGCAACGACGGCCCCACCGACGCTGCCGGGGCCATTGTCAGCGGTGAGACTGTCGCCCAGGGCCGGGCGCTGGGCCTGGAGGCCCGCGCTTACCTGGCCAATAACGATTCCTACACTTACTTTGACCGCCTGGGTGGGCTGATCCGCACCGGACCGACAAACACGAATGTGAACGACCTGCTGTTTGTGCTGGCATACTGATCGTTGCGCGGGAAAGAAATCAATGCTATAATCGGTTTGGAGTCGCAGGCTGACGGTTGGATTGCCAGCGGGGTGCTTTTGCCGCCAGGCTGATGACAGGGCCTGGCGGCATCTTTTTCGTCGGAGTCCGACGAGCCAGATAAGGAGAAACATACCTATGGAACCTCAGATCGTTGCTGATGGCGTTGTCGTCACGATGGACTATACCCTGCGCCTGAAGGACGGCACGCTCATTGAAACCAGTGAAGGGCAGGAACCACTGGAGTACATGCACGGCCAGGGGCAGATCATCCCCGGCCTGGAGGCGGGGGTGGCGGGCATGCGCGTAGGCGAAACGCGCCAGGTGATCGTCCCGGCAGCACAAGCCTACGGCGAGCGCCAGCCGGACCAGATTCACACGCTCTCACGCGAACAGTTCCCGCCGAATGAACCATTGGCTCCGGGGATGATGTTCTATGGCCGGGATAGCTTCGGCAATAGCTTCCCCGTCACCGTGATTGAAGTCAATCCCGACACCGTTGTGGTGGACCTCAACCATCCGCTCGCGGGTGAGGACCTGTATTTTGATGTGACCATCCGGGGGTTGCGCGAAGCCACCCCTGAGGAGCTGACGCACGGCCACATCCACGGCCAGGACGCGGACGAGGGCGGGGAAGAGGAGGAGTAAACCCCGCCGGAATCAGCCGAAATCCTCAGCGTATCACGCTGAGCGCGGTAAAGCATCTCGCCCCCACCCCGCCCCTGCGAGGAGGCGGGAGAGGCCCTTCGCTACGTTCAGGGTGACCGTTTTGAGACGGGGCCCAGGCGAGCTAGAGGAGAGTTAATCGGAGGTTTCCCTGGGCGGCGGGTGAGGGGCAATGGATGGGGAGCGGCGCTCCAGGGCCAGCAGCCTGGCCTGGAGCTGGCGCCCCCAGCGCTGCCAGGCAAACATGATCGTGGCGCTGAGCAGAACCAGGCCGATCAGTGCCAGGATCAAGCGTTCACCGGTTTGGGCCCCCACCCAGCTCATCAGGAATTGGTTCGGTGTGCGGGCAAGCACGCCTGCGATGGCCACCCGGCGCAGGCGTGCCCGGCTCAGCCCGGCCAGATAATAGCCCGCATCGCCGACGGGCAGCAAGAAAATAAAGAACCACAAGAGCGCGGATTCCGTCCCCAACGCCTCTTCCCAGCGGTCCATCTCTTCCTGGCCCACCAGCCGGGCGACAAACGGCCTGCCGAAGCGTCGTGAGAGGGCCATTGCCAGGCTCAGGCCGATAGCCGCCGCCACCAGGCTGTACACGCCCCCCGCAATCGGGCCAAACAGGTAGCCGGAGGCCAGCGCAAATGGCGACCCTGGGATCGGCGCGGCTACGATCTGGGTCGCATAAAGGGCGATATAGGCCAGAGGAGCCAGTGGCCCCGCCGCCGCGAGCGCGGCTTTTATCCGCTCCCCAGCGGCCAATGGGGCGATCAGGTCCTGCCACAGTTCAGGCCCAGCGATCAACACGATCGTGGCTACCAGGATAGTCACCGCCGGCCACCAGCGCTTAAATTGGTTGATCCACGATGCGATGTTCATCAGCCCACCGTCAAAAAGCGTAGGGAAAACGTAGGGTAAACGTCAGGTAAGCGTCAAGTAAAAATTACGGATATATGTTATAGCTATCAGCGAAGGGCGAAAATCTCTTCTTCTCCTCCTTTTAGCGAGGGCCGGGGTCGGCGTCCCCGGCTCTCACGCTTTTAAGCGACGCCAATATAGCATAACACAAGTGATCTGCCTGGACAACCTCTCCGTTGCTCAGGACGTTTCCCCTTGCATGGGGGAGGGAATATTCCCTTCTGGGCACTCTCTGCTATACTTCTGTGTTGCATGAGCGAGCAGAGAGGGCTGCTTCCCCACCAGATTGCTCGGGCCGCGCTGGTGATTATGGTGGCCTATATCCTCAGCAACCTGGTTGGCCTGGCCCGCCAGATCGTCGTCAGCCAGACGTTTGGCACCAGCGCTGAACTGGACGCCTATTGGGCTGCGTTTCGCCTGCCGGATTTCTTATTCACGCTTGTGGCCGGTGGTGCACTGGCCTCGGCTTTTCTGCCCATCTTCACCGCTGCTTTAGCGCGCGGCGATCGCCTGGGGGCGTGGCGGCTTGCCAGCGCGGTCGCTAATCTGGTCCTGATCATCCTGGTCTGCGGCGCCGTCCTCCTGGCGGTCGCCGCGCCGCTCCTGGTCGCCACGGTCGTCGCCCCAGGGTTCAGCCCCCACCAACAGACGTGGACCGTGCACCTGATGCGGGTGATGTTGCTTTCGCCGATCTTGTTTGGGCTGAGCGGCCTGCTCAGCGCGATCTTAAATGCCCATCAGCATTTTCTCCTGCCCGCTGTTGCGCCCATCCTGTACAACCTCGGCATCATGATCGGGGCAGTCTTCCTGGCGCCTCTACCGGGGATGGGCATTCGGGGGCTGGCCTTTGGCGTCGTGCTGGGCGCGGCCCTTCACCTGGCTGTCCAACTGATCGGGCTGAGGGGGCGCAGCGCCCGGTACATCCCCACCCTGGGGCTGGATGACCCCCGACTCCATGAGGTGGCCCGGTTGATGCTGCCCCGGATGCTCGGCGTGGCGGTTGTTCAGCTCAATTTCCAGGTCAACACCATCCTGGCCAGCAGCCTGGAGGCGGGCAGCCTGTCAGCGCTGACCCTGGCCTGGATGATCTTCCTGCTGCCCCAGGCTGTGATCGCCCAATCTGCGGCGACCGCGGCCTTCCCCACGCTGGCGACGCTGGTGGCGCAGGGGCGGCTGGACGAGATGCGGCACACGTTGGCGACGACGTTGCGCAATGTGCTCTTCCTGGCGGTCCCGGCCTCACTTGGCCTGATCCTGCTGCGCGATCCCCTGATCCGCTTCCTGTTCCAGCGGGGGGAATTTGACGCGCGTTCCAGCGCGCTCACCAGTTGGGCGCTGGGCCTGTATGCCCTGGGGCTGGTTGGTCATTCTGTGCTGGAGGTCCTGGTTCGCGCGTTCTATGCCATGCACGACACGCGCACACCGGTCCTGGTGGGGGCGGTGGCGATGGGCCTCAATATACTATTAAGTCTGACGCTCATTCAGCTGTTTAAGCTCCTGGGCCTGTTCCCGCACGGTGGTCTGGCGCTGGCCAACAGCATTGCGGCTAGTGTGGAGACGTTGGTGCTCATCTGGCTGATCCGCAGGCGGCTGGGGGGCCTGGAAGGCCGCCGCACGCTGACGACGCTGGCCCGCGCTGGCGTGGCTGCCCTGGGCATGGCCCTGGCCGTGCTCGCCAGCGCAGCCTGGTTGCCTATCCGCTCCGATCTCTGGGTTGTGGCCTCAGGTGTGGCCCTGGGGGGAGGTGTGTACCTGGGCCTGTCGGTGCTGTTGCGCTCGGAAGAAGTGCAACGCCTGCGCGTGCGGTGATGCTGGCTCTGGCGCCCCCTTGGGCGATTCCCTCCCCCATCCAGGGGGAGAGAAAAACCCGCTGAGAAACCCGCGTAGCGGGTTTGATGCGAGTCGCCGGAGAATTCTATCCTCTGGCGGGCTTCAAGCAGTTGACAAGGATGGGAGCAAAGATATATAATCTTTTATAAGATATATAAGTTCCACATTGTCTGATTCTGGCCGGGCACCTATCTCTGCCTGCGCGCCAGGATAGCCCGATTCGGAGGCCCCAGGACCTGGCCGCTTCCGGGTGTAACGAAGGTTGGTGCTGGAGCAGTGCCGAGTGCAGCAGATGCAGCTGACAAATGGCTGAGTTGGCTTTGGATCGCTTCGGAGGCCACACATGCCTGGAGCGTATCGCTGATCGGCCACTGTAGCTTGTGTTGCGTTCCCACGCTGAAGCATCTGGCTTTCCACCCCACCAGGAATTGAGGCCAGATGACAGGTTAGAGGGTGTCAAATTCAAAGTGACGAAACACCTTGACGAAGGAGGGATAAGTAGGCGCGATCGTTCCTGTTAGCCAGCGTCGTTGATCCTGTCTACGTCTGTCGCACGAGGAGGTTCCCAATATGATTCCACCCGCCTTTGACTATGCAGTCCCTAAGACACTCGCTGAGGCCATTGCCTTATTGGAGCAAAACCCAGAGGCAAAGGTGCTGGCGGGCGGCCACAGCCTGATCCCCCTGATGAAGCTCAGGCTGGCGTCGCCCGCTTTGCTTGTGGATATTAACCGCCTGAGCGAATTGAGCTATATCCGCGAGGAGGGGGGCTGGCTGAAGATCGGTGCGCTCACCCGCGAGGTTGACCTGGACGAGTCGGAACTGGTGCGCCAGAAGTACCCGCTTTTGGCCGACACTACCCGTGTGATCGCCGATCCGCTGGTGCGCAACAGGGCTACGTTGGGCGGCAACCTGGCCCATGCCGACCCGGCCAACGACCACCCGGCGACGATGCTGGCCTATGGCGCGCAGATCGTTGCCGTAGGCCCCCAGGGCGAGCGTGTGATCCCCGCTGAAGATTTCTTTCTGGACGCCTTCCAGACCGCGCTCACCCATGAGGAGATCCTCACCGAGGTTCGCATTCCGGCTCCCAGACCCGGCAGCGGCGGGGCCTATATGAAAGTGGAACGCAAAGTGGGGGATTTCGCCACCGCCGCCGTTGCCGCCCAAATCACACTGGGTGCCGATGGGAGAATTGCCTCCGCTGGCCTCGGCCTGACCAACGTGGGGCTGACGCCGATCAAGGCGACCGCCGCCGAAGCCGCGCTGAGCGGCCAGCCGCCGGACGAGGCGACCATCCACAGGGCTGCGGAGCTGGCGGCAGAGGTGGCCCAACCGATCAGTGACCAGCGCGGCTCCGAGGAATACAAACGGGCCCTGGTCAAAACACTCACCGTCCGTGCGCTGCGCCAGGCCATAGCACGGGCACAAGGAGGGGTGTCATGAGCACGCATCATATCAGGCTAACGGTTAACGGCACACCTCAAGAGGCCGACGTTGAAGCGCGGCTCTTGCTTGTCCACTTCATCCGCGAGGACCTGAACCTCACCGGGACGCACATCGGCTGCGATACGACATCGTGCGGCGCCTGCACTGTGATCCTGAACGGCAGGCCGGTGAAAAGCTGCACCGTGTTCGCGGTCCAGGCCGATGGCGGCGAGCTGATGACGGTGGAGGGCCTGGCGCAGAACGGCAAGCTGCACCCTATCCAGGAGGGCTTCTGGGAGAAGCACGGCTTGCAGTGCGGCTTCTGCACGCCGGGGATGATGATGACCGCTTATGCTTTCCTTCAGAAGAACCCCGACCCCACAGAGGACGAGATCCGCTGGGCCATCTCCGGCAACCTGTGTCGCTGTACCGGCTACGTCAATATTGTGAAGGCGATCCAGTATGCGGCGGAGAAGATGAGGGCGTGAAGCGTCAAACGTCAACGAAAATAACGTTTGACGCTTTACGTTTAACACACAAGGGAGGAGACCATGTCACCTGAAGTTCACGGTCTGGGGCACGCGATCAAACGCAAAGAGGACCCACGCTTTTTACAGGGGAAGGGCACTTACATTGATGACATCAAGCTGCCGGGGATGCTGTACCTGGACATCGTGCGCAGCCCCTACGCGCACGCCAAAATCCTGAGCATCCATACCGAGAAGGCCCTGAAGATCCCCGGCGTCCTGGCTGTAATCACCGGCAGGGACCTGGACAAATATGGGCTGGCCTGGATGCCCACATTGATGAGCGACCGGCAGATGGTTTTGCCGATTGACACGGTGAAATACCAGGCGCAGGAGGTGGCAGCGGTGATCGCCACCAGCCGCTATGCGGCGGCGGACGGCGTCGCCGCCGTGGAGGTGGAGTATGAGCCGCTGCCGGTCGTGGTAGACCCATTTAAGGCGCTGGAGCCAGGCGCGCCGAAGGTGCGCGAGGACAAGGAGAGCAATCACATCTGGCACTGGGAGGTCGGTGACAAAGCCGCCACCGAACGGGCCTTCCAGGAGGCCGACGTGGTGGTCAGGCAAGACATCTACATTCCGCGCATTCACGTCGCCTCCATTGAGACCTGCGGCTGCGTGGCGAGTTGGGACCCCATTGAGGGGAAACTGACACTGTGGATGACCACGCAGGCGCCGCACGCCATCCGCACCGTCGTCGCCCTCGTCGCCGGGCACCTGGGGCTGGCCGAGCACAAGATCCGCGTGATCTCGCCCGACATCGGCGGCGGCTTTGGCGGCAAGGTGCCGGTGTACCCCGGCTACGTGCTGGCGGTGGCTGCCTCGGTGCTCACCGGCAAGCCAGTCAAATGGATTGAAGACCGCTCGGAGAACCTGCAGGCCGATTCGTTCGCCCGCGATTACCACATCACCGCCGAACTGGCGGCGAAGCGCGACGGCAGGCTCACTGCGGTGCGGGTGAAAACCATCGCCGATCACGGGTATACGGATGCAGCGGCGAACCCCTCCAAGTTCCCGGCGGGCCTGTTCCATATCTGCACCGGCTCTTACGACTTCAAGCATGCCTTCGTTGAGGTGGACGGCGTGTACACGAATAAGCCGCCGGGCGGCATCGCCTATCGCTGCTCCTTCCGCGTCACCGAGGCCGTGTTCACCATTGAGCGCATGGCCGACCTCATGGCGCACGAGCTGGGCATGGACCCGGCGGAGTTGCGGCTGCAGAATTTCATCAAACCGGAGCAGTTCCCCTATCGCTCGGCCCTGGGCTGGGAGTATGACAGCGGCAACTATGCGGAGGCGCTGCGCAAGGCCATGGACATGATCGGCTATGAGGAGTTGCGCCGGGAGCAGGCCGAGAAGCGCGCCCGCGGCGAACTCATGGGCATCGGTATCTCCTCGTTCACCGAGATCGTCGGCGCGGGCCCCTCGCACACCTTTGACATCCTCGGCCTGAAGATGTTTGACTCCTGCGAGATCCGCATCCATCCCACCGGCAAGGCCATCGCCCGCTTCGGCACCAAGAGCCAGGGGCAGGGGCACGAGACGACCTACGCCCAGATCATTGCCGAGGAATTGGGTATCCCGCCGGAGGACATCCGCATTGAAGAGGGGGATACCGATACTGCGCCCTATGGCCTGGGCACCTATGCCAGCCGGAGCACGCCGACGGCGGGCGCGGCTGGCGCCATGGCGGCGCGCAAGATCCGCGACAAGGCCAGGAGGATCGCAGCGCATCTGCTGGAGGCGGCGGAGGAAGACCTGGTGTGGGAGCGGGGCCGCTTCTACGTGAAAGGTTCGCCGGACCGGGCCAAGACGATCCAGGAGATCGCCTTTGCCGCCTATACCAACCACCCGCCGGGGCTGGAGGCCGGGCTGGAGGCCGTGTCGTATTATGATCCCCCCAATCTGACCTTCCCCTTCGGCTCGTACATCTGCGTGGTGGACATTGACCGGGGTACAGGTCAGGTCAAGGTGCGGCGCTTCGTGGCTGTGGACGACTGCGGCGTGCGCATCAACCCCATGATTGTGGAAGGGCAGATCCACGGCGGCCTGACGATGGGCTTCGCCCCAGCGCTGATGGAGCAAATCCAGTACGATGAGGCCGGCAATATCTACGGCGGGACGTTCATGGACTACCTGCTGCCCACCGCAGTGGAGACGCCGAAGTGGGAGACGGGCGAGACGGTGACGCCCTCGCCGCACCACCCCATTGGGGCCAAAGGTGTGGGCGAATCGGCCACCGTCGGTGCGCCCGCCGCCATCGCCAACGCGGTCGTGGACGCGCTCTGGCACCTCGGCGTGCGCCATATTGACATCCCTATCACCCCACCGAAGGTGTGGGCGATCTTGAAAGAGAAGGGGGTGGCGTTAGAGGAGTAGGGGCAACCCCTGCGGTTGCCCCTGGAAAGGAGGCTACCATGCCAGCCTATATCACCCTGTTCAATTGGACTGACCAGGGCATTCGTGCCGCCAAAGACACGGTCAATCGGGCGAAGGCCGTTGAACAGGCGTTACAGGCTATGGGCGGTCGGAAAATCGGTATCTGGTGGACCCTGGGTCAGTACGATGGCGTGTTGATCTTTGAGGCGCCGGATGATGAGAGCGCTACCCGGCTGCTCCTGGCCACCGGGATGCAGGGCAACGTTCGCACCGCGACGATGCGCTGCTTTAGCGAGGAGGAGATGGCGCGCATTATTCAGGGCCTGCCCTGAGCGTAGCGAAGGGGCCTGCCCTGAGGCACTGAGGGGCGGGCCACGACTCGCCCCTCTCCAGCCCTGCTCAACTCCTGACAGGAGCCTGCCGGTCTATGTTTGACTATCTGGAAACAGCCTACAGTTTACAAGCGGCTGGGGAGCCTTTCGCCCTGGCCACGGTCGTCCGCGCCGAGAAGCCGACCTCAGCGCGGCCCGGTGCGAAGGCCATTATCACCGCCGACGGCACGCTCACCGGCTGGGTGGGCGGCAGTTGCGCCCAGCCAGCCGTCGTCCGCGAGGCGCTCAAGGCGCTGCAAGACGGCCAGCCGCGCCTGCTGCGCCTGTGCCCGCCGGCTAAACTCGGCGCAGCCCCGCAGCAAGGCGTGTCGGAGGTTATGTTGACCTGCATCAGTGGAGGGACGTTGGAGGTTTACATTGAACCCCATCTGCCCCGACCGCATCTCGTGGTCATCGGCCATTTGCCGGTCGCTGAGGCGCTATCGGCCCTGGGCAAGGGCCTCGGCTATGCCGTCACCGTCATGAGCCTGGACAGCACGCCTGACCGCTTTCCCCAGGCCGACCGCGTGCTTAACCGCCTGGATTTCACTCAGGTCCAGATGACACCGCAGACGTACGTCGTGGTCGCCAGCCATGGCAACTACGATGAGGAGGCGCTGGCGAGCGTGTTGAGCGCCGCTGTGGAGATGCCCCCTTATGTCGCGCTTGTTGCCAGCAAGAGGCGGGCCGGGGAGCTGATCCAGGCCCTGCGCGAGGCGGGCCTGCCTGAGGAGCGCCTGGCCCGGATCAAGGCCCCTGCCGGGCTTGACCTGGGTGCGGTGACACCGGAGGAGATCGCTCTGAGTATCCTGGCCGAGATCGTCCAGGTGCGGCGGCGCGGGCCGATGGGCGCTGTGCGCCTGACCGAGGACGGCGGACGGAGGACGGAGGAAGCGATCGATCCGGTCTGCGGCATGACGGTGGAGGTCGCCACAGCGCGTTACGTCACGGAGTACAACGGACAGAAGGTCTATTTCTGTGCAGCCGGGTGTAAGCGGGCGTTTGAGAAGGAGCCGGAACGCTATCACCTGGTTGAAGCCTGATCCATCTGATGATGAGGGAGAGCGTGTATGCACTTTGAAGGCGTTGTGACCATCAAAGCCCCCCGCGAGCGGGTCTGGCGGTTTCTCACCGACCCCTATGCCGTAAGTCAGTGTGCGCCGGGGTTGGAATCGCTGGAGATCATTGAGCCTGACCACAGGTTCCGGGCGGTCGCCTCGGTCGGCCTGGGCACGGTGCGGGCCAGGTTCACGGGGGATGTGGAATGGCTGGATATAGACCCGCCTAACCGGGCGAGTATGAAGGTGCACGGGGTGGCGCCGGGCAGCGCTGTGGATGCGACGAGCGAGATGGTGCTCAGCGACGGCGCCAACGGCGTCACCGAAATGCGCTGGTCGGTGGATATGACCATCGTGGGGACGATCGCCAGCACTGCGGCGCGGGTGATGGGCGGCGTGACCCAAAAGCTCACCAGCGCGTTCTTTGATTGCGTCAGGAAGCGCATTGAAGTTGAAGTCAGCGCCGAGACGGTTCTGATCCCGGAGGGGCCATTTATTATGGGTGAAGGCGAGACGGCGCATACGATCTATGTGCCCGCGTTTTACATCGCCAGGCACCCGGTCACGAACGCAGACTACGCTGCCTTCGTGGCTGCAACCGGCTATCGTCCCCCGCCCCACTGGCCCGGCGAGCAGCCCCCGGAAGCCCTCAGTCACCATCCGGTGGTGAATGTCTCCTGGCACGATGCGCTGGCTTATTGCCACTGGTTGAGTGCGACGACGGGGTACCACTACCGCCTGCCGACCGAGGCGGAGTGGGAGAAGGCAGCGCGTGGCACAGATGGCCGTGCCTACCCCTGGGGGAATGAGTTTGATCCCAGCCGGTGCAACAGCCGGGAGTCGGGCCTTGGTGGAACGACTTCGGTGGACCGTTTTGCCAATGGGGCAGGCCCCTATGGCGTTATGGATATGCTCGGCAACGTGTGGGAGTGGTGTAGTAGCCTGTACGCGGATGTCCCTTACCGCGCTGATGACGGGCGTGAGGACCTGGTGGCGGCGGGTAGGCGTGTCTTGCGCGGCGGCTCATGGCTTGACCACGCAGAGAATATTCGCCCGGCGCGTCGCCTGGCTGCGCTGCCGGAGTTCTTCGCCCCGAACATCGGCTTCCGCCTGGCGCGAGGGGCATGATGCCAGGGCGATACCCTCCCCCTGGATGGGGGAGGGTCAGGGAGGGGGTGATGTTCCCCCCACCCCAACCCTCCCCCACCCAGTACCAATGGGTTAGCCAGGTACTGGGTTAGCCTGGTTGGGAGGGGGGAGTAGCGTGAGGGTCTATGAGATTCGGTCCTGTTTCGTTGGATCAGGCTGAGGGCAAAATCCTGGGCCACAATATTGCCGGGCCGGATGGCCGACGCGCCCTGCGCAAAGGGAAGCCGCTCACTGCGGCGGATGTGGCCGCGCTGCGCGAGATCGGACGCCAGGTGGTCTATGTTGCCGAGCTGGACCCGGACGACGTGGATGAGGACCGTGCCGCGCGCCGGCTGGCCGAGGCGGCCATGGGCCACGGTGTGCGCCTCTCCGGGCCGGCCTCCGGGCGGGTGAATTTCCTGGCGACGGCGCTGGGCGTGCTGCGCGTTGACGTGGAGCGGCTGACCCGGCTTAACGAGTGCGAGGGGATCACCCTGGCGACTCTGGCCTCACACAGCGCCGTGCAACCGCGACAGATGGTCGCCACTGTGAAGATCATCCCCTTCGCCGTGCCCGAAGCGACGCTGCGCCAGGCCGAGCGGACCGCGCGTGAGGGCGGGCCGCTCATCCGCGTGGACGCGCTGCCCGCCCGAACCGTCTCAGTGATCCTCTCCGGCTCACCCTCGGTGCGCGAGCGCGTCATAGCCGACTTTGAGCCGCCGCTGCGGGCGCGGATTGAGGCGCTGGGGTCTACTCTGCGGGCGCTGGACTTTGTGCCCCTGGAGGACGAGGCCGGGGAGTTCGCGCTGGCGGAGCGGCTGCGCCAGCATGCAGCAGCGGGTGCGGGGCTGATCGTCCTGGCCGGAGAGACGGCGATCATGGACCGGCACGACATCGCGCCGCGGGCTATTGAGCGCGCCGGGGGCGAGGTGACCTGTGTGGGCGCGCCGGTGGACCCTGGCAACCTGTTGCTGATCGCCTACCTGGGCGCGGTCCCTATCCTGGGGGCGCCCGGCTGTGCCCGCAGCCGTAAGGTGAACGTCGTGGACTGGGTGTTGCCGCGCCTGCTGGCGGGCGACCGGCTCACCCGCCGCGACATGGTTGGCCTGGGCCACGGCGGCCTGCTTGAGGACGTGCCCGAACGGCCCATGCCCAGGGCGCGTGTTGCGGAGTGACCATGACCCTCCCCCACCCAGTACCAGGCTTCAGCCCGGTTGGGTTGGGAGGGGGCATATTCCTTCCCCCTGGCTGGGGGAGGGCAGGGGCGATGTTGGAAAGGAGGTGAGTGACTTCAATCGTTTGACGTGAGGAGCGTGCCTCTGAGGATGAACATCCTGGCATCCCGGCTTCCATTCGTACAAAGGAGGGAACCCTATGAAACAGCCGATTTCCATCACCGTGAATGGGGTCACCCGCACCCATGAGGTGGAGCCCCGCTTGCTGCTTGTGCACTATCTGCGCGATGTGCTGGGGCTGACGGGCACGAACATTGGCTGCGACACGAGCCAGTGCGGCGCCTGTACTGTCCTGTTGGACGGTCAGGCTGTCAAGAGTTGTACCGTGCTGGCCGTGCAGGCCGATGGCAGCAATGTGCTGACGATTGAGGGCCTGGCCCAGAATGGCCAGTTGCACCCGCTGCAGGAGGCCTTTTGGGAGAAGCACGGCCTGCAATGCGGCTTCTGCACGCCTGGCATGATCATGACGGCCTATGACCTGTTGCAGCGCAATCCCCGCCCCAGCGAAGCTGAGATCCGGCACGGTCTGGAGGGCAACCTGTGCCGCTGCACCGGCTATCAGAACATTGTGGCGGCGGTTCAGTATGCCGCCGAGAGAATGGGAGGGTAAGCCATGACGACGAAAATGATCGGCGCAAGTATCAAGCGCCGCGAGGACCCGCGGCTGATCACGGGCGAGGCCAGGTATCTGGACGACATCCAATTGCCCGGTATGCTGCACGCGGCCATCCTGCGCAGCCCCTATGCCCATGCCCGCATCAAGCGCGTCAACACGGAGAAGGCCGCCGCGCTGCCCGGCGTCGTGGCTGTGTTCACCGGCGCGGATTTCAAGGACCTGCCCCCCTTGCCCTGCGCCTGGCAGGCGGGCGGGGTCAAGAACAACGTCAACACGCCGCGCGTCCTGGAGATTGACCGGGTGACGTTCACCGGCGCGGGCGTTGCCGTCGTCGTCGCTGAGGATCGCTACACCGCCGAGGATGCGCTGGGGCTGATTGAGGTGGACTATGAGCCGCTGCCGGTCGTTGTGGACGCGGAGAAGGCCACCCAGCCCGGCGCGCCCCAGTTGCACGAGAACGCGCCTGACAATATCTGCATGGACTGGAGCTGCGGGGACAGGGAGGCCACCGATCAGGCGCTCAGCCAGGCCGATGTCGTCATCCGGCAGCGCCTGGTCAACCAGCGCCTGATCCCCACGCCGATTGAGCCGCGCGGCGCGATCGCGCAGTACTTTCCGGCGACCGGGGAGTTCACTGTGTGGCTGACCTCGCAGGCGCCGCACGTCCATCGCCTGCTCCTGACCGCGTTCATCTTCGGCATCCCCGAAACCAAGATGCGGGTGATCTCGCCCCAGGTGGGCGGCGGCTTCGGCTCCAAGATCTTCCTCTACCCGGAGTACTGCCTGGTGGCCGCGCTGGCCAGGAAGCTGGGTCGCCCGGTGAAGTGGATGGAGAGCCGCAAGGAGAACTACGTCGCCACCACGCACGGGCGCGATCACATCACCGACCTGGAGGTGGGGGCGACGCGCGATGGTAAGATCACCGCGCTCAAGGTCAAGACCTACGCCAACCTGGGCGGGGTGCTTTCCACTATCGCGCCCGGCATCCCTACAACCCTGTACGGGCGGATGCTGTCCGGCGCGTACCAGATCCCCAACATCTACTGCCAGGTGTTGGGCGTATACACCAACACCGGTATGGTGGATGCCTATCGCGGCGCGGGGCGGCCTGAGGCCACCTACGTCGTTGAGAGGGCGGTGGACCTGGTCGCGCGCGAACTGAATCTGGACCCGGTGGAGGTGCGGCGCAAGAACTTCATCCCGCCCGAGGCCTTCCCCTACGATCCGGTGGGCATCCTGGCCGGGCTGAAGTACGACAGCGGCGACTATGAAAAGACGCTGAACAAGGCGCTGGAGATGGTGGATTACGCCGCGTTCCGCCGCGAGCAGGCAGAGGCCCGCAAGCAGGGGCGCTACCTGGGCATCGGCTTCTCCAGCTATGTGGAGATCTGCGGTGTGGCGCCCTCGGCCTGGATCGGCCTGCCCAACCAGGGGTGGGGTGCGGGGCTATGGGAGAGCGCCAACGTCCGCGTGCATCTCACCGGCAAGGTCGTGGTCACCACCGGCTCGCAGTCGCACGGCCAGGGCCATGAGACCACGCTGGCACAGATCGTCGCCGACGAACTGGGCGTCCCCATTGAGGATGTGATCGTGCAGCACAGCGACACGCTGGGCACCCCCTTCGGCTATGGCACGTATGGCAGCCGCAGTGCCGCTGTGGGCGGGGTGGCCCTGTACAACAGCCTGCAGAGGATCAAGGAGAAAGCCAAGGCCCTGGGCGCGCACCTGCTGGAGGCCGACCCTGCGGATGTGGTCTTTGAGGGCGGCAAAGTCTATGTCAAAGGCTCACCCGATCGCGCCAAGACCATCCAGGAGATCGCTGGCGCAGCGGCGCTGGCTTACAACCTGCCACCGGGCATGGAGCCGTTCCTGGATGACACGGCGTATTATGACCCGCCGAACTGCACCTTCCCCTTCGGCACGCACATCGCCATCGTTGAGGTGGAGGCCGACACCGGCCAGGTGCATCTCAAGCGCTACATCGCTGTGGATGACGTGGGTCGGGTGATCAACCCGATGATCGTGGACGGGCAGGTGCACGGCGGCATCGCCCAGGGGGTGGCCCAGGCGCTGTGGGAAGGCGCGGTCTATGACGAAAACGGTCAGTTGGTCACGGGCACGCTGACCGAGTACGCTTTGCCCAAGGCCGAGTTCTTCCCCACCTTTGAGGTCGGGCGCACCGAGACGCCCTCGCCGGTCAACCCGCTGGGCGTCAAGGGCGCGGGCGAGACGGGCACCATCGCCGCCACCCCTGCGGTGGTCAATGCCGTCGTGGATGCGTTGGCGCCGTTGGGGATCAGGCACATTGACATGCCGCTCACGCCGGAGCGCGTGTGGCGGGCGATCCAGCAAGCGCAGGGGAGGTGAGCATGTATCCGACGAGCTTTGACTACTACCGTCCCACAAGCGTCGCCGAGGCTATTGAACTGCTGCGCCAGCATGAGGACGCGCGCGTCCTGGCGGGCGGCCACAGCCTGCTGCCGGCGATGAAGCTGCGCGCTACCACACCCGCTGTGCTGGTGGACATCGGGCGCATCCCCGGCCTGGCGGGCATCCGCCCCACAGCGAGTGGGCTGAGGATCGGTGCGCTGACGACACATGCGGCCATTGCCGCCTCGGACGTGGTGGAGGCGACCTGCCCGGTCCTGGCCGAGGCCGCCGCCCAGATCGGCGACACGCAGGTGCGCAATCGCGGCACCATCGGCGGCAGCCTGGCCTACGCTGACCCGGCGGCGGATTACCCCACCGTCGTGGTCGCCCTGAACGCCACGCTCGTTGCCGTCGGCCCGAGCGGCGAGCGCGAGATCCCGGCGCGGGAGTTTTTCGTGGACCTGTTCACGACGGCGCTTCAGCCAGGCGAACTGCTGACCGCGGTTGACGTCCCGGCGCTGGGGGCGATGACCGGCAGCGCCTACGTCAAGCATCGCCACCCGGCATCCAGCTATGCCGTCGTCGGCGTCGCCGCTATTGTCCGGCTGCAGAATGGGCGCTGCGCGGACGTGAGCCTGGCTGTAGGGGGCGCGACGGCCAACCCGGTGATCGCCACAGCCGCCCAGCAGGCGCTGATCGGCCAGGCAGCGAGCGCAGAGGCCATTGCTGCCGCCGCTGAGCGGGTGGCCGAGGCCATCACCAACCCGCTGAGCGACACGTACGCTTCTGGCGAATACCGCACGCACCTGGCGACGGTGCTGGCCCGGCGCGCCTTGACGGCTGCAGTGGAGCGAGCCAGCCAATAAGGATATAATTAGGGGAGTCGCAGGGCCGACAGAGGGCAGAGCCTGGCCTGTCGGCCCTGTGGATTCCCGAATCCGTTGAAGATGTCACCCTGGGCGCGGCGAAGGGGCTCACTCCCTCCCTCCGTGTGGGGGTGAGAGCCGAACCGGGCTGAAAGCCCGGTACTGGGCCAGCCAGCCCGGTTCGGCACCGGGCGCTGCGCTCAGCATGACACGATTTGAGAAAGAGGGGTAATCAATCAAAGAGGGAAAGGAGGTATCCATGGCCGATGTCACAACTGAAGCGCCTGGGGTTATAGCTGGCGCCCGCCCGACCCTCTCCGGCGAGGTGTATTATCCCAGCGCTGAGGTCATCGCCCAGGCCAATATCCGGGATTACGAGGCCCAGGTGCGCCGCGCTCAGGAGGACCTGGAGGGCTTCTGGGCGGAGCGCGCCGAAGAGCTGGAGTGGTACCGCAAGTGGGATAAGGTCCTGGACGAGAGCCAGAAGCCCTTCTATAAGTGGTTCGTGGGTGCCAAGACGAATATTGTCCATAACGCCCTGGACCGCCATGTGAAGACCTGGCGCCGAAACAAGCTTGCCCTGATCTGGGAGGGGGAGAACGGCGACCTGCGCTCCTTCAGCTATCACGCCCTGCACCGCGAGGTGTGCCGCTTTGCCAACGTCCTGCGCAGTATGGGCGTTGGCAAAGGCGACCGCGTCACTATCTACATGGGGCGTATCCCCGAGATTTGGATCGCCATGCTGGCCTGCGCCAAGATCGGCGCCATTCACTCTGTGGTGTATGGCGGCTTCTCGGTGGACGCGCTGCAAGGCCGGATTGAGGACTCGCAGTCCCGGCTGGTCATCACCGCTGACGGCGGTTGGATGAACGGCAAGGTCGTGGAGCTGAAGAAGACGGTGGACGAGGCGTTGCGCCACTGCCCTTCGGTGGAGCATGTCATCGTCGTCCAGCGCACCGGCCACGGGGTCAACATGGAGCCGGAACGGGACCACTGGTATCACCATCTGATGGCCCTGCCCATCGCCAATGGCGCCTCGCCGACCGAGGTCATGGATGCGGAGGACCCGCTGTACATCCTGTACACCAGCGGCACGACCGGCAGGCCCAAGGCGGTGCTGCACACGCACGGCGGTTACATGGTGGGCATCTACACCACCCTGAAGTGGGTGTTTGACCTGAAAGAGGAGGACCGCTGGTGGTGCGCGGCAGACCCCGGCTGGGTGACGGGGCACTCGTATATTGTCTATGGTCCCCTGATTGCGGGGGCGACCAGCTTCATGTATGAGGGGGCGCCCACCTACCCCTATCCCGATCGCTGGTGGCAGATGATTGAGAAGTATGGCATCACCATCCTGTACACCGCGCCCACGGCCATCCGCGGGCTGATGCGCTTTGGCGAAGCCTGGCCCAGCCGCCATGATCTCTCCTCACTGCGGCTGCTGGGGACGGTGGGCGAGCCGATCAACCCGGAAGCCTGGCGCTGGTATTACCGCGTGATCGGGAAGGAGCGCTGCCCGATCATGGACACGTGGTGGCAGACGGAGACGGGGACGTTTATGATCACGCCCCTGCCGGTGGTGCCGCTCAAGCCCGGCTCTGCTACGCTGCCCTTCCCCGGCGTGGAGGCCGACATCCTGGATGAGCAGGGCAATCCGGTGGGGCCGAACGAGGAGGGCTATCTGGTGCTCAAGCGCCCCTGGCCGGCCATGCTGCGCACCATCTACGGCGACCCGGACCGCTACCTGCAGCAGTATTGGAGCAGGTATCCGGGCCTGTATCTCACCGGCGACTCGGCCAGGCGCGACAAGGACGGCTATTACTGGATCATTGGGCGGGTGGACGACGTGATCAAGGTCTCCGGCTATCGCCTGGGGACGGCGGAGATTGAGAGCGCGCTGGTCAGCCACCCGGCGGTGGCCGAAGCCGCCGCTATCGGCCTGCCGCACGAGATCAAGGGCACGGCTATCCATACCTATGTGATCCTGCGGGCGGGTTACAGCGGCTCCCAGGCGCTGGCCGACGAGTTGCGCGAGCATGTAGGCAAGCATATGGGGCCGATCGCCAAGCCGGAGTCGGTCAACTTTGTGGACAAGCTGCCCAAGACGCGCTCCGGGAAGATCATGCGGCGGGTGCTTAAGGCGCGGGCGCTGGGCCTGCCGGAGGGCGACATCAGCACATTGGAAGAGTAGTTGCGCGGTGAACATTGATTCCATAGACCAACTGCAAGCGGCGCTCCGCCAGCGCCTGTACATCGCTGATCGCGGGCTGGCGACCTCCATCTACCTGGCGCTCAAGCTCCAGCGGCCCCTGTTCCTGGAGGGCGAGGCGGGCGTGGGCAAGACCGAGGTCGCCAAGGTGGTCGCCGATGTGCTGGGCACGGACCTGATCCGCCTGCAGTGCTATGAGGGGCTGGACGTACACCATGCGGTCTATGAGTGGAATTACAGCCGGCAGATGCTGCACATCCGCCTGGCTGAGGCGCGGGGCGAAGCCTTTAGTAAAGCCTCGGAGGCGGAGCTGTTCGGCCCGGAGTTCCTGCTGCGCCGGCCGCTGTTGCAGGCCATTGAGAACTCCCGTGAGAAGCCGCCCGTCCTGCTCATAGACGAGATTGACCGCAGCGATGAGGAGTTTGAGGCCTTCCTGCTAGAGGTCCTCTCGGACTTCCAGATCACGATCCCGGAGATTGGGACGATCAAGGCCGAGCGGCCACCTACGGTGGTGATCACCTCCAACCGCACCCGTGAGGTGCATGACGCGCTTAAGCGGCGCTGCCTGTACTTCTGGATTGACTACCCTTCGTTTGAGAAGGAATACGCTATCGTGCTGGCGAAGGTGCCGCAGGCGCCCCAACGACTGGCGCGACAGGTGACCGCCTTCATCCAGGAGCTGCGCCAGGTGGACCTGTACAAGGTGCCCGGCGTGGCCGAGACGCTGGACTGGACGGCGGCACTTGTCGCGCTTGACCAGACCGCGCTGGACCCCGCTGTCGTGGACGACACCCTCGGCGTTATCCTGAAATACCAGGACGATGTGGAGAAGGTGCGCGGGGAGCGGGCGCGGATGATCCTGGATCGGGTGGTCTCATAAGAACTTCACCCGTCATGCTGAGCGCAGCGAAGCATCTCTACCCTCATCTTAGCGCCTGCCGTCGGCTTTAGCCGACGGCTTCTGGGATCAAACCGGCTTCAGCCGGTTTCCCATGAGTAGATGCCGATTTCTAATCGGCGGCTGAATACCGAGGGATACGGAGTGGAAAGCGGCCACCTCCTCCATAACCTGATCCTCTTCGGGCGCGTGTTGCGTGGGCTGGGGCTGGACGTGAACCCCGGTCGGATGCTGGACCTGGTACAGGCGTTGGAGGCCATCCAGATCGGGCGCAAAGAGGACTTTTATCACGCATTGCGCAGCCTGCTCGTCCATCGGCGTGAGGACTTCCCTCTGTTTAATGAAGCGTTTGAGCTATTCTGGCGTAAACCGGCTGAGGGCTGGGTCACGCTCGATCTGAACACGCTGGCCGCCCGTCGGCGCTCCACGCGCCCCCGCTTCACCCCGCCGCCGCTGCGCCAGCCCGACGCAACTCAATCGGAGGGCGCTGAGCCGCCAGCGGCGGACCAGCCGCCGGTCATCCAGGTTACGCTGACCTACAGCCCGCGCGAGGTGCTGCGGCATAAGGACTTCGGCGAATTGACCGGTGAAGAACTTGAAGCCGTCAAACGGCTCATGCGCGAATTGGTCTGGGAGTTGGGCCAGCGGCGCACCCGGCGGCAACAGCCGGGGCGCGGGCGGCTGCTTGACCTGCGGCGCATCCTGCGGCGCAACCTGCGGCATGGCGGCGAGGTGTTTGAATGGGCCACACTTGAACCCAAGCTCAAGCCGCGCCCGCTGGTGATCATCGCCGACATCAGTGGCTCTATGGAGCGCTACACCCGCCTGCTGCTGCACTTCGTCTACGCGCTGGCCGAGGGGCTGGACGAGCACGTGGAGGCCTTCGTGTTCAGCACGCGCCTCACCCGCATCACGCGCCAACTGCGCGGGCGTGACCCTGACCGCGCCCTGCGCGCCGTGGCGCACACCGTCCCCGACTGGTCGGGTGGGACGCGCATCGGCGAGGCCCTCAAGACGTTCAACTTTGACTGGGGGCGACGGGTGTTGGGGCGCGGCGCGGTCGTCCTCCTGATCAGCGATGGCTGGGACCGCGGCGATATTGAGCTACTGCGCACGGAGATAGCCCGCCTGCAGCGGAGTTGCTATCGCCTGATCTGGCTGAACCCCTTGCTCGGTTCGCCCCACTATGAACCGCTCACGCGGGGGATGCAGGCCGCGCTCCCCTACGTTGACGATTTCCTCCCTGTGCATAACCTCGCCAGCCTGGAGGACCTGGCTGAGCATCTGGCGAGATTGGATGGGCGACGCTATGCGAGACGTGCTTTCCGATATTGACCGTTGGCGTGCGCAGGGCCAGGCGATTGCCCTGGCGACCGTGATCCAGACCTGGGGCTCGGCCCCGCGGGGCGTGGGCGCCAAAATGGCGCTGATACCGGGGGGCGAGATCGCGGGTTCAGTCAGCGGCGGTTGCGTGGAGGGGGCGGTGTTTGAGGCCGGCGTGCAAACGCTTAAGTCGGGCCAACCGCAACTTTTGCACTTCGGCGTGGCCGACGAGACGGCCTGGGAGGTGGGGCTGGCCTGCGGCGGCACGATTGAGGTGTTCGTTGAGCCCTTGGACCTGGCCCTATACGACCGTCTGCGCGCGGCGCTGGTGGACGAACGCCCGACGGCAGTTGTCACCGTGGTGCGCGGCCCGGCGGAGCTGCTCGGCCACAAACTGATGGTGTACGATGATGGGAGCACTTTTGGGACGCTGGGCGAGGCCCTGAACGCGAGGGCGCGGGCCGCCGCCCGTGCCGCGCTCACCGCAGGACAGTCACAACGCCTCACCCTCTCCCAGGCTGCTGAGCCGGTGGAGGTCTTCATTGAGGTCAATCTGCCCTCGCCTACGCTCATCATCGTCGGCGGGGTGCATATCGCCATCGCACTGACAGCGGTCGCCAAAACGCTCGGCTATCGCACGGTGGTTGTGGACCCGCGCCGCGCTTTCGGCAGCGAGGTGCGCTTCCCCCACGCCGACCGCCTCATCCGGGCCTGGCCGGATGAAGCCCTGGCCCAGGTCGGCCTGACGCCCTCAACGGCGGTTGTGATGCTCACCCATGATCCCAAGCTGGATGACCCGGCGCTGAAGATCGCCCTTTCCAGCCCGGCGTTCTATGTGGGCGCGCTGGGCAGCCGTACCACCCAGGCCAAACGCCGCCGCCGTCTGTTGGAGGCCGGGCTGACCGAGGCGCAACTGGCTCGCCTGCATGGCCCCATTGGCCTGGACCTCGGCGCACGCACACCGGAGGAGATCGCCCTGGCGGTCATGGCTCAGATCGTGGCCGTCCGCAATGGGCGACAGATGACGGACGGCGGATGACGGGCCAGGCGGCAGCCCAGCCCCAACAGTAGCCCTGCCCTCCTATCAACCGGACTTCCCAATCTCGGGCTTCAGCCTGGTTTATCTGATTCTCCGTCCCTGCTCTCCTATACTAAAGGAGACATTTAAGGTGTTTAACACCGCAAATATCTCTTATTATAGAGTGACATTTGTCATATTGCGTTTATGACATTTGGCACTATCCCCCAGGGACAGGATAGCCTATATTAAGTAGTATCGGGGCTTGTGCGAATCATTCGTGACGTGAGCGAGGCAGGTTATGCCTTGTAAATGTGTGCCCTCCGTAGATGTGATCATCTACGGAATTGCAACTTCCCCTGAGACACAGCAGATGCGGGACTTCTTTAACCGCAAAGGCGTCCGCTACGAGGAACTGGACGTTTTGGCGTATCCTCAATTCCTTCAGGACTTAAAAGAGTTATCCGGACAAACCGAACGGCCCGTGGTTGTCGTGAATGATCGGGTCTTTGTCGGGTTCAATCGCGATCAACTGGAGAGGGCGGTGCCCTCGCTGTTCTGAGGTGCGAGGGGCCCGCAAGTCGGGTGGCCTGAAGCCCGCATGACGGTGCCGCAGGCTACCCGTTATCCACAACCCCATACCACGCGAAAGGAGGTGAGAGCGGAGTCAAGACGTTAGGTGTTGGTCTTTCACACCGTCTGTGGTCGGCCCGACCGCAGGTAAATGTCAGGGCCCCAGTTCCTCAATTCGGAACACCGAATTCGCGAAAAAAGGAGAGTGACAGCCATGGCAGACAAAGCCATTTACGCCAAGATGATTAAGGAAGCCTCCGCAGCCGCCGATGCCGACCTGGAGGTCATTCGGCAGAAGCGCGGTGGCCCCTTCAAGTTCACCGATGCCAAGCCCTATGTGGATGCCGTCAACACGATGGAGCCGGGGCCAGGGCAGTCCAAGGAGGTCTTTGACCTGCACGTGCAGTCGGTGAACGCCCACTACGACATTCTCACCAAGATCGCCGTCAACGGCACCATCCGGCCCGAGGATGACCCCTTCGTGGAGCACTATCAGACGGGGCCCATCCTGGAGATCCTCTACGAGCTGGACCCGGCCTTCAAGGCCTCCATGTGGAAGTTCATTGATGCCCTGGCCGAGCCGGAGAACCGTGCGCTCATCGGGCGCGAAGTGGTGGCCCGCTACGGCGGTATGTATGGCCTGACCTGCGTGGTGGACTTCGCCTTCTCGGTCGGCTCGGTCCCCAACCTGGTCAACCGCATCCTGCGCAAGCTGGACATCCCCAAGGAGCACAAGCGCACCATCCTGGCGGCTAAGTCCTGGGGCATGACCACCTCCTACGGCCTGGGGGCGGCCTTCCGCGCGGCCTTGCAGGCGGGCAAGACGCTGGCTGAGGCGGAGAAGGCCGAGGTGGAGATGCTCCAGTTCGTCTATCGCGAGCCGATCGCGGCCCAGAACCACCTGATGGCCACCCACAACCTGGGTGGGCATGGCCCGCATACCTCCTTTGATACAGACAAGTATCAGAAGGAGTACAAGCAGCGCATCGCACCCTATGTGGAGGCGGCGGTCAAGGCGGGCGTGCATCCCGGCAACATTGTGGTCGTCCCGGCCTACTGCGTGGGTGATATCGGCCACCACCTGGGCCCGGCCACCTTCAACATGTTCAAGGACGACATGGTGTTCGCCATCTATGAGGCCGTGACCAGGGTGTACGAGAACACCCTGCAGAAGGGCCTGGAGCTGGACGCCTACAAGAGCGAGTGGGACGTGTTGAGCGTGGCGACCGGCGCGGGCGCGTGCGCTGTGGCCTACATCCTGTGGCTGGATGCCTTCACCGCGCCCATGGTGATTGACCTGCTCAACAAGCGCTTCCACAACTACGCGGCCATGAACCCCGGGCGCGGCGAGGCGGATGAGCTGCACAACGCTGACTTCATTGACATCCTGAAGCGCGGCGAGGAGATCCTGGAGATTGAGCCGAAGGGTGGCGGCGGCAAGATCAGGGGCATCCCCGTTGACCTTGAGCCGGTTAACAAGAACGAGGTCATCATGAACCCGCAGCGCTACACCTACCCCGGCTGCGCTATCACGCAGCGCTTCGCGGCGTTGATGACCCTGGCGGACTACCCGTGCTTCCTGACCACGGAGTGCGTCACCGCCACGCTGATGACCAACATCATCGCGCTGTCGCCCACCAGGGTGGCCGCCCCGGCCCGCGCTTGCAAGGGCTGCGCCACAACCGACCTGATCAAGCGCAATGTGCCTTACATGAAGGCCTTGGGCGCTGAGGCCAAGGGCCTGTGCCAGTGGGACGTGGCTGTCTAGCCCTGCGTGCGCGCTAGATACTCAGAGGAGCGATAGGGCGCATCCCACAGGCCAGGTGGGGTGCGCCCATTGCTCTACCCCAATGCCAGAGTGGCGCGACCGCCGATGTGGAGGACCCATGATCAGCGTGAATCGGCAGGCAGCGACAATCGTGGAACAAATGGTGGCCCAGGCACAGCGATTGGGCATTGCAGTCACCTCTCTCGCCTGTGGCGCGCGGGTGATAGACTTGGGCCTGAAGGCCACGGGTGGCCTACTCGCCGGGAAGTGCACCGCTGAGGTCAGCCTGGGCGGTATGGGCCAGGTGACCTTTGTGCCGCTGGAGTTTGGCGACAATTTCTGGTTGCCTGGTGTCAGTATCGCTGTGGACCAGCCTGAAATCGGCTGTATGGCCTCGCAATATGCCGGTTGGGGCATCCGGCGGGGGGATTTCTTCGCTATTGGCTCTGGCCCGGCGCGCGCCCTGGCGGCGACGGAGCCTGTATTCCAGCAGTTGGACTACCGGGACAATGCCGACGTGGCTGTGATCATCCTGGAAGGGCGTACATTGCCTGATGACGAGGTGGCAGAGTACATCGCCCGTAAGTGCCGCGTGTCACCGACCCGGCTCACGATGCTGATGGCGCCAGCGGCCTGTCTGGCGGGTTCGGTCCAGCTTTCGGCGCGGGTGGTGGCCACCGGGATGCACAAGATGGTCAAGCTGGGCTTTGACGTGCGCCAGGTGCTGCACGGCTATGGCACCTGCCCCATCGCGCCGGTGGTCCCAGATGAGGACCTGGCGAGCGCGCTGGCGAATGACTGCGTGCTTTACGGGGGACGGGTGCACTACACCGTGCGCGCCCACGATGCTGAGCTGGAGGCGTTGATTGAGCGCATCCCTTCACCAGCCTCGCCGGACTACGGCACACCTTGCTACGAGCTGTTCAAACGCTACGGGGACTTTTACAGTATTGATCCGTTGCTCTTCTGCCCCTCGCAGGTAAGCATCACCAATCTGACGAGTGGTCGGACCTTCCGCGCGGGCCGGCCCAACCCTGAGGTGCTCAAGGTGTCTCTGCTGCGCGGGGGTACAGGCTGAAACGCAAGAAAGGTGACGGTTTATGGAGATGGATTGGCGCGTATTCCTTTCAACCTTTGCGTTGGTGTTTCTGGCGGAGATGGGGGACAAGACGCAACTGGCTACGCTGGCCATAGCTTGCCGAACCCAGTCACGGTTGACTGTCTTCATTGGCGCGGCGCTGGCGTTGGTCGTGGTTACACTCGCCAGCGTGCTGCTCAGTGAGGTGTTGCACAGGCTGGTGCCCGCCGATGCGGTGAGGTGGATAGCCGGAGGAATATTTATTTTGGCCGGTGTGGCGATCCTCGTGGGCCGGTAATGACCATGATGAGATTGCAGGCCTTATTTGTCTATAAATACGAGACGTGCTATGATCCTCTAAGGGCAGCGGTTCCGATCATAGGCCCAAGGAGGATAGTCGCATGGATATGGAACGGCCAGGTGACGCGCTGGAGCAGTTTGAGCAGGTGGTGGAGGAGCATTTCTCGCTGCGGGAGCGGGAGGCTGCCAGGGACCTCCTTCGCGATGCCTTCCACCTGTTGCCCTGGGAGTTGCAGGACCTCTACCTGGGCGTGGTGGAGCTCTACCGCGAACGGAAGTGGGCCCAGGCCTCAGCCCTGTTTGAGGAGTGGCTGGAGCAGGCTAGGGAGTTTGGCCTGGTATGAGACCAGGCGGGTAGAGCGCACCCCAGGCGCGTCCGTCTTTACTTATTCACCCTATATCATCCAGACAGCGGAGCATCTTACCCCCGCCGGGCTAAGATGCTCCGCTATTTTTATCCGACAGAGGGCGCAGGTCACAGATGTGTCACGTCGGGCGAAGTGTCTCCTGGATGCGGGCCAGGGGGCCTTCGCTATGCTCAAGATGACAAAGATTGGGGGAATGAAGCCATGAAGAAATTGCTCTTGCAACTGGATAGCGATAAACATGCCAGTTCGTTTGATGCGATCACGGCCTACGATGCCGGGGTGGACCACGTGCTCAGCTACGGCGGGGTGAGCGTGGAGGACGTGCGCAATCTGGTGTATGGCGCGATGTTCACGCGCGGCGGCGAGGCCCTGAAGAACACGGCCATCTTTATCGGCGGTTCGTCTGTGCCGGCAGGGGAGGCCATGCTGAAAGCGGTGCTGGATACGTTCTTCGGCCCGGTGCGCGTCTCGGTTATGGCCGATCCCAACGGCTCCAACACGACCGCCGCGGCTGCCGTGCTCAAGATCATCCGCGCCGTGCCCCCGGCGGGCAAGCGAGCGGTGATCTTCGCTGGTACCGGGCCGGTGGGCTGGCGCGCCGCCACGCTGTTGGCGAAGGAGGGCTGCCAGGTGACGATCACCTCGCGCAGCTTTGACCGCGCCCAGGGGGTGAGCCGGGCCATCCGTGACCGCTTCACCCTGGAGGTGACCCCGATGGAGGTCCGGGATGATGCGGGGGTGGCCAGGGCGCTGGAGGGTGCGCACATCGTGCTGGCCACTGGCGCCGCCGGCGTGGAACTGGTGAAGCAGGAGCTGTGGACAGCCAGCCCCAGCGTGGAGGTGGTCGCCGATGTGAACGCGGTGCCGCCCACCGGCATCGGCGGCATCAAGCCGACGGATGACGGCAAGGTGCGTGAGGGGCGCATCGCCTTCGGCGCCATCGGCATCGGCGGGCTGAAGATGAAGATCCACCGTGGGGCGGTGGCGAAGCTATTTGAGCGCAACGACCTGGTGCTTGACGTTGAGGAGATCTACGAGATCGGTAAGGCGTTGTGAGGCGCCTGAGGCTATGTAAAGGAGGGAAAGATGGCCCACGAACTTCCGCCTCTACCTTATGCTTACGACGCACTGGAGCCGTATTACGACGAGCAGACGGTGCGCCTGCATCATGACAAGCACCATGCAGCCTATGTGGCCGGGCTGAACAAGGCTGAGGAGCAGCTTGCCGCAGCCCGTGCTTCAGGGGATTATGCCCTGATCAAGCACTGGGAGCGGGAACTGGCGTTTCACGGTTCGGGTCACCTGCTGCATACCCTGTTCTGGGAGAACATGACGCCAGGGGGCGGCGGCGAACCCGACGGGGAGCTGGCCGCGCAGATCGCCCAGGACTTTGGCGGTTTTGAGGCGTTCAAGGCCCAGTTTAGCGCCGCCGCCAACGCCGTAGAAGGAAGCGGCTGGGGCCTGCTGGGCTGGCTGCCGGCCTTCGGCAAGCTGGCCATTTTGCAGGTGGAGAAGCACCAGGACCTCACCGTATGGGGTGTGGTGCCCCTGTTGATCGTGGATGTCTGGGAGCACGCTTACTATTTGAAGTATCAGAATCGGCGGGCGGAATGGGTCAGCAACTGGTGGAATCTGGTCAACTGGCCCGATGTCGCCAGGCGCTTCGCCGCAGCCCGCCGATAAGCGCGACTTTCGGAAAGGAGAAGCCCCGTGACGGTGGAGTGCCCGGTGTGCTTGCGCGATGTCCCCCTGGATGAGAATGTCCGCGAGGGGGACATTATTCAGTGCCCCTACTGTAAAGCCTGGTTCAGGCTGGTGCGGGTGAACGGCGAGTGGGTGGGAGAGCGCGTCCGCAGGTAGGACGGCTTCTCAGGCCGCCGTGCGTATAGTTGCCTGCATCCAGTGCAGGCGGACAACCACTGCATAGAAAGGAGAAAACCAAATGGGGACCAAAGGTGCTCAGATCGTGGAACTGAATGTGGCTGAGCTTATCGCCGACCTCAACCGCGCCTATGCGGATGAGTGGCTGGCGGCCTATGCTTACAATTACATGGGGCAGGTGGTGACCGGCCGGCCGGCGGCCACATTCCTGGCCAAGCTGTTAAAGGACACGGCCAGGGATGAGCTGGAGCATCAAGATGAGCTGGCCGGGCGCATTGCTCAACTCGGCGGCAAGCCGGTGGCCGACATCACCAGGCTGGTGGAGGTCAGCAACGCGGGCTATCCGACCCCGCCAGCGAATGAGAAGGACTTTGAGGGCATCGTCAAGACGGTGATCGCCGCCGAACGCGACGCCATTGAGGTGTATAACAGGCTGGCCCAAAAGACGCACGGCAAAGACCCGATCACCTATAACCTGATCGTGCACATCCTGGGGGAAGAGGTGGAGCACGAGACCGAGTTTGAGATGCTGCTAAGCTGAAGAAGGGGCAGGGATTCCCCCTGCCCCTTCCGGACTTTCATGGCTTTCACATAGAGGTGGAGGGCAACCGATGACCAGAGCGATAGGAATTGACCCCGGGACCGTGAGTTTTGACGTGTGTGGGCTGGAAAATGGGCAGGTGTTCCTGGACACAACCCTGCCCTCGCCGGAGTTCGCGGCCAACCCCCAGGCGCTGATCGATCTGCTCCAGGCGGCCCAACCTGTGGACCTGATCGCCGCTCCGTCCGGGTACGGCCTGCCCCTGGTACCTATTGAGCAGTTTGGGGATCGGGAACGCTTCCTCTTCACCCTGGTGGATGAGCGCGAGCGGGGACGCATCCCGGTGCTGGGTGGCATGGGCAAGATGATCCCTCTGATGAAGGCCAGCGGGCTGCCCCTGCTCTTCCTCCCCGGCGTGATCCACCTGCCCACCGTGCCGGAGCACCGTAAGGCCAACAAGATTGATATGGGCACAACCGACAAGCTGTGCTGCGTGGCGCTGGGCATCTATGACCAGGCCCGCTATTACAACATCCCCTATCAGGAGACCTCCTTCATCTTTGCCGAGGTAGGCGGCGCCTACACGGCGGTGATGGCGGTGGACAGGGGCAAGGTGGTGGACGGCCTGGGCGGAACGGTGGGCGGGCCGGGCTATTATTCGCTGGGTAGCATGGATGGCGAACTGGCCTACCTGCTGGGCGGTTTCCACAAAGAGCTGCTCTTCACTGGCGGGGCGGCCTACATCGCGGGCCGTCCAGAGCTTTCCCCGGAGCAATTCGCTGACCTGGCCGAGCAGGATAAGCAGGCCCGTATTGCCTGGGAAGCCTTGCTTGAAGGCGTGGTCAAGAGCGTGGCGGCAGAGTTGGTGGTGGTGCCTGCCCCGCGCGAGATCCTGATCTCAGGCCGGCTATGCCGCACCGAGAGGATCCGCCAGGAATTGGTCCGGCGGCTTTCCCGCTTTGGCTTCCCTGTGCGCCGGGTGCGGGGGCTGGCCAACGTGGCCAAGGAAGCGGCCCAGGGTGCGGCGCTCCTCGCCGATGGCCTGGCGGGCGGGCCACTCTCTCAACTGGTGGAAGTGATGGAGATCCGCGGTGCCTCAGGCACTGTCCTTGACCATGTTTACATCCGTGACAGCGTGGCGCTCAAGCAGAAGTACCTGGGGGAGTAAACCGAGGCCGGTGACATCTGTCATAAGAGGATTGTGACATTTAGCACTATTCTGCGGATGCAGGCTGGCCTATATTAGGCTATAACCGTGTTGGATGCGTATCCTGATCACCGGGGTCAGCACCAGAGCCATCGCCGAGTCGGCCTGCGCAGCGGGGTACGATGTGATCACGCTGGACTACTTCGGCGACTCGGATCAGAAGCGCTTGTGCCCGAACTACTCCCTCAAGCGCGATTTTGGCCTGCCCTTTAGCCCGGGCCAGCTTTATCGGGCCAGTCAAAGCCTGGAATTTGACGCTGTGGTTTACATCTCTAATCTGGAGAACTACCCGGACATCGTGGAGCGGCTGACCGCTGGCGTGAGAAGGGGGAGACGGAAGCAACTCTTGGGCAACAGCCCGGCTGTGCTTGCCCGTGTGCGGCACTGGCCGACTGTCTCGGGCTTCCTGCGGCAACAGGGGGTGCCGACCCCGGAGACGATCTACCCGGGCCAGCCCTTGCCCTCAGGGAGAGGGGGTGAGGGCCGCTGGCTGCGTAAGCCTATCCGCAGCGGGGGCGGCCACCGCATCACCTTCTGGCCGCCCCACCGAAGGCCGGGAAAGGGCTATCTGCTTCAGGAGTATGTCCCTGGACTGGCCGGATCGGCGTCGTTTGTGGCCAACGGTCGGGAGTGCGTGGTGCTGGGGATCACCGAGCAACTCATTGGCACGCCGGAGTTCGGGGCGCGGGGCTTTCATTACTGTGGGAATATCCTGCCCCTGGTCCCTCCCTCATTACCTTCCCCCTTAACGGGGGAGGGAGGGGAAGAGGGTGATGCTCCCCCCACCCCGCCCCTCCCCCACACAGAGGGGAGGGCATTGTCCCCTCACTCCAACCCCCCACAACATGGGGAGGGGGAAGGAGAGGATGTGCTGGCCCAGGTCCGGCGTATCAGCGCAGCCCTGACCCGCGAGTTTGGCCTGGTGGGGGTGAACGGCTTTGATTTTGTGCTCAACGCGGGGCGGGTGATCCCTCTGGAGGTCAACCCGCGCTATTCGGCTTCTATGGAGCTGATTGAACGGGCCTGTGGCCTGTCCATCTTTGATATGCACGTGCGGGCGATCACAGGCGGGGAGTTACCCGAAGTCGGCCTGGGACTGCGGCTTGCGGAAGCCGGGCTTCCGCAGACCAATACGGGTTTCTATGGGAAAGCCATCCTGTACGCCGGAAAAGATGGCCGTGCGCCGGATACGACGGGCTGGCTGGAGCGCGGCATCCGTGATGTGCCCTTTCCGGGAGAGGGGTTGAGGCAGGGGGGGCCGATTTGCACGCTGCTGGCCAGCGCACCCACCCGCGATGCCTGCTTTGCCAGCCTGGTCGCCCAGGCGAAGGCCCTGATAGGAGAGATCTATGCCTGATGCAACGCTCATTTTGATTACGGGCCGGTCAACGGAGCAGGGGACCGGCATCTCGGTGGGCAAGAGCCAGGCTGAGTACCAGGAGGCGACCACCGTTCTGGAACTCAGCCCAACGGATATGGCCCGTCTGGGGCTAAACGAGGGCGATCGCGTCAAGATCAAGACGCGCTATGGCGAGGCGACGGTCAAATGTCGCCGGGCAGAGATGCCTCAAGGGGTAGGGTTTATCGCTTTCGGCCCGGTAACCAGCGCTCTGATCGGTGGCGAGACCCATGCCTCAGGTATGCCGGATACGAAAGGCTTTGAGGTGGAGTTGGAGCGGGTCCCGGCCTGAGTATCCCTCAGCACAGCCGGTATAGCCTGCGATGGCAGTGACCCCACGAGAATCCTGGAGGATCAAGGTGCAGCGAATAACCGGGTTAAAACCCGGTACTGGGCTTGCGGAAAGGAGAGACTGCCATGGCTGGCTACATCATATTGATGAAGTTCACCCAGCAGGGGATCACCACCGTGAAGGAATCGCCGAAACGCATGGAGGCCGCTAAGGCCCTGGCCGAGAAATTGGGCATTCGGGTGGTCGGCGTGTGGGTCACGCTGGGGGAGTACGATCTCGTCGCCATCGGGGATGCACCGGATGACCACACGGCAGGCTTGTTTGCCCTGGCTCTCAGCTCGGCGGGGAATGTGAGCACGCAGACGATGCGGGCCTTCAGCGAGGAAGAGTTTAAGGCGATTGTCAGCAAGCTGCCCTGAACGTAGGTGAGCGGGTTAGAGGTTAGCAAAGCAAGCCCTGGCAACGTTGCCTACCCCTGAATGTCGTGGGGTCACCGCTATCGCAGGCTATCAAGGAGGATCTTCTCAGATGCAAATTGACAACGTTGTGTGCGCTTTCTGCGGCTGTGTATGCGATGACCTCAGCGTCGTGGTTGAGGATGGCCGCATCACGCAGATCAAAAACGCCTGTGTCCTGGGCAAGGCCTGGCTACAGGGCCACGCGAACCACACAGACCGGCCTGTGGCGCTGATAGACGGCCAGCCAGCCACGCTGGAACAGGCGGTGGATACAGCGGCCCGCCTGCTGGTCCAGGCGCGCTATCCCATGATCTACGGGCTGAGCAGCACGACCTGTGAGGCCCAGCGCCAGGCGGTGGCGCTGGCCGATGTGCTGGGCGGCTGCATTGACTGCTGTACCTCCGTCTGCCATGGCCCTTCGGGCATGGCTTTGCAGGGCGTGGGCGAGCCGACCTGCACGCTGGGCGAAGTCAAGAATCGGGCCGACCTGGTGATCTATTGGGGGTCTAACCCGGCGGACTCGCATCCGCGCCACATGGCCCGCTATGCGGTCACGCCGAAAGGCATGTTCACCCCGCGTGGCCGCAAGGACCGCACCATCATCCTGGTGGATGTGCGCCCCACGCCCAGCGCCCGCGCTGCCGATCTCTTTCTTCAGATCCGGCCCGGCAAAGACTTTGAGGTGCTCTGGGCCTTGCGGGCACGGGTCAAGGGCCAGCCCGTGGAGGAGGCCAGCCTGGCGGATACCGGCCTGACACTGGCGCAACTGACCGACCTGGCCGGGCGCATGAAGCGCGCCCGCTTCGGTGTGCTGTTCATCGGCCAGGGGCTGACGCAAAGCCGGGGCAAGCATATGAATACCTCGGCGGCCTTCCTGCTGGTGCGTGACCTGAACGCTGTCACCAAGTTCGCGCTCATCCCTATGCGCGGCCACGGGAACGTCACCGGCATTGACGCGGTGATGGCCTGGCAGACGGGCTATCCCTTCGGGGTGAATTTCAGCCTGGGCTACCCCCGGTTTAATCCGGGCGAGTTCACCATGGTGGATGTGCTCAGCCGGGGCGAGGCGGATGCGGCCCTGATCGTGGCCTCCGACCCGGTCGCTAACCTGCCGCGCCCGGTCGGTCGCCGCCTGGCGGAGATACCCACGATTGCCCTGGACACCCATGAGAGTGAAACTACCCGCGTGGCGCGGGTGGCGTTTACCACAGCCACCGCCGGTATCCATGTAGAAGGCACGGTCTATCGCATGGACAATATCCCCATCCGCCTGCGCCAGGTGCTGCCATCGCCCTATCCATCCGATGAAGAGGTGCTTGGCCGGCTGCTGGCCCGCGTGAAGGAGTTGAAGTCATGATCAGAATCGTCAACGGCGAGGTTTACGACCCGATCAACGGGATCAACGGCGAGGTACGCGACATTTGCGTGCAGGATGGCAAGATCGTCCCTGAGGTCAAAGGGGGCCGGACGATTGACGCCAGCGGTATGGTGGTCATGCCAGGCGGCGTGGATATGCACGCCCATATCGCCGGGCCGAAGGTGAACCTGGCCCGCAAGATGCGCCCGGAGGACCATCGCGGCGATGTGATGCCCCGCACGCCGCTCACCCGATCCGGCGTCGGCGGCAGCATCCCCTCAACCTTCACCACCGGCTATCGCTACGCCATCATGGGCTACACCACCGCATTTGATGCGGCTGTGGCCCCGCTGGGCGCCCGCCACGCCCATGAGGAATTCTTAGATACGCCCATTGTGGACAAGGGCTTCTTTGTGCTCATGGGCAACAACGAGTTTATCATGCAGCGTATCGCCGCCGGAGAGCCTGAGAAGGTGCGCGACTTCGCGGCCTGGTTGCTGGAGGCGACTAAAGCCTATGCCATCAAGCTGGTGAATCCAGGCGGCGTGGAGCTGTGGAAGTTTCGCGGTAACGTCCACAGCATAGATGACGAGGTGACCGGCTTCGGCGTCACCCCGCGCCAGATCGTGCAGACGATGGCCGATGTCGCCAGTGAACTCGGCCTGCCCCATCGGGTGCACATCCACTGCAACAACCTGGGCATCGCTGGCAACTGGGAGACCACCCTGGAGACGATGAAGGCGCTGGACGGGCGGCGCGCTCACCTCACCCATATTCAGTTCCATAGCTACGGCAGCACAGCGGGAGGGCTGTTTACCTCGCAGGTGCCGGTGCTGGCCGAATACGTCAACACGCACCCCAACCTGAGCGTGGATGTGGGCCAGGTGCTGTTCGGCGACACAACGTCCATGACCGGCGATGGGCCGCTGGGCTACCTGCTGTACCAGGTGACGGGCCGGAAATGGGCCAATGTGGACATAGAGACGGAGGAAGGCTGCGGCATCGTGCCCATTGAGTACAAGGACAAGAACTACATCCACACCACCCAATGGGCCATCGGGCTGGAATGGTTCCTGCTGGTCCAGGACCCCTGGCGCATCGCCCTGACCACCGACCATCCCAACGGCGCCTCGTTCGTGGCCTATCCCCGCATCATCCGCCTGCTCATGGACCGCGAGTTCCGGCGGGAGATGATGCAGAAGGTCCACCAGAAGGCTCTGGCCCAAACCACCCTGCCGGAGCTTGACCGCGAATACTCGCTGTATGAGATCGCCATCATCACCCGTGCCGGGCCGGCGCGATTGCTGGGCCTGAAGAACAAAGGCCATCTCGGCGTGGGCGCCGATGCCGACATCACCATTTATACCAAGGAGGATGACAAGGAGAAGATGTTCGCCACGCCGCGCTATGTGATCAAAGGCGGGCAGGTGATTGTAGAAGATGGCCACATTCGTGAGGAGACCTACGGGCGCACCTTCTTCGTGGCTCCGGCCTATGACCGGGCCATTGAGGCGGAGATTCGCGAGCACTTTGACCGCTACTATACGATTCGCTTTGAGAACTACCCTGTGCAGTTGGAGCATTATCTGCCCCAGCATGAGGTAGTGGCGTGTGAACGTCAGGCGTGAAGCCTCAAACGGAAATTAGCGGTCAGCGATAACCGGGTTAAAACCCGGTACTGGGCTGATAGTTGCACGCTGAAAGCTAATCAGGGAATTCACGCTTCACGTTTGATCTTTGACAGTCTCAGTAGATCACAGGTTTGTCATGCTGAGCCTGGCGAAGCATCTCTTATGAAGCTCACAAGAGACTCTTCGCTGCCCCTTCGCTTCGCTCAGGGCTTCGGCTCAGGGCTTTGGCTCAGAGTGACACTTCTGCGATCTACTGAGTCTCGGGAGGTGATAGCGATGAGGCTCAAAGACAAAGTGGCGATCATCACGGGCGTTAGCGGCGATGGCCAGATCGGCCAGGCGGTGGCCCAGGCTTTCGCCAAAGAGGGCGCCAGGCTTGTGCTGGTGGCGCGGCGGGCCGACAAGGTGAACGCGCGCGCCGAGGAGGTCAAGGCCCTGGGCGCAGAGGTGCTGGCGATCCCGGCTGACCTGACCAACGAGACGGAGGTCAACCGCGTGGTGCAGCAGACCCTGGAACGCTTTGGCCGGGTGGACATCCTGGTCAACCTGGCCGGGGGGCTGACCCGGTATAAGGCGGTCACGGAGCACACGCTGGAGGACTGGACCACTGAGGTGGGCAACAACCTGCTGACGGCCTTCTTGTGCTCCAGGGCGGTGTTTGAGCACATGAAGGCGGCGGGCGGCGGGCGGATCATCAATTTCGCGCGGGCCGGCGGCCCCCAGGCCAAGATGGTGGCCTATAACTGCGCCAAGGCCGGGGTCGTGGCGCTGACCCAGACGCTGGCTTTGGAGGGGCGCAAGCATAACATTGGCGTGAATGCTGTTGCCCCTGGGCTGGTGGACACGAAGTCTAACGTCAGCGCCATGCAGCCCAAGCCGGAGGACCTGGCGCGCTGGCCCAAGCGCGAAGAGATCGCCAGCGCGGTCGTGTTCCTGGCTTCGCCTGAGGCCAGCGGCATCACCGGGCAGGTCGTGGAGGTGCCCGGGCGGTTGTAATCAAAGGATATTAGCAGTCGGCTTTCAGCGGTCAACGATAACCGGGTTAAAACCCGGTACTGGGCTGAACGCTGACTGCTAATATCCGTCCTTCATTGTGATCATGATAGGATGTGAGATATGACACTCACCATCAACGGCGTTGAAATAGAAGATACCTTTGCCGAAGCCTTCAAGATGTGGGGGGCGCGGGTGATCATCACCGCCAGGAACCGCAAATGGGCGCTGGAGGCAGCCACCAAGATGACCGGCTTTGCCACCTCGGTCATCGGCTGCAAGTGCGAGGCGGGGATTGAGGGCGAGGTGGAGGATACCCCCGATGGGCGGCCAGGGGTCAGTGTGCTCCTGTTCACGCCCTCCAGGGACGACCTGCCCAAGCGGCTGATGGAACGCATCGGGCAGACGGTGATGACCTGCCCCACGACGGCCTGTTTCAATGGCCTGTCCGCCCCGGATAAAGTGTCCATCGGCGGGCAACTGCGCTATTTCGGCGACGGCTACCAGATGAGCAAGGTCATAGAGGGCCGCCGCTTCTGGCGCATCCCCGTCATGGAGGGCGAGTTCCTGATTGAAGAGAAGTTCGGCATCCAGCGCTCGGTGGGCGGCGGCAACTTCCTGGTGCTGGGTGAAAACCCGGAGGTGACGCTGGAGGCGGCTGAGCGTGCGGTAGAGGCCATGCGGTGCGTGCCAGGGGTGGTGCTGCCCTTCCCCGGTGGTATCGTCCGCAGCGGCAGCAAGACCCGTTCTCGCTACAAGTTCCTGATCGCCTCCACCAACGATGCCTTCTGCCCCACACTGCGCGGTGTGGTGGAATCGGCCCTGCCGGAGGGGGTCAACTCCGTGCTGGAGATCGTCATTGACGGGCTGGATATAGCCGCCGTGGAGGAGGCCACACGTGCCGGCATCCGCGCCGCCTGCATCCCCGGCATCCGGCGCATCTCCGCCGGGAACTACGGCGGCACCCTGGGGCAGTTCCAGATCCATCTGCACAAGGTCTTGGAAGTCGCGTGAGGGGGTTTCCTCTATGACTACGTTGACGCTCAAACTACAACCCTCCGTCCCTGTAGAAGCCGATGTGATCACGCCCGATCACTTCCTGGGGAAGACCCTGGCGGAGGTCGCCGCTCTGCCCATCACCGTGGGCAATGAGCGGGCCCATTTGGGCGATCTCTTCAGCCTGGCAGGCAACGGCACGGCGGAGATCGTGATTGAGGGGGACCTGGCGCGGGTGAAGCATATCGGCGCCAGGATGACCCAGGGGCGCATCACTGTCCACGGGAATGTGGGCATGCACCTGGGGGCAGAGATGCGCGGAGGCGAGATCGTGGTGTATGGCGATGCCGATGATTGGGCAGGCGCCGAGATGACCGGCGGCTTCATTCATATCAGGGGCAATGCCGGACATGGCCTGGGCGGCGCCTACCGGGGCAGCCGACGGGGCATGAACCGGGGGCTGATCATCGTGGAAGGGAACGCTGGTAACGAGGTCGGTGCGGTCATGCGCCGGGGGCTGATCGCCGTGCTGGGCGATGTGGGCGACTTTGCCGGGGCGTTTATGACGGCGGGGACGGTTATCGTCTTTGGCCGGTTGGGGGCGCGGGCGGGGGCCGGGCTGAAGCGCGGCACACTCGTCACTTTTCATCCGCCAGAGCTTTTGCCTACCTTCCGCTTTGACTGTGTGTATCAGCCGGGCTTCCTCCGGATGATGTTGCAAAGCCTGCGCGCCCGCGGTGTGCCGGTGAAGGATGAGTACCTCACAGGCTATTACCGGCGCTACAGTGGTGATTTCAATGCCCTGGGGAAAGGAGAGATCCTGGTCTATGATCAGCGTTAATCAACGCGCTGCTGCCCTGGCTCAGCGCATGATAGAGGATTGTGAGGCCCTGGGTCTGAACGTGACCCGGCTGGCGAACGGGGCCACCCTCATTGACGCGGGCGTCAAAGTCCCCGGCAGCCTGGCCGCCGGTCAGCTTTTCGCCGAGGCCTGCCTGGGCGGGCTGGGCGCGGTCAGCTTCACCCGGCTGGCGTTTGAGGACGATCGGGGCCGCTTCTGGCTGCCGGCGGTCAGCGTGAGCGTGGACCATCCGCATATCGCCTGCATGGCCTCGCAATACGCGGGCTGGGCGATCAAGCGTGAGAAGTTCTTTGCCATGGGGTCCGGGCCGGCCCGCGCCCTGTACGCGGGCGAGGAGCTTTTCGCCAGGCTGGATTACAAGGATCGGGCCGATGTGGCCGTCTTGCTCCTGGAGGGGCGCAAGCTGCCTGATGAGGGGGTGGCCGAATATGTGGCGGGCAAGTGTGGGGTGACGCCGGGCCAGGTGATCATGGCGATTGCGCCGACGGCCTCCATTGTCGGTTCGGTGCAGGTGGCCGCGCGGGTGGTGGAAACGGGCCTGCATAAGCTGGTGGAGCTGGGTTGGGACGTCAAGCAAATTGTGGCGGGCTACGGCACCTGCCCAATTGCGCCGGTCGCCAGCGATGACCTGCGCGCCATCGGGCGCACGAACGACGGCGTGCTCTACGGCGGCCAGACCTATTACACCGTGTGGGCCGATGACGCTGAACTGGCCGCGCTGGTGGAGAAGGTGCCCTCCTCTTCGTCGCGGGACTACGGCACGCCCTTCTACGAGCTGTTCCAGCGCTACGGCGGCGATTTTTACAAGATCGATCCCCTGCTGTTCAGCCCGGCCCAGGTGACGTTCAACAACCTGAGCAGTGGGCGCACCTTCAGCGCCGGGCAGGTGAACGCCGCTGTGCTGCGCACTTCGCTGTTAGAAGGTGTCTGAAAAGTCCGCTCTCTGTCATTCTGAGCGAGCGCAGCGAGCGAAGAATCTCATTTAATAGATTCTTGGGTGCTTCGCGCCTCAGAATGACATCACCTGGAGGGCGTGTAAACAGGTTCGGTCGTGGCGCCAACCATCGGCATCCTCTCCTCGCAACGGGGCTGGCATGTGCTGGCCCTGGAGGAGGCCATACAACGGCGGGGGGCCACTCCCTGCTTTTTCCCCATTACCCATCTGGCGGGCTGGATCGGTGGCCGGGCGCACGTGGAGGTGGATGGAGTGCGCCTGGAGGACTGCCAGGCGCTGCTCGTGCGCACCATCCCCATCGGCTCGCTGGAGCAGATCATCTTCCGCATGGATGCCCTGCACCGGCTGGAGCATGTGGGCGTCCGGGTGATCAATTCGGCCACCGCGATTGAGCGCACGGTGGATAAGTACTACACGTCGTTCCTCCTGGCGGACGCAGGCCTCCCCACCCCGCGCACGCTGGTGACCGAGGATTTTGACGCGGCCAGGGCCGCGTTCCGGGAGCTGGGGGGCGATGTGATCGTCAAGCCGCTGTTCGGCTCCGAGGGCAAGGGCATGGTGCGGGTCTCGGATGAGGATGTGGCTTATCGCCTCTTCCGCACGCTGGAGCTGGGCCGCTATATCTATTACCTGCAGGCGTATATCCCGCACGGCCAGGAGGACATCCGCGCCTTTGTCGTGGGGGAGCGGGTGGTCGCGGCCATGCGGCGGCGGGGCAGCGGCTGGAAGACCAACTTCTCTCAAGGCGCACAGGTGGAGCCGGTGGCGCTTAACGATGATCAGGAAGAACTGAGCCTGCGGGCAGCGCGCCTGGTGGGGACGGAGTACGCTGGCGTAGACCTGTTGCCTGGGGAAGATGGCCGGACCTATGTGCTGGAGGTCAACAGCATCCCCGGTTGGCGCGGCCTGCGCAAGACGACCCCGTTGAACATCGCGGACGCCATCGTTGAGCATGTGCTGCGCCTGGTGTAAAATGAGCGACTGATATGAGAGGGCGAGGGCAGCGGATAGCCCAGGCCGCGCAGATGGCCTGCCTGCTGGAGGTCAGCGCACCCAAGCCAGGCAACGTCAACCGCACCCATGACTTCGCCGAGACGCGCTTTGAGGATTTCCTGATCAGCGCGGTCGCCATTGGCCCGGCGATGGCGGCGGCGAGTCGCGTCGGGGTGGGGCGGACCATCTGGCGGGCGGTCCGGGACACGCGTCGGCTGGTGCGCACGAACACCAACCTGGGGATTGTGTTGCTCCTGGCCCCGCTGGCCAGGGCCTGTTTTCGTGCCAGGGAGGTTCAGGAACTGCGTGCGCATCTGGCCCAGGTCCTGGCTGGCCTGACCGTAGAGGATGCCCGCCTGGCATATGCCGCCATCCGCCTGGCCCGGCCCGGCGGCCTGGGCCGGGTGGAGCGGGCCGATATAGCGGAGGCCCCCACTGTGACACTCTACGAGGCGATGGCCCTGGCGCAGGCGCGTGACGCCATCGCCCGTGAGTACGTCACCAATTTCGCCATCACCTTTGACATCGGCTACCCGGCCTTAAAAGCGGCCTGGAGGGCCTGTGGCGATCTTTCCACCGCCATCGTGCAGACTTACCTGACCATTCTGGCACAGGTGCCGGATACCCTGATCGCCCGGAAGCGTGGGATGGCCATGGCTGACCGGGTGTCCCGCTGGGCGCAGCAGGCCCTGGAGCAGGGCGGGGCCTTGACGGCACAGGGGCAACAGGCGCTGACCGAACTGGACTGCGCTCTCCGGGGTGAGGGCCACGCGCTGAACCCCGGCACAACAGCCGACCTCACCACCGCAGCCCTGTTTGTGTGGCTTATGTTTGAGGGGCTGCGCCGAGTTCCTCTACTATCCGCTGAACGGTGAGGCGAGTAGGGGCAGGGCATGCCCTGCCCCTACTGTGGGCATACCGCCCTATCCAGCCCTGCTTGAAAACCAATTGCTCTGGACAGTGTGTACAATCTATACTATACTTGGAGGTGTGGGCGTTTATCGCAGATGGCGATCACGCCCATTACATTTCAAAAATGGACAAGATGCAGTAAACTGGTCAGCATTAGCCGACATGACTCAACCGATTGCCTACTCGCTGCTATCCTGGGGTGCGTCAACCATATTTTGAAATAGGGTCTAGAGGAAGGTAACAGAATGCGAAAGACACTGGCGCTGATAACTCTATTGTCCATCTTACTCTCGGCGTGCGGGACGGCCACCCCGGCCCCCGGCCTCCCGACCCCGACGACAGGCCTCGCCTCCGCTCCACCCACGAGCGCCCCGGCGGAGTCGTCGTCCTCCGGCACGGGCGGGTCTGAGACTCTCCCCACCAGCGCCCCCACCGCAGCGCCCCCGGCCACCGCCCCGGCGATCAAAACCGACTTCACCCCGACCGACCCGACAACCGTCAACCTCGCCGCCGGCAAGCCACAATTCGTTGAATTCTTCGCATTCTGGTGACCTACCTGCCAGCGGATGAAGCCCATCGTGCATGGGCTGGAAGCAAAGTACGGCGACCGGATTCAGTTCACCTATCTGGACATTGACGACTCGCGTAACGACATCTTCAAGAAGACGCTTGGCTTCCGCGCCCAGCCGCAATTCTTTTTGTTAGACGGCAATGGCAACGTCATCCAGCAATGGTTCGGGTTTGTACCCGAAGAGCAACTCGTCAGGGCGTTTGAGGACGTGTTGAAGTGAGCGCGTAGGTAGGAAAGTGCGGGCGCGTCTCCCTGCGCATCACCAATACACCGGCCCAGTTCGCCAACAGAAGATGGGAAGGGTCGGGAGTGGCTCCAGGCTGGGATACCCGCCCCTGATGGCCCCAATGCTTCTAAACCCTGAGTCCGCACCCTCCGCGACCTGGCTCACCCCCGTCACCTGCTAAATTGATACAGATTCTGAAAACCAATTGCTCTGGACATTGTGCACAATCTATACTATACTTGGAGGTGTGGGCGTTTATCGCAGATAGCGATCACGCCCATTATGTATAGATTTGAGTATGGTCGCCTGATGACGATTGGCCAACCCGTGTACATGATGCCGACGATAGCGGCTATTCGCTTTCAACGGGCTGGAAAACAGTATCATTTTGATGCTTCGGCCTTCCCCAACCTGCGGGTGGCGGATTTTGTTATCGTAGATACCGCCCGAGGCAAGCAGATGGGGCAGGTCATGGCCTTTGTGGAGCCGGAGGCGGACGGCAACGGCCAGCCGCGCCAGTACAAGCCCATTGAGCGCATTGCCACGCCCCGCGACCTGCTCTTGCGCCAGATCTGGGAGGCCAAAGAAGTTGAGATGATGATCCTGTGCCGCGAGAAGGCGGCGGAACTCCACCTGCCTATCAAGGTCGTCCGCGCCGAATATAGCTTTGATGGCAGCGCGCTCACCTTCTTTTACGCCGCCGACGACCAGGTGGATACCAGGGGCCTGAAGCGCGAGCTGAGCCAGCTTATCCCCAATACGAACATTGAGTTGCGCCAGATCGGCCCGCGCGATGTCGCCAAAATCCTGGGCGGGCTGGGCGCCTGTGGTATTGAACGCTGCTGCGCGCGCTTCCTCACCGAATTCAGCCCGATCTCCATTAAAATGGCCAAAGAGCAGGGGATTTCGCTCAACCCGACCGAGATCACGGGCATGTGCGGGCGGCTGCGCTGCTGCCTGATCTACGAGTATGAGCAGTACGTGCAGGCACGTAAGCTGTTGCCCAAGAAGGGCAAGCGCGTGCGCACCCCTCATGGGGAAGGCAAGGTCGTGGATGTCAACCCGCTGAAAGAGACGGTGTATGTCCTCATCGGCGAGGCGCAGGTGGAGGTGCACCGCGCGGTCATTGAACCTCTGGATGAGTTGGAGGCCTTGGAGAAGAAGGCGCAATCCGGGTGTGATCGCCATGAGGGGGGCGGCTGCACCTGCGGCGCGAAGCGGACGACGGACGGCGGATAGCCTGCCCTGAGCAAGGCGAGGGGACGGACGACGGGCAACGGCGCAGCGTAAATCTTTCAAGTGAGGAGTCCATCAGCCGGAAAGGAGGAGGCTCGCACGTTCCATATGGAAGAGGAGTTGAACAAGGTGATGGTCGTCCTGGCGCATCCGGACGACCCGGAGTTCATGTGTGGTGGTACGGTCGCCCGCTGGGCGGCTGAGGGGAAGGAGATCGTCTATGTCCTGGCGACGCGCGGCGACAAGGGCTCGGATGACCCCACGATGACCCATGAGAGGCTGGCGCAGATCCGTGAGCAGGAGCAACGCGCAGCGGCAGCCCTTCTGGGCGTGCGCAATGTCATCTTCATGGGTTATCCGGATGGAGAGCTTGTGCCCGATCTGCGGCTGCGGCGCGACATCACCCGCCTGATCCGCCAGATCCGCCCGGACATCGTTATCACTGCCGACCCGACGACGCGCTACTTCGGTGCCAACTATATCAACCACCCCGATCATCGCGCCATTGGCGAGGCCGCCCTGGATGCGATCTACCCGGCGGCGCGAGACCGGCTCAGCTTCATTGAGCTGTGGCGCGACGAGGGGCTGGAACCGCATAAGGTCCGTGAAGTCTATATAGGAAACACGTCTGAGGCCGATGTGCAGGTGGACATCACGGACTATATAGACAAGAAGATCGCGGCGCTTTTGGAGCACAAGAGCCAGATCAAGGACCCGGCGGGCCTGGCCGAACGTATCCGCCAGCGGGCGTCGGCCAGCAATGATGGCGCAGGCCCGCCCTATGTGGAGCGCTTCCGGCGGATTGTGCTGTCCTGAGCTGCCGGGATGTGCCCTGGGGGGCAGAAGAGGGATAGGATGGAGTGAAAACGGGCGCGGTTTTGTAAAAGACTGCGTCCGTTGTTTTCCTAAAGACGCCCCACCGTTTACGGTGGGGTGGGTGTGGTGTGTGCTGAGCTGACCGAAAGACGCAACCGGAGGTCAGGGGAAAGGCTGAGAGGATGGCAGAGACCAAGGTACAATGGAGGGAATGGGGCGAGGAGGCCTTTCGTCAGGCGCGCGAGCAGGATAAGCCCATCCTGCTGGACATCAGCGCGGTGTGGTGTCACTGGTGCCATGTCATGGATCACGGTATCCCCGGCGATCCGATCCACACAGGCTCCTACGAGAACGAGGAGATCGCCGAGTTTATCAATACCTACTTTATCCCTATTCGGGTGGATACGGACCGCAGGCCGGACATCAACGCCCGCTACAACATGGGCGGCTGGCCGACGACGGCCTTCCTCACGCCGGACGGGGATATTCTCACCGGCGGGACCTACTTCTCACCAGCGCAAATGCGCGCCTTGCTGCAGCAGGTGCAGGTCTATTGGCGCAGCAACCGCGAGGCGATCCGGCTCCAGGCGCAGCAACTGCGCCAGCGCGAGCAGGCCCTACCCCGTGCCCGCCCCGAAGCGCGGCTGTCCTGGGGCATCATCAGCCAGGTGGTGGGTATGATCGCCCAGGAGTATGACCCTGTGTACGGCGGGCTGGGGGTGGAGCCCAAGTTCCCCCAGCCAGAGGTGTGGGAGCTGGTGCTGGCCCAATATGTCTCGCAACCGGCGCGGGATCGGCGCTTGCTGGACATGGTCACGCACACGCTGCTGCGCATGGGCGGCGGGGGGATGTATGACCATGTGGAGGGCGGCTTCTTCCGCTACTCCACCACGCGCGATTGGGGCGTGCCCCACTTTGAGAAGATGGCCGAGGATCACGGCAGGCTCATCCCCCTCTATCTGCACGCCTGGCAGGTCACGGGCGATGAAGCCCTGTTTAACATCCTGCATAAGACGCTGGAGTATGTGACGGGCACGCTGTATGACGCTGAGCGGGGCGTATTCGCGGGCAGCCAGGATGCCGATGAGGACTACTATAGCCGTCCGCTGCCGGAGCGGCGCAAGATGAAGCCGCCGTTCATTGATTGGACGGTGTACACGGATTGGAATGCCAGGCTGGCAGCAGCCTTCCTGGAACTGGGGGACGCACTGGATGAGCCGCGCTATGGCGAGATCGGCCTGCAGGCGTTGAACTTCCTGTGGGAGCATCTCGTGCCGCCCGGCGAGGCAGCCTATCACTATCTGGATGAACAGGGCAGGCACCTGCAGGGGCTTTTAGGGGATCAGGCGGCGCTGGCCCGCGCCTGCCTGGAGGCCTTGATGCACACCGGCGCAGCGGAGTGGCTGGATCGGGCCGGGCAACTTGTTGCGGTGACCGAGCGCACCCTGGCCGATGAGGTGGAGGGCGGCTTCTTTGACCGGCCTGAGGACCCCGACGCGCCAGGGCTGCTCGCCCGGCGGCAGAAGCCGATCTTTGAGAATGCCGCCATGGCCGAGGTCTATCTGATCCTGCACCATCTCAGCGGCGAACGCGGCTACTTGGATAGGGCTGAAGAGACCCTGCGCCTGTTCGCGCAGGAGTTCACCCGCTACGGCTTCATGGCGGCTGGCTATGCGCTGGCGGTAGATAGGGCCATCCATGAGCCGGTGGTTGTGCACGTCGTCGGCCCCATGGCGGATGAGGCCACACGGGCGCTGATCCGGGCGGCCTGGCAGGGCTATCGGCCCTGGCGCATTGTCCATCCGCTTGACCCCGATCGGGATCGGGAGCGTCTGGCGGCGCTGGGCTACCCCAGCGACCGACCCCCATCGGCGTATATCTGCCAGGACCGCACCTGCCTGCCGCCGAAAACCGACCCGGCGGAGGTGCGGCAGTGGGTTCTGAGCCTGGAGGGGGTGTGAGGTTAGAGGAGATGGCCAGCCATCTCACCCGCCGTGAGATGTTGCGGCTGACGGCGCTGGGGGTCGCCGGGGTCGTGGTGGCAGCCTGCCAACGCCAGCCATTAGGCGTCGCGCCGGGGGTGGATGTGGCTCCATCCGGGCCGATCACGAAAGGGGGCGGCCAGGGGCCATCGCAGGCGCCGCCCTTCAAGTACGATTCACCGGTGATGATCACGCCGGTGGACCAGTTTTATGAGGTCAAGTACAGTGACAGGGTCCCCCAGGTTGACGCGGCGGCCTGGCGCTTGCTGGTGACCGGGGAGGTTGAACACCCGCTCAGCCTGACGTTGGACGAGATCAAGGCCATGCCGGTGGTGGAGGAGATGCGCACGCTGGAGTGCATCAGCAACCCGGCGGGCGGCGATCTGATCGGCAACGCGGTGTGGCGTGGTGTGCGCCTGGCGGAGATTTTACAGCGGGCTGGCCTCAAGCCAGGCGTGACTGAGATCGTGATCCGCAGCGCCGACGATTACCATACCAGTATCCCGCTCCATCTGGCGCTGGATGCGCATTCCTTGCTGGCCTATTGGATGAACGGCGTTGATCTACCGGTTGAGCATGGCTATCCGCTGCGGGCGCTGTGGCCGGGGCGCTATGGGATGAAACAGCCCAAGTGGATCACGCAGCTTGAAGCCATCGTGGGCCAGCATACCGGCTTCTGGGAAGGACAGGGCTGGTCAAACCAGGCGATCATCCAGCCCAATTCACGTATTGACGCGCCTCCCTCCGGCGCCGAGTTTAAAGCGGGCGAGCCTGTCACCATCGCCGGGATCGCCTATTCCAGCGATGTGGGTATTGCCAGGATTGAGGTGAGCACCGATGACGGGGAGACCTGGGCCGAGGCCGGGTTGATTCGGGGGCCTTCGCCGCTGGTCTGGACGGCGTGGCGCTATCGCTGGGCCAATCCAACGCCAGGCCGCCATATCATCCTGGCGCGAGTGATAGATAACGCGGGGAACACGCAGACCAAAGGCGGATTCAGCCTGTTGGGCGGTACATTCCCCAATGGCACATCCGCGATGCATCAGGTCATCGTGGATGTGAAGTGAAACGTCACGCCGTTTGGCGAGGGAGGTCAAGAATGGAGGAAGCCGATCTGATACTGAAGGGCGGCATCGTGGTGACCATGAACGATGCCGGTGATGTGTTTGACCCCGGCGCGGTGGTGGTGCAGGGCGATCACATTGTTGCCGTAGGGCCGGAGGCGGTCGCCGCGCAGTACAGCGCGCGGGAAACGGTGGACTGCGCCGGACAGGCGGTGATCCCTGGCCTGGTGAATGCCCACACGCACCTGCCGATGACGCTGTTGCGCGGCCTGGCCGACGACCGGCGGCTGGATGTGTGGCTGCTGGGCTACATGATGCCGGTAGAGCGCGAGTTCGTCAACCCCGACTTCGTGCGCCTGGGGACGCTCCTGGCCTGTGCTGAGATGATCCGCTCCGGCGTCACCTGCTTCGCAGATATGTATTATTTTGAGGAGGATGTGGCCTGGGCGGTGGTGGAGGCCGGGTTGCGCGGCCTGTGCACCCAGACGGTGTTGAAGTTCCCCTCACCGGATGCCGCCAGCTATGAGGAGAGCCTGGAGGCCAGCCGCGACTTTATCCGCCGTTGGAAGGGGCATCCCCTGGTTGTGCCCGGCGTGGCGCCACACGCGCCCTATACCTGCACGGAGGACATCCTGCGGGCGTGCGCTGAGCTGGCGGTGGAGTTTGACGTGCCACTGCACATCCATATTGCCGAGACGGCCCAGGAGGTTGAGGACAGCCGCCGCGAGCACGGGATGCCGGTGGTGCCCTGGGTGAAGAAGCAGGGGGTATTGGAGGCCAGGGTGCTGGCGGCGCATTGCGTGCACATTGACGCGGGCGAGATGCGCACGCTGCGCAACGCCGGGGCGGGGGTGGCCCATAACCCCACCAGCAACCTGAAGCTCTCCAGCGGCATTGCCCCGGTTAAGCAGATGCTGGAGGTGGGGCTGCATGTGGGCATTGGCACGGATGGCCCGGCCTCCAACAACGACCTGGACATGTTTGAGGAGATGCGGCTGGCGGCGCTGCTGGCGAAGGGGGTGAGCGGCGACCCCACTGCACTCCCGGCGAAGCAGGCGCTGGCGCTGGCGACGATTGAGGGGGCGCGGGCGTTGCACATGGGCGACATCACCGGCTCGCTGGAGCCAGGCAAGCGGGCCGACATCGCCATCGTGAACCTGTCGGGGCTGCACCAGACGCCCAAGTTCGGGCATGAGGCCAACGCCATCTATGCCCAACTGGTGTACACGGGCAAGAGCAGCGATGTGGCCCACGTCCTGTGCAATGGCCGCTGGCTGATGCGCGACCGGCGGCTGCTGACGCTGGATGAGGGAGACCTGGCGGTTCAGGCGCAGGAAGTGGCGCAGCAGATTGACGTGTTCCTGGTGGCCCGCGAGAGCGATGTGCTGCGCAAGCTGGTGAGCATCGGCGGCGTTTCTCAGGAGGAGAGCTTTGAGGTCCAGGTTAAGGCGCGCATTGAGGAGCCGGAGCGCATTATCCAGGCGCTTAGCGCGCCCGATATTGTGATCGTCAAGCAGTCGCGCTATCGCCAGTTTGACACCTATCTCCTGTTCGGAGATGTGGAGGGGAACCGCCTGCGCTACCGCGAGGATGAGATCCAGGATGAGAACGGGCAGGTGATCAACGCCCGTTACCGGCTGACGCTGACCGGGCCGGCGAAGGAGCGTGAGTTTGCCCACTCGGTGGTGCTCTCCCGCTCGCGCTATATTGCCCCCGCCGACCGCAGCCTGCGTTTTTACCGGGAGTACTTCCAGCCGGTGGCCGAGCGCGAGGTACACAAAGAGCGGCGGCGCTGGCGCATTCGCTATCGGGGGACGGAGTTCGCTATCAACCTGGACCGGCTGATCAAGCCGGATGAGCCGGGGTACTTCCTGGAGGTGAAGAGCCGCACCTGGTCTATGCGCGACGCTGAGCGCAAGGCCGAGTTGATCGGCGAGCTATTGCAGCGCTTTGGGGTGACTGAGGAGCGGCTGTTCGCGCCGGAGTACGTAGACCTGGTGGCGCAGAGCGGTTAATTCGTTTTGAGCGCGGCCTGTAACACCGCGCCCCCCACCTGTGCGGCTTCCGCAGCAGAGGCGCTGTCTTCAACCAGCACCGCAATAGCATAGCGTGGCGCGTTTGCCGGGGCAAAGCCGATGAACCAGGCATGGTACCTGTCTGGCCCGGCCAGAGCGGTCCCGGCGTGCCCGGCCACAGCAACGCCCGGCAGGCTGGCCCCCTGGGCCGCGCCGTCCGTCACCGCCTGGCGCATGGCGTCGGCCAGCGCCTGAGCCACGCTGGGCGGGAGGACTGGCCGGGCGCTTTGACCTCCCCCCTGGCCTGATAGGGAAGGGGAAGAGGCAGGCTGCCAGGTGCTGCCCTGCGCTGATTCCACCTGAAGGGCCTCAACCAGGTAAGGCTGGGGCTGGTAGCCCTCCCCCGCAATTGTGGCGGCGACCAGGGCCATATGCAGGGGGGTGACGATCAGCTCCCCCTGGCCCGCCGCAGCCAGGCGCAGAGCCTCCTGGCTGGCGGGCGGCTGACCCACCAGGCCGGCGGTGGTGGGGATGGGCAGGGTGAGGGCCTGATCCAGCCCAAAGCGCGACCAGACGTGGAGCAGCGCCTCTGCGCCCAGGAGCGGCCCCAATTCTGCGAAAGGGGAGGGGCAGGCGCTGATATAAGCGGCCAGATAGCTGTTCCCCTCCCCGTCCCTCTGCCCCCCGTCAACGAGGGGAACGGGGGCTGGGGGAGAGGTATCGCCCGGGGTGCGCGCGCAGGTCAGACGCCCTCCCTGAAGCTCAAGCGGGTGGGTGGCCTGGGGTGCGGGGTCGTCCAGCGCGATCACCCTTTCCTGTAACGCCGCAGCCAGGACAACGGTTTGCAGGGCCGCGCCCGGCTGGTACAGGCCCTGTGTGGCCCGGTTGAGCAGGGGGGCGCTGGGGTCTGCGCGCAACGCCTCAAAGGTCTCATCCAGGCGGTTAGGGTCATAGGTCGGATGGCTGGCCAGGGCACGGATGGCTCCGTCGGGCAGGCTGAGGAGCACCACGGCGCCGCGCCGCTCGCCCAGGGCGGCATCGGCTGCCCGTTGCAGGCTCAGGTCAAGCGTCAGGCGCACATCGCGGCCCTGGGGGGGGCGCTGCAGCCAGGCCTCCCACTGCGCCCGCCAGAAGTCGCTGGATGTGCCCCGCAGGGTGGCGTCATACGTCGCCTCCACGCCCAGCAGGCCGTAGCGCAGGCTGTAGTAGCCAATGGCGGGCGCGGCCTGGGGATAGGGATAATGGCGGACGAATGCGCCAGGCCTGCCTGTGGTCTCGGCCAGCACGTTGCCACTGCGGTCCAGGATGCGACCGCGCTGAATGCGGCGCTCGGCCAGGATAGTGCGCGGGTTGTCCTCTCGCCCGGCCAATGCCGGCGCCCGGACCACGCCCCAGTAGCCCAGGAGCGCCCCAACGACAGCGAAGCCGATCAACAGGAGCGTGGTGAGTTGCTGCAGATTACGCCGCATCGGTGGAAATCTGGATGAGCAGGCCGATCATGATGAAGCTGACCAGGAGCGAACTGCCGCCGTAGCTCAAGAAGGGCAGTGTCACGCCGGTGAGCGGGATCAGCCGGATGTTGCCGCCCATGATGATCAGGGCCTGGGCGCCGAAGACCAGCGCGATCCCTCCGGCGAGGAGGGTGCGGAAGGCTGTGTGGGCCAGGGCAGCGGCGCGGGCAGCGCGGGCGACCAGGATAGCGAAGCCCGCGATCACCGCGAACGCGCCTGCCAGGCCGAATTCCTCGGTGAGGGCTGCGAAAACGAAGTCGCTGTGAGCCACCGGGACAAGCGTCGGCGCACCCAGGCCCAGCCCCCGCCCCAGCACGCCACCGGCGGCGATGGCGTAGAGCGATTGCACGATCTGGAAAGCGCGGGTGCGCGTCTCTGGCCAGGGGTTCAGCCAGGCGTCCACGCGCAGGCGGACGACATCAAACAGCGTGTAGCCGAGAAGGCCGCCGATGAGTAAGAGGACGAGGCCCGCCATCAGGTAGCGGGCCTGGCCACTGGCCAGATAAAGCATGCCCAGGAAGGCAATGAAGAACAACGAGGCCGCGCCCAGGTCGCGCTGCCAGATGAGAAGGATGACGCAAAGCCCCCACATGACGAGCATAGGGACCAGATAGGGGACGGAGGAGGGAAAGCGGAGGAGGGCGACCTTGCGCCCCCCGTTTTCCCTCCTCGGCCCTTCGTCTAACAGCAGCTCGCGCTTCTCGTGCAGGTAGCTGGCCAGGTAAACGACGAGCAGGAGTTTAAGGAATTCAGAGGGCTGGAAGTAGATGCCGCCCAGGTTGAGCCACAGGCGCGGTCCATCGCCCAGGGGGTTCACGCCCAGGAGGAGTGTGGCCGCCAGGAGCACCAGGCCCAGGGTGAGCCAGGTGTAGCGGAAGCGGCGCAGCCAGCGCAGGTCGGGCGGCAGAAGCGCCACCGCCACCAGCCCCAGTGTGGCCACGACCAGCCAGGTCAGTTGCTGGTCGAGCAGCGGGGGCGCCAGCCGGTCCATAAGGATCACACCCCAGCCTGCGAATGTGCCCGCCAGAGGCAGGAGGATGGGGTCATGGATAGGCCGCAGACGGCTTAAGACGGCGTGGGCCAGAGCCATACAGGTGGCCCACACCAGTGGGATGGCGGTCTCCAACAGGCGGATTTCACCGCGCACTCCCGTCAGGGTGAGAAGGTTCAGGAGGAGAAATAACCCTCCCAGGGCCAGGAGCGCGCGCTCCTGGCGTTGGATACGCTCGGCGCGACCCTCCAGATAGGGCGGCAGGTGGGCCGGGCGCGGGAGGAGGGCAGCCCATGCGGCCATTGTGACTATCCGGGCGAATAGGGCAGGTAGCGCCCGATCAGCGGCGCCAGGCTGCGGCGGATCGCATTCGGGACCATCTCCGGCGCGGTGACGATGGCGTTGGCCAGGGCGCTGCCGCAGGTGCAGGTGCGCGGTTTCTCTGCCAGGTCCTTCACCAGTTCTGCCAGCGCCTGTTGGGCGATGGCCGTATTCTGGTTCAGGACGCGGATGATCATCTCCACTGTGACCGGCTCTTCGGCCTCGTGCCAGACATCGTAATCGGTGACATGGGCCATGGTGGCGTAGCACATCTCGGCCTCGCGGGCGAGGAAGGCTTCAGGGCAGGCGGTCATGCCGATGATGTCCATCCCCCACTGGCGGAAGAGGTGGGATTCGGCTTTAGTGCTGAAGCGTGGGCCTTCAATGGTGATGAACTTGCCGCCGGCATGGGCGGTCGCTCCGGTGCGGCGCACGGCGGCGAGCAGGTCGGCGCTGAGGTCTGTGCAGAACGGCTCGGCCACGCTGATGTGGACGACGATACCGTTGCCGAAGAAGGAGGCGGGCCGCCTCCCTTTCGTATAGTCAAAAAGCTGATCCGGCACCACGATATGGCCGGGGGCGTAGTCCTCGCGCAGGCTGCCGCAGGCGCTCACCGAGATGACGCGCTCAACACCCAGGGTCTTGAGGGCGAAGATATTGGCGCGGTAATTCAATTCGCTGGGCATGTGCCGGTGGCCGCGACCGTGGCGGGCCAGGAAGGCCACGCGCACACCGGACAGCGTACCAATGACGATGGCATCGCTGGGGGAGCCGAAGGGCGTTTCAATGGTCCGCTCTTCAATATCCGAGAGGCCGGGCATCTGGTACAGCCCAGAGCCGCCGATAATGCCGATCTTGACAGGCTGCATACTTACATCACCCCCTTCACTATACCACCATCTATTTGCAAGGTCACGCCATTGACATAACTTGCGGCTGGCGAAGCCAGGAAGACAACCACATTGGCGAATTCCTCTGGCCTGCCCATGCGTCCCAGCGGGATCTGGCGGGTGATATTCTCGGTGACCTGTTGCACGCTGATGTTCTGGCGGATGGCGCGGTCGCGGAGGAGCTGATCCACGCGCTCGGTGTGAAACCAGCCTGGGGCGACGGCATTGACGCGGATGCCTTCTGCGCCGAGCTCGTTCGCCAGCGTCTTCGCCAGGCCGACGACGGCCAGGCGCACAGCGTTGGATAAGACCAGCGCCTGCTCCGGCTGTTTGACCGTGAAGGAGGTCATCATGACGATGCTGCCGCCCCCCTGGCGGCGCATGTACGGCAGTGCGGCGTAGCACAGACGCACGGCGCTCATCAGGTTGAGCTGGACCGCTGTCTCCCAATCCTCCACCTTCACGTCAATGAAGCGGCCCGGCGCCGGGCCGCCCGCGTTGGTCACCAGGATGTCAATGTGATTGTACTCGCTGATGACCTCGTCTATCAGCCCATTAATGCTCTCCGGGATGGTTACGTCACAGGTTGTGGCGAGCACGTTGACGCCCGTGGCTTCGCGGATCTCGCGGGCAGCGTTGCGCAGCGCATCCGGGCCGCGCGCCGAGATCGCCACTTTGGCCCCTTCGCGGGCGAAGGCCAGGGCCACCGCCTTGCCCAGCCCCCGGCTGGCGCCGGTGACTACGGCCACTTTATCACGCAGACCTAAATCCATCGGTTCCCTCCTCAACTAGATGGTGGTTCATTCCAGTTCCACTTTGAGTTGAACGCGGCCAATGCTGATGATGTCGCCAGCGCTGGCCACGACAGGCTCGGTGATGGGCATGCCGTTGAGCAACGTCCCATTGCGGCTGCCCAGGTCCTCCAGCCACCACTGGTTGCCGCGCAGGCTCAGCAGGGCGTGCTCACCAGAGGCATAGCTGTCGGGCAAGGTCACCGTGTTTGTCGGTGCGCGCCCTAATGACGTCACCGGCTGAAGCGGGAAGACGGTGCCCTCCGGCAGGCCGGTGCCGTTGGCAGCGATCACGACCAGCCGGCCATAGCTGCGCCCCCGTGCCGCCGATTCGCTCGCGGCGGCCCTCAGATCGCGCCAGAGGACGACGAACAGGCCGATCAGGAGTGCATACAGACTGGCTGCGACCGCCAGCCGCAAGACGAGCAGAGCAGTTTCTCTATCCAAGGCCGCTGTTGAGCGCGTTCAACATATCGGCTATAGGGTCTCTAATACCACGCGCTCTCCGGTCATCCAAGATAGATTAGTGTAACACGGGCTTGGCGGTAGAGCAAACTCCGACATAGCTGTCAGCGCTCAGCGGAAATAGCCTTCAGCTTTCAGCATTCAGCGCTCAGCTTTTTATCTACAATTAGCTGATAGCTCTGATCGGGCGGATGTATCGGTGTCGGGGGGCTGATCAACGACCGGGGGGCCTGGGGTGGTGTCCTGCCCAGTGGATGGGCGCTGCGCCAGGTCTTCGTCCTCAATATAGATCAATTCCACGCCCGCCAGGGAGATGACGTCGCCCGATTGCAGGAGGCATTCCTGGACCGGGGCGCCATTGACGCGCGTGCCCCCGCTGCTGCCCACATCATAGAGGACATAGTGCCCGTAGCGGTAGCGCAATTGGGCGTGCTGGCGGGAGACGCGGGGGTCGTCCAGGATGATGTCGTTATCCAGCCGCCTGCCCAGGGTGATCAGGGGTTTGGTCAGGGGCACATTGCGCCGCCCTTCAACGATCAGCCAGGCCGGTCGCAGCGGAAGCTCGGAGGCAAGCTCCCGGCGTTCAAAGGCTTGCGTGTGGAAGCGGGTATCCGCGTCGCCCGGCTCAACCTGGACCACTGCCGAGAGCTTGGGGACAGTGGCATCTGGCCGCACGATCACGCGGGGCATTCCTGCCAGGGTCAGCCCACCCTGGCGGGCCAGTTCCAGGACATGGTCGGCCAGGGTCGCCTCAATCTCAGCGCGGCGTTCAGCGATGTCGGCATAGTCCTCTGGGTGCAGCTTCACGAGATAGGCGCCAGGGATGGCCCTTTCTTCTTCGGCCAGGGGGGCCGTCTTGGGAGCGCTGGCGGCATCTTCCAGGGCGCGGGCCAGTTGGACAGCGATGGCACGTGGATGCAACTGGCCGAGAAACAAGCGGGTAAGCGATCCTTCAATCAGGCGTTCGGCCAGTTCCTCAAAGCGGCTCAGGTTCATCAGGCAAGATTATAACCGGGCGCGGGGCAGAGGTCAATTCTGTCCCTTCGGGCGCGACTTCCGGTCACAGAGTACAAAACAGGCCAAAGCGCTCAGCCTGAAATAGGTGATAGGCGTTCCTGGTGGATGCCCTGGGCAGGCGCAGGGATCGCCCCTGCCCAGGTATGCATGCGCCGTTATCTCCAATGGGATACGCACACGCTATGCCTTACCTCTTGACAATAGGTAAGGAATATGATAGATAGGTATTACCTTTACCAACTTTCGGGGGAGCGATGAAAGAAGTGCTTTCCACTGTGACCAACAAAGGGCAGGTGACCATTCCCGCTGAAATCCGTCGGCTCCTTGGCATCAGTCGTGGCGATAAGGTTATCTTTATCGTTGAGGGTGACCAGGTTCGGCTCACCGGCACCAGAAGCGTGGTTGAGCGCACTGCCGGGGCACTTAGGACTGGCCAGCCAGCCTTAACCGCTGAAGAGCTTCGGAGGGTCGCTGAGGAAGCGATTGCTGAGGAGACGGCAGAGAGGACAAAGGCATAGATGGCGATCTCATTTCTGGATACCAACATCCTCCTTCGCCATCTGCTCCAGGACCATCCAGAGCAATCGCCTAGAGCGACGGCCTACCTGGCCCGCGTTGAGCGGGGGGAACTCAAGGTGCGCACCGCCGACACGGTCATTTTTGAGACCGTCTTCACGCTCCAGCGGCACTATCGCCAGCCTAAAGCAAAGATTCGGGACGCCCTCCTCCTCTTGATTGAACTGCCTGGGATTATTCTTCCCGGTAAGCGGCATCTCCGCAAGGTATTTGACCTGTATGTTGATCTCAATCTTCCCTTTGCGGACGCTTATCACGCGGTGCTGATGAAACGTCTGAATCTGAATGAGGTCGTCTCGTTTGACGAGGAGTTCGATCGCGTCCCAGGGGTAACAAGGCGAGCGCCCTAAGGCCAACCCTCGCAGGGGGAGTAGAGCATAAGCATCGGTTTTAACCTCAGGTGCGTTCCCCTACCTCTTCTCTCCCTCCCCCTGGATGGGGAGGGCCGGGGAGGGGGTGACAAACAGGCGAAAACTCATGCTCCTGGAGGGGTAGAGCGCGGCTCTTGCTCAAATGGCCGGGATCAGGTATAATGCCTCGCAACCGGGCTTCCCCAGCCACCGGGTGGGGGAGGGGAAGGTTGTCCTATGCGTGACTTCGTTAATCTGGCGCAAATCATACTCTCAATTGCCCTGACCGTAGCCGTCTTGCTCCAGGTGCGGGGCTCTGGCCTGGGGGCTGTTTTCGGCGGCGATTCTGGCATTGTGAAGACCCGCCGTGGCGTGGAGAAGTTGCTCTTCAACATCACCATTGGCCTGGCGGTGGCCTTCTTTGTCATCGCGCTGATCAACGCCAGAATTTCGGGATGACGGAAGACGGAGGACGGAGGGCGGCTGGCTTCCGTCTTCCGTCCTCCGTCCCCCGTCCTTCGTCGTCAACCGATGTCGATCCACATCCGCTGGCAGGCGCTCCTGATCACCGTTGGGGTCGCCGTGCTTGTCATCGTTTTAGTCTATCAGGCGAGTGGCCTGACGACGATCCTCGTGCCGGCTGAGGGGGGCATTTACATTGAAGGGCTGGCTGGCTCCCCTCAATACCTCAACCCTCTGCTCAGCGCGTACAACGAAGTAGACCGTGACCTGGTGTCTCTGATCTTTAACGGGCTGGTGCGCCTGGATGTGAGCGGCAAACCCGCGCCCGACCTGGCCTCGCGTTGGGAGATCTCGCCGGATGGCCGCGTCTATACCGTGACGCTGCGCACGGATGTCCGCTGGCAGGATGGCGCGCCTTTCACTGCCGATGATGTCCTGTTCACGGTGCATCTGCTTCAAGACCCCGGTTACACCGGCCCGACGGACATCGCCATGCTCTGGCGGCAGGTGAATGTGGAGGCGCTCAGCTCCGATGTAGTCCGGTTCACCATCCCGGAGCCGTTCGCCCCTTTCCTGGATTACCTGACTATAGGCATCCTGCCGCAGCACATCCTTAAGGGCGTTTCGGCCTCCGAGCTACCTGGGCATCCTTTCAATACCAGGCCCACCGGCACTGGCCCGTTTATGGTGGATGAGGTGGTCAACGCGGGTGGGCACATCAGCCAGATTACCTTAAGCGCCAACCCCACCTATTCCGGTCGGCGGCCTTATCTGAGTAAGATTGAGTTCCGCTTTTACCCGGACCATGCCAGTGTTGTTGCGGCATACCAAGCGGGCGAGATTCAGGGCATCGGTCGGGTATGGCCCACCGACCTGTCCCGTGTGCGCGCCGAGCCCCGTTTGAACCTGTTCTCGGCGCGGTCCTCTGAGATGACGTTGATCTTTTTGCGGCTGGATGATCCCAACGTGGCCTTCTTTCAGGATCGGCGGGTGCGACAGGCGTTGCTCTATGGGCTGGACCGCCAGGCGTTGATTGATCGCGTGCTGGATGGCCAGGGCGAGGTCGCTAATAGCCCGATCTTGCCAGGCAGTTGGGCCTATAACCCCGGCGTACCGACGTATTCGTATGATCCGGAGCGGGCCGGGGCGCTGCTCAACGAGGTTGGCTGGACGCGCCCCAAGGGCGGCGCGGTGGAGGGCCAGGATGTGGGGCCGATGCAGACAGAGGGGCAGATGCGGCAGCGTGATGGCGCGGAGATGGTCTTTACCCTCTCGGTTGCCGATGACCCTCTGCACCGGGCGCTGGCCGAGGAGATCGTCCGCCAATGGCGTAGCCTGGGCATCGCCGCTAGCGTCCAGGTCATCCCCCCAGGGGAATTTCACACCGTCCTGGCCGAACGGCGCTTCCAGGCGATCCTGGTGGACCTGGTTATTCCCGGAGACCCGGACCCGTACGTTTTCTGGCATGAGAGCCAGATTGAGCACGGGCAGAATTATGCCGGGCTGAAGATCCGGGAGATCAGCGAGGTCCTGGAGGAGGCGCGGCGGGCGACCGATCAGGCGCAACGGGCGGCGCTCTATCAGCGCTTCCAGGAACTGTTCGCCAAACGGGTGCCGGCGTTGTTGCTTTACTACCCGGTCTATACCTATGCGGTGGACGAGAAGGTGGGAGGTGTCCAGATCGGGCCGCTGAATGCGCCCAGCGATCGCTTCCGCACTATCGCCGATTGGTACGTCGTACGCAGGCGGGTGGTGATCAGCCAGTCGGGCCGGAGAGGTTGACAAATTTGGGACGGTTGAGTAGAATATATAGCGCAGGCCGAAGTGGCGGAACTGGCAGACGCGCTGCGTTCAGGGCGCAGTGGGGATTACCCCCGTGTGGGTTCAAATCCCACCTTCGGCACTCTCCCAGGGCGAGCAACGGCCCGCTTTTGATCTACCGCGAGGCCCGCTGAGAGCGCAGCGAGATGATTTCCTCTGCCCCGATGTCCGCTGCGTGCGCAGAGCCGGGCGCTGAAAGCTGACAGCGATGACGACCGATGAGACTGCCCCCAGCACAAACGCTGCCTCAGAGCGGCGCTTCTGGCTCTCTGGCCCCCAGCTTATCGTCATCCTGGTCCTGCTGGTGGGGCTGTTTCTTACCGCAGATTTTGACCGGCGGCTGGCGCTGAACCGGCGCATTGTCGCAGATGAGGAGGCCCTGCGCCAGGAGGTGGCCACAGCACAGGCATATCAGGCTGAACTGTTGGCGCAGATTGAGGCCGTGCAGAGCGATGCCTATGTGGAGCGCTGGGCGCGCTATGAAGCCAAAATGGTGAAGCCGGGCGAGGTGCTGGTCGTGCCGCTGGCTTTGCCCCCGATGCCGGAGGCGGTGGCTACGCCGCCGCCTACGCCCACCCCGGCGCCCTGGGAGGCCTGGTGGGAGCTGTTCTTCGGCGAGCGCCGCTAAGCCATGCGATTGAAATCGCGCCTGGGTAGGGGCGCCATAAATAGCGCCCTGCGGCTGGGCGTCGGCCCGCGCCGACGTGGCTGCGGCGGCTATCGTCCGCGTTCAGCGATGGTTGTTCCCTTTGACAGAAGGGGTAGATGCTGCTATAATCTCCCCTTGCAAGGGGAGAGCGAGGTAGCCGGCTGGTGTCCGAAAAAAAACCGGCGTGTGGCTCTTGACAAGCCCCTAAAGGCATGGTATAATCTGGAGTGCTTTAGGGAATTGGGATCTCGCCCGCAGCGCGGGAAGATCTGACAACTCTACACAGAGGAGATGGGGTATAGGGGACAGAGTTGGTGCTGATGTGACCAGGTAATCGGGTTGATGAATCTGCCACTCTGTCCGCGCCAATGCCCCGCATTGGCGCGTATTGTCTCCTCGGATGAGCCTGGCACCTTAACAACTGAGAGAAGGAGCGAAGGACGGGTTTCCGTCGTGCTTGAACCACTCTACGGAGTGGAGAAAGTCACTTACGGAGAGTTTGATCCTGGCTCAGGGTGAACGCTGGCGGCGTGCCTAACACATGCAAGTCGTACGAGGAGGCTGGGGCTTGCCCCGGTCTCCTAGTGGCGTCCGGGTGCGTAACACGTAGGTGACCTGCCCCTGGATGGGGGATAACGTGCCGAAAGGCGCGCTAATACCGCATACGCTCTCGGGGTCATAGCTGAGAGGAAAGCCCGCAAGGGCGTCCAGGGAGGGGCCTGCGGCCCATCAGCTTGTTGGTAGGGTAATGGCCTACCAAGGCGAAGACGGGTAGGGGGCCTGAGAGGGTGGTCCCCCACACTGGCACTGACACACGGGCCAGACTCCTACGGGAGGCAGCAGTGAGGAATATTGGGCAATGGGCGCAAGCCTGACCCAGCAACGCCGCGTGGAGGATGAAGGCCTTCGGGTTGTAAACTCCTTTTCTGCCGGAGGAGCAAGGACCGTACGGCAGGAATAAGTCTCGGCTAACTACGTGCCAGCAGCCGCGGTAAAACGTAGGAGGCAAGCGTTACCCGGATTTACTGGGCGTAAAGCGTGTGCAGGCGGCTCGACAGGTCGGGCGTGAAAGCCCCAGGCTCAACTTGGGGAGGCCGTCCGAAACCGTCGGGCTTGAGCACCGGAGAGGGACGTGGAATTCCCGGTGGAGCGGTGAAATGCGTAGAGATCGGGAGGAACACCAGTGGCGCAGGCGGCGTCCTGGCCGGTTGCTGACGCTCAGACACGAAAGCTTGGGGAGCGAACGGGATTAGAAACCCCGGTAGTCCAAGCCGTAAACGATGGACACTAGGTGTGGGAGGTCTGAACCCCTTCCGTGCCGAAGCTAACGCGTTAAGTGTCCCGCCTGGGAACTACGGCCGCAAGGTTAAAACTCAAAGGAATTGACGGGGGCCCGCACAAGCAGCGGAGCGTGTGGTTTAATTCGATGCAACACGAAGAACCTTACCAGGGCTTGACATGCGCGTGGTAGGGAAGGGAAACCGGACCGACCCGCAAGGGAGCGCGCACAGGTGCTGCATGGCTGTCGTCAGCTCGTGCCGTGAGGTGTTAGGTTAAGTCCTGTAACGAGCGCAACCCCTGCCCCTAGTTACATGTGTCTAGGGGGACCGCCTGGGCAACTGGGAGGAAGGTGGGGATGACGTCAAGTCAGCATGGCCTGGATGTCCTGGGCGACACACACGCTACAATGGCCGGTACAATGGGCAGCCAACCCGCGAGGGGGAGCCAATCCCATCAAAGCCGGTCTCAGTTCGGATTGGGGGCTGCAACCCGCCCCCATGAAGGCGGAGTTGCTAGTAACCGCGCATCAGCCATGGTGCGGTGAATACGTTCCCGGGCCTTGTACACACCGCCCGTCACGTCATGGGAGCTGGCAACACCTGAAGCCGGTGGGCCAACCGCAAGGAGGCAGCCGTCGAGGGTGGGGCCGGTGACTGGGACGAAGTCGTAACAAGGTAGCTGTAGCGGAAGCTGCGGCTGGATCACCTCCTTTCTAGGGAGCCATGAATCCCCCCTGTGGGGTGGGGTTCTACTCCCAGGTTCAGCGTCGTCACTGTGTGACGATGTCTTTCGCCCTTCGCTCCTTCTCTCAGCGGTTAAGGTGTCATGCGGTTTGGGCCTTTAGCTCAGACGGTTAGAGCGTCCCTCTGATAAGGGGAAGGTCTCTGGTTCAAGTCCAGAAAGGCCCACACGGAGCCGAGGGGATGTAGCTCAGTTGGGAGAGCGCCGCCTTTGCACGGCGGAAGTCAGGGGTTCGAGTCCCCTCATCTCCACACTGAGATGGTGAAGCGGACATTCTTGACAGATTCACATCTCAGGTGTATAATGGCTCTGGTTTGAGGTGGAGAGAAAACGCGCTTGACAGGTCAGCTTACAACCTAATTGCATATCGTTTTCTCTGACATACGAACAGCGTCGTACCTGACGACCTGGCGTATGCCAGGTCGTTTTGTCGCCTGTCCGAGGAGGACAGGGGACAGCCTGGCACCTTAACAACTGAACAGAACGCATCGGCATCTTCACGTGAAGAAGCTACTACGGGCACACGGTGGATGCCTTGGCGTCAAGCGCCGATGAAGGGCGTGGTACACTGCGATAAGCCTCGGGGAGCCGTGTGCAGGCTGTGATCCGGGGATACCCGAATGGGGAAACCCGCTCCGGTGAATGCCGGAGCACCGCTTCGGCGGGGGGCACCGCGCGAACTGAAACATCTCAGTAGCGCGAGGAAAAGAGAGCATTCCCCTAGTAGTGGCGAGCGAACGGGGAACAGCCCAAACTCCAGTGACTGAGTGGCCTGCCGGCCTATGTCACTGGGGGGTAGTCAGACACGACCGAGGAGCGGCAGCGTCCTCAAGGAGTGCCCAAGAGGAAATCTAGCTGAACGGTCTGGAAAGTCCGGCCAGAGAAGGTGAAAGCCCTGTAGGCGAAAGGTTTCCTCCTCCTGTCGTGATCTGGAGTACCGCGGGGCACGCTAATCCTGCGGGAAGCAGGGAGGCCCACCTCCCAAGGCTAAATACGCTTGACGACCGATAGTGGACAAGTACCGTGAGGGAAAGGTGAAAAGAACCCCAGTGCGGGGAGTGAAATAGAACCTGAAACCGTGTGCTCACAAACAGTCCAAGGGCTATGCCAGGTTGCCATCCCTCATGTTGCTCTGGGCGAGGCCTCCCGCTGCCTTCGGGCGGCAGGAGCGCTGGCCTGGGGTTAGAGGGATCCCCTGGAAGGCCTGAGGGCGTGCCTCTTGGAGAATGAGCCGGCGAGTTACTCTCTGTGGCGTGGTTAAGGGAGTCACACCCGGAGCCGTAGCGAAAGCGAGTCTGAATAGGGCGCTGGTCGCAGGGAGTAGACACGAAACCTGGTGAGCTACCCATGGCCAGGGTGAAGCGCGATTAACCTCGCGTGGAGGCCCGAACCCACTAGTGTTGCAAAACTAGGGGATGAGCTGTGGGTAGGGGTGATATGCCAACCGAACCAGGAGATAGCTTGTTCTCCCCGAAATCGCTTTAGGGCGAGCGTCGCGTATCTGTCATGGAGGTAGAGCACTGGATTGGCTAGGGGGCGAATAGCTTACCAAACCATCTCAAACTCCGAATGCCATGACAGGCAGCGCGGCAGTCGGACGGTGGGAGATGAGTTTCATCGTCGAGAGGGAAACAGCCCGGACCGTCAGCTAAGGTCCTCAAGTTCCCGCTCAGTGGGAAACGTGGTGGGACTACTTAGACAGCCAGGAGGTTGGCTTAGAAGCAGCCATCCTTTAAAGAGTGCGTAATAGCTCACTGGTCAAGTGGTCCTGCGCGGAAAATGTAACGGGGCTAAGCGGGACACCGAAGCTACGGGTGTCAGGCGCGGTGACGCGCCTGGCGCGGTAGGGGAGCATTGCCTGGTCATTGAAGCCGTACCGAAAGGAGCGGTGGAGGCCAGGGAAGAGAGAATGCCGGCATGAGTAGCGCCAAACCCGTGAGAACCGGGTTCGCCGAATGCCTCAGGTTTCCGACGGAAGGTCAATCCGCGTCGGGTGAGTCGGGCCTAAGCCGAGGCCGACAGGCGTAGGTGATGGACAACTGGTCAACATTCCAGTACCGCGTCGAACCGCTATGAGCGAGGCGGGGACGCCGCTGCAGAGGCCAGCCTGCGATTGGTCGTGCAGGTGCTAACCGCCGACCTCGTTGAGGCTCCCAGGGAAGTCCGGGAGCGGAGAGGGGAGCGGGATGGCGGGCCTTGAGCCAGAAGTGGCCCGAGCCGCGGCCAAGAAAAGCCGCTAGCCAGGTTCACGCGCCCGTACCGCAATCCGACACCGGTAGGCGAGTAGAGTATACTCAGGCGAACGGGAGAACCCTCGTTAAGGAATTCGGCAAATTGTCCCCGTAACTTCGGGAGAAGGGGAGCCTCCTGGGGTGCGTCTTCGGACAAGCTCTGGGGGGCCGCAGAGAAGAGGCTCTACCGACTGGTTAACAAAACCACAGGTCTCTGCCAACTCGTAAGAGGAGGTATAGGGGCTGACGCCTGCCCAGTGCCGGAAGGTTAAGGGGAGGGCTGAGGCGCAAGCGTAGGCCTGAACTGAAGCCCCGGTGAACGGCGGCCGTAACTATAACGGTAGGACCGGGCCAGAGTCACCCGGAAGGGCCGTTGTAAAATCCGGCTATATGCTGGAACAGCTCGTGAATCCCCCGCTACCGAGGAGGTGACAACGCGATGGGTGGAGCCAATCAGCAGGAAAGACTCTCGCGCACCCAAGAGGCGAGATGGTTCCTGGCAGGGTTCATTGAAGGGGAAGGGACGCTCACGGTGAGTATCAAAGAGCATCCTGGTGCCCGCTTTGGCTACTATGTGGATCCAGAATTCTTTCTGTATCAACACGTCAGTGGCCGCCAGCTTCTCGAGCTGGCACGGGCGATCTTCCAAACAGGAAGAATCTTCCCCAAACCAGGAAATTCCAATGTGCTGGTCTATGCCATCACAGACCGTAGAAGCCTGCGTGAAAAGGTTATCCCCTTCTTTGAACGGTATGTGCTACCGTTCAGCGCTAAGCGGGAGACCTTTGACAGGTTTCGGGAGATCCTGGACATGATGGCCCGCAAGGAACATCTTAGTCCACAGGGGTTAGTGAGCATAGTCGAGAAGGCTTATGCCATGAACCCACAGGGCAAAGGGCGTCGGCGAGTGCGTCCATTGACAGAAGTGCGTGAGAGAATCCTCAGAGACCATACGCCGGATATCCCGGAAACGGGATAAAGAGATGGTCCAGTCCTCATGGCGACATGAGAGCGACTGCCTAAGGTAGCGAAATTCCTAGTCGGGTAAGTTCCGACCCGCACGAATGGCGTAACGAGTAGAGCACTGTCTCAACGAGGGACCCGGTGAAATTGAAATCGTGGTGAAGATGCCATGTACCCGCAGCAGGACAAAAAGACCCCGTGGAGCTTTACTGCAGCTTGGCATTGCGTCTGGGCTTGGTCTGCGTAGGATAGGTGGGAGGCTGTGAAGCTGGGGCTTCGGCCTCGGTGGAGCCAACGGTGAAATACCACCCTGACGGAGTCTAGGCCCTAACTGGTGGCGGCACACCCGCGCCAGGACCGTGCCAGGTGGGCAGTTTGACTGGGGTGGTCGCCTCCTAAAAGGTAACGGAGGCGCCCAAAGGTTCCCTCAGGCGGAATGGAAACCCGCCGTTGAGTGTAAAGGCATAAGGGAGCTTGACTGCAAGACCTACAAGTCGAGCAGGGACGAAAGTCGGGCTTAGTGATCCCACGGTACCGTGTGGAAGGGCCGTGGCTTACCGGACAAAAGCTACCCCGGGGATAACAGGCTGGTGAGGCCCAAGAGTTCACATCGACGGCCTCGCTCGGCACCTCGATGTCGGCTCGTCGCATCCTGGGGCTGGATAAGGTCCCAAGGGTTGGGCTGTTCGCCCATTAAAGCGGCACGTGAGCTGGGTTCAGACCGTCAACCTTGGCGGCGCTGGGGAGCAATCCCCAGTGGATCACCGACTCATAACGGGGAAGCCCTGCGTAAAGGGTAATCCCGTGGGAAGGCCAGGGGATGGATGAGACAACGCGTGCTTATATCGCGGGTTTTCTTGACGGCGATGGCAGCATCATCCTCCAGCTCAAACCGCGGCGAGACTATGTGTTCGGCTATCAGATCAAGGCAACCGTGTCGTTCTATCAAAAACGGCACAATCGCCATGTTCTGGAGTGGCTGAACCAGCAGATTGGTTTGGGAACCATACGGGATCGACCAGATGGCATCAGTGAATATGATGTTGAAGGTCTTGCCCCGGCCCGAACTGTTCTGGAAATAGTCAGACCGTATGTGGTGCTTAAGGCGCCGCAGGTTGAGCAGGCATTAAGCCTGGTGCAGGAGATGCTCTCAACGCAAGAGGCCACGCCGGAAGAATTTCTGCGATGGGCTGAAGTTGTCGAAGCCTTTCAGGCCCTAAACTACTCCAAGAATCGCAGGCATATCGCTGCAGATGTGCGGCGGTATCTGGAGAGCAAGGGCTACCTTGGCCCCCGTAACGACTGAAGGCCTATGGCCTGAGGCGGTGGGTGATGCTCGCGAGAGCCAAACCAGACCACCGCAAAACGTCGGCTCCCCGAAAGGGGATGATGGGATAGTCTACTCCCCAAGGTAACTTGGGGGAAAGTGCGTGAGACAGGTCGGTCTCTATCCGCTGCGGGCGTAGGGAACGTGAGGGGGGCTGCCCCTAGTACGAGAGGACCGGGGTGGAGCGACCTCTGGTGTGCCAGTTGTCGTGCCAACGGCATCGCTGGGTAGCCACGTCGCGTCGGGATAACCGCTGAATGCATCTAAGTGGGAAGCCCACCCCAAGATGACGTTCCCCACCTCCTATGTGAGGGTAAGGCCACTCGGAGACGACGAGTTTAATAGGCGGCAGGTGTAAGCACGGTAACGTGTTGAGCCTAGCCGTACTAATGGCCGAGGGCTTCTTCACACTTCGGATGTCGGGCGTTCTGTTCAGTTCTTAAGGTGCCAGGTTAAGGCACAGGTCCTTAGATTATATAGGTCGCTTGGTGGTTGGAGCGGCGGGGGTACACCCGGTCCCATCCCGAACCCGGAAGTTAAGCCCGCCAGCGCCGATGGTACTTGACGGGGAACCGTCTGGGAGAGTAGGTCACCGCCAAGCGACCTTTTTATCTTCTCCCCTCTGTCCCTTCTCCTCTACTCATGCCGAATATCCAATGCTATAATCAATACATCGTATCACGGAGGATGGCATGTCTCAGAGTGGGCTGATCAAAGCGGTATATCGTGCAGGCAGGCTTGAACTCCTGGAACCCGTAGACCTGCCGGAAGGCTCAGAGGTTTGGGTTGAATTGCGGGGGATAAATGCATTTCCCAAGTCGCGGCTCACATTCCCTACCCGATCCCAGAGGTCAGAAACGCTCTCGCAGCTTGTGGGCGTGATTCACCTGGGTGGGGATGCACTTGCAGACAGCGAGGCACTTTACAATGCAGATCGGGATTGATACCTCGGTCATTGTGGCCCTGCTGGATGAGGCGGATCTCTGGCATGCGGCGGCGGTCAGGCTGCACGATACGCTCATTGGAGCGCAGATCATGCCTGTGTATTTTGACTGTGTATTGGCCGAAGCGGTCAGCACCATCGCCAGGCGGGCACACGAGAAGCGCCGACAGGCTGAGGTGGGTCACTTTGTGGACCGCCTTTCATCGGCCTTTCCGGCTGACATGCTCACCTGGATCTTGCCCGATGTGCCTGCACTCTACGAGCAGGTGATGGGATTGATCCGCTCATCAAGTGGGGCGTTGAATTTCAACGACAGTCTATTGGCCCTTAGTTGCCGAGAACGAGGCATTCGTATGTTCGCCAGCTTTGACTCCGATTTTGATAGCATTCCCTGGCTTGTCCGAGTTGCGACACCGGAAGATATAACGCATTTGCTTCCCGGTGGAAGTTAAGCCCACCGTAGGTCACCGCCAAGCGACCTCTTCTTCTTGCCCCCTTGCTGAGCAAAACGGCCTCTAGCCAGACCCCTTTCACCTGTGGTAAAATATAGCTGTGGAGAGGGACGGAAACGTCCTGGAAGGGCGTGGCAATGGAAAAGACGGTTCAAACACTGGAAGAACTGTTGGACTCGCTCACTGTGGAGGGCGAGCTTTACGAGAAGCTGCCCAATGGCGCGGTGCGCTGTTTTGCCTGTGGCCACCGCTGTGTGATCAAGGAGGGGCGGCGCGGCATCTGCAAGGTGCGCTATAACCAGGGCGGCGTCTTGCGCGTCCCCTATGGCTACGTCGCCGCGCTCCAATGCGACCCGACCGAGAAGAAGCCTTTCTTCCACATCTTGCCGGGGTCGGATACCCTCACCTTCGGCATGTTGGGCTGCGACTTTCACTGCGGTTACTGCCAGAACTGGCTGACCTCGCAGGCGTTGCGCGATAAGAGCGCCGGGGTGGAGCCGCTGCGGGTGACACCAGAGCAGTTGGTGGCGTTGGCCAAGCGCTACGGCGCCAAGCTGGTGGGCAGTTCCTACAATGAGCCGTTGATCACCTCTGAGTGGGCGGTGGCCGTGTTCAAGGAGGCCCAGAAGGCCGGGCTGCGCTGCGTGTACATCTCCAATGGCAACCTGACGAAAGAGGTGCTGGAGTACCTGCGGCCTTACCTGGTTGGCTACAAGATCGATCTCAAGAGTATGCGCGATAAGAACTATCGCCAACTCGGCGGCGTGCTCCAGAACACGCTGGACGGCATCAAGCTGGTGTATGAGTCCGGGCTGTGGTTGGAGGTGGTCACACTCGTTGTCCCCGGCTGGAACGACTCAAATGAGGAGCTGTGGGAGGCCGCCAGCTATCTGGCGTCCATCTCGCCGGACATCCCCTGGCATGTCACGGCCTTCCACAAGGACTACAAGATGACCGACCCGGATAACACGGATGCGAAGACGCTGTTGCGGGCAGCGGAAATCGGCCAGGAGGCAGGGCTGCACTACGTCTATGCCGGCAATCTGCCGGGAATGGTGGGGAATTACGAGAACACCTATTGTCCCCAGTGTGGGGAATTGCTGATCGCCCGCTACGGCTATCGGATTCTGGTGGACAAGCTCTCAGGCGTGGGCCACTGCCCTAAGTGCCACACCGCCATTCCAGGGATCTGGTCATGACGCGCCGCAAACGCTTGGGGAACGGATTCCGCGCGAGCACAGCGCCGCCCGATGCACTGGTTATCAACAATTTCCCCGGCCAATACCCCACCGAAGACTGGATGGTCTTCTACTGGACGGTGGATGCGCGGGGCCGCCTGGCCGACCGCAGCGTGACGCTGCAATTCCCACGCGGCTACGCGGACGCCTGTCCAGAGGTCTCGCTGGGTGAGCCGGGGTGTATCTACCGTGTGCGACGTTGGGGCCTGGCCTGCTACCCGTCCATCCTGTCGCAGATTGATTTTGACCCTTTGCCGTTGGTGACGGGCGATAAGGAGCGCTTCCCCGGCGGCGAGGACCAGGAATTGCTTCATATCTATCTGCACGTCACCCATTTTGATCTGCCCGGCTATTTCGTCATCGCCGACCAGGTCTATCCGCTTCTGCTGTTTGACCCCAGTGGCACGCTCAAAGGGTCGTGGCAGTGGGGGCCAACCTATTTGGGCGCACTGGCCTGGCAGGTCTCCGGTGGCAAGCTGGACGTGGACTTTGAATTGATGCGCACCGAGGCCCCCTGGCTGTACCAGCGGGTCGCCGGTGATCTGTTGCGGGCGCTACGAGAGGGAAAGGGATCGGGGGAAGATGACCAGTCAACCTGACCGGGGCTGGGTGAAGATGCTGCTCAGTTACGACATCCTGGCGGATACGGAGCAGGAATATTATCAGTATGTCCTGGGGGAGTTCCTGCCGCGCGTCCAGACGCTCGGCCTGGAGCCGATTGAGGCCTGGCACACCGCCTATGGGGACTACCCTATCCGCATGATCGCCCTGGTGGCTGAAAGCCCGGAGATCATGAAAGCGGCCCTCTTAAGTCCGGAGTGGAAGGCGCTGGAGTGGAAACTGAGGAAGTACATCGTCCACTACCAGCGCCGTATTGTCCCTTACCGCGAGGGGTTTCAGTTTTGACAGGAGTCGTCCGGCATCGGCGGCCTTGAATTCACCCTGGCCTCTAAGTCGCCTCCTCACGTAGCCTCTAAGGGAGTTCTGAATCGTCCTGATGTTTCGCCTGGCGCTACTTCGTGCCCTGCACCGCCACGGCTGTCCGGCGTCCCATCTGCCACCACAGCGCCAGCCCTAGCGGAATGAGTGCAACCACCGCGCCCACCAGCCCCATCGTGCCGTAGCCAACTGAGGCGAACACGACCCCGCTCCCCAGGCTGCCCGCCGCCGACACCAGAGCGATCAGCAGGTCGTTGAAGCCTTGCGTCCTGGCGCGCTCGGCAGGTGAGAGCTGATCGGCCAGGAGCGATGAGCCGCCCACATAGCAGAAGTTCCACCCCAGCCCGAGCAGGAAGAGCGCGGCGGCAACAGGCAAGACCTCTGGCGAGAGGGGCGCTGTCAGGGAGGCCAGGATGAGCGTTGCCGCCCCAAGCAGGATGACTGGGACGCGACCCCAGCGGTCGGCCAGCCGCCCGGAGAAGAGCGAAAAGGCGAACATGCCGAAGGTGTGCGATGAGATGACCAGAGAGATCGCGCTGAGCGGATGTTGATGGTCTTTCATGTGGAGCGAAGTGATCACCATGAGCATGACCATCGTGAGCTGCCCAAGGGACATGGCCGCCACCGCCACGGTCGTCGCCGGTTGCCGCAGGATCGCCGGGATGGAGCGCGTCGGTCCAGCGTGGGTGGCTTCGGGGTGCAGCCGGGCGAGTTCGCGCCCAACGTCGCGCGGGTCAGGTCGCAGGCGGAGAAAGACGACCAGGGCGGCGAGGGCGAATAAGACCAGGCTCGCCCCATAAGGCCCGGCCAGCTCATCCAGGCCCAACGATTGTGCCCATTGGCCGGCCGGGCCGACCAGGAGCGGCCCGAAGACCGCGCCGACCGTCCCGGCGAGGACGACATTGGAAATAGCACGGCCACGCTCAGTGGGGAGATGGACCTCGGCTGCGGCGAAGCGGCTGAGTTGTGTGGCGGCATTGGCGGCGCCCATCAATGTCATTCCGGCCAGGAACAGGGCGAAGGATCGTGCGATCAAAGCGCCGCCAGCTATAGCCGCGCCGGCGACGCCAACAGCCAGGCCCAGCGCCAGCCCGCCGCGCCGCCCCAGCCGCTCCATGCCATAGCCCCAGGCCCACGAGGCCAAAGCCTGGCCCAGAAGATAGATGCCGGTGGGGACGCCGGCCCAGGCTGGCTGTCCGCTCAAGGCTGCGCCGACGATGGCATTGACCGTGGCGGTGAGGATGAATCCGGCGGAGGCGAGCGCCTGCGCGATGAAGAGGGTCAGCGTAGTCCTACGCGCGATGTAAGGAAAGTCCATGATGGCCTCGCTGGCTGGAACATGCGCTGACAGTATAGCGCATCTCCCATCAGCAGCCAAGACGCCAGCCCAGCGCACAGGCGGTGTTCGCGGCGGCAACTATTTCCGCGCCCGGATCGTGACGCCCAGCGTGCCGAACTCGGCAGCGTCGGAGTGCTGCGGCGCGCCGCTGAACACATCTTCCCCCCAGCGCACCTCCACATCGGTGAAGCCGGCATCCTTGACCTTCTGCTCCAGCGCAGCCTTGAGCAGCCCGCCAGCGATACACCCCGTCCACAGGCTGACGTCGCTCCTGGCATCGTCCGGCACCGGCTTTTGCAGCGCGATGTCGGCGATCTGCAGGCGTCCACCGGGCTTGAGGACACGATACATCTCGCGCAGCGCCGCGTCCTTGTCTGGGACGAGATTGAGCACGCCGTTGGAGATGACCACGTCGGCCCAGGCATCGGGCACGGGCAGCGCCTCAAGATAGCCCTGGCGGAACTCAACGTTGGCCAGCCCGGCCTCCTGGGCATTGCGCCGGGCCTTGGCGAGCATCTCCGGCGTCATGTCCACGCCGATCACGCGGCCGGTTGGCCCGACCATACGCGCGGCGATCAGGCTGTCCGCCCCGGCCCCGCTCCCGGCGTCCACGACGGTCTCGCCGGGCCTGAGTTCGCCCAGGCTGAAGGGGTTACCTGTCCCGGCCATGGATTCCACTGCGCCCTGGGGCAGCGCTTCTATCCACTCGTCCGCGTAGCCGAGCATCTGCGCCAGTTTCCTGCCGGTGTGGAAGTGAAACCCGCGCTCCGGGTCCTCCGCCACCGCCGCATATTCCTGGCGGATGGAGGCGCGCAGTTCGTCAAGATTCAGACTGAGCCCTTCAATGAAGGTGTCGCTCATGTGCTTATCCTCCTTATCAGTTGATATGACGTGAGGGCCAACGCCAGGCCCCAGCCCACAAGCGCCACGCCGAGGGGAGCGCTAATCCGCCGTCCCCACGGCAGGTTTTTCTCGGCGGCCATCACCATCCCTAACGCCAGCATCCAGCCCAGATTGCCGATGCCGACGGCGAACATTAAGAGCATAAGCGACCAGCAGCAGCCCAGGCAGAACAGCCCATGATGCAGCCCCAGCCGCAAGGCTTGCGCCTGCTCGGCGTGGCCATGCCAATGCCCGGCGATGAAGCTCAGCGGAGAGCGGCATTGATCGAGACAGTGGTACTTCAGCGGCGTAAATTGATACAGGCCAGCGAGTATCAGCGTCGCCGCCCCGATGACCCAGGCGTGCCCCTCCAGCCACGCGCTTTGTTCAACGGCCTGGTGCAACACCCAGTCGCCGAAATAGACCGAGATGCCGAACAGCGTCCAGACGCCGATATAGCCGGCGAGGAGCAGCGCTGTCAGCCAGAGATGGTTCGGCTTATGCCGGGTCAACCGGTGAAACAACGCGATGAGGGGCAGGCTTGTCGGCAACATCATTGCGACGATCATCACGATCCAGCCCCCGACAAAGACGAGTATGAGCAGGCCGCCGCCTCTCACCTCCTCCAACGAATGATGGCTGAGGAAGCGGGCATAGGGGGATTGGCCCCAGACCCATAGCGCCAGCCAGGCCAGCGCGACCAGCGCCAGCATCACAAAGAGGAACAGCTTACGGTCGTTGACTCGTATCCACATCATCCCAGCTCCTCGCGGGTGACCGATCTGCGCAAGTGAGCAGCAGATCGGTCACCTGCAGGAATGACAGCGCCAGATACCCTCGGTTACGCATCAGGCGACGAAGCGGAAGTCTCCCTGGACCGCGTTATGGTTCTGGAGATCGATCTCGAACCCATAGTTTGGGGCCTGTGCCCGGTAGACAGGCGCCTTGGCCAGAAAGGCGGGCGAGCCGGGGATCGTTGAGAACACGCTATCGCGCAGCGTCGTGGCGCCGGTCGCTCCCTGGAGCGGCACGAGTTCGGCCTCCACGACCGAACCGATCTTCACCGTCCCCTTGCCCCCTTCAATGCGGAAGTCAATCGGCGCGCGCTCCAGGCCGATGACTTCGCCGACCAACTGGATCAGGTCGGCGACCGGGCCGCCTAGTTTCCCGGTCCATACGTTCAGCAGGGCTTCCTGCTGCTGCGGCGTGGCCTTGTCGTCCAGATAGACCACGGTGCGCCAGGTGCCCTTCCTGAGCACGTTGCCGGGGATGTGGTTCAAGGTCGCCACAGTTAGCCCTGAGACATCCACGCCATTGATGCTGCCCCGGTCAATGTGCCAGGCGATCAGCCCATCGCACTTGCCGCCATCCGGGTCCTCGCCGACCCAGCAGGGACAGATGACGTTGCACGTGCACACTTCGAGCAAGCGCCCTTGTAGTTCGTATCCCATCGTGAACCTCCTTTGCGTTATTCTGAGGGTAGCACCCCTATCTCCCAATATAGCCTCTCTTGGTGAACTCGCGTGTCTTATCATTCGCGGTTGTTACAATATTCAGTGATTTTAGGCCAGAAAAGGAATAAATTTCTTACCTGGGGCTTACGTCTCGCTTGACTTGCAGTGGGAAAACCGTGGGGATAATCGTCAGGCGGGCAGCACAATCGGCGCACTGAGCGCAGCGCCCGCACCCAGCCGCTCCAGCACCTGGCGAGCTTCGCCCTCTGCGGCCTGGGCCTGCTCGGCGTCGCCCGGCGCGCGCCGCGCCAGGTGGATCGCGGCGATAGCCGCCAGGCAGCGGGCGGCCTCGTATTCATTGCCGGAGGGCGTAGTCGCCTCGCGCCGCCGCCAGCTCACCCCGCGCCTGGCGGGCCATTGCCACCCAGGTACGGCTGCCATATCGTTCCGCCGCCGTATCCAACTGGCGACAGAATGCTTCGGCGGCGTCTAAATCGCGGTGGGCCACGCAGGCGCTCACCGCCGCCGGCAACAAGAGCGCATGGCAGGTTGAGCAGTTGCCGTGCCGTTTGCCCATGGCCATGCCGAGGGCGAGCGCGCGGTCGGCGGCTTCAATATCGCCCGCCAAGAGCCGGTTGCGCGTCATCGCGGCATACAGCCGCGCCAGGCAATGCGCTCGCATCGTTGCACGCTCGGCGGCGATGATGCCCTCCTGGAACGAGGCTATCGCCTCATCAAGCCGGCCCTGTGCCGTCTGGAGAACGCCCAACCGCTGCCAGGCCAGCGCCTCGCCGGAGGCCGCACCCAGCTCACGGTACAGCAAAGGAGGCATCCGGCCAGAGGAAATCAATCGCCTGGTCCCGCAGCAGGCGGCGCTCCAGCGCAAGGCGCTGTAAGAGCGCTGCCGCTTTGCGCCGCGGCCAATCTGCAGCATGCAGCGTGCGCTCACCCCGCCTTACCTCAAAGCGACCCAGGAGGGCGATGCGGATGGGAGCTATGGTCGTGACGCCACCCCCTCCGTATAGAACGAACCCAGAGTGCGCGTGGCTGTGCGCTGGTTAAGCCGAATTAAGCCTATTATACTCAATTTTGTCTGCTTTAGCTACTGCCTTATTGGGCAATTTTAACCCTGTGAGGATAATAAGCAGATTTAGGAAAGCAGAGATTAGGAGATGAATTTCAATTCCAGTAATGCCGATCTATGCCAACGCGCAAAACCGGCGGCGCGTTGGCGCCGCCGGAAAACCGACAAGGACGCGCGATAAGGCTTATAGCACGTCCTTGGTGAGCGTTTCCAGGAACTCCTGGTTGCTCCGGGTGCGGCTCATGCGCTCCAGAAGCGCCTCGGTCGCGGTGGTAATATCGTAGCCGGCGCCGTTCGGCGGCGGGGCCATGAGCTGGCTCAACATACGCCGCAGCGTCCACACCTTTGACAGTGTCTGCGGGTCCAACAGCAACTCCTCACGCCGTGTGCTGGACCGCTCAATGTCAATCGCCGGGAAGATGCGTCGCTCCTGCAACTTGCGGCTCAGCACCAACTCCATATTGCCCGTGCCTTTGAACTCCTCATAGATGACGTCGTCCATGCGGCTGCCGGTATCTACCAGGCAGGTGGCGATGATCGTCAGGCTGCCGCCCTCTTCAATGTTCCGGGCCGCGCCAAAGAAGTGCTTGGGGGGATACAACGCAGCGGGGTCCAGGCCGCCGGAGAGCGTGCGCCCGCTTGGCGGAACCGTCAGGTTATAGGCGCGCGCCAGGCGTGTGATAGAGTCCAGCAGGATGACGACGTGCCGCCCGCTTTCCACCAGGCGCTTGGCCCGCGCCAGCGCCATCTCGGCCACGCGCACATGGCTCTGCACCGGCTCGTCAAAGGTCGCCGCGATCACCTCGGCTTCCACCGAGCGATCCATGTCGGTGACCTCCTCCGGTCGCTCGCCGACGAGCAGAACCATCAGGTGCACTTCCGGGTAATTCGTGGAGATACCGTTGGCGATCTGCTTGAGCACGGTCGTCTTACCGGCCTTGGGCGGCGAGACGATCAGGCCGCGCTGGCCGAAGCCGATAGGGGTGATCAGATTGAGCAGGCGCTGGGTCAGGTTGTGCGACGAGGTCTCCAGGTTGATGCGCTGATTGGGGAAGATCGGCGTCAGCTTCTCAAAGTCGGGCCGCCGCTTGGCGACCTCCGGGTCCATTCCGTTGACCGCTTCAACGCGCAGCAGGCCATAGTACTTCTCTGTCTCCTTGGGTGGCCGCACCTGACCGACGACCATATCGCCAGTGCGCAGGCCGAAGCGCCGGATCTGCGATTGCGATACGTAGATGTCGTCTGGGCCGGGCAGGAAGTGATCCGAGCGCAGGAAGCCAATGCCGTCCTCAACGATCTCCAGCACCCCACCGCGGAAATCGTAGCCCTGGGCCTCGGCCTGGGCCCGCAGCAAGCGCAGGATCAGGTCTTGCTTTTTCAACCGGCTATAGCCGGAGATACCCCGGGACTTAGCCAGTTCGCGCAATTGGTCCAGCGTCTTGCTTTCCAGTTCGGCGATGTCCAGGGGGCGCTCGCGCACCGCCAGGATCGCGCCCGCGGTGGTCTCCACGTTGTTCACATGATTGGCCTGATTGGCCCGGCTTTCAGCCTGCGGGGCAGAGGGTGTAGGCAGGCTCTCTGCCGTCTCGGCTGTCGTCGCGGGCTGGTCTACAGCATCAGATTCAAAGGAAGCCATAGATACACCCTATACCTTGTTATAGTTATAGACAGAATTCCAGAACCGTAGAGCACGAGCACCTGTGTTCACAACCGCTGTTATGAGGTTCTCATCCTTGCTTTTGGGGCAGGTGACCGGTGTGGAGCCGCAGGCGGAGGCAACGAGGCTCTCTGCCAGACAGAACGCTCCACAACCTGAGCGGGCTCGTTCAACGCCCATTATATCATTTTTCCACCCGCTGGTCAAATGCGATCTGGCTGAACTGCATCAGTTTGTCCCAGCGATGCTGGGCCTGAATGCGCCGCACGGTGCCCGATTTGGAGCGCATGACCAGCGAACTGGTCGTCGCCCCCCAGCCGTAATAGCGGACCCCATCCAGCAACTCGCCGTCGGTGATGCCTGTAGCCGCGAAGAAGATGTTCTCGCCTCGCACCAGGTCATCGGTGGTCAGGACCCGCTCCAGGTCATAGCCCATGTCCCGGGCCAGGCGGGCTTCCTCCTCATTGCGCGGCCAGAGCTTGCCCTGGATCTCGCCACCGACGCACTTCAAGGCACAGGCTGCGATCACGCCCTCCGGCGTGCCGCCGATGCCCATGAGCACATCCACGCCGGTCTCCGGCAAAGCCGTCATCAGCGCGCCTGCGACGTCGCCGTCCGTGATCAGCCGGATGCGCGCGCCGGCCTGGCGCACGGCCTGGATCAGGTCTTTATGGCGGTCGCGCTCCAGGACGACGACGAGCAGGTCATCCACGTCCTTGCCCTTGGCGCGGGCGATGCGGCGCAGGTTCTCGGCGGGCGGTGCCTCAATGTCTATCTGTCCACGCGCTTCAGGTCCGACGGCGATCTTATCCATGTACACAATCGGGCCGGGGTTATACATTGTGCCGCGTTCCGCCAGGGCCACCACCGAGAGCGAGTTGGCCCGGCCCAGGCTGAGCAGACGGGTGCCATCAATCGGGTCCACCGCGATGTCCATCTGCGGCGGCACGCCTGTGCCCAGGCGTTCGCCGTTATACAGCATGGGCGCTTCATCTTTTTCGCCCTCCCCGATGACAACCACCCCGTCCATATCCACGGTGTTGAGCACCACCCGCATGGCCTCCACCGCAGCGCGGTCACAGGCGTTGCGGTTACCGCGCCCCATCCAGCGACCGGCGGCCAGCGCGGCGGCCTCGGTCGTGCGCACGAGTTCAAGCGCCAGGTTGCGATCGGGTTGTTCCTTGCGATCCATCACTACCTCCTGATTTCGCAGATTATCTCACCACCCAATGCAGGTAGTACACCGAAATGACGGCCCCCCATAACCAGCTATCTATACGGTCAAAGACTCCCCCATGGCCGGGGATAAGATGGCCGGAATCCTTGGCCCCGGCCTGGCGCTTGATCATGCTCTCGCCCAGGTCGCCGAGCGGGGTGAGCAGTGCCACCAGCGCCCCCAGCCCGGCGGCTGCCGGGGGCGGGATGGCGAAGGGCGTCCCCAGGACAGGCGCCCCGAGCGTGCCGACCACCAGGCCGGCCAGATAACCTTCCCAGGTCTTGCCGGGGCTCAGGCGGGGCGCCAGTGGATGGTGACCGAACCAGCGCCCGGCGAAATAGGCGCCGCTATCCGCCAGCGCCGTGCTCCCCAACCCCACGATGCTCCAGCCCAATCCTCCCGCCTGCTCTCGCAAGAGCAAGAAATGGGCCCCGGTCCAGCCCAGGTAAAGCCCGATCGCCAGCGTCAGCGCCCAGTCGCCCACCGGCGACTGCGTCAGACCGCGCTCATAGGCAACCAGGTGCCAGGCCAGCCCGCCCAGGATCACCAGGGTCAGCCCGGCGCGGAGCACGCCCAGCGTTGGCAGCTCAGCATCCAGGAGCAGGAGCGCGATCAGCGCCAGTGCGAGCGGCGCATTGGGATGGAAGCCAGCCCGCGCCATCAACGCGGCGAATTCCAGCGCGGCCAGGCCCAGGGCCAGCGCGATCAGCCCGAAATAGACCCAGCCCCCCAGGGCAAGTGCGCCCAGGAAGAGCAGGATCAGGATCAGGGCCGCAAGCACACGGTCTCGGAGCAGCGTTACGTGGCCTCGGGACTCAGGACACCGAAACGGCGCTGGCGCCGGCTGTACTCCACCAGCGCCTTACGCAATTCCTCTTTGTCAAAATCAGGCCAGTAAACCGGCGTGGCGTAGTACTCGGCATAGGCCGCCTGCCAGATCAGGAAGTTGCTCACGCGCAACTCGCCGCTCGTCCGGATGATCAGGTCCGGGTCAGGCAGGCCGGCGGTGTACAGATACCGGGTAAACAGGTTCTCGTTCACCTCCTCCGGGCGCACGCCGTCAGCGAGAATACGGCGCACGGCCTGGAGGATTTCATCGCGCCCTCCGTAGTTGAAGGCCACATTCAGGATCAGCCGGTCGTTGTTTTTGGTCAACTCAATGGCGTGGCGCACCTTCTCCTGGAGCTGAGGCGAGAGGCCCTCCAGGCGCCCCAGGTGGCGCAACTGCACCCCCTGGCTGTGCAACTCCTCTAGCTCGCTATCAATCACCTGCTCCAGGATGCTGAGCAGGCCACGCACCTCGGCCTCAGGGCGTCCCCAGTTCTCCGTGGAGAAGGCATAGATGGTCAGAATCTTAATGCCGAACTCCACGCAGGCGCGGATCACCCGGCGCAGGTTCTCCGTGCCGGCGCGGTGCCCGGCCAGGCGGGGCAGGCCCCGCGCACGCGCCCAGCGCCCGTTGCCATCCATGATGATGGCCACGTGCGTGGGGATGCGGCTGGGAACGCCGTTGGGGTTCACGTTGTCGGACATCCTGCTCCTGAGGGAGGACAAACCCTTTTGGACCGCTGAAGCCCTGCTTCAGCCATCCAGACTCACACCTGGCGGATCTCGTCTTCCTTGCGCTTGCCTATTGCCTCAACCTTCTCAATGTAGCGGTCGGTCAACTCCTGGAGGTCGTCGCGGCCGCGGAAGAACTCATCCTCCGAGATCAGGCTTTCTTCTTTGAAACTGCGCAGGTCCTCCAGGGTGTCGCGGCGGCAATTGCGCACCGCCACCTTGGCCTCTTCCACTTTGCGGTGAACCAGCTTGACCAGCTCCAGACGGCGTTCCTCAGTCAATGGGGGAATGACCAGCCGGATGATCTTGCCATCGTTGCTGGGATTCAGGCCGAGTTGTGAGGCGCGGATGGCCCGTTCAATCTCCTTGATGGTGCTGGGGTCATAGGGGCGGATGGTGAGCAGTTGCGGCTCCGGGGCCGAGATCGTGGCCAGTTGTTGCAGTTGGGTGGGCGTGCCGTAGTAATCCACCAGCAGGCGTTCCACCAGCGCGGGCGAGGCCCGTCCAGTGCGAATACTGAGCAGTTCGGCCTCCAGCGCCTCTACCGCCCCCTTCATTCTTTGCTCACATTCCCGTAAGGCGTCTTTGACCATAGGCGTTAGGCTATTCGCGGCTGATAATCGTGCCGATCGGCTCCCCCATCACCGCCCGTTCCAGGCTGTTGGGTTGCCACAAGTCCAGGATAATGATAGGCAGATCGTTATCCATACACAGGGTGATCGCCGTGCTGTCCATGACCCCGATGCGCATATTGATAGCATCCAGATAGGTGAGGTGCTCAAAGCGCTGGGCGTGGGGGTTAACGCGCGGGTCTTCAGAGTACACGGCATCCACCTTGGTCGCCTTGATGAGCACATCGGCGCCGACCTCCATGGCGCGCAACGCCGCCGCCGTGTCGGTGGTAAAATAGGGGTTGCCTGTGCCGCCGCCGATGATCACCACGCGGCCCTTCTCCAGATGGCGGATAGCGCGGCCACGGATATAGGGTTCGGCCACGGCGTGCATCTCAATCGCTGTTTGAACGCGGGTGGTGACGCCCAGGCGTTCCAGCGCGTCGCGCAAGGCCAGTGCGTTCATCACCGTAGCGATCATGCCCATATGGTCGGCGGTGCTGCGGTCCATGCCATGGGCCAGGCCGTCGCGGCCACGCCAGATGTTGCCCGCGCCCAGGACAATGGCAATCTCCACGCCGTGATCCTTGACCGCTTTGATCTTAGCGGCGACCTCCTCGCACATATGGGGGCTGATGCCAAAGCCACCCGGCCCGGCCAGCGCCTCGCCGCCCAGCTTGAGCAACACCCGTTTGTATTTGGGAACCGGCACGTCTGCCTCTTTCACGCTAGGGGTGGGCCGCCTCCTCACCCAACTCATAGCGCACAAAGCGTCGGACGATAATGTTCTCGCCCAATCGGGCAATAGCCTGCTGGATCAGGTCCCTAACCTTGATCTTGTCATCGCGGACGTAGAATTGCTCCATCAGGCAGGTGTCTTCATAGAACTTCTTGAGCCGACCCTCCACGATGCGGTCCACGATAGCTTCGGGCTTGCCCTCGGCCAGGGCTGCCTGGCGGAAATCCGCCTTGACTGCCGCCAGCGTCTCCGCTGGAATATCCTCGGGCAGCACATAGTGCGGATTGGCGAAGGCAATATGCAGGGCCAGTTCGTGGGCCAATTCCTGGAACTGGGGGGTACGGGCGACAAAATCGCTCTCGCAGTTGACCTCCACCAGCACGCCGATGCGGTTACCGGGGTGAACGTACCCCTCAATGCGACCCTCGCGGGCTTCGCGCCCGGCCTTCTTCGCTGCCGCCGCGGCCCCCTTCTCGCGCAAGATCTGAGCCGCCTTCTCCATATCGCCGTCGGCCTGTTCCAGCGCCTTGCGGCAATCCAGCACGCCGGCGCCGGTGGCCTCGCGCAGTTCCTTCACCATTGCAGTGGTAATCTCTGCCACACTCACTCCTCTTCTTCTATATCCTCTTCTACGTCTTCTTTAAATTCCTCTTCGTCTTCCGCAAGCCCTTCCACATCCTCATCCAGCATGGTGGCTTCAAAGTCTTCCTCGCTCAGCTTAGCCGGGAACAGTTCGCCGCCGCGCAGCTTGGCCAGGGTAGCCTCGCCCAGGTAGCGCTCATCCTCCTCTTCCACGGAGGCATATTCGTATTCGTACTCCTCCGGCTCTGGGATCACCTCCACTGGCAGCCCGGCCTCCTTGCGCATGTTCATGCCTTCCAGGACGGCATCGGCCATACGGGAGATGATCAGCTTGATGGCGCGGATGGCGTCATCGTTGGCGGGGATGACCAGGTCAATGCGATCGGGGTCGCAATTGGTATCCACCATGGCGATAATGGGGATATTGAGCGCATTTGCCTCACGGACGGCGGTCTCTTCACGGCGCACATCCACAATGAAGAGGAGGTCCGGCAGGCGCCGCATCTCCTTCAGGCCACCGAAGCGCTCGTTCAGCGCCTCAATCTCGCGGTTCAGTTTAAGCGCCTCTTTCTTGGGGAGGCGCTCAAACTCACCGGCGTCGCGGCGGGCTTCCAGGTCGCGCAAATACTCAATACGGCTGCGCATCGTGCGCCAGTTGGTGAGCGTCCCCCCCAGCCAGCGCTGGTTCACATAGGGCATACCGCAGCGCTGGGCCTGTTGGGCGATGGTTTCCTGAGCCTGGCGCTTGGTGCCGACGAACAACACCGTCCCCCCCTGCGCCACGGTGTCGCGGACCATGGCGTAGGCTTCATCAATTGCCTGGATAGTCTGTTGCAGGTCAATGATATGGATGCCGTTGCGCTCGGTAAAGATGAACGGCTTCATTTTGGGGTTCCATCGTCGGGTGCGATGCCCGAAGTGGACCCCGGTTTCCAGCAGGGCCTTCATTGAAACGACGGCCATTGGGGTACAAACCTCCTGAATAAAAAATCGTTTTTGGAACGTCCGCCCCCTTCTACCCCGCCGGGACCGACAGGCCAGGTCGGCACGGCCGGTCGGGTCCAGGAGCGTGTTAGATACGTTCTGGCAAAGGCTATTCTACCACGTGGGGGCACAACTGTCAAAGGGGTGCGTTCATCATTCGGAGTCGGAGGATAGAATCCTCCGGCGGGCCTGGGCGCTTGCGTCAAACCCGTGTAGCGGGTTTCTCAGAAGAAGCCGCCGATTTGTAATCGGCGGCGGGTTTTTCTTGTGGGGAGGAGCCAGGGGAGAGGTCGTCCGGTGGTGACCCCTAATAGTGCCTAAGTCTAAGAAAAGTATCAGTACTGTCCAGATCGCATCTATTCTCCCTATTCTGGGACCGGAGTACCAGTGACTTCTGGTATCATTGACCCTATGATTGGGATAGTGGGGATGTCAGGGTGGATGACATCATGTTTTGTATTATGATGGTCTTGTTGTGTCAAATGGACTGGATATGAAGCCTAAGCTATGGAATAGGCCCTGTATAATTCAGAGAAGCCCGGCCAGGGAGCAGGCTGCGGGCCGCCAGCGCGAGCGCGGTCAGAGCATGACGGAAATGGCCCTGATCACCCCTGTCCTGATTCTGATGCTGGCTGCTCTGGTTGAGCTCGGTATGCTGGCTAACAGTTACATTACCATTCTTGACGCTGGCCGTGAAGGGGCCCGCTTTGGCGCCAGCGGCGACCCCATGTTCCGCGAGAACAACCCCGACTGCGGCACAACATTGGATTACTATATGCAGGTTGCCTGCCTGGTGGAACAGAGCATGGCGCCGTTGACTTTGGATTCCACGCGGGATGATGTGGTCATCTCCGTGTTCTCTGTTGCCAACGGCACGGTGGTGGCTCGCCTGCCGTTTGAAACCGGCGAGAATGGCTGGTCACGCTACGGCAACCGTACCTCACGCTTCCGCAGCGCGGACATCCAGGCGTTCATCAACCCCGGCGGTCCACCCAGTGGCATGGTGCTGGTGGAGGTGTTTTATAGCCATCGCCAGGTGCTCAAGCTGCCCTTTTTTACTGCGTTTGTCCCCGATCCGATCCCTGTCCATTCCTACACCGTGATGCCCGTCTCTGCCGCCGAGCCTACGCCGACGCCATCGCCGCCGTGATGCCCGGCGCAGCGGGACGAAGTAAGTGTGTCCAGGATGAAGGCTCATTGAAGGTGCTATCAGCAGGAGGGAGGTAAGGACGCTATGAAGGTGCGGATACCAGGCTTATCCTATTCAGGGATGAGGCGCAAAGCGCCCGACCGAGGCCCGAAGACGGAAGGCCGAACCCTGCGGCCAGGGGAAAGCGGCCAATCCCTGGTGATCATGGGGGGTGGCTTCCTGGCCCTGCTCTTTCTCCTCGGCCTGGTGGTTGATGTGGGCATCGCCTACCTGAGTTGGGGACACCTGCGGCGCACGGTGGATGCGGCGGCTCTGGCAGGCGCTGCCCAGTTCCGCCAGAACCGAACACTGGACGACATTCGCGCTTCGGCGGCTGAGTTTATCCGCCTGCACAAAATCACCCCGACCGAGGTGAATGTGGATACCTGCGATAGCGATGCCTCCTTGTGCACCAGCCCGGCGCGTAAATTTGTGCGCGTCCGCGCCGGTATGGAGGTCCGCCCGGTCTTCCTGCGCCTGTTTGGGTGGAACAGCTTCATTCTTAAGAGTGAAGCCACCGCCGAAGCCGCCAGCCTGGACCTCGTCCTGGTGCTGGACACTTCCGATTCCATGACCTATGATGCGCCCCCCGGCGATCCCATGCGCGACCCGAGTGTCTGTAACCCGCTTCGTGCCTGCCACCCCTTTGAGGAGGTCCGCGCCGCCGCCATCAGCTTCCTGAGCTATCTGTATCCGCCCTACGACCAAATCGCTGTGGTCAGCTTTGACCGTTGGGCGACCTTGCGCCAGCCCCTGGGCCCGGACAGAGATGCGGCTATTGCGGCCATCGACGCCCTGGAGGTCTATGTGCCCTACACGCCCATGACCTGCCCGTCCTGGATTCGCGACGAGTACCCGAAGGACGGTCTCCATGATCACGATCCCTCGGAATGCACCTCTACCAACATCGGCGGCGGCATGCTGATGGGGGTGAACGAATTCTCCGGCCCGGCGGCACGCAGGGATTCCGTCTGGGTGATGATCCTGCTCACCGACGGCTCAGCCAATGCTACCGATAATGACCCTGACCCCTTCCCGCCGACGGGATACTGCCCGGGGAGCCGCGATAACCCCACCTGGATACAGCCCTTCTGCCGCGACGATAGCCTGAGCCGCCATCCGTCGTCCGATCCCTGGTACGATGCTGACGATTACGCGCGTGACATCGCCGACCTGGCCGGCCTGCCCCCGCCGCAGGGCAACTTCATCGCCGTTTACGCTATCGGCCTGGGTCGCCAGGTCATCTACACCGACTGCGGTGGTTATCCCTGCAACGTCCCGGATGCGGGCGAGAAGCTCTTGCGCTACATTGCCGCCGTTGGCGACGACGGTAACCCCAACACGGATCCATGCGCGGGCGTCCCGCCTTCCACGCTGGACAATCCGCAATCGTGCGGAAACTACTACTTCGCGCCCCATGGCGGCGACTTACAGGCGATCTTCCAGAACATCGCTTCGCGCATTTTCACGCGCATCCACCGGTAAAGGTGCTCAGAAGGGGCTTAACGGATGATTTGCGGGGATCAAGGTAACGGGGGTGGTGTGATGGTGGACGATAAGGATTCAGGAGATAGAGTGGCTATGGAAACCAACCCAATCGCTCCCGGGAGCGGGCGACAACCCGCCGGTGATCAGCGCCCCCCAGGCAAGGGGCAGTCTCTGACAGAGTTCGCGATGACCCTGCCCGTGCTGCTGCTCCTGCTCTTCGCTCTGATTGAGGCCGCACGCGTGTTCCAGGCCTGGCTGACTGTGGAGAACGCGGCGCGGGCCGCGGCCCGCTACGGCGTGACCGGCGAGTACAACCCGGCACATTGCGTGGATGGCTGTACCACTGAAGCCGACCAGGACCGGGCGCGCATGTTGAGCATGAAAGATGTAGCGCGTGCTGCCGCCGCCGGTATCTGGATCAACGATGCCGCTGGCCCAGGCCAGCGCGGCTATTTCCATGTGACCATCTGTAGCAGCCGCGCCGGCTTCACGTTCATCCCACCTGACACCTGTAGCCCCAACGAGGACGCCGGTGGGCCAGGCGATCGGGTGCTGGTTATCGTGCACTTTGAGCATCCTGTCATCGCACCGATCATCCGGGGCATCGCCGATCCGATCCCGCTGTGGTCACAGCGCGAGATGATCAATGAGAACTTCCGCGTGGCCCGCATGCGTAGCCTGCCGCCCACCGTCACCCGGCCGACGTTTACGCCGACTGTGGGGACACCGCTCCCTACAGCCACGCCTGTCCCTACCGATACGCCGGTGCCGACGGAGCCACCGCCGACAGACACGCCGGTGGCCACAGATACGCCCACGCGCACGCCGACGAATACGCCCACGACCACGCTCACGCCGACCCAAACGTGGACACCGAGCGTGACACCCACGCCCACGAACACCCGGACGCCATCGTCCACGCCCACGCGCACGCCGACCCGGACGCGCACGCCCACGCGCACGCCCACGCGCACGCCTACCTACACGCCTACGTGGAATCCGCTGACGCCGACAGCGACGCGCACGCCCACGCGCACGCCCACGCGGACACGCACGCCCACGCGGACACGCACGCCCACGCGGACACGCACGCCCACGCGCACGCGCACGCCCACGCGCACGCGCACGCCCACGCGCACGCCTACCTACACGCCTACCTACACGCCTACGTGGAATCCGCTGACGCCGACAGCGACGCGCACGCCCACGCGCACGCCCACGCGCACGCGCACGCCCACGCGCACGCCTACCTACACGCCTACGTGGAATCCGCTGACGCCGACAGCGACGCGCACGCCCACGCCCACGCGCACGCCCACGCGCACGCCCACGCGGACGCGCACGCCCACGCGCACGCCGACATCCACGCCGTTGCCGACGTGGACGCCGTTGCCGACGTCCACACCGACACGCACGCCCACGCCTGGCCCAACGTCAACGCCTTACTACACGCCCACGCCCACGCGCACCCCGACGAATACGCCCTGCTTTGACTGCTAAGGCCTGGGCCACCAGCTTGATGTAAGTACAACGTCCCGCAGGTTTCTGAAACCTGCGGGACGTTTGTTTTCCGCAGGGGTGATTCCCTCCCCCCTGGATGGGGGAGGGGCAGGGAGGGGGTGAATATGCCCCCTACCCCAGCCCTCCCCCACAAGGGGGTGAGGGGACAGCAGCCTCCCCCAGCTTGGTACAGCCTTCCTATTGTTACCCCCCCTGATCCCGTTATAATGAGCTTAGTCGTCGGATCATCGTTGTGACCTTATTGAGGACTTCACTACACGGAGACAGAAAAGGAAGGAGGTGAGATAAGGATGTTGTACCTGCCGCATGAGGAAGGTCAGGGGCTGGTGGAATACGCGCTGATCCTGGTGCTGGTGGCTGTCGTTGTGATCGTTATCCTGGCGATCCTGGGCCCGGCCGTGGGGAACGTGTTCAGCAACATTGTGCAGAACATCTAAGGTATTCAACGGATTATTGCAAGAAGCCAGGGAAGCTTTGGACTGGTCCGTACGACAATTCAAGCTCAGGCAGAAACAGAGCCCTATCGGCCGATAGGGCTCTGTTTCCAGAGGAACAATTCAGTACGCTTAGCTAAGAGGATCGCAGAACTGTCACCCTGAGCGCGGCGGAGGGCCTCACAGATGTGGCTTCGTTGCGCTCAGGGGGACAAACCTGTGGCGAAGGGTGTGAACCGGGCCGCGGCCCGGTACCGGGTGCTTGTGAAGGAGGATCGGACACATGAGACGAGGTGGTCTCCTAGTGATATTGGGTCTGCTACTGATGATCGTGGCTGTGGCCGGTTTTCTGTTGCTCTCCCGCGCCTCCAGCCCGGCACAGCCGCCTAAGGAACCCGAGGTGCCCCAGCGGCAGATTCTGGTCGCGCTCCAGGACATCCCCCGCGGCACGATCATCGGCCAGGATATGGTGGGCCTGCAGTCCTACCCGGCGGATAGCCTGCAGGATGTGGAGGCTGACCTGATTTTGAGCCCCGATCTGGCGGTGGGCAAGATCGCCCGCACCGACATTGCCCGCCGGCAGCCTGTGCTTGCCGGAATGCTGCTGGAATCCACCAAAGGGCGGATTGGCGGGTCAGATGCGGCGCTCCTGCTCCCAGAGGGCTCGGTGGCGATGGCCTTCCGCGTTGACCAGTTGTCCAGTGTCGCCTATGCCCTGCAACCAGGCGACCATGTAGATGTGCTTATCTCGCTCCGGCTGGTGGACCTGGACCCGGACTTCCAGTCCAGGCTGCCCAATAATATGATCGTCACCAGGCCAGACGGCGGCACGGAGACCATGCCCTTCGGTCGCCAGGAGAACGGGCCGGGCGGGCAGGTCCTGGCGGTGCCCAGCGAAGGGCAGCGTTCGCGCCTGGTGACGCAGCTCACGCTCCAGAACCTGCTCGTGCTGGGTGTGGGCAACTGGCCTGATGAAGAGGCCGAGCCGGTGCCTACGCCCACCCCCGGTGGCAGGCCGCCGAACGAGGTGCCCGCCGTGCCAGGGCTGCCTAACGTGATTACCCTGGCGCTCAGCCAGCAGGACGCGCTCGTCCTCAAGTACGCGCAGGAGGCAGGCGCGTCCATCACGCTCGTCCTCCGCCGCAACGGCGATGAAGGTCAGGTCACCACCACCAGTGTGACCCTGCAGTATCTCATTGACCGCTTCGGCATTGAGATCCCGCCGAAATTGCCGTTCGGTGTTGAGACTGAAGCATCGGGGTCAACCGCCACACCGTGAGGCGCTATGGGCAACGAAACGATTCGCGTCCTGATCGTAGACGACATCCCGGAGACCCGGGACAACCTCAAGAAGATGCTCAGCTTTGAGAGCGACATTGAGGTGGTCGGCTCGGCTTCCAGCGGCGTGGAGGCCATCCGGCTGGCCAAGCAATACCAGCCGCACGTCGTGCTCATGGACATCAACATGCCGGGCGTGGACGGCATCAGCGCCAGCGAGGGGATCATGCAAGAGGTTCCCTTCGCTTCGGTGGTCATGATGTCGGTGCAGAGCGAGAGCGACTACCTGCGCCGCTCTATGCTCGCCGGTGCCCGCGACTTCCTCACCAAGCCCTTCACCAGCGATGAGCTCATCTCCACCATCCGGCGCGTGTATCAGATGGGGGCGCGCACTCTGCCGCAGGTGGCTCCCGCGACCGTCGGCCCCCAGGCGCCCACGGAGGCAGGCGCGATCAAGCCGGTGCGGCAAGGGCAGGTGATTGCGGTGTTCGGGGCCAAGGGCGGCGTCGGCTGTAGCCTGGTCGCCATCAACCTGGCCATCGCCCTGGTGAATAAGCAGACCCGCGTGGCCATCGTGGACTCCAACCTGGAGTTTGGCGATGTGGGCGTGATGCTCAACCTGCAGGCCAGCCGCAACATCGCCGACCTCATCCCCCAGATTCAGGACCTGGAGGAGGACTTCATCCAACAGGTGATGACGCCGCACGACTCCGGTGTGCGGGCGCTGTTAGCCCCGCCGCGACCGGAGAAAGCTGAGCTGGTTGGTTCGGAGCACCTGAAGCTCATCCTGGAGAAGCTGCGCACTCTGTACGACTACGTCGTTGTGGATACGGATACCTCCCTGCATGACCGTATCTTGAATATCATGGACATCTCTGACACCATCCTCCTGGTGGGTACGCCTGACATCCCGGCGCTGAAGAATGCCCGTCTGTTCCTGGAGATCACCGAGGCGCTGGAGTACGATCCGGAGAAGATCCTGTTTGTGGTGAACAAGGTGGACAGGCGCCTGGGTGGGATCAGCACGAGCGACATTCAGGACGCCATCAAGCATCCGGTGGCGGCTGAACTGCCCTCGGAACCGGCGGCGGCGCTGGTCTCGGTCAACAAGGGCACGCCCATCATGATCGCCGACCCGAAGAATCCGCTGGCGCAGGCGCTCAGGAACCTGGCGCAACGGGTGCGCCAGCGCCAGGAGGGAGGTCAGGAAGAGGCCCAGCCGCAACTGCTCACGCCTGAACCCGGGCTCAAAGGAATTCGTGCTCAGATCGCCCGGCTACTGGGCCTGAAGATTGATGAACACATGGCGATGAGTAAAGGCTAAAACGTACAGCGTGGAACGCACAGGCTCCACCTGCGTTTGATGCTTCGGGAGGGTAACCCATGTCTCTCTTGAAACGGATTGAACAGGGCCAGGAACAACGTAGCCAGCAACCCGCGCCGGGCACGACCGGCTTACTGGGCGGGAACGCGGCGGATGCTTCACAGGGTTCAACAGAGGTCAAGCGCGTTGATCTCGGCGTGCGCCGGCAGGTCAGCGCTCCCCAGGCGCGCGATACCCGCCTGGACCTGAAGACACGTGTCCAGAACAAGCTCATTGCTGAGCTGGACCCCAGCATGGACGTGACCAAGACGGTGGAGGTGCGCGCCCAGATCCAGGAGATGTTTGACCAGATCCTGGCTGAGGAGAACTTTGTCCTTAGCCGGGCCGAGCGGGCCCGTTTGTTTGAGCAGATCGTGGCCGAAATCCTGGGCTATGGCCCGCTGGAGCCGTTCCTGGCCGATGAGACCATCACCGAAATCATGGTCAACGGCCCCAAGAACATCTATATTGAGCGCAGTGGTAAGATTTACAAGACCCAGGCGCAGTTTGAGGACGATGAGCACCTGATGCGCATCATTGACCGCATCGTGGCTCCGCTGGGGCGGCGTGTGGACGAGAGCAGCCCGTACGTGGACGCTCGCCTGCCCGATGGCAGCCGCGTGAACGCCATTATCCCACCCCTTTCGCTCATCGGGCCGGTGCTGACCATCCGGAAGTTCTTCCGCACCCCGCTTACTGTGGAGGACCTGATCAACCTGGGGTCCATCACGCCGGAGGCGTTGGAGTTCCTGAAGGCTTGCGTCATCGCCAAACTCAACATCGTCATCTCTGGAGGCACTGGCTCTGGTAAAACCACGCTCCTGAACATCCTGTCCGGTTTTATTCCCAACGACGAGCGCATCATCACGATTGAAAACGCAGCCGAACTGCAACTGCGCCAGGAGCACGTGGTCACGCTGGAGTCGCGCCCCCCCAACATTGAAGGTAAGGGCGAGGTGACCATTCGCCAGTTGGTGATCAACGCGCTGCGCATGCGCCCCGACCGCATCGTGGTGGGCGAGGTGCGCGATGAGGCCGCGCTGGACATGTTGCAGGCCATGAACACGGGCCATGAAGGCTCCATGACCACGTTGCACTCCAACAGCCCCCGCGACACGCTGGCCCGCCTGGAGACGATGGTGCTCATGGCGGGGATGGACCTGCCCCACCGCGCCATCCGCGAGCAGATCGCCTCGGCGCTGAACCTGATCGTGCACCAGGAACGCCTGCGCGATGGCAGCCGTAAGGTCGTCCAAATCTGCGAGGTCCAGGGCATGGAGGGCGATGTCATCACCATGTCTGACATCTTTGTGTTTGAGCAGACCGGCATTGAGAACGGCAAGATCATCGGGCGCCTGCGGCCCACCGGCATCCGCCCGAAGTTCATTGAGAAGATTGAGGCGGCTGGCATCTACCTGCCGCCCAGCGTGTTCGGTATTGGAGAACGTATCCGCTACTAGCCGACTATTAGCTTTCAGCCTTCAGCATTCAGCGGTCAGCTTTTATATGCAACTCCGGGCTGAACACTGAAAGCTGATAGCTGAACGCTTCTGGGAGGCAGGAGACCATGAACCCGATGATTCTGATCTTCATCCTGGGCGCGCTGGCGCTGGTGCTTCTGGCTGCAGGAGCGGCCAGCCTGGTGTTGCAGCGTAACGAGGCCGTGAGCGCCCGCCTGAGCCGCTTCATCAACGTGGGCGGCGCGGCCGCCGTGGCCGAGGCGGAGAAGGCCGGGCGCGAAAAGGACAAGGGCAAACCCCGGATGACGCCCATCGCCGACCGGCTGAACAAGATGCTGGCCGGGCGGCCCTCATCTAACCGCATCGCCATTGCGCTGGCGCGAGCCGATCTCAAGCTGACGGTGGGCGAGTTCCTGGCGCTGACCGTGATCAGCGTGATTGCTTTCATGGCCCTGGGCTGGCTCTTATTCAACCAGATTATGCTCGTCCTGCTCAGCGGCATCATCGGCTATTTCGTGCCGCGCTGGTATTTGGCCATCCGTCACCGCCGTCGCCTTAATGCGTTCAACAATCAGCTCGGCGACCTGCTCAACCTGTGGGTGAACGCCCTGCGCTCCGGCTACAGCGTGCTCCAGGCCATGGAGGCCATCGCTAGGGAGCTTCCCCCACCGGCCTCGGTGGAGTTCAACCGCGTGGTGCAGGAGGTGCGCCTGGGCCTGCCGCTGGAGACGGCCTTGCAGAACCTGCTGCGACGGGTGGACTCGGACGATCTGGACCTGGTGGTGACCGCGGTCAACGTCCAGCGCGAAGTGGGCGGCAACCTGGCGGAGATCCTGGAGGTGATCAGCCACACCATCCGCGAGCGGGTGCGCATCAAGGGCGAGATCCGCGTGATGACCGCGATGGGACGCTACTCCGGCTACATTATCACGCTGTTGCCTATCGTGCTGACATTGTTCCTGTTCGTGATCAACCGCCCTTACATTATGCAACTCTTCCAGGAGACCTGTGGCTGGATCATGGTGGGAATTGGGCTGACCATGATGGCCGCAGGCTTCCTGGCGATTCGTAAGATCGTGGATATTGAAGTGTAGGAGGCCCGATGCCGCTTATCCCTATCCTCATCCTGGGTGCCATCGTGCTTGCCGGGGTCGGCATGATCGTCTACGCCCTGGCGAAGGGGGAAGACGACGACCCCTTGCAGGAACGCCTGAACGAGTACGCGGCGCGCAACCAGGTGGTCTCGCTGGAGGAGATTGAGCTGTCGCTGCCCTTCACCGACCGGGTCATCCGGCCCATGATCCGCAGCTTCTCCAGTATGGTGGCGCGGTTTACCCCCAGCCAGACCGTTGAATCCACGCAGCACAAGCTGGACCTGGCGGGCAACCCCAATGGCTGGACGCCGACGGAGTTTTGGGGCATTCGCGTTGTGGCAGCCGTGCTCATGGGCGGCCTCTCCTTTGCATTCTTCAGCCTGACCAAGCAGCCCGTTGTGCGCCTGGTGGGCTTAACCGCCCTGATGGTTTTGACAGGCTTCTATATGCCCGTCCTGTGGCTGAACAGCAAGATCCGCCGGCGGCAGGATGAGATCGTCAAAGCCCTGCCCGACGCGCTGGACCTGCTCACCGTGTGCGTGGAGGCCGGGTTGGGGTTTGACGCGGCCATGGCGAAAGTGAACGAGAAGTGGGATAACGAGCTGTCGCTTGCCTTTGGCCGGGTGCTTCAAGAGATCCGACTGGGGCGGCTGCGGCGTGAAGCCCTGCGCGATATGGCCAACCGCATGGAGGTCCCTGACGTGACCACCTTTGTGGCGGCGATCATCCAGGCGGAGCAATTGGGCGTGAGCATCGCCAAGGTGCTGCGCATCCAGTCCGACCAGATGCGCATCCGTCGCCGTCAGCGGGCGGAGGAGAATGCCCAGAAGGCGCCGGTGAAGATCCTCTTCCCTATGGTCTTGCTTATCTTCCCCTCCCTGTTCATTGTCCTCTTGGGGCCGGCGGTGCTGACCGTGAAGAACTCCGGCGTGCTGGGCATCTTCGGCGGAGGGTAGCCGCCTTGCCCCAGCTTTCAGTAGTCAGTCGCCAGTAGTCAGACTCCCTCCTCCCCGGACCCTCCCCGCAGGGGGAGGGCATTTGCTTTTTCCTGGCCGATCTATCACAATTCTGTATTCTGAGGAGCGCAGCGAAGGGGGAGAATCGCCTTCGGAGCACATACCGGGGAGATTCTTCGGCGCTTCGCGCCTCAGAATGACATCGTGGGGGATATAAGAGGCTCAGCAGATCACAGGTTTGTCATGCTGAGCCTGGCGAAGCATCTCTTATGAAGCTCACAAGAGAGTCTTCGCTGCCCCTTCGCCGCCCCTTCCCCTTCGCTGCGCTCAGGGTCAGGGCTTCGGCTCAGGGCTTTGGCTCAGAGTGACACTTTTGGGATCTACTGAGGCTCTCTCTGCGCTCTGCGGTGAATCAGATTGGAAACCCATGCGCCTGTCTGGAGGCAACGCCATCGCCAGGGGGATCGGGTCGGTGCGCCGTTTGGGTGAGGCGCTGCTGGACCTGATCTACCCGCCCACCTGTGGCGGCTGTGGCCGGGCGGGGACGCGCTTCTGCACGAGCTGTACTGCCCAGGTGGCCTGGCTTGATGCCGGCCCCTTCTGCTCCTATTGCGGGCGACCGACTTCCGTCGAGGGGGTCTGCCCCTGGTGCCGAACCGCGTCACCCCCGCTGGCGGCCATCCGTTCCGCAGCCCTGTTCGTTGGGCCGCTGCGCCAGGCCATTCATGCCTTCAAGTACACCGGTCGGACTGACCTGGCCGGGCCGCTGGCCGCGCTCATGGCGGCCTTCTGGGAGCGCCACCCCTTGCCCGCCGATCTCGTCGTCCCTATCCCCCTCCATCCGAATCGCCAGCGCGAGCGCGGTTTTAACCAGGCCGGGCTTCTGGCGCAGGCGTTCGCCGCCCAAACGGGCCTGCCGCTGGCTCTGGATGGATTGGCGCGTGTCCGCGAAACCGCGCCCCAGGTGGGCTTAAGCGCCCAGGAGCGCCGGGACAATGTGCGCGGCGCCTTCCATGCCTGGGGAGACGCCTGGGCGGGTCGGCGTCCCTTGCTGGTTGACGACGTATGCACCACAGGGGCCACGCTGGAAGCCTGCGCCGCTGCCTTGCGCAGCGCGGGCAGCCGGTCTGTCTATGCCCTGACGCTGGCCCGCGCCGACCTTAACCCGGCTGGATAGATGCCTGCTGATAGTTACCTATGACCTCAGAAGCCCTGCCCAAAACCGAACGGCGCAGCGTCTTGCGCGGCAACATCCTGGTCTTCAGCTTCGTCAGCCTGTTCCAGGACACCGCCAGCGAGATGATCTACCCGCTTTTGCCCACATTCCTCACCGGTGTGCTCCTGGCCCCGGCGGCGGTCGTCGGTCTGATTGAGGGGCTGGCCGAAAGCCTGAGCACACTGCTCAAAGTCGTCTCCGGCTGGCTCTCGGACCGTTCCGGGCGGCGCAAGCTTTGGGCCAGCGGCGGGTATCTGCTCTCCGGACTGGTGAAGCCATTCTTTGCCCTGGCCACCACCTGGCCGCAAGTGCTCATCATCCGTACATTGGACCGCGTGGGCAAGGGGGTGCGTGGCGCGCCTCGCGATGCGCTCATGGCTCTGGACGTCCCCGCAGGCCAGCGCGGCCAGGCCTTTGGCTTCCATCGCGCTATGGACACGCTGGGCGCAGTCATCGGCCCGATCCTGGCAGCGCTCCTGCTCCAGGTCTATCAGGGGAACCTGCGGGCTGTATTCGCCTGGGCCATCCTCCCTGGTCTGCTTTCGGCAGCCCTGGCGATCGGCTTCGTCCGTGAGCGCCCGGCGCAGAGCAGCGCGGCGCTTTTGCCCCGGCTCACGCTGGCCCCCTTTGATCGCCGCTTCAAGCGCTTCCTGCTCGTCCTGGTCCTGTTCACACTGGCCAACTCCAGCGATGCCTTTCTCCTGCTGCGCGCCCGCGCCACCGGCCTTCCTTTGGCCCTGGTCCCCCTCCTCTGGCTGGTGTTCAACAGCGTCTATGCCCTGGGCGCCGGGCCAGCGGGCTGGCTATCGGATCGCCTGCCGCGCAAGCGCTTGCTCATCGCCGGGTTCATCGTGTATTCCCTCGTCTATCTCGGCTTTGCGCTCGTCAGCACCACCTGGCAGGTCTGGCTGCTGTTCGCCTGCTATGGCCTGTATTACGCCATGACCGAGGGCGTCAGCCGGGCGCTCACCGCCGATCTCACGCCCCCCGAACTGCGCGGCACGGCCTTTGGGCTGTACTACACCGCCACCGGCCTGGCCCTGTTCCCGGCTAGCCTGATCGCTGGCCTGCTGTGGGACACGGTGGGGCCATGGGCGCCTTTCGCATTTGGGGCAGGCTGGAGCGCGCTGGCCACGCTGCTCCTGATCCTGTGGGTGTGATCCCAGGTTAAAACAAAGGGGGCGCGATAGCCCCACCATACTATCGCGCCCCTGAACAGCCTTCAGTCTGGGCCTCACGCCAGCGAGGTCAAGAGCTGAGGGCTATTCGTTGAACACAGAGGGTTACTGCAGGCGCGCCCGCACTCGCCGGCGAACCAGCATCCAGCCTGCCAGCAGCACCAGCGCCGCCGGTATCAGCCAGACCACCTGCGGCCAACTCCACCTCTGCCCGGTCTCGCCCTGGAATCGCGCCACCTCTACCGAGGTCGGCGGGCACGCCCCCAGATGTTCATAGCGCTGTGTGTAGTTAGAGGGCGTCGTCGCGTATCCGCCGAAGGCGTAGAAGTAGCCGCTCATCTGGGCATGGCCGTAGTTGCGCGTGGCGTACAGCAGGTTGGCCCCTGTCGTCCAGGTGTTCGTGGCCGGATCATACACCTGGACGATGTCCATCGCCGTGGGGAACACCCCACCGACGACATACAGCTTCCCCGCCACCGGATAGCCGGTGGAGCTGTTGTAGGCATAGGCATGGAAGTTGCTGGAGGCGATGGGCAGGTCGGCGATGGCGCTGATCGTATTGGTCGCCGGGTCAAGGCGCTCGGCTATGACCTCATTGGTCAGCGTGCCGCCTGAGAACTGGCTGCCGCCCACCACGTAGATGTAGCCATCCAGCACCGCTGTGGCGATGTAGCCCCGTGCCATGCCGAGCGTGGTTGACAACTGCGTCCACTTGGCGCCGGGCGCCGCCATGGGGTCAAAGCGCCAGATAGCGTCGGTCATGCCCACGTTGGGCTGGAAGCCGCCGAAGATGTACAGGATGTTGTTGTACACCGCCCAGCCGCCTGGTAGGTAGGTTGCGCCTGCCGGCCAGGGGTCCGAGGTAAGCACCGTGACGGTGTCGGTGGCCGGGTCATACACGCGCACGTCCCCTGTGGTCAGTGAGCCTGCCGCCGAGCCGCCGATGACGTAGATGCGCGGGCCGCCAGGGCCGGTGAGCTGGACAGCGGCGGCATTGGCCGAGGACAGATCGGGCAGGGTGGCGTTCTTGAGCGCCCACGTGTTGGCCACAGGGTCGTACTCGTAGATGGTGTCCACAAAGGTGGCGTCATCCTGGCGGCCACCCAGCAGGTAGATCTTGCCGTTGGGGGTGAAGGCGCTGGCGCCGACGCGGATGCGGTTGACCGGGATGGGGGCGCGTTCCACCCAGCGCGGTTGCGGGGCGCAGGGCGTGGGCGTCGCCGTGGGGCCGACAGGTGTGTTCGTCGGCGTGGGTGTCACCGGCGTCGCGGTTGGCGTCACCGGCGTGGCTGTAGGCGTCACCGGTGTGGCCGTCGGTGTCGGGCCGGTGGGCGTCGGCGTGGGCGTCACGCTGCGGTACCAGCGAATGTTCAGGCCGTTGAACAGCAGCCCTTCATTGCAGTTGTACTCCAGCGCGGTGGAGGTGTCCTGCAACCCCACCGAGGCCGAGGCACCGTTGTTGATGCTGGGATCGCCGAAGTCCGTGTCGCGGAAGAGCATGTAGATGTCGCCGGTGGCTTCCTCCAGTTGCACCTCAAAGGTAATCCCAGAGGGGCTGCCGGGGAAGTGCTGGATGTCGCGGAACTCCACAGTGAAGATGCGGTTCGGCGCGGTCCCCGTCGTGCTGTAGTAGATGCCGCCGCCCGCAGGCGGGTACAGGTCATCCCAGAAGGGCAGGATGGCCCGGCCGAGCGTGGCGCTGGGCAACGGACAGACGTTGCTGAAGGCCGTGCTTGACGTGGTGAACTGCAGGTTGCCGTTGGAGCTCACGTTCACCGTCGTGTAGCCGGTGCCGTAGAAGTTGAAGGTGAAGCCGATGGGGAGCGGCCGCACCTGGTCATCGCCGGTGATGCCGCTGGGGGTCGTCGCCGTGATCCAGGCGCGGCTGACCAGATCGGCGCACTCGTAGTAGCCGGGCGCCGGGCAGTTGCCTGTCCCCGCCATGGTGGTGAAGCTCCAGGTTTCGGAGAAGCTGCTCTGGCCGCAGGCGTTGATCGCTCGCACGCGCCAATAGTAGGTCGTGTTGGACTGCAGGTTGGCGCTTGGCGTGTAGCTTGTGCCGGTCACGGTCACATCAATCACCGGCGAGCTGAAGCTGGGGTCATCGTCCACCTGGAGCTGATACATGGCTGCCTGGGGGACCGCCTGCCACTGGAAAGTTGGGCGCAACTGGACGTTGGTGGCGCCATTGGGCGGGCTGACCAGAACCGGCGCGCCCGGTATGGCCGTGTACACGCCCAGCGTCACGGTGACCGTGTGCGTCCGCGTCACCGTCTGGCCGTTCACGCCGATGTCGTAAACGCCCGCTGCGGTCGCGCCAACGTTAACCCCCATGTTGGAGGTGCCGGGGGGCACCACCGGGTTAGGTGTGAAGTTCACCGTCGTGCCGCTGGGGACGTTGAGCGCTGAGAGCGTGACCGGGGCGTTGAAGCCCAGGACGCTGCCGACGGTGATGGTGTAGGCCGTCGTCGCCGGGGCGCACACGTTGCGCGACTGCGGATCCGCCGCCAGGGTGAAGTCTGGCTGGAGCGGGATGCGGTCCATAAACATGTCTGGCTGGGGGATGCCGCCCTGGATGTTGCGGCTATCGCTCCACTGAGCGTAGGCATAGGCCGCATCTATCGCCGAGACGTCGTAGTCCCCATAGTAGCAGTCGCGGATATTGGGGTCAAAGTTGGGGTTGAGCGGGGGCACGTCGGAGAGCACATCGCTCACCGCCACGTTCGGCTCCCACGTTGTGCCGTTGTTGTACGACAGCGCCGCGTAGTAGCGGTACAGCCGGTTCTGTGCCCCTGCCTCGCGCCGGTCATACCAGGTGATCAGCACCGTCCCGTTCTGGTTGACCGAGATGGTGGAGTGCCACTGGTCATTCGTCGTGGTGTCGTCGTTGATGCGCACCGGCGCGCTCCAGGTGACGCCGTTATCCGTGGAGCGCTGATAGAAGATATTGCCACGGTCGGAGCCTTCGCGCTTGGTGTAGGCCACGTGCACCCAGCCATTCGGCCCTACGGCCACCTGCGGCATGGCCCAGGTGCGGATGAACCCGTTCATCGCCGGGCGCGTGCCGCTGTTGCCGCAGGAGGTGCTCAGCCCCGCCTCGGCAATGTCGCTGGCGATGTCCACCGGCGTGCTCCAGCTCACACCGCCGTTGGTTGACCGGGCGATCTTGATGTCGTTTATGCCGTTGGTGTAGCCGTTAATGTACACGATGTACACGTCGCCGTTGGGTGCGACGGCCGGCCAGCAGCCCTGCTCATTGCTGTCTGCCGGAGCCGAGACGTTGACCGGCGCGCTCCAGGTCACGCCCGCATCCGAGGACCAGGTGGCCTGAATGGGGAAGCCGGAGACGCCGAAGTTGGTCCAGCACACGTACATGCGGCCATAGAAGGGGCTGGCGGGGTTGTTGTCCACCCGCATCATCTCCTTGTCGTCCCCGCTGCCGGTGTGGATATTGTTCTGGAAGTTGAACGTCTGGCACAGGTCGGTGGACTTGTACAGCCGCAGGCCACTGGAGCCCAGGGAGGCGGCGTAGAAGAAGCCATCCGCCCGGCGATAGATCATGGCCGGGTCGCCGAACGAGGCGGAGAAGTTGCCCTGGTCGGTGAAGGTGGCCCCGCCATCAGTGGAGCGGCTGAAGCCCATATAGGTGGAGGTGGCGCCGCCGGAGTCGTTGTAGTTGGAGCAGATGATGTTGCCCGTCGGGCCGCCGATAGCCAGGTCGCTCTCGCTCTGGTGCTTGGGGCCGGGGTCCAGCAGGTGGTCGTTCAATTGCACGTCAATGCCCAGGGGGGCCGCCGGGTTGAATGGCCCGCGTAGAGCCAGGCCCTGCGGCGCACCGGGGATCATGCCCAACTGGCCGCATTGGACGGCGAGGCGGGTTTGCAAGCCGAAGGACATGAGGGAGACGACCTCGGGCCGTTCCAGCAGGCTACAATCGGGGGCACCCTCTTTCTCCTGGGCCTGGGGAGCGCCGGCACTTTGCTCCGCCGGTCGCGCCGCTGCGGGGAGCAGGCTAAGCGCGACAAGGAGAGCCAGGCCAAGCGCGAGCAGAATGAACCTGCGCGTTCGGATCGCGTGTATCACCTGTATGCTCATGGTCGCCCTTTCTTTAGACTTACATGATCATCCGCCGATCAGATGCCAGCAGTGGTGGGGACGGCTGGCATAGTGGGGAAAGTGGGGTGATTGTAACATTAAGGGCAAATGGAGGCAAATCGGCCTGGATTGTTCGGTTCTCCCCCCACCCCAACCCTCCCCCGCGAGGGGGGAGGGGGATAGGTCACTGACATCGCGACCCAGGGGTTGCGGTTGCCCCCCGACTGTTGTTATAATGAAGCGACTGCGCGTATCCTTTCCCACCGGAGGATTCGCCCAATCTGACAAAGCCACACTGCGGACAGTGTAGGTTAGGAGAGGCTCAGGATGAAAGATGTTCAGGCCCTTGCCGAACGTTTGATTAACAACATTGAGCGCGTGATCATTGGCAAACGCCAGGCGGTCCAGCTCACCGTGATCGGGCTCCTCTCCCAGGGCCATATCCTCATTGAGGATGTGCCTGGGGTGGGCAAGACCATGCTGGCGCGGGCGCTGGCCAAATCCATCGGCGCCACCTTCCGCCGCATCCAGTTCACGCCCGATATGCTCCCCAGCGACGTGACCGGCGTCTCGGTGTTCAACCAGGCCACCCGCGAGTTTGAGTTCCGCCCCGGCCCGATCATGGCCCAGATCGTCCTCACCGATGAGATCAACCGCGCCACCCCCAAGACACAGTCGGCGCTCCTGGAGGCCATGGGCGAGCGCCAGGTCACGGTGGATGGCACGACCTATGTCATGGACCGGCTGTTCCTGGTCCTGGCGACGCAGAACCCGATTGAGTACGAAGGCACCTTCCCTTTGCCCGAAGCCCAACTTGACCGCTTCCTCATGCGCATCAGCCTGGGCTACCCCGACCCGGAACAGGAGATCGCCGTCCTGGATTCGCAACAGTACGTCCACCCCATTGAGGAACTCCAGCAGGTGGTGCAGGTGGAGGAGCTGTTGCGCGCCCAGGAGCGGGTGAAAGACGTGTATGTGGACCCGCTGATCAAGCGGTATATTGTGGATATTGTCAACCAGACGCGCAAGCACAGTGAGGTCTATTTGGGCGCCAGCCCGCGCGGCTCGCTGGCGCTGTACCGCACCGCGCAGGTGCGCGCGGCCATCCTGGGCCGTGATTATGTTATCCCCGACGATATTAAGGCGCTGGCCGTCCCCACCCTGGCCCATCGCCTGATCATCGGCCCCGCAGCCCGCATCAAGGACGTGGATACGCGCCAGATCATCCAGGAGATTCTGATGACACTGCCGGTGCCGGGCGCGGTGGTCGGCGTGAGAGGATAAGGGTTGCCTGACTCAGTACCTGGCTTTAGCCGGGTTGGTTGTCAGTAGGGCGAAGGGGGCGGGCATGCAACGGCGCGGCATCGTCTTCATCCTTCTCATCGCCAGCCTGATCTGGGCGCTGAACACCGGCCGGGCGTTGCCCTTCAACCTGACGTATCTGCTGGCCGGGCTGCTGATCCTCTCGTTCCTGTGGACCTGGACCAGCGTCAACTGGGTGCGGGTGTCGCGGCAGACGCGGGCACGGCGGGCGCAGGTGGGGCGCACCCTGGAGGAGCGCTTCACGGTGCGTAACACCGGTTTCCTCCCCAAGCTGTGGCTGGAGGTGCGCGATGAGTCGGAGTTGCCGGGCCACTACGCCAGCCATGTGGTGCACTCGCTGGGGCCGGGGCGTGAGCGCAGTTGGGTCGTGCGCACCGTCTGCCGCCAGCGGGGGCGCTATCGCCTGGGGCCCATGACCCTGATCAGCGGCGACCCCTTTGGCCTGTTCCAGATGGAGCGCCATCTGGCGCCAATCTCCCACGTCGTCGTCTATCCGATGACGGTGGACCTGCGCAGCTTCGCGCTGCCCCTGGGCGTCCTGCCGGGGGGCGATGCCCTGCGGCGGCGCACCCACTATATTACCGCCAATGCCGCTGGCGTGCGCGATTACGAACCGGGCGATAGCTTCAACCGCATCCACTGGCCTTCCACGGCCCGCAAGGACCGGCTGATCGTCAAGGAATTTGAGCTGGATCCGCTGGCCGATGTCTGGGTGTTCCTGGACGCGGACCGGCAGGTACACGCCCGCCCTCGCCGTCCCAAGGTGGAGAACAACGACTGGACGCTGTGGGCCAAGGCGACCAGGTTTGAGTTGCCCCGCGACACCGAGGAGTACTGCGTCAGCATCGCCGCCTCCATCGCCCAGTATTTCATCCGCCAGGACCGCGCCGTCGGGCTGGTTTCCTATGGGCAGACGCGCGAGGTGATCCAGGCCGACCGTGGGGAGCGGCAATTGCTGCGCATCCTGGAGACGCTGGCCGTGGTGCACGCCGAGGGGCGCATCCCCTTTGATGACGTGCTGGGGGCGGAGAGCGAGCCCCTGCCGCGTGGCACCACTGTCGTAGCTGTGACGCCCTCGCTCAACCAGCAGTGGGCACTTATGCTCAGCGATCTGAACCGGCGTGGCCTGCGCGCCATCGCTGTTCTGGTGGACCCTGGCGGCTTCGGCGGGATGGGCGGCGGCGCGGCTGGTATTGCCAGCCTCCTCAATATGCGCGGCATCCCTACCTACGTCGTCCGCTATGGCGACGACCTGGCCGAGACGCTCAGCTACCCGCCGGGGCGCGCGAGCCTCCTGGCCTAGGGACGCAGGAACCGCGCCCCTACCGGGTCGCCTGGCTCTCCCCCCACCCCAGCCCTCCCCCGCAAGGGGGCGGGGGTGGCAAACGCGCTGAAACCGAGGCTCAGTAGATCACAAAAGTGTCACCCCTTCGCCAGGCTCAGGGCAGGCTCTGAGCCAAAGCCCTGAGCCGAAGCCCTGACCCTGAGCGCAGCGAAGGGGAAGGGGCAGCGAAGGGGCAGCGAAGGGTCCCCTGAACATACAGTGGAGATGCTTCGCTGCGCTCAGCATGACAAACCTGTGATCTTGTTCGCCAGGGCCTTGAAGAAGGCCACGCGGTGATGCTTCGCTGCGCTCAGCATGACACACCTGTGATCTACTGAGGCTCCTGAGTTCCCCGCAGCACCGCACACTGCGTATTGGCCCATCCCAGTTCATGACAAATGTCACCCCGATAACGGGACTTCTGTCACTGACGCCGTTTATCCGACAAGAGTAAACTTGGCCGTAAGGTGTGTGAAAATCCGACCGGATTAGTCTGTTGACTTCCGGCCACACCGGGAGGGACGGCCATGAAAATCACGATTGAGCGCGATCACTGCCACACCAGCCTGCCGTTCTGCGAGCGCTGCTTCGGCACGCTCGTGCTGTACCCGTTGGGTGTGGACCGCGCCTGCATTGTCGCCCTGGAGCAGGACGACCGCGATGAACTGACCATCATCATGCGCTCTGAAGGCAACGAGGAAGTGCTGGTGTTAGATGACGCACAGCGCGAGCTGGTCGCGCGCGATGGCTGGACCAACTACGTTCATTTCAACCCGCGGTTCTTCCGGGTCTAGAAGAGGAGTCATATGGAGCATCAGCGCACCGAGACTAAGGACGGGCTGATTGAAATTCGCTGGCATGGGCGGGGCGGCCAGGGAGTTGTCACCGCCGGGAAGCTCCTGGCGGAGACGGCGTTGGAGGCCGGGCGCTACTTCCAGGCCTTCCCTGACTACGGGCCGGAGCGCAGTGGCGCCCCTATCCGCGCCTTCACGCGCCTGAGCAATGCACCGATCCGCATCTATTCCCAAATTGAGCGCCCCGGCGTGGTCATCGTCCTGGATGATACACTCCTGGGCAGCGTGGATGTGACTTATGGCCTGAAGGAGGACGGCCTGCTCATCGTCAACACCGCGCGCTCGCCCGCCGAGGTCCGCAGTATCCTGGATTTCTCTGGGGGACGGGTGGTGACGGTGGATGCCACACGCATCGCGCTAGAGGAGTTAGGGCGCGAGATCACTGGCGGGCCCATGCTGGGCGCGTTTGCCCGCGCCACCGGCCTGTTCACCGTGGAGGAGCTCGCCGAACAAACCCGCCGCCGTTTCGCCAGGAAGCTGTCGCCCGAGCTGATTGAGGCCAATGTGCGCGCTATCCGGCGTGCCAGTGAGGAAGCGAAGGAAGGCTAACTCAGGCCGGGCCCCCAGCCCGGTTTCTTTATAGGGGAAGAGAGACTATGAGCAAACTGATGACATGGCAAAAGTTGCCTATTGGAGGCGTCATTATCCAGGCAGGGAACTCAGAGGAGTATGTGACTGGCGGCTGGCGTACCTTCCGCCCGGTCATAGATTTTGAACACTGCACACATTGCCTCCTGTGCTGGCTGTACTGCCCCGACGTGAGTATGCAGACCGCCGGTGGCAGGTTGACCGGCGTGGACCTGCTTCACTGTAAGGGCTGTGGCATCTGTGCTGAGGTCTGTCCGGCTCATGCGATCACCATGGTCGCCGAATCTGAGTTCGCCGAAGAGAAGGAGGTGGTCCCATGACCCGTGTGATGGCTTTAGATGGGAACAGTGCGGTGGCCCAGGCGATGCGCCAGATCAACCCGGACGTCGTTGCCGCCTACCCGATCACGCCGCAGACCTCTATTGTCCAGGACTTCGCCCAATTTGTGGCCGATGGCCTGGTGGATAGCGAGTTCATCGCGGTGGAAAGCGAGCACAGCGCCATGAGCGCCTGCATTGGCGCTGCTGCCGCCGGTGGCCGGACGATGACCGCAACGTCGTCCCAGGGCCTGGCGCTGATGTGGGAGGTCGTGTATATTGCCGCCTCCCTGCGCCTGCCCATCGTCATGCCGGTGGTGAACCGGGCGCTTTCCGGGCCGATCAACATCCACTGCGACCACTCCGACTCTATGGGCGCACGTGACGCGGGCTGGATCCAGCTCTTCTCGGAGAACGCACAGGAAGCCTACGATAACACCATCCAGGCTGTGCGCATCGCCGAGCATATGGATGTACGCCTGCCGGTCATGGTCATGCAGGATGGCTTCATCACCAGCCACTCGGTTGAGCGGGTGGAGATTTACGATGACGAGGCCGTGCGCGAGTTCATCGGCCCCTACAAACCGCTCTACCCCCTCCTGGACATTGACCACCCGGTCACCTATGGCCCGCTGGATTTCTACGATTACTACTTTGAGCACAAGCGCCAGCAGGTGGAGGGGCTGCGCCACGCCAAAGGCGTGATTGAGGAGGTGGGGCGCGAGTTTGGGCAGAAGTTCGGGCGGCGCTATGGCCTGTTTGAGACCTACCGCCTGGCTGATGCCGAGGTCGCGCTGGTCGTGCTCTCCTCAACGGCGGGCACAGCGCGGGCCGTCGTGGATAAGCTACGGGCGGAGGGGATCCGGGCCGGGTTGCTCAAGCCGCGCGTCTTCCGGCCCTTCCCTGCCGAGGAGATCATCGCTGCGCTGAAAAGCGCGCACGCCGTCGCGGTGATGGACCGCTCTATTGCCTTCGGCGCCATGCACAATGGTGGCCCGCTCTGGCTGGAGGTGCTCGCCGCCGCCAAGCTCTACGGGCTTGATGTGCCCATTGTGAATTACGTCTTCGGCCTGGGTGGGCGCGATGTCACGCTGGAGCAGATTGAGCGCGTCTTCCGCGAGACGTGGAAGGCGGGGATGCTCGGCGAGGCTGAGCGCATCGTCACCTACCTGGGCGTGCGCGGTGATGAGAATGGACGAGCGAAGATTGAGAATCGGGCCGTGGCTCTGGGGGACTTCAAGCTGGGGTCTCTGATCTCCGATTCGTCTGCTGGCAATGGTCATGAGCTTGTAGAAGCATAGAGGAGTGCGCGATGCCTACACCACTGTCTATCCGAGAACTCGCCCAACGTGGAGATCGCCTGGCGCCGGGCCACCGGCTGTGTGCTGGCTGTGCTGCCCCCATGATCGTCCGGCTGGTGCTCAACGCCATTGACGAGCCAGTCGTCGTCGTCAATGCCACCGGCTGTCTGGAGGTCTCTACGACGATCTATCCCTACACCTCCTGGCGGGTGCCCTGGATGCACAATGCCTTTGAGAACGCGGCGGCGACCGTCGCGGGCATTGAGTCTATGTATCGCTCGCTGGTGCGCCAGGGCAAGCTGCCTGAGCGCAACATCAAGTTCATCGCCTTCGGCGGCGACGGCGGCACCTACGACATCGGTCTGCAGGCGCTGTCGGGCGCGTTTGAACGCGGCCATAAGTTCCTGTACATCTGCTACGACAACGAAGGCTATATGAACACCGGCATCCAGCGCTCTGGCGCCACGCCCTACGGCGCGAGCACGACGACCTCGCCCGCAGGCAAGGTCAGCTTCGGTAAGGCACAGCCGCGCAAGGACCTGACAGCCATCGCAGTCGCTCACGGTATCCCCTACGTCGCTCAGGCGTCGCCGCACCGCTGGAAAGACCTGATGATGAAGGTGCGCAAGGGCGTCGCTGCCGATGGCCCAGCCTTCCTCAACGTGCTCTCCTCGTGCAACCGCGGCTGGCGCCAGGAGCCTTCCGAGACCATTGAGACCAGCCGCCTGGCGGTGGAGACGTGCTACTGGCCGCTGTTTGAGGTGGAGCACGGCGATTGGAAGCTTAACTACATCCCCAAGCAGAAGCTGCCGGTGGAGGAATGGCTTAAGACCCAGGGCCGCTTCAAGCACCTGTTCACGCCTGAAAACCGCCACGTGATTGAGGAGATCCAGGCGGAAGTGGACCGGCGCTGGGAGCGGCTGTTGCGCCTGGCTGAGGAGGCGCCGCGGACGACAATCGCCAGCAAACCGTGATCCTGGAGGGGCAAGGCATGCCTTGCCCCTACGACCGGATCGGTGACGATGGACCACTGATGGAGGGCCTGTACAGCGAGACGATCTGGCGCTATGAGCATGGCCGCTGGGTGGCAGAAGAGCGGCCTATTATCACGGAAGCGCCGTTCAGCATCTCCGTCAACGGGCGGCCATTGGCGACGCTGTTGTGCACGCCGACAGACCTGCGCGCCCTGGCCATCGGCTTCCTGATCAACGAGGAGCTGATCGCGGGGATAGAGGAGGTTCACCATATTGACCTGCGGGCCGATGGCCGGGTCGCGGACGTCTGGCTGTACCACGATCTGGCGCTGCCGGAGCAGCGCATCCGCACCTCTGGCTGCACCGGCGGCTTGACCTTCCACGAATCCGCGCCGGGCGATTTCCATCTGGCCTCCGGCCCCCAGCTCTCCCCGGCGCAGGTGCCGGTGCTCATGCACGCGCTCATTGCCGCTGGCACGCTGTATCAGCAGGCGCGCGGTGTGCACACCTCGGCGCTCAGCGACGGCGAGACATTGCTCATCGTCGCTGAAGACGTGGGCCGGCACAACACGCTGGACAAGATCGCCGGCCTGTGCCAGCTTCAGGGCATCCCCACGCAGGGGCGCATTCTCCTGACCACTGGACGGATCAGTTCGGAGATGTTGCGCAAAGCCGCGCGCATGGGCGTCCCCATCCTCATTTCGCGCACCTCGCCGACCGCGCTCTCCATCCGGCTGGCGCGGGCCTGGGGGATGACGGTCATTGGCTACGCCCGCGCTGGGGGCTTCACCGTGTACACCGGGCGCGAGCGCCTGGGGGCAGCCGCGCTGGCTGGGGGGAAGGCTGAGGCCGTATCAGTAACCGCGTAGCGTAAACGAAATACCACAGCGTCTGGTGGAGGCACAAGGGGGGAGGGGCAGGGTGGGGGTGGGATTCCTTCGCTGTGCTCAGGATGATAGATAAACGTTACGACACCGATAGCCGTGACCCGCTCGCCGTCTTGACCACGTTGATACGGGCGGGGAAGGCCTCTTTGAGTTCGTCAATGTGCGTGACGACGATGATACGGGCAAAGTCCCGGCTCACTGCATTGATCGCTTCAATAAGCTGCTCGCGCCCGTTGGCATCCAGCGCACCGAAGCCCTCATCCACAACCAGCGTCTGCAGTTGCGCCCCGGCCCGCCGGGCGAGCAACTGCGATAGCGCCACGCGGATGGCGAAGTTGACCCGGAAGCCCTCGCCGCCGCTGTACATGTGATAGTCGCGCGTGCCCAACTCATCCGAAATCTTGATGTCCAGCGTCTCCACCGTCTCGCCCTTGACGGTATCGCGCTGGGTCTCAAAGCGGACGTGCATACGGCCGTTCGTCATGCGGCTGAGCAACTCATTGGCCGTCTTCTCAATCTCTGGGATGGCGGCCTCAATGATCATCGCCGGGATGCCCTTCTTGCCGAAGGCCAGGCGCAGTTCTTCGTAGATGGCCTTGTCCTGCTCCAGTTCCGCCTGCGTCGCCGCGATCTGCTCGCGCTGTCTGGCCCTGTAATCAAGCGCACCCAGCTTCTGCTGTGCCCGGTCTAAGCGCAGACGGGCATCGTGCTCGGCCTGGCGCAGCTCAGTCGCCCGTTGCCTGATCCGGTCGGCATCGGCCAGCCGTTTTTCCAGGGCCTCCGCCTCCGCCCGGAGGTCGCTCGCCTTTTTCTCTTCGGCTTCTACTGTTGTCCTCTGGCGCTGCCACTGGTCTTCTAACTCCTGCACATAGCGGCGTTCGCCCTCCAATTGAGCCAGAGCGATATCCAGCTCGTGTTTGCTCTGCTCAAACGGCTGGTATTGCTGAAGCTGACTGCGTACCTGTTGGTGAGCTTCCGGGGTATAGCCCAGGGCCGCCAGTTGACGGTCAATCCCGGCCAGTTTGGCTCGCGGTTCATGGGCGAAATCCTCAAAGACAAGTTGGGCCTTAATCTTCTCTACATTGGTTTTCAGCGCCGTGACTTTTTCCTGGGCCTCCCGGGTGGCCTTCAACTGCTCTTCCAGCGTAGCGATCCACCTGTGCACGGCATCGCGCCGCTTGAGTTCGCGGTCAAGGTCGGCGATGTCCCTGTCCAGTTCCTGAACGCGCTTATCCATCCTGTCCAGTTCCGCCTTGTTCGTGCGCAAGCGGTCAGCCTTTTCCTTGCCCTCGGCGCGGAAGCGGTCAATCAACTCCATGCACTTGTCCTGGTTAAGCGGCTGGCCGCACAGCGGGCACTCAGCCACGCCCAGGTCAGCGCCCTGCTCCAGCAGCTTCACTTTTTCCTTGAGCGGCCCAATCTCCTCATGGAGTGCCTGGTTGCGCGCAGCCAAATCGGCCCGCGCTTCGGCCAGCCTTGCCCGCTCGGCCTGGAGCTCATCGCGCTGCGCCTGGACCGCGTCTAGATGCGCCATCTGAGTCCGGGCATCCTCCATGTGCCTGAGCAGTTCGCCCTCTTCGCTGGCTTTCTTTTCCTGGTCGGCCAGTTGGGCCTGGAGCTGACTTAACTCTCCTTTCAGCCCGGCCTCCTCTGCCTTGATCGCGCCCTTTAACTGCTCGCGTTCCTGGTTCAGGCGGTGATACTTCTCGGCCTGCGTGCGCAGGTGCTCATCCTCGCGGCGGGCCTCCAGCCAGCGCTGGTAGCCCTGCTCAATCTCCTCGCGCCGGGCGATCATGGCCTCATGCTGGTTTAACTGGTGGCGCGCAGCCTCCAGTTGCCGCTGGATACGCTCCAACTCGCGTTGGGCCGCCTGAAAGCGCGCCTCTTGCTCGGCCTGCTGCTGCCTGACCCCTTGAAGTTTCTGATCAACCAGATCGATCTCGCGTTGGGCGGCGTCGGCCTGCTCGCGCTCGGCACTCAGGCGCACGACATCGGCCTGGGCCACTTCCAGCTCTTTCTCAATGTCCCCCCGTTGGGCCAGTTCCTTATCAATCTCCTCAAGCTGGTAGGCGATGCGGCTGAGTTCTCCCTTCACTTCATCCAGCCGCTCTTTGGCCCGGCGGTCATATTCCTCCCATTGCTCCAGGCCGAGGATGTCGGCCAGGACCTGCTTGCGTTCGGCGGGCGGCTTGAGGGTGAAGGCATCGGCGCGCCCCTGCATCAGAAAGGCCGAATGAATGAAGGTGTCATAGTCCAGGCGCAGGAGTTCTTTGATCTTGTCCTGGGTCTGGTGCACGTTGTCCTCGCCCAGTGAGCGCCATGTGCCGTTGTGTTCAATTTGCAGGTCCAGCAGGGTGCGACCGGGGGACTTGCTACCGGAGTGCGTGGGTTTGCCCGCCTGGCGCTGGCGCGTGACGCGGTACACGTGACTGCCGAGCTGGAAGGTGAAGGTCACCCCCATCTCGGAACGGCCATGATGGATGAGCTCGTCATCGGTGCGGGAGCGGGCCTTGCCCCACAGCGCCCAGGTGATCGCGTCCAGGAGCGCGCTTTTGCCCGCGCCGTTCTCGCCCGACAGGCAGACCACGTGCAGGCCGGCGAAGTCCAGCGATTCGGGTTCACAATAGGCCAGGAAGTTGTAGAGCTCAAGCTTGAGTGGGATCATGCTCACCACCTACTCGCCAGCAAAGATGGGCCGGGCATACTCAAGCAGCAATGCGATACGTTGCGGGTCGGTGCCTTTGGCCTGGAGATAGCGCTCCAGCAGTTGGGGCGGCGTCAGGCCCTCCGGCGGCTCCGCCCCCAGGCGAATGGGTATTTGCCGCTTTACATCTTTGGCCAATCGGACGTAGTATGCCCCTCTGGATGTGGCTTCGGCCTCAATCTCACGTGAGTTCAATACCCTCTCTTGCTCTGGCGTGACCTGTATGATGATACGCACGATAGCGTCGGCGATGTCGGCTTCGCGGACAGCGGCGAGCACGGCGCCGGTCGGGTCCGGCTCATAGGTGACATCAACCCGGATGGTGCGCATGGGCCGGGCTTTGACGGGGATGAACTCGTAAGTCGTGGCACCCCGGGCGAGTTGGACCCAGCAGAAGCCCTTCGGCTCGTGCTCCTCGCCGAAGTCAATCCGCTCCAGGCTGCCCGAATACACCACCGGCGGATAGCCGCCCGCGTTCACATCCTGATGCTTATGGATATGGCCGAGCGCGCAGTAGTCAAAGGGGGCGCTCGTCAGGACGCTCTTGAGCACGATAACATCGTTCCCCAGCATGACCTGGCGTTCCGAGCCCCAGGCCGCACCCGCTACACTGAAATGCCCGGCCAGCACCGCCGGGATGTCCGGGTCAAGCTGCCGCGCCAGGGCCTCAATGTTCTCGGCGACCAGGTCGGAGAGGGCGCGGTCTAGCTGCTCAATTGTCATGCCCCGGAACTCCTCGCGGGCCAGCAGGCGCTGGCGCATGGGATAGGGCACAGTGGCGACCTGGACCGGGCCATGGCGCGTCTTGATAGGGTGAACCGTTTCCTCACGGGCGACGATGATGTGAGGCACAGCCAGCGTGCGGAAGATGTCCACGCTGCTGGCGCGCTTCTCCATGGCGGGCAGGTCGTGGTTGCCGACGAGCAGGATGGTGGGGATGCCAGCCTCGGACAGGCGCCGGATACGACGGGCGAACTCGCGCTGGAGCGTCGGGTTGGGGTCGCGCGTCTTGAAGGCGTCCCCGGCGAACAGGACGAGATCGGCCTCGTGCTCAATGGCGTAGTCCACGACCTCGGTGAAGCGGCGCAGGAAGTCCAGAACGCGTCCATTGACGCCGGTCTCCGGGTCAATGTGGCCGTAGTTTTCGGTGCCGATGTGAATGTCGGCGAAGTGGAGTAGATGGATGGGGGTCATGGTTAGACCTCAGACCGCTTTCCCCGTCCCTCCCCTACAAGGGGAGGGGGTTGGGGGGACAGACTAATCAAACCCCTCAAACTCCCCCTCACCCCGCAGAATCTCCTTATTTCGCTTCAGCACCTCCTCCGGCGCCTTGCCGTCGCCCGGACTGAGCGCGGCGTAGAGTGACTGGTAGTCGCGCGTTTTGACGACGACGGGCATGGGCACAGCGTGGCCCAGGATAAGCGCCTGCTGGCGCGTGTCCAGCCGGGCGAGCACTTCACGTAATGCGCTCGCGCCCGACACACCGGAGAACACCGCGCGGATGTCGGCCTCGTTGTCCAGCAGGCAGGTCACCCGCGTGCCGATCTGGCTCATGACTTCCTCGTCAATCCCGCTGGGGCGCTGGTCCACAATGAGCAGGGTGACGTTGTACTTGCGCAGCTCGCGCGCAATCGTGCCGAAGATCGTCTGGCGTGAGATGAGCGGGTCCAGGAACTTGTGCGCCTCCTCAATCGTGATGACCAACGGCCTGGGTTCATCGGCGGTCCGCCCCAGCGCGGCCTCCTTGCGTTTGACATACTCCTCGTGGATGCGCCGCGTCAGGAAGTTGGCCACCAGGATGTAGGCTTCCAGCGAGTTGCCGTAGCGCCCGAACTCAATCACCACGCTGATGCCCTTGCTCAGGTGGTCCAGGATACGCCGGACGACATCGGTCTCCAGTCCGGGCTTGAGGAAGGCAAAGCGGCGGAAGATGCCCAGCTTGCGCTGGATCGCGCCCAGCGTGCCCGCGTGCAGGCTGCCCTGGTCTACGATCGCCTCTATCTCCTCGGAGATCTCCTCCTCGGCGAGCAGTTTGGCGATCCAGTCCTTGCCCAGCCGCCGCCGCAGGAAATACAGCGCGTTCACCTGCACATCGGTTAACCCCAGCAGGTCGCGCAGCATGTCCACATCCTCCGGCTCAATCTGCTCGTAGCCGATCTCCACCTCAAAATCCACTTTACTGCCCCGTCTACGAGAAGATTCCGCATCCAGGGTGACAACTGCGACACGGCCGGTGGGGAACAACTGGCGCAGGCCCTTGACCTCGTAGCCGCCCTCGCCCTGGCTTTTCCAGCCGTACTCGTTGTGCATGTCAAACACCAGGTTGACGGCCACCTCCTGCTGGATGATGCCCGCAAGCAACATGCGCGTCAGGAAGGTCTTGCCCGTGCCACTCTTGCCGAAGACGCCGCTGGAGCGTTCCACAAACTTCTTGAGGTCCAGGCTGACCGGGATGCCTTCCATGTCCAGTGGCTCGCCGATCTTGAAGTGGGTGGCGTCCTCCTGGCCGAACACCTGGTTCACATCCTCCTCGGTGGCGCTGTATACCACCGAGAAGTGCTCCGGCACGGTCTTGACCGGCCTGGGCTCCTTTGCTCCCTCATCCAGGACGAGCATGGGGCTGACGTGCAGGCGGCCAAACGTGCTCGTCCCGGCATACACCTCGGCCATGAAGGGGTCGGAGGTGTCCGGCGGGGTCTTCTCAATGAGCGGGTTGGTGCTGTCAAGCACAATATCCGTGATCAGGCCGAAGAAGCGCCGTCCGGTGCGCGCGCCGCGAATAACCACGTAGCGCCCCACCGCCAGCCCCTCAATGACCACGGTGCGCGGGTCAAGCTTGACATCCAGTCCTTCAGACAGCGACCCGCCCACGACGATGCCCAGCCGTTGGGCGTCCGTCTTGGGCGGGCGGTGGAACCATTCGTTCAGGTCTTCTGCTTCCGCCATCTTTCGTCCTCTCGTCAGACTCAGCAGCTCATAGAACCGTCAGCCTTCGCTCCGCTCAGAATGGCGGCTGTGACATCCCGTGGAGCTTCCGGGGTCTAGGGCCGAATCCTTCGTAAGATTCCCTCCAGCAGGACCAGGTTGCCGCCTAACAGCCGCGCCAGTTCGCGCCCGGCCTCCACCAGGAAGCCCCGTCCCTCCGCGTCACGCGCCGCCGCGGCCAGCCGCAGGTGTGCCGCCAGCAGTTCCTCCGGCGGCACCTGGTCGGCGGCGAGCACCAACCGGAAGTAGTCAAAGGCCGAGGTGAAGGCGATCAGCTCATCCTGATCGCATAAGTACACCTTGTCCAGGCTGAGCGGCGGCTGGGGCGGCAGGCTGTGCAGGATGCGCTCATCCACGCGATGGCCGACGACCAACAGGCTGATCTCCACAGGGATGTGCCGGTTGCGCAACTGATCCTGGATGACCTCTTCGTCCGGATCGGGGAGCGAGGCCAACTGGCGCACCAGGGGGTCATCATCCACGTAGATGTTGTAGATCATGCCGTAGACCTGGCAGCGGCCTCCCTGGGCGCTCACCCGTGCCAGCGCCCCAAAGGTGGGCAGCGCCGACAGCGGCACCCGGCAGCCCGCGGTGAACCGGGTCGTGCTGGCATTCAGCACGCGGCCAATGTGTTGGTCCGTCACTCGTTCAGCGCTCATGATGAGAACCTCTATTTTACTGCAAAGGCGCAGAGAATGCAGCACGTGCGCAGGGATTTTATAGATGTCCTCTGCGCCTTCCCGGTGAAGGCCCGTTTTACCTCCGATGTCGCCTGGCGCCGGAGCGCACTAACTCCTTCGTCCGTGCCTTGTTGGAGATGTCAGCGGGCAGGCGGTGGCTGAGGAGCACGCTCATGAGCATGGCTTCAAGCTGGCGCTTGTCCTCCGGCGTGACCACGGCCAGCTCATGTGCCCGCGCCAGGACGTAAGGGTAGCCATCTGTGATGCGACACTGGTGATACAACAGCGCGTGCAGGCAGTCAATCGCCCCCGGCCGGCGCACCACCCACTCTGGCACCTCCACGCGGGCGATCTTCGGCTGGATGCGGACCGCAGAGACATTCAGGTAGAAGAAGTAGATGCAGTGGCCGGACTGGGCATAGCGCTGGTTGACCGCCGATTCGGCGATGAACAGCGCAGACCGCTCGCCCGGCCTGAGCAGCCCCTTGAACAGGGCTTCGTCGTCCAGCCCCTGAAAGTGGCGCCAGCCCAGGCGCGGCGGGGGCGGCTGGGGCAGGTCCCACCCGGCCAGATCAAGCAGGCTGACGACCCAGGGGCTGCGCGGGCGGTCCACGTAGCCCGCGGCGATCACGTCGTTGTGCTGGAGCGCGGTCAATTGCGCCAGGTAGCGCGCCAGGTCCTCCTCAAACGTTTCGCGCTCTGCCGGGCCCACATGGCCGTAGAGCAGGAGCGGCCCATCGGTGAGGGTGATCGTTGGGGCGTTGTGGGTGTTCTTAGTCAAAAGCGCCAGGCGCTCAATCTCGGCCAGGTCGCGATAGCTTTCAATGCGGCGGGGGCGGATGAGTAGGCCATCTTTGGAGAACAGGTCCTCATCGCGATAATACAGCTCCGGCATGGTGTAGCAATCCGGCGCCTGGCCGGAGCCGTGCCTGTAGACGATGCTGCCGACGTTGATCAGATAGTAGAGCGCAAGGCCGTGTGGGTCGGGGAAGATTTGCGAGCCATCGGCGGCGATCAGCGTGGCCTGTGCGGGGACGGGCGGCAGTGGGTGGATAGCATCCAGTGGCTCATCGGAGGGGGCGGCGCCGCGCCATTCAACACCGGCGGCGCGGAGAGAGTCCAGCCTGGCCCGCAGGTCGTCCACCTGGCTGGCCGCCTGGCGCAGCCGCGCCCGCGCCTCCTCAGCCTTGCCGCGCAGGGCCTGGGCGCGCGCCGCCAGTGTCGCGCCCATCTCCTCTACTTTCCTGGTTAGCTCTTTGAACTCTAGCGTCAAGCGGCTGCCTCCACCTCCGGCCCAGGCCGAACATCTGTTCAGGATTATAGCACAGAGGTGAGAGCACCACAAGCGGGGTTGTCCCCCTGATCTTAAAAAGTCATGGCCTGGCACCGGCGGAGGGGAATATGCCCCCTCCCCCGCGCGGGGGAGGGTTGGGGTGGGGGGTCATCTCACCCCCTCCCTCGCCCTCCCCCATCCAGGGGGAGGGGAAAACTCGCCGCCGATTAGAAATCGGCGGCTTCCTTCCAGTTGACCAACCGCCAGATCGGTGCTATACTGTGAATAAGCTGGTGACCCCCAGGGGCAGCAAGCGATGGAGGTGTGAGCAATTTACCCTAAATTGGAGCCAACCGCTTGGATCGCAGGACGCGACCGAGACGGCGAAGACAACGGAAAGTGGGCTTGTCCGTGTGTTCGGCCTTTCGGGCGTTGCCTGAAAGGCATTTTTGTTATCAAAGGAGATCCCCTATGGAACGCAAGAAAGTGACCGTTCTGACCTTCCAGGCCAAAAAGGAGCGCGGTGAGCCGATCACGATGCTGACGGCCTACGACTACCCTACGGCTCTGGCGCTTGAGGAGGCGGGCATTGACGCCATCCTCGTGGGCGATTCGCTCGGCATGGTGGTCCTGGGCTATGAAACCACCCTGCCGGTCACCATGGACGACATGATCCGCCACGCCCAGGCGGTGCGACGCGGTGCCAGGACCCCGCTCTTGATCGGGGATATGCCCTTCCTCTCCTATCAGGCTGATGTCGCTGAGGCGGTGCGCAACGCCGGCCGTTTCCTCAAGGAGGCCGGGATGGATGCGGTGAAGCTGGAGGGCGGGCGCGAAGTCTTCGCCACGGTGCGGGCGATCACCGACGCGGGCATCCCCGTCATGGGGCATATTGGGCTGACCCCGCAGTCTATTCACAAGCTGGGCGGTTTCCGTGCGCAGGGTAAGACGGCGCAGGCAGCGCGGCGGCTGATTGAGGACGCCGAGGCATTGCAGGAAGCCGGGTGCTTCTCCCTTGTGCTTGAATCCGTGCCGGAGCCGGTGGCCCGGCTGATCAGCCAGCGTCTGCGCATCCCCACCATCGGCATTGGCGCCGGCCCCGGCTGCGATGGGCAGGTGCTGGTCACGCACGACCTCTTGGGGCTGTTTAACCGCTTCACGCCGCGTTTCAGCAAGCGCTACGCGGACCTGGCCGCCGAGATGCAGCGCGCCTTCCGCGCCTACATCGCCGACGTGCAGGCCCACGCCTTCCCCGGCCCGGAGCATAGCACGCCGATGGATGAGGCGGAGTGGGCCGCGTTATTGGCCGATCTGGAGCAGCCCTCATCGGACGGGCACCAGCGGGCCAGAACGCGGGCCAGGGGGAAGCATTGACCCGGCGGTGAGGGGGAATATGCGCATCGCCATCATCGGCATTGGGGCGATGGGCTGCCTGTTCGGGGCGCGGCTGGCGCCTCTGGCCGATGTCGTGATGGTGGGGACCTGGCCGGAGGGCCTGGCTGCGCTGCGTGAGCGCGGCATCATCCTGGCCGATGCCCAGGGCGAGCGGGCCATCCCGGTGCAGGTCGCTGCTGAAGCCGCTTTACCTCCCTGCGACCTTGCCCTGGTCCTGGTGAAGAGCTATCAGACCGCGCGGGCGGCTCAACAGGCCGCTGGCCTGCTCGCGCGGCAGGGGCTGGCACTGACGCTTCAGAACGGGTTGGGCAACGCCGAGGTGCTGGCGGCTTCTCTGGGCGCGTCGCGCGTGGCGCTGGGCGTCACGGCGCAGGGGGTCATGCTCCTGGGGCCAGGCCGCGTGTATCACGCTGGCGCCGGCCCGACCCACCTGGGGGTCACGTCGTCCGCCACCCGCGAACGGTTGGAGGACATCGGCGCGCTCTTCCGTCAGGCTGGTTTTGAGACGCATCTCACGGAGAACATCGCCGGGCTGGTGTGGGGCAAGCTGGTGGTCAACTCGGCGATCAACCCCTTGACAGCGCTGTTGCGTGTGCCCAATGGCGCCCTCCTGGAGAACGAGAGCGCACGTGCCCTGATGGAGGTAGTGGCCTGGGAGACGACCCGTGTGGCGCAGGCCCAGGGGATCCGGCTGCCCTTTGACGACCCGGCGGAACGCGTCCGCCAGGTCGCTGCCTATACCGCCCGCAACTGTTCCTCTATGCTCCAGGACGTGCTGCGCGGCACGCCGACTGAGATTGACGCCATCAACGGCGCTGTGGTACGCACGGGGCAGCGCCTGGGCGTGCCGACGCCCATCAACGCGACCCTGTGGCGGCTGGTTTGTGCCCTGGAGGCCACGCGCCCCCTGCGCCAGACGTGAAGCAGCTCACCCCCTCCCAGTAGCCAGTAGTCAGTAGTCAGTAGTCAGACAAGCCCCAGCCCTCTCCTGTCAAGGGGGAGGGTTGGGGTGGGGGGGACTGTACCGTGTAGAGGAGGGAAGAGATGGACGTTGTGACGACCATTGGCGAAGTGCGCCGTATCCGCAAGGCCCGCCCCGGCACGTGGGGGCTGGTGCCCACGATGGGGTATCTGCATGAGGGGCATCTCTCGCTGGTGCGCCGGGCGCGGGCGGAAAATGACCATGTGGCAGTCAGCATCTTCGTCAACCCGACGCAGTTTGGTCCGCACGAAGACCTGGCCCGTTATCCTCGCGATTTGAATCGCGACCTGCGCCTGTTGGAACCGCTGGGTGTGGACCTCGTCCTGGCGCCAACTGTGGAAGAAATGTATCCGCCGGGCTTTCAGACCAGGGTGATCGTTGAGGATGTCGCCCGGCCTTTGGAGGGCGCGGCCCGGCCCGGCCACTTCATCGGTGTGGCCACGGTCGTGTGCAAGCTGTTCAATATCTTCCAGCCCGACCGGGCCTACTTCGGCCAGAAGGACGCGCAACAGGCGGTGGTCATCCGGCGGATGGCCCGCGACCTGGACTTTGACCTGGAGATCATCATATGCCCGACCGTGCGCGAGCCGGACGGGCTGGCGATGAGCTCGCGCAATGTGTACCTGAACCCTGAGGAGCGGCGGGCGGCCACTGTGCTCTTCCGCGCGCTCTCAGCAGCCCAGGCTGCCTGGCAGGCTGGTGAGCGCGACGGCGACCGCCTGCGTGAGCGCATGCGCGCCGTCCTGGCCACCGAGCCGCTGGCCCGGCCCGATTACGTCAGTATTGCCGACCCGGAGACTCTGGTGGAGCTGGATCGCGTGGGGGAGCGGGCGCTGGCTTCGCTGGCGGTGCGCATCGGCTCCACCCGGTTGATTGATAACCTGATCCTGGAGTAGGGACTGCCCGCCGACAGGAAGCAACTTGGCCTGGCGGAGTAGCAGGCCCGGCCGTAGGGGGCACGGCCTCAATTGCTGGCCTACCGGCGGGCAGCCGGGCTAGAGACTCGGATACATGCCCTATTCTAAATTAGAGCGGATTTTGGGCTATCCGCCTGCTATTTGGCTGTTGAAAAACTGTTGCCTGATCAAGAGAAGGGGATATGCTGCTGACCATAGACATCGGCAATAGCAACATCACGTTGGGGGTCTGGCATGAGGGCAACTGGCTGGCCCACTGGCGCCTGCAAACAGTGCGTGAGCGCACCCCGGACGAGTATGCGGTCGTCCTGCAGGCGCTGTTCGCACAGAGCGGGCTGCGCCTTGCCGATCTGGAAGGCGCGGCGTTGGGCAGTGTTGTCCCTACCCTGACCGGCGTCTTTGAGGCGGTCTGCGAACGGACCACAGGCAGGCGTCCGCTGGTCGTCGCGCCGGGCGTGCGCACTGGCGTCCGCATCCGTGTGGACAACCCTGCCGAGGTCGGCGCGGACCGCATCATCAACACGGTGGCCGCCCACCGGCTGTATGGCGGCCCGGCCATCGTCGTGGACTTCGGCACGGCCACCACGTTTGATGTGGTCTCGGCGGAGGGGGACTATCTGGGGGGGGCCATCGCGCCGGGGTTGGGGATCGCCCATGACGCGCTGGTGCAGCGTGCCGCCCGGCTCTACCGGGTGGACCTGGTGCCGCCGCCCTCGGCGATCGGGCGCAACACGGTGACGGCGATGCAATCCGGCCTGGTTCTCGGCTACATCGGGCTGATTGAGGGGCTGGTTGCCCGCATCCGGCGCGAACTGGAAGAGCTGGCCGAACTGCCCCCCAAAGCGGTGGCCCAGGCCAGGGAGAGAAGCCGGACGCCCGTCAAAGTGATCGCCACCGGCGGCCTGGCCGAGGTTATCGCCCGCGAGACGCCAGCGATTGAGATCATCGCGCCCTGGCTGACGCTGGATGGGCTGCGCTTTATCTACGAACTCAATCGCTAAGGCTGGCCCCTAGCTCCGGGAAAGCCATGATGTTGAAGCCCGCGTCCACGAACAGGACCTCGCCGGTGGTGCCGCTGGACATGTCGCTTAACAGGAAGACCGCCGCGTTGCCCAACTCCTCCAGCGTGATGTTGCGGCGCAGGGGCGCGAATTCGGGGAAGCGCGAGGCCATCTGGCGGAAGCCGGACACGCCCATAGCGGACAGGGTGCGCACCGGCCCGGCGGAGATGGCATTGACGCGGATGCCGCGCGGCCCCAGGTCCATCGCCAGGTAGCGCACCGTGGCTTCCAGCGCGGCCTTGGCCACGCCCATGACGTTGTAGCGCGGCACGGCTTTCTCCGAGGCATAGTAGGTCATGGTCAGCATGGCGCCTTTGCGCCCCTCCATCAGCCGGGCGGCCTCGCGCGCCAGGGCGACAAAGGAGTAGCAACTGATGTCCAGCGTGATGCGGAAGCTCTCGCGGCTGGTATCAATGAACTGGCCGCTCAGCGCTTCGCGGGGGGCATAGGCGATGGAGTGGACAAGGAGGTCAATGCCCCCATACACCTCCCGTGCGCGCTCAAAGACGCGGGTAATCTGTTCGTCGCTGGTGACATCGCACGGCTCAATCAGCCGCGCGCCCAGGCTTTCGGCCAGCGGGCGCACGCGCCGCTCCAGCGCCTCACCCGCGTAGCTGAAGCCCAGCTCCGCCCCTTCACGGTGCAGCGCCTGCGCGATCCCCCAGGCGATAGAGTGGTCATTGGCGACACCGAAAATCAGTCCGATCTTACCGTCAAGCAGGCCCATCGTATCCCCTTGTGTAGGTTGAGTTTTGCCGCGTGCCCCCACCTCTCCCCCACAGGGGGGAGGGAGTGAGAGGCCCAACACGGATAGTAAGACATCTGCGTTGTGCTCTGCGGTGAGGCAGGATTATACTACAAAGGTGGCCGGATGACATCCACGCCCATATAGGGTCGGAGCACCTCTGGGACCACCACCGAGCCGTCGCGTTGCTGGTAGTTCTCCAGGATAGCGATGACGGTGCGCGGCAAGGCCAGGCCGCTGCCGTTGAGCGTGTGCACGTACTCCGGGCGGGCACCGGGCGCGCGCCGGAAGCGCAGGTTGGCGCGGCGGGCCTGGAACGCCTCGCAGTTAGAGCACGAGCTGACCTCCAGCCACTCACCGCTCCCAGGCGCCCACATTTCAATGTCATACTTCTTCGCCGCAGCGAAGCCCAGGTCGCCGGTGCACATCTGCACCACGCGGTGGGGGATGCCCAGCGCCCGGCACACGTCCTCGGCGTTATCCACCAGCTTCTCCAACTCCTCATACGAGGTTTCGGGCGTGGTCAACTTGTACATCTCCACTTTATCAAACTGGTGGCCGCGCTTGATGCCGCGCACATCGCGGCCCGCAGCCATCTTCTCGCGCCGGAAGCAGGCGGTATAAGCGACATAATAGAGCGGCAACTGGCTGATGTCCAGGATCTCGTCGCGGTGCAGGTTGGTGAGCGGCACCTCAGCCGTGCCGATGAACCAGATGTCCTCTTCGGCGTCGTGGTAGATGTTCTCGGCGAACTTGGGCAGGTGGGCCGTGCCGATCAGCCCCTCGCGCTTGATCATGAAGGGCGGATAGACCTCGGTATAGCCATGCTTGTGCACATGCAGGTCCAGCATCCAGTTGATCAGCGCTCGCTGCAGGCGCGACCCCAGCCCCCACAGGACGTAGAAGCGGCTGCCCGCCAGCTTGACGCCGCGCTCAAAATCAATGATGCCCAGCATGGGGCCCAGGTCCCAATGGGGCAGCGGCGTGAAATCAAACTCGCGGAGCTGGCCCTCCTGGCGAACGACCACGTTGTGGCTCTCGTCCGGGCCGACGGGGACGCTGGGGTGGGGCATGTTGGGCACCTGGAGTTGAAGCTCGTACAGGCGCTTCTCCACTTCGCGCAGTTCGTCTTCCAGCAGCGCGATGCGGTCGCCGACCTGGCGCATCTCGGCGATTTTGGCTTCGCGCTCCAGCGGGTCCTGCATGCGGGCGATCTCCCTGGAGACGGCATTGCGGAGGGCGCGCAGCGATTCCACCTCCACCAGCAACTGGCGGCGGCGTTCATCTGTCTCCAGAATCTCGTCAATCGGCGCCGTCTCGTTCAGTTTGACCAGGGCCTCTTTGACCTGGTCCGGGTGCTCACGGATGAAGTTCAGATCAAGCATGTCCCCTCCCGGCTCTGTTTGAATCGTTAAACGCATACGCCCCCCGCCATCCAGGACGAGGGGCGCTCGCGGGACTCTTATTGCGCATGGCAAGGGCGCAATAAATTGCGCCCCTACGATAGCTGGCTCACCAGGTGACCCCTTCCAATATCCTGTTTCAGACCGAGCCCTCCTCTGGGGCAGTGTACTGGTCTCCGTTACTGTGTTCGCGCTTTCAGATGATGAAGGGATGATACTGTAAAAGGGAAGAGATGTCAAGCCAGGCGCGACTTCGGGTGCATTCCATATCTGGGGCGAGTTTGTCACCCTGAGCGCAGCGCAGGGTCTCTGAGGTGCGAAGTAGAGATTCTTCGCTGCCCCTTCCCCTTCGCTACCCCTTCGCTTC